>Ga0256829_1000024_pt1 | contig 231402 bp, 216 predicted proteins | sample 131447metaG_FD_185979 | JGI IMG/M metagenome (GOLD analysis project Ga0256829, IMG submission 185979) | Hydrothermal vent microbial communities from Lau Basin, Pacific Ocean - 131-447 | ecosystem: Environmental > Aquatic > Marine > Hydrothermal vents | place: Pacific Ocean: Lau Basin... | reverse complement strand
ATCGTTCCGGCCTCCGATACGGGGGCGGTTGAAATGGCCCTCTGGTCAATGCTTGGCGCGCGCGGCGTTGACATGCTGGCCTGGGAGAGTTTTGGCGCAGGCTGGGTCACCGATGTCTTGAAACAGCTCAAGATCGAGGCCACTGTTCGCACGGCCGATTACGGCAAGCTGCCCGATCTTGCGGCGGTCAATTTTGACAACGACGTCGTATTCACATGGAACGGCACGACATCGGGTGTGCGGGTGCCAAACGGCGACTGGATCAAGGATGATCGCGCCGGCCTGACGATTTGTGACGCCACCTCGGCGGCGTTTGCCCAAGATCTGCCGTGGGAAAAGCTCGACGTGACCACGTTCTCTTGGCAAAAGGTGCTGGGCGGCGAGGCGGCACACGGGATGCTGATCTTGTCGCCGCGCGCGGTTGAGCGACTGGAAAACTATACCCCGCCGTGGCCCCTGCCGAAAATTTTCCGCCTGACCAAGGGGGGCAAACTGATTGAGGGGATATTCACCGGTGCCACCATCAACACGCCCTCGATGCTGGCGGTTGAGGATTACCTCGTCGCCCTTGACTGGGCCAAGGCGCAGGGCGGGCTAAGGGGCCTGATCGCGCGGGCGGATGCAAACCTTGATGCTCTGGCAAGTTTTGTTGCCAGCACGCCTTGGGTTGACTTTCTGCCTGTTGATCCGGCGACCCGCTCAAACACCTCGGTTTGCCTTAAAATCGTTGACCCCGAGGTGACGGCGCTTGACGCCAACGCGCAGGCCGCTTTTGCCAAAGCGATCGTCAAACGTCTGGACGCCGAGGGGGTCGCGCAGGATATCGGCTCTTACCGCGACGCGCCTGCAGGCCTCAGAATCTGGACCGGCGGGACAGTCGAAACCAGTGACGTTGCGTCCCTGATCCCGTGGCTCTCATGGGCATTTCAGGCCGAAAAAGCCGCGCTTTAACCGACATTTTTGGGGGGTTTCCCCTATAAAACACGCAATGAAAGGGCCGTATCATGGCACCTAAAGTACTCGTATCCGACAAACTCAGCCCCACGGCGGTTGAAATCTTCAAACAAAACGGCATTGAGGTGGATTTCCGCCCCGAGGTTGGCAAAGACAAGGTCGAATTGCTGAAAATCATCGGTGATTACGACGGCCTTGCGATCCGTTCGGCCACCAAGGTCACCGAAAAAATCCTGAACAACGCCACCAACCTCAAGGTCATTGGCCGCGCCGGGATCGGGGTTGACAATATCGACCTGAACGCCGCCAGCAAAAAGGGCGTGATCGTGATGAACACGCCGTTTGGCAACTCGATCACCACGGCGGAACACGCGATTGCGGTGATGTTCGCGGTGGCGCGGCAAATCCCTGCGGCCAGCGTTTCGACGCAGGCGGGCAAATGGGAAAAGTCCCGCTTTATGGGGGTTGAACTGACCAGCAAGACCCTCGGCGTAATTGGTTGTGGCAATATCGGCTCAATCGTGGCGGACCGGGCGCGTGGCCTCAAGATGAAGGTGATCGCCTATGATCCGTTCCTGTCCGAGGAACGGGCCGAGGCATTGGGTGTCGCCAAGGTTGAGCTGGACGATCTGCTGGCGCGCGCCGATTTCATCACGCTGCATGTGCCGCTGACCGACAAAACGCGCCAGATCATTGATGCTGATGCCATCGCCAAAACCAAGAAAGGCGTGCGTATCATCAACTGCGCCCGCGGCGGTCTGGTGAACGAGGCAGCACTCGCCGAGGCCCTGAAATCGGGCCATGTCGCAGGTGCCGGTTTTGACGTTTTTGAGGTTGAGCCAGCAACCGACAGCCCGCTTTTTGGCCTGCCGAACGTCGTCTGCACCCCGCATCTTGGCGCGGCAACAACCGAGGCACAGGAAAACGTCGCCATTCAGGTGGCTGAACAACTGTCGGATTACCTCCTGAACGGGGCGGTGACCAACGCCATCAACATGCCCTCGATCACCGCCGAGGAGGCGCCGGTTCTGTCACCTTTCGTCAAGCTGGCGACCCACCTTGGCGCCTTTGTCGGGCAGATGACCGATGACCCGATCAAGGCGGTCAATATCCTCTATGACGGCGACGTGGCCGAAATGAACACCGGCGCGCTCAACTCAGCCGCGATTGCGGGGCTGATGCAGGCCTCAAACCCCGAGGTCAACATGGTCTCGGCCCCTGTGGTCGCAGCCGAGCGCGGGGTCAAGATTTCGACCACGACTCAGGCCAAATCCGGCGTGTTTGACAGCTATATCAAGCTGACCGTGGTGACGGATAAAACCGAACGCTCAATCGCAGGAACGGTATTTTCCGATAAAAAACCGCGCTTTATCCAGATCAAGAACATCAATATTGATGCCGAGGTCGGGGAAAACATGCTCTACACCACCAACAAGGACGTGCCGGGGATCATCGGCGTCCTTGGCGGCGTTTTGGGGGAAAACGGCGTCAATATCGCCAACTTTACCCTTGGCCGCAGCGATGTCGGGGCCGATGCAATCGCGCTGCTTTATGTCGATCAGCCGGTCTCACAAACCGCGATGGAGGCCCTCAGGGAAACAGGTAAATTCAACCAGATCAAGCCGCTGGTTTTCAACGTCGAATAGGCCAACGCGAAAGCCCCTGCCAAGCGGGGGCTTTCGTTTCAGGGGAAACCTGTTAATCTTTGCCAAACAACGGATTTACGAGGTTTTCATGCGTTTCCCCATTCTTGCCGCCACCCTGCTGGCCTTTTCAACGACCGGCGCTCTGGCCCAAGGCTGCGGCGGGAATTTCAACACCTTTGTGAACGGATTGAAACACGAGGCCATAGCCAACGGCACCCCGCGCCAAACCGTAAACCGCTTTTTCAAGTCGGTAAAACTGGACCCAAAGGTGATCCGCATGGACCGCGCCCAAGGCGTGTTTCGCATGACCTTCACCGATTTTTCCCGCCGTATCATCAGCAAAAGCCGCATGGTGAGGGGCAAGAAGAACGCCAAAAAATATCGCAGCGTGCTGAAACGCGCGCAAAAAACCTACGGCGTTGATCCCGCCGTCATTCTGGCCTTTTGGGCGCTGGAAACCGACTATGGCGCCGTGCAAGGCAATTTCAACACGCTGAACGCGCTGGTAACATTGGCGCATGATTGCCGCCGCCCCGAGCTGTTTCGCCCACAAATATTTTCAGCCCTCGCGCTTTACAAACTCGGCGATTTTGACCCGGCCACCACCACCGGCGCGTGGGCCGGCGAAATCGGTATGGTGCAAATGCTGCCCGATGACATCCTGAACCTCGGGATTGACGGCGATAATGACGGCTATGTGCGCCTGAAAACCAGCGCGCCGGATGCCATTATGACAGCGGCCAATATGCTGAAAACCCTCGGCTGGCGCGCTAACGAGCCTTGGCTGATCGAGGTCAAAATCCCCAAACACATGCGCTGGCGCGATACCGGCATAGACCACCAAAAAACCGTGGCCGAATGGCAAAAACTCGGCGTCAGGGCGCGCGGTGTCAAAATGCCGAACGCACGCCTCAAGGCGTCAATCGTGCTGCCGCAGGGCCGCTTTGGTCCGGCCTTCATGGCGCTGCCCAACTTTGACGTTTATTTCAAATGGAACCAATCCTATGTCTATGTGACAACGGCGGCCTATTTCGCCACACGCCTTGCCGGCGCGCCGGTTTTTGATGCCCGCAATCCCGATCCGTCGCTGTCGGGCAATGACATGAAAGCCCTGCAACGCAAACTGGTCAAGCGCGGCTATGATGTGGGCAAGATCGACGGTATCCTTGGCGCCCGCACCCGTGAGGCCATCCAGAAAGAGCAGATTCGCCTTGGCCTGCCGGCTGATTCATGGCCAACCAAGGCGCTCTTGAAACGACTGTAAAACGACGCCCGCCGGGGGGCACGGGTTCTGAGGGCTGGCGCGCGACAGGTGCAACGCAAAGATCATGCGACCATCGATTCGGCTCGGCTGAGATCGACCGAAACCAGTTGGCTGACACCTTGCTCAGCCATTGTCACCCCGAACAGGCGCTCCATTCGCGCCATCGTGACAGCGTGGTGAGTGATGACTAGGAACCGCGTTTCGGTCTGGCGGGTCATTTCATCCAGCATGTCGCAAAACCGGCCCACGTTGGCATCGTCAAGCGGCGCATCCACCTCGTCCAGCACGCAAATTGGCGCCGGATTGGCCAGAAATACGGCAAAGATCAGGGCCAGCGCGGTCAGCGTCTGCTCGCCCCCGGACAGCAGCGACAAGACCGACAGCTTCTTGCCGGGAGGCTGGCACATGATCTCCAGCCCGGCCTCCAGCGGGTCATCGCTTTCGACCAGAACCAGCTTGGCCTCGCCGCCGCCGAAAAGGTGGCGAAACAGCATTTCAAAATTCTTGTTGACCTGATCAAAGGCGGCCAGAAGGCGCTCGCGCCCTTCGCGGTTCAGGCTGGAAATCCCGCTTCTGAGTTTGGCGACAGCGGCGTCGAGATCGGCCTTTTCGGCGGTCAGCTGGTCAAACTCCACCTGTACCTCGCGGGCGTCTTCTTCGGCCCGCAGATTGACCGCGCCCAAGGCATCGCGCTGCCGACGAAGTCGCGCAACCTCTGTTTCAATGCGCTCGGACGAGGGCATCTCGTCGGGGTCGCCTTCCAGCAGGTCCAGCAGGGCCGCCGGTGTCATGTCCAGCTCTTGCCTGATGCGCTCGACCGCCGTTTCAACCTGTACGCGCGCCGCATCCGTCATCGCGTCGGCGCGCCCCCGGGCCTCGCGGGCATCCGAGGCGGCGCGTTCCTTTTCGCGCTCGTTGGCAACCGCGTTCTGCAAGGCGCGCTCGGCCCCGGTCAGGGCATCGGCGGCGGCGGCCTTGCGGGCCTCGGCCTCGGTTATTGCCTCGTTCAGACGCTCGCGTTTGGCGACCAGCTCGGCCGGGCTGGCAGCGGCGCGGGCACATTCGGCCTCGGCTTCGGCCTTGCGGGCCTGCAATTCACCAATGCGTTTTCCGGCGGTTTCAAGGCGGTGCCGCCAGCCGCTGATTTCCTTGATAACCTCTTGGGTGCGGCGCAGTCGGGCCTCGCCCTCTCGCCGGGTTTCGTCGGCCATCGAGCGTTTTGACATCATCGCCATGCGCGCCGCCTCGACCGCGACCCGGGCGGCCTCGAATTCGGCGCGGGCGGTGTCAAGATCGCCCAGTTTTGCAATCGCGGCCTCGGCCTCACGGACCTGTGCGCGGCTGTTCATCGCCTCTTCTTCAAAACGGGCCAGTGCCATGCGCGCGGATTCAAGTCGCCCGGCCGCGATGCCCTGTTCGGCGTCGGCCTGAGACAGGGTCCGCATGGCTGCTGTCAGCGCCTCGTCAGCGCGGCGCCGCGCATCACGGCAGCGCTTGTCGGTCTCGGTCAACTCTCTGAGGTTATCGCTCAGCGCCAGATGGTTTCGTTTTGCCGCCTCGGCCCGGGTCTGGGCGTCGGCCAGTGCGGTGGTCAGTTCTTCCAGACGGTTGATCTGTTGCAGGCGCAGGGCGGCGGCACTGGGGGAATCTTCGGCTCCTGCGCGCAGACCGTCCCAGCGCCAGAGGTCCCCTTCAACCGAGACAAGGCGCTGCCCCGGCCGCAGACTGACCTGCAGGCGCGCGCCCTCATCGCGGCACACGAGTCCGATCTGCGACATGCGTCGCGACAGAACCGGCGGAGCGCTGATGTGCTGGAGCAGCGGTTCAACCCCCTGAGGAAGCGGTTGATCGAGATCATAATCCGGCAGGTGAGCCCAGCCGGAGTCCCCGTCCCGGCCGATTTCCGGCACCCCGAGATCGTCACCGAAGGCAACGCCAAGAGCCACCTCATAGCCTTTTTCAACGCGAAGCTGGTCCAGCAACTGACCGGCATCGGACGCGTCCCGCGCCACCAGCCTCCCCAGCGCGTTGACCTCGGCGCGCAGGGCATTGGCCTCACCCTCGGCTTCTGATCGTTCGGCCCGTGCATTGGCCTCTTTTGCCTGTCCTTCGCTGCGTGCTGTTTCGGCGGCGACCAAGGCCTGCTCAGCATCAGTGGCCGCCCGTTCTGCGGCGTCCTTGGCGTCCTTGGCCTGCGCAAAGCGGCTTTGGGCGGTGCTGAGGCCCGCGTTGGCTGACTTTTGCGCTTCGGCTGCCTTGGCCGCGGCAGACGTGTTCTTGGCCAATGTCGCCTCGCTGTCGGTTAGCAGCCGTTGAGCGGATTGATGGCGGGCCGACAGGCGTGCGACGTCTTCGGTCAGTTTGGCAAGGCGCGCCTCGGCCTCTTGCAGGTCGCCCCCGGCCGCACGGGCGGCGTCCTGTGCCGCCGCCAGCTTGTCGTCAAAGCCCAGCGCCGCCTTTTCAAGCGCGGCCTGTTCCCATTCCAGCCGCTCAATGGTTTCCACGGCATCGCGGTTCAGGCCGGTCTCGCGCTCGATATCCTGCCCGAGTTGGGCAATGCGGGCACGCAGGGTCTGGATCATCTCGCGCGCGCGGTTTTCCTGATCGGCAATCGTGTCCCGTTCGACCAGCAGCCGTTGCAGGACGGCCGCTGCAATGGTGTCCTCTTCGCGAAGCGGCGGCAGCAGGTCCTCGGCGGCAGCCCGGGCCTTGGTTGCTGCCAAAACGGCTGATTGCGCCTGCGCTGAGGCGCTGGTCAGGGCGGCAAAATTGCGCTCGGCAGATTTCAGGGCGTGATCCGCTTCGCGCCAACGCCGATACAGCAGTAGACCTTCGGCGCGGCGCAATTCCTCGCCAATGGTGCGATAGCGTGCCGCCTGTCGGGCCTGCCGGGCCAGCGTCGTCAGCTGGCTTTGCAATTGTTCCAACACATCATCCACCCGCACAAGGTTGGTTTGGGTGCCGTTCAGTTTCAACTCGGCCTCATGGCGGCGGGCGTAAAGGCCCGAGATCCCCGCGGCCTCTTCCAGAATGCGCCGCCGGGCCTTGGGTTTGGCGTTGATCAATTCGCTGATCTGTCCCTGTCGCACAAGGGCCGGGCTGTGGGCGCCGGTCGATGCGTCAGCAAACAGAATCTGTATATCGCGGGCGCGCACATCGCGGCCGTTGGCCTTGTAGGCCGAGCCGGCATCGCGGGTGATTCGGCGCAAGACCTCGAGCGTATCGCTGTCGTTAAACCCCGACGGTGCCCTACGGTCAGAATTGTCGATTGTCAGGGAAACCTCGGCGAAATTCCGGGCCGGACGCGACGAGGCGCCGGCAAAGATCACATCCTCCATGCCGCTTCCGCGCATCGCCTTGGCGCGGTTCTCGCCCATGACCCATCGCAGGGCCTCCAGCAGGTTCGACTTGCCACAGCCGTTCGGCCCGACAACCCCGGTCAGCCCCGGCGCGATCACCAGATCGGTCGGATCGACAAAGCTTTTGAAGCCGGTCAGTCTGAGGCGTGTGAACTGCAAATCTCTGCCTGTTGCGTTGATTCCATCCGGTTCTCGTTTTTCGCCATCCCCACCGCCATGAGTCAACAGGCATCCCCCTCATATGGGCGGATTCTCCAGTTTATCCACAAGATATTGCGCGAAATGGGTGCGCAATCGGCAAATCAAGAGGCAAACCCGCCACGAACCCATTATCTGACCCGGCGGGATTGCGTCTTGACCCATCGACCGGTTTTGGCCACAAAGGGCGGGTAAGGTTCCCCGTCAGAGCGCCCAGCGCTCGGGGATGAAATGGGAATGTGGTGCGGGATGACCCAAATGAGGGGCCCAAGGCCACGACCGCCCCCGCGACTGTAAGCGGCGAGCGACACCCCGATATGCCACTGGCAGCACAGCCGGGAAGGTGGGGAGATCGCGTCTGAGCCGCAAGTCAGGAGACCGACCTTGCGCAAACGTAACCCAAACCTCCGTCGGGTGTGACGGGAAAGGAAAACCATGACGACCATGACAGAAACGCGGGCCAGTGCCCGTATCAATACTGATTTTGCAACCATCGCCGCCGTCGCCTTTCTGGGCCTCGCGCTGGTATTCGTGACCGGCTTTGCGCGGGCCTCGGTGATCCATGATTCGTCGCATGATGTGCGGCATTCCATCGGCTTTCCCTGTCACTGACCATGCTGAAAAAATTGTTGACCAGCGCGTTGTTCGCTGGAGTAGCCGCCGGGGTTTTGGCCGCGGTGCTGCATTTCGCGTTGCTTGTGCCGATCATTATCGAGGCTGAGCGCTATGAAACGGGTGCGCTGACGCATTTTACCGCAGCGCCGGATCAGGCGCCGGGGGATGCCACCTCGGCTGCTGCGGACGAGGGACCGGATACCTCGCTGTGGCATCGAGACACGAATCCCTTGCATCGGGGAATCATGACCTTTGGTGCCGAAATGGTGAACTATACCGGCCTTGCCCTGCTTATGGCCGCGCTGTTTGCGGTGGCCGAGAAATACGGCCATCGTATCACCGCACGGCAAGGTATCCTGTGGGGGTTGGCGGGCTTTTTGGCCTTTCACGTGGCCCCTGCGGCGGGTTTGCCGCCAGAAACGCCGGGTATTCCGGCGGCGCCTTTGGGGGCGCGACAGATGTGGTGGGTTGCGACGGTGCTGTCCTCGGGCGTGGGGATTGCCCTCATTGCCTTTGGCCGCGCGCTGCTCCTGCCCGCGGTCGGGGTGGTCCTGATCCTGCTGCCACAGCTTGTCGGCGCGCCGCATCCCGCTGAATTGGCCGGTGTAGTTCCACCATCGGTCGAGGGGTTGTTTGCCGGTCGCTCGATCGCAGTGGCGGCGGTGACATGGCCGTTTCTGGGGTTCATCTCGGCCTGGTTCTGGCAACGCAAAGTGGTTGCCTGACGGATATTCCTCGGAGCGGGCCTGTCTTGCTCCGGGGCTTTTGCCTTTCTTCACCTTGTAAATCTTCGCGGTTGACGCCACCTTCGCTGTTGTGGACAAGTCCCCGTGATCCCTTGAATGAGTGCGCATAATGGCCCAGAAAATCCCCGCAACCATCATCACCGGCTTTCTTGGCGCGGGCAAGACAACGCTGATCCGCCACATGCTGCAACAGGCTAACGGGCGGCGGATTGCCCTGATCATCAACGAATTCGGCGACCTTGGAATTGACGGTGAGATCCTGACGGGATGTGGCGACGAAACCTGCAGCGCCGAGGATATCACCGAGCTGTCAAACGGCTGCATCTGCTGCACCGTGGCCGAGGATTTCATCCCCACCATGCAGGCGCTGCTTGCGCGCAAAGATCGTCCCGACCATATTGTGATCGAGACGTCGGGCCTTGCCCTGCCCCAGCCGCTGGTGCGGGCCTTCAACTGGCCCGAGATCAGCACAAGCGTCACCGTTGACAGTGTCGTGACCGTGATTGACGGGCCGGCGGTTAACGAAGGGCGTTTTGCCCATGACCCCGGTGCCGTCGAGGTTCAGCGTAAGGGAGACGGGATGCTGGATCACGAAACTCCGCTGTCGGAGTTGTTTGACGACCAGATCGCCTGTGCCGACATGGTGGTGGTGAACAAGACCGACCTGATGGATCCCGCTGCCGTTGAGGCCCTGAGCGCCGATTTGCGCGCCAAAACGCGTGGCGGTGTCAAGGTTGTCCAGACCCGCATGGGGATCCTGCCCGTCGATGTCCTGCTGGGGCAGGGGGCCGGCGCCGAAACGGATATGGCCGGGCGCGCCGCGCCACATCACGATTCCGGGGCGGATGGGCATCATCACGACCATGACGAGTTTGAACATCTGATCGTTACCCGGCCGGAAATTAGCGATCCGGCGGCGTTTGCCGAAACCATCGCGCGCACGATTCGCGATCATGATATCCTGCGCCTCAAGGGCTTTGCCGCGGTCAGGGGGCGGCCCATGCGGCTGACCGTGCAGGCGGTAGGGCAGCGGGTGGAAACCTATTTCGACCGGCCTTGGGGTGCCGGGGATGAACGCGAAACCCGTCTGGTGATTATTGGCGAAACGGGTCTGGATCGCGCCGCAATCCAGGCTCTGCTGTCTGCATGAGCGCGCCTCGCGTCGATATCCATCAGGGCGACCCGCGGGCGCCGGACGCCAGCGCTCTTCTGGCCGCCAGTCACCGGCTGATGGAGGCGTCCTTTCCGGCCGAATCCAATCATTTCCTTTCGATCGAGGCGCTTTGCAGGCCGGATATCCTGTTTCTTGTCGCTGATGTTGACGGTATTGCGGCGGGCTGCGCGGCGTTGGCCATCTGCAGCGAAGAGGGCTCTGGCGGATACGGCGAGGTCAAATCCATGTTTGTCAGCCCTGCCCGGCGGGGGGCGCGGATCGGTGCAAAATTGCTGAACCGCCTCGAGGCTGAAGCCCGCGCTCGCGGGTTGCCGCTGTTGCGGCTGGAGACCGGCGATACGCTGATTGCGGCGCAAAAACTATATCTGCAGCACGGGTTCAGGATCAGGGGGCCATTTGGTGCCTATCGCGAGGACCCCCGCAGCCTGTTCATGGAAAAAAACCTGTGAGACGGCTGGAGCGCCTCTGCTGATGCACCTTCTTGCCGCCACCCCGGGAGAAATCACGGACGGCAGTGCGCCGGTCGATCTGCAGCAGACCCCGGCTGACATCCTGTTCATTTCTGCAGCAGACACCGAATTGGCCGCATTGTCCGAGGCGCGCGCCGCCCTTGGTCCCGACGCCCCCGGCCTGCGGTTGGCAAATCTTGCCCATCTGTCTCATCCGATGTCGGTCGATCAGCACATCGAAACCTGCGCGCGCGGCTGCCGTCTGGTCATTGCCCGAATCCTTGGGGGCGCCAGCTACTGGAGCTATGGGCTTGAACGATACGCGATCGAACTGGGTGCAGCTGGGGTCCCCTTTGTTGCGCTGCCCGGCGATGACAAGCCGGATGATGCGTTGCAACGCCTCTCGACGGTTGCCAAGGCGGACTGGCAGGCGCTCTGGTCCTATTGTGTCGAGGGAGGGCCGGATAACGCCACCAATTTTCTGCGTTTTGCGGCGGCGATGCTGTCGGGTGGGGTGCGCCCGGCACCGGCAACCCCGCTGTTGCGCGCCGGTGTTTACTGGCCGGATGCGGGGGTCAGCGACCCCGAGAGTGTCACGGCCCACTGGAGCACGGGCGCGGCGATTGTGCCTATCGTTTTTTACCGCGCTCTTTTGCAAGGGGCGGGGCTGCAGCCGGTCAATCGCCTGATTGCCGCCCTGCGCGCGCGCGGCCTCAATCCATTGCCGGTGTTTGTGGCCTCGCTCAAGGATCCGCTCTCGGCGGCGACGTTGCAGTCTCTGTTTCAGGCCAACCCGCCCGATGTCATCCTGAACTGCACGGCATTTGCGACCGGCTCGGCCGATGTGGGGGCGGTGCCGGTCGGGGATCTGAACCCTCTTGCTGCCAGCTTTGCCAATTCCGCACCCGTCTATCAGGTGGTGTTGTCGGCATCGTCCGAGGACGCCTGGGCACAAGGGTTGGCGGGGCTGTCCGCGCGCGATATTGCTATGAATGTTGCCTTGCCCGAGGTGGATGGGCGCATCTTGTCCCGGGCGATAAGTTTTAAGGGCGAGGCCTATTTCGACGCCGCCACGCAATGCAGGATTGCCACCTATCGCGCGCTCAAGGATCGGGTCGAGTTTGTCGCTGATCTTGCCGCCAATCACGCCAGACTGCGGCGGACGGTGGCCGGCCAGCGCCGTGTTGCCCTGATTCTGGCCAATTACCCCAACAAGGACGGGCGCCTTGCCAACGGTGTCGGGCTGGACACGCCTGCGGCCACGATCGAGGTTTTGCGCCTGCTGGCCACGGCCGGTTATCGCGTGCGTAACGCGCCTTCTGATGCCGAGGCACTGATGCGCGAGATTCTTCGCGGTCCCACCAACTGGCTGACGGATCGGAGCAGCCGCGCCGGTGGGGTGGACCTTTCCCTCGCCGAGTATCAGATCGATTATGGCCAACTTCCTGCCGATGTTCAGGAGCGCATCGAGGCGCGTTGGGGCGCTCCTGAGGCGGACCCGTTCTTTCAGCCCGGAGAGGTCGATTGCGGGCGCTTCAAGCTGTCTGTTCTGCAGTTTGGCAACGTGGTCGTCGCGGTGCAGCCGGCGCGAGGCTATAACATCGACCCCACCGAGACCTATCACGCGCCGGATCTGGTGCCGCCGCATCATTATCTGGCGTTCTATTTCTGGCTGCGGCACCAGTTTCGCGCCGACGCTATCGTGCATATGGGCAAGCATGGCAATCTGGAATGGTTGCCGGGCAAGTCTCTGGCGTTGTCGGCAGGCTGTTTCCCCGAGGTGGCGCTAGGGCCCGTGCCACATATCTATCCGTTCATTGTCAACGACCCGGGCGAGGGGACGCAGGCCAAACGCCGGGCGCAGGCGGTTATCATCGACCATCTGACACCGCCGCTGACGCGTGCGGAAACCTACGGTCCCTTGCGCGATCTCGAGGCCTTGGTGGATGAATATTACGAGGCCGCGGGAGTCGATCCGCGCCGGATTGCCTATCTAAAGCGCGAAATACTGGCGCTGACGGCAGTTACCGGAATAGACAAGGATGCGGGCCTTGATGGGGCCGATGAGGCCCTTGATCTGGCGCGTCTGGACGGCTGGCTTTGTGAGTTGAAAGAGGCGCAGATCCGCGATGGTCTGCATGTGTTCGGACAGTCACCCACAGGGCGGCTGGCACGCGATCTGGTGCTGGCGCTGGTGCGCATTCCGCGCCGCGAGGGAAAAGGTGGGGATGCGTCGCTCCTGCGCTCACTGGCGGCCGATCTGGGGCTGCATTTCGATCCACTGGATTGCGATATGGCGGCCCCATGGAGGGGGAAAAAACCGGCCGTGCTGCAAAACCTCAGCGATGATACCTGGCGCTCGACGGGCGACACGCTGGAGCGTCTCGAGATGCTTGCGGCGGCCCTGATCGACGGGCAGGAGGCCGGAGACTGGCCGGAAACCCGCGCGGTCCTGACCGAGATCAAGGCCCATGTTTCCCCGGTTGTGGATGCCTGTGGTCCCGCCGAAGGCGATGGCCTTTTGCGCGCTCTTGACGGGCGATTCGTGGCCCCCGCACCTTCGGGTGCGCCGACGCGGGGGCGCCTTGATGTGCTGCCGACGGGGCGGAATTTTTTCAGCGTGGACAGCCGTGCCATACCGACTCCGACCGCGTGGAAACTGGGTTGGAAATCTGCCAACCTGCTGCTTGAAAAACACCTGCAGGATCACGGAGACTGGCTGCGCAGCCTGCTGTTGACCGCCTGGGGGACCGCCAACATGCGCACTGGCGGCGATGATATTGCACAGGCCCTCGCCCTTATGGGGGTCAAGCCGAAATGGGACAGTGCCAACCGCCGCGTGATCGGGTTCGAGATCCTGCCGCTGTCGGTTCTGGATCGGCCGCGTGTCGATGTAACGTTGCGGATTTCCGGTTTTTTCCGAGATGCGTTTCCGCAGCAAATCGACCTTGTGGCCAGTGCTGCGCAGGCCGTCATGGCGCTGGATGAACCTGCTGACATGAACCCGGCGGCGGCGCGCGCGAAGACCGAGGGCGAAGGCAGCCAGCACCGGGTTTTTGGCTCAAAACCGGGGGCCTATGGCGCCGGCCTTCAGGCGATGATCGACGAACGCCTCTGGCGGGATAAATCCGATCTGGCCGAGGCCTATCTGGGCTGGGGCAGTTACGCCTATGGCAACGGTGCGACGGGCGAACACGCACGAAATGCGCTTGAAACCCGTCTGCGGCAGGTCGAGGCTGTCGTCCAGAATCAGGACAACCGCGAACACGATATTCTGGACAGCGATGATTACTATCAGTTTGAGGGCGGCGCGGCGGCGGCGGTTGCGACCTTGCAGGGGCAGGAGCGTCCAGTCTATCACAACGACCATTCCCGCCCCGAACGCCCGTTGATCCGTACGCTGGAGCAAGAGATTTCCCGCGTCGTGCGCTCGCGTGTCGTCAATCCAAAGTGGATTGAGGGGGTCAAGCGCCACGGCTACAAGGGCGCCTTTGAGATTGCCGCAACCGTTGATTACATGTTCGCCTTTGCCGCCACCACCGGCGCGGTCAAGAGCCACCATTTCGACCTGATCCATGCCGCTTTTTTGCAGGATGACGCGACCCGCGCGTTTATCGAAGTCCATAATGCCCCGGCCCTCAAGGAGATCGCGGCGCGCCTTGACGAGGCGATGAAACGGGGTCTCTGGAGGCCAAAATCAAACCGGGCGCGGGTGCTTTTGGATGAGCTTTTGAAATAAATCCGAAAAACTGAGAAAAAAGCACAGGAAATTGATTCACATCAAGTTTTTGCTGTGTCGACTCATATATTAGTTTCCTTGCAATTATCAGTCGGGCCCTTCCGGTTCTCCTGTGTCGCCAGCAAAAAGTGAAAGCTTTGCGCAGGCATTGTTCTTCCCTGAGAGGGGGTCTTCCCCCCCCTTCAACTTACAATGGGACCTTCGGGTCCCATTTTTTTCTTTGTAATTTCCAGCGGCCATGCTGTCCCTCAAACACGACGCTCGCCGCGGGTCACGTTCGCGAGACCTGACGGAATAGCCATTGCAGCGCTTTGGCAGATGTTGTCCTTTCATAAAAACCTAAGAACTGGCACAGGAGAGACCTCGTGACCGAGATCGATGTTGCAACATTGTCTGGATGGATCCGCGATAAGCGTGATTTTGACCTGATCGACACGCTTCCCCCGGGAGCCTTTGAAAAGGGGCATTTGCCCGGGGCGTATAACATCCGCTCCGATGATATTCTGACGCGGGCACCAGAGGAGTTTCCCGATAAATCGCGTGAGGTCGTGGTTTATTGCGCCAGCCCCAACTGCAAAAGGGCCGGGTTGTCTGCCGCTCGATTGGTCGACCTCGGTTATCAGCACGTGTTTGAATTCACAGGAGGAAAGCGCGCATGGCGCGACGCCGGCCTGTCTCTGGTTGGTTCGGAGCATCCTGATGGGGATTAACCATCTCGTTCCCTCGCTGCTTTATTACCTCAGCGCCGCCTTGTTCGAACTCTTGGGAAGCTACGCAATCTGGGCGGTCCTGCGGCTGGGCAAGTCACCCTTGTGGCTGTTCGCCGGGGCGCTATCGCTGCTCTTGTTCACTGTCCTTCTGACGCGGATCGATACAGAGGCGGCGGGCCGGGCCTATGCGGCCTATGGCGGGATTTACATTCTGGCGTCATTGGCGTGGCTCTGGGGGGTGGACGGGCGGATGCCGGATTTGTTCGACCTGCTCGGGGTTGGCCTCAGTGTTGCTGGTGCGCTGGTCATTCTGCTGGGGCGCCACAGTGGTGCATGATGACTCTTTCCGGCGCGTGGCGGTCTGTCTATACTGACCCGAACCCCCGGGAGGAGTGCCAGGACCATGACCGACAACCATTCGCCAAAACCACCCGTCGATCCAGAACGACACGCCATGAAAATGGCCAAGAAAAAGGCCGCGCGCGACAAGATCATGGCGACCAAGACCGACGAAAAGGGCCTGATCATTGTTCATACCGGCAAGGGCAAGGGCAAGACCTCGGCGGCCTTTGGCATGATCTTTCGCGCCATTGCCCACGATATGCCCTGTGCGGTCGTGCAGTTTATCAAGGGCGGCATGTCCACCGGCGAGCGCGACCTAATCCTGTCACGATTTTCCGATATCTGCGCGTTTCACACCATGGGTGAGGGCTTTACCTGGGAGACACAGGACAAGACCCGTGATACGGAAATGGCCGGGGCGGCGTGGGAAAAGGCCAAGGCGCTGATCCGCGATCCGGCCAACAGGATGGTGCTGCTGGACGAAATCAATATTGCCCTGCGCTATGGATATCTGGATATCGACGCCGTAGTTGATTTCCTCAGCCGGGAAAAGCCGCCGATGACGCATGTGATTCTGACCGGGCGTAATGCCAAAGAGGCGCTGATCGACGTTGCCGATCTGGTGACCGAAATGGAACTGGTAAAACACCCGTTTCGCGCTGGGATCAAGGCTCAGATCGGTGTTGAATACTGACTCCCTTTCAACGAAAGAAAAAGAACATGACCAAGATAAACCTGCTGGGTATTTCAGGCTCGTTGCGCAAAGCCTCGCACAACACGAAACTGCTGCATGAGGCCATTCGCCGGTTTGGCCCGGCCGATGCAACCATCGCCAGCCTCGACTTGCCGCTCTATAACGGGGATCTTGAGGACGAGGTCGGCTTGCCACCGGCGGTGGCGCAGCTTGTCGAACAGATCCGGGCCAGTGATGCGCTGATTTTGGCAACACCCGAGTATAACAAGATGATTCCGGGTGTTTTGAAAAATGCCTTGGACTGGATCAGTCGGGCCAAGCCACAGCCACTGGTGGGTAAACCGCTGGCGATCATCTCGACCGCGGGGCGATCGGGCGGCGAAGTGGCGCAATTCACCCTGCGGCATGCGCTTGCGACCTTCAATGCCAACGTGTTGCAAGGCTCGGCTATGGTGGTGCCGGGGCTTGACGCGGCCTTTGACAGTCAGGGCCGTCTGGTGTCCGAAGCCCAACAGCGCAGCCTCGATCGTCTGATGGCGCGTCTCAGGGAGGCGGCCACGCCGCAGCCCTGAAACCTGCCCCGCGCCAGGACGGCTCACTCAGAGATTGGCCTCGACTGTAAAGCTGTCGGGAATTTCGGCACGTCCCGTCAGCACCAGATCGGCCATGACCTCACCAACGCGAATCGCAACGCCAAAGCCGATTTTGAAGCCGCCATTGGCGATGAAAACCCCTTCGCGGCCGGGGTAACGCCCCAGAATGGGAGCGCGCCGACGGCCACGGGGGCGCACGCCGGCCCAGCGTTCCAGCACGTTTGCCCCGTGCAGGATCGGGCAGATTTCCACCGCGCGGGCATGAAGATCATCAAGCTGCGCGTCAACGGTGGTCGGCTCTGTCCATTCGATCTCGGTTGTCGAGCCGACGGCCACGGTGCCATTCTCATGGGGGATGATATGCACGCCGTCAGCAAAGACCTGCGGGCGCGCACGGGCGTTGTGCTCAAGCAACAGCCCCTGTCCCTTGATCCCCTTACCGATGGGCCGATTCAATGAGGCGCTGAGGTCCAGTAGCCCCTCATAGCCGGTGCAGATGACCAGCGCGTCAGCCCCACGCCCGCGGCTTTGGCCCAGAATGATCTGGCCGCCAAGGGCCTGAAAGGCTCCGGCGAGGCTGGCACATGCGGCGCGCGGCAATATGCGCGCCGACAAGGTGTCATGGCTGAGAAAGCCAGTGGCACTTTTTGGGGCAAGGCCCGTGACCGAATCATCGGGGATCACCGACCACTCGGCAAAGCCGCGCCAGAAGGTCTGCGCCGATTGCACCCGCTCCTTGGCCAGCGCCAACTGGCGCGCATCGGGCAAGGCGACTAGCCGTCCGGTTCTGGCATAGCCCGAATGTCCGCCGCTGAGCCTGTCCACCTCGGCCCAGTAGTCCTGCATCGCGATCAGACTTTCAAACTGGAACTGTTTCTTGGCGTTCCAGTTATCCGGCGTATGGGGGGCCAGCGCGCCGATAATCCCGCCGCTTGATCCGGCCCCGATGGTATGACGCTCGATCAGGTGCACCCGGGCGCCGCGTTTTTGGCAGGCATAGGCCACGGAGAGGCCGAAAATTCCGCCGCCCAGAACCTCGATTTCCGCCATTGTCATTCGCCCTCGTCTGACCCATCCTGTGCCCGCAATCTTCATAGGATGTTCCATGTCCGACAGCCAGCATGAAACTGCCCGCGTGACATGGCGCTCTGACCGAGTTCCGGTCTCGGCGCGGTTTGACGACCCCTATTTCTCGATCGACAGCGGGCTGGCGGAAACGCGTCACGTCTTTTTGGCCGGGAACCATCTGCCGGCACGATTCCGCCCGGGGTTTTCTGTGGCCGAGCTTGGCTTTGGGACAGGGTTGAACCTGCTTGCGACATGGCAGGTCTGGGAGGAGAGCGCACAGCAGGGGCGATTGCGCTACACCAGTTTTGAGGCCTTTCCCATGACCGCCGAGGACATGGCCCGCGCACTCGGCGCATTTCCTCAGCTCGCCCCACTGGCGCAGGAGCTACTGCGGCTCTGGTCGATGGGGCGGACGAGATTTTCTCTGGGACCGCTGGAAGTCACGGTGATCCTTGGGGATGCGGCGCAAACCCTGCCCGGGTGGTCGGGCCGGGCGGATGCGTGGTATCTTGATGGCTTTGCCCCGGTGCGCAACCCCGGATTATGGAGCGCGTCGATTCTGGCCGAGGTTGGAGCGCACACGCGTTCTGGCGGCACGCTGGCAACTTATAGCGCTGCGGGACACGTCCGGCGCAGCCTGACTGGGGCGGGGTTTGACATTGTCCGGGTCCCCGGGTTTGGTCGCAAACGGCATATGACTGTCGGAACCCTGAGGCCCCACCCATGAGTCAGGATCGTGCCCGCCTTGGAATAGCCCTGATGATTGCCACCACCTTTGTTTTTGCCATGCAGGACGGCATCTCGCGCTATCTTGCTAGTCATTACAATGTCCTGATGGTGGTGATGATCCGCTACTGGTTCTTTGCCGCCTTTGTTATCGCCTATGCGGCGCGGCAGCGGCGCGGTTTTGCCGCCACGGTGCACACCGAACAGCCCGGGTTGCAAATTCTGAGGGGGGCTTTGCTGGCGCTTGAAATCTGCGTGACGGTTCTGGCCTTTGTCTATCTCGGACTGATCGAAACGCATGCGATCTTTGCCGCGTATCCGTTGATTATTGCCGCCCTCGCTGGCCCGGTTCTGGGTGAGCGTGTCGGCTGGCGCCGCTGGAGCGCCATCGCCGTTGGCTTTGTCGGTATGCTGGTGGTTCTGGAGCCAGGTGTAGCGGTGTTCACGCCGGCCTCACTAATTGCTGTTCTCTCGGCGCTGATGTTTGCAGCCTATGGCCTGTTGACGCGCTTTGTAGCCCGCAAGGATAGCGCCGCCACCAGCTTTTTCTGGACCGGCCTTGTCGGCGCCCTTGTGATGAGCGCGGTGGGCATCTGGTTCTGGCAGCCGATGCTGCCTTTTGACTGGGTCTGGATGGGAATTTTGTGCTTCACCGGCGTATTGGGGCATTATCTACTGATCCGCTGCCTTGAGGTGTCCGAGGCCAGCGTCGTCCAGCCGTTCGCCTATTTTCAACTGGTTTTCGTCAGTTTTATCGGGTTGCTGGTCTTTGGCGAGACGATTCACCTGAATACCGCAATTGGCGCCGGAATTATCGTGGGCGCGGGCATTTTCACATTTTTGCGCGAACGGGCCCGTCCCGAGGCCGGGGGGGATATTGCACCCTGAGGAGCCTTGCCGTCCGGCACCGCCACATGCGCGGGATTTATCAGTCGGCAGCCCGCGTGCGGTTGCTGTTGCGGCTGCATGCGCCAGCCGCGTCTTGTGCCTTATTGTCTGATGTCGCGCCGTTCTGATCCGGCGGGTCCACCCGCGCCAAGGTGATCGAAACGCACAGCCCCGGATTGTTGTCGCTGAGCGAAAGATTGCCCTGATGAAGGCGCACGATGGCATCAACCAGACTCAGGCCGAGGCCGCTGCCCTCGGTGTTCCGGCTTTGCTCGAGCCGATAGAACCGGCGCAGGACATGGGCGCGCTCTTGTTCGGGGATGCCGGGGCCATTGTCGCAAAGCTGAAGGCGCACGACCTCGGCGCTGGTCTCAACATGCAGGTCGATGTTCGAGCCGCGAGGTGAATGGCGAAAGGCGTTTTCAACGATATTAACGATCGCCTGAGCCAGCATTTCCCGATCCCCACGGGCCCATGCCGCCGGGGCACTACAGTCGACGGTAAAGTGGTGTCCCATTTCTTCGGCCACCGGCTCCAGCATTTCGTGAACCGAGCGGCACAGCCGACCCAGATCGACCGGGACATGATGAAACCGTGCGTTCCCGCCTTCGATCTGGGCAATGCGCAGGATGGTGTTAAAGGTGTTCACGATGGCATCCACGTCCTGCTGGGCACGCAGGACGGCTTCGAGCGCATCCTCGGGCATGTCGGTGCGTTGCAGCAGAGGCTCGATCCTGCTGCGAAGCCGCGTGAGCGGCGTGCGCAAATCATGGGCCACATCGTTTGAGACCTGACGCAGGCTGTCTACCGTGACCGACAGGCGGTCGAGCATCGCATTGATCGTATCGGCAACCCGCCCGATATCGTCCCGCCAGCGCATCCGGTGGGTAAAGCGGGCCGACAGATTGCCACGGGCGACGTCTTCCAGAACCTGATAAAGGCGGTTGATGCGACGTTCATTCAGCCGCGCCAGAATAACCGCGATCAGAAAGGATAGCACAAGGGCCGCCCCGAGGCCCAGAATGGTTGCGTTCACAAGATACCGTTTGGTCTCGATGATCCACTGCGTATCCCGCGCTGTAAGGATCCAGCCCGCGGGGATTCGTAAGCCATAGCCCTTGAACGTCAACCCCTTGTTCGCAGGCGTCATCTCGGGCAAAACTATGTCCTTTCCTACCACCAGATCTCGCTTGCCGGTAAAGGTCTTGCGGATGTTGAAATTGCCAAAGACCGTGTGCCCGGTCGGGTCCACAAAGAGGTAGAGGTTTGAATAATCCCGGGTCGTTGCCGCATTGGTGGCGATCTGGGCCTGTAACTCGGCAAGGCCGGAAATCTGGTAGGTCACAGCCAGATTTTCAGCCAGTTGGCGCGCCTCGGCCTCCAGACGCGCGTTCATGTCCCGGGTCATGTAGTGAAAGGAAACCAACCCGGCGATTAGCGAGGCTAGTGAGAAAACCCCGGCGATCCCCAGCGCCAGACGCATTGAGGATGAGCCGATGATGGCGGCAAATGGGCCGGGCGCTCTGGCAAACAGCCCTTTCATGCGCGCATCATGTATCCGGCGCCGCGGATCGTATGCAACAGCGGAGTTTCAAATGGTTTGTCTATCTTGCTGCGCAGCCGGCTGATATGGGTTTCGACAACGCTTGTGTTGGGGTCAAAGTGAAAATCCCACACCGCCTCGAGCAGCATGGTTTTGGTCTGCACGCGTCCGGCGCGGCGCATCAGGGTTTCCAGCAGTTGAAATTCGCGGGGTTGAAGCTCGATCACCTGCCCGGCGCGGGTGACCACACGGTTCAGGAGGTCCATTTTCAGGTCGCCGACCTGTAGCACGGTGTCTTCGCTACGCAGACCTGGCCGCCGGGACAGCGCCTGAATGCGGGCCGACAGTTCGGCAATCGCAAACGGCTTGACCAGATAATCATCGGCCCCCGCCTCAAGCCCTTCAACCCGGTCCTCGATCCCGTTCAGCGCCGTCAGAAAAATTACCGGAGCGTCGATTTTTGCCGCCCTCAGCGCTTTGACCAGCGACAGACCGTCAAGTCCCGGCATCATCCGGTCGACGACGAACAGGTCATAGTCCTGCATTGTTGCCCGGTTCAGCGCATCGCGCCCGTTGGCAAGGTGATCGACACTGTGCCCCTCTTCGGACAGCGCCTTGCGGATGTATTCCGCCATTTCCAGATCATCTTCGGCCAGCAGGATTTTCATGTCCGAAAGGTAGCACGAAATTGCAAAAGGTGAAGGGGGCCAGTGGTTCAGGCGGCCCCGATTGGCGGTTTATCCCAACAATTTTGTCATCAGGACCGAATCCGCCTGCTCAAGCCCGTCGATCACGTTGAAATGGTGACAGTCGGGCTGGATATGAACGGTCGCGCTGGGCCAGGCCCGGGCCAGCCATCGGGCCTGTTGAATAAAGGCGGGGCGCTCGTTTGCGCCAACAAAGGCGGTGACCGGAACCGGCAGGACGTCGGCGCAGAGAATCACGCTTTCGGCCGCTGCCGTGTCCTTGTCGAGGTCCAAAACAGCGTTCATCCCAGTCTGCAGAAGTGGGCGTAGATCATGGAGGCCGGATATCGATACCACCCCGGCGATACGGGCCGGAAAACAGCCCGACCACGTCAGGTCCGAGCACAGCATGCGTGTGACCAGATGCCCGCCGGCGGAATGTCCGGTCAGATAGATGGGCCCGGCAATCTCTCCGGCGGCGACCTCGATCATGCGCGCGATCTGGCGGGTGATGCCGGCGACTGCAATATCCGGCGCCAGACGATAGCTGGGAATGGCCACCGCAAACCCTCGGGCCAAGGCGCCGGCCGCCAGATGCGACCACGCGGATTTGTCGAACGCCTTCCAGTATCCGCCATGAACAAAGACCACCAGACCTGTGGGGGCCATATCCGGCAGGAACAGGTCAAACCGCTCGCGCGGGTGGTCGCCATAGGCAATGTTCAGCTGGCATTTCCCGCGCGCGCCAAGACGGTTGCGAAATGCTTTGGCCTTTTCTGCCCAACGGGGGGGGTAGGTTTCGGCCGCGTCGATATATTTCCCGTTTTCGTAGGCATCGCTCAGATCGGGGGCGGACATTTTTTCCTCCGGGTTGGTCTGGTCGTGGCAGTATCCGTCGGCTGCCTTGCGAATGAAAGGCTTTTGTGAAAGACCATCAGAAGATCCCGCGACTTGTAAAAACGAAAGGCTTTACCATGCCCGAAAAATCCAACCTTTCTGCCGTATTGAACGATCCCGATCTTCTGCGTACCCAGGCCTTTGTGGGCGGAGAATGGATTGATGCCGACGACGGCGCTCGCTATCCGGTGACCAATCCGGCCCGCGGCGATGTCATCTGCGAGGTTGCCGATCTGGGCCGAACCGAGACCGCCCGGGCAATCGAGAGCGCCCGATTGGCACAAAAGGACTGGGCCCGCCGGACCGGCAAGGAGCGCGCGGCGATCTTGCGTAAATGGTATGATCTGATGGTCGAAAACGCCGACGATCTGGCGGCCATCCTGACGGCCGAAATGGGCAAACCGCTGGCCGAGGCCAAAGGCGAGGTTCTCTATGGTGCCAGTTTTGTCGAATGGTTCGGCGAAGAGGCCAAGCGCGCCTATGGCGAGACTATCCCGGGCCATCAGAGGGATAAGCGCATTACCGTCATCAAGCAGCCGATTGGGGTCGTTGCCTCGATCACGCCTTGGAATTTTCCCAATGCAATGATCGCGCGCAAGGTGGCTCCGGCGCTGGCAGTCGGGTGTGCCTTTGTTGCTCGTCCAGCCGGGGAAACGCCTCTGTCGGCACTGGCCATGGCGGTTCTGGCCGAGCGCGCGGGTGTTCCCCGAGGGGTCTTCAATGTTGTCACCTCGACCCGGTCCTCGGCCATTGGCAAGGAGTTCTGTGAAAATCCTACGGTGCGAAAACTGACCTTTACCGGTTCGACCGAAGTGGGGCGCATCCTGCTCAGGCAGGCTGCCGATCAGGTGATGAAATGCTCGATGGAATTGGGCGGCAATGCACCATTCATTGTCTTTGACGATGCCGATCTGGACGCCGCCGTCGAGGGCGCGATGATCTCGAAATACCGCAACAACGGTCAAACCTGTGTGTGCGCCAATCGCATTTACGTGCAGGAAGGGGTCTATGACGCCTTTGCCAAAAAACTGGCTGCCGCAGTTGAAAAGATGAAGGTTGGCGATGGCTTTGAGGCCGGCGTTACGGCGGGTCCGCTGATCACCAAAGCCGCCGTCGAAAAGGTCGAGACCCACATCAAGGATGCTGTAGCCAAAGGGGCAAAGGTGGAAATCGGCGGTCACCGCCACCCCCTTGGCGGGACGTTCTTTGAACCGACCATCCTGACCGGTGTGACGCGGGAGATGATGGTCACCAATGATGAGACCTTTGGCCCGGTCGCGCCGCTGTTCAAGTTCACCGATGAGGCCGACGTGATTGCGCAGGCCAACGACACGATCTTTGGGTTGGCCTCCTATTTTTACGCGCGTGATTTGGGGCGCGTCTACCGCGTGGCCGAGGCCTTGGAATATGGTATGGTCGGGATCAACACCGGCCTGATTTCAACCGAGGTCGCCCCCTTTGGCGGGGTCAAACAATCCGGCCTCGGACGTGAGGGCGCGCGGCAAGGGATCGACGAATATCTTGAAATGAAATACCTGTGCATCGCCGTCGATTGACGCCTTTTTGCCCCTGACCCGCATCAGTCAGGGGCAAATTTCTGCTGCCACGTAGGAAACGGGTCACCGGGGGCCGGGGTTGCGGCGTGAACCCCGCGCGCAATCGCCCGGGCCAGACACAGGGCCGCGGCATGGCCCAGCAACAGCGGATCCATCGCCGGATCGGCCAGCGGTTTCTCGCCGGTTGCTGCGGCAAAGACCAGATCGCCGTCATAGGGGGTGTGGCTGGGATAAATCGCCCGCGCCATGCCGTCATGCGCAGCCACCGCCAGCCGAGTTGCCTGAGCCTGCGTCAGCATAGCGTCGGTCGCAACGATGGCGATCGTCGTGTTCGTTCCCGCGCGCAATTGGGCAAAGGGGTCAGGCTGACGGAGCGGATCATATGTACTTGCGGGGCCAAGGCCACCGAATTCCCCCGCGACCTCGCAAGGGGCCGCCCAGAAGTTTGCGCTTTGCCCCACGGTCACCGCGCCGACCGGGTTTGCAGCCACCAGCGCCCCAACGGTCAGGCCATTGTCCAGAACCAGCGAGGCGGATCCCAGTCCGCCTTTCAAATTCATCGTAGTTGCCCCGGTGCCGGCCCCCTCGGTTCCGATGGAAAAATCGGCTGTGGCATTTTCAAGCGCCCTGCGGCCCAGTGCGCGATACGGGTTTTCGGACCATGCCTTGTCGCCGCCATTCAAGAGGTCAAACAGGATTGCCCCCGGAACAATCGGAACAATCGCATCGGCCAGGCGGAACCCGCGCCCGCTGGCGCGCAGCCCGTCGGCCACACCCGAGCAGGCGTCCAGCCCATAAGCCGAGCCCCCCGACAGCACCAGCGCATCCACCTTTTCGACCATCTTGTCAGGGGCCAGCAAATCGGTCTCGCGCGTGCCCGGCGCACCACCCATCACATGCACCGCTGCGGTAAAGGGCGACGTGCTCGACAATACGGTCACGCCCGATTTCAACACGCCATCCGATGCGTTTCCGACCACAAGTGAGGCCACATCGGTGATCAGGTTACGGCGTCCCGGCTTCATCACGCTAGATACACCTGCCGCCGTCCACCTCAAGGGCGACGCCGGTGATCATGCTGGCCTCCTCCGAACAGAGAAAACAGGCAGCATTCCCCATGTCTTGCGGAGTCGAGAACCGACCCAGAGGAATCGTCGACAGGAATTTGGCCCGAATTTCCGGGGTGTCCTCGCCCATGAAGGATTTTAACAGGGGCGTTTCCCCCGCGACCGGGTTGATTGCATTCACGCGCACGCCATCGGGGGCCAGTTCAACCGCCATGGTCTTGGTTGCGGTAATCATCCAGCCCTTGGATGCGTTATACCAGTTCAGGCGCGGCCGCGGGCTGACCCCGGCGGTCGAGGCCATGTTCAGGATCACCCCGGCACGATTCTTTTTCATATGCGGCACGATATGGCGGGCGGTCAGAAAGACCGAGCGCATGTTGACATTCATTACCCGATCGAAATCGGCGATCGAGACATCTTCCAGCGCCGCTGGCAAGTGAGTGATCCCGGCATTGTTTATCAGGATGTCGAGGGCACCAAACGTCGAAATGGCCGCGCTCGCCATGTCCGCGACGCTGGCATCATCCGATACATCGACGTACTGCGCGAGGCCGCCGATCTCGTCGGCAATGGCATTGGCTGCGTCATGATTTATATCGGCAACCATCACCCGCGCCCCTTCGGCGGCGAATTTTCGCGCTATTCCGGCGCCAAAACCCGAGCCGCCGCCGGTCACGATTGCGGTTTTTCCTGCCAGTCTCATCGGGGCCTCCTGTGATGGTTTCCCGGCATGTTTGCGAGGTTTTTACGTGTTTCGCAAGGCCTCTGTCGCTACTGGACAGGAATGGCGGGTCTCACGCCTTTGGCGATGGGAACTGTCCCCCCTCTTTTGCAAATTCCCTAACCGTGGCGGGCTGCCACCGTTTTCAAGACGCTGAATCCATAAAGCGCCTCGAACCCCTTTTCGCGGCCGTGACCGGATTTTCCCACCCCGCCAAAGGGCAATTCGACTCCGCCACCGGCGCCGTAATTGTTCAGAAAGATCTGGCCAGCATGCAAGGCGCGGGCAAGGCGCATCTGGCGCCCGCCATCACGGCTCCAGACCGAGGCGACAAGGCCATATGCGGTGCCGTTGGCGATGGCGATGGCCTCGGCCTCTGTTTCAAACGGGATGATGGCCTGAACGGGGCCAAAAATCTCGGCCTGTGCCAAAGGGTCGTCGGGATCGACTCCGCCATAAAGAACCGGCGCGAAATAATGCCCGCCCGTGGGCAGATCATCGGCCAGTTTGGCGCGGGCCAGAATACGTGCGGGATCGGCGGCGTTGACAAAGCCGCTGACGATCTCTTTTTGCCGGGCCGAGATTAGTGGGCCGATGTCATGGTCTGCCAGCGCCGGCCCAACGATCAGGCTGCGATAGCGTTCGGCCATCATCTCGCAAACCTTTTGATAGGCCCCGCGCTGCACCAGAATGCGCGACGAGGCCGAGCAGGTCTGCCCAGCGTTCTGTATCCCCGCGTTCACGAGAAATGGCAGGGCGGCGTCAAGGTCAGCGTCGTCAAACACCACCTGCGGGGATTTACCTCCTAGCTCCAGTGTGACCGGGATCACATTCTGTGCGGCGGCCGACTGGATCATCTGCCCGGTGGCAACCGAGCCGGTAAACGAGAGGTGCTGAATTCCGGGATGCGCGGACAGGGTGGCCCCGGCCTCTTCGCCAAGACCCGGTACGACGTTGATGGCACCGGCGGGCAGGCCCGCTTCGCTGGCCATTTCGGCAAAGGCCAATGCTGTCAGGCAGGCCTCTTCGGCGGGTTTCAGGACGCAGGCGTTGCCCATTGCCAGTGCCGCCCCGACCGAGCGGCCAATGATCTGCATGGGGTAGTTCCACGGCACGATATGTCCGGTGACCCCGTGTGGTTCGCGCAACGTATAGACGGTGTAGCCGTCCAGATAGGGGATTGTCTCGCCCATCACCTTGTCGGCAGCGCCGCCGTAAAATTCAAGATACCGCGCGAGGGCCAGCGCATCCGCGCGCGCCTGTTTCAATGGTTTGCCGACATCGGCCGCCTCGATTGTTGCCAGCGCATCCACATGCTCCAGCACGATACGTCCCATGTTTGACAGCAGGCGGCCACGCTCAAAGGCTGGCAACGCGCCCCAGTCGCCATCACGGGCGGCCTGTGCCGCGGCAACGGCGGCGTTGATATCAGCGCCGCGGCCCCTTGCAATCCTGCAGATCTCCTCACCTGTCGAGGGATTTTCCACGGCCAGCGTTTCGTTCGCCAAGGTCGGGCGCCATGTGCCGGCGATAAAGCATTTTTCGGTCTCGTACCAAAGAGCATTCTGTGTCATGTCAAGCAGTCCCTTTGCTGTCAGCGTGAGGTGGTTTCAAATCATCCGGCAGCCGCGGGGTCGCCGCGATCAATTGCCGGGTATAAGGGTGCGTTGGGTTGGAAAAGAGTTGCTCGGTGGGCCCCTCCTCAACGATTTCACCGGCCTTCATCACCAGCACCCGATCAGTGATGCTGCGCACGACCCCCAGATCGTGGCTGATGAACAGATAGCTCAGTTGGAAACGTTTGGACAGATCGGCCAGCAGGTCGAGGATTTGCGCGCGAATGGACACGTCCAGCGCCGAAACCGCCTCATCCAGAACGATCAGCTTGGGGCGCAAGATCAGGGCCCGGGCGATGGCGATGCGCTGGCGCTGACCGCCGGAAAACTCATGAATGAACTTGTCCATATCGTCGGCGCACAGGCCGACGCTTTCCAGCGCTTCGGCGACCCGTTCACGTCGGTTGAGATGCGCGTTTTCCAGCAGGTGAAAGGGCTCGGCGACAAGGCGCACAACCTTCCAGCGCGGGTTGAAACTGCCGTAAGGGTCCTGAAAAACCACTTGGATTTTGGCGCGCTGGGACTTTGGCATCCTTGGGCCAACCGGCGTGCCAAAGGCGCGGATTTCGCCCCCCTGAAGCGGTTCCAGCCCCAGAATGGCCCGCGTCAGGGTGGATTTCCCGCAGCCGCTTTCGCCAACCAGACCCAGGTTTTCGCCCCGTTTCAGGCTGAAGGTGACATTGTTGACGGCCCGCAAACCCTGCGTCTTGGAAAACAGACGCCGCCGCGACGGGTTGTAGATTCGAATGGCATCCCTGACCTCGAGGATCGGTTCCGTATGGGCGCGAACAACCCGTTGGGGTGCATGGTTCGAGGCGGCGAACAGTTTTCGCGTGGTGGGGTTTTCCCGGTTGCGAAAGACGGTTTCAAGCGGTCCTTTTTCGACGATGCGTCCCTTTTCCATGACCGCGATATGATCGGCAATGTCCGAAACCACGGCAAGGTCGTGTGTGATCAGAATCAGCGCCATGCCGTCCTCTTGTACAAGAGATTTCAGCAGCGTCAGGATTTGCGCCTGAGTGGTGACATCCAGCGCGGTCGTCGGTTCATCGGCGATCAAAAGCTGCGGGCGCAGGGCAATGGCCAGCGCGATCATGACCCGCTGGCGCTGACCGCCACTCAACTCGTGAGGGTAGCGATCAAGCGGAAACCGCTCGGCGGGCAAGCCAACCCGGTTCAGGCGCTGGCGGGCGATTTTCAGGGCTTCGCTGCGGTTGGCCTTGCCGTGGACGATCAGCGTTTCGGCGACCTGATCCCCGATCGTTCTGACCGGGTTCAGGGCGGTCATGGGCTCCTGAAAGATCATCCCGATTTCCGCCCCGCGAATGGCGCAGATCTGTCGCTCGGGCAGCCCCAGCAGGGTCTGGCCCTGCAATGTCGCCTGCCCCGATGTTTCGGCTCCGTCGGGCAAAAGGCCCATCAGGGCCAGTGCCGTCATGGATTTCCCCGAGCCACTTTCCCCGACCACGCCAAATACCATTCCGGGGCGAACCTCGAAGGACACGTCACGCAGGATCGGTGTGCCGTGGATACCAACAGACAGGTTTTGAACGGATAGGAGGCTCATTCAGGGCTCCGCTCGGGCCGGGACCTGACGCGGCGTCTGATCCGCGGGTCGAGAATATCGCGCAGGCCGTCGCCCATGAGGTTGAGGCCCAGCACGGTCAGAACGATAGCGAACCCCGGAAACAGGGCCAGATGCGGGGCAAAGGAAATCATCGTCTGGCTGTCTGCTAACATCCGCCCCCAGCTGGGGGTTGGCGGTTGTGCGCCGAGGCCAACATAGGACAGGGCCGCCTCGGCCAGAATGCCCAGGCTGAACTGGATTGTGCCCTGAACGATCAGGAGGTTGGCGATATTGGGCAAAATATGCTCAAAGCTGATCCTGATCTTGCCCTTGCCCGCCACCTGTGCGGCAAGAACATAGTCCAGCGTCCACAACGACAGCGCACCGCTGCGCGCAATCCGAGCAAAGACCGGAACATTGAAGATCCCGATCGCGATGATCGCATTGAGCGCCGAAGGCCCAAAGACGGCAGTGATCAGGATGGCGATGACGAGGCTGGGAAAGGCAAAGACCAGATCATTGCCGCGCATGATCACCTCGTCAAGTACCCCTCCATGGCGTGCCGCGGCGGCAAGGCCCAGTGGCACCCCAAGAGCAACCCCGATACCAACGGCAACCACCGCCACCGCGATCGAGGTGCGCGCGCCGACCATGATCATCGAAAATATGTCCCGTCCGAAATGGTCGGTTCCAAACCAGTGGAGGGCCCCGGGCGGCCGCAGCTTGGCGGCAATATCCAGCGTTTCGACATCAAACGGCGTCCACAGAAAGGATACCAGCGCTGCGGCCAGAAACAGGCCGAACAGGATTGCCCCAAGAACCAGCGTGTGCGGCAGCTTCATGATTTCCCCCTCAGGCGCGGATCGACCACGGCATAGAGAAGATCGACCAGAAAGTTGACGGCGATCACGGCGAACACCAGCAGCATGACAGCGCTTTCCACCACGATCAGGTCGCGCTGCGTGATACCTTGGAAAATCAGCCGCCCCAGACCGGGCAGGAAAAAGACGTTCTCAATGATGATTGCGCCGGCCAGCAGGAACGAGAACTGCATGCCCATGATGGTCAGAACAGGGATCATCGCATTGCGCAGTGCATGACGCCTGAGCGCCTGCCCCCGCGTCAGCCCCTTGGCGCGCGCGGTGCGGATATAATCCTGCCCCAGTGTGTCGAGCAGGCTCGAGCGCATGATCCGGGCCAGAATGCTGGCCTGAGGCAGGGCAAGGGCAATGGCCGGCAGGGTCAGGGATTTCAGGCTCAACCAGAAATTCTTGCTCCAGCCGGGAAACCCGCCGGCGGAAAACCAGTGCAGCCGGATCGCAAAAAGAACCACTAGCAGCATCGCGAACCAGAAATTCGGAATGGCGATGCCCAGTTGTGTTGCCCCCATGATGCCGATGTCCGTAGGTTTCCCGCGTCGTGCGGCGGCAATCAGGCCAACTGGAAAGGCAAGCAGGGTCGAGAGAAGCAGCGCATAGATGGCCAACGGTATCGAAATCCAGAGCCGCGCCGAGACCAGCTCGGATACCGGCACGCGATAGGTATAGGATGTGCCGAAATCTCCGTGGAGCATGCCGCTGACCCAGTGCAGATAGCGCAAGATCAGCGAGCTGTTCAGCCCCATCTGCTCACGCAGGGCAGCGACCGTATCGGGCGAGGCATTGAGGCCCAGCATATATGACGCGGGGTCGCCCGGGATGACCTCGATCACCGCGAAAATGACGATGCTTGCGGCCACTAGGCTAAGGGCGAATGAAAGCAGTCGAAGTGTTGTAAAACGCAGCATGGCCGGGATGCTAGGACGTAGATCCATAAACCACAAGCCACCAGCGCAATCCAATGGGAGTGAAGCGGTTTTCTGTCAAATTACCGGGCAACACCCCGGATCAGCGTGTCCAGCGGCTGTTTCAGGCGCTCGACCAGCGTTTGCAGCATCCGGTCGCAGGCGGTCAGCTGGGATTCGGTGACGAACTCGTCGGGTTTGTGCCCCTGTGCCATTGAGCCGGGGCCACAGATGACCGTCGGGATGCCAAGGGTTCGATCAAACAGCCCACCTTCGGTGCCGAACGCGACCTTTATGGTTCCGTTGGCGCCGGTCAGTGATTTGACAAAGGCGACGATGGCCGCCGTTGGTGCGGTGCCCAGCCCGGGGTAGGAAAAAATCTCGCTGATTTCGATGCGCGCGGAGGCGTGTGCCGACGCCTTGACAATCCCTGCGGCCTCGGCCCTGAGGCTGTCCAGAATCTGCATGGCATCGTCCTCGGCCAGATTGCGGATTTCAAAATCGACAGTGGCATAGTTGGGCACGATGTTCAGGGCGTCCCCGCCGTTCATGCGGCCGATATGCAGCGTCGTGTAGGGGATATCGTAATCGCCGTCGCGCCGCCCGGTTTCCACAATTTCGGCCTGTTTCTGCCGGACGGCTTGGGCGAAATCAACCGCCAGATGCAGCGCATTCATGGCCAGTGGGGCAAGGGCCGAATGCCCCTCTTCTCCAAAGCATTCGGCCCGCAGGGCCAGTTTCCCCTTATGCCCTGTGGCGATTGCCAGATTGGTCGGTTCGCCGACGATACACATGGCTGGGCGAAACGGCGCCGCCGCCAGCATGTCCACCAGCGAGCGCACGCCGATGCAGCCGATCTCTTCGTCATGGGACAGGGCCAGATGTAGCGGGGTCTGCAAATGTTCGCGTCTCGCCGAGATCATCGCGTGTATGGCGCAGGCGCAAAACCCTTTCATGTCGCAGCTGCCGCGCCCAAAGATGCGCCCGTCCTCGCGCGTCATCTGAAATGCCGGTCTGGTCCAGTTCTGGCCGGTGACCGGCACCACATCGGTATGCCCCGACAGCAATACGCCGGGCCGATCCTGCGGGCCGACGGTTGCATAGAGGTTGGCCTTTTTCCCCGTGGAGTCGGCGATGATCGTGCTTTCGATGCCGTTCTCGGCCAAAAGACCGGCCACCCAGTCGATCAGGTTGCGGTTTTCCTGCGAGCTGACGGTGGGAAAGGCGATCAGACGCTCAAGAATGTCAACAGGTTTCATTCTCCGTAAGGTATCCAGATGTTTTTCACATCGGTTGCGTGGCGTAGGAATTCGCGCCCCTCGGCCCGGGCCCAGTCGCGCGCGTGGGCGTTGTTGACCCAAGTGCGCTTGAGATTGCCCACCGAGGCCGCCTCGATCGCGCCGGACAGGTCGCTGGAACTGAAGGACCACAGCGCGTCCACATCGTCATGCTCGGCCAGAGTTCGGGCCAGTGCATCATGCTCGCCCGTGACGATATTTACGACCCCTGCAGGAAGGTCCGACGTTTCCAGAACCTGATAGAAATCCGTAGCCGCCAGCGGATAGGCCTGCGAGGGGACCAGAACGCATGTGTTGCCCATCGCGATCAGGGGGGCGACGGTCGAGATCAACCCCAGCAGGGGTGCTTCGTCCGGGGCGATTACCCCGACCACGCCGACCGGTTCATTCATGGCCAGCGCGACCCCTTTGATCGGCACGTTATGGACGGCACCGTCATATTTGTCGGCCCATGCACCATAGGTGAACAGGCGCGAGATAGCCGCCTCGACCTCGGCGCGGGCGGGGGTGCTGCCGCCACCCTGCATCGCCAGCAGGCGCTCGGCGAATTCATCTGTGCGCGCCGAAAGGTTCTCGGCGATGTAATAGAGGATCTGCGCGCGTAGGTGCCCGCTCGTTCCGGCCCAGCCTTGCGCCTTGTGTGCGGCTTCGACCGCATTGCGGATATCCTTGCGATTGCCAAGGCCGACATGGCCCAGAAATGCGCCCTTCGGGCCGTAAACCGCGCGCGAATATCCGCTGTCCGGGCGCGCCTGTTTTCCGCCGATATACATTTTGGCGGTGCGGTCCAACAGGCCGTCGGCGGGGCCGGAGGTGCCTCTGAAGGCGGTGATCGGCTTTAGCGATTTTGTCGTGCCTTTGGGCCGCGTATAGGCATACAGCCCCTCGCGCCCGCCCTCGCGGCCGAAACCGCTTTCGCGCCGCCCACCGAACCCGGCGGCCGCATCGAACATGTTGGTGCCGTTGATCCAGACCACGCCGCAGGCCAGTTTCGGCGCCACATCCAGCGCCAGATTGATGTTCTCGCTCCACACCGAGGCCGCCAGCCCATAGCGCGTGTTGTTGGCCAGCTGCACCGCCTCGGCCGGGGTGCGGAAGGTCATCGACACCAGAACGGGGCCGAAAATTTCCTCCTGCATCAGGGTCGAAGCCGGCTCCAGCCCGCAGATCAGGGTTGGCGGGTAGTAACAGCCATTGCCCGGCAGCGGCGCGTTGGCGCGATAGGCCTCGCCCCCCTCGGCAAGACCGCGATCGACCAGTTCCGAAATGCTCTGCAACTGCACCGGGTCCACGATCGCGCCGATGTCGATGGCCTTGTCCAGCGGATTGCCGATGCGCAGGCGGTCCATGCGGGCGCGGATCTTGTCATGCAGCCGGTCGGCAACCCCCTCCTGCACCAAGAGGCGCGAACCCGCGCAGCAGACCTGCCCCTGATTGAACCAGATCGCATCCACCAGCCCCTCGACCGCGCTGTCCAGATCGGCGTCGTCGAAAACGATATAGGGCGACTTGCCGCCCAGCTCCAGCGTCAGCGCCTTGCCGGTTCCGGCGGTGGCGGCGCGGATCCTGCGGCCGACCTCGGTCGAGCCGGTAAAGGCGATCTTGTCGATATCGGGATGCGCGACGATCATCTCGCCCACGCGCCCGTCGCCGGTGACGATGTTGACGACGCCGCTGGGCAGGCCGGCCTCGATGCACAGCGCGGCAAACAACAGCGCCGTGAGCGAGGTATATTCGGCCGGCTTCAGCACCACGGTATTGCCCATCGCCAGCGCCGGCGCGATCTTCCATGCCAGCATCAGGAGCGGGAAGTTCCACGGAATGATCTGCCCGGCAACGCCGATGGCCTGCTGGTCGGGCATTTCGCTTTCCATCAGCTGGGCCGCACCGGCATGGTAATAGAAATGCCGCGCAACCAGCGGCACGTCGATATCGCGGCTTTCACGGATCGGCTTGCCATTATCCAACGTTTCCAGCACCGCCAGCAGGCGGCTATGCTTCTGCACCAGACGGGCCAGCGCATACAGAAACCGCGCGCGCCCCTTGCCGCCCAGCTTTTCCCAGCCCGGCTGTGCCTTGCGGGCGGCGGCAACAGCGGCATCCACATCGGCCTGCCCCGCCTGCGTGACATGGGCCAGCAATTCACCCGTGGCCGGGTTGCGGGTTTCGAAGGTTTCGCCACCCGCGCCCTCGACAAAGGCGCCGTTGATGAACAGGCCGAACCGGCCATCACGCGCGGCAATCCAGTCCAGAGCCTGCGCGGCGCTCTCGGGGGCGGGACCGTATTCCATCGTATCAAAAATCTCGGCTATGGTCATATCCTCATCCCATCGCGTGTCTGTAAGAGGCCGAATAGCGCCCTGTCACATGGTGTTCAAGCTGCCGCTCGATATCGCCTAGCAGGCTGGAGGCGCCGATACGGAACAGATCCGGTTGCAGCCAGCGCGTGCCCAGTTCGTCCTTCATCAGGGCCATGTAGGTCAGGACATCCTTGGCCTTGCTAATCCCGCCCGCGGGCTTATAGCCGATGCGGATGCCGGTCGCTTCGTGATAGGCGCGAATGGCGCGGATCATGACCAGCGAGACGGGCAGGGTGGCGTTTACCCCCTCCTTGCCGGTTGATGTCTTGATGAAATCGGCACCCGCCATCATCGCAACCCACGAGGCGCGCGCGACATTGCGCAGCGTGCCCAGATCGCCGGTGGCCAGAATGGTTTTCATATGCACATCGCCACAGGCCTCGCGAAAGGCGCGGATCTCGTCATAAAGCGCCTGCCAGTTCTGGCCGAGGACATGGCGGCGGGAAATCACGATATCGATTTCGCGGGCCCCTGCGGCAACCGAATCGCGGATTTCCTCGATTCTCAGGCGCAGCGGAGAGAGCCCGGCCGGAAACCCCGTTGAGACCGCCGCCACCGGAATGCCGCTGCCGTCCAGCGCGCGGACCGCGGCGGGCACCATCTCGTGATAGACACAGACAGCGCCGGTGGTGATCCGGTGCTCCGACATGCCCAGTGCCGCAACGATATCGGCGCGAATCGGCTGACGGGCCTTCATGCAAAGGCGATGTACGCGTCGTTCGGTGTCGTCGCCCGCAAGGGTCGTGAGGTCGATGAAGGTTACGGCCTTTAACAGCCAGGCGGCTTGCCAGTCCTTCTTTATGCTGCGCCGCCCCGGCAGGCTGGCCGCGCGGCGCTCGATTGCGGCGGTATTGGCGCGGATGTCACGGATTCGATCCAGATCGAGCGCTGTCCCCGGATTGCGTGCCGGATGCAGTTGCGAAAGATCCGCCGAGCTTGATACGGGTGTCTGGACTGGCAAGATGGTGCCTCTTTATTGGTGAAAAACGGCAAAGCCGAACGTCGCACGGTTTGACCAGAGGGTCAAGAAAGCGGAGGTCGGAAAATTGCGCGCAACGTGGTAGAGAACCTGTTTTCAAGGCCATGCGCAGTGGTTAAGGTCTACGCCCTAAGGCGGATCCCGGAAGAGGTCAGGCGATGAGCGAAAAACAGGACATGCTGACCCCCGATGAACTGGCCCGCGAGGCAAGCGCCTGTTTTTCGCGCCCGGTCGAAAAAATCACCGCACCAGGCGGCAAAAGTCGGGACAGTGTCAGGGTGCATTTTGATGGCTTTAGCGTGATTGCAACGCAGCGGAGATTTCCGGGGCGGATGCGTCTGGAAATCGAGGTTCTCAAGCGCCTGACCCGTGTCGGCGCTCCGGTCCCGCGTTTGTTGGGGCAGACTGAGCGGGTCTTTTTTCAGCAGGATATCGGTCGCGACCGCCTTTCCGGGCGTCTTTTCAACGCCGGTGATATTTCCCCCGAGGATGTTGTTTCGCGCGCCTTCAAGAGCCTGGTCAAGCTGCAGCAGGCCGGGAAAGAGGCGCGCCTTCAAGGCCTTGTTCCGGCGCTGGGCGTCACTCAGACGTGGGTCAGGGGGTTGGTTTCGACCCCGCTGGCGGCTTCGGAAAGCTACGGGATTTCCCCGCCGCATCTGGATGATTCAGCCCTTATCCGCCGCCTTGTCGTGCCAGCGCAAACTTTTATCAAGTGGGATGCACGGCCTGGAAACGCGGCGATTGGCGGGGACGGGCGGGTGATCTGGTTTGACTGGGAACATTGTGGCCGCCGACAGGGGATGGAGGATTTTGCATGGCTCGCGGGGGATGAGTTTTTCCCCCTTGAATCCGCTAGCGTGATCCCCGTTCTGCATGATCTGCTGGTGCCCGAAGACCGGGACGAGAACCTTGACTATCTGACCTATTTCATCACGTTCCACATCGTCCAGCGGTTGACGATCATTTATCGCCAGTTTGCCAGTGACGGCTGGGACGACCCTGACGAGGCGATTCGCTATGACAATATCGGAGTCGATCCCGATCTTGCGATCGCGCTGTGCCAGCGTGGTGCGGGATGGGCGGACAGGCGAGCGTTGACCCGTCCACTGGCGCCGTGGTTTCTGGAAATAGCCAAGGCAATCGAGGGCTTGCGCAGTTAGTAGGTCTACTCCCTAGGCCTGTAACGGCCCATCCGTCGTTGAGGACATGGACCGGATCGCAGCGTCGCGCGCCAGCAGGCGGCGGGCCGTCTGGATATGCAGGTTTTCGATGATGGCCCCGTCAAGAACCGCGATGCCCAGCCCCTCGGTCTGGGCCTGACGGAAGGCCTCGATCTGGCGGCGGGCCAGTGTCAGTTCGGCGTCGGATGGGGCGAAAACCTCGTTCGCGATGTCGATCTGGGCGGGGTGGATCAGGGTTTTGCCGTCAAATCCCATGTCGCGCCCCTGCTGGCAATAAAGGCGCAACCCCGCGTTGTCCTTATAGGTATTGTAAACGCCGTCAACGCAGATCAGCCCGTGCGCGCGCGCAGCCAGCAGACACAGCGACAGGGCGCTAAGGAGCGGCGCGCGGTCCTCGGTATGACGCGCCCCGAGGTCCTTGACCAGATCGTTTGTTCCTATGACCATTCCCTTGAGCCGCCGTGACGCGCCAGCAATGGTCGCGGCATTCAGGACCCCAAGGGGGGTTTCCATCATCGCCCAGATCGACGTCCGGGCGCATTTGGGATGCGAATCCAAAGCCTCGGCCAGATGGCGGATATCGTCGGCAGAATTGACCTTTGGCAACAGGATCGCCTCGGGGGAGGTGGCTAAGATGGCGGCCAGATCATCCTTGGCCCAGTCGGTGTCAAATCCGTTGATGCGAATGATTTTGCTGCGCTGACCATAATCGTTCCTGCCGAGGGCGGCGCAAACCAGATCACGGGCATTGGCCTTGTCGTCAGGTGCCACAGCGTCTTCGAGATCAAAGATAATCCCGTCACAGGGCAGGTGCGTCGCCTTTTCCAGCGCCCTCTCCTTTGAACCGGGCATATAGAGAAGCGAGCGGAAAGGGCGGGTCAGAAAATCCATCATGTCCTCATCTGTTCGGATGACCCTACCCACCACAAGGGCCTGACAGATGCAAGATGGAGATGGTCGCTCTTGTGTGCGTCCCGGCGTCCGGGCGGGCGGGTCTGCAGCCCACGGCACCTGCTTTGCTGTGGAGAGGCTGCGACTGTTTGACCTTGCGAAACAGCCTCCGAGGGGATACGCAAGCGCCAGATTTTCTAACCCATCGGAGAACAAGCACATGGCAAGAGCAAAGATCGCACTGATCGGGGCCGGTCAGATTGGCGGAACGTTGGCCCATCTTGCGGCCACCAAGGAACTGGGTGACGTCGTCATTTTCGATATTATGGACGGGGTGCCGCAGGGCAAGGCGCTGGATATCGCGGAAAGCGGCTCGATCTCGCGCTTTGACGCGAAAATGAGTGGCACCACCGATTATTCCGATATCGAGGGGGCGGACGTCTGCATCGTTACCGCCGGTGTTCCGCGCAAACCGGGGATGAGCCGGGATGACCTATTGGGGATCAACCTCAAGGTCATGAAATCCGTGGGTGAGGGGATTGGCAAACACGCACCGGACGCGTTCGTTATCTGCATCACCAACCCGCTCGACGCTATGGTCTGGGCGTTGCAGCAATACTCGGGTCTGCCTGCGCACAAGGTCTGCGGGATGGCCGGCGTTCTAGACAGTGGCCGCTTTCGCCACTTTCTTGCCGAAGAGTTCGGAGTTTCGGCGCGAGACGTTTCGGCCTTTGTCCTCGGCGGGCATGGCGACAGCATGGTGCCGCTGCCGCGTTATTCGACCGTCGGCGGGATCACCCTGCCGGATCTGGTCAAAATGGGTTGGACGACGCAGGAAAAACTGGATGCCATCGTGCAGCGCACCCGCGACGGTGGTGCCGAGATCGTCGGCCTGCTGAAAACCGGATCGGCCTTTTATGCCCCGGCCGCTTCGGCAATCGAGATGGCCGAGGCCTATCTGCGCGACCAAAAACGCGTGCTCCCATGCGCGGCGAATGTCGATGGGGCGTATGGTCTAAAAAATACCTTTGTTGGCGTGCCGACGGTCATCGGTGGTGGCGGTATCGAAAAAGTGATCGAAATCCAGTTGGACAAGGGCGAAAAGGCGGCCTTTGATCGATCCGTGAACGCGGTTCAGGGGCTGGTTGCGGCCTGTAAAGGGATCGACTCGACGCTTGGATAACAGGTGAATCCCTGCGTTTTTGGGGGCCAGACGTCCTGATCAAGAGATTTGTGATCACACCATTCTAAAGTGTGATCACAAATTGTAGAATTATCCTGATAATTTGAATTATCCCCTTTCTTTTACTTTGTATCCTGCCATAGCTGTGACAGCTTGCCGCAAATAATTGAAAACGGGAACGACTTCATGAACATTCACGAATATCAGGCCAAGCGCCTGCTCAGGGACTTTGGCGCGCCAGTGTCCGACGGTCGCGTCGTGCTGAAGGCCGACGAGGCAAAATCAATAGCCGGGGAACTGGACGGACCGATCTGGGTCGTCAAGGCCCAGATTCATGCCGGGGGGCGTGGCAAAGGTCATTTTGCAGAACCCGAGGCGGGCAGTGGCGGCGGCGTGCGGCTGACAAAATCGGTGGATGAGGCCGCGGCCGAGGCGCGCAAGATGCTGGGCCGCACCTTGATTACCCACCAGACCGGCCCAGTAGGCAAACAGGTCAACCGGGTCTATATTGAGGACGGCTCGGGCATTGAGACGGAACTTTACCTCGCGCTGCTGGTGGATCGTAAAACCTCGCGCGTCGCTTTCGTCTGCTCGACCGAGGGCGGCATGGACATCGAGGCGGTGGCCGCAAAAACACCAGAAAAAATCCTCAGTTTTTCAATCGATCCGGCGACCGGGTTTTCCGGCTTTCACGGCCGCCGAATCGCCTTTGCGCTGGGCCTGAAAGGGGCGCAGGTCAAACAATGTGTGAAGCTGACGCAAACCCTATACGACCTGTTTCTGGCCCGCGACATGTCGATGCTGGAAATCAACCCGTTGATCGTGACCGACGCGGGCGATCTGAAATGCCTCGATGCGAAAATGGGCTTTGACGACAACGCACTTTATCGTCAGGCCGACATTCTGGCGCTGCGGGATGAGACCGAGGAAGACCCCAAAGAGCTGGAGGCCAGCAAATTCGACCTCAACTACATTGCGCTGGACGGCGAGATTGGCTGTATGGTCAATGGCGCTGGTTTGGCCATGGCAACAATGGATATCATCAAGCTATATGGCGCAGAACCGGCGAACTTCCTTGACGTGGGCGGTGGTGCCACCAAGGAAAAGGTAACCGAAGCGTTCAAAATCATCACTTCGGACCCCAATGTCAAAGGCATCCTTGTCAACATCTTTGGCGGCATTATGCGCTGCGACGTGATCGCCGAAGGGGTGGTCGCCGCCGTGAAAGAGGTCGGCCTGAAGGTGCCACTGGTCGTGCGTCTTGAGGGGACCAAGGTCGCCGAGGGCAAAAAGATCATCAACGAAAGCGGCCTTGACGTCATCGCCGCCGACGATCTGGGCGACGCGGCACAGAAGATTGTTAAAGCGGTGAAAGGTTAAGGCAGATGTCCATACTTATCGACAAAACAACCCGAGTTATCTGTCAGGGACTGACCGGCAGCCAAGGAACCTTTCATACCGAACAGGCGGTTGCCTATGGCACCCTGATGGTCGGTGGTGTCACCCCTGGAAAGGGCGGTCAGACTCATGTGGGCCTGCCGATTTTTGACACCGTCGCCGGTGCCAAGGCCGCAACCGAGGCCAACGCGACGGTGATCTATGTGCCGCCACCCTTTGCGGCCGATGCGATTCTTGAGGCGATTGACGCCGAAATGGAGCTGATCGTCTGCATCACCGAGGGTATTCCGGTGCTGGATATGATGCGGGTCAAGCGCGCGCTTGACGGGTCTGCCTCGACCCTGATCGGCCCCAACTGTCCGGGGGTCATGACACCCGGCGAATGCAAGATCGGCATCATGCCGGGGAATATCTTTCAGCGGGGCTCATGCGGGGTCGTGTCGCGCTCGGGTACGCTAACCTATGAGGCGGTCAAGCAGACCACGGATGTGGGGCTGGGCCAGTCCTCGGCCATCGGCATCGGTGGCGATCCGATCAAGGGGTGCGAGCATATTGATATTCTGGAAATGTTTTTGGCCGACGATGAAACCCAGTCGATCATCATGATCGGCGAAATCGGCGGCAGCGCCGAGGAAGAGGCCGCGCAGTTTCTGAAGGATGAGGCCAAGCGCGGGCGCGCAAAACCCGTTGCGGGCTTTATCGCCGGACGCACCGCCCCTGCCGGACGGCGCATGGGGCACGCGGGGGCCATCGTCTCGGGCGGCAAGGGCGGCGCCGAGGACAAGATCGAAGCGATGCGCAGTGCCGGTATCGTCGTTGCCGAAAGCCCGGCGGGCCTTGGCGAAGCGGTCTTGAAGGCGATCGGATAAGGACGACGCCAAGAGCGACTAGGGGAACGGCAGCCCCCGCGCCGGGGGCTGCACAACATTCCGGGGAGAGGTCCGAAACCAGGATCTGAACATGACATGACTGACCAGCCAAAGAATGACCAGTTTCGCGAGTCCTCGTTTCTGCAGGGACAGAACGCGCGGTATATCGAGCAGCTTTATGCGCGATACGCCGCTGACCCGTCTGCGGTGGATGCCTCATGGCAGGCCTATTTTAAGGCGCTTGGCGATGCGGTCTCGGACGTTGCAGAAGAGGCCGCCGGCCCCAGTTGGGCTCGCACTGACTGGCCCCCGCGGCCCGACGACGATCTGACCGCGGCACTTGATGGCCAATGGCCGGTCGAGCCCGCAAAGGCGGCAGAAAAGATCAGGGCGAAAGCGGCCGAAAAGGGGGCCTCGCTTGGTGAGGCCGAGGTGCGTCAGGCTGTGCTTGACAGCCTGCGGGCCTTGATGCTGATCCGCACCTATCGGATCAGGGGACACCTAGCGGCTGATCTCGACCCGCTGGGGATTCGCGATACAAGCCACCGCGCCGAGCTGGACCCCAGCTCTTATGGGTTCCGCGATGCCGATATGGATCGCCCGATCCTTCTGGACAACGTTCTGGGAATGGAACTGGCCACCATGCGCGAGATCGTGGCGCTGGTCAAACGGACCTATTGCGGAACATTCGCGCTGCAATACATGCATATCTCGGATCCCGAGCAGGCCCGCTGGCTGAAGGAACGAATCGAAGGCTACGGCAAGGAAATCCAGTTCACCAAGCGCGGTCGCAAGGCGATCCTGAACAAGCTGGTCGAGGCCGAGGGTTTCGAGAAATTTCTGCACGTCAAATACATGGGGACGAAACGTTTCGGCCTCGATGGCGGGGAAAGTCTGATCCCCGCGATGGAGCAGATCATCAAACGCGGCGGTGCCATGGGGGTCGAGGAAATCGTTATCGGCATGCCCCACCGGGGCCGCCTGTCGGTTCTCTCCAACGTCATGGCAAAACCCTACCGCGCCATTTTCAACGAGTTTCAGGGAGGCAGCTTCAAGCCGACGGATGTCGAGGGCTCGGGCGATGTGAAATACCACCTCGGGGCCAGCTCGGACCGGCAGTTCGACGGCAACAAGGTTCACCTCTCTCTGACCGCCAACCCCAGCCATCTGGAGGCGGTGAACCCCGTGGTTCTGGGCAAGGTTCGCGCCAAGCAAACCCAAAAGAACGACACCGAGCGCACCAAGGTGCTACCGGTTCTTCTGCATGGCGATGCGGCCTTTGCCGGGCAGGGCGTGGTGGCCGAGTGCTTTGGTCTGTCAGGCCTTGTGGGGCACCGCACTGGCGGCACCATCCATATCGTTGTCAACAACCAGATCGGCTTTACCACGTCGCCACGTTTCAGCCGTTCGTCACCTTATCCCACGGATATCGCACTGATGGTCGAGGCGCCGATTTTTCACGTCAACGGCGATGATCCCGAGGCGGTGGTGCATGCCGCCAAGGTGGCCACGGAATTCCGCCAGATTTTCCACAAGGATGTGGTGATCGATATGTTTTGCTATCGCCGGTTTGGTCATAACGAGGGTGACGAGCCGATGTTTACCCAGCCGCAGATGTACAAGCGGATCAAACAACACAAGACCACCCTGCAGCTTTACACCGAGCGCCTCGTTGCCGATGGCCTGATCCCCGAGGGCGAGATCGAGGACATGAAAGCCGCCTTTCAGGCGCACCTGAACGAAGAATTCGAAGCGGGCAAGGATTTTCGCCCCAACAAGGCCGACTGGCTGGATGGGCGCTGGTCCAAGATGGATGCGCGCAGCGGCGAATACCAGCGCGGCCAGACCGCGGTCGAACCACCCCGTCTGGCCGAAGTCGGTGCCGCCCTGACGCGTCTGCCCGATGGGTTTCATGCCCACCGGACAGTGGCCCGCCTGCTTGAGCACAAGCGCGAGGTGCTTGACAGCGGCAAGGGTATCGACTGGGCGACCGCCGAGGCGCTGGCCTTTGGCACCCTCCTGCTTGAGGGCTATCCTGTGCGCCTGTCCGGTCAGGACGTCATGCGCGGAACCTTCAGCCAGCGCCATTCCGGTATCGTCGATCAGGAGACCGAGGACACCTATCACCCGCTCAACCACATAAAGGAGGGGCAGGCACAGTTTGACGCCATCAACTCGATGCTCAGCGAATATGCGGTTCTGGGGTTTGAATATGGATATTCTCTGGCGGAACCGAACGCGCTGGTTCTGTGGGAGGCCCAGTTCGGGGATTTCGCCAACGGGGCACAGATCATGATTGATCAGTTTGTTGCCTCGGGAGAACGGAAATGGCTGCGCATGTCGGGGCTTGTCATGCTATTGCCGCACGGTTTCGAGGGGCAGGGGCCGGAACACAGTTCGGCCCGGCTCGAGCGTTATCTGCAGCTCTCCGCTGAGGACAACTGGATCGTTGCAAATTGTACGACGCCAGCGAATTATTTTCACATCCTGCGCCGTCAACTGCACCGCTCGTTCAGAAAGCCTCTGGTGATGATGACGCCAAAATCTCTGCTGCGCCACAAGCACGCGGTCAGTACACTTGAGGATATGGAAATCGGCTCATCCTTTCACCGGGTTCTTTGGGATGATGCGCAAAAGGGCACGTCGGACGTCACCCTCCGCCCGGACGCGGATATCCGCCGGGTCGTGATATGTTCGGGCAAGGTCTATTACGACCTCTTGGCCGCTCGGGACGCGGCCGGGCTGGATGACGTCTATATTCTGCGCCTTGAACAATTCTATCCCTTCCCGGCCATGTCGATGTCCAAGGAGCTGGGGCGGTTCAAACAGGCTGAGGTGGTCTGGTGTCAGGAAGAGCCCAAGAATCAGGGCGGTTGGACTTTTGTCGAACCCAATATCGAATGGATCCTCGGGCGGATCGGCGCAAAATCCAAACGCCCGGATTATGCCGGGCGCGCCGCCGCGGCCTCACCGGCGACAGGGTTGGCCTCGCAACACAAACAGCAACAAACCGCGCTCGTGAACGATGCGCTTGGAATTGACGGAGAGTAATCCCATGACAATCGAAGTCCGCGTGCCAACACTGGGCGAAAGCGTCACTGAAGCCACCATCGCCACTTGGTTCAAACAACCCGGAGATCCGGTTGCTGTTGACGAAATGCTATGCGAACTGGAGACCGACAAGGTCACTGTCGAGGTACCTGCTCCCGCCGCCGGGACCCTTGGCGAGATCGTTGCAAAGGAGGGGGACACCGTCGGTGTCGATGCCCTGCTGGCAACCATCAATGAGGGCGCCAGCGCCGCCCCGTCAGGCGAACAGGCCGCACCCAACCCCGCCGCAGCACCCAACCCCGCTGCACCCGCACCCGTGGCCGCGCCCTCACCGGCCCCGGCTGTAAGCTCGTCCGCCACGGAGGCCGAAAGCATCGACGTGATGGTTCCCTCTCTTGGCGAAAGCGTGACCGAAGCAACCGTTTCCAGCTGGTTCAAATCGGTTGGTGACAGTGTTGCCGCCGACGAGATGCTGTGCGAATTAGAAACCGACAAGGTCTCTGTCGAGGTTCCGGCCCCGGCAGCGGGCATATTGACCGAGATCTTCGCCCCCGAGGGCAAGACTGTCAGCAACACCGCACGTCTTGCTGTGATTTCGGCAGGCGCAGCCTCGGGCGCGGCACCTGTCGCCGCTGCGCTGACAGCACCGCCTTCCGCCGAATCTGCGCGCGGAAAAGACGTGGAAAATGCACCCTCCGCCAACAAGATGATGGCTGAACACAACCTCTCGCCCGATCAGGTCACCGGAACCGGCCGGGACGGGCGGATCATGAAGGAAGACGTGCAACAGGCGCTGGTGAGCGGTGCAAAGACGGCAGCAACCTCCACCGCCGCAACCTCCACCGCCGCCCCGGCGATCCCTGCGCCGGTCGCCGCGCCGCACGGTCCGGTGTCCGCAGATGATGCCGCCCGCGAGGAACGGGTCAAGATGACTCGCCTGCGCCAGACCATCGCGCGCCGCCTGAAGGACAGCCAGAACACTGCGGCCATGTTGACCACCTATAACGAGGTGGACATGAGCGCGATCATGGCGCTGCGTAACCAATACAAGGACCAGTTTCTAAAGAAACACGGGGTCAAGCTGGGCTTTATGTCGTTTTTTGTGAAGGCCTGCAACCACGCCCTGAACGAGGTGCCCGAGGTCAATGCCGAGATTGACGGAACCGACCTTGTTTACAAGCATTTTGTTCACATGGGTGTTGCGGTCGGCACCCCAAACGGGTTGGTCGTGCCGGTTGTGCGCAATGCCGACCGGATGTCATTTGCGGAAATCGAGAAAACCATTGCCTCGCTCGGTGCCCGGGCCCGCGACGGCAAGCTGGCGATGGAGGATATGCAGGGCGGAACATTCACGATCTCGAACGGCGGGGTTTACGGCTCACTCATGTCATCGCCAATCCTGAACCCGCCGCAATCCGGTATTCTGGGGATGCACAAAATTCAGGATCGGCCCGTGGTCGTGAACGGTGAGATCGTGATCAGGCCGATGATGTATCTGGCACTCAGCTATGATCACCGGATCGTCGATGGCAAGGGCGCGGTAACCTTCCTTGTCCGGGTCAAGGAGGCGCTTGAGGATCCGCGCCGCCTGCTTATGGACCTATGACAATGTCGCCAACCTGCCCGATCCAGATTTATCTGACCGTGCGCGGCGGTGCTGATGCTGTCGCGTGGTATGAAAAGGTATTCGGGGCAATCGTCACGATGCGCAAGATGGCCGATGATCGCGCGCGATTGCTGCATGCGACGCTGGCGGTTTTTGGGGCCGAGATTATGCTGTCAGATGAATTTCCAGAATATGACAAGACGGTTGTCGCACCGCCAACTCTTGGCGGGACAAGTGTGACCACGCATGTCAACCTACCGAGCCGCGACGACGTTGTCGAAACGATGGCCAAGGCCGCGCAGGCAGATGCGACAGTAACGATGGGCCCGGATCAGATGCCGTGGGGGGCCTTCAATGGCCGCCTGATTGACCCGTTTGGCCATAGCTGGTCGTTTGGAGCAGCATGACCCTGCGATCAAATCTGAAACAAAAGGAACAGACACATGTCATCCGAACTCGAAGTCCTCGCGGTTTATGGGCTGGTGATAATACTAACGATAGTATTGCAAGTTCTGGCAACGCTCCCGCAGTATGATTTGTCCTATTTGGTAGGCCCGCGTGATCAGACGCGAGAATTAAACGGTCTTGCTGGCCGCCTCGCTCGCGCGAGTACAAATAATGTCACGGCCTTGGCCTATTTCGCCCCTGCCGTTCTGGTGACGCCTGTTCACGGGCAAACCACTGCGGCGGCCTTGCTTGCTGCACAAATATTCCTGTTCGCGAGGATTGTGTACGTCGGCTTCTACGCCCTTGGGGTACCTTGGTTGCGGACAATTTCATGGGGAATCGGATTGGTGTCTGCCATCTATTTATACGGTGTCGCGCTTTTGTAATCCCTATCCAATCATACCTCTCTGGGGGTCTGTTGTATCCCCAAGAACCATTTGTTCAATCGGCTTGTGACCTGTAACGCACAAGCACAACAGCAAAGGAAACGACATGGCTGACTATGACGTAATCATCATTGGTGCCGGGCCGGGCGGCTATGTTTGTGCCATCCGTTGCGCGCAACTGGGACTGAAAACAGCTGTCGTCGAAGGGCGCGAAACCTTGGGTGGGACCTGTCTGAATGTCGGCTGCATCCCCTCAAAAGCGTTGCTTCACGCCAGCCATCAATATCACGAAGCGACCCACAATTTCACCAAGATGGGCCTGATGGGAAAATCCCCGTCGGTCGATTTCCCGGCGATGGTGGCCTATAAGCAAAGCGTCGTTGACCAGAATACCAAGGGGATCGAGTTTCTGTTCAAAAAGAACAAGATCGAGTGGCTGAAGGGCTGGGGCAAGATCACCGCCAAGGGCGAGGTCACGGTGGGCGACGAAGTCCACCATGCCAAGGATATTGTTATTGCTACCGGCTCGGAAAGCAGCAGCTTGCCCGGCGTCGAGGTGGATGAAGAGATGGTAATTACATCAACCGGCGCGCTCAGCCTGCCCAAGGTTCCCAAGCGCCTCGTCGTCATCGGGGCCGGGGTGATCGGGCTGGAGCTGGGTTCGGTCTACGCCCGCCTTGGCGCTGAGGTTACGGTCATCGAATTTCTGGATCAGATCACCCCCGGTCTGGATGCGGAAATCTGCAAGACCCTGCAACGGAGCCTGAAAAAGCAGGGCCTGAAATTCATCCTCGGAGCGGCGGTTCAATCGGTTGAGCGCCTGAAAACCAAGGCCAAGATATCCTACAAGCTGCGAAAAGATGACAGCGCCGGTATGGTCGAGGCGGATACGGTCCTGGTTGCAACTGGCCGACGCCCCTACACGACCGGGCTGGGGCTGGAGGAGCTCGGCGTCCTGATGTCCCCTCGAGGCCAGATCCAGACCGAGGGCTGGCGCACCAACGTGGACGGCATCTGGGCGATCGGCGACACGATCTCGGGCCCGATGCTGGCCCATAAGGCCGAGGATGAGGGGATTGCGGTTGCCGAGACCATCGCCGGGCAGAAAGGTCACGTCAATTACGACGTTATCCCCGGGGTAATCTATACCACCCCCGAGGTGGCCAGCGTCGGTAAGACCGAGCAGCAACTGAAGGATGACGGTCGCGCCTACAAGGTCGGCAAGTTCAACTTCATGGGCAACGCGCGTGCCAAGGCCGTTTTTGCCGGTGAGGGGTTTGTGAAAATTCTGGCCGACGCAGAAACCGATCGCGTTCTGGGGTGCCATCTGATGGGGCCGTTTGCGGGTGAGCTGATTCACGAAATCTGTGTCGCGATGGAGTTTGGCGCCAGCGCCGAGGATATCGCCCGCACCTGTCACGCCCATCCGACGTTCTCCGAAGCCATGCGAGAGGCCGCTTTGGCCTGTGGCGATGGGGCAATCCACGCCTGAAACGGGTCGCGCGCTGCTGTTCATGACAACATGGTGTTATGGGTTGCGGGAAACGGGTGGCATGTCCGAGCGAAATGTGGTTTTGGTGTCGCGACAGTAATTTAAAGCGACGACATGACAGAAAAAACCGCATTTCTCACCGGTATCACGGGGCAGGATGGCAGCTATCTGGCCGAGCTACTGCTCGACAAGGGCTATCAGGTTCACGCGATCCAGCGCCGGGCCAGCGTGTTTACCACGCCGCGTATCGACCATCTGCTGGAGCATCCGCGCCTGCATACCTATCATGGCGACCTTGCCGACAGCTCGAACCTGCATCGGCTGATCTCCGAGATCAACCCGACCGAGATCTACAATCTCGGCGCGCAAAGCCATGTTGGTGTCAGCTTCGAGGTGCCCGAATACACGGCCGAGGTCACCGGCATCGGCACCGTGCGCCTGCTGGACGCGATCCGCGACAGCAAAGTGCAATGCCGCTTTTACCAGGCCTCGACATCCGAGCTGTTCGGCGGCATTCCGGGGACCGAGCCCCAGAGCGAAACCACCCCGTTCTACCCCAAATCACCCTATGGCGCCGCCAAGCTCTATGCCTATTGGGTGACGGTCAACTATCGCGAGGCATACGGGATGTATGCCTGCAACGGCATCCTGTTCAATCACGAAAGCCCCCGGCGCGGCGAAACCTTTGTCACGAAAAAGATCACCCAGGCGGTGGCCCGCATCCATCAGGGCCGGCAAGAGGTGCTGCGCCTTGGCAATATCGACGCCAAACGCGACTGGGGCCATGCCCGCGACTATGTGCAGGCGATGTGGCTGATGCTGCAACAGGACGCGCCGCGTGACTATGTGATTGCCACCGGCGAAACGCATACGGTGCGCGAATTTGTCGAGGCGGCATTTGCCGAGATCGGCGTCGCGATTGAATGGCGCGGCGAAGGCGTCGATGAAAAGGGCTATGATGCCGCGACCGGCAAGCTCAGGGTCGAGATCGACCCGAAATATTTCCGCCCGGCCGAGGTCGAGCTTCTGCTGGGCGACCCGTCAAAGGCTGAGGCCGAGCTTGGCTGGAAACGCGAGGTCAGCTTTCGTGAACTCGTCGCCTGCATGGTGAAATACGATCTGGAGAATGACGGCTTCGGGGGGCAGGAATGAGCTTCGATTTCGTGATCGAGGACAGCCCCGTTCTGGACGGCGTCAAGATCATCACCCCCGACGTGTTTGAAGAAAGCCGCGGCACGATCTGGACATCGTATCTCGACGATCAGATCGGTGCGCTGCTGCCTGAAGGCCTGCGCTTCAAGCATGACAAGTTCTCGCTATCCTACAACAACGTGCTGCGCGGGCTGCATGGCGATCACAAATCGTGGAAGCTGGTCACCTGCGTCTATGGCGAGGTGCATCAGGTGGTGGCCGACATGCGTGAAGGCTCGTCCACATATCTGAAATTCCAGCGTTTCGTGATCAACCGCCAGAACCAGCGGCTGATCCTGATCCCGCCGGGCATGGGCAACGCCTATTATGTCAGCTCGCCCGAGGCGGTCTATCACTACAAGCTGGCCTATGAGGGCGACTATATCGACGCCGATCAGCAATTTACCGTGGCGTGGAATGACCCCCGCCTGAATATCGACTGGCCGACGGATGACCCCATCCTTTCGGCGCGCGACGCGAGGCTTGCATGACAGAGATCATCGAACATGACGGAAAGATCATTTCGATCATCCATCGTAATGACGACTGGAAAGAGGGGCTGGATTTCATCACCCCCAATGATCTGTTCGTGCAGGTCGGCACCTGGTGGTATGACAAGGGCAAGAAGCTGGCCAGCCACATCCACAATGATTTCGACCGCCCCGGCGGCCGCACGATGGAGAGCGTCTATGTGCGCCGCGGGTCCATGCGGGTGCTGCTTTATGCCGAGGACCGGACATTCCTGCAGGATTACATTCTGAACGAGGGCGATCTGGCGGTCTTTGCCTATGGCGGGCATGGATACGAGATCCTTGAGGACGGCACCCAGATCATCGAGAGCAAGAACGGCCCCTTTGTGGATGTCGAAACCGACAAGACGAAATTCGAGGGGTGAGGGGATGGAAACGACCCACATGAGGGCAGCGCCTGCCCCGAGGGGGGTGCGTAGCGCCCGCCTGGGGGGCGGGGCGGGCGCTGCCCGGGATTTCATCCCGGGCGATGGAATACAGGGCGACGAAGGGACGACATCAATATGAAACTCCACCTCGGTTGCTGGCATCGTCATATCCCCGGCTGGGTGCATGTCGATCTGTGCGACATGCCACATATCGATTACAAATCCTCGATCGACGATCTGTCGATGTTCGACGACGCCTCGGCCGAACTGATCTATTCCAGCCATTCTTTCGAATATTTCGACCGCCAGCAGGCCGCCCATGTGCTGGCCGAATGGCGGCGCGTGTTGAGGCCCGGCGGCACGCTGCGCCTTGCGGTGCCCGATTTTGACGCGCTCTTGAAGGTCTATGCGCAGACGGGCGAACTTGGTCGCATCCTGGGCCCACTTTACGGGCGGATGGAAATCGAAACCGAGCAAGGGCCGAAAATCCTGTATCACAAGACGGTTTACAATTTCGCCGAGCTTGAAACCCTGCTTGTCGAAAACGGGTTCACGGATGTGCGCCGCTATGACTGGCAAGAAACCATCCACAAGGATTACGACGATCACAGCCAGGCCTATTTTCCCCATATGGACAAGGAAAACGGCCTGCTCATCAGCCTGAATGTCGAGGCCACCAAGAATGTCTGAAGAATTCATCATGCAGATGCGCCCCTGGTTCGGGCCCGAGGAAAAGCGCGCGCTGGCCGAATATATGGAGGAAGACGGCTTTCTGACCGAATTCCGCCGCACGGCCGCGTTCGAGGACGCGATTGCCGAATATACTGGCGCGCGCCATTGTATCGTCACCAACAACGGCACGATCAGCCTGACACTGGCGGCGCTGGCAACCGGCGTGCGGGCGGACGACGAGGTGATCGTGCCCAATTTCACCATGATCGCGACCCCCAATTCGGTGCGCCTGTTCGGCGCCCGGCCGGTATTTGTGGATGTCGAGCGCGAAACCCTGTGCATGGATATCGACGCCGCCCGCGCCGCAATTACGCCAAAGACCCGCGCGATCATGCTGGTCAGCGCCAATGGCCGCTACCCCAAGGCCGGGATCGAGGCGTTTCAGGATCTGTGCACTGAGCACGGCCTGATATTGATCGAGGACAGCGCGCAATCGCTGGGCTCACGCTATCCCGACGGCACCCATATCGGGCGCAAGGGGGCGGTGGGCTCGTTTTCCTTTTCGGCGCCCAAGATCATTTCCACAGGCCAGGGTGGTGCGCTGATCACCGATGATGACGACGTCGCCGCGCGTCTGCGCCGCCTCAAGGATTTCGGCCGCGCGCAGGGTGGGAACGATATCCATGACGTGATCGGCTATAACTTCAAGTTCACCGAGCTTCAGGCCGTGATCGGGCAGGAGCAGATGAAGAAACTGCCCTGGCGGGTCGAACGCAAGCGCGAGATCTACCGCCGCTATCGGGAAGGGCTGGCAGGGGTTTCGCAGGTCTCGTTCTTCGATCAGGATCTCGACCACACCACACCCTGGTTCATCGACGTGATGGTTGACGACCGCGAGGCCCTGCAGGCGCATCTGAAAGCGGCCGGCATCGGCACCCGCGTCATGTATCCGCCGATCAACCGGCAGAAGGCTTACAGTCTGCCCGGCAGCTACCCCATTTCCGAAGAGGTCGGCGCGCGGGGCCTCTGGCTGCCCTCGGCCAGCCAGCTGACGGATGCGCAGGTTGATAGGGTGACGGCGGCGATCAGGGCGTTTTATGGTTGAGCCCTGTGCTGAACGTAAAGCACCAATGCCGGGATCAAGGCGGCGATTACGCAAATTATAGCGCTTGCTCCGACAAATATCCCCAGTAACAACATCTGCTGGGCCATTTGTCCTGCGCCCGACACCAGATGCCGAAATATTGGCATGACGTCTCCGAAAATCGCGAGATACCCAAAGGTTCCAGAAAATACCACCAGAATGGCCACCACCGCAGCGATCAGGGCCAGCCGCTGAGACCAGACCAGATGGCGGCCGAGCAGCATCCGCCGAAAGGCGTTCAAACGCAGCGAGATGTCGCGTTGTGCGGCCAGCAGCGCCGGAACCAGCAGCAGAACAAGAACCAGCCCGAACCCCAGCCCATAGCTGAGGGTGATAACCGTGGGTTTCAGGAACTGAGCCTGTTTTGAGGTCTCAAACAGCAGCGGCGCAAGGCCCAGAACGGTTGTCAGCGTGGTCAGCAAAACCGGCCGCAGCCTGTCGGCTGTTGCATCAATGATGGCGCGCCTCATGTCCCGGGTTCTGGCATACTCATCAACAGTGCTGACCAGAACAATGGAATCGTTAATGATGATTCCGGTCATGCCAATCAGGCCGATCACGGTGAACAACGAAAGCGGCACCCCCCAGGCGTGGTGCCCGTAGATCGTGCCGACCAGACCAAAGGGGATGATCGCCATGACCACAAGAGGGCGTGTCCAGCTTGAAAATATCCAGGCCAGCGTCAGAAAGATTCCGATCAGCGCCAGCATGAACCCCAGCTTGGCATCGGCAAGAAAGGCGCTCTCTTGTTGCGAGAGGCCGGCGAGGCGAAAAGACACGCCATAGTTCGATTCAATTCGGGGCAGGATCTCGGCCTGAAGGGCGGTCTTGATCTCGTTGGCTCGCTTGGCATCGTCGCCGGAAATATCGCCGGTCACCGAGAGGGCTTGCAACCCGTCCTCGCGCCGGACCGAGGCAAACCCCGCCTTGCTGCTGACGGTCACGATATCGGCCAGCGGGACATATTTCCCTTTTGGCGTGCGCAGCATCATTCGGTTCAGAAAATCGGCGCTCATTGCGCTGTCGGGCAGCTTTACCGTTATGTCGGCCGAGCGGGCCCCCACCGGGTAGCTGGCCGCGGTGATCCCGTTCAGACGCGCGCGCAGCACCCGGCCCAGACCGTCTATGGTAAAGCCTAGCGCCCGCCCCTGCGGGGTCAGCTCCAGCGCCAACTCCTGTTTGTCATAGGCCAGATCGTCTTGCAGGGATGAGACCTCGGGGTATTGGGCAAGCGCGGATTTCAGGGCCTCTGCGGCGGATTTCAGAACGCGCGCACTGGCACCGAACAACTGAACGTCAATGGCATCCCCACCGGGTCCCGAGCGCCAGCCGTGAAAGCTGAGGGTCTCCAGAAGCGGCGGACGGCGGACGGCCTTTTTGAAATCCGCGAGAAACTTGAACGATGAATAGGGCCGCAAATCCGCGTCGATCAACTCGATCGAAATTGCCCCCAGCAAATCCTTGTTTTTGTGTGATTCCCCGGCCAGTCCGCGCCCAGCCGTGCCGCCGACTTCGGCCATGACGAACTTGACCGGGTTCGTGCCGTATTTGGTGGCATAGGTCTTGCCAACCGCAGCGACCGCGCGTTGCAGCTCATGCATCAGGGCCAGTGAATCGGCGCGCGTGGCACCGGGGACCATGGCAAAATTTGCGGTGACCGAGCCGCGTTCCGGCGCATTGAAAAATCGCCATCTGACGTCGCCCTTCAGGAACAGGTTGACCTGGCTGACCAGCACCAGAACGATTCCGGCCATGACCGGATAGCGCAGCAGGATGACCAGTGCGATCAGGGGTCGGAAAATGGTCCGGCGAAACCACGAAAATGCGATATTGAACCCGTAGCTTGGCCAGTCATACCAACGCCGTGTGCGCGCGTGGGCCAGCGCGTGGCTCATGTGGTGGGGCAGGATCAAAAAACACTCCATCAACGAGGCCAGCAGGACGACAATGACGGTGAAGGGAATGTCAGAAATAAGTGTCCCGAACTTGCCCCGGATAGCGGTCAGCGCAAAGAACGCGATGACCGTCGTAAGCGTCGCCGAGACCACCGGCAGCGCCATCCGGCGGGCGGCGTTTTCAGCCGCTTCAACGGGGCCTTCGCCAAGGTGACGGGCGCGAAAATCCGCGTGCTCTCCCACTACGATCGCATCGTCGACAATAATCCCCAGCGTGATGATCAGGGCAAACAGGGACACCATGTTGATGGTCAATCCGGTCACATACATCAGCGCGATTGCCGCCGCGACCGAGGCCGGAATTCCCGCCGCCACCCAAAAGGCGGTTCGGACATCGAGAAACAGAAATAACAGGGCCAGCACAAGCCCCAGCCCCATTAGGCCGTTGTTGAAAAGCAGGTCAAGGCGGTTCGAGATTGCCTCGGAGCGGGTCCGGATCAGCCGGATGGAGACCCCCTTGGGCAGGGTTTTTCCCATCTTTTCGGCAACCTGACGCACGGTTTTCTGCAGGCTGATCGCGTCCCCCTGATTCGAGCGATCCACCCGAATCGAGATGGCCGGATTGTTGCCAACAAAATAACTGCGCGCCCGGGTTACCCCAGTCACGTGGACGCGTGCGACATCGGCCACCCGCAATTTTGAGCCATCGGCGCGCGCCCGGACAACGACACGCCTGATCTGATCGGCGGAATGCTTGGCAATGCCGGTGCTGACCCGCGCTGCGCCGCCAGCGATATCTCCGGCCGGGCTAGTTGCGGCCTCGCGAGCGATGGCATCGGCAATCTGACGCAGGGTGACGTCGTTATGTATGAGGGCGCTCTCCCGAGGCTCGACCAGTGTCTCCGGTGCGCTGACACCGCGGATCGAGGCGCGGGTGACTCCGGCGCGAAACAGCCGTGCGGTGAACTCATCGGCAAAGCGCGCCAACTGATCTGTCGAGACCGGGCCGGTGATCACCACATCCGTCACCCGGTCGCGCCAGACGACTCGCCGGACAACAGGCGTATCGGCATCGGCGGGTAGGTTGGTGACACTATCGACCGCGGCTTTGACGTCATCGGCGGCGCGCGCCATGTTGTAGCCGGGGCTGAAGTCGAGGCGGATCAATGCGTGCCCCTCCTCGGATGTGGACGAGGTGGTCTGGACTCCCTCGACCGCCAGCAGGGTCGGTTGCAGAACCTGCACGATTCCGTTGTCAACATCCTCAGGGCCCGCGCCGGGCCAACGCACCGAGACGGTAACCGTTTCAATCACCACATCGGGAAAAAATTGCGAGCGGATCCGGGTTGCCGAGATCACCCCGAGAACCAGCATCATGATCAGCAGCAGGTTGGCAGCGGTCCCGTGGCGGGTGAAATAATCCAGCAGGTCCTTGGCCGGACGTGTCGGAAATCCGCGCGGAGCCATCCTAGCCCCCGATCCGGGATTCGATACGCTTGACCATATCGGCCGGAACCTGGTCCTGTTTCAGCCGCGCCAGCAGGCGTGCCTTGGCGTCCTGCGGGATATGTTTGCTCTGCTTGACGAACCCGACAAGGGTTGCGCGCCGCTCTGGCGTCAGCCGGATCATGGCCGGGGCCGACGCCTGTGTCGTTACCTTTTCGCGCAAGGGTTTGATTTGAATTCCTGTTCCCAGCAGTGGCGAGCGGGTCTTGACCACCTCACGCCCAAACAGGTTTTCCCCGCGCACGAGAACCCGATCTCCCTGCTTGCGCAGAACCGTGACATGCCGGCTTTTCAGGCGGTTGTCTTTGCCCAGAACCAGAATGTTTCCATCGGCGCCAACTGCTGTTGCGGGCAGGACGGCCACATTGGAAAGAGGTGGCTCATCCACGGATACGGTGACAAAATCGCCCGAGCGCAGCAGCCGGGCTGCGGTGGCTCTGAGACGGGCAAAGATCTGACGGCCGGTTTCCCCCGTGCCGACCTCGGCCCCGACCCGGTCCATGACACCGGGCAGCGTGGTGCCTCCCTCGGTGCCTTCGATCTGCACGCGAACACGGCCGGAAACCTGCCCCTTTGTGCGGGAAACAAGCCGATAAAACTGGGCGTTGGAGACACGAAAGACGACCTCGAGCGCCTTGGGGTCGATCAGCCGGGCCAGCCTTTCATTGCGGCCAATGACCCCCCCTTTGATGGCATTGACCGAGCCGAGGACACCGTCAAACTCGGCCCGGATGGTGGTGTTTGCAAGACGGCGTTCGGCGTCGGACAGGCGCAGTTGAATGCGCGCAAGCGATGTTTTTGCGCGGCTGACCCGGGCGACTGCCTGTGCTAGGGCCTGCCGCTTGGCCAGAACCATTTGCGCGGCCGCGGCCTCGGCCAAGGCAGCCGTCTGGACTGCGGCCTCGGTTCCGGCGCCTCGTTTTGCAAGGGCGCGTTTGCGCACAAGGGCAGCCTTACGCAGCGCCCGTTGTGCCTCTGCGCCGGCGACATCGTCACGGGCCAGCAACAGGGCATCCTGTGCCTGACGTAGCTCGTCTTTGGCGGCGCTTTGATCCGTTCTGACCGAGGCCAGCGCCGACAGCGCATCAGAGGGATCGAGGCGAAGCAGAAGGTCGCCCTTGGCCACGCGTCCACCCTCGACAAAATTCTGGCCCAGTTCGATTACAGTGCCGGCGACGGGGGCGCGGACATCCAGAATGCGGCGGCTGCGAATCTCGCCAAAGGTCTTGATTACGGGGGTTGCGCTCTGGCGGCGGGCGGTCAGGACGTTCACGGCATAGACCCGCTCGCGGGCTTTGAACGCAGGTGGCTTTTGTGCCAGCCGCTCGCGAACGGCATCGCGCAAAGAAAGACCGGCGATTGCGAGAATCCCCAATGTCAATGCCAACAGGAACAGCCCCATCAGGCTGCGTTGCAGAAAGCGCATGTGCCCTCGCGTTGTCAAAAGGATGCGGTTTTGCACCCAAAAAATGACCGGCACCCCAAGATAATGCACTGGCTCGCCAAGTCCACCACTATGCGGTGACAGTCCTGTTACATCACTTGCGGCGTTTGTTTTCCTCAAGCCGTGGCATCATTTCCACAAAATTGCAGGGCATGTGCCGGTAATCCAGCTGAAAGGACAGGATTTCGTCCCAGCCGTCCTTGCAGGCCCCGGGAGAGCCGGGCAGTGCAAATAGATAAGTGCCGCTGGCCACCCCCGCGCAGGCGCGCGACTGCACCGCCGAGGTACCAATTTTTTTGTAAGAGATCATGGTGAACAGGGTAGAAAATGCGTCGATCTCTTTTTCATAAACGTCGCGGTGTGCTTCGACGGTTACATCCCGGCCGGTCAGCCCGGTGCCGCCGGTTGAAATTACGATGTCGATCTCGGGGTTTTCGGCCCAGCGACGCAGCTGTGCAGAGATCTGCGCGCGTTCGTCGCGGATGATCTGGCGATCCGCGACCATGTGGCCGGCCGCTTCGATCCGCTCAATCAGGGTTCGGCCGGACTTGTCATCCTCCAGTTTGCGGGTGTCCGACACTGTCAGCACCGCAATCCGCATCGGGATGAAGGCGCGGCTTTCGTCAATCTTGTGCATTTCCATTTCCTTTCAGATGGGCCGAAACCGCAAGCAGATCGGCCCAGCTTTCGCGCTTTTTCTCTGGGTTCCGAAGTAGATATGCGGGATGGAACATTGGCAATGTGGCAATTCCGTCCACCGAGGTCCATGTGCCGCGCAGTCGCGTGATTCCCTTCTGACCCAGCAAGGCCGCGCAGGCGGTATTTCCCATCAGAACCAGAATATCAGGAGCGGCCAGTGCAATGTGGCGCCGCAGGAACGGCAGCAGCATGGCGATTTCCTCCGGGCTGGGGTCGCGGTTGTGCGGTGGGCGCCACGGCAGGACATTGGCGATATAGACCGCGCTGTCCGGTGCTTGTGAGTCGCGCGACAACTCGATCGCGGCCAGCATTCGGTCCAGCAACTGTCCGGCCCGTCCGACAAAGGGGCGCCCCTTGATGTCCTCCTCGCGGCCCGGAGCCTCGCCGACAATCATTAATCTCGCCATCGGATTGCCGTCCGAAAAAACCAGATTGCGGGCGCCCTTTTCCAATTCGCAGCCGTCAAATGCGGCCAGAGCGTCGCGCAGCTCTGCAAGAGTCGTGGCGCCAGCCGCAAGGGCGTCAGCGGTGGTTAATGTCTGGTTGGCATCGGTCTGTGCCGCCGAGCGCTGTCCCTGTTCTGGCGCAGAGGGTGGTTTTGCAGCCGGCTTTTTGGCTGTAACGGGTTGGTCATAACGGTTGACGGGGTGCTCGCAAATGGCCTCGGTTGCGCCCAGATCAATCTGCCAGCCAAGCTGGGCGAGCGCAAGCGCGTGTTCAAGATCGGGTAACATCGGCGGCGATTCCTTTCCCAAGGCAAGTTAAGCGGCGGGGTCTTAGGCGTAAATCCCTTGTTTGGCGCATTGGTGCCGCCTATAAGCGCAAAAACACGGATGAAGAGAGCCAGATGGATTTTTCCGCCCGCCACCTGTTGGGAATTGAGCCCCTTGCTCAGGGTGATATCCGTTCCATTCTGGATCTGGCCGAGCAATATGTCGACCTTAACCGGCAATCCAACAAGCATGGCGATGCCCTTGCCGGGATGACCCAGATCAACATGTTTTTTGAAAATTCCACCCGCACCCAAGCCAGTTTTGAACTGGCAGGCAAGCGCCTTGGGGCGGATGTGATGAACATGTCAATGCAGACCAGCTCGATCAAAAAGGGCGAAACACTGATTGATACGGCGCTGACCATAAATGCTATGCGCCCGGACCTTCTTGTTGTCCGCCACCCCGGTTCGGGCGCGGTCAACCTGTTGGCGGAAAAGGTGAATTGCGCGGTTATCAATGCCGGAGATGGGCAGCACGAACACCCGACCCAGGCACTTTTGGACGCGTTAACGATCCGGCGCGCCAAGGGGCGACTGCATCGCCTGTCCATCGCGATCTGCGGGGATATTGCCCATAGCCGGGTGGCGCGCTCGAATCTGCTGCTGCTGGGAAAGATGGGAAACCGGGTGCGCCTTGTCGGCCCTAAAACCCTGATGCCCGCGGGCATTGCCGATCTGGGAGTCGAGGTCTTTGATGATATGCGCAAAGGCTTGAAAGGGGTAGATGTGGTGATGATGCTGCGTCTTCAGCGTGAGCGGATGGACGGCGGATTTATCCCGTCCGAGCGTGAATTCTATCATCGTTACGGATTGGATGCGGAAAAGTTGAGCCATGCCAGTGCGGATGCGATCATCATGCACCCCGGTCCCATGAACAGGGGTGTCGAGATCGACGGAACACTGGCGGACGACATCAACCGCAGTGTCATTCAGGAACAGGTCGAGATGGGTGTGGCCGTGCGGATGGCGGTCATGCATCTGCTGGCGCGCAACCTGCGCGAGGCGCGCACCCGTCCAGAGGAGGTCATTGCATGAGCGCCGAGGGCTGGGACGGAATTCTTGAAGCCGATGAAAAAATTGTCTGGCAGGGACAGCCCGATGGTGCCTTTCGCCTGCGCGGAAAAAACATTGCAATTTCGGTTTTCGGATTGTTTTTTCTTGGCTTTTCTCTGTTCTGGACGCTTATGGCCGGCGTTGGTTCGGGCCAATTTATGCCGTCGTTTGTTGGTTTGCTGTTCGTTTTTGTGGGCCTCTTCCTTGTCGTCGGCATCCACTGGCTCGATGCTGCAGCCCGGCGCAAGACGCATTACACGCTGACCACCCGACACGCGTTCATTGCAACGGATTTTCTGGGGAAACGTCTGAAATCCTACCCGATTGATGGTGATACCGTGCTTGATTTTCGGCCCGGCACGCCCGGCAGCCTGTTTTTTGCTAAAGAGCTGCGGCGGGGCAAGAACGGCACGTATCGTATCCCGGTGGGGTTTGAGTTGATCCCCGATGCCGAGGGCGTTTATCGCAAGTTCCGCGATGTGCAGGCAGGTTTAGCATGAGCGCTGTGATGCTTTATAATGCCCGTTTGGTTGATCCAGAGGCGGCCAGCCTTGCGCGAGGGGCGATCCGGATCGAAGGTGGCAAGATTGCAGATATTCTGCCGGGGGTAACCGAGGGCTCCGGGGTAGATTGCAAGGGGCGGTGTCTGGCTCCGGGGATCGTCGACATCGGCGTCAAGATCGGTGAGCCGGGTGAGCGCCACAAGGAAAGTTTCCGCTCTGCCAGCCGGGCGGCCGCCGCTGGCGGGGTCACGACCATCGTGATGCGCGCCGACACGGTGCCGGCCATTGATACACCTGAAACACTGGCCTATGTCCTGAGCCGTGCGCGCGATGAATCCGTGGTGCGGGTGCTGCCGATGGCGGCGCTGACCAAGGCCCGGGCCGGGCGCGAAATGACCGAGATCAGCTTTTTGCAGGATGCCGGAGCGGTGGCCTTTTCGGATGGCGATGCGGTCTGCACCGACCCAAAGATCCTGTCGCGCTGCCTTGGCTATGCTGCGCAGTTGGGCGCGCTGGTCATCGGCCATGTGCAGGATCCCGGCCTCAGCGCCGGGGCCGCGGTCACGCAGGGGAAATTCGCCACCCTCAGGGGCCTGCCGGCGGTCTCTCAGATGGCGGAACGCATGGGGCTCGAGCGGGATTTGGCGCTGGTCGAGATGACCGATGCGCGCTACCATGTCGATCAGATCACCACGGCGGCAGCCCTGCCAGCGCTGGCGCGGGCCAAGGCTGCAGGGCTGAATGTGACGGCAGGCGTTTCGATCCATCACCTGACGCTGAATGAACTGGACGTTGGCGATTATCGAACCTTCTTCAAGGTCAAGCCTCCGTTGCGGGCCGAGGAGGACCGGATGGCGGTGGTTCAGGCGGTGGCCGACGGGTTGATTGACATGATTTCCTCGATGCACACGCCACAGGACGAGGAAAGCAAGCGTCTGCCCTTTGCCGAGGCGGCCAGCGGGGCCGTCGCCCTTGAGACCTTGCTGCCTGCGGCCTTGCGCCTCGTTCATGGCGGGGCGCTGTCGCTTCCGGCGCTGTTTGCCGCCGTCTCTCTCAATCCGGCGCGCCGCCTTGGACTGCCGCAGGGGCGTCTGGCGGTCGGTGCACCGGCTGATCTGGTGCTGTTCGACCCGGACGTGCCCTTTGTTCTGGATCGCTTTAAGCTGCGTTCAAAATCAAAGAATACCCCCTTTGACGGGGCCCGGATGCAGGGGCGGGTTCTTGCCAGCTATGTCGCGGGCCAAAAGGTTTATGATTGGAGGGCAGATGTTTCCTGATCTTACCAGCCCGGCCCTGTTTCTGCTGCTTTCAGCGGGTGGCAGCTATCTGTTGGGCTCAATTCCATTTGGCGTGGTGGTGGCGCGCGTCATGGGGCTGGGAAACCTGCGCAATATCGGCTCGGGCAATATCGGCGCGACCAATGTCTTGCGGACCGGCAACAAGATGGCTGCCCTGCTGACGCTGGTGTTGGATGCCGGCAAAGGCACGGTGGCGGTGCTTATTGCCAGCCGCTATGGCGGCCTGGACATGGCCGAGCTTGCCGCTCTGTTTGTTTTCCTAGGGCATGTTTTTCCGGTCTGGCTGGGGTTCCGGGGCGGCAAGGGGGTGGCGACATTCCTTGGGGCCCTGTTTGCGCTGGGGTTTGTCGCGGGCCTTGGCGTGGCGGCAACGTGGCTGTTGGTGGCGTTTCTGTTTCGCATGTCTTCAGCTGCGGCGCTGCTGGCCGCGCTGGCATCCCCGCTGTGGCTGTGGGTGCTTGGCCCCAAGGCCGCGGTTGCGCTGGCGGTGGTGCTGGCCGGGCTGATCTGGATTCGCCACGCGGAAAATATCAGGCGTATTCTTGCGGGGACAGAAGCAAAAATTGGAGGGGGAGATCGACAACAATGAGCTTTATTGAGTCAATCAAAACATGTTTTGGCAAATATGCCGTCTTTTCAGGCCGCGCCCGTCGATCCGAGTATTGGTGGTTCGTTCTGTTTCAGGTGGTGATGGGCTTTATTCCGATCCTTGGACTTCTGGTGACGCTGGTGACCCTGATTCCCAACATCGCGGTCACGACGCGACGGCTGCACGACGTTGATCGCTCAGGCTGGTGGCAAGTTGCGCCGGCGGGGATGATGGTTCTGACGGGAGTGATGGCGTCGATCAATGCAAATATACTGGCCGGGGCTGCCGGACTGGCGGGGGTTGTCCTGATGATTGTTCTGATCGTTTGGCTGGCACAGGAGGGGACCAGTTTTCCGAACCGGTTTGGGCCAGACCCCTTGCAGGAGGGGGCGCCGGACGCCGCGTCTGATGCCGACGTGATCCCCGATATTCAGGCCTCCAATGTTCCGAGGGTCAAGCGCAAGGATTGAGCGATCTACGTGCCAGGATCAAACAGATTGGCATATGTCTGGCGCAGGGCGTTTTTCTGCACCTTTCCCATGGCATTACGCGGCAATTCCGGCACGAAAACGATCTCTTTGGGCTGTTTGAACCGAGCCAGAGAGGGCTTGAGGGCCGCAGTGATCTGGGCTTTGTCCGGGGCGGCGCTGCCCTCGGGCACGACCACCGCCACCACCGCTTCGCCAAGGTCGGGATGGGGAACGCCGATCACGGCGCTTTCCATCACCCCGTCCTCTGCATCAATCAGGATCTCGACCTCTTTGGGGTAGACATTCAGCCCGCCGGAAATGATCAGATCCTTGGCGCGACCGATGATCGTGACATAGCCGTCAGCGTCAATAGAGGCGATGTCTCCGGTGATGAAAAACCCGTCCTCCCGCAGCTCCTCGGCAGTTTTTTCCGGCATGTTCCAATATCCGGCAAAAACATTTGGGCCGCGTACTTCAAGAACGCTAACCGCGCCAATGGGCAGGCTGGCGCCGGTTTTCGGATTGCAGACCTTGACTTCAACCCCGGGCAGGGGCAGGCCGACGGTTCCCGCGCGACGCGCGCCATCATAGGGGTTCGAGGTGCTCATGTTGGTTTCCGTCATGCCGTAGCGCTCTAGAATTTCGTGCCCGGTCAGGGCGCGCCAGCGGGCGTGGGTTTCGCTAAGCAAAGGGGCCGAGCCCGAGACGAACAGCCGCATATTGCGCGCCGCCCGGCCCAGATCGGGCGATTGCAACAGGCGGGTGTAAAAGGTTGGCACCCCCATCAGCGCGGTGGCGCGGGGCATGACCTTGATGATCTCGTCAACGTCAAAGCGGGGCAGAAAGATGGCCTGCCCACCGGCCATCATGGTGATGTTGGTGGCCACGAACAGGCCGTGGGTGTGAAAGATCGGCAGCGCATGGATCAGCACATCTTCTGCCTCAAAGCGCCAGAGCTTGCAAAGTGTTTCCGAGTTTGAGACTAGGGCCCTATGGGTCAGCATCGCGCCTTTTGAACGCCCTGTTGTCCCGGATGTGTAGAGAATGGCCGCCAGATCCTCTGGGGCGCGGGGGCGGGCGGTAAACCCCGGCGCGTGGGCGTCTCTGAGGTCAGGCAGGCTGCCGGTCTCGTCGGCGTTCAGGGTCAGAGTTCGGGTGACCCCGCTGCTGCTGGCGATATCGCGGAGCCGGGCCAGATTTGCGCTGGCACAGACAAATATGCGAGGGCGCGCATCCTGCAGGAAATATCCAACCTCGCTTGCCGTATAGGCCGGGTTCAGGGGCAGGAAAATCCCTCCGGCCAGCACCGTTGCAACATAAAGTTCAAGCATCCCGACGGTTTTGGCGGCCTGAATGGCAACCCGGTCTCCGGGCTGAAGGCCAAGTTCGACGAGACCCGCGGCAAGCCGCTCGGCATTGGCAAAAAATTCACCGTAGGACAGGGCGCGCCTTGCACCGGGGCGGATCAGAAAAGGGGCCTCCTCGCGCCCGATACTTGCGCGCCGGATGCTGAATGCCAGATGGTTGTTCTCGATCATGTGTGCCTTGCTGTCTGCGTAAATTTATGGCGCCCTTTCGGGGTCGCCCCGCTTGCGTCATGGCCCAAACCTATCGGCAGACTGCCGGTTTTGCAATTCTTGGCGAGCGTTGGAAACCCGCCACATTTTTGTCTGGTTTTCCCAAGCGGGCGCGCGCATCATTCCCTTTGAACGCAAGAAAAAGGAGCCCAGCATGAAAGCCGCCGTTTGCCACGAATTCGGACAACCTCTGGTGGTTGAGGAGGTCGCCCTGCGGCCGCCAAACCCCGGTGAGGTTGAGGTTGAATTGGGCGCCGTTGCAATTTGTCACTCGGACATCCTGTTTGCCGAGGGGGCCTGGGGTGGTCACCTTCCGGCGGTTTATGGGCACGAGGCCGCGGGGCATGTCCGTGCCATCGGAGCGGGGGTTTCCGGCTATCAGGTGGGGGACAAGGTTCTGGTGACGCTATTGCGCTCTTGTGGGCATTGCGTCTCGTGTCATGGTGGCCAGCCGGCGCGCTGCGAAACCCGGGTGGATCTGGTTCATAACGGCCCTCTCAGCACGATGAAGGGCGAAGCCATCGAACAGGGGCTGAAGACCGCCGCCTTTGCCGAACGCGTCGTCGTGGACCAGAGCCAGCTGGCCGGGATTCCTGCCGATATGGCGCTGGATGCCGCCTGTCTTTTGTCCTGCGGTGTGATCACAGGTGTTGGAGCTGCCACCAATACGGCCAAGATCAGGCCCGGCGCATCAGTCGTGGTGATTGGCGCTGGCGGGGTTGGCCTGAACGCTATTCAGGGGGCTGCGATATGTGGGGCCGCCAGGATCATCGCTGTCGATCTGTCGCCTGACAAGCTGGATGTCGCGCGCGAGTTCGGGGCAACCGACGGGGTTCTGGCCAGTGCCGATAAACCGCACAGGCAAGTCAAGGCCCTGAATGGCGGGCGCGGAGTCGATTATGTTCTGGTTACCGTTGGGTCGGTTGCGGCCTATCAGAGCGCGGCCCGTTATCTCTCTGTGGGCGGTGTGCTGGTGATGGTGGGGATGCCACCGTCGGGCGCCAAGATCAGCGTCGAGCCGGTGATGGTTGCGGCAAGCAGCCACACGATGATCGGCTCGAACATGGGGGATACGGTTCTGAGCCGCGACATTCCCTATCTGGTCAGCCTTTATCAACAGGGGCGTTTGAAGCTGGATGAGTTGATCACCCGCCGCTATCGGCTGGAGCAGATCAACGAGGCGATTGCCGACACTGCGGCGGGGAATGCCCGGCGGAACGTGATTGTTTTTGAATGAGTCGCCTGCGGACAATGGCGGAGCCTCCGGCGGGAGTATTTTGGCAAAGGAGACGACCTGTGATCAGGATCGCGTCAATGTGCGCGTGACCGCATCCTTCCAGCCGGCATAAGCCTTGTTGCGTGCGCTCGCGTCGAGATCAGGCTGAAAGCGGCGATCAAGTGCCCAGTTGGACGAGAATTCCGCCGGCTCGGGGCAGAGTCCCGAGGCAAGACCGGCAAGATAGGCGGCGCCAAGCGCGGTTGTTTCGGTGACTTGCGGACGGTCCACCGGCGCGCCCAGTTGGTCCGCCAGCGCCTGCATGGTCCAGTTGCTGGCGCTCATGCCGCCATCGACGCGCAGCACGGTTTTACTGGGCGGGATCCAGTCCGCCTGCATTGCTTCGATCAGGTCCCGGGTTTGAAATGCAACGCTTTCAAGGGCGGCGCGGGCCATCTCAGCGGGGCCTGTCGCCCGTGTGAGGCCGTAAATTGCGCCCCGGCAATCGGCATCCCAGTAGGGCGCGCCAAGACCAGTAAAGGCGGGGACGAGATACAGCCGCTGGCTCGGGTCCGCGGCCTCGGCCAGAGCTTGGGTTTCCGCGGCGCTTTTTATGATGCCCAGCCCATCGCGCAACCATTGAACGACCGAGCCGGCAACAAAGATCGACCCTTCGAGCGCATAGGTCACCTGACCATCAAGTCGATAGGCAATGGTGGTCAACAGGCGGTTGGTCGATGTCACCGCATTTGCTCCGGTATTGAGCAGGGCAAAACAGCCGGTGCCGTAGGTTGATTTCATCATTCCCGGCTGGAAACAGGCCTGACCAACTGTTGCGGCCTGCTGGTCTCCGGCGATGCCCCGGATCGAGATTTCATGTCCAAATAGATGGGCATCGGTGGTGCCGAAATCGGCGGCGCAATCCCTGACCTCAGGCAACAGCGCCCGCGGAATATTGAAAATCGCCAGCAAATCATCGTCCCAATCCTGCGCGTGGATGTCGAAAAGCATCGTGCGCGCGGCGTTGGTCGCATCGGTTGCATGGACCTTGCCCCCCGTAAGGCGCCAGATCAGAAAGCTGTCAATCGTGCCAAAGGCCAGTTTTCCGGCCTCGGCGCGGGCGCGCGCGCCCTCGATATTTTCCAGCAGCCAGGCCAATTTTGTGGCTGAGAAATAGGGGTCAAGAAGTAGGCCGGTCTTTTTCTGGACCATATCCTCGTGCCCTGAGTTGCGCAGGGCGGCACAGGTGTCAGCGGTGCGTCGGTCCTGCCAGACGATGGCGTGGTGGAGCGGGGTGCCTGTGTCGCGGTCCCACAGTACGACGGTTTCGCGCTGGTTGGTTATGCCGATAGCGGCAACATCGCGCGCGTCGATTGCTGATAGGGCGGTGCGGGTCGTTGACAGGACGCTTTGCCAGATGTCCTCGGGATCATGCTCGACCCAGCCGGATTTGGGAAAGTGCTGGGCGAACTCCTGCTGGCCGGTGGCTGTGGGGCGCAAGTCGGAATCAAACAGGATGGCCCGGCTTGAGGTTGTTCCCTGATCTATTGCCAGAATATAGGACAATGGTCCGGCCTTTCTGCTGAGTTGCGCTGTCCGAATGCGGTGGCTACTGTGCCCGGAGACGCCAAAGAACCGCAAGGCTTCGCGCCCCGAGCTACTGATAACCGATTCTTGAGGAGGCGGCCAGCATGATCCGATCGGCAACCCCTGATGATCAGCCCGCGATCTGGGATATTTTGCGACCCGTCTTTCGCGCCGGTGAGACCTACGCGATTGACCCTGAGATCTCGCGGGATGCGGCCTTGTCCCACTGGATGGGGGGGGATCACCGCGTGTTTGTCGCCGAGCGGGATGCCCGGATCGTCGGTACCTTTTATATCCGTCCCAATCAGCAGGGCGGCGGTGCCCATGTCGCGAATTGTGGCTTTGTCACCTCACCCAAGGCCCGGGGTCGGGGCGTTGCCCGCGAGATGCTGGCGCATGCTTTGGAGACGGCCCGGCAGATGCGGTTTTGCGCCATGCAATTCAACTTTGTTGTCGAGACCAACGAAACAGCGCTATACCTGTGGCGGCAGGCCGGATTTTCCGAGGTCGGCCGGTTACCCCGCGCTTTTCGGCATCCCACACGGGGGTTCGTCGATGCGCTAGTCCTCTACAAGACCCTCTGAGGCGCATGCGGTTCGGCTCTGGCAATCCATGTGAAAGCCCCGTAAGCATGTCCCATGCTGGCGATATTTGTGAAAACCCTGCCATTTTTTGCCGTTCTTGGCCTTGGGTATTTCGCCGCCCGTGTCAGGTTTTTCAGCGCCGAGGCGACGGCCAGTCTGACCCGGTTCGTCTTTTATTTTGCCCTGTCGGCGATGATCTTTCGCTTTGCTGCCAGCCTGCCGCTATCGGATGTCTTTCACTTGCCCTCGGTGCTTGCCTATCTTACCGGGACCGGGGCCGTTTACACGCTGGCAACCCTGGTCGCCCTTGTTCGGCGACGTGGCATGGAAGAGGCCGCCATCGAAGCGCAATCCGCGGCAATCGGGAACGTGGGGTTTCTGGGTATTCCGATGCTGACGCTGTTGATGGGAAAGGCGGCGATCGGTCCGGTGATGATTGTGCTGGGCACCGATCTGATCGTTTTTGGAAGCCTGATCGTGGTCCTGATTTCCGCTCGCCGGGACGGGCGGCTGTCGATCTGGATTCTTGGCTCGGTTGTTCAGGGCCTTTTGCGCAATCCGATGGTTATGTCGATGGCGCTGGGTTTGGGTTGGGCGGCGCTGAACCTGCCGATCCCGGCGGTGGGGAATGAGTTTCTGGTCATGCTGGGCGCGGCGGCGACGCCCGGTGCATTGTTTGCAATCGGCGCCTCACTGGCGGCCAAATCGGCCGAGCGGGTTACGGTCGCTTTTTGGCTGAGCACGGTCAAGCTGGGGCTGCACCCGCTGGCAATTGCCATAACCACGCAATATGTTTTTGATGTCCCGCCCTTCACTGCCGCGGTCATGGTTGCGTCTGCGGCAATGCCGACGGCGGGAAACGTGTATATTCTGGCCCAGCATTACGGGATTGCACCGATGCGGGTATCTTCGACCATTCTGGTCTCGACGCTGCTGAGTATTGTGACGTTGAGCTATGTTATTGCGATGGTCTCGGGGTGGTGAAAGGCGGGCAACCGCGGTCTGGACTGAAAAGGGGGGCGATGGATGAGTGCGATCTACGTTGATGCCGACGCCTGCCCGGTGAAATCCGAGGCGGTTCGCGTGGCCGAGCGCCACCGCGTGCCGGTTTATATCGTGTCCAACGGCGGGCTTCGGCCAAACCCGCATCCCTTGGTGCACAACATCATTGTGCCCGAAGGCCCCGACGTTGCCGATATGTGGATTGCCGCGCGTGCCGCTGCAGGAGACGTGGTGGTTACCGCAGATATTCCGCTGGCGGCCAAATGCGTTGCGGCGGGGGCGCAGGTGATCCGCCACAATGGCGACGCTCTGACGACGGCCAATATCGGCAACCAGCTGGCCACACGCGACCTGATGTCCGACCTGCGAGCGGCGGACCCGTTCCGGCAAGGTAGCGGGCGCCGGTTTTCCAAGGCTGACCGCTCTCGTTTTCTGGATATGCTTGAGCGCGCGATGCTAAGGGCGTCAAAGATTAATGGGCCTACGTCCTAGCTGTCTGTCAGCGGGCTCAGGATTTCCTCATTATGTTCGCCCAGTTTCGGCGAGGGACGTCCAAGCGAAAGATCGGCGTCGGAAAAAACAAGGGGCGAGCGGACCGATGGCACGCCATCCAGATCGACGCGCATCCCTCGGGCCTTGATCTGCGGATCATCAAACACTTCGCCAAGATCGTTGATGGGTCCGGCAGGAACCCCCCGGGCCTCGCAGGCTGTCAGCAGATCGGCCTTGAAGCGCAGACGCGTGGCCTGATTGATCTGCGCATTCATCTTTTCGCGATGGGCGAGACGCTGGGCGTTGCTGGCAAAGGCAGGGTCAGAGGCCATGTCGTTCAGGCCCAGAACCTCGCAGAGGCGCCGGAATTGGGCATCGTTTCCGGTGGCAATGATCAAATAGCCGTCGGCGGCGTCATAGACTTGATAAGGTGTCAGGTTGGGGTGCGCGTTTCCCATCGCGACCGGCGGCTTTCCCGTTGTCAGATAGTTCATCGCCTGATTGGCCATCGAGGCGGCGGTGACATCCAGTAAGGCCATATCGATATGTTGTCCCCGCCCCGTGCGGTGGCGCTGCAACAGGGCGGCTTCGATGGCGATGACACTGTAAAGGCCGGTCAGTATGTCGGTCAGGGCAACGCCGACCTTTTGCGGCTGCCGACCCGGCTCGCCGGTTACACTCATCAACCCGCCCATGCCCTGCATCAGAAAATCATATCCGGGGCGGTTGCGATAAGGGCCTGTCTGCCCGAATCCGGTGATCGAACAATAGATCAGATGGGGGGCCTCCTGTTTCAGGCTGTCATAGTCCAGCCCGTATTTCTGCAACCCACCGACCTTGAAATTCTCGATTAGGATATCGCTGTCACGGGCCAGTTTGCGCACGATCTCCTGCCCTTCAGGGGTTCGGAAATCCACCGTAATGGCCCGTTTTCCGCGGTTGCAGGCATGGAAATAGGCCGCTGAGATATCCTGATCCCGGGTTACAAAAGGCGGCCCCCAGCGGCGGGTGTCATCGCCTGCCGGGCTTTCGACTTTGATGATGTCGGCCCCCAGATCGGCCAGCGTTTGCCCGGCCCAAGGGCCCGCCAGAATCCGCGCCAGTTCCAGAACCTTGAGGCCCTTCAGCGGTGCCTCAGCCATTCGATTTAGCAAGCAGGCCGTCGATGGTTTTCTTGAAATCTGCCAGCGACATGTTTGGGTAATGTTTGCCGTTGATGATGAATGAGGGGGTGGCGTTGATCCCGTCCTTGTCGGCGTTGGTCTGATAGGCCGTGACCAGCGCGCGGGCCTTGTTCGTGTCTGTCAGGCAGGTGTTCATCTGCTCTTCGCTGAGCCCCGCGATCTTGCCGATCTTGCGCAGGTTGTCGACGATCTGCGCCGGGCTATCGCCCTTGGTCCACTCGCGCTGTTTGGTATAAACGAGATCGGAAATGCCAAAGAACTTGCTGGAGTCACAGCGTGCCAGCATCGCCGCCCACAGGCCAAAACGGTCGAAATAGACGTCGCGCATGATGAACTTGACCTTGCCGGTATCGACGTATTCCTTTTTCAGGACATCGAACACATCGGTGTGGAAATGTGCGCAATGCGGGCAGGTAAACGAGGCATATTCCATGATTGTGACCGGCGCGTCTTTTTTTCCGAGAACCGGGTCGATCACCTTGACCGAGGGAGCATCGGAGGCCTGCACATCCTGAACCGCAACGAGAGAGTCAACCGCAGCCAGTTTGGGAAGTTGTCGACTCTGCTCGAGCCAGAGATACCCACCGCCCCCGAAGATGACCAAAAAAAACAGCAGTGAGATGGCGTTGCGAAACATGAGGATACACCTTTATGTCTGTTTGCGTTGACGATGGGATAGAATGTTTTGCCCAAGCACCTCAAGAGCGGATCTGAGAGAATCGTTCTTTACGCCTGATACTGTCCCTGAAACCGCCGATGTTATCCGGGCGATGTCGCGGGGATCGCGCTGTTGCCCGGGGCAGGGCCCGGAGGGCGGATCATAAGGGGTCTGTGCGTCTGCAAAGCCGGTTTCCGAGGTCTGCGTGATACGGATCAAAGAGATCGCCGCATAGCCATAGCAGGCGTTGACGCGCTCGCGGATCTTGGCGCTTTCGGCCTGCAGGATGGGCGCGTTGGCGCCGTTGGTCAGCAGGGTCAGGGTCGCGCCAAAGCCTTTTCGCCCGTAGGCAACCTTGATGGGCCGTGCCATTGCCGCTGTCTCGGCGCCAACGATTTCTCGCCAGTGGGTCAGCAGGCGGGTCTCGACAAAGCCGCGTTTTTCGCTGGCCTTGCGGATGTGTGATTGCAAAATGCCGCCAGTTTGCATAAATCCGTGCCCGCGTCGGGTGGCGGATCCGTTTTTGCTGGTATTTCGGGCGCGCTGCGTCATGCTCATCCAGATCTTCTGCGACGCCATTCTAGCGGCATCGGGATTGGTTACCAGCATGTTAACACAAAATGAGGCAAAAATATTGTGTGACAAAAACCCGCTGATCTGGGCGCGGCTTCTGGCGTGGTACGATGGCGCGGCGCGCGATCTGCCGTGGCGGGTGTCTCCGGCGCGGCGCAAGGCCGGTGAGCGCCCTGATCCCTACCGCGTCTGGTTGTCCGAGATCATGCTGCAGCAGACCACCGTTGCTGCCGTGGTCCCTTATTTTTACGCCTTTACGCGGCGCTGGCCCGATATTTTCGTGCTTGCCGATGCCGACGAGGCCGAGGTTATGGCGGCTTGGGCTGGATTGGGATATTACGCTCGGGCGCGAAATTTGCTGAAATGCGCGCGTGCGCTCGCTGCGCATCACGACGGCGTGTTTCCGAAAACCCGTGCCGGGTTGCAGTCCTTGCCGGGGATTGGCCCCTACACGTCTGCCGCCATTGCTGCCATTGCCTATGACGCCCCCGAGACGGTCGTGGATGGCAATGTCGAGCGCGTGATGGCCCGCTACCACGCGGTCACGACCCCTTTGCCGGAGGCCAAGGCAGCACTTCGCGCCCTTGCCCAGCGTCATACCCCAGAGATGCGCGCTGGCGATTATGCACAGGCGGTCATGGACCTTGGCGCCACTGTCTGCACGCCGCGTGGAGTGAATTGTGCGGGCTGTCCGCTTTGCCGGGACTGCGCCGCTCGGGCCCGCGGGATTGCGCCAGATTTGCCCTATCGCCGCCGCTCGGCGGCCAAACCCCACCGACGCGGGGCGGTGTTTGTTGCCCGACGCGAGGATGGAGCCTTGTTGCTGGAAAGACGCCCGGGAACGGGGATGCTGGGCGGGATGGTCGGCTGGCCCGGCAGCACCTGGGATAAGGATGAGGACGGGGCCGACCTGACAGACTCCTGCGCGCCACTTGAGGCGGACTGGCGCGAACTGCCGGATGAGGTTCGCCACAGCTTTACCCATTTTCACCTGAGCCTCAGGGTCAGGGTTGGCAAGGTGGCCACGGACGTGGTCCCCCGGGTGGGAAAATTCGTGCCTGAGCAAGAGTTTTGTCGCGAGGATCTGCCAACGCTGATGCGAAAGGTTTACGATTTGGCGAAAAATGCGTTTGATCCGGTTTGATCCGCCATGTCCCGCGGCAGAGATCGAGGCCGAAATGTTGTCGTGAGGGCGGACTTCGTATAGCATCCAGAGGATCAGGGACGACGACGGCGGCGCGTCACAGGACCAAAGGACGGGAGTTTTATGGTGACAGGCAAGGAAAAGGCGCTGCCCGAACCTGCGTTCCCCTTCTGGCTGTCAATGACGTTTCCGCCGATCCTTTTGTTTGGCGCTTGGGCCGGTGGGGGCTGGCTGCTGGTAACCCCGCTCTATACTTGGGGGCTGTTTGCGATTCTAGATCGCCTGACCGGCCCTTATGGCGAGAACGCCGACCCCGAAATACCGGACGAGCGCCTGTTCTGGTATCGGCTGGTTACGCTGATATGGCTTCCCATGCAGTTGGCCCTCATTTTCGGTGGGGTCTGGATTGCCACCCACGGGGCCTATCACTGGTGGGAGGAAATATTCCTGATGTTCGGGATCGGCATATCCTCGGGAACCGTCGGGATCAATTATGCCCATGAAATGATGCACCAAAAGGGGCGCGTCGAGCGCTGGCTTGGTGACATCCTGATGGCCAGCGTCCTCTACGGGCATTTCCGCTCCGAGCACCTTTTGGTTCATCACAGTTATGTCGGTACTCCGCGCGACCCCGTTACGGCGCGTTATAACGAGAGCTTCCATCGGTTTTTCCCGCGGGTTCTGCTAGGGTGCCTGCGGTCATCCTGGCGGGCAGAGAGGGCGCGGCTGTTGCGCAAGGGGCGCCGTGTATCCGACTGGGCAAACCCATTCTGGCGCTACGCTGCCCTTGAGGCGGCGATGCTGGCCGCGGCGGCCCTGATCGGGGGATGGCAGGGCGTGGGACTGTTTGCCTTTCAGGCACTGGTGGCGGTCTGGCAGTTGGAGCTGGTGAATTATGTCGAGCATTACGGCCTGACGCGCAAATATTTGGGGGAAGGCCGGTATGAGCATGTGCAGCCGCATCATTCATGGAATGCCGCCTATCGGGCCACAAACTGGCTGCTGATCAATTTGCAGCGCCACTCTGATCATCATTACCGACCCAACAGGCGCTTTCCCCTGCTGCAAAACTATACCGACGCACAGGCCCCGCAGTTGCCTTATGGCTATCCGGTTGCCACAGCGATTGCCCTGATCCCGCCGCTGTGGCGGCGGCTGATGAACCCACGGGTGCGGCGCTGGCGGGCTCTTTACTATCCCGAGATCGTGGATTGGTCCGCCTACAAGACGGCCCGGACACCGATGCCCAAAGGGGCCAGTTAATGCGGCGTGCCTGACGCAACGGCGCCCTGTGTCGAAAGCCGCAAAAAAAGACCCCGCCGATCGGGGCGGGGCAGGGTGCACCTTTGGCATTGGCCTCGACAGACAGGCCGCAGGTACCGGCGGAATTCAGTTGGCGCGCATCTCGGCGCGGATCTGCTGACGCAGGAGGTCGATCGGGATGGTCTTGCCGTCGCGTCGAAAACCCCAGAAGGTCCAGCCGTTGCAGCTGGGCGCGCCCTCCAGTGCGGCGCCGACCTGATGGATCGAGCCGCGCGCTTCACTGGCAATCAGGGTGCCATCGGCGCGCACCTTGGCCGTCCAGCGACCATTCAACGAGGTCAGGATCTCGCCCGGGCTCAGCATTCCACGCTCGACCAGCTGTCCGAAGGGCACCCGAGGTTCTGCCCGTTTGGAGGTCGAGACCTGCAACGATGCGCGATCATATTTCCGGGCGTTGGCAATGCGCCGCTCGGCGACCTTGCGATAGGCGGCCTCGCGCTCGATCCCGATGAAATTGCGCCCCAGCTTCTTGGCAACCGCGCCGGTCGTTCCGGTGCCAAAGAATGGGTCCAGAACCACGTCCTCGGGATTGGTTGAGCCCACAAGAACCCTGTGCAGCAGGCTTTCAGGTTTTTGCGTCGGGTGCGCCTTTTCGCCGTTTTCGTCCTTCAGGCGCTCATGCCCATTGCAGATTGGCAAAACCCAGTCGCTGCGCATCTGAATGCCCTCGTTCAAGGCCTTCAGGGCCTCGTAGTTGAAGGTATATTTGGATTTTTCCGTCTTGCTGGCCCAGATCATCGTTTCATGGGCGTTGGTCAGACGCATCCCGCGAAAGTTCGGCATCGGGTTCGATTTGCGCCAGACCACATCATTCAGAATCCAGAGTCCGGCGTCTTGCATTGCGGCGCCGACGCGAAAGATGTTGTGATAGGAGCCGATAACCCATATTGCGCCGTTCGGTTTCAACAGGCGGCGCGCGGCGGACAGCCACGCCTTGGTAAAGCGGTCATAGGCGGCAAAGCTGGAGAACTGGTCCCAATCGTCGTCCACCGCATCGACACGCGAATTGTCCGGGCGGTGCAAATCACCCTTCAGCTGCAGGTTATAGGGCGGATCGGCAAAGATCAGGTCAACACTACAGGCAGGCAGAGAGTTCATGACCTCAATGCAGTCACCATCAAGAATCTGGTTGAGGGGAAGCGCGGGCTTACCCTTTTTGGGGTGTTTTGTTGTCATTTCTGCCTCATGCGCTTTGCGCTTTTTGTTGCGCTAAACATGAGTCATCAGGGATTCGCCGTCAATTTCTTTTTTGAATCAATGGGTTAATTATTTCTCTTGATACAAGATATTGTGGATGGGCTTGAACGATCGTCTATGATGTGGGGTCACGCCCAGAGATTTCAGCGCCGCAATATGCTGTTTCGTTCCGTACCCCGCGTTTTTCTCCCAACCGTAGCCGGGAAATTGCCGCGCCAGATCCTGCATTAGGCGATCCCGGCAGACCTTGGCGATGATCGAGGCGGCGGCGATGCTGGCCACGCGCTGATCGCCTTTGACGATGGCCTGCGACGGGTAGGGCAGGCGCTCCGGCAGACGGTTGCCGTCGATCAGGGCAAGGCCGGGCGCCGGGCTCAGTCGGGCCAGCGCGCGGCGCATGGCAAGGAGGCTGGCATTGAGAATATTGAGGCGGTCGATCTCGGCCACCGAAGCATGGGCGACCGCGGTTGCCGAACTGGCCTTGATTATGTCAAACAGGTGCGCGCGTTGCGCCGCGCTCAGCTTTTTGGAATCCGCAAGGCCAGGCGGGATGTTGTCGGGGTCAAGGATAACGGCGGCCGCCGTAACCGGGCCGGCAAATGGACCGCGCCCGACCTCGTCCACCCCGGCCACTGGACAGGTTCCGGCAGCGATGGCGCGCCTCTCATGCAAGAAATCCGGCTTTTGTGTTGCCTTCACCATGCCCGCACAGTGGCAAATTTGTTCCGTCCGGGGAAGCCCGAAAAGGCCTCCAAAAAAAGCGGGGCAGCGTCAGGGCCGCCCCGCTCGGGTGTCGGGATGCAGGTGTCAGACGAGGAACACGGGAACCGAGGGAAAAAACACCTGCCGGATCCCGGCGCCTTACCAATAGGCCACGCGGGTCTGGTACCAGCCGCGGTTGTCACGCGACCAGCCGTGGCGGATCATGCATTTGCGCCCGTAGAACTGTTTCCACCCGTGGCGGCTCCAGCGCTGGAACAGGCAGCGGTTTGGCTTGTGATCCCGGGCTCGAACGACGTGGCGCGTGGGATGATACACGGGGGCGGGTTGATAGACCGGATCGGGGTCGGGATCATACCGCCGGGTCACCGGGGCCGGGGCGTGGCGGTTGCTGTTGTTTGCGGCATTGACCAGCGCGCCGATGACGGCAGCGCCAACAATGAAGCGGACGATGTTATCGGTTTCGTTCGCCTGTGTCTGCGTCGCGGATACCGCGGTCAGTGAAAGCGCGGTCGCGGTGACAAGAGCAATCGTGCGGGTTTTGATCATTTTGGGTTTCATGGGTCTGGTCCTTTTTTCGTCGTGATTTCAGGGCCGCATCTGGCCGGTTGAGAAGGCGTGCCATCTGCGGTGAAACATGTTGGCGGTGCCGATGGGTGGACCCTGCCCGGCGGCTGGAAAGTTAGGCAATATCGACTGGATGTTATCGGATAACACGCGGTTCATGACGCCGATTTTGCACTTGTTATTGAATATCAGAAGGGATCGGCCCTATTGTCAGCAGAGGCCATGAACGGATTGATCACATGATGAAAATTCAACTTGTCACCACCCTCATACTGGCGCTGGCAGCGGTGCCACAGGCCAATGCCGCCTGTTATGCCGATTACAAGGCCAAAAAGGCGGCCCCCCTGCAACTGCACTATGGGGTGATCAAGCTGCCAAATGCTATCTGCGGCAACCGCGCAAAAATCCGCAATAACGTTGCGCGGCGGATTAGTGTTGGCGGATGGACGCTTCTTAATGTTATGTCTGTATTCGGACCGGAAGGACTGAGTCAAAGGCAACGAAGTGCAGGGCGTTTCTACCTCAAATATTAAAAAGCGCATTTTCGGTCGCGGGAACGCCACCGTAACCATCGGCGTCGCCGTGATCATTGCAATTTTGATCATCGCGGCAGTCGTGCTGTTTTACACCCTGCCCGATGCCAATGCCTTTAACAACCGGGTCGAGAAAATCTTTGTCCAAAACGACAATCTGACCTCGGGGGCCGAGATCAAGCTGCTCGAGATTCTGGCCCAGTCCGGCACCGCCTTTGCCGACACGCTGACCTCGTATCGGATTGTCATCTTTGTTTTGCTGGTCTTCTCGGCCGCCATCCTGATCGCTGCCTTGGTCTTTCTACTGAACATCCTTTCAATGAACCGCCGCATGTCCGAGATCGAGCGCGCTGGCATCCAGATCAACAGCCTTATCGTCAGCCGCGATGAATCGGTCGTTTACATCAACAATATGGAGTTTTCCCTCTCTGGCGCGCTGTTTGAGGCGCTGGCCGTTCTGGCCGAAGCACGCATGGACGATGAGTTCATTTCCGGCGTTGACCTTGAGGCCATGATTACCGGCAAGGACAAGAGCGATTGCGAGGAGGCCGCCGGGGCCACCCGAATCAAGCGGTTGCGGGACGCGCTGGGAAATCAACTGGTATCTGAATTGCTGATAAAGACAATCAGCCGAAAGGGGTATATGCTGTCCATAGACAAGGATGTCATCAAGATGATCTGAGGTGCGCCGTGGCAGACATTGACCCGCAAAAGGTTCTAAGCCGGCTGGCGGATGCGATCGCTGCCGCTTTGCGTCCCGAGCGCACCGAAAAATCTCTCGAGGCAGTGGCGCTGAAGTCGGCGGACCATGCGAAAACGCTGCGGCTGAGTGTCGGGGATAAAGAGGGCATTGTGAAACTCTTTTCCGATTCGCTCGAGGGGCGACTGGCCTTTTCGCGCGAACACCGGGCTCTGGCGGGCTTGCAGCGCCTTGATGTGCCAAAACTTTTGCTGGTTTCCGAGCGGGACCGGGCCATTCTGACCCGCTTCATTCCGGGGGCGCCCTTTGAGCGGGATCTTGACGTCAATAATCTGCTGCAGCGCAGTGAATTTCTGGGCCAGTGGTTTGGCCGGATGGCCGGGATTGCACCGCGAAAACCGGCCAAGGGGAGCTGGGCGGATTATCTGGCAAATTATGAAACCGGTTTTGATCACGAGCTGCTGGCGGCGCAAGGATCGCTGTTGAAATCAGCCGAGCCCGCGCATATGGCTTTGGCACACAACGACAACGCGCTGGGGAATTTCATCCTTGGGGATGACAAACGGCTCTATGCGATAGATTTTGAACAGGCCATGATGAAACCCGAGGGATGGGATCTGTTCACCGCCGCTCGGGCGTTTTTCCAACGCTTCCCGGATGATCTTCAGTCGATCTCAAGCTCGCTCTTGCGAGGCTTTCGGCTGACCAATGCAAACAGCAGCCTGCCAGAGAATTTCGATCAGATCATGAATGTTCTGGTGCTGGCCAACGTCGTCAAAGGGGCCTGATTTCGGCCATATAATTGCCGCATCTTACCACGGTTCCGCCCTGAAACTCACCAACTTTACCGGTAGCATCAAGCTGCGTTAGGGTTTTTTATTTCCGGTTTGTGAGTTAAGGGGGAATCCCGATGACCACCGAGACACTGTCTATTCCGTTGACGGACGGCGAATTTTCCGGGCACGACCATGTCTCAAATCCGGATGACACCCAATATGTGACCGTAACCGATGGCGGGGCGCTGACCCATGTCACCTTTCAGTCCTGGGGCAGTGGTATTGCAACCGAGCCCGGACAGGGCCCCGGGGGCGACGATGATTTCACCTTCGACCTCAAGGGGTTTGACGACGACTTTAGCGTCTCGGTCAAAAGCATGACTGCAGGCGATCACTTTGACATATCCGGCGCGGTCTCGTGGTCACATGCGGGGGATGTCTACACGATCAACTATATCGGCTCTGACGACAAAACCCACTCGATGGAGATCGACGCCCATTCCACCAACGACACCGGAGACGTGTCGGTCAATATCACCTGTTTTGGTGCGGGCACGATGATCGAGACGTCCCAAGGCATTACCCCGGTGGAATACCTCAACTGCGGCGATCTGGTGAAATGCGGTGATGGCCAATATTACCCGATACGCTGGGTTTCGCGGCGTCTGGTGACGGCGGCGGAGATGAAAAACAACCCTGATTTCCGGCCGATTCTGATTGCCAAGGATGCCCTTTACAAGAACGTGCCCGAGCGTGATCTGATCGTTTCGCCCCAGCACCGGATCGTAATCGACGATTGGCGCGCCGAACTTTTGTTCGGGCAGGAGCGCGTTCTGGTCCCGGCAGTGCATCTTTTGAACGATCGGGATATCACGCGCGATTATTCCAGCGATGAAGTGACCTATTATCACTTTATGTTCGATCGGCATCGCACCGTCTTTTCCAACGGTCTGGAAAGCGAAAGCTTTTTCCCCGGGGCCGAGGCCATCCGCGGCGTCGAGGACAGCGCCCGCGCCGAATTGTTTGCGCTGTTTCCAGAGTTGGCGGAGGATCCCGATGCCTTGGGCGAAACCTGTTGCCCGACGTTGAAGGCGCACGAGGCAATGGCGATGGTCGGGTTGTAGGTCCGCGGGTTTGCGCCCTAGCCCTTTTTCAGCACGCGTTGCCCCAGAACCTCGGCAATTTGCACGGCGTTTAGCGCCGCCCCCTTGCGCAGATTGTCGCTGACACACCAGATGTTCAGGCCGTTGTCAATCGTCGGGTCCTGCCGGATACGGCTGATGAAGGTGGCAAAATCGCCAACGCATTCTGCCGGGGTCACATAGCCGCCGTCTTCGCGTTTGTCGACCACCAGAATACCGGGGGCCTCGCGCAGGATCTCGCGGGCCTCGTCTTCGTCAAGGTCGTCCTCGAACTCGATATTGATCGCCTCGGCATGGCCGACAAAGACGGGCACCCGCACGCAGGTTGCGGTCAGCTTGATCTCGGGATCGACGATTTTCTTGGTCTCAGCGACCATTTTCCATTCTTCTTTGGTCTGGCCGTCATCCATGAAGACGTCGATATGGGGAATGACATTAAAGGCGATCTGTTTGGTAAATTTTGATGGCGCAACCTCCTGGCCCGGCACATACATGCCCTTGGTCTGGTTCCACAATTCGTCCATCGCCGCCTTCCCCCCGCCCGAGACCGACTGGTAGGTCGAGACCACGACGCGTTTGATCCGCGCCCGGTCGTGCAGTGGTTTCAGTGCCACAACCATCTGGGCGGTCGAGCAGTTCGGATTGGCAATGATGTTCTTTTTGGCATAGCCGTGGATTGCCTCGGCGTTGACCTCGGGAACAATCAGCGGCACCTCAGGGTCATAGCGATAAAGCGACGAGTTGTCGATCACGATACACCCTGCCTTGGCCGCCTTGGGGGCATAGGTCTTGGTGGCCTCCGAGCCCACCGCAAACAGGGCGATATCCCAGCCGGTGAAATCGAAGGTGTCCAAGTCTTCGGTCTTCACGGTTTTGTCGCCAAAGCTGCATTCGGTGCCCAGAGATTTCCGGCTGGCCAGCGCTGCCAGTTCATCCACCGGAAACTGGCGCTCGGCCAGAATGTTCAGCATTTCGCGGCCCACGTTTCCCGTGGCGCCGGCGACGACGACTTTGTACCCCATTTCGGTTTCTCCTGGGTGTTAGGTTTGGACGGCGCCTCTTACCCCGAAACCGCAGCCATGTAAAAGAACAATCAGGCGCGCGATGCCGCCGCAGCCATGGGAAAACGGTTGGCGAGGGTCTGCTGAACGGCCCGCCAGACCGGATTTGCCTGGTGATCGCCCTGGCGGTGTGCCATTTGCCGCGCCAAAAGGCCCAGACGGGTTTCAAACGGCACATAGGGAAAGCTGGGCACGATCATCTCATCGAGCGGCGGAATTTCGCGGCTCTGAAATTCCCAGGTCAGACTGAGAAGGGAGGGGCTGTCGGCCGCAGGATCTCTGCGCCCGCGCCAGTGGTAGGTTTCGCCGGTCCAGATCAGAACATCTCCGGCCTTGGCCGGCAGGGCGCGGATCCCTGACAGGCTGGCATCGGCGCGATCGGGAACTCCTTTGCCATAATTCCGGTCCTGTCCGGCTGGTACAACATAGATGCAGCCGTTCTCGGCCGTTGCATCGGTAACCGGGATACAGACGGTTATATTCTTGGCGGTGCCATCTGAAAAAATGCCGTTCCCCGGCCGCCGACGTTTGGCGGACAGATCGATGTTCTGATCGCCGTGGCTGGCCCAAAAATTGGGAACCATGCCGCCATTCCCGTTAAAGACAGCTGCGATCAGGCTGCTGGACTGGGCGATCAGGGTCCAGACTTCGTCATAGACGCCGATAAATCCCGCGGGCATTCCGGCATCGACCAGCCGCTGCATTGCCTCGGCAATTTTCGGCAACTTGTTATACGGCTGCGCGACTTTCACGTGCAGGTATCCGGTGTTCAGAAGGCGCATCCTGTGCGTCTCGGCCGACGGCTGGCTGTCGTCGTTTGCAATCGCCGGATAGCTGTCCGAGATGGTCAGTTCAGGTGCGATACGGCGCCAGAATTCCGGGCTTTGCGAGGCGATGGCGAGGCCCTGCGGCAGGTGACGATGACGTTTCAACATAGAAGCTCCGATCTTGGGCTGACGACCTCGGACAAGTCCCCACGTCTTTATGGGATCGGTCAGCTTGCGTGCATTGTTACTGCATTTTGGATAGGGGCAGAGGTCGGCTTGTGTCAAACAAAAGTCATAAAACTGTCAGTATTTTCAGGATGTTCGGCATCTTATTGCCTAATTCCCTGATGTATCTGGGGACAATATCACCGACGGCTTTGGACTGTTGCCAAAGGGGCAACAGAATCGCGATGAACGGTGGTCCTGCCCAGTGCTACCGAATCAGTCTGATCTCAGGCGTTGGCGTGATCTGCCAGCGCCACGAATTTCCGGCGCTCACCGTCAAGAACCATCAGATTGCCGTGGCCGATATCATGCCACAGGCCGTGCAGGCTGAGGGTTTCACCGGCCACCGCATTTTGCACCATGGGAAAGCTCATCAGATTTTCCAGCGACACGATCACGCTTTGCTGTTCCAGCGCCGTCTCGCGTTCGGCGTCGTCCTGTATCTTACTGACGCGGGCAAAGCCGGGACGAAGGATATCCATCCAGCGGCCGACAAAGCTGTCTTTGGCCTCCAGCTCGGGTGCGCGGCCGCGACACATGTTATGGCAGGCATGAACACCGCCGCAGCTTGAGTGACCGAGGACAAGGATATGCGCCACCTTCAGCGTGGTGACCGCATATTCGATCGCCGCCGAAGTGCCGTGATGGTCGCTGTTACCCTCAAACGGCGGCACCAGATTGGCAATGTTGCGATGGATGAAAAACTCACCCGCATCAGCTCCGAAGATCGAGGTCACATGCACCCGGCTGTCGCAACACGAGATCACCATTGCGCGCGGGCGTTGCCCTTCATTGGCCAGATGTTTGTACCATGACTTGTTTTCCGAGAATTCGGTTGCCCGCCAACCCAGATACCGGGTGACAAGATAGGAGGGCAGGGGTTTTGCGTGTTCCATACCTCTCCCCTAACAATTTCTGGAAACATTGAAAGATTTTTTTCTTGGCGGCTAACGAAATGCTCAAGATGCTGCGTTACCTTTTGGCCCGGGAGTGGAAATCGCGGGGTGAGGAGAAAGGTGTGACCAATCGATTGGCGTTGTTGAAATTTGTGGAAAATGTTGAGGTGCGCAGCGATACCTTTGGCCGGCGGGACTCGCGTTGGCCGCAAAATGATGTCCATGATTCACTGGAGCAGGCGGTTGTCGATGTGGCTCGATACATGGGGATGTTGGAGCAGGCGCTTGTTGATGAGGATATCATCACCTTGCGCGCCGCCGCGCTGGCCCTGCTGGACTGCGGCCGGGCGTTCGGGTTTGAGGTCATGTCTCGGGTTGCCGAGGATTTGATTGGCTGCGTGGATCGGCGCAGCGTTCCTGCCTTGCAGGCGGTCGGCGAACGGTTGATCCGCGTGGGGGATGCGTCTCTGGCTGCGGCCATCGAACAGGCGTTGCCATAGGGCGGCGACGGGGGATTCGCCAAAACGCGCCATCGCGGCGAAAATATTGCTTGAAAGGGGGGGGCGTTTTCTGCGCAATATCGGCTGGCGCTGGATTGAGTGTTACTGGCGGGTTTTGGCTGAAACCGGGACGATCCGGTGAACGTCAACAGGCCCGGGCCCCGCATCGGATGATCTGGCGATGCACAATATTGATTGGAGACCACCCATGCCCCCACGATTTGCCCCGCCCACCGAGCATCCGACTCCGATTACCATTCTTGGCGAGGACCAGCTAGACGCGTGGCTTGCAACCCGCACCGAGGCGGTTGCAACCTGGGTGCGCACCAACGGGTTCAAGGCACGCCTTGGCCAGCATCTGATTGTCTCGGACAATGCCGGAAATATGAGCGAGGTGCTGTTTGGCTGGGGGCATCCGGCGACACGCGCGCGCGGCAGGTTTCATTTTGCCGCGGCCCGAACGGTTTTGCCACAGGGCGTATATTGCCTGCATTCCGGCCTGCCTGCCGACGATCTGAATGCGGCCGCCCTTGGCTGGCTTATGGCCGGATACAGGTTTGAGCGCTACCGCGATACATCGACCGACCTGCCCATGCTGGTTGCCCCGGAAGGTGTCAACAAGGACCGATTGGAGGCCGAGGCAGCAGGAGCTTTTCTGACCCTCGATTTGATCAATACCCCCACCAATGACATGGGGCCGCAGCAATTGGAGGACGCCTTTTGTGCCCTCGCAGCCGAGTTTGAGGCCAGATGTTCGGTCGTGCGTGGTGATGATCTGCTGGCAGAAAACCTGCCGCTGATCCACGCGGTGGGCCGCGCTGCGGCACAAGCCCCGCGTCTGCTTGATATGACCTGGGGGCGGGACGGGCATCCGACGGTGACCCTCGTGGGCAAGGGCGTGTGCTTTGACACCGGCGGTTTGAACCTGAAACCCGGGGCCTCCATGGGTCTGATGAAAAAGGACATGGGTGGCGCCGCGACGGTTCTGGGTCTGGCCCGTATCATCATGGCTCTGGGTCTCCCGATCCGCCTGCGCGTTCTGGTTCCGGCGGTGGAAAATGCGGTATCGGGCAATTCCTATCGGCCCGGAGATGTCCTGATTTCGCGCAAAGGGTTGAGCATCGAGGTCAACAATACCGACGCCGAAGGACGTCTGGTGCTGGCCGATGCACTGGCGTTGGCCGACGAAGAGGCGCCGGACTATCTGTTTTGTATGGCCACCCTGACCGGTGCGGCACGGGTTGCGCTGGGTCCCGACCTTGTCCCGTTTTATACCGGCAGCGATAGCCTCTCGCACGCGATTGCCCGTGCCGGTCGGCGGGCGCGCGATCCGGTCTGGCGCATGCCGTTCTGGGATCCTTACGAGGCGATGCTGGAACCGGATATTGCCGATCTCGATAATGCGCCAAAGGGCGGGTTTGCTGGCTCGCTGACCGCGGCGCTGTTCTTGCGGCGCTTTGTCAGCCAAGCGACCGAGTTTGCCCATTTCGACATTTATGGCTGGACGCCAAAGGCCGCCCCCGGACGACCAAAAGGCGCGGCGTTTCAAGGCGCGCGCGCCATCCTCGAGGCCTTGCTGCGGCGATTGGAAGCATGATGCACCCGCGCCTGACAGCCAGTAACGGGCGGGTTGCGCATGTCTCCCTGCAAGGCAAGGTCAAGGCCCGACGCTATTGCGTCGGCGAGGTCAAAGAGGTCTCATGGCCCGTGGCGGACCTGCTGCGTGAACCTGACGGCGGGTTGGATTGCCAGCTTTTATACGGTCAGACCTTTCGGGTTCTTGAGGAAAATCGCGAAACCGGGTTTTCCTTTGGGCAGGCGGAAATGGGCGGCTATGTGGGTTATCTGCCCTGTGCCTGTCTGCGTGGGCCGACCCCGCCGACCCACCGTATTTCCAGCCTTGCAACGCATGTCTATCGACGGGCGGACATGAAATCGGGGGCAGTGATGAGCCTTCCGTTCATGTCCCGGGTGTCTGCCAAGCGGGTGGACAAGGCATTTTTCCAAATCACCGAAGGGTTTGTCCCGGCCCCCCATCTTCAGGCGATCGATACGGTTGCACCGGATTTCGTCGCCGTCTTTGAGCGGTTTTGTGGCATCCCCTATCTCTGGGGTGGGAATTCGACGAGGGGGATGGACTGTTCGGGGGCGGTGCAGGTGGCGTTGGATGCCGCGGGCATTCCCGGCCCACGCGATGCGGATATGCAACAAAATATGCTGGGTAAAGAGATCCCGCTTGGGGATAAGCTGAGGCGGGGCGACCTGGTGTTTTGGCGCGGACATGTCGGTGTCATGCAAGATAGCAAGATGTTGATCCACGCGAACGCCACGCATATGGCCGTGACCTCTGAACCCCTCGACGAGGTTAACCGGCGCAGTCAGGCCGCTGGCGATGGGTCGATCCAAGCGATTCGACGGCTCTGAATGCAAGCACGCCATCGGCCTTATTCGACAATACGAATCAATTTTCGCTCGAGGATGCGCAAAACCGTTTTCAGGTCGTGGCCGCGGCGCAGAACCTGTCCGTTCATGGCGATGATTGCATATTGGCCCTGCTTTCGCGCCAAGGTGGGGCGTTTCTCGATCCGGTAAAGAGGCGTTTCGGCTGCGCGGCGGAAAACCGAGAACACGGCAACCTCGTGCAGGCACGAAATTCCATAATCCCGCCATTCCCCTGCTGCCACCATGCGCCCGTAAAGGGATAGAATCACGCCCAGTTCGGTGCGATGAAAACTGACCTGCCGGGGTGGCGGCAAACCAGAAAGCTGCTCGGACCGGGTTTCTGTGACCATGTCGGCAGTCTGTCGGCGAAATTCTGCCAAATCAAGCGCGGATCACAATTTTGACTGAAAATCGTCGGAAATAATTCCGAACTGAACCCTTTTTGCGCCGCGATTGCCGGTGATAACGACCCTCGTAGCGAGCGAAGGCTCATCCCGGTGTCGCGGTTAATCAGCCCCCACCCAGATCCGCGATACCGGGAGCTACCAGCTAGAAACTGACAGCCCCCGTGGATCAAACGGGGGCTTTTTTTTACCTGTTTTGTTTGTTTCCGCACAGGAAACGTATCATTTCCTGAAAACGGGGATTTGCCGTCATTTTGCCCGTTTCCGCACAAGTTTCGGCCCCGATTGGATGTGATAACAATCCCCGTAGCGAGCGAAGGCTCACCCCGGTATCGCGGTTAATCAGCCCCCACCCAGATCCGCGATGCCGGGGACTACAACCAAAACTTGGCCCCACCAAATGGTGGGGTTTTTTGGTTTTCGACCAGACGTCATTCTTTGGGGCGTGCGGGGTGCAATTTTTGCGGTGTTCCGCCGAGATTTTGCCGAAAATTCCCCGTTTCGATGCAAATACCGCTTGAAAGACGCGCTCTTCGGCTGTGCAATATCGGTCGCACTGGTGGAGTAGGGCGAAAACCGATGCGACAAGGTGATTCTCAACCGGCCCTGTAGGGATGGTCCAATCCATGCGTGATTTTCAGCTTCCGGGCCGCTCGGCGGTTTTTGCTGCAAACGGGATGTGCGCAACCTCGCATCCGTTGGCGGCCAAGGTCGCGGTGCAAATGCTGGATTCTGGTGGCAACGCCGTTGATGCGGCACTTGCTGCTGCGGCTTTGCTGGGGGTTTGTGAACCTTTGATGTGTGGTCTTGGCGGCGATTGTTTTGTCCTGCTGAAGCCCAGCGGTCAGGATCAGGTGATTGGGCTGAATGGCTCAGGACGTGCACCGGAAAAATTGTCGGCGGAAAGGTTGCGCGCCGAGGGGCACCGGGTCATGCCTCTGCATGACGCTGCGGCGGTTACGGTTCCGGGGGCGGTCGATGCGTTCTGCCGTCTTTCACAGGACTGGGGCAAACTGGGCCTGAAGGCCAGCCTGGCTCCGGCGATCTACTATGCCAAGGCGGGTGTGCCGGTCGCGCCGCGAACCGCGTTTGACTGGCAAAACTCGGCCGAGTTCCTGAGGGGGGATGCACGGAAATTCCTTCTGTTTGAGGGCCAGACTCCGCAGCCGGGGCGGATCTATCAGGCGCCGCAACAGGCCGAGGTGTGGCAGCGCATTGCGCTGGACGGGCGCGCGGCTTTTTATGAAGGCGAGATTGCCGAGGATATGGTCTTTTCGCTGAACGCGCTGGGCGGGGTCCATACGCTGGATGATTTCTCACAAAATTCATGTGATTACACGCAGCCAATAAGTGGTACCTACAAGGATATCGAACTGCTCGAGCATCCGCCAAACGGTCAGGGTGCCACCGCGATTCTGATGAATCATATCCTCGCGCTGTTTGATCTACCGACGATGGACCCCTATGGCTCGGCGCGGGCGCATATCGAGGCCGAGGCGGCCAAGTTAGCCTATGATGCGCGCAATCGGTTCATCGCCCACGAAACCCCGGCGACGCAGATGGAGCATATGCTGTCCATGCAGTTTGCGCGCAAACTGGCAGCCCTGATCGACCCAAAACGGGCGATGACGCAAGTGAGCAAAAGGACCGAGACCGTGCACAAGGATACCGTATATGTGACGGTCGTTGATCGTGACCGGATGGCAGTGTCTCTGATCTATTCGATTTATCATGGGTTTGGCTCGGGCCTTGCGTCCAAAAAATACGGGATCAACTTTCAGAACCGAGGTGCGGGATTCACCTTGGAGGCTGGTCACCCGAATGAAGCGGGGCCGGGCAAGCGGCCTATGCATACGATCATCCCGGCGATGTTGAAAAAGGATGATCGTCTGGTCATGTCCTTTGGCGTCATGGGTGGGGCCTATCAACCCACGGGGCATGTGCGCCTTGTCTCGAACCTCGTGGATTTCGGGATGAATGTTCAGGAGGCGCTGGATGCGCCGCGCAGTTTTGCCGATCAGGGTGTTCTCAAGGTTGAGCGCGGCTATTCTGATAAGGTGCGTCAGGAATTGAGCGATCTAGGGCATGAGGTGGTTACCCCGCCGGCCCCGCTGGGCGGCGGTCAGGCGATTGTCGTGAACCACGAAACCGGGGTTCTGGAAGGGGCCTCGGATCCGCGCAAGGATGGCTGCGCGCTGGGTTATTGAAGGGAAAGATCATGGCGATAAAACCGGTCAGACAGCTCGTTGCCGAGGCGCGGGAGAAAATTTCCATCATCCCGACGTCCGAGGCCATCACCCTGCACGGCCACCCGGATGTCTTGTTCGTCGATATCCGTGACATTCGCGAGCTTGACCGCGAGGGGCGCATTCCGGGCGCGTTTCATGCCCCGCGCGGGATGCTGGAATTCTGGGTCGATCCCAGCAGCCCCTATCACAAGCCGGCGCTGGCGATGACGCAGAAAAAGATATTCTTCTGTGCCAGTGCTTGGCGCTCGGCTTTGACGGTCAGGACGCTTCAGGAAATGGGCATGACCAATATTTACGACCTTGAGGGCGGGTTCAAGGCTTGGCGCGAGGCCGGCGGCCCGGTTGATGCGCCCGCCGATTGGCAAGACGGGTGAAGGTTGGGGCCCGACCCAATGAAAGATCCAGTTGCTAGTTCAGTGGGGCGTCGGTGCTGTAGCGCCCATTGCTGAGATGGCTGAACATTGATGCAACCTCGGGGTGTTCTACGGGTTCACCCGTGTGATCGGCCAAAAGGTTTTGTTCCGACACATAGGCAACGTAGTAGGAATTGTCGTTCTCTGCCAGAAGGTGATAGAACGGCTGGTCCTTGCTGGGTCGGCTGTCCTCGGGGATGGCCTCCCACCACTCGTCGGAATTGGCAAAAACGGGGTCAATGTCGAAAATGACCCCACGAAACGGAAACTTGCGGTGACGAACCACCTGCCCGATAGAGAATTTTGCATTTGAACGTAGCATAACCAACCAATACCCCCGGCCTTGTTAATAAACTGTCATGGAATCGCTGTCCATATGACGGCCTGTTCGCGGGACATTTTTCGCGGAAACAATCCAAAGGCATTGTTAATTGTTGGGCAATATTCGCTCAGCGAGTATCGTGGCGTACAAAGCGCGGCGCGGGGACGGGCGAAAAAAATGAATGGTTTCAGTGGGTCGGTAAATCAGCTAGTCTGATGCAAAGCGCCCGAGACGAGGTATTCATGCGGCTAATTGCTGGACTGTCTGTTTTACTGCTGTTGCTAAGCTGCGGCAGTTCGGTTCCGCCCCCGCCCAAAAACCTGAATGATGCCTGTGCGATCCAGAGCGAAAAGCCCAAGTGGTTCGCCGCTATGGGGCGGGTCGAAAAGAAGTGGGGAGTGCCGATTTCCTTGCAGATGGCCGTGATATATCAGGAAAGCAAATTCCGGGGCGATGCACGCACACCGCTGTCCTTCAAGATGGGGGTTATCCCGATGGGGCGCTATTCGTCGGCCTATGGGTATGTGCAAGCAATTGACAGCACATGGAAATGGTACAAACGCGACACGGGCAATGTTGGCGCACGGCGCGACCGTTTTGACGATGCGGTGGATTTCCTGGGCTGGTATGTGGATCAATCCAACCAGAAATTGGGAATTTCAAAGAAAAGCACACGGAAGCAGTATCTTGCCTACCATGACGGACATTCCGGTTATCGCCGGGGAACCCACCGGCATAAGCGTTGGCTGTTGCGGATCTCGCGCAAGGTCGCAAGGCGTGCGCAGACGTATCGCCGGCAACTGGCCAAGTGCTCGTCATAGGGCGTAGATCGGATTGCTTGCGATCCCCGCGGCAAGGCTTCAATCGGGCCGGCGGTCAGCGGTCAGGGGCCAGTTTCTGTAGTTCGGACTGAATGCTGAACAGGTCTTCCTTCAGCTTCATCCCGGTCTTGGTTTCACCAAGAATAACGGTCGTCTGGCTACTGGATTCATCGGTGATAACCCATTGGCGCAGCTCGGTCGGGTTGGCGGTAAAGACCAGATCAATATGGCCGATATCTGGATGTTCGGGGTCCTGTGCGGTCACCGTGGTTGTGGTGTCATCCCCGAAATGGGCGGTGATCATGTTGGCCCGGCCGAGGTCAATTTTCTTGGCCAGAATGACTGATAGCGGCGTTTTTTTCAGCGGGAATTGTTGCGGTGGCTCGTTCGACTTGAAATCGAAAATGGCCACAGTGCCGCCACCGGCCATGACCAGTGCCTTCTCGGGCGGATCATACTCAAACCGCATGCGTCCGGGGCGGCGGATATAAAGGGTACCAGTCGAAATGGTGCCGTCCGGGTTGATCTGCGTGAACTTGCTTTTGACCGTTGTCAGGCTATTCAGATAGGCCGAGAGTCTCTGGATCGGGATAACCCCGGCCTGCGCCGGAACGGCCAGCGCGCCCAGAACGAGGGGAAAGAGAAGAAATCGACGACGGTTCATGGCCCCTATATAGCGGCTCTGGTGGAATTTCACATCCCGTTGCGCCGGTCGTTGACGAATTATTGCGACTCGGGCACCAGAATTTCCCGTTTACCGACGTGATTGGCGGCGCTGACCAGACCGCTTGTCTCCATCTGCTCGACCAGACGTGCGGCCTTGTTATAGCCGATCGCCAGTTTACGCTGGATGTAGCTGGTTGAGCATTTGCGATCACGCAAGACGATCGCCACCGCCTGATCATAGAGGGCATCCTCACTGGTGGTGTTGCCCCCCAGCCCCAGAACCAGATCGATGTCGTTTTCCTTATCATCGCCCGGCCCCTCGACGACGCCCGATACATATTCGGGCGCCCCAAAGGATTTAAGGTGATTGACCACCTCCTCGACCTCTTCATCGGAAACGAACGGGGCGTGGATGCGGGTGATTTTTCCGCCCCCCGCCATATAGAGCATATCGCCCATGCCCAAGAGCTGCTCGGCCCCCATTTCGCCCAGAATGGTGCGACTGTCGATCTTGCTGGTGACCTGAAAGCTGATCCGGGTGGGAAAGTTGGCCTTGATCGTGCCGGTGATGACATCGACGCTGGGCCGCTGCGTGGCCATGATCAGGTGGATACCGCTGGCGCGCGCCATTTGAGCAAGGCGCTGGATACAGGCCTCGATCTCTTTGCCCGCAACCATCATCAGGTCGGCCATTTCGTCGACCACGACAACGATATAGGGCATCGCCTCGGGGGCGAACTCTTCGGTTTCAAACACCGGGTCGCCGGTGGCATCGTCAAATCCGACCTGAACCGTGCGGCTGAAATTCTTGCCGGCGGCCAGCGCCTCGCGGACCCGACCGTTATAACCGTCGATGTTCCGCACACCCATCTTGGACATTTTGCGATACCGCTCTTCCATTTCCCCGACCACCCATTTCAGGGCAACAACCGCTTTCTTGGGATCGGTGACCACTGGGGACAGAAGATGTGGAATGCCGTCATAGACCGAAAGCTCGAGCATTTTCGGATCGATCATGATCAGGCGGCATTCTTCGGGAGGAAGCTTGTAAAGCAGGCTGAGGATCATGGTGTTGATCGCCACCGATTTGCCTGAACCAGTCGTCCCGGCAATCAGCAGGTGGGGCATCTTGGCAAGGTTCGCAACCACCGGATCCCCGGCAATATCCTTGCCCAGCGCCAACGGCAGTTTCAGGGTTGAGTCGCCGAAATCCCGGGCCGACAGAATTTCACGCAACAGCACCTTTTCGCGGTGCGCATTCGGAAGTTCGATCCCGATGACTGATCGCCCCGGCACCGTCGATACACGCGCAGCCAGCGCCGACATCGAACGGGCAATGTCATCGGCAAGGCCGATAACCCGGCTGGCCTTCAGTCCGGGGGCGGGCTCCAGCTCATACATGGTGACCACCGGGCCGGGGCTGACCGTTTTGATTTCGCCTTTGACCCCGTAATCCTCCAGCACGCTTTCCAGCATGCGGGCATTTTCTGCAAGCGCAGTTTTGGGCAGGTGGTGGCGGATAATTGCATCGGGGTTGGTCAGCAAGGACAGCGGCGGGAATTCATAGCTGGCCGGTGTATCCTCGAAGGCCAGTGTGGGCTGCGCCTCACGCGCGGCCTTTTTGCTGGTGGGTAGAGAGGCGGTTGGGCGCGTTTGAACCACCACCTTGGGTTCCGGCGATGGCGGGACATAAGGGTCTGGGTCGCCCGCGTGATTCGGGGCGTGGATATCAGGCTCGGCCAGCGGGGCGTGAGCCGGTTGCGGTTTCTTGCCTTTACGCGTGCGGATCGCATCGATGATGCGGGCGTGGACCCGGTCGCCACTGGGGGCGGCCACATCGATCGGCGGCGTTTCTGGCGTCACCAGTTCGGGCTCGGTGGCGGTCAAGGGCGGCGAGCGGCGCACCGTGATCGAGGGTTGGGCTGGCGCCTTATTTTGCCCGGCGCGGGTGGGGTACGGGGCACGGATCAGGGCGCCTAGGTCGGGATTTGGCGCAACGCCTGCCGGGGCGGCGGACTGCCCCGGTTGGGTCCGGGTTTTCAGGCGGCGATCCCGGGCTGCGGTGCGCGCCGCATTTACCCCCCGTCGCGAGACCAGAGAGACAAGCGAAACGATGGATGCGTAGCTGAGGATCACACCAAACAGCAAAAACCGCATCAGCCTACGAATTTCAAGACGGTCAAAACCCAGAACAAAGCCCGAGGCCAGCAGCGTGACGATGCCTAGGAGGGCGCTGAGGACCTTGACGCTAATGCCTAGATCCAATGGCGACAGCGCCAGAAGCGCGGCAAGGGCCGTGTCGCCGAACAAACCGCCAAGACCAAAGCTGTGCTGCCACCCTGCCCCCGGGGCGTTGGTTGACGCGAATACCGCCGCGATTGCAATGACAATTGGCGAGAACAGAACCCGGTTGACAAAGCGGGTCTCGCCGGTGTGCAGAAAAAAGCGCAGCCCCCAGACGAAGGCCACCACCACAAACCCCCATCCGGCCCAACCGATGGTCACGAACATAGGGCTTGCAATCGAGGCGCCGCTTTTGCCTAGGAAATTGTGAACAGGTGCGTCTGTTGCGCTCAACCAGCTTGGGTCATCCGGCGTATATGATGCCAACATCAGCAGGATCAGTACGCCAAAGCCGATCAACAACAGCCCCAACAGCTCGGCCCCGCGTTTCTGAATTGCCGCGTGCACGTCGCTTTCAAGCAATGGATTCCGGTGTCGGGTTTGATACGCCATCTTCACCTGCCTCGTTCATAAATACAGTCATGGATCAATTGCAATCCCCGTTTCAATTCCGCCTCCGGGGCGACCATTGCGACTCGGATATATCCCCGGCCGGGGTTATCGCCGTTTGCGTCGCGCGCCAGATAAGCCCCGGGCAAAACCTTGACCCCGGCTTCTTGCCACAGCGTCAGCGTCGCAGCCTCGCCATCCGGAACCGGCAGCCACAGGAAAAAACCGGCCTCGGGCGGCGTGTATCCGGGGACGCCGGCAAAGATCTGATCGGCAATCCGATATTTTCGCTGATAGATTTCGCGACTCTTTGTGACATGTTCTTCATCAGCCCAAACCGCTTCGGCCACGCGTTGCAGGGGCAGTGGTAGCGGTGCGCCGGAATAGGCGCGCAACTGTTTCAGTCGCGCAATCGTTTCGGCCCCGCCAGCTGCGAACCCCGAGCGCAGCCCCGGAAGGTTTGAGCGTTTTGAGAGCGAGTGAAACACCAGAACCCGCTCGCGGTCTATACCCAACCGATCGGCAACCTCCAGCGCGCCCGCAGGTGGCGTATGCCGATAAATCTCGGCATAGCATTCGTCGGCGAACACGCGAAAATCGTGTTTTTCAGCAAGGCCAAGAAGGTTTTCCCAATACTTTTCCGAGGCCACGGCCCCTTGCGGGTTGGACGGTGAGCAGAGATAGACAATCGCCGTTTGATCCAGAATCCGGGGATCAAGCGCATCGAAGTTGGGCAAAAAACCATTTGCCGCTGTGCAGGGCATAAAGACCGGATCGGCAGCGATCGCTGCCGCGGCAACCGCGTAGACCTGATAAAACGGATTGGGAACAAGAACCTTGGGAACCTCTGCGCCAAGCCGTTCCGGGCAGAGCGCGACACAGGCATTGAACAGCCCCTCACGGGTGCCATTCAGGGCAAATATTTCGGTTTCCGGATCGCGCGTGACGCGATAACGCTGCAAGAGCCATGCTGAAATGGCGGCGCGCAGTTCGGCAGTTCCCTCATTGGGGGGATAGCGCCTGAACTCATCCGCGTGTTCTGAAATAATCTGCGCGACAACGCTCGGCGGTGCGTGCTTTGGCTCACCGATTGACATGGCAATCTCGGGCCCGCCCGCGTCATGGCCCGCCAAAAGCGCGCGCAGACGTGGAAAAGCATATTCTGGCAGGTTTGAAAACCGCTCGGGAAACTGCATTCATGCCTCATTTGTCGGGGTCTATGTGCCCCTTTGCCAGTATATTACCGCGAGAACCCCGTTCGGTCCAGACTTGACATGCGGGAATTGGCATTGGGGCATAGACCCATAAACCAAAGGCGTGGCAGGTTTTTTTCAGTTCAGTATTTTGTGCAAAACGCACTATGTCCGGTTTGTGGCCGGGGTCAGGACCGCTTCCATGGCGGCGCCCAGCCGCAGAAGGCGCCCCTCGGTGAACGGCGCGGCCATGACTTGCAGCCCGCATGAGGGCACACCGGTTGGCAGGTTCAACGCACAAAGCCCCATCAAATTGGCAATCCGCGTGTTTCTGAGGGCCAGCAGGTTTTCCGACACATAGAAATTGCTGTCGGTCGCCAAACGTTCAAGATTGGGGGGCAGGACCGGCGATGTTGGCACAAGAACCGCGTCATAAGAGGCCGTGTCGCGCAGGTAATCGGCCCGCAAGGCGCGCAATTTCATCCATCCTTCGACATATTCGATCCCGGAAAAGGCACCGCCGGCGCGGAAACGGTCAAGAATCTCGTGAAACATCAGGTCAGGGTCGGCCTCGATCTCTTCATGCCATTGGGCGTAGGCGTCCACCGTGAACAGGCAGGCCGATAGCGGCATGGCGGTGGCCACGGCCCGGACGTTGCCCCGTGCAACCGTCGCGCCAGCAGCGGCCAGCTTTTCAACGGCGCTCTCAAAGGCGGCCTTGGGCTGGGGGCGCAACTCCTCCATCCCGACCTCTTCCAGAACCAGAAGGCGACGCCCCTTCAGAGATGGCGCTGGCGTTACGCTGGCCGCCGGGGACGACCCCGACAGGACGGCCAGCAATTGGGCCGCATCCTCGACCGAGCGGCAGAGCGGCCCGACCGTGTCGAAGGTCTCGCAGAGCGGCACCACACCCTTGACCGAGATCAGCCCGTGGGTGGTTTTCAGTCCGGTCAGGTCATTCCATGCAGACGGGATTCGCACTGAGCCGCCGGTGTCCGAGCCGATTCCCGCGGCCGCCAGACCAAAGGCAACCGACGTTGCCGCGCCCGAGGATGAGCCACCGGGAACCGCCGCGGGATCATTCACGCAAGGTGGCGTCTCTGTCACCGGGTTATAGCCAAGGCCCGAGAACGCAAGCTCGGACATGTGGGTCTTGCCCAGACATACCAGCCCCGCCTTGGTCGCATTGTCCAGAACCTCGGCGTCCTCCTTTGGGGTCCGGCCCTTGAGGTAGGCCGATCCGGCCTCGGTGGCGATGCTTGCGGAATCAAACAGGTCTTTCCACGAGATAGGCACACCATCCAGCAAACCCCGTCGCTGCCCCGAGGCTGCGCGTGCGGCGGCGGCTTTGGCCTCGGCGCGGGCGCGTTCATAGGTCACGACGCTGTAAATCCGATCCCGCAGAGGGTGGGCCTCGATCGCCTCCAAATAGGTCTCTGTCAGGCGCACGGGGTCGATGTCGCCCCGTTCTATGCCCCGCCCCAAGGCGCTTGCACTTTGAAACAACCAATCCTGCGACATCTGACCCTCCCCTGAAAAACACCGCGCCAACGCCACAGTCTGTTGACGTTTACCGCGTCGCACCGGCTTTCACCCAAATCCGCCAATGCTTGCCGATAATGCGCAGAAAAAGTGGCCACCTTTCAAGCAATATTTTTGCGGCACTGGTGAATCCGGGTGAAATCGCTGCGGGGGGCGCGGAAATTGCGTCGGGATGCGCGAATTCTTGCTTCTGAGCGCAGGCGGATGGACAATCCGGTTTGATCCGCGATATTGAGGGGAATGACATTTGATAGCGATATTCTGATTGTCGGCGGCGGCCTGAATGGTCCGGCGCTGGCGCTTGCCCTCGCTTCGGGAGGGATGCGCGTGAGCGTGGTTGATGCGCTCGAGCGCAGGCGGCTGACCGGTGCCGATTTTGACGGGCGGGCCTATGCGCTGGCGCTGGCCTCCAAACAGATGCTGTCCGCCCTCGGGATCTGGAAAAGCTGTGCTGCGCAGAGTCAGCCGATTCTGGATATTGTCGTCAGCGATGGCCGCCCGGGTGAGGGGGCCGCGCCCTGGACGCTGCATTTCGACCACACCGAGATCGAAGAAGGGCCAATGGGCTATATGTTGGAGGACAGGTTTCTGCGGCGTGCCCTGCTTCAGTCGCTAGACGAGGCCGAGAATATTCGCCAGATCAACGGGCGCAGGGTTGTTGAGCAGGCCATTCACCCGACCCATGCTAGCGTGACGCTGGATGACGGTCAGACACTCAGGGCGGCCTTGCTGGTGGGCTGCGACGGGCGCGACAGCGCAACTGCACGCCGCGCCGGAATTTCCCGCACTGGCTGGGGGTATGAGCAAACCGGTCTGGTTTGCGCGATTGCCCATGAAAAGCCCCATAACGGTGTGGCCCATCAGTTCTTTATGCCATCCGGCCCGCTGGGAATATTGCCGCTTCCGGGCAACCGCAGCTCAATCGTATGGGCGGAAACGAGTGATCGGGCGGCCGAAATCGCGGCCCTGTCGGATGCGGATTTTTTGGCCGCGCTGCACCCGCGCTTTGGCGATTTTCTTGGTGCCTTCGGTCTGGAGGGCAAACGCTTTGCCTATCCATTGCGTCTGACCCTTGCCAACAGCTTTGTTGCCGAGCGTCTGGCTCTGGTCGGCGATGCCGCCCACGGAATGCACCCTCTTGCCGGGCAGGGTCTGAACATCGGGCTTCGTGATGTCGCAGCGCTGGCCGAGGTTCTGATCCACGCGAAACGGCGCGGCGAAGATATTTCCTCGCCCCTCGTTCTGGCGCGCTATCAGCAGTGGCGCAGCTTTGATGTTGCCGCAATGGCGACGGCGACTGATGGGATTAACCGTCTGTTTTCAAATGACAACCCAATCTTGAGGTTGGGCCGAGATCTGGGGCTGGGGGCGGTCAATGCCATCGCGCCACTGCGGCGCGGGCTGATGCGACAGGCGGCCGGCCTGTCTGACGACATGCCATTGTTGATGCAGGGGCAGCAGATTTAAGGTCTGGATCCATTCATCCCACGCCGCTGGGTTATATGGGTCTGCGCCCTAACCCCGGTCCTCGTCCAGTTTCCGGGCCTCGTCCACCAGCATGATCGGAATGCCCCGATGAATCGGAAAGGCCAGCCCCGCATTGCGTGAGATCAGCTCTTGCCGGCCGGGGTCAAAAACCAGCGGCCCATGCGTCAACGGACAGACCAGAGCCTCCAGCATTCTTGCATCGATCGGTGGGGTGTTTTCGTTCATTGCAATCTTTGAGCATCTCCACTGCCAGCCATTGCAAATTCCATCAGCGCCAGTAGCGTTTCGCGCCGGTCCGAGAGGGTCGGGGCCTCCAACAGCGCCTGTTTGTCCTCGGTTTCAAAGGGAAACATCATCGAAAGAGAGTTGACCAGTAATTCGTCATCGGCATTTTTCAGGCTGGCCCAATCGGACCGAAGGCCGCTTGACTGCAGGAACTTGCCCAGAATATTCAGAAAGTCGGCGCGGTCGAAATCAGCGTCCTTTTCCTCCTGCCCCATGTCGCGTTCAAAGCCGTTCCACTCGACCTCGGCGCTGAGGTAGGGGGCGAAGCCTTCATCGACTGATTTTATGCGGAACCGGGATTTTCCGGCAAGGGTGATACGGTAGCGCCGGTTTTCGAGTTCGGAAAAGACGATGACCCGCCCGGCGCAGCCTATCTGATGCAGGCGCGGAGCTTCCGAGGTTGCGTCTGATGGCGCAATCGGCTGCACCATACCAATCAGGCGATGCGGCGTTTTCAGAACCTCGTCCAGCATTGTCAGATAGCGGGGTTCAAAAATATTCAACGGCAAGTTCCCCCGGGGCAGCAGGACCGCCCCGGGCAGTGGAAAAATCGGAAGTCGATCTGGCAGGTCGGCTCTATTGAACATGATCCCACCTTAGATGAAATGCCGCATCAGGCAAAGATCATCGATGACAGCTTGCGTCGACCAGTCAGCACAATCGGGTCGTCGGGTTTCAGGACATCAAATATCTTGAACAGCTGGGCCTTTGCCGCCCCGTCGTTCCAGTCGCGGTCGCGCCGGAACAGTTCCAGCAATTCGTCAATCGCCGCGGCATTATCGCCGGTTGCCGCAAGGGCTGTCGCCAGATCAAAGCGCGACTGGTGGTCGTCAGGATCAGCCTCGACCGCCGCCCGCAGCTCGGCGATCGGCCCGGCATCCGCCGCCGCCTCTGCAAGGTCGATCTGGGCCTGAATGGCGGCGATTTCCGGGGCATCCTTTATCGCATCCGGCACCGCGGCCAGAAATCCCTTTGCCTTGTCCGCCTCATCCAGCGCCAGATGTGCCCGCACCAGCCCGGCATAGGCTGCCGCGTTCTCGGGGTCTTCCCCAAGGATCGCGGAAAAGGTTTGTGCCGCGTCCACCGCCGCGCCGTCCGCCAGCATCTGTTCGGCCATTTCAAGAGCTTCGCCAAGCCCGCCGTCGGGCCCCAGTTCTGCGATTTTGCTGACAAATGCCTTGATTTGCGAGGGTGCCTGATTCCCCATGAAACCATCCACCGGCTTGCCATCATGGAACGCGTAAACGGCCGGGATCGACTGGATACGCATTTGCGCCGCCAACTGCTGGTTCTCGTCAATGTTGATCTTGACCATCCTGACCTTGCCGCCCGCCGCCTTTACCTCGGCCTCCAGTGTCGGGCCTAGGCTTTTGCACGGGCCGCACCACGGCGCCCAGAAATCCACGATTACCGGGGTCTCCTTGCTGGCGTCAATCACGTCCTGCATGAAGGTCGCCTCGGTACCGTTCAAGACCAGATTATCGGCGGCACCGCCTTTGTCCTTACCAAATTCCAACATTTTCATTCTCCTCGCTCGGCGTCATGCCGTGTCATAGCTCTACTTAGGAAGCCTTTTGCCAACCCCCAAGGGGTAGCGCAAGTCAGAGGTCAAATGTCGCAAAGAGCGGCGCATGGTCGGACGGCTTTTCCCACCCCCGCGCGACGCGGTGAACGCGGCTTGAATGGGCCGCGCCGGCAATATCGTCTGTGGCCCAAACGTGATCCAGACGCCGCCCCTTGTCAGCCGCGCTCCAGTCCCGAGCCCGATAGGACCACCATGTATAAAGGGGCCCGTCGGGGATGTCCGCACGAGTGACATCCACCCAGTTTCCGGCCTCTCGGGTGGCTTCAAGATGCTCGACCTCAACCGGCGTATGGCTGACCACCTTCAAGAGGCTCTTGTGCGACCAAACGTCGTCCGGGCGCGGGGCAATGTTCAGATCCCCCACAAGGATTGACCTTTCCGGGGGTGCGCCCCGAAAATAATCCTGCATTTCAGTAAGATAATCCAGCTTTTGCCCAAATTTCTCATTTACGTCGCGGTTGGGAACATCCCCTCCCGCGGGCACATAGAAATTGTGGATCGTAACCCCGTTGTCCAGTCGCCCGGCAATGTGGCGCGCGTGCCCAAGGGCCACGAAATCATGGCGGGCAACCTCGACGATGGGCAGGCGCGACAGAATGGCGACCCCGTTATACCCTTTCTGCCCGTTGGCCAGCATGTGACGGTAGCCAAGTGCGGCAAAGCCATCAACGGGGATTTTTTCCGCCGGAGACTTGCACTCTTGCAGACACAGGATATCCGGCGCCTCCTCGCGCAAAAGCTTTAACACCAGAGGTTCGCGCAATCGAACTGAATTGATATTCCAGGTGGCAAGCGTGAAACTCATCTTTTCTGGTGTCCTGTCGGCAAGGAAAGAAGTCCCGCCGGACCATAGGCGCGGCCGGGGCAGGCATCAACGCCTTCTGCTCTTCTTTGTGAAAATACTCAATATCCCACCGCAAAACCCAAAAAAAAGGCCCGACGAGAGCGCCGGGCCAGTCCAACAGGGAGGTCGTAAATTCAGGCCACCAGCCGGTAGCCGCCACTTTCGGTAACCAGAAGCCGCGCATTCGAGGGGTCTGGCTCGATTTTCTGGCGAAGGCGGTAGATATGGGTCTCCAGCGTGTGGGTTGTGACGCCGGCGTTATACCCCCAAACCTCGTGCAAAAGGACATCCCGGGCGACCACGCCATCGGTTGCCCGGTATAGGAATTTCAGGATGTTGGTTTCCTTTTCGGTCAGACGAATTTTCTTGTCATCCGCGGTGACCAGCATTTTCGTCGAGGGTTTGAACGTGTATGGCCCGATCTGAAAGACGGCGTCTTCGGATTGCTCATGCTGGCGCAGTTGCGCACGAATTCGTGCCAAAAGAACCGGGAACTTGAACGGTTTTGACACATAATCATTGGCGCCTGCATCCAGTCCCAGAATTGTATCCGCGTCGCTGTCATGTCCGGTCAGCATCAGAACCGGGCATTTCACGCCCTGTTTTCGCATCAGGCGGCACAGTTCACGACCATCCATATCGGGAAGGCCCACGTCGAGAATGACCAGATCATAGATCGCTTCCTTGGCCTTTTCGAGGCCCTGCGCGCCGTCGGCGGCTTCGAATACGTCGAACTCTTCGGTCAGGACCAGTTGATCGGCCAGCGCCTCACGCAGGTCCCCATCGTCATCAACCATCAGGATCTTTTTGATGTTGCTCATGTCATCTCTCCCGTTCGTTTCAGTCAAGACATGTGCCTGCCGCGCCGGTTTCACAAGTTTTCAGACACTTCCCTCACGCCCTCGTGTCAAATTTACGGGTAATGTTTCATATTTTCGTTATGGCGGATATAGGAGGGGCAGGAATTGTAACATGGGACCGCAAGAAATGACGCTGGGGCCGGGTAAGGACGAGAAAATCGCGCGGGCGCGGACCGATTTGCGCATGGGGCTGCCGGTGGTTCTGGCCTCAGAGGGGCATGAGGCGCTGGTTCTGGCGGCCGAAACCTTGACGCCCGAGCGCCTTTCACTGGCGCGTGCGCACGGCACGGACCCGGTGCTGGCGGTTACGGCCCGCCGGGCCGAAACGCTGCGCGCGCGGGCCTATGACGGCGATCTTGCCCGCATCATCGTGCCGAATTCAGTGGATGCGACGTGGGTCCGGGCTGTCTCCGATCCCTCGGGCGACCTCATGCACCCGTTGTTGGGTCCTTGCCAAACGGCGCGCGGCGGTGAGGTCGGCGTGCACCGTGCCGCTTTGACCCTCTGCAAACAGGCGCGTCTGCTGCCCGCAGCGCTGGTCCTGTCGGTATCGCAAGGCGCAGATCTGGCGGCGACTTATGCGCTGAACCGTCTGGCGCTGGCCGAGATTTCCGACAATCTGAGCCAGAGCAGTCCGCTTTTTGAGGTTTCGGCGGCGCGTTTGCCGATGGCGGTATCCGAGGCCGGGCGCGTCCATGTCTTCCGTCCCGACGACGGCGGCGAAGAGCATTACGCCGTCGAGATCGGCCAGCCATCGCGCAGCCTCCCGGTTCTGGCGCGGCTGCATTCGGCCTGTTTCACGGGGGATCTCCTTGGCTCGCTGAAATGCGATTGCGGTCCGCAGTTGCGGGCGGCGTTGGCCCAGATCGGTCAGGCGGGCGCGGGGGTCCTGCTCTACATGAATCAGGAAGGACGTGGAATCGGTCTGGCCAACAAGATGCGGGCATACTCCTTGCAAGATCAGGGTTTTGACACGGTTGAGGCAAATCACAGGTTGGGCTTTGAGGACGACGAGCGGGACTTTAAACTGGGGGCAGAGATCCTGCGCAAGATGGGGTTTTCAGAGGTCCGGCTGATGACCAACAACCCCAAAAAGATCGCCATGATGAATGCCGCCGGCCTGCGCGTGGTTGAACGTGTTCCCTTGGCTGTTGGCCGCAATGCGCACAACACCAAATATCTGGACACAAAGGCAAAAAAAAGCGGGCATCTGCTGTGATCCCGCGCCGCCGGGATCTGGTCGTCACCGCCTTTGGCGCGCGGTTTTGTGGGCGGATCTTTCCCTGCGCCATCGGGCGGGGCGGGATTGGCCCCAAGACCGGCGAGGGCGATGGCGTGACCCCCGCCGGGGTCTGGCGCCTGACGGGGGTCTTTTATCGCCCGGATCGTATGCCTGCCCCGCGAACACCGCTGCCGCTCAGGCGGATCGGGTTGTTTGATAAATGGTCCGATGATCCGCGCGACCCTGAATATAACCGGCATGTGCGGGCGATTGCCTCGGCCTTTGGTCATGAGGCGCTGCGGCGTGCGGACCCGCTTTATGACCTGCTGGCCACAACCGATTTTAACGCGCCAGAGCCAAGGCGCGGGGCTGGCTCGGCGATCTTTGTGCATGTCTGGCGCCGCCCGCGCTATCCGACGGCAGGATGCGTTGCCTTTTTGGCACGTGACTTGCGCGCCATTCTGACCCGCTGGCAGGGGGATTCTCGCCTGATTATCCGGCCCTGATCGCCTCAGCCGTAATCGCGCGCGCCAAAGAGGGCCGAGCCGACACGCACATGCGTCGCGCCAAAGGCTACCGCCTTTTCAAAATCACCACTCATGCCCATGGACAGGTTTTTCAACCCGTTGCGCGCCGCGATCTTGGCCAAAAGGGCAAAGTGCAGCGACGGTTCTTCATCCTGCGGCGGGATCACCATGAGGCCGGAAATCGGCAGGTCCATCGCCCGGCATGTGGCGATAAATTCATCCGCATCGCGGGGTAGAACGCCTGCTTTCTGGGGCTCTTCGCCGGTGTTGACCTGAATGAACAGTTGCGGACAGGTGCCCCGGGCCTGCACCTCGGTGGCCAGCTTTCGGGCCAGTTTCGGCCGATCCAGCGTGTGGATGGCGTCAAACAGATCAAGAGCAGCGCGCAGTTTGTTGGTTTGCAAAGGGCCGATCAGGTGCAGCTGGATTGCCCCGAATTCGGCGCGAAAATCGGGCCACTTTCCAGCGGCTTCCTGCACACGGTTTTCGCCAAAGACCCGCTGACCCTCGGCCAGAACGCCGTGAACGCGAGCGTTTGGCTGGACCTTGGAGACGGCAATCAGCGTGACAGAACCGGGCGCGCGGTTCGCAGCGGCTTCGGCCTTGGCCAGGCGGGTTTTGATTTCAGAGAGGGACATCGCAAGGGACCTGACGTTTTGCCTGATCTTTTATGCGCTCACGCGTCCCGGAACAAGGCCGCGCAAAAAGAAAAGAGCGAGCCAAAAGGCCCGCTCTCTCCCAATTCTTGCCAATCCGGTTGGATTAGAACTTGAAAGTCATACCAAACGACGCATTTGTACCGGCACGCTGTCCAGCCAAAATATGCTGAGAGTGCGTAACCGCGGCAATAACACTTGCACCGCCACCCAGCGAGTATTTGTAGTTTACGCCCGAGCGGTTGCCACCGGCGTCATTCGCGACAAAAACGCTGGCATTGCCGCCACCAACGGGCATTCCAGCCTTTAGGATGTAGGCAGAGGTTTTACCGTTTTGGTTCGCACCACCTTTGTACCTAACCCCGGTCAAGGCAACGTTCAGGCCGCTACCGTTGCCATATGACAGAGTGGCATATGTACCGCCAGTATACGTCGCCGCAACAAGACCATCAGCAGCAAGAGCCGCCAGTTGAGTCGCAGTATACGCAGCATGCGTCCCTTTGTTGTTCGCGCCAACAGAGACCCCGAAACCACCTGCAGAATAGCTGAGTGCGACTTCGTTATGCGTACCAACACCCGTTGTGTTGTTAAGGGTAGTCGAAGCCGACAGTTTCAACGGACCCGCACCGAAGTCAACGCGGGCAACCTGCGGGCCAGCACCGCCGCTTGACGACGACTGGAACGGGCTGTCGAACACATCCAGAACATTGGCGCAGTAGTTGCCATAAGCGTTGGACGCCGACCAGCCACAGCCGCCGACCGCATACATGCCAATAGTCGAGGCAATCGCACCGTCGGTGTTACCAACCGACAGTTTGACTGCGCCGTTGGAAACAAACACGGTTGCGCCCTGAACGGAGCCGCCAGCACCGCCAGTTGTCTGCAGGCGGGTTGATGCGCCAAAGCTCAGGCCACCATCGGATTGACCCGACAGTTTGACGTTAAGACGAGCACGGTTTGAAACAAGCGCTTTGTGCGCGGGCGTGGAGCCAGCGTTCGTCTGAATGTTGATGCGGGCCGAGCCGCTGAGCGAGACGTCTGCAAAGGCAGCGCCGGCGATCAGCGTCAGGGCTGAAGTAGTGAGAAGAACTTTTTTCATTGTTTTCCCTCGTTAAAGTTAAAGGTGCACCTCAATTCAGGGAATCCAAATTGAGTGGGTTGATTGATCACAGTTTGGGGCCTGATCGTCAAGCAACAGTGCCGGCGGTTTTTCAATGTTGGCAAAGCTGGTGCAGACTTGTCACAGTCAGGTGCGGCATGTGGGATTGCCGGCGCAGGAAAACACTTGTTCCGTTATATCTAAGCCGATACACAGACAAGCAGCGATAAACGCCCGGCGCTGGAGGATATCTGCGTGACCAACAGACTGCGATTGAGTGTGGCTGCGACTTTGGCCTTGTCTTTGTCCCTCTCCCTGTCCGCCTGCGGCAGTAGCGGCCTGTTCAAGGGTAAAGGCGCGGCCGGAAACACGGACGGGGCGGTCAGTGCGCGCGAAAAGGCAAACAACAGCGGCAAAAAGATCTGGTCCCTGTTCATCAACAAGGACAATCCCAACGTCACCATCAACGTGAACAAATATATCTGGAACGCCGCGCTGGATGTCATGTCGTTTCTACCAACCGAGGCCGCGGACCCGTTTTCCGGTGTGATTGTAAAGGGTTGGGGGCGGGCCAAGGGTTCAGCCCGACAATATCGGGCGACCATTTACGTTCAGGATCCGGCGCTGGATGCGCGCTCACTCAGGGTGGCGCTGATGACCCGCTCGGGTCCGGCCAGCCACGACACCGTCCGCGCGCTCGAGGATGCGATCCTGAGCCGGGCGCGGCAGTTGCGCATTGCCGACAGCAAGCTCTAGACCCGACCTGAAATGCGAATTAGAAACGCGCCGGGACCTGTGACGACAGGTCGTCCGGCGCAGTTTTGACAAGGTGGAAAGTGATGTCCCGTTACAACGCCCGTGTGGTTGAACCAAAGTGGCAAAAGGCCTGGGAAGAGGCTGGAATCTTTCGTGCCGAGCGCGATCCCGGGCGTGAGAAATACTATGTCCTTGAAATGTTTCCCTATCCCTCGGGGCGGATTCACATGGGGCATGTGCGCAACTATACGATGGGAGATGTGGTTGCGCGTTACAAATCGGCAACAGGTTTCAACGTGTTGCACCCCATGGGCTGGGATGCCTTTGGTCTGCCCGCCGAGAACGCGGCGATCGAGAAAAAGGTGAAACCCGGCGACTGGACCCGCGCCAATATCGCCGACATGCGCGCGCAGATGAAGCCGATGGGCCTCAGCATCGACTGGAGCCGCGAAATCGCCACCTGCGAGCCGGAATATTATGGCCAGCAACAGGCGATGTTCATCGACATGATGGACAAGGGGCTGGTTTATCGCAAGCAGGCGGTGGTCAACTGGGATCCGGTGGACTTGACGGTTTTGGCCAACGAGCAGGTGATAGATGGCAAAGGCTGGCGCTCGGGCGCGCCGGTTGAACGCAAGGCCCTGACGCAGTGGTTTTTTCGCATCAGCGCGTTCTCACAGGAGTTGCTTGATTCTCTGGACCGGCTGACGGATTGGCCGGAAAAGGTCCGCCTGATGCAGAAAAACTGGATTGGCAAGTCGCGCGGGTTGCAGTTTTCGTTTCAGATGACGGCCCCGGTTGCCGGGCACGCGGAAATTGAGGTTTACACGACGCGCCCTGATACGCTGATGGGCGCCAGCTTTGTCGGGATCTCGCCGGATCATCCTCTGGCTTTGGCGCTGGAGGCAAAAAACCCCGAGATTGCCGCCTTTAACGCCGATTGTCGCCGGATGGGCACCTCCGAAGCGGACCTTGAAACAGCCGAGAAAAAGGGCTTTGACACCGGGCTCCGGGTCCGCCACCCGCTGAACCCCAAGTGGGAATTGCCGGTGTGGGTTGCGAACTTTATCCTGATGGATTACGGCACCGGCGCGATTTTCGGCTGCCCTGCGCACGACCAGCGCGACCTTGATTTTGCCCGGAAATACGGGCTTGGGGTGACCGATACCTTTGTGGCGCTGGACAACCCGGCGCCGGTTCGGGACATCGCCTTTGTGCCGCCGAAAACCGAACCGGTGAAATGGATCGACCATTTTGCCGGGCTGGACGTGGCCACGGGTGACGACGCGATCAACGCCGCCATAGACTTTGCCGAAAAGGCCGGTTGGGGCAAGGGCGTGACCCAGTATCGTTTGCGCGACTGGGGGGTGTCTCGGCAGCGGTTCTGGGGGTGCCCGATTCCGGTGGTGCATTGCCCGGATTGCGGGGTTGTCGCAGAGAAAAAGGAAAACCTGCCGATCGAGCTGCCGGGGGATGTGACATTTGATCGCCCCGGAAACCCGCTGGACTGGCACCCCACATGGCGCCAGACCACATGTCCGAGATGTGGCAAACCTGCCACGCGGGAAACCGATACGATGGACACGTTTGTCGACAGTTCTTGGTATTACGCGCGCTTTACGGCGCCACATGCCAACACGCCGACCGTTGCCGAGGATGCCGAATACTGGATGAATGTCGATCAGTATATCGGCGGGATCGAACACGCGATCCTCCACCTTCTCTATTCGCGATTTTTCGCCCGCGCCATGAACCTGACCGGGCATCTGCCGAAAAAGGCCATCGAGCCCTTTAATGCGCTGTTCACCCAAGGCATGGTCACCCATGAAACCTATGCCACGGCGGGCGCTGACGGGCGCCCGGTCTGGCATACCCCCGACGAGGTCGTGCGGGGCGATGGAAAGGCCAGCTTGCGCGCGACAGGTGAAGCGGTTGAGGTCGGCCCGATCATCAAGATGTCGAAATCCAAGAAGAACGTCGTTGATCCAGCGGATATCATCGATCAGTACGGCGCGGATACCGCTCGTTGGTTCGTGATGAGCGACAGCCCCCCCGAGCGCGATGTCGAGTGGACCGCGGCCGGAGCCGACGCCGCATGGAAGCACCTGCAGCGGGTCTGGCGCATGACTGCCGAGTTGATCGACAAGACCGCGCCCGCAGAGCGTGACGATACGCTGGAGCGCGCCACCGCGCGGGCCATTGACGAGGTTACCCGTGGCATCGAGGGTTTTGCCTTCAACAAGTCTATTGCCAGCCTCTATGCGCTGACGAATACGATCGCCAAATCCGGGGCCGCTCCGGGGGCCAAACGTCGCGCGATGCTGGTCATGGCGCAATTGATGCAGCCGATGACCCCGCATCTGGCCGAGGAGGTCTGGGCAGCATTGGGGGGTGAGGGGATGGTCTCGCAGGCCCCCTGGCCAGTTGTAGATCCGGCTCTTCTGGTTGATGACATGGTCACGATGCCGATCCAGATCAACGGCAAGCGGCGCTCTGAAATCTCGGTTCCCCGGGACACGCCGAAAGAAGAGGTTGAAAAAATGGTCCTGTCCGATGATGCTGTGGTCAGGTTTCTGGCGGGAAAATCGCCAAAGAAGCTGATCATAGTGCCCGGACGGATCGTGAATGTTGTCATTTGACCGCAGAACCCTGATTGCCTTGCTACCGGCCGTGTTGGTCGCCGGTTGCGGGTTCCGGCCCGTTTACAAGGCTGGCAGTGCCGCGCGGGGGGTGCAAGGAAATATCCGCTTTGATCTGATTGACAGCCCCGAGGGTTTCATTCTGCTTGAGGCGCTGGAACGACGGTTTGGCCGCCCGCGCCCGGATGCGCGCTACCGGGCAGCACTGGATCTGTCCATCACGGAAACAGAACTAACCCTCGTTGCCAGCAGCGGCCTTGCGCGCCACACCCTGAGCGGCAAGATCAGCGTATCGATTGTCGACAGCAAGAGCGGTGCGCGTGTTTTCAGCCAGAGCATGCGCGACACTGCAGGGTATACCAGCAGTGCCGAGACACTCATGAACGAAACCGCCCGGCAGGATGCCAGAAAACGTCTGGCCCTCGCACTGGCCGCACTGGTCTCGCGGCAAATCGCGGTTGATTCGGTGACCTGGCCAACATGAAACTGTCTGGACAAGAGGCCGTGCGGTTTTTTGCCAACCCCCGCGCGGACTGCCCCGGCGTTCTGGTCTATGGGGCCGACCGGATGCGCGTTTCGCTGCGGCGGCAACAACTGGTCAAGGCGCTTGTCGGGGAAAACGCAGACGAAGAGATGCGCTTTACCCAGATCCATGCCTCAGCGCTGCGCAAGGATCCCGCGCAGGTTTCCGACGCAATGAAAGCGCAAGGTTTTTTCCCCGGGGCGCGCGTGGTCCTTGTGCAGGAGGCCGGCGATTTTGCAACCAAGGCGCTGGGCGCGGCCCTGTCCGACTGGCAGCCCGGAGACGCTAGCCTGGTTGTCACCGCGGGCTCTCTTGCGGCCCGCTCAAGCCTGCGCAAGCTGTTTGAGACCCATCGCAGCGCCTGTGCCGCTCCCGTTTATACCGATCCGCCCTCGCGCGCGGATGTCGAGAGTGCCTTAAAAAAGGCCGGCATTGCCCCTCTGGGCGAGGTGGCGATGACCGACCTGATCGCCTTGTCCCGGGCGCTCGATCCCGGTGATTTCGCCCAAATGATCGAGAAACTCGCGCTTTACAAATGGCAGGACGAGACGCCAACCACCTCGGCTGACATTGCCGCCGTCGCGCCGTCAAGCAGCGAGGCAGCGCTGGATGATGCCATCAACCTGATCGCCGAAGCCCGCGTCGCTGAGGTTGCTCCGCTGATGCGACGTCTGCAAGGACAGGGGTTGAACCCGACAACGATCTGCATCGGTGCGACGCGGCATTTTCGCACCCTTCATCACGCGGTCAGCCACCCCAAAGGCCCCGAGGCCGGGTTGATGGCGTCGCGCCCGCCCGTTTTTGGAGCGCGCCGCGAGCGCATGTCGCGTCAGGCCCGCGCGCTGGGGGTTCACAAGGTGGAAAACATGCTGGGTATTCTGATGGACACGGATCTGGCGCTGCGCAGTGCCCGGCCCGTGCCAGCGCAGGCGATGCTGGAACGTGCCTTTATCCGCATTGCCATGATGGCCCGAAGCTGAACAGATCAAGGGAGAAGAAACATGTATAAACTGATTGGCGGCAAGAAAAGCCGTGCCTTTCGCGTCTTGTGGGCGCTTGAGGAAATGGACCTTGCGTATGAGTTCGAGCCGGCTGACCCGCGCTCGGATCGGGTTCGGGCCCTGAACCCGTCGGGAAAAATCCCGGTTTTTCTGGTCGATGATACGCCAATTACCGATTCGGTTGCGATCATGCAGTTTCTGGCCGACAAGCATGGCAAGCTGACCTTTCCCGCAGGCTCGCTGCAGCGGGCCCGGCAGGACAGCCTGACCCAGTTTGCATGTGATGAAATGGATGGCACCCTGTGGACGGCTGCGCGCAATAGTTTCGTTCTGCCCGAGGACAAACGCGTCCCCGAGATCAAGGACACCTTGAGATGGGAGTTCGCGCGCTCGATGAAAACCCTCGCCCGGCGTCTGGGGGACAAGACATATCTGATGGGCGATGTCTTTACGATTGCCGATATTGTGGCCGTTCATTGCGCGACATGGGCACGGGGAGCATCGTTTGAAATCCCCGAAACCAGCGTCAACGATTATGTCGCCCGGGCAACAGCGCGCCCCGCCTACAAACGCGCGCAGGCTGCCTAAAGCGGCCTTGCCCGAGATCGCATCTATGCCAAAAGCTCGGTAATCTCCTGATAGAGGGATTGGGGGATGGTTATTCCCGCCTGCGGCGTTTTCTGGCGCTGCTCCAGCCGCCGCGCCCCGGGCAGGCGGGTGCCCTCTTGGGCAAGGATCTCGGCAATCAAGCGCTCGCCATGATCAAGAAATCCCTCGGGATCCCCGAACAGGGCCGGGTCCATCGCGAGTATGAACTCACCGCCTTTGGGCGGCCCGCCGCGCCCGGCGTCGTCTTTGGCGGCCTCAAAACTCAACATCTCGCCAATCAAGGGACCTGCAAGCAGTTCCACCATCATCGCCAGCGCCGCCCCCTTGTATCCGCCAAAACCCAGTTGTGCCCCCTTAAGGACGACATTGGGGTCTGTCGTGGCCTCGCCCTTAGGGCCGATCCCGGCAGTTATCGGAACCGGGCGGCCATCGCGCGCCGCGATCTGGATTTCCCCGCGTGCCATGGCCGAGGAGGCCTGATCAAAAACCAGCGGCGGCGCATCCCTGCGCGGCCAGGCAAAGCCGATGGGGTTGGTGCCATAAAGCGCCTTGATGCCGCCGGCGGGGGCCACATATGGGTATGACGCGGTCATGGCCATCGCGCAAAGCCCCTCGTTGGCGAGGTCTTCAACCTCGGGCCACATGGCCGCAATATGGAACATGTTGGTCAGGGCGACGGCGGCAATCCCCTGCGCGCGCGCGCATCCAACCAGCGCGTCGTGGGCGATTTTCTGGCCGAGCGGGGCAAACCCGCCATCTCCATCGACGCCAATGACCGCCGGGGCCAGTTGGGTTACGCGCGGGCGCGCCTGCCCGTTGACGCGTCCGGATTTCACGCCCGAGACATACCACGGCAAGCGAAACAGACCGTGCGACGCACAGCCGTCGCGTTCGGCCTCGATCATGCGATCCGCTGCCGCCGCCGCGTTTGCGTTATCACAGCCGTTGTGCTTGAGACACCTGTTTGCAAGGTCGCGGGCATCCTCAAGGTTGAGATTGATTTTGGTCATTTTGTCTCCTGACGTCTGGGGTAAACGTGCCACGCCCGCGGCGCCGTTTCAACCGGATCGCGCTAGATAATCCGCCGCCCCCACCCCCGCCCAGCGCCCGGTTGCAAGGCAGGCGGTCAGCAGATACCCGCCGGTTGGCGCCTCCCAGTCCAGCATCTCGCCGGCGACGAAAACGCCGGGCAGCGTGGATAGCATCAAATCCATGCCCACGGCCCGGCGCCGAATGCCGCCCGCAGTCGAGATCGCCTGTTCAAGGGGCGCAAGCCCGTCGTGCCGGATCGGCAGAGACTTGATCATCCGGGCCAGATCAGCGGGTTCTTTGGGCAGCGGGTGGGCAAATTCGTTCAGCAATGCCAGGCGCGTGCCCCCAAGGTTCAGGGTCTTGCGCAGATGGTTGCTGAGGCTCAGCTTTGCGCGCGGGCGTGATAGGCGGCTCTGCACCGTGGCCCGATCAATATCGGGCACAAGGTCCAGTCGCAGCACTCTGCCATCGCGCAGGGCGGCACTGACGGAATAGACGCCGCCGCCCTCCAGCCCGTGTCGTGAAATGACGAATTCGCCGCGCGTCTGGCTGTTGCCGGCCGAAAGGCGGCAGGATTTGACGGGCTGGCCGAAAAATTTGCGCATCTGCGGGGACCATGTGATCCGAACCCCGGCGTTTGCCGGTTGAAATGGCGCGATGTCAACGCCTCGATCCGCAAGGATCCGGCGCCACGTGCCGGTCGCGCCGAGTCGCGGCCAACTGCCGCCGCCAAGGGCCAGAACGGTTACATCTGCGCGATGGGGGGCCTGCCCCTCGTTGGTTGCAAAAATCGCCTCATCATTCTGCCAGCCACGCCAGTCGCAGCGCGACCTCATGGTGACGCCCTTGTCTGACAAGCGCCGCAACCACGCGCGCAACAGAGGGCTGGCCTTCATTGCTTTTGGAAAAACACGCCCGCTGCTGCCGGTGAACGTGGGTTGTCCCAATGTTTCGGCCCAGCTTTGCACATCCCGGTTTGAAAATGCGCTCAGCATCGGTCGCAGCCAGTCGCTGGCGATCCCATAGTGGCCGAGGAATTTTTCAAACGGTTCATTCTTGGTCAAATTCAGACCGGATTTCCCGGCCATCAGCAACTTGCGCCCAAAGGTGGCCTTGGCGTCAAAGATTGTGGCCCGGATCCCCCGGTCGGCCAGCGTTTCGGCCGCCATCAGGCCGGCGGGCCCTCCGCCTATGACAATTGCGCGTTGCATGGCGCGCACCATATGGCGGGGTCTGCCCGACCACAAGGCGCCGCGGTGATGAGGGTCGCCAGCAGATATCCGCCCTGCGGCCCCCCCGGATTGTCACGAAGGGGTCTGCAGTTGAGGGGTCAATTGCGCCCTCAGCAGTGCAACGGGATGGCGGCGCAGGGTCAGGTGCATGGCCGAGTAGTCCTCGATGATATGTTCGCCCTCGCTCATTTCAGGCAGGTGGGGTTTGGGTTCGGCAATCCCCTCGCCGTCCAGATCGCGATCAAACAGGGGCAGAGGCGCGCGCGAGGTCAGGGCACGGGCCTGCCAGAGGGACTCGCGGCGGCTGAGGCCCAGATCGGCAAACACATCCGCTTCGGCCAGTTTGTAAAGCAGGCGCGGCGGCGTTCCTGCGCGCCGCCAGACATCGTCAATGGTTTGATAGCCGTTGCCGCGGGCTGCGCTAATCCATGTGGCCTCGTCTTCGCGCATGGCTTTGATCTGCCGGAACCCGAGGCGCAAGGCCAGACCCCCGTTGCCGTCAGGTTCCATCACGTTATCCCAGAAGCTGGCGTTGATCGAGACCGGACGCACCACGACCTCGTGCGCCCGGGCATCGCGGACGATTTGCGCGGGTGCATAAAAACCCATTGGCTGGCTGTTGAGCAAGGCGCAGGCGAAAATGCCGGGGTGATGACATTTGATCCAGGCGCTGGCATAAACCAGAAAGGCAAAACTTGCCGCGTGGCTTTCGGGGAACCCGTAAGAGCCGAATCCCTCGATCTGGGCAAAGCAGCGGGCGGAAAAATCGTCATCATAGCCGTTGGCGCGCATTCCCCGCAAAAACCGGTTCTGAAATTCGCTGACGCTGCCGTGTTTCTTGAATGTCGCCAGCGAGCGGCGCAGGCGGTCGGCCTCATCTGGGCTGAACCCCGCGCCGATAATGGCAATCTGCATGGCCTGTTCCTGAAACAATGGTACTCCGAGGGTTTTTCCCAGCACTTCTCCCAGCGCATCCGAGGGCAGGGTAACAGGGTCTTGACCATTGCGTCGCCGGATATAGGGATGCACCATGTCGCCCTGAATGGGGCCGGGGCGGATGATAGCCACCTCGATCACCAGATCGTAAAATGTCCGGGGTCGCATCCGCGGCAGGAAATTCATCTGCGCGCGGCTTTCCACCTGAAACACCCCGATACTGTCGGCACGGCTCAGCATGTCGTAAACGGCGGGATCTTCGGGGGGCAAGGTTGCAAGACTGTAATCGGTCCGGTGGTGCATGCGGATCAGATCCAGCGCCTTTCGGATGCAGGTCAACATTCCCAGACTGAGGATATCGACCTTGAGAATGCCCAAGGCGTCGATGTCATCCTTGTCCCAGCAGATCACCGTGCGGTCCTCCATCGCGGCATTCTCGATCGGAACCAGTTCATCCAGCCGCCCCTTGGTGATGATGAAGCCGCCGACATGCTGGGACAGGTGGCGCGGAAAGCCACGGATCTCGGTACAAAGCTGCAGGGTCAGGCGCAGGTGCGGATCATCCGGGTCAAGGCCGATTTCACGCAGCCGGGTTTCGGGTTGGCCACCGCGACCCCAGCCCCAGAGCTGCCCGGACAGGGCCGAGATTGTGTCTTCGCTCAACCCCATCGCGCGTCCGGCCTCGCGGATGGCGCGCTTGCCGCGGTAATGGATCACGGTGGCGCAGAGGCCGGCGCGGTGGCGCCCATATTTTTCATAGATATGCTGGATCACCTCTTCCCGGCGCTCGTGTTCGAAATCGACATCAATATCGGGTGGCTCGTCGCGGGCTTCGGATACGAACCGTTCAAATACCATCGCGCCGATCTCGGGCGAGACCGAGGTTACCCCCAGCAGGTAGCAGGTCACTGAATTGGCCGCCGAGCCGCGCCCCTGACACAGGATGCCGCGGGCGCGCGCGAATGTCACGATGTCCCGGACGGTCAGGAAATAGGGTTCGTATTCAAGTTTTGAGATCAACGCCAACTCATGTGCCAGCATATTCCTGACCCGGGCCGGAGCGCCGCCGGGATAGCGCCATTTCAGACCGGCATGGGCCAGGCGGTACAGACGCTGGGCCGGGGTTTCTGTCCCGGCCACTTCGGAGGGGTATTCGTATTTCAGCTCGTCCAGCGAGAACTGGCAGCGCGCGGCAATCCGTGTGCTTTCCCTGATGGCCTGTTCAAACCCGTCAAAAAGACGACGCATGTCATCCGTGGCGCGCAGGCGCTGTTCGGCATTGGCAAGGGCGGCGCGACCCAGTTGATCAATCCGTCTGCCGGTGCGGATTGCAGTCAGGACATCCACCAGAGGACGCCGGCTGGCCCGGTGCATGATCGGTGCGCCACTGGCAACTGGCGCAATGCCAAGGGTTCGGGCGAGGGCTTTAAGGCGGGCAAAGCGGGTCTGATCCTGTCCGTCATAACCGGGCGCAAGCAGAAGGCTGCATTGCGTGGGAAACCGAAGGATCAGGTGGTTTGCTGTGGTCTGCCAGTCGTGTGACCTTCGGTTTTCCGGCGGGTGCAACAGGATCTCGATTTCATCGCCCTGCTCCAGAATATCGGGTAGGCGCAAGAGGCACCGGCCTTTGTCGGCCCGTTGTCGGCCCCGCGATAGGATCCGGCACAGCCGCCCCCATGCGCGGCGATTTCGGGGCAGGGCCGTCAGGGAAAAACCGTCATGCAGCTTGATCCGTGCCGCCGGCAGCAGGCGTGGAATGTTGAAGATATGGGCCGAGGTGGCAAACGTGGTAACGCGGGCGGGCCCCGGCGGACCGACTTGACCAAAGGCTCGACGGATATTGACTTGCCGCGCAATCTCGCGCAGTTGCGTGTGGGCGCGCACGATTCCCGCGACGGTGTTTTCATCGGCAATGGCAAAGGCCGACAGCCCCATCAGAGCCGCCGCCTCGGCATATTCCTCGGGGTGGGAGCCGCCGGTCAAAAAGGTAAAATTCGAGGTAATGTTGAGTTCCGCAAAATCCATACAGGCAGTATATTCATGTTTTGTTCTATAATGGAGTCAAAACTTGACCTCCCGAGGTTCCTCTGACGACAGCAATCTCGGGAAGGGCACTGCCCGGTGGGTGGTCTCAGGCGATCTGGTCGTGAAACTCGCGGATGACACGCTCATAGGTGTCCCGTTTGAACGGAACGATCCGGGCCAGCAGCTCATTGGCGGGCAGCCAGCACCAACGGTTGAATTCGGGGTGGTCTGTTTCGATATTGATCTGCGAATCCTCACCGACAAAGCGCATCAGGAACCAGCGTTGTTTCTGTCCGCGATAGCGACCATTCCACAGTTTTGGCACCAGATGGTGCGGCAGGTCATAGGGTATCCAGTCCTTGGTTTCGGCGATGATCTCGACTGCATCGGCGGGGATCCCGGTTTCCTCACGCAGTTCGCGCAAGGCCGCCTCACGTGGCTCCTCGCCCGGCTCGATCCCGCCCTGTGGCATTTGCCAGGCATCCAGTGCGCTGTCGATGCGCTGGCCGGCAAATATCTTGCCCTCGCGGTTGCACAACATCATGCCGGCGCAGGGACGGTAGGGCAGGGACTGGATTTCTTCGCGGGTCATGTCTTCGCGGGTCATGGGCCTGATCTTTCACCTTCATCAAACGACAAAGCCCGGCCGGCGTGATCCGTCCGGGCTTTGCCCTTATATAGGATGTTCTGCGTTACTTTTTAAGAACTGACAGCCCGCGCAGCAAATCCTCGGCATAAGCCAGCTGGTTGTCCTTGTTCCGTTTTCTGGCCGCCTCCTCGCGGGACTTGCGCTCTTGCTCCAGCTGCTTTTTCTCGTCCTTGGTCAGGCTGTCATTGTTCAGCGCGCCGCGCAGGCTGGCCTCGGTGCGGGTGTTTGTTTTGATCGTATCGCTGGCGGACTGCGGTTTGCGCCGCTCGACAATGATGTCCGGCAGAATACCGAGGTTCTGGATCGAGCGCCCCGACGGCGTGTAATAGCGTGCCGTGGTCAGACGCATCGCGCCGTTGCCCTGCAGCGGCATGATCGTCTGCACCGATCCCTTGCCAAAGCTCTGGGTGCCGACAACGATGGCCCGGTGGTGATCTTTCAGCGCACCGGTGACGATTTCCGAGGCCGAGGCCGAGCCGCCGTTGATCAGGACCACGATCGGCTTGCCTTTTGCCAGATCGCCCTTGGTGGCGTTGAAGCGCTCGCTTTTCTTGGGGTCGCGTCCCCGGGTCGAGACGATCTCGCCCTTGTCAAGGAAAGCGTCCGAAACCAGAATCGCCTGATTCAACAGGCCACCCGGATTGTTGCGCAGATCCAGGATAAAGCCGTTGACTTTGTCCATGCCGCCAGCCTTTTTCACCGATTTCTTCAGCCCGTCGCGCAGGTTGGGGAAGGTCTGATCCGTGAACGAACTGATCCGCAGGATGACCGCGCCATCCTCGACACGCGATTTGACCGAGCGGATCTTGATCGTATCGCGGATGATCGACAGATCGAAGGGTTGTTTTTTGCCCTTGCGCAGGATGGTGATGACGATTTCCGAACCCACCGGCCCGCGCATCAGGTCAACCGCTTCGTTCAGGTTCATGCCCTGAACCGATTTTCCGTCGACCTTGATGATCAGGTCTCCGGGTTGCACGCCGGCCTCAGCAGCGGGGGTTCCGTCGATTGGCGAGACCACCTTTACGATGCCGTCCTGCTGGGTGACCTCGATGCCCAGACCGCCGAATTCACCGCGGGTCTGCACCTGCATCGAATCGAAATCCTTTGGCGGCAGATAGCTGGAGTGCGGGTCAAGCGAGGTCAGCATGCCGTTGATTGCGGCCTCGATCAGCTTGGTTTCGTCGACCGGTTCTACATATTGCGAGCGGATTCGCTCGAATATATCGCCAAACAGGTTTAGCTGCTGATAGGTGGATTTCTTTGCTTTGGCCTCTTGCGCTATCAGCGGGCCGGCAACCTGAGTGGTCAAAACCACACCTGCAAGGGTGCCTCCAATTGCTGCCATGACGTATTTGTTCATCGTGTTTCCTACTTGTTATTAAACGCGAACCACGCGCTTGGATCGATGGGTTTTCGATCCTTTCTGATCTCAATATACAGCGTTTCCTGCCGGATTTCGCCACTTCCCTGTGATGCCTCCACCAGAAAATCCCGAGCCGAGGGGTCTTTGCCACGCAACAGTCCCACCGGATCACCGGCGGACAAAATCTGGCCGACCTCTCCATACACCTGTCCTAACCCCGCCAGAACTATCAGGTAACCCGCACTCGGCTCAAGGATAATCACGTTTCCGTAGTCCAGAAGCGGCCCTCTGTAGCGGATTGTTGCCGACCATGGCGACGTCACCAGAGAAACGGGCGGAGCGGACAGGATGATGCCCGGTCGGCGGATGCCAGCGGCGTCGGCCTCGTTAAACCCGCGCAGCAGCGTGCCATAGACCGGCAGTGGAAGGGTGCCGCGGGCTTTGGAAAAATCCGGCGGTCGTGGTGTGCCGGCATCGGCCCGATCAAAGGGCAAATCCGCCAGACCATTTGCAAAACCGGACAGGGTTCGGCTGTTCTGGGCCAGCTGTTTCAGGCGCGCAGGGTCGGATGTCAGGCGGCGCGGCAGGTTCGTGCGTTGTCCCATGGCCAGCGAAAGGGCGATGCGCGCATCCTGCACGCCTTTGAGCCCCTTTTTCAAATCGGCAATGGCGGATTTCTGCAACCCTTGCAGCACCAGAAGTTGGGTCAACTGCTCGCGCAGATCGGTTGCCTTTTGCTGCAGCGCTGGGGTGACCTCGGACAGAATCATTCCCGAGCGCACGGTTTCCAGCGGGCCTGCGGGATGTAGCAACAAAAGCGGCGTCGAGGTACGTTGCAAGGTTTGCAGGATCCCCAGCAGGCGCGCGACCTCGTCTCGCTTGGCGCGGAATTCAAGGCGCAGGCTGCGCGCCTCTATGGCGGCTTTTCGCAGCGCTGCGCGCATCGCACGCAGCCCGTCCTCATAGGCGTTAATGGTGCGTGAGAGGGCCTGAACCCGATCTCGGGCGATCCGCGCGTCGCTGAGTGCCCGTGTTGCCGCGCGCAGTTCCTCGGCTGCGCGCCGGGCCGAAAAGACCGGGTTTTCCGAGACTGCGGCCAAGGTGGCCGTCCCTGACATGAAAGTCAGAAAGATCAGGGATATGAGGCCACCTCGTTTCATTCGGCGATCAGGCTTTTCCCGGTCATTTCCGGCGGTTGCGCCAGCCCCATCAACTGCAGGAGAGTCGGGGCTAGATCGGCCAGCCGTCCCCCGTCGCGCAGGCTGGCCCCGGCTGGCCCTCCGACCAGAATAACCGGAACCGGGTTGGTGGTATGTGCCGTGTGCGGCTTGCCTGTTTCCGGGTCAACCATGGTTTCGCAATTGCCATGATCAGCGGTGATGAGCATGGCACCACCGGCCCTTTTCAGCGCTTTTATGACCCGCCCTAGGCCCCGATCCACGGCCTCGACCGCCTTGATTGCCGCCTTTAGATCGCCGGTGTGGCCGACCATGTCGGGGTTGGCGTAATTGGTCACGATCAGGTCATATCCATGCGCAATGGCGGCCACAAATTGATCGGTCACCGCAACCGAGGACATTTCCGGTTGCAGATCATAGGTGGCGACCTTGGGGCTGTGGGGCATGTTGCGTTCTTCGCCCTGCTCAGGGGTCTCCCGGCCGCCGTTCAGGAAAAAGGTCACATGGGGGTATTTCTCGGTTTCCGCCAGACGGAACTGGCTTTTTCCGTGAGCCGAGACCCAGTGGCCTAGCGTATTCACGATATCGGCCTTGGGGAACAGCACATCCATATAAGCGTCGTGCGCGCTGGAATAACTTGCCATGCCGGCCAGGGCCGCAAGCGCCGGGCGCGGGCCGGTTTCAAAGCCATCAAAGGCCGGGTCGCCGATGGCGGCCATGATCTCACGGGCGCGATCGGCGCGAAAGTTCAGGCACAAGACCCCGTCGCCATCGGCCATTCCGGGGTAATCGGCGATCACGGTCGGCTTGATGAATTCATCACTTTCGCCGCGGGCCGATGCGGCATTGACGGCGTCGGTTGCCGTCGCCGCCCGCAGCCCCTTGGCGTGAACAATGGCCTCGAATGCAGCAGCAACACGCTCCCACCGGGTATCCCGGTCCATGGCGTAAAACCGACCCGTGACGGTGGCAATTCGCGCCCCCTCGGGAAGGGAATCGCGCAGCCTTGACAGATCGACAAGGGCCGAGCCGGGGGGCACATCGCGTCCGTCACCCAGCGCGTGAACGGCGACCGGCACCCCTTGGGCCGCGATGATATCGGCGGCGGCAATCAGATGGTCGATATGGGCATGAACCCCGCCTTCCGATGTCAGTCCCAGAAGATGGGCGGTGCCCCCCGAGGCCTTCAGCGCGTCGATAAAACGGCCCAGTGCCGGGTTTTCGGCGAAGGTTCCGTCCTCGATGGCCATGCCGATGCGTCCGAGGTCCATCGAGACGACGCGCCCGGCACCGATATTCATGTGACCCACTTCCGAATTTCCCATTTGCCCGTCTGGCAACCCCACGTCGCGTCCGCTGGTTTTTAGCGTCGCGTGGGGACATGTGGCCATCAAACGATCAAAGGTCGGGGTGTGGGCCAATGCCACAGCATTGTCCTTGCTCTGGGGGCGCAATCCCCAGCCATCCAGAATGCACAGAACGACGGGTTTGGGTGGGGGTGTGCTCATCTGCTCTTTCCAGGGGTTGGTGTGTTTTTCCCCTTGATACCCCTGCCCGCACCGAAGCTCAAGCGCGCCAGAGGGACGCGGAGGCGGCGCAGAGGCTATGCGCGGTGATAGGGTGCGCCCGCCAGAATCGAGGCGGCCCGGTAAAGTTGTTCGGCCAACATGACCCGCACCAGCATATGTGGCCAGACCATCCGCCCGAACGACAGCGCTGCATCCGCCCGCGTGCGCAAGGGCTCTTCCAGCCCATCGGCCCCGCCAATCAGAAACGCCACATCCTGCCGCCCCTGATCGCGCCATGTCGCCAACTGGCGGGCAAATTCGGGTGAGCTCATGACCTTGCCGCGTTCGTCCAGCGTGCAGATCAGCGCACCTGCGGGGCTGGCCCGCGACAGCAGCGCTGCCTCGGCCTTTGGCCCGCCGCGCTTTTTGTCCTCGACCTCGATAACCTTGGCCGGCCCCAGCGCCAGCGCCCGTCCGGTTCTGGAAAAGCGCGCGAGATAGTCGTCGATCAACGTCCGCTCAGGCCCGGCGCGCAGGCGCCCGACGGCACAGATGTGGATGCGCATTCAGGTTCTGGAGGTGGCCGGGTCGCCGGGCAGCCACATTTTTTCGAGCTGATAGAACTCGCGGACTTCGGGGCGAAAGATATGCACAACCACGTCACCGCAGTCTATAAGAACCCAGTCGCCGGTGTCTTTGCCTTCCATGCGGCAGGCGCGGCCCAGCTCTGCCTTGAGGCGTTCCGACAGCTTTTCGGCCAACGCGATCACTTGCCGCGATGAGCGCCCCGAGGCAATGACCATGTAATCCGCCATCTCCGATTTTCCGCTCAAGGGGATCGGGACGATTTCTTCGGCCTTGTCGCGTTCAAGAGAGTCCAGCACGAGGTCAAGCAGCGCCTCTCCGGGGTGTCCTGCAGGGCGCGCCCCGGGGTTTCGATGGCCGGAGTCCGCCAGATGGGCTCCTGCGGCGGTCGTTTGGTTGACCGCATCAACACGTTCCGACAGAACGATGTCCTCCTTTTCAGTTGCGCCACATTTTCGGCCCTGACGCCAAGCCCTGCAGGCAGGATATCAGACCGGCTGGCAAGGCTCAAGACACGGGTGTTTCAACTATTCGCGCACCAGTTTTTCATATGAATTCGAGATATCCCGGGCCAGCGCGCCAACCTCAAAGTTATAGTCCGCGATTTGCCCGACCGGGGTCACCTCGGCGGCGGTTCCGGTCAGCCAGCATTGCTGAAAGCTCTCTAGTTCCTCGGGCATGATGTGGCGTTCATACACCTTGATCTGGCGATCTTTCAACATGCCGATTACTGTCTGACGGGTCAGCCCGTTCAGGAAACAATCGGGTTTCGGGGTGTGAACCTCGCCGTCTTTCACGAAAAAGATGTTGGCCCCGGTCGCTTCGGCGACATAGCCCCGGTAATCCATCATCAGCGCATCCGAACAGCCCTTGGCCTCGGCGGCGTGTTTGGACATGGTGCAGATCATGTAAAGACCCGCGGCCTTGGCATGGCAGGGGATGGTCTCGGGGCTGGGGCGTTTCCACGCCGAGATATCCAGACGCGCGCCCTTGGTCTTGGCATCGCCGTAATAGGCGCCCCATTCCCACGCGGCCACCGCCATGCGCACCGGATTGCGGGCCGATGCAACGCCCATGTCCTCGCCGGCCCCACGCCAGGCCACGGCCCGCACATAGGCGTCTTTCAACCCGTTGGCCGCCAGAACGTCGGCCTTGGCTTTTTCGATCTGCTCGATAGACCATGGGATATCGAAGTCGATGTAATTCGCGGATCGTTTCAGGCGCTCGGAATGATCGCGTGAGCGGAAAATCCGGCCCCCATAGGCGCGCTCGCCTTCAAAGACGCTGGAGGCGTAATGCATGGCATGAGTGAGGATATGCACATTCGCTTCGCGCCACGGGATCAGCGCTCCGTCCATCCATATCTTGCCGTCACGATCATCATATGCACCAGCCATAGCGCGTTCCTTTGGTTTCCCGGCATTCCTGCCAATTTTCTGATAGTTGCGAAAGAATGCCTGATTGAGACATAATATTACGCAATTTCACAGATTTGCTAACATTTGATTCTTGGAAAGTCAACAAGACTGACATAAAATGAAAGCGACATCGGAAATTTGTGATCGGAACCGGCAATCATGCAGAACAGAAGTCCTTCAGGCGGTGGAGAATCACTGTTGTTTCTGACCGACGATCAACTGCGCAAAGGGATCGAGGCGATGTTCTTTGCCTATCGCGGTTTTACCGCCGACCCGGATCGCATCCTTGCAAAACACGGCTATGGCCGGGCCCATCACCGGGCGATCCATTTCGTCAACCGGCAGCCGGGAACAACGGTGAACAACCTTTTGGACATCCTTGGCGTGACCAAGCAATCGCTGAATCGGGTGTTGCGGCGACTGGTCGAGGACAAGCTGGTCGACAGCCGTGTCGGGCCCCACGACAAGCGTGAGCGTCACCTCTATCTGACCGAGCGCGGGCGGGTTCTGGAGCACGAACTGTCCGAGGCCCAGCGCCGGCGGATGCGCGCCGCCTACCGGGCCGCCGGGCCGGATGCCGTGCAGGGGTTTCGCAAAGTGCTCGAACAGATCATGGATCCGCAGATGCGGGTGTTTCTGAACACCATGTCGGACCGGAGCTGAGCTATGGTGGAAGTTAACGACGCCCATATCCTGATCGTGGATGACGATGAGCGTATTCGCGGTCTTTTGCAAAAGTTTCTCAGCCGGAACGGATTTTGGGTCAGCGCCGCGCGGGATGCGGGACACGCGCGACGTTTGCTTGAGGGGCTCGAGTTTGACCTGCTGGTCATTGACGTCATGATGCCGGGCGAAGACGGGTTCAGCCTGACGCGCAGCCTGCGCGAGACCCTGGCGACGCCGATCCTGCTCTTGACCGCCAAGGGGGAAACCCGTGACCGGATCACCGGGTTCGAGGCGGGGGCGGACGATTACCTGCCCAAACCGTTCGAGCCAAAGGAACTGCTGTTAAGGATCAACGCCATCCTGCGCCGCGTGCCGCACGTGTTGGCGGAAAAGCCGGTGCCCAAGACGTTACAAATGGGGCCGGTCCGGTATGATTTGACCCGGGGTGAGCTGTGGAACGGGGGCCAGCTTGTGCGCTTGACCGCGACCGAAAGCATGTTGATGCGGATTTTTGCTGCCCGCCCCAATGAGCCGGTCAGCCGTGCCGCTCTGGTTGAAGAGCTGGGGCGCGACAAGGGTCAGGCCCAGGAGCGGGCCGTCGACGTGCAGATCACGCGCTTGCGCCGCAAGATCGAGGCCGACCCGAAATCGCCGCGCTATCTGCAGACGGTGCGCGGCGCAGGTTACATGCTTGCCCCAGAATAAGGTTGACTTTGTGACTCGACCCGGTTTATGCACGTGCAGCATTTGGGCGGACCTGACGGGTCCAGTCCCTGAAACGCGCTGAATCTTCCTTTACACCGATGTTCAGAACGATGCTGCGGCTGACCTTGCGGGCCTCATCCCGGATTGTCTTGTCGCGAACCGACAAGCACTGGATGCATGTGATCCCGGTCACGCGCAAACCTTACATAGAAAGAAACATTGTGAAATTCTCCGACCTCGGCCTGAAAAAGCCGATACTGTCCACCCTTGCACGCGAGGGTTATCAAACTCCTACTCCCATTCAGATGCAGGCTATTCCTCCAGTCCTTGAGGGGCGCGACGTTGTCGGGCTGGCCCAGACCGGAACGGGCAAGACCGCCGCCTTTGCGCTGCCGCTGCTCCATCGCCTGAGCGACGGCCATGATGGCGGGCATCAGGGCGGCGCGGCGCGTCCGGTCCGGGTTCTGATCCTGTCCCCGACTCGCGAACTGGCTGCGCAGATTGAAAAAGCTGTCCACGTTTACAGCCGTGACTTACCGTTGCGCTCGACCTGCGTTGTGGGCGGGGTGCCGATCAAGCGCCAGATCAATGCCCTTAGAAACGGCGTTGATATTCTGGTGGCGACACCGGGACGGCTGGAAGATCTGGTCTCGCAAAAGGCGCTGCGGCTGGATCGTGTCGAGGCTGTGGTGCTGGATGAGGCCGACCAGATGCTTGATATTGGGTTCATGCCGGCCATTCGCCGCATCCTGCGCCTGTTGCCAAAGGGCCGGCAGACGCTGTTGTTCAGTGCCACCATGCCAAAAGAGATCAAGGCGCTCAGCGCCGATCATTTGCGTGACCCGATTGAGGTTTCGGTGGCGCCCGTGGCGGCAACAGCGGACCGGATCGACCAGACCGTGATGCATATGCAGAGCGGCGACAAGGTCAGCGCCATTGCCAAGCTTGTGCGCACCCATCCCGGCAAGCGGATCATCGTTTTTACCCGCACCAAGCGCGGTGCCGACAAGGTGGCCAAAAAGCTGAATGTCGAGGGTCTGGGCGCCGGGGCCATTCACGGCAACAAGTCTCAGGGCCAGCGTCAGCGGGCATTGGCGACATTCCGCGAAGGTCGCAACCCCGTTCTGATCGCAACCGATATTGCCGCGCGCGGCATCGATGTGCCGGGGGTCGAACTGGTGGTCAATTACGATCTACCCAATGTTCCCGAAAGCTATGTTCACCGGATCGGACGCACGGCGCGGGCCGGCGCGTCGGGCCTTGCGGTTTCGTTTTGCGCGGGCGATGAGATCAAGCAATTACGCGCGATCGAAAAGCTGATCCGCCAGGAAATTCCGGCCCTTGCGGTCGATGGCAGCCATATCCCCGAGCGTGCCGCGCAACCCTCGCTGCGCGGGCCGAAACGGGCGCAGCCCCAGCAAAACCGCCGTCGGCGTCGGCGGTACGGTAACAAACAAAAAGCCACCGCCTAGAGGATCACTCGCGATCCGGGTAGTGAGCACTCACAGCCGCGACCGGTGCGGGGCGCTTGCCCCGACCCGGCGACCGGGATAGCTTGGGCGCATGACAACCTTGCTTCTGACCCACCCGGCCTGCCTTTTACACACCAACCCGCCGTCCCATCCCGAACGGGTGGATCGGCTGCGCGTTATCAATGATGCGCTTTCGGAGAACAGCTTTGCGGACCTTCTGCGCGAAGAGGCCCCGCTTGCCCAAGATGCAGATGTCCTGCTGGCCCATCCCAAGACTTATGTTGAGCGAATAAAGGCGGCCGCCCCGCATGAGGGTTATCACGCGCTTGATCCCGATACGCATATGTCCACCGGCACGCTCGAGGCCGCCTATCGTGCTATCGGAGCCACCTTGCGCGGGGTTGATCAGGTGTTGGGAGGGGCCGTACGGAATGCCTTTTGTGCAATCCGTCCGCCGGGGCATCACGCCGAGGCCGAAAAACCGATGGGGTTCTGCATCTTTGGCAATGTCTCGATTGCCGCCAAACATGCGCTGGAGAGGCACGGTTTGACGCGGGTCGCGATCGTCGATTTTGACGTCCATCACGGCAATGGCACGCAAAACCTGGTCTGGGACGATCCGCGGATTTTCTTTGCCTCAACCCACCAGATGCCGCTTTACCCCGGTTCCGGCCATGCGACGGAGACCGGTGGGCATGGCAACATTGTCAACGTACCGCTGGAGCCGGGTAGCGGAGGCGCGGTCTTTCGGCGCGAGGTTCTGCAAAATATTCTGCCCGCTCTGCGCGCCCATCGTCCCGAGCTGATCCTGATATCGGCCGGTTTTGACGCCCATCGCAGCGATCCTCTGGCCCAGCTCGGCCTGCTTGAGGCGGATTATATCTGGATCACCAACCAGATTTGCGATGTGGCGGATGAATTTGCAAACGGACGGGTGGTCTCGACTTTGGAAGGCGGATATGATTTGGAGGCGCTCGCGTCCTCGGTAGCGGCGCATGTGAATGTTTTGATGGAGCGCGGTGGATGAGCACGAAAACAGTGGCAGAGATGTCGTTCGAAGAGGCGATGCAGGAACTGGAAAGCGTTGTCGGGCAACTGGAGAGCAGCACGGTGGCGTTGGAAGATTCAATCACGCTCTACGCACGCGGAGAGGAATTGAAGAAACATTGCGAGGCCAAGCTGAAATCAGCCGAGGAAAAAGTTGCCCAGATCACTCTTGGCGCGGACGGCGCTCCGAGCGGCACCAAACCGCTTGAAGGTCTCTGAATGTTCGAGGCGGCGCTTGCAGCGGATGCCGAGCGGGTTGAGACCTGTCTTGGCGGCATATTCGATGACCTCGGGCAAGATACGCTAAGCGAGGCGATGCGCTATGCGGTGCTCTCGGGGGGCAAACGCCTGCGGGCCTTTCTGGTTCTGGAAGGTGCGCGCCTTTACGGTGTGCGTCCGCAACATGCGGACCGGGCGGCGGCGGCGGTGGAATGTATCCATGCCTATTCTCTGATCCATGACGATTTGCCGGCCATGGATAACGATGATTTGCGCCGCGGCAAGCCAACCGTACATGTGAAGTGGGACGAAGCAACCGCGATTCTGGCCGGAGATGCGCTGCAAACTCTGGGGTTTCAGATTTTGGCCAGCACGCGAACGGCGGCGGATGCAAATATCCGCCTGCGCCTGATCACGGCATTGGCCGAGGCTGCCGGGCCGCGTGGAATGGTTCTGGGACAGATGCAGGATATTGCCGCGGAAACGGCCCCTCAGGCCCTGAGCCTGCAGCAGATCACCGACCTTCAGGCCAACAAGACCGGCGCTCTGTTTACCTGGGCTGCCGAGGCGGGGCCGGTGATGGGAAACGCCAACACTGGCATCATGCGGGCCTATGCCGAGGCGATTGGTCTGGCATTTCAGATCACCGATGATATTCTGGATGTGACGGGCGACCCCGAAAAGGCAGGCAAGCGCCTGAACAAGGATCGGGCGGCGGGCAAGGCCACATTCGTCACCCTTCTGGGGCTGGACGGAGCGCGCCGAAAGGCGGCCGAACTGGTCGAAGAGGCCTCAGACCACCTACAGAGCTTTGGCGGCACGGGCGACACGCTGCGCCAGTTGGCGCGCTTTATCATTGAGCGAGAGATGTGATAGGCTGCGCCATCACCAACCAAAACATGTGATGGGCTGCGCCATCACGGGGAAACAAGCCAGTGCCAGATCAACCCAGACCCATAACCCCGCTGCTTGACCGGGTCGGCACGCCCGCCGACCTCAGGCAGTTTTCCGACGCTGAACTGGCGGCGCTGGCCGATGAATTGCGGGCCGAGACGATCTCGGCTGTGTCGGTCACGGGCGGACATCTTGGTGCCGGCCTTGGTGTTGTTGAACTGACGGTTGCCCTGCACGCGGTCTTTGACGCTCCGCGCGACCGTCTGATCTGGGATGTTGGGCACCAGTGTTATCCACATAAAATTCTGACTGGCCGGCGCGACCGGATCCGCACGCTGCGTCAGGGCGGGGGCCTTTCAGGGTTCACCAACCGCTCCGAAAGCCCGTTCGATCCCTTTGGGGCGGCGCATAGCTCGACCTCAATCTCGGCGGCGCTGGGTTTTGCCGTGGCGCGCGATCTCGGCGGCGCCCCGACGCATGGTCTGGGCGATTCGATAGCCGTGATCGGTGATGGCGCCATGTCTGCGGGGATGGCCTATGAGGCGATGAACAACGCGGGCAGTCTGGGCAAGCGCATGTTCGTTATCCTCAACGACAATGAAATGTCCATCGCCCCGCCTGTCGGCGCGATGTCGGCCTATCTGTCGCGCCTTTATGCGGGCGCGCCGTTTCAGGAATTCAAGGCGGCGGCAAAGGGCGCGATCAGCCTGCTCCCCGAACCGTTTCAAGAGGGCGCGCGGCGGGCCAAGGAGATGGTCAAGACGATGACCGTCGGCGGCACCCTGTTTGAAGAGCTGGGTTTTTCCTATGTCGGCCCCATTGACGGGCATGACATGGGTCAGTTGCTGGCGGTTTTGCGCACCGTGCGGGCGCGGGCGGACAGGCCGATGCTTATTCATGTCCTGACCCAAAAGGGCAAGGGCTATGCCCCCGCCGAAGCCGCGCGGGACAAATATCACGGTGTCGGCAAGTTCAATATCATCTCGGGTAAGCAAAACAAGGCGCTGAGCAACGCGCCCAGTTACACCCGGGTCTTTGCCGACAGCCTAATTGACGAGGCCGGGCGCGACGACAAGATCGTGGCGGTCACCGCAGCCATGCCGGAGGGGACTGGCCTCGACCTTTTTGCCGAGCGATTCCCCGCGCGTTGTTTTGACGTTGGCATTGCCGAGCAACATGGGGTGACCTTTTCGGCGGCGCTTGCTGCGGCGGGAATGAAGCCGTTTTGCGCGATTTATTCGACCTTTTTGCAGCGCGGCTATGATCAGGTCGTGCATGACGTTGCAATCCAGCGCCTGCCGGTCCGTTTTGCCATTGACCGGGCCGGGCTGGTCGGTGCCGATGGGGCCACCCACGCAGGCAGTTTTGACATTTCTTTTCTGGCCAACCTGCCGGGGTTCGTGGTGATGGCCGCCGCTGACGAGGCCGAGCTGAAACATATGGTGGCCACGGCGGTTGCCATTGATGATCGACCCTGCGCCTTTCGCTATCCGCGCGGAGAAGGCGTCGGGGTCGAGATGCCTGCCCGCGGCGAGGTTCTGGATATCGGCAAGGGGCGTCTGATCGAAACCGGCCGTCGCGTCGCCATCCTGTCCTTTGGCACGCGTCTTGGTGAAGTGCTGAAGGCGGCCGAGGCCCTTCGCGGGCGCGGGATCAGCCCGACCATCGCCGATGCGCGTTTTGCCAAGCCGCTCGACCGCGATCTGATTCTGGATCTTGCCCGTAATCACGAGGCCCTGATCACGATCGAAGAAGGAGCAATCGGCGGTTTTGGCAGCCACGTTGCCCAGCTTCTGGCCGAGGAGGGAATTTTCGACCACGGGCTCAAATTCCGCGCGATGGTCTTTCCAGATTGCTTTCTGACTCAGGATACCCCGGCCCGGATGTATCAGGCTGCCGGGATGACCGCGGAACAGATCGAGGCAAAGGTGCTGACGACTCTGGGGGTTGCGCTGGTCGGGACCCGCCGCGCCTGACACTTGTTGCATGAGGGTCTGAGCGGGGCTACTGATGCAGGCAGGAGGGACATTACATGGCACAAAAGACTTCAGGGGCTGTCACCACATATCGCTGGATCGTATTCCTGCTGGCGCTGGGCTATTTCATACTGGAATTTTTTACCACCGGAAAAAGCGACTTTGGCGCGCAGTTCCGCTATCTGACGATCTGGGGGCTGACAGCAAACCTGATCGTCGCGGGGCTGATGCTACGCTATTCTCTGGGCTACAGCACCCGAACCTGCAACGCCTTTGTTTCGGCCAGCGTAGTCTTGGGCGCAATCGTGGTTTTCATGTATTGGAAGCTCTATTTCACCGACCCCAAGCTGGTGAATGGGAACAGCGTCACGCCGTGGTATCAGGAATATTATCTGCATCTGGGCAGTCAGGCCCTGATGATGTTTGATGCGTTCTTTATTTTGGGAGCCTTCCAGCGAATTTGGGCGACATTTGTGACCATGCTGATCATTTTTCTTGGCTACATCGCCTGGATCGAGCTTTTGGTGCGGCCTCTCAACAGTTTTCCTGAGGGCAGCGCGACCAGTGGTCTACCCTATCCGTTCCTGAACGACATGGCGACCGGCCCGCGGATGGTTTTCTATGCAACGACTATCGGCACGGCGATCATTCTGATGTTGCTAGGGTGGGGGCTGGCACGCCTTATCGCGAGAGTGCGGCCACCAGCTCGACATGAGGCGACCAGCGGAACTGATCCACGACCCTGATCCAGTCCAGCCGATACCCCCCGGCAACCAGCCGTGCCGCATCACGGGCAAAGCTGAGCGGATTGCACGAGACATAGGCGATGCGCGCTACGGTGCTTTGGGCCAGCAACGCGCTTTGCGCCTTCGCTCCGGCGCGCGGGGGGTCGATGACAACCGCCTCGTGGCGGTTCAACTCAGCCTCCAGAAGCGGGCGGCGAAACAGGTCCCGGGTCTCGGTTGTGACCGCTTTCAGACCGCTTATCCGGCGCCAGCCTGCGTCCAGCGCGGCCAGCGCTCCGGCGTCGGATTCGAACGCCGCGACCTCGGCCGTTTCTGCCAAGGGCAGGGTAAATGTGCCACAGCCGGCAAAGAGATCCAGAATGCGGCGTGCCGGAGCGGTGGCGCTCTGGACCGCTTCGGTCAGGGCGCACTGTCCCGCTTCGGTTGCCTGCAAAAACCCGGCCGCGGGGGGCAGGATATCCGCTCGCCCGAATCGTTGCAGGGGTGGCGCCAGTGTGGCCACGACCTCGCCATTCCATGTCAGCCGGGCAAACCCGGATTGCCCGGCAAGTGCGGCCAGCTGTGCCAGCATCGGGCCGTCGGCCTCCTTGGCATGATCGACGGCGATATCCAGCCCGGCTCGCGAGACCGTGACCGCCAGACTGATTTCGGCCTTGCGCGAGGCGCCAATGCGGGTCAGGGCCTCCAGATCCGGCAGGGCGGCGAGAATATCGGGGTGTAAAACGGTGCATCCGGGGATCGCAAGAATATTGTTGCTGGCTCGGGCGTGAAACCCCACAAGAGCGCCCTTTTTGGATCGCCGCCCGGCCAGTGTTGCACGGCGGCGCGAGTGCGCCGGCGAGGTCAGGACCTCGATGTTTGGGGCCTCCAGAGCATGGGCGGCCAGCGCCTGGCGAACGATGTCCGCCTTCCATTCCGACAGAAACGAGTCCGACGCGTGCTGCAATGCGCAGCCCCCGCAGACCTTGAAATGCGGACAGGGTGGGCGGACCCGGGCATCTGAGGGCGAAAGAATCGTGGCCGCCTCGATCCGGCCCTTCATTATTTTGCCGCTGACGCGCTCGCCCGGCAGGGTGAAGGGAACGTAAACCTCTGATGCGCCACCCGAGGCAATCCCGTCGCCGTGATGGCCAAGGCGGTGAATGGTTAGAACCGGGGTCACTGCAACAGCTCCTCCTTGTTGAGGGCAAACCCTGAGTCGATCCAGCGTTGTTCGATCTGGCGCAGGCGCGCCCCCAGCTTGGGGCCGGGCGGCAGCTCGGCAAGGTCGGCGGCGCGCACCGGGAATGTTTGCTGTGCCGCGGCACTGATACGCTGTTTCAGTTCTTGCTCAAGGGGTTGGCCCGCGTATGCCGCCCTTAGCAGCGCAACCCCGAGGGCCACTTCTTCGCCGTGGCGATAGGCCAGCTCGGCAATCAAGGCAGGGCTCGCAACCAGCCCCCGCAATTGGTCGATCCTGCGCGCCTCGGCCCGGCTGAGCCTGAGGTTGCCCGCCAAGTCCTCACCCCCCATGAGCGCAAGGCGCACACGCCAGTCGCCACGCAGGTCAGCGGTTTCTTCAAGATGCACGAGCGGGGCAAGCCCGGAGCCATCAGCGCCGGGAAGAACGCGATGCAAAACACCCGAACCTGTCATGCTGGCGATGCTCGGGGCCGGGTTGGGGGCATCGAGTAGTTTTCGCATTTCCGCCCCGATCCGTTCTTTTGACAACAGTGCCAGCCCGTCAGCGTTCTGGGCCACGGCGGCAAGGGCTTCGGTATCGATCCCGCCGGACGGGTCGCCGAACTGAGCATAAAAGCGGAAAAAGCGCAGGATCCGCAAATAGTCCTCTTTGATGCGCGCCTCGGGATTGTCGATAAAGCGCAGGCGCCGGGCGTGGAGATCATCGATGCCGTGCAGCGGGTCGAATATCCGCCCGTCTTGATCCAGATAGAGCGCATTCATGGTAAAGTCGCGCCGGTGCGCATCCTCGGTCAGGCTGGCGGCAAAGACGACGTGGGCATGGCGCCCGTCGGTTCGGATGTCTTTTCTGAATGTGGTGATCTCGTGGCTCTGCCCGTGGGTTACGATGGTGACCGTGCCATGATCGATCCCGGTGGGGATCGCGGTCATATCGGCCCGTTTGGCCAGATCCAGCACGGTCTCGGGTGGCGCGTCGGTGGCAAAATCGACGTCATTGACCGGCAGCGCCAACAGCGTGTTACGCACCGCCCCGCCAACGGCATAAACCTGCCAGCCCGCATCGCCCAAAAGCGAAAATACCGCTCGGCTGGAACGTGCCTGCAACCAGTCCGCCTGCACGCGCATCAGACCGACAACCGTTCGGCGATGGCCCGCAGGATCCGCGCCGTTGCCCCCCAGATATAATAGGGCCCAAAGGGGACAACGTAATAGAGGCGCTTTTTCCCGGCCCAATACCGCCCCTCGATCCGGTAATTTTCCGGCGAGGCCAAAAACTCCAGTGGAACATTGAAGACCTCGGCCACCTCCGCCGCCTGCGGCGACGGCGAAAAGGGGGCGCGGATTCGGCCAATGATTGGCGTGATCTGAAAATGGGTGACGGTCTCGTGATAGGGCATGGTGCCCAGCACCTCGACAGTGTCGCGGGCAAGGCCGATTTCCTCTTCGGCTTCGCGCAGGGCCGTGTCGGCGGCGTCACGATCGGTTGGCTCGCACTTGCCGCCGGGAAAGGAAATCTGCCCCGGGTGGTGCTTTAGATGCGAGGCCCGCTTGGTCAGGATGACTTCAAGCCCTGCTACTGTCTGCACAATGGGCACCAGAACAGCAGCCGGGCGCAGATCCTTGAACACCGGCCAGGATTGCATGATTTCGGGATTGAGGTCGAAATCCGAGGACGCCGCGCGGGCGTCGCGTTGCAGCATGTTCTCTAGCTTCTCAATCGTGATCTGACCGGTTTTCATGGCCCCTGTGTCGCCCAAGATGCGCCCTTATTCCACCTTTTTCGTTGCCTCGAACCCCAGAGACCGAGGGTCGAACTCATAATGCGCGCCGCAGAATTGGCAATCGGCGGTGACCATCCCCTGCGCATCGGTCATCTTTGAAATATCCTTGGCGGAATAGATGGACATGGCCTGTTCCACCTTTGCCGGGCTGCAGGTGCAGCCGAATTTGACTGGCTGGCTGTCGAATATCCGCGGGCGGTCCTCGTTGAACAGACGGCGCAACAGGTCGCGTGGGTCCAGATGCGGGCCGATCAGTTCGATCTCGTCCACCGTATCCAGATGTAGGTTCACCCGGCGCCAGGCATCGTCGTCGGCCTCTGGACCTTTGGACAGAGGCGAGTGGGCGGCATCGCCAGCGCCAAGGAGGGGCGACGCCTTTGGCATGTGTTGCAGCATGATTCCGCCCGCGCGCCATCGCGGCTGGTCACCGGGCACCTGCGCACGGCCCATGGCCAGCTGAAAGCGGGTCGGCAGTTGTTCAGACTGGCGGAAATATGTTTCTGCGCAGGCCGCCAGCGAGTCCCCCGCCAGCGGCGTGATCCCCTGATAGGGTTTCTGCCCTTCGCCCTGATCGATCATGAGTGCAAACATGCCGTGGCCGATCTGGGCAAAGGCCGGACCCGTCGATTGGCCAAGGGCCTCGGCATCAAAGCTGGCGTAGGCCCGGATCATGGCCGCCGCACCCGGAGAGGCGGGGCTGAAATAGTCGGTTGCGATCAGGCGGATCGGCCCGTTTGCACGGATCTGGATCGACAATTTCCAGCGCAGCTCGATCGTCTGTCCGATCAGCGCAGTCAGCAAGGCGGCCTCGGCAACAAGGCTTTCAACCGGCGCCGGATAGTCGTGCTGCTGCAGGATATCCTCAAGAACGCCGTCAAGGCGCGCAATTCGGCCCCGGATATCGGCGAGGTCCAGCTGGAACGGCAGGACCTTGTCATCCCATGATGTCATGTTTGGCAGGTTCATTTCGATGGCTTTCCTTGACGCCGTTGGCGATCCCATAGAAAAGTCGCGCTGACAAGCAAATTCAACCCCTAATGCAGATCAATTCCAGTCAGGTGATTTCAGCGATATGAACAGACGATTTGACGAGCCCATCAAGGCCGGGGTGAATTATCGCACCCGTGCCGGTGCCTATGGTATTCTCAGACGGGGTGCTGAGGTTCTGATTACCTTTCAGGCGCAGCCAAAGCCGGAATTCCAACTTCCGGGTGGGGGCATCGACCCCGGCGAGACTGCGGTCCGTGCCCTGCACCGCGAAGTGCGCGAGGAGACCGGCTGGGGAATCCGGATCGAGCGGCGAATCGGCGCCTTTCAGCGCTACACCTACATGCCGGACTATGACCTTTGGGCGCGCAAGATCTGCCACATCTTCCTGTGCCGCCCGACGCGTTTGCGCTGGGCGATCTGCGAGGTACACCACAGCGCCCACTGGATGCCTCTTGCCGAGGCCGCGGACCTGTTGGGAAACGGCGGCGATCGCCATTTTGTCCGGCTGGTGATGGCGCATATGTGATCGGCGGCACGGGGAGCGCGGTTTTCCTGTCGGACGAGGTGGCCTGCCAGCGTCCCTTCAGACCAGAAACTGCGACAGGGTGGTATCGTCGGTAATGTCCTGATAGGTCATCCCCGCTGCCGACATCCGGCGGCAGATTTCAGGAAAATCTGCGGCGGATTTGGCCTCGATCCCGATCAGGACCGAGCCAAAGTTTCGGGCCGATTTTTTCAGATATTCAAAGCGCGTGATATCGTCGTCGGGCCCGAGGATGTTCAGAAATTCCTTCAACGCACCGGGGCGTTGGGGAAAGCGCAGGATGAAATATTTTTTGAGCCCCGAAAATTTTAACGCCCTCTCCTTGACCTCGGGCAGGCGCTCGAAATCAAAGTTCCCGCCGGAGGTGACGCAGACGATGCGCTTGCCCCTGATTGCGGGCCCGAGGTCTTGCAACGCATCGACCGACAGGGCGCCGGCGGGTTCCAGAACGATACCTTCGACATTCAGCAATTCCAGAATGGTCTGACAGATCCGGTCCTCGGGCGCAGCGATTACCTGTTCCGGGGTGATGCCCTTGAGCGCCGCGAACGTCTTGTGGCCGATCTCGGCAACGGCGGCGCCATCGACAAAGGAATCGACATGGTCAAGGGCCACTGGTGCCCCATGCGAGACCGCCGCGGCCAGACTGGCCCCACCTGCGGGTTCGACAAAGCAAAAGCGGGTCTCGGGCGACAATTGCCGCAGATAGGTGACAACGCCCGCCGACAGGCCACCACCGCCTACCGGCAGGATGACCAGATCAATCGGCTCGTCCGATTGTTCCAGCATCTCGACCGCCACCGAGGCCTGACCCTCGATCACGTCGTCATCGTCAAAGGGGGCCAGAAATACCGCATCGTTGGTCGTGCAGAAATCTTGCGATGCCTTTAGCGTGTCTTCGAAATAATCCCCCAACAGGCGAATTTCGATGTTGTCGCCGCCAAAGGCGCGGGTCTTGTCCACCTTTTGCTGCGGGGTGGTGACGGGCATGAAAATCACCCCGTGAGCATTGAAATGGCTGCAGGCATAGGCGACACCCTGGGCATGGTTGCCCGCCGAAGCACAGACAAATCGGGTCTGCTCGGGGCGTGCCTCAAGGTGTTTGCGCATGGCGTTGAAGGCGCCTCTGATCTTGTAGGATCGCACCGGCGACAGATCCTCGCGCTTTAGCAGGATTTCGGCGTCATAGCGTTGCGACAGGTAGGCATTCTGCTGCAGCGGTGTCTCGCTGAACAGCTTGCGCATTTCGCGTCTGGCGGCGATGGCGCGGGCGACAAAATCGGACATCCGGTGTTTTCCTTTCATCATTATGCCACAGATTGCCGTAATATCGGCGCTTGGCAACGCGACTTTTGCGCCGCGCCCCGTTGCACCGCCTCCAAAAAGGCAATAAACCCCGCCCGAAGCCAACCGACCGGAGTAATGCCTGTGACCAATAGTGCGCCGAAAAAAGTTGTTCTCGCCTATTCCGGCGGGCTGGATACCTCGATTATTCTGAAATGGTTGCAGAATGAATACGGCTGCGAGGTGGTGACCTTTACTGCCGATCTGGGGCAGGGCGAAGAGCTGGAACCGGCGCGTAAAAAAGCCGAGATGCTGGGGATTGCCCCTGAGCATATCTTTATCGAAGACGTGCGCGAAGAGTTCGTGCGCGATTTCGTCTTTCCGATGTTTCGCGCCAACGCCCAATATGAGGGATTGTATTTGCTGGGCACCTCGATTGCGCGGCCGCTGATCTCCAAACGTCTGGTCGAGATCGCGGCACAGACCGGCGCCGATGCGATTGCCCACGGGGCCACAGGCAAAGGCAACGATCAGGTGCGTTTTGAACTGGCGGCCTATGCCCTGAACCCCGACATCAAGGTGATTGCGCCATGGCGCGAGTGGGCCCTGACCAGCCGCACGCGCCTGCTGGAATACGCGGAGAAAAACCAGATTCCGATTGCCCGTGACAAACGCGGAGAGGCGCCCTTTTCGGTGGATGCGAATCTCTTGCACACCTCAAGCGAAGGCAAGGTTCTGGAAAACCCGGCCGAGGCGGCCCCCGACTACGTTTATCAGCGCACGGTTCATCCCGAGGACGCTCCGGACCAGCCAGAATTTATCGAGATCACCTATGAAAAGGGCGATCCCGTGGCCATCAATGGCACCGCCCACAGCCCCGCCGAGATGTTGACGGCCCTGAATGAATATGGCCGCAAGCATGGGATCGGGCGCCTCGATCTGGTTGAGGGACGCTTTGTCGGCATGAAGTCCCGCGGCATTTACGAAACGCCCGGCGGCACGATCATGCTAGAGGGCCATCGCGGCATCGAATCGATTACGATGGACCGGGGGGCGATGCATCTGAAGGATGAGTTGATGCCGAAATACGCGGAATTGATCTATAACGGATTCTGGTTCAGCCCCGAACGCGAGATGTTGCAGGCCCTGATCGACCATAGCCAGAAATTTGTTAGCGGGACTGTGCGGCTCAAGCTCTACAAGGGCTCGGTTCACACCGTTGGGCGTTGGTCTGATCTCAGCCTTTATTCCGAAGAGCACGTCACCTTTGAAGAAGACAACGGGGCCTACGACCAAAAAGACGCTGCCGGCTTTATCAAGATCAACGCGCTGCGGTTGCGTTTGCTGGCGATGCGAAACCGGCGGGGGAACGCGGGCTCCTGAGCGCGCCGGCTTTTTGCAGAATCGCAACAATACGGGCAAATGGGCGCGTTTTCAGTAATTTGCGTGACAAAAAAATCCTGATCCGTCATAATTACCGCGATCTGCCGGGGCTCGAGAAACGAAGCCGCGCAGGTCAGAGCAGTTATCCGCGGTGAAGGAGGCAGGCCGTGCCAAATCGCACGTTCAATATTTACGAAGTCCCCAACAGTTACGTTAATTTCGGAACTGGCCCCAACGGCGGCAACCCGACGATTTCCGGGGTGTTCAAGATGAACGTGGTTGATAATAACGGGAAATTACAGGCGACCCCTGGATCGGCCGGAAGCGGGCAGGTGATCTCGCTGAACGGGGCTCCGGTCGACAGCTACAAGTTTTTTTACAACGATACGATCTCGCTGAACGGCTCAACCACGTCGGTCAAGACCTTTCAGCTGACGATCAACGGCAACACGCATTCCTATATCATGAACACGTCTACCAATTCCCTGCCCGCGGGGATTGGTGCCGGGAGCAGCTATTCACTGACGACCTACAACGATTATACGCCGCTGAAATACCAGAACGTTGCCTGTTTTGGCAAAGACACGCTGATCGAGACAAAGACCGGACCGCGCCCCGTTCAGGATTTGGCGGTGGGCGATCTGGTTCGCACGATGGACCACGGATATCAGGCGATCCGGTGGATTGGCGGCACGCGCCTGTCCCTGCGCGACCTTATCCGCCGACCTGAGTTGCGTCCGGTTTTCGTTCCGGCCAACAGCCTGGGCACCGGCCTTCCGGCGCGCGATTTGACAGTCTCGCCCCAGCATCGGCTGATGCTGGGCGGCTGGGAGGTCCAGTTGAACTTTGCTCTGGATCAGGTGCTGGCACCGGCGGTTTCGCTGTGCGGCAAATCCGGGATCCATGTTGATCAAGCGTGCACTGAAGTTGAGTATTTTCATTTCATGTTTGACCACCACGAGGTGGTGTTCAGCGAAGGTTTGCCCAGCGAGAGTTTCCTTGTCGGAGACACGATTCGCGATGGTATGGATCAGGCGCAGCTTGAGGAGATCCTGACCCTGTTCCCCGAGCTGGCAACCCGGAAAAACCGCGAGGCCATCACCCCAGCGCGCCCCATCCTGAAGACGTTCGAGGCCCGCACCCTTGGCTGTCTGGTGGCGTGAGCGGGAGATATCTGGCAAACTGGTGGCCAGAGGTTTATAGGTCTATGCTCTAAAATGCAGGCGGCCACGGGCGTTGGGCCTCGGCGGCGATCCACTGATGCACGTATTCCGGCAGCGGCGGCGAGGCCTCGTGCCGGCCGATCTCGGTCATCGCCTGACCTGGGGGCACGATTCCGTCGGGGCTGGTCAACGCGAGGCGCACCAGAATTGACGAGGTGGCCTCGCCCTTACGCCACATGCTTTGTTGCAGATAAAGAAATCGCGAGTCCCATCCCAGAATAGCGCTTTTCAGGGTGACGCGGTTGAACATCCGGACCCGTCTGCGATAGCGGATCGACGCCCCTGCGACCGCCATACTCCACCCTTTTTTGCGCATCACCCCGATCAGGCCGCTCCGATAGACCATCGGGATGCGCCCGAGGTCATAAATCGTCAGGGTCAGCCCATTGTTCATCTCCATCCAGAGGTCGATATCCCAAGGCCAGCAGATATGGTGCGAGACGTGCACATCCCCGACCGGCAGTTTCTGCGATCGGGAATTGAGCAGCATTTCCTTGGTGAACCGAATGAAGGGATACATACACGAGAACTCCTGATTGTTCCCTGCTGATTGCCTGTATTGCGGCCCCGGTGCAAGCACCTGAACGCGATTTTACCGACCTCCTCTTGCCATGTGGCCCGAGGCTCATTAGGTCATGGCAAGGAAATTCCAGATACAGGCGGCGCAATGACATCCCTTTTCCAAATTTTCTTGATGCTGCTGCAGATCGTGCAGTTTGTCGTGGTGGCTCAGATCGTTATCAGTTGGTTGATCAGCTTTCAGATCCTGAACCTGCGTCAGCCTCTGGTCGCCCAGATCTGGTATGGGCTGAACAAGTTGCTTGAGCCGCTTTATTCGCGCATCCGCCAATTTTTGCCGGATCTCGGCGGGCTGGATCTGGCGCCGCTGATCGTTCTGCTGATCGTGTTCGGTCTGAAAATCGTCCTGTACAACAACGCCGCCAGCTTTATGTAGCGGCGCTGTGATGCAGGGCAAGGCCGAATAGGATCATCAGGATCAGGATAACGGGTTTCAGACGCTTCATGGTGACGCCCTCGTTGCAAGTTCCGGTATGATCGCGCGGCGGGGGCCAAAACTCAACTGACATGATCGTGACCTTACGCGCCTGTGAAGGCGGAATTGCGCTTGCCTTCGCGCAACGAGCGGTTTCATATCGCCAAGGCTGCAACGAAAAGGGGGCGCAATGTCGGATCAGATGACCACCCATCAGGCGCAGGAAGATGCGCGCAACGAATCAATCCGCATTTACGTCAACGGCAGGATCGTCCCGCGACAGGAGGCGCTCGTTTCGGTCTATGACAGCGGCTTTTTGCTGGGTGACGGGGTCTGGGAGGGGCTGCGCCTTTACAATGGAAAGTGGGCTTTTCTGGATCTGCACCTGTCGCGGCTGTTTCAGGCGGCCAAGGCCATCGACCTCGATCTGGGGATGGGCCGACAGGATGTGATCGCCGCGCTCGAGGAAACCCGCGCGGCAAATGGTATGGAGACCGACGTTCACGCGCGCCTCATGGTCACCCGCGGGGTCAAGTCAAAGCCGTTCCAGCACCCCTCGTTGTCACGCAAGGGGCCGACCGTCGTGATCATCATGGAGCATTCCCGCCCGGCCCTGCCGCGCCCGATCCGGCTGGCCACCGTCCCGCATGTCCGCGGCCTTCCGATGTCGCAGGACCCAAAGCTGAACTCACACAGCAAGCTGAACTGCGTTCTTGCCTGCATCGCCGCCGAAAAGGCCGGCGCGGACGAAGCCCTGATGCTGGACGTGAACGGTTTTGTAAACACAACGAACGCGTGCAATTTCTTTATCGTCCGCGACCAAGAGGTCTGGACCTCGAGCGGGGACTACTGCATGAACGGGATCACTCGGCAAAAGGTGATCGAGATCTGCCGGGAAAACGATATTCCCGTGTTTCAGAAGAATTTCTCACTGGTCGAGACCTATGATGCGGATGAGGCTTTTCTCACCGGAACCTTTGGCGCGCAAACCCCGGTGGGCCAGATTGACGGGCGCCAGATCGGCAATGGCGAGGCTGGAAAAATGACCCGACGCCTGCGCGCCCTCTATGCCGATCTGATCGCACGAGAGACCGCCTGATGCGGATCGCGGTCTGGTCCGGCCCCCGAAACCTGTCCACGGCAATGATGTATGCATTTGCCGCGCGCCCCGATTGCGCGGTCTGGGATGAGCCGTTCTACGCTGCCTACCTGTCGAAAACCGGCCTTTCCCATCCTTTGCGGGACGAGATCCTTGCCGCCGGCCTGACCGATCCGGCCGCTGTGATCGCCCGTTGTCTGGGAAATGTGCCTGAGGGCAAGCGTGTGTTTTACCAAAAGCACATGGCGCAACACATGATCGAGGGGATTGACCGCAGTTGGATCGCGCAATGCCGCAACGTCTTTCTTATCCGCGATCCGGCGCGGGTGATTGCCAGCTACGCTGCCAAGAGGCAAAACCCCTCGCTTGCTGACATCGGCTTTTGCCAACAGGCCGAATTATTCGATCAGGTCTGTCAACGCGACGGGCGCGCGCCACCTGTGCTTGACTCTGTCGAGATACGAAAGGATCCCGCCACACAATTGCAAAAGCTCTGCAGCGCACTTGGGTTGGATTACACGCCGGCAATGCTGCACTGGCCCCGGGGCGGGCACCGAAACGACGGCGTCTGGGCGCGCCACTGGTACGGCGCGGTCTGGAATTCGACGGGTTTTGCCAAGCCCGAAGGCCCGCTGCCCAAGCTGCCCCCCGAATTACAAAAGGTCTGCGACGCCGCGCGTCCCTATTACGACAGGATGGCGGCCTTCAGATTGAGGTGAACGGGTTCTGGCGCCAAGGGTAGGGCCGATGAACCTCATACCCCCAAGGTGCAACAGGAAATCGCCGCGCTCGGAGACCGGAATTTTCTTGCCCTGCATCCGCTAAACCTGTCTTATTCGAGAAACAAAACTTATGGGACGGGGATGAATATGGCGGATATATCGCAGAGGAAACGTATATGGGGCTGGATGTTTTTTGACTGGGCCAGCCAGCCTTATAATACGCTGCTGATCACCTTTGTTTTTGCCCCCTATTTTACTTCGACTGTGGTCGGCGATCCGGTCCACGGGCAGGCCGTCTGGGGTTATACTGTCGGCTTGGCCGGAGTGGTGATTGCCATTCTGGCGCCGATTCTTGGGGCGATTTCCGACAGCACTGGGCCCCGCAGGCCGTGGATCTGGGCGTTCAGTCTGATGTATGTGGTCGGCTCGTTTCTGCTCTGGTGGGCGGTGCCGGGCATGACGGATTACACCTGGATCCTGCTGGTCTTTGCCATCGGCCTGATCGGGATGGAGTTCGCGACGATCTTTACCAACGCCTATCTGCCCGAACTGGCCGAGCGCAAGGATGTCGGTGCCCTCTCGGGAAACGGTTGGGCGCTGGGGTATGTGGGCGGGCTGATTACGCTGGTCGTCATGCTGTTGTTTCTGGCCGAGAACGGCAAGGGGGTGACGCTGCTTGGGTCTGCGCCCATTCTGGGGCTTGATGCCGCGGCGCGCGAGGGCACCCGCTCGGTCGGCCCTCTGACCGCGATCTGGTATGCGGTGTTCATGATCCCGTTTTTTCTGTGGGTCAAGGATCCTCCGCGCAAGGCCAAGATCTCGGGCGCGGTCTCAAAAGGGCTCCGGGACCTGATCCGAACCCTTGGAACCCTGCCCAACCACAAAAGCCTGTTTGCCTTTCTCGCGGCCTCGATGTTCTACCGAGATGCGCTGAACGGTATCTATACCTTTGGCGGGATCTATGCCGGAGGTGTCCTTGGCTGGTCGCAGATAAATATTGGTGTGTTTGGCATCCTTGCGATTATTTCCGGGGCGCTGTTTACGTGGCTTGGCGGTAAGGTTGACCGCCATTTCGGACCCAAGCCGGTTATTCTGGGCAGCATCTTTATCCTGATCGGGACCATGTTTGTCATCGTCATGGTCAACAGGCACAGTGTTCTGGGATTGGCTGTGCAGCCGGGATCGTCCCTGCCCGATATCGTTTTTTACGTCTGCGGCGTCCTCATCGGGGCTGCGGGGGGCACGATACAGTCGGCGTCGCGTACGATGCTGGTCTGGCAGGCCGATCCGGCGCGTATGACCGAGGCCTTTGGTCTTTACGGTCTCTCGGGCAAGGCCACCGCGTTTCTTGCGCCCTTGGCCATCGGCTTTATGACCGATGCGACCAACAGCCAAACGTTGGGGATCCTGCCGGTTCTGGTCTTGTTCATCCTCGGTCTGGGACTGTTGGCCGCGGTCTCGCCGGATGGTGAATTGCACAAGGAACACTGACTGTGGTGCGGGGTTTTGTGCGGGTTTCTGCGGCGTTGCTGGCTGTTGCCCTTCTCAGCGGCACCAGCCACGTTCAGCCAAAGCCCGGAGAGCCGCTGGCCAATCGGCTGTTCGGTGCGATCAAGACCCCTTCGCACCAGAGGCCGCAGGTCATCGGGTTCTATTCGCGGGGCTGTCTGGCCGGGGCGCGGCAATTGCCCGAGACGGGCCCGACCTGGCAGGCCATGCGGTTAAGCCGCAATCGCAACTGGGGACACCCTTCGCTGATCGCCTTTATCGAGCGCCTCAGCCAAAAAGCCCGTGATCTGGGCTGGAAGGGGCTATATATCGGCGACATGTCCCAGCCACGGGGTGGGCCAATGACCTCGGGCCATGCCTCGCATCAGGTGGGGCTGGATGTGGATATCTGGATGCTGCCGCCCAAGCGCCTTGACCTCAGCCGTGCCGCGCGCGAGCGGATCTCATCGATCTCGGTCAGAACCCGTGATCAGAAACACATCAACCGGAACTGGACGCCAACCCATATGCAGATCCTGAAAGCGGCGGCCGAGGATCCATCCGTCGAGCGGATTTTCGTGGCGGCCGCGATCAAGATCGAAATGTGCAAGCGCGCCGGGCGGGACCGCAGGTGGCTAAGGAAAATCAGGCCGCTCTATGGGCATAACACGCATTTTCACGTGCGCTTGAGATGTCCGAAAGGGTCGCCCCACTGCCGTCGGCAAACCCCGGTCAGCCGGATTTCTCGAGGTGACGGATGTGATAAGACCTTGACCTGGTGGGTAACAGACTATTTGAAACCGCCAAAGCACAAGGCAAAAAAGAAATCCCCCCCAAAGGTCCATCCCCGTCGCGCGCGCGAGATGATCATGGCCGATTTGCCGCGCCAATGCGAAGGGGTGTTGCACGCAAAATGAGACTGATCCTTCTGATTCTGCTGGCGCTTGTGGCCTCTTCACCCGTCGGGGCGGCGCCGAAACTAATTTTTCAGGGCAAATTCCTGTGGACCGTACCGCTGGCTGGTTTTGGCGGCTTTTCGGGCCTGGATATTCAGGCGGACGGGCGCCATTTTGCCACCGTGTCCGACCACGGCAAGATTCTGACCGGCGTTTTGCAGCGTCGAAATGGCCGGATCAGCGGGGTTGGGATCGACAGTTTCGTGCCCCTCCACGATCTGAAAGGCCGTCCGGTTCACGGGCATGATACGGATTCCGAGGGTCTGGTGCTGACCGAAAACGGAACCATCTACGTCTCCTTTGAGGGCCACCACCGGGTCTGGCGCTACAGCACGCCGGGGGGCAAGGCGACGCGCACTGGAACGCATCCGGATTTTGCCAAGATGCAGGTCAACGCGTCGCTGGAGTCACTGGCCATCGACCAAGGGGGTGCGCTTTACACGATGCCCGAGCGTTCAGGGCGGATCGACCGCCCATTTCCGGTTTACCGCCACCGAAGGGGCACGTGGAAAAAGGTGTTCTCGATCCCCCGTCGCGGAAGGTTTCTTGCGTCTGGATCAGATTTCGGCCCGGACGGGAAATTCTATCTGCTCGAGCGTGATTTCCTCTGGTATCGCGGCTTTGCCACCCGGATTCGCCGATTTGATCTGACCGACAAGGGGTTCACGAACGAGGAAACCCTGCTGGAAACCGCCTATGGCGATTATGACAATCTCGAAGGGCTGGCGACCTCGCGAGACGCTCAGGGCAATATCCGACTGACGATGATCTCAGATGACAATTTCAACATTCTGCAATCGACCGAGTTTGTGGAATTCCTGCTGCCCGCATCAAAACCGGCATCAAAATCCGGATCAAATCCGGTTTCCAAATCCACAGCAGACCAAACCGTCAGGACCCGTTAAAACCCGGGCCCAAGTTTGGCGTAGGCCTCGGCTGCGGTCTCGACAAAGCTGAACAACGAAAGGTCATCTCCCGAGATCGTGCCGGCCTCAGCCAGAGCCTCCCAGTTGACGATGGTTTTCCAGAATGACTTGCCAAACAGCAAAACCGGGATGCGATCCATCCGCCCGGTCTGGATCAGGGTCAGGCTTTCAAACAGCTCATCAAGCGTGCCAAACCCGCCGGGAAAGACGACAATCGCCTTGGCGCGCATCAGGAAATGCATCTTTCGCACGGCAAAATAATGGAAATTAAAGCACAGCTCGGGCGTTGCATAGCGGTTCGGGGCCTGCTCGTGGGGCAGCACGATGTTTAGCGAGATCGAGCGCCCGCCGGCATCTTGCGCGCCGCGGTTTCCCGCCTCCATGACGCCGGGGCCGCCGCCGGTGCAAATGACGTCATGCGTGCCGCCACTTTCAAGGCTTTTGAGGGTGCAAAGGCGAGCAAATTCACGCGCTTCGTCATAGTATTTCGACAGGCTTGCAAGGGTCGGCGTGCGGGCGCTGGCCTTTTTTGATGGCTCAGGAATACGGGCGCCGCCGAACATGACGATCGTGCTTTGCAGGCCGATTTCCTCGAACACCATTTCGGGTTTCAACAGCTCCAGCTGCAGGCGCACGGGGCGCAGTTCGTCCCGGCACAGAAAATCCGGGTCATTGAAGGCCAGCCGATAGGTTGGCGCGCGGGTCTGCGGCGTATCGGGTATCTTGCGCGTTGTCTGGATATCTTTGCGGGCGTCGGGAAATCGGCGAAAATGCATTTTTTCCGGCATTTCTGCTCTCCTTGGAAACCTGTCGAACGAGACTACGCGCTTGGCGGTGGAAAGGCCAGAACGGGATTTTGCCATCTCGTGGGTGCGGGCCTGCCCACGGAATGTCGTTTTCGCACATGCTGCGGTCGACTCTTCTGTGCCAGTGCGGCAAAATTCCTGCACATTGTCGTCAAGGAATGAATGAAACGGAGACCGGCACCATGAAAACCCATGTCAAGGCCTGCATCGTCGGGGGCGGTGTGGTTGGCACTTCGATCGCCTATCATCTGGCAAAAGCGGGCTGGAAAGACATCCTCTTGTTGGAACGTGATGAGCTGACCAGCGGCTCGACCTGGCATGCGGCGGGCCTGCTGCCCCTGTTCAACATGGGTTACGCGGCGGGGCATATCCACGACTACTCGGTCAAACTCTACAAGACACTTGAGAAAGAGACGGGCCTTGATGTCGGGTTCAAGGTTGTTGGCAACCTGCGCATGGCACAGACCGAGGCGCGGATGGATGAGTTCCGTCTTTATGCCTCAACCGCCGAAACGCTGGGCATTCCCTACGAATGGCTGTCAGCAAAACAGATCGGTCAGCGCTGGCCCCTGTTCAAGACCGAGGATCTGGCCGGGGCGCTGTTTCACCCGACCGATGGCTACATCAACCCGGCTGATGTTACGCAGGCGATGGCCAAGGGCGCCCGGCAGCGCGGGGTTGAAATTGTTCGCAAGCGGCAGGTCAACTCTTATGAATGGACGGGAACCGAGTGGATCGTGCGCGGGGTCGTCATGGCCGAGCGTGGCCATTCACTGATCGAGACCGAGGAGACCTTTGAAATCCGGGCAGAGCATGTGGTCACCGCCACCGGAAATCACGCCCAGCGCACTGCGCGCCTTTTGGGAATCCGCAGCCCGGCAATCCCCGTCGAGCACCAGTATTTCGTGACCGAGCCGGATCCGGCGCTGGTTGACTGGCGGAAATCCAATCCCGAGCATCCGGTGATGCGCGATGCGGATGCCAAGAATTATATCCGCGAAGAGCGGGGCGGCTGGTTGGTCGGAATCTACGAACGAGGCGCTCCGGCGCGGTTCCGATACGGGGTGCCCGACAGCTTCCGTGCGGACCTATTTCAACTGGATCTTGAGCGCATCGAAAACGAATACATGGAGATGATCCACCGGGTTCCAAGCGCCGAGACGGTTGGCCTCAAGGACGATTTCAACGGTCCAATCTGCTATACGCCGGACGGCAACCCGCTGGTCGGCCCGGCACCGGGGCTGCGCAATATGTGGTTGGCGGAAGGCTTTAGTTTCGGGATCACCGCGGCGGGCGGCACCGGATATTATCTGGCCCAGATGATGGTTGAGGGCGAGGCCGAGATCGACATGGCCAGCATGGACCCCAAGCGCTACGGCAACTGGATGACCACCGAATACGCCGTCACCAAGAACGAGGAGTGCTATTCGCACGTTTACGTGCTGCATCACCCCGACGAAGAGCGCCCCGCCGCGCGGCCGTTGCGCACCTCTCCGGCCTATGATCGGCAAAAGGCGCTGGGCGCGCAATTCGGTCAGGTGAATGGCTGGGAGCGGCCCAATTACTATGCGCCTGACGGGTTTAACGATGCGGCCAGCCGCTCCTTTCGGCGCGGCGGCTGGTGGTCCTACGTCGTGGATGAGGCTCGTGCCATCCGTCACGGTGTTGGGCTGATTGACGCCACTGCATTTGCCAAACACGTTGTTCGCGGACCCGGTGCCCGGGCGTTCTTGGACTGGTTTACCTGCAACAAACTGCCCCGTGTCGGGCGGATCAACCTGACCTATGCGCTGACCGCCAAGGGCACGACGCGCACCGAATACACGATTGTGCGTCTGGCCGAGGACGAGTTCTACCTTGTCAGCGCCGGTGCCTGGCAAACCTACGACAGCGACTTTCTCTGCAAGGCCGCCGCCGACAAGGCTCCTGATTTTGGCCCTGTCGAAATCCATGACGTGACCAACCAATGGGGCGTTTTTGCCATTGCCGGCCCCAAGAGCCGCGCGGTTCTGGGCGCGTTGATCCGTGATTCCAACCCTGAAACTGCCCTGTCAAACAAACGCTTTCCATGGCTCAGCATGCACAACATCGAACTGGGCATGTGCCCGGTGCGGGCTATCCGTGTCGCCTATACGGGCGAGCTGGGCTGGGAATTGCACCACCCGATCGAGATGCAGAATTACCTCTGGGATAAACTGATGGAGGCTGGCGCAGAGCACGGGTTGAGGCCGGTCGGCGCGCGGGCGCAGAACTGGCTGAGGCAGGAAAAATCCTACCGTGCCTTCGGAACCGAGCTTGGCCGCGATGCAACTCCGCTTGAGGCCGATCTGCCCCGCTTTGTCGATCTGTCCAAACCGTTCCACGGCAAGGCGGCGATGGAGGCAACCGGAATTCGGGCCAAATGCGTGACACTGCTGATCGACGGGCCCGATGACGCCGACCCCTGGGGCCGCGAGGCGCTGTATGACGGCGACAAGATGATCGGTCGCCTGACCTCAGGCGGCTATTCGGTGGCTTTTGAAAAATCAATTGGCATGGGGTATGTGCGCCCCGATCTGGCCAATCCCGGCCAGCGGCTGAAGGTCAGGATGTTTGACCGGCTGTGGGATGCCGAGGTGGTCGAGGACAGCCCGTATGATCCCAAGAACACGACCATCCGGCAGGATATCTGACGCGTGTGAGCGGGCATCAGAACTCGGGTCTACGCCCTGAGACGCGCGTGGATCAGCCGTTTGGGGCGGCCTTTTGATCCCGACCCGACAGGGCCAGTTCAAACATCGCGTCGTCAACATTTCCGCCCGACGCAATTGCGATCACGTCGCCCTCGGGCAGCATGTCGGCGTGAAATAATGCGCCGGCCAAGGCAGCGGCGCCACCCGGCTCGACAACGATCTTGAGGTGGCTGAAGGCCAGCGCCATTGCCTGCAAGCACGCGTTATCGGAAACCACGGGGCCGGGTTGGCACAGGCGGCGCAGGATCGGGAACGGCAGCTCACCTGGCGAAGGGGTGATGATCGCATCGCAAATTGAGCCGGTCAGCGTCGGGTTGCGTTCGATCCGGCCACTGGCCAACGAGCGGTTCGTGTCGTCAAAACCCTCGGGCTCGACAGGGTGGACGCTCATGTGTGGGGCCTCGTCCGCCAATGCCAGCGCCGTCCCCGAGGTCAGCCCGCCGCCGCCGCAGGGAACCAGAACCGCCGCTTTTTCAATCCCGGCCGCACGGGCCTGCGCGGCGATCTCCAGACCGACAGTGCCCTGTCCTGCGACCACGAACGGGTCGTCAAACGGTTTGACCAGCGTCAGGCCGCGCGCCTCGGCAAGGTCGGCCCCAAGGGCGTCACGGTCCTCGGTTGCGCGCTCGTACAGAACCACCTCGGCACCCAGCGCCTTTGTGTTGGCAATCTTCAAGGCGGGTGCGTCGCTGGGCATGATGATGACGGCATGGGTGTTGTGCATCCGTGCGGCCAGTGTCACCCCTTGTGCGTGATTGCCCGAGGAATAGGCGATGACGCCCCGGGCCCGGGTCTTTTCATCCATCGCTGACAGCGCCGACCAAGCGCCGCGGAACTTGAATGAGCCCGTGTGCTGCAGGCATTCCGCCTTGACGAAAACCCGTCGTCCGGCGATTTCGTCCAGAAATGGCGAACTCAGCAACGGGGTTTGTCGCACCCTTCCGTTGGCGCGCCGTGCGGCAGCCCGGATCATTTCGACCCCGATCATGCGATGGCCTCCAGAAATTCATTGATCAGCAGCAGGCTTTCATCTTCGTCCAACAGAGGGATATGAGCGCGATCCGGCACCTGCGAGAACATGACGTCGGGGCGGTGGGCCTGCATCCGCCGGACCGCATCGGGGGTCAAAAGGCGTGAATTCTCGCCCCGCAGAAGTGCCACCGAAAGCCCGTCGAGCGCCTCAAACAGCGGCCACAGATCGACCTCGGGGCCGTTGAACGTGGCCTCGGTCGAGATCCGCAACGCCGGGTCATACCGATTCACCAGACCAAAGGGCGTCTGGCGCCAGTGGTGCGTCGCCTCCAACAGCCAGCGCTCGGGCGGAATATTGGCAAACCCTTCCATTTCGGCGGGCAGCATTTTGGCGGCTTGCAGATAATCGCGCCAAGGGGGATTTTTGCCGATATAGGCGACGATCCGGCCCAGATCGGCCCGGTCGATTTCCGGGCCGACATCGTTCAGAAAAACGCCGCTAAGGCGGGCTTTGGCAGTTGCGGCCAGAAACATGCCGATGATCCCGCCGCGGGACGAGCCGATGATCGCGGCCTTCTCGATATCCAGATGATCGAGCAGTTCGATCGCATCGCGTGCTTCGATCGGGACCGAATAGTTCAGCGGATTTTTGTCCCATTCGCTTTCACCGCGGCCACGGTAATCCATGCGGATCAGCCGCGCGCCCTTGATATGGGGCAGCATGTCATCGAAATCGCGATGGGTGCGGGTCAGCCCGGCAAGGCACAGGACCGCCGGCCCCTCGCCGTCATCCTCATAGGCCAGATTGAGGCCGTCAGAGGTTGTGAACCGCTTCATTTCACGCCTCTCGCGATTTCAGGAATGGTGGTCAGGTCACGCAGGATCACCTGCGGCTGCCAGGGCAGGCGGTCAACGGGTTCCCGCGCGCGGTTGGCCCAGGCCGTGTAAAACCCGTTGCCCGCCGCCGCGCAGGCGTCCCAGCAGTTCGAGGACACGAACAAGACCTCGCCCGGCTGGCAGCCAAAGCGGGTCATTACCATGTCATAGACCGATTTGTGGGGTTTGAAGATGCCGACCGTTTCGACACTTAAAACATCGTCCAGAACGTCGCCAATTCCGGCCGATTTCACCGCGCCGTCCAGCATCTCGGGCGAGCCGTTCGACAGGATGGCGGTGTTCATCCCCATCTCTTTCAGCGTGGCCAGCATTGTCGGTACTTCCTTATAGGCAGAAAGACCCCAATAGAGCGCCAGCAGACGTTCGCGCAGCTCATTGTCGCCATCCAGCCCTGTGGCCTCGAGCGCATAATCCAGCCCTTCGCTGGTGACGGTCCAGAAATCGGTGTGCGCGTCGGCCAGCGCCCGCAGCCAGCTGTATTGCAGTTGTTTCAGGCGCCAGATATTCGCCAGATCCTGCCATTTTTCGGCCAGCGCCCCGCGCCCCGGCTCGGCGGCACATTCGCGGGCGGCGGCGGACACGTCAAACAGGGTTCCGTATGCGTCGAATACGCAGGTGGTGATGGGCATGATCAGGACTCCTCGGCTTGTGACCGCGCAAGTCTGGCCCCGAAAGCGGCAAAATAAAAGGGCGAATGTCGCAACGTCACGTCAGCGGTTTTCTGTGCAATAAGCCCGTGCCCGGCCATTAGTCGCCGCTCTGCAACATGCCCATGATGTGAAAGCCGCCGTCAACGTGGACGATTTCGCCAGTGGTGCAGGCACCCTGATCCGAGGCCAGATAGACGGCGGTGCCGCCAACGGCCTCAAGCGTGGCATTGCTGCCAAGAGGAGCGTTTTCACCGATCACGCGGTAGACCTTGCGCGCGCCCCCAATGGCGGCTCCGGCCAGTGTTTTCATCGGGCCGGGCGAGATGGCGTTGACACGGATACCCTGCCGTCCCAGATCGTTGGCCAGATAGCGCATCGTGCTTTCCAGTGCTGCCTTGGCGACACCCATGACGTTGTAATTGGGCTGCACGCGCTGGCTGCCCATATAGGTCAGAGTGATCAGGCTGCCGCCGTCGCTCATCAACGGTTCGGCGCGGCGTGCCAGATCGATGAAGCTGTAGCACGAGATATCCAGCGAATTCGTGAAATTCTCGCGGCTGGTATTGATGAAGCGCCCGGTCAATTCGGACTTGTCGGAAAAGGCAATCGCGTGAACCAGAAAATCCAGTCGCCCCCATTCCGCGGCCAGCCGGGAAAACACCGCGTCTAGCGACTCTTCGTCCTGCACATCGGCAGGCAGCACAAGGTTCGATCCGACGCTGGCCGCCAGCGGTGCCACGCGCTTGCCAAAGCCCTCGCCCTGATAGGTAAAGGCCAGTTCGGCACCCTCGGCGGCCATCGCCTTGGCGATCCCCCAGGCGATAGAGCGATCATTGGCGACCCCCATGATCAGGCCGCGTTTTCCGGTCATAAGGTTCGCCATTTGTCTATCCGTGATATTTGCTGAGAACCAGCGTTGCGTTGGTGCCGCCAAAGCCAAAGCTGTTGGACATAACCGTATCCAGCCCCGCGTTATCGCGCCGTTTGGTGACGATCTCGTCGGGGTGAAGGGCCGGGTCCAGCTCATCGACGTTTTTCGATGCGGCGATGAAATCGTTTTGCAGCATCAGCAGGCTATAGATGGTTTCCTGCACGCCGGTCGCGCCAAGGCTGTGGCCGGTCAGCGATTTGGTTGAGCTGATGGGCGGGGTCGTCCCCTCGCCAAAGACCCGGCGCACGGCCTTGACCTCGGTCACATCGCCCGCCTGCGTCGAGGTGCCGTGGGCGTTGATATAATCAACCTTGCGCTCCCCAAGGTTCGCGATGGCCAGTTTCATCGACCGCTCGCCGCCCTCGCCCGAAGGGGCCACCATGTCATAGCCATCCGAGGTGGCGCCATATCCCGTCACCTCGGCATATATTTTCGCGCCGCGCGCCTTGGCATGTTCCAGCTCCTCAAGCACGACAACCCCGCCGCCACCGGCGATCACGAACCCGTCGCGTTTCACGTCAAAGGCGCGGCTTGCCGCCTCGGGGGTTTCGTTGAATTTCGAACTCATCGCGCCCATCGCGTCAAACAGGCATGAAAGGGTCCAGTCCAGCTCCTCTCCGCCACCGGCAAAAACGATGTCCTGCTTGCCCATCTGGATCTGCTCAACCCCGTTGCCGATGCAATGGGCGCTGGTGGAACAGGCCGAGGTGATGGAATAATTCACCCCCTTGATCTTGAACGGGGTCGCCAGACAGGCCGAGTTGGTGGATGACATGCAGCGCGTCACCATGAACGGTCCCATGCGTTTTGGCGCGCCTTTTTCAATCACGATCTGATGGGCGTGAAAAAAGTTTGAGGTGCTTGGCCCGCCCGAGCCCATGACAAGGCCGGTGCGCGGGTTTGAAACATCGTTGTCTTCTAGGCCGCTATCGGCAACCGCTTGCTGCATCGCCAGAAAATTATAGGCCGCCCCCGGCCCCATAAACCGCATCTGGCGCTTGTCAATATGGTCGGCCGGGTTGATGTCGGGCATGCCGTAAACCCGGCTGCGAAAGCCGTGTTCGGTCATATCGGGGGATGCGGTGATGCCCGATTTCCCCTCTTTCAGCGAGGTCAGAACCTCGTCCACGTTATTGCCGATTGACGAGATGATCCCCATCCCTGTGATAACCACGCGACGCATCGGCGCCTCCTGTTGTTTTCTGATCCGTAATTCAGCTTTCTGACAGCGCGACCTTCATGTCCTTGACCAGATAGATCACCTCGCCATCGGCTTCGACCCGACCATCGGCGACGCCCATGGTCAGGCGGCGGGTCTGGATGGCCTTGGTGAAATCGACGTAATAGGTCAGCATCTTGCGATCGGGCCGCACCATGCCAGTCAACTTGACCTCGCCCACGCCCAGCGCATAGCCACGCCCCTGCCAGCCACGCCAGCCAAGGTTGAAGCCTGTCAGCTGCCACAAGGCATCAAGCCCCAGACAGCCGGGCATGATCGGGTTGCCGGGGAAGTGACATTCAAAGAACCACAGATCCGGCTTGATGTCGAACTCGGCCACCACATGACCCTTGCCATGTTCGCCGCCATCGCCTGAGATTTCCGTCACTCGGTCCATCATCAGCATCGGCGGGGTGGGCAGCTGCGCGTTGCCGGGACCGAACAATTCTCCGCGCGCACATTGCAAAAGCCCGTCACGATCAAAGCTGGATGGGTATTCTGACATGTCTGTTTTGACTCCGTCCCGGGATGTTCCTAAACCTTGCACTCTCCTACCATCCCGGCCAAAGGAGGCGCAATAGAAACCGCGCCAAAAGGGATTTCGGCAAGGGGAATTGAAATTCCTGCAAAAAGCGGGGATATTGCAAGACTGATGGCACAGATACAGGACAAACCGGGCATGACCCCATCCGAAAGAAGCGCGCGCTGGCTGCAAGGGGCGGGTTTGCGCCCGACACGACAACGCCTCGCCCTGGCCGAGTTTCTGGTCGGCGACGGTAAGGACCGCCACGTCACGGCTGAAAGCCTGCACACCGCGTCACGCGCCAGCGGCAGCCCGGTTTCTCTGGCCACCGTCTACAACACCTTGCGCGCCTTTTGCGAGGCGGGGCTGCTCAGCGAGATTGCCATGGATGGCAACAAATCCTATTTCGATACGCGCACTGACGATCACCCGCATTATTTCTGGGAGGAAAGCGGCCAGTTAACCGACGCTCCAAAGGACGATCTGCGGTTCCACAGCCTGCCGCCGGTTCCCGAGGGAATGGAGATCACCAAGGTCGATGTCGTGATCCGGATGCGCAAGGTTTCCCCTGGCAAGAGGGCCTGACGGGAGGTTGAGCGATGAGGCGCTGAGCGGCGGCAGGCCGAGGGCTGGTGGGCACCACGTCAGAACCACTGCCCCGGCTCCATCAGGCCAAGCTCCATCAACTGATGCGAGTCCCAGGTAAATTTCCGCGAATTTCCCCAGGTGAACTGATCGATCTCTGCGGCCGATCCCGGGTTCGTGCGCAGCGACTTGGCCACCCGGAACGAACAGATTGCGGCGGTGACATTATGGTGCCATTTGCAGGCATACGTGTTGTATTCTTCGATATTAAAGGTGTGGTCAGGGCGCAGCTTCAGCCCTTTTTGGGCCAGAAACAGTCCGATCCGGTCAATCTTGCGTCGCTCCCAGGGGATGTGCTCTTCGAACCGCCAGCGCAGGCCGCCAAACATGTCAAGCTGCCGCTCCTGCCTCTGCCCCTCGCGCCAGCGCGCATGGGCATAATATCCGGCCTGATCCAGATGCGCTGTTTGCAGCGAGACGCCGTTGCTGTTCTCGCCCAGGTCTTCGGCGTAGAGGTCGATGGCGTAGGTCAGGATCGAATCCCGCCGTTCCTCGCTGACAAAGCGGGTCAGTTCGCCGATGCTGCGGGTCTCGGAAAACGGATAGAAAAGGTATTCGGCGTTGAACCCGTAATAAACCCAGTGCCCCTCAAGCGCCGGAATCATCCGGTTCAGCGTCTCAAACGGATTGTCACGGGCGAAATCATGGGGGACCAGATCGATATTCTCGGCAAGATCCGGGGCAATCTCGAGGTCGCTTGGCGCAAGCGCGACAATGTTGGGGAATCCCAGACGCAGATGGTGGCGCAGGGTCGAGTCGGTCTCGCAGTAATCCTCCATCAGCAGGATCGCAACCGGACCGGGCGCAAGGGGGCGGGACAGATAGGCGCTGACATTGGCGTGTTGCATGGTTTCGAACCTGTTTTCCCCCATGCTTCGGGCAAAATCGATCATATTGCAAGCCTCACACCGGGTGCTCGCCGATTGCCAGCGCTGGCACAACCGTGTAGACCGCGCGGGATCCGGAACCCCGCACGCCGAAGACAGGACCCAGCATGTCGGAAAATCGCAAAGTTTTCGTAAAGACCTATGGCTGTCAGATGAATGTTTATGACAGCGAGCGCATGGTTGCCGCCCTTGGCCCGACGGGCTACACGCAGACGGATCGGGTTGAGGATGCGGACATGATCCTGCTCAACACCTGCCATATCCGCGAGAAAGCCGCCGAAAAGGTCTATTCCGAATTGGGCCGCCTGAAACCTCTGAAACGAGACAACCCTGATCTGGTCATCGGGGTCGCCGGTTGTGTCGCGCAGGCCGAGGGCGAAGAGATCCTGCGTCGCCAGCCCCTCGTTGACCTCGTTGTGGGGCCGCAGGCCTACCACCGTTTGCCGGCCCTTGAGCAGGCCGCGCGCGCCGGTGCAAAGCCCGTGGATACCGAATTCCCCGAAGAGGACAAGTTTTCGCACCTGCCCCGGGGGCCAAAGATGCGCCGCGCCCCGTCTGCGTTTCTGACTGTTCAGGAAGGTTGTGACAAGTTCTGCGCCTTTTGCGTCGTACCCTATACGCGCGGAGCCGAGGTCAGCCGCCCGGCCGAGCGAATTCTCGACGAAGCCCGCGATCTGGTTGACCGGGGAGTTCGCGAAATCACCCTGTTGGGGCAGAACGTCAACGCCTATCACGGCCCAGCCTCCGGGGGGGAATGGAGTCTGGCGCAACTGATTGGCGCGCTGGCCGATATCGACGGGCTTTTGCGCATTCGATTCACCACCAGCCACCCCAATGACATGCAGGACGACCTGATCGAGGCCTTTGGGTCGAGCGAAAAGCTGATGCCATATCTGCATTTGCCTGTGCAGTCCGGCTCGGACCGGATCCTGAAGGCCATGAACCGCCGGCATACCGCGCAAAACTATATCGACCTGATCGAGCGCATCCGCACCGCCCGGCCCGATTTGCTGCTGAGCGGCGACTTTATCGTCGGCTTTCCGGGCGAGACCGAGGCCGACTTTCAGGATACTTTGCGTCTGGTGGAAGCGGTGGGGTACGGGCAGGCCTACAGCTTTAAATACTCCGCGCGTCCGGGGACGCCGGCGGCCGAGCGGGACGAGGTTTCGGATGTGGATAAAACCGATCGTCTGGCCCGTTTGCAGGCGCTTCTCAGTGCCCAGCAGAAGGCTGCACAGGAGGCCATGGTCGGGCGTGAGGTCAAGGTTCTTTTCGAGAAAACCGGCAGGCAGTCAGGACAGTTGGTGGGCAAGTCGGAATACCTACATGCTGTGCATGCGACCTGTGATTCCGCAAGGATTGGGGCCGTTGTCCCCGTTCGAATCACATCGGCGGCGCCAAATTCTCTGGCTGGCGAGGTGATCTGAGCCCCGCCGATCTGTGGCAATATGGAGTCACCTCGGCGATTTTCCGGGTGATTTTCAAGCAATCGTGATCGCTTTTCCTTTCAATCCGCGATTGTTCCCGTTTCTGTGGATAATTAACAAAAAATCGCTTCACAAAATTGCAGGATTTGCTAGACTTTAACGAAATAATAATCCGGGTGGAGGCAGAATGGCTGGGGCAACCAGCACACCTCGGTGGTGATATAGGCAAAGGACGGTAACAGTGTTTTCACATATCAAAAAGGCAACCCTGATGGGTGTCGCAGTGGCGATGGGTCTGCTGCTGACCGCGGCGGCCAGTTCGGCGGGCCGGTTCGTCGGGGGCGAACAATATATTCCCGGAATCTGGATCGACCCGGACGGGTGCGAGCATTGGGCAATGGACGACGGGGCCGAGGGGTACATGACCCCGAATGTTACCCGCGACGGCATCCCGGTCTGCCATCGGGTCAAGGCCTGTCGCGTGGAAAATTCTGATCAGCTTTTCGCGGTCGATAAATCCTACATCAACCCGGCCAACCGCAAGCGGCTCGCCAATTTCTTTCGCACAGCCGGGGCCAGTGCCTATTCCATTTACGGGCACACCGACAGCGATGCTTCGGACGCTTACAACATGGCGCTGTCTCTTCGGCGTGCCAAGGCCGTCGCCGACATCGCCAGAAGCGTCGGGGCAAGGGTCGCAGCAGTGCGCGGCTTTGGTGAACGACAACCCATTGCCACCAACAAGACGGCCTACGGCAAAAGCCGGAACCGTCGCGTCGAAATCATTTGTATCCGATAGGCAGGGGACAGGCATGAAACCCATATTTAAATGGTCCGCTCTTGGTGTCGTCGCTGTTGCGACCGCCTGCACGCCCATCGGTCCGGATAAATCCTATGACAGGCAACTTTTCAATCGGCACCCTCTGAGCAAGATGAAGGCGGGAATATGGATTGATCCGCACGGGTGTGATCAGTGGATCATTGACGATGGCGTCGAAGGTTATCTTTCCGCGCGGCTCGACCGATATGGTAAGCCGGTCTGCTCGGGAATTGCGCCGCCGACAATGATCGTCGGAAGATTCAAGAACAAAGTCCCCGATCCCCTGTGATACCGGCGCGGCCTTGGCCAATTTTGCAACCTTTTGACAAAACGGGATATCCGCTCCGTTTTGTCGGCGGTGCCATGCCCGTCGCCGCCGGTTCGGTCGCATGGCGGGAAAACGTGGGATCGGTCTTTTCGTGATTCAATATTTTGTCGAAACGCTATAATGACAGATTGTGAATTTTCCGTGCATGGCCTTGCGCGGTGGCTCGCTTTTAGGCAGCATGATCCGGCAAAACCCTGCGAACGGAGAACGCCTTGGCGATAGACGCCCAGCACCTGACAGATTTGAGCCAAGACTGCACCGAAACCGTCGTGGATTTCCCGGATAACCGGTTGTTGATTGATTTATGTGGCGAATTTGACACCAATCTCGCCCAGATCGAGCAGGCGCTTGACGTGCAGATTCACCGCCGCGGGAACAAGCTGCAGGTTTCCGGGGATTGTGCCCAGATATCGCAGGCGCTGGCGGTCTTGCGCGCCCTTTATGCGCGGCTGGAATCCGGTCGGCCTTTGGAAGCAGGCGATATCAGCGCGGCCCTGCGCCTCGGCAAAGACGAGACCAGCGGAACAACGCACCCTGACAGCCAGCTTGAGATGTTTGGCAGTGGCGCCATCGAGATCAAGACGCGCAAAAAATCGGTTGAGCCGCGCAGCGCCCGTCAGGCTGCCTATATTCGCGCGCTTCTCGACAACGATCTGGTATTCGGCCTTGGTCCGGCGGGGACGGGCAAGACGTATCTGGCCGTGGCGGTTGCGGTTTCGATGCTTGTCGAGGGGCGCGTTGATCGCATCATGCTGTCGCGTCCGGCGGTGGAGGCTGGCGAACGCCTCGGTTTTCTGCCCGGCGACATGAAGGACAAGGTCGATCCTTACATGCAGCCGCTTTATGACGCGCTGAACGATTTTTTACCGGCCCGGCAACTGGCCCGAATGATCGACGAGAAAAAGATCGAAATCGCCCCTTTGGCGTTCATGCGCGGCCGGACGTTGTCGCATGCTTTCGTGGTGCTGGATGAGGCACAAAATGCCACCAGCATGCAGATGAAGATGTTCCTGACCCGGCTTGGCGAGGGCTCACACATGGTCGTGACGGGCGACATGTCACAGGTCGATCTGCCCCGCGGAGTGCTGTCCGGCCTGATCGAGGCCGAACGGATCCTGCGGCGCGTTGAAGGCATCGGTTTCGCCCGCTTTACATCGCGCGACGTTGTGCGCCATCCAATGGTCGCCCGCATCATCGAGGCCTATGACGGTGCCGGGAAACCTGATGCCGGAACCTGACGCAAGGCTTGTGGACGTCCTGCTGGAGGACCACCGCTGGGCAGATGTGGCGCTGGGCGCGCTTGCCGAACAAGCGGCGCGCGCGACGCTGGGCCACCTCGGGCTGGAACCGGACGCTTTTGAAATTGCGCTGTTGGGGTGCGATGATGCCCGTATTGCAACGCTGAACACGCAGTTTCGCAATCGCGATGGCGCGACCAACGTCCTTTCCTGGCCCGCTCAGTCCTTGGCCTCGACTGGGGCAGGGGGCGCCCCGGCTGATCCTGTCCTCACCGACGCGGGCGGGCCGACCGGGCTTGGCGATATCGCGATTTCGTATGACACCTGTCAACGCGAAGCGCAGGCACAGAACAAGACGTTTTGCGCCCACACCAGCCACCTTTTGGTGCACGGCTGTCTGCACCTGTTGGGTTACGATCACATTCGCGACAAAGACGCTGCCTTGATGGAGCGGTTAGAGGTTGAAATACTTGCAAATTTGGGTATTGCGAACCCATATTAGAGGTGTCCGCAGTTGACGGACGGTTTGCGGAACGGGAATATGGGCGAATCCGGCGAAGGATTATCTGGCGCGGCGCGGCGCGCGCATACGGAACACAGGAAACAGAAATCCGGCCTTTTGGCCCGGTTGTTCGGCAAACATCCCGAGGCTGTGGGCGTGTCTGGCAAGACGAACGGCACGTCTGCCGTGCAATCGGGCGCACAACCGCCGGCGGATCGCGGGCTTGGCAACCTGAACCGCGTCCGGGTCGAGGATGTTGCGGTGCCTCGCGCCGAGATCGTTTCAGTCCCGCTCAAGATCGAATTGGACGCGCTGGTTGACATATTTCGCGACAGCGGCCTGACCCGCCTGCCGGTCTTTGACGAGACGCTGGACCAACCGTTGGGCTTTGTCCATCTCAAGGATCTGGCGCTGAAGCACGGGTTTTCCTGCGACGACAGCCATCTTGAGCTGAAGAGCATGCTGCGTCCGCTTCTGTTTGCGCCACCCTCGATGCCGATCGGCGTTTTGCTGCAGAAAATGCAGACTGACCGCATTCACATGGCGCTGGTGATTGATGAGTTTGGCGGCGTCGACGGGCTGGTGACCATCGAGGATCTGATCGAGCAGGTGGTTGGCGAAATCGAGGATGAGCATGACGTGGATGAGGGGCGCGCTTGGTCGCTGGAATCTCCGGGCGTTTACCTTTGCCTTGCGAAATCTCCGCTGGAGGAGTTCGAGGCCGAGATCGGCATGAAACTGGTGGCCCCCTCGGACGGCGACGAGATCGACACCCTCGGCGGTCTGGTCTTTATGTTGGCCGGTCGCGTGCCGGTGCGCGGCGAAGTGATCCGCCACCGCAACGGTGTCGAATTCGAGGTTCTCGAGGCCGACCCGCGCCGGATCAAGCGCCTGCGCGTCGTGCTGCCGTCAAAAGCCCTGAGCAAATGAGCGCCTTTGCCGCCCGGCTGAGCTGCTGGTTTGGGGCGCAAAACAGGGCGATCCGCTCGGCCGGTCCGCTGGGGCTGGGGGCGTTGGCCAGTCTGGGGCAGGCCCCCGTGGGGTGGCCACTGGCCAGCATTCTGGCGTTTCTCGCGGTGTTTCTGCTGCTGTCCGATCTGCGCAGCATCAGGGCCGGCCTGTGGGTTGGCTGGATGTTCGGCAGCGGTTATTTTCTGGTAACCCTGTTCTGGATCACCGATCCTTTCATGGTTGATGCCGCGGCCACCGGCTGGATGGCACCCTTTGCGCTGGTCTTCATGGCCGGGGGGCTGGCGTTATTCTGGATGGCGGCGTTCGGGCTGGCCGTATGGCTGGGAAGCGGGCCGAAGACGCGGGTTCTGGCCGTCGTTGTCACCCTGAGTCTGGCCGAACTGGCGCGCGCCAATGTGTTGACCGGCTTTCCCTGGGCATTGCCGGGGTATATCTGGGCGGATACACCGCTGGCGCAGTTTGCCGCGTTTGCCGGGCCGCATGGTTTGGTTCTGTTGACCCTTGCGCTGGCCGGGTTGCCCCTGATCACGCGTTACCCGGCGTTGGGGTTAGGTCTTTCTGCCGCGCTATTTCTGGGCCTGTGGAGCGCCGGGAGCCTGCGCCTTTCTGCGCCGCTTGGCGAGCGCAAAACCCCGATCCGGTTGCGCCTCGTTCAACCCAATGCGGCGCAGGCGGAAAAGTGGGATCCAAAGATGATGCCGGTGTTTTTCCGCCGCCAACTGGCCTTGACCCGTGCTGTGGCCAAAACCCCGCCGGATCTGGTGATCTGGCCCGAGACCTCCATTCCGGGTTGGCTGGATGAACAGCTGTCGGCGCAAAAAGAGATCGTCGATGCCGTGCCGTCAGGCAGTCGGGTCATTGTCGGAGCGCGCTTGGCGGTGGCAGGGCGTTATTATAACGTGCTGGCGCTGCTGGGGGCGCGCGGCTATGCGCAGCAGGTCTATGCCAAGGCCCATCTGGTGCCGTTTGGCGAATATGTGCCGTTCGCCGGGCTTTTGTCCCGCTTTGGAATTTATGGCCTCGCCGCAGAAGATGGAGGCGGCTTTAGCGCCGGCCATTCAGCGGCACTGCTTGACTTTGGCGCCTTGGGCCGGGTGCGGGCGCTGATTTGTTACGAGGCCATATTCCCGCAGGAAATCTGGCGCAGCGGCCCGCGACCCGACTGGATGCTGCAGATCACCAATGACGCCTGGTTCGGAAAACGCGCCGGGCCGCAGCAGCATTTCCAGCAGGCCCGCTTTCGCGCCATCGAACAGGGCCTGCCGCTGGTGCGCGTGGCCAACACCGGCGTGACTGCGGTGATTGACGCAAGGGGGCAAATCAGTGCGCGCCTGCCCTTTGGTGTTGCCGGTAAACTGGATGCCGTCCTGCCGCCGTCGCTGCCCCCCACGGTTTACAGCCGAACCGGCGATGGGCCGGTCGTTCTGCTATTGCTGCTGTTGGGCGGGGGGCTGTTGGTCCGCCGCCTTGCAAATAGGGATTGACCCCGGCGAATCCGCCCCTTAGGCAGGCAGGTACCGCTGCCACAACGGCTTCCTGACGTGGCAGGTCATCATTCGTATTGGAGCACGACATGTCCCGACAAAATTATCTTTTCACTTCGGAATCCGTTTCCGAGGGCCACCCCGACAAGGTCTGTGACCGGATCTCCGACGGTATTCTTGATGCATTTCTACGCGAGGACCCGTATTCCCGGGTCGCATGTGAAACTTTTGCCACCACTGATCGCGTTGTGGTCGGCGGCGAGGTTCGCGGCCCGCAATCCGTTATCGACAATGTCGAGCAGATCGTGCGCGATTGCGTGCATGACATCGGCTATGAGCAGGACGGCTTTCATTGGCAGAAGATGCAGGTCCACAACTATCTGCACGGACAGTCCGCGGATATTGCCCAAGGGGTGGACGCTGCGGACAACAAGGACGAGGGCGCCGGCGATCAAGGGATCATGTTTGGCTATGCGGTGCAGGAAACGCCCGAGCTGATGCCCGCGCCGATCCATTATTCCCACGCCATTCTGAAACGACTGGCCGAAGTGCGCAAGGACGGGACCGAACCGCGGCTGGGACCGGATGCAAAATCTCAACTGACCTTGCGCTATGAGGATGGCAAGCCGGTCGAAGCGACGTCAATCGTGCTTTCCACCCAGCATCTTGACGACAGCATGACCTCCGATGACGTGCGTGAGCTGGTGTCCCCCTATATCCGCGAGATCCTGCCGGATGGCTGGATCAACGGTGGCACCGAATGGCATGTGAACCCAACCGGAAAATTCGTTATCGGGGGGCCTGATGGCGATGCCGGGCTGACCGGACGCAAGATCATCGTGGACACCTACGGTGGCGCAGCCCCGCACGGCGGCGGGGCGTTTTCCGGCAAGGACCCGACCAAGGTTGACCGCTCGGCCGCCTATGCAGCGCGCTATCTGGCCAAGAATGTCGTCGCCGCCGGCATGGCCTATCGCTGCACGCTGCAACTGGCCTATGCGATCGGTGTGGCCAAGCCGCTATCGATTTACGTCGATACCCACGGCACCGGGACGTTGCCCGAAACCGAGATCGAAAAGGCGGTGGCCGAGGTGATGGACCTGACCCCGCGCGGTATCCGCGAGCATCTGGGCCTGAACCGGCCAATCTTTCAGCGGACCGCGGCCTATGGCCATTTCGGCCGCGCCCCTGAAGACGACGGCGGTTTCAGCTGGGAGCGGCTCGACCTTGTCGACGCGCTGAAATCGGCGGTTTGAGGCGGCAATTCGCGCAGGCGACAGTGGCATGACACAGAAAACCGCCCCCAACGGGGCCCCGTGGCGAAACTTTTACGGGCGGCGCTACGGCAAGACCCTGCGGGACAGTCAGCGCAACTATCTGCGCTCGGATCTGGCCCGGCTGGCCGTTCCCAATGTCAGTTGGGCCGAGAACCCCGCGCGAACCAAGATCGACCCGCAGGCCCTGTTTGACAACGCGCGGGAAATCTGGCTTGAGATCGGTTTTGGCGGCGGCGAGCATATGGTTCACCAAGCAGCGCTGAACCCCGATGTGGGCCTGATCGGGTGTGAGCCGTTCATAAACGGGGTGGCTATGCTGCTTGGGAAAATTCGTGCGGCGGGAGTTGGCAATCTCGCCATACACCCCGGCGACGTGCGCGACCTGTTTGATGTATTGCCGCAGGGCTCGATTGCGCGCGCGTTCCTCCTCTATCCCGATCCCTGGCCCAAGGCGCGGCATCACCGGCGGCGCTTTGTCAATCCCGAGTTTCTGGACCCGCTGGCCGGGGCGATGGCCCCGGGCGCAGTTCTGCGTGTGGCCACGGATATCGACGACTATGTTCGCCAGACGTTGCTGGAATTTGGTCGGCATCCGGATTTTAAGTGGTGCGCTGAAGGCCCCGGCGACTGGCGCGAGCCTTGGGCGGACTGGAGCCCGACCCGATATGAACAAAAAGCCCTGCGCGAAGGACGGCGCCCGTGCTATCTGACCTTTCGCAGGGTTTAGGGCGCAGACCCTGTCTGCAGAGCCCACGGCCACGAATTTGTACAAAGAAAAACAGCATTCGATGGACCCGCCGGACCAGCTGCGTTATCACGCGCTGGAAAACTCAGGATGAGGCAAACATGGCAGCTCACGGCACCCCGATCCCGATGACGACGCGAAAATCCGGCCCATTGCGGGGAATCGCCGAGGTGCCGGGGGATAAGTCCATATCCCACCGGGCCTTGATTCTGGGGGCGCTTAGCGTCGGTGAGACGCATGTCAGCGGCCTGCTCGAAGGGCAGGACGTGCTGGATACGGCGCGGGCAATGACAGCGTTTGGCGCCGAGGTGATCCGGCTTGGCGACGGAGAATGGCGCGTTCACGGCGTCGGCGTTGGCGGCTTTGCCGAACCCGAAAATGTCATCGACTGCGGCAACGCGGGCACCGGCGTGCGCTTGATCATGGGGGCGATGGCCAGCACTCCGATCAGTGCCACATTTACCGGTGATGCCAGCCTCAGGTCGCGCCCGATGGGACGTGTCACCGATCCTCTGGCCCTGTTCGGGGCGCAGGCCTATGGGCGCGCCGGCGGACGTCTGCCCCTGACGTTGGTCGGGGCGCGTGAGGCGGTGCCGGTGCGTTACCGCACGCCGATGGCCTCGGCTCAGGTCAAGTCGGCGGTGCTGCTGGCCGGCCTCAATGCCCGCGGACAAACGGTTGTGATCGAGGAAAAACCGACGCGCGATCATACCGAGCGGATGCTGGCTGGTTTTGGCGCCGAGATTATCACTGAAACGACCGACGCAGGCCGGATTATCACGCTGACCGGCCAGCCCGAGTTGATTGGTCAGGACCTTGTCGTCCCGCGAGATCCCAGCTCGGCCGCCTTTCCGGTTTGCGCGGCACTGATCGTCGAAGGCTCGGATATCGTTGTTCCCAATATCGGCCTTAACCCGACCCGAGCCGGGTTATTCCTGACGTTGCAGGAAATGGGGGCGGATCTGGGTTTTGAAAACATGCGCGAAGCGGGGGGCGAGCCGGTTGCTGATCTACACGCACGGTATTCCCCGGACATGAAGGGGATCGCGGTTCCCCCCGAGCGCGCCGCCTCGATGATTGACGAATATCCGATTCTTGCCGTTGTCGCCGCCAATGCCACAGGGCAAACGCTGATGCGCGGAATTGGCGAATTGCGGGTGAAAGAAAGCGATCGGATCGACGCCATGGCGCGTGGCCTTGCGGCCTGCGGGGTTGGCGTCGATGAAGACCCCTCCAGCCTGAGCGTTGACGGGATGGGACCGGGGGGGGTGCCCGGCGGGGCAACGGTTTCAACCCATCTTGATCACCGTGTTGCCATGTCGTTCCTGTGCCTCGGGCTGGCCGCAAAGCAGCCGGTCAAGGTCGATGACGGTGGCCCGGTGGCGACGTCCTTTCCGGTTTTTGAAACGCTGATGGCAGGCCTTGGCGCGGCGATTGAACGCAACAACAGATAGGAGAAAACATGGCATTTCGTATCCTTTTCTGGATCGTTTCGGTGGTCATGGTCGGGCTCTACTTGATCCTGATGCTGGGGATTGAGCCGGCGCTGGCAAAATACGCCGGGGGCCTCAGCCTGTTTGATCTCAGGCCGCTTGGCTATTCCGCCCTTGATGTAAAGGCGTATTTTCTGGCCCTCACCTCGACGGGGCGGCAGCTCTATCTTGACTATTGGTATCCGGTGGATACCGGGTTTCTGATTTCCCTCAGTGCCTTTTTCGTTTTGGCGATCAAGGCCCTGTTCGGGGCTCGCGCGGGGGCGATGCGGATCGTCTCGGTCGTATTGCCGCTGGCCTACGGGGTCAGCGATGCGGTGGAAAACCTGTTGGTTTCGGCCCTGTTTCAGGCCGGTCCGGAAAATGTGCAGCCCGGGGTGATCTGGTTGGCCAATGTCATGACGCGCAGCAAATTCGTGATCTTCGCAACGCTGATCCTGCTATTAGCGGTCGGCGTTGTGCGCCTGCTGCGTCGGCGTTTTTTCACCTGATGGGAGTGGTCGTTGCCATAGATGGCCCGGCTGCGGCAGGAAAAGGTACGATCGCCCGTGCTGTCGCCACCCGGTTCGGCCTGCGCTATCTTGACACCGGCCTGCTCTATCGGGCGGTTGCAAAGCGCAGTCTTGCCGGCGAGTCCCCGGTTCTGGCGGCGCGGGCGTTGTCGCCAGCCGATTTTGAGGCGTCCGATCTGCGCAGCGCCGCGGTTGCAGCCCGCGCCTCCGAGGTCGCCGCCTTGCCTGAGGTGCGCGCTGCCCTCATGGATTATCAGCGCGCATTTGCCAATTCACCCGAGGGCGCGGTGCTGGACGGACGCGATATCGGTACCGTGATCTGCCCGGACGCGGACGTCAAATTGTTTGTCACCGCCAGCCCCGAGGTCCGCGCCAAGAGGCGCCTTGCAGAATTGCGCCGCGCCGGTGCGACGGTCGATTACCCCGAGGTTCTGGCCGATGTTATCGCGCGGGATCACCGCGACCGCTCGCGCGCCGATGCCCCGATGCAGCTGGCAAAGGATGCGCTCTTGCTTGATACGTCAAACTTGTCTATAGACGCGGCTGTTGCCGAGGCGGTGGCCAATATAAAAAGAATCACAGGGGGTCGGGACTAATGTCCGGCCCTTCGTCGTTTCTCTGCTCTGCCTCACGACCCTGAAACCCAAAGACCTGCGGACCCAACCGCACGGCCCGACAAAACACTGAAAAGGAATGCTATATACATGTCTGCATCTGCAACGATGGAAGAATTCGAAGCCCTTCTGAACGAAAGCTTTGAACTGGAAACCCCCGACGAGGGCTCAGTCGTCAAAGGCACAGTCCTGGCAATAGAAGCCGGACAGGCCATTATCGACATCGGCTATAAAATGGAAGGCCGTGTTGATCTCAAGGAATTTGCAAGCCCCGGCCAGCCGCCTGAAATCGAGGTCGGCGATACCGTCGAGGTCTATCTGGAACGGGTCGAGAATGCCCGTGGCGAAGCTGTCATCAGCCGTGAAAAGGCTCGCCGCGAAGAGGCCTGGGACCGTCTGGAAAAAGCGGCCGAAAAAGAGGATCGCGTCGAAGGCGCCATCTTTGGCCGCGTCAAGGGCGGCTTTACCGTCGATCTGGGCGGTGCGGTCGCGTTCCTGCCGGGCTCGCAGGTCGACGTTCGCCCCGTGCGTGACGCAGGCCCCCTGATGGGTCTGGTGCAACCGTTCCAGATCTTGAAAATGGACCGCCGCCGCGGCAACATCGTCGTTTCCCGCCGCGCCATTCTGGAAGAAAGCCGTGCCGAGCAGCGCGCCGAAATCGTTGGCAAGCTGAACGAAGGCGACGTTGTGGACGGGGTGGTCAAGAACATCACCGAATACGGTGCGTTTGTGGATCTGGGCGGCGTTGACGGGCTGTTGCACGTTACCGACATGGCCTGGCGTCGCGTCAACCACCCGTCGGAAATCCTGACGATCGGTGAAACCATCAAGGTCCAGATCGTCAAGATCAACAAGGAAACCCACCGCATCAGTCTGGGGATGAAACAGCTTCAGGACGATCCCTGGACTTTGGTCGAGGGGAAATATCCGCTGGGTTCGGTCCACACGGGCCGCGTGACCAACATCACCGATTACGGCGCATTCGTCGAGTTGGAACCGGGTGTCGAAGGTCTGGTCCACGTTTCGGAAATGTCCTGGACCAAGAAAAATATCCACCCCGGCAAGATCGTTTCGACCAGCCAGGAAGTGGAGGTCATGGTGCTGGATATCGACACGACCAAGCGGCGCATCAGCCTTGGCCTGAAGCAAACGCAGGGCAACCCGTGGGAGAACTTCAAAAAAGCTTTCCCGGCGGGGACCGAGGTCGAGGGCGAGGTCAAAAATATCACCGAATTCGGTCTGTTTATCGGGCTGGAGGGCGATATCGACGGCATGGTTCACCTCAGCGATCTGGACTGGAACCGCTCGGGCGAAGAAGCGATGGAGGATTACCGCAAGGGCGACATGGTGCGCGCAGTGGTGACCGATGTCGATACCGAAAAAGAGCGGATCTCACTGTCGATCAAGGCGCTTGACGGTGATCCCTTTGTCGAGGCAACCGCAGGCGTCAAGCGGGGTGCGGTGGTGACCGTCACGGTGACCAAGATCGAGGACGGCGGGATCGAGGTCGAGTATGACGGCATGAAGTCCTTCATCCGTCGCTCGGACCTCAGCCGCGACCGTGCCGAGCAGCGGCCCGAGCGGTTCTCCGTGGGCGATCACGTCGATGCGCGTGTGACCAATATCGACAAGGGGTCACGTCGTCTGGGCCTGTCGATCAAGGCTCGCGAAATCGCCGAGGAAAAGGAAGCGGTGGCACAATACGGCTCATCGGACTCCGGTGCGTCGCTGGGCGACATCCTCGGGGCGGCCCTCAAGGGAAAGAACGAGGACTGAGCCTCCCGTATCTCAGACCAAAAGAATGGAAAGCGGCCCCACTGGGGCCGTTTTTGCGTTTCGGCCCGTTGGCCGAATTAACGGTCGGATTTTCCCCGAATCACCATATATTTGACGGAAAATAAGGAAACACCTGCCGGAAAAATTGGGTCGCCTGAAAACCGGAGCGGGGAAAATGCCGGGCCTAACGCGAAAAAATACAAACAAACAGACCCTTAGAGGCAAGAATCTGCCGACCTGCCGGTGTCAGCCTATTCCCTGAACCGTGTTTTTCTGCCAAACTCGGCAGGGTCATTCAAATCAAGGCCAAAGACACAGCGACCCATAGGGGAGGGTTAACGCATGATACGTTCAGAACTGGTTCAAAAAATTGCCGACGAAAATCCGCATCTCTACCAACGCGACGTGGAACGGATCGTCAGCACCATTTTTGACAGTATCACGCAGGCGATGGCCGATGGAAACCGGGTCGAGCTGCGCGGCTTTGGCGCCTTTTCCGTCAAGAAAAGAGATGCCAGAACAGGGCGCAATCCCCGCACCGGCGAATCCGTCGCGGTCGAGGAAAAGCATGTGCCGTTCTTCAAGACCGGAAAATTGTTGCGGGACCGGCTGAACGGCGGCTGATCCCCGCAGATCGGAAAGGTCGCCATGCGCTATCTCAAATATCTGTTTCTGGCGGCGGTCGGGATCGGCCTGATCGTTGTCGCACTGGCCAACCGCGGGCTGGTGATGATCCAGATCGTGCCGTCCGAATTTTCGCCCTTTCTGCCCATCCCCAACAGTTATACGGTGCCGCTTTTCCTTGTCATCCTCGGCAGCGTGCTGGCCGGGCTGTTGATCGGCTTTGTGTGGGAGTATTTTCGTGAATACAAACATCGCGCCGACGCCGCGCGTCACCGGCGCGAGAAATCCCGGCTCGAGCGCGAGGTCAAGGGTCTGCGCGACAAGACTGGCGAGGGCAAGGACGACGTACTTGCGCTGCTGGACTGAATATATCCGGACAAGGCCATGACCATGCGGGTAAAAATCTGCGGCCTGACCGAGGCACGCCACATCGACATCGCGGCGCGACATGGCGCACGCTATATGGGGTTCGTGTTCTTTGACAAATCCCCCCGCCATCTGACCCTTGCACGGGCCCGCGATCTGATGCTGGCGGTTCCCGAAGGGGTCTGCAAGGTGGCGTTGAGCGTCAATGCCACAACGCAAACGCTGGATCGCCTGCTGCAAGGGCTGCCGATTGACATGCTGCAACTGCATGGGCACGAGACACCGGCGCGGGTCGCCGAAATCCGCGACCGCTACGGCCTGCCGGTGATGAAGGCCGTGGGTGTGCGCGATGAGGGCGATCTCGCGATGCTGCAGGATTACACCGAGGTCGCGGACCAGTTGCTTGTGGATGCAAAGCCGCCTAAGACAGCGACGCTGCCCGGTGGAAATGGCCTTGCCTTTGACTGGCGTCTCGTTGCAAATCGGCGCTGGGCGGTGCCGTGGATGCTGGCTGGTGGCCTGACGCCTGAGAATGTCGCCGAGGCGGTGCGCCTGACCGGGGCAGGGCAAGTGGATGTCTCCTCGGGGGTCGAGGTTGCGCCGGGAGTCAAGGGCGATGACAGGATCGTGGCCTTTCTAAAGGCCGCAAACGGAGTTTGAAAGATGCCAAACGAGCTTTTCAATTCATTCATGTCCGGCCCGGATGAGCGCGGACGTTTTGGAAATTACGGCGGGCGTTTTGTCTCTGAAACCCTGATGCCGCTGATTCTGTCGCTCGAGGCCGAATATGAACACGCCAAGACGGACCCCGCCTTTTGGGCCGAGATGGACGATCTGTGGAAACATTACGTTGGACGCCCCAGCCCGCTCTATTTCGCCGAACGCATGACCGAGCGCTTTGGCGGCGCCCGGATTTACCTCAAGCGCGACGAGTTAAATCACACCGGCGCCCACAAGATCAACAACGTGCTGGGGCAAATCCTGCTCGCGCGGCGCATGGGCAAGACCCGGATCATCGCCGAGACCGGTGCCGGGCAGCACGGTGTGGCCACGGCCACGGTCTGCGCGCGGTTCGGGTTGCAATGCGTGGTTTACATGGGGGCCCATGACGTCGAACGGCAGGCGCCGAATGTCTTTCGCATGCGCCTTCTAGGGGCCGAGGTTGTCCCTGTAACCAGCGGCCGCGGCACGCTGAAGGACGCCATGAACGATGCCTTGCGCGACTGGGTGACAAATGTCGAAAACACCTTTTATTGCATTGGCACCGTCGCCGGGCCGCACCCCTATCCGGCGATGGTGCGGGATTTTCAGTCGATCATCGGCAAGGAGGTGCGTACCCAGATCATGGAACGCGAGGGGCGCCTTCCGGATACTCTGGTTGCAGCGATTGGAGGCGGCTCAAACGCAATGGGACTGTTTTACCCGTTTCTGGATGACAAAGACGTGCAGATTATCGGCGTCGAGGCAGGCGGCAAGGGCGTAAACATGAAGATGCAGCATTGCGCCAGCCTGACCGGTGGGCGACCGGGCGTATTGCATGGCAATCGAACCTACCTGCTGCAGGATGATGATGGGCAGATACAAGAGGGTTTTTCGATCTCGGCGGGGCTGGACTATCCCGGCATCGGCCCCGAACACAGCTGGCTGCACGACGTGGGGCGTGCCAAGTATGTTGCCATCACCGACAAGGAGGCGCTGGCTGCCTTTCAGCTGTCGTGCGAGACCGAGGGAATCATTCCGGCGCTGGAACCCAGCTACGCCCTGGCCCATGTTGCCAAGATCGCGCCGGGACTGCCCCGGGACCATCTGATCGTGATGAATATGTGCGGGCGCGGCGACAAGGACATCTTTACGGTCGCCAAGGCATTGAATGTAAACATTAATACTGGCGCATAAACCTTGGTTTAGGGCCCTAGGCCAGAGGTTTATTGCCCGCGCCGTAACCCGCATGCCAATTGTGAGCCGCGCTTGCGAGGTCCATATTTGCCCGGACGGCGGAATTTGCTGCGATATGCCTTGGCTTTTCTGGCCCGGGGGTCTTGCGGAAAATTCTTAGCTGCGAATGGCCCTTCACCCGGGTTGATCCGCAGCCTGACAACGCAAAGGTGAAACTCCTGTTCTGCCCGGATCCTGTGCCCGGATCCCGTGGCAGCGAACGATAAATCGCCCAAGGAGGGCAAAAAAATGAAACGGCGGCATTTTACGGCTCTTCTGGCCGCGGCTGTGCTCAGCTCCGGCCCGGTTTTTGCAACCACGATCAAGGACGAGTTCGTGGCCCAGCTGCACAAGCAGGGCTTCAAGAACCTGTCGATCACGCGAACCTGGCTGGGGCGCACCCGGATTACCGGTTCGAACGGGAAATTCCAGCGCGAACTGATTTTCAACTCGACCTCGGGCGAAATTCTGCGTGACTACTGGAAGGATGTCTCGCCAACCGCTAAGAAGACAAAGAATGAGGATGCCCAGATTCTGCAACCCGAAGACTTCCCCAATAGCAAGAAAGAGGGCGATTCAGGTGGCAACATGGGCGGTGGAGACAGCGGCGGGAACAATGGCGGCGGCGCAGGAGATGGGGATGGCGGAAGTGGGCACGGCGGTGACGGCGGCTCGGGCCACGGCGGCTGAACGAATTCTCCCGCCCCAACGGGTCCGGAGAAACGGGCCCCCGTTACTCAGGACGAGGAGCAGACCTCTGCAATATCATGGTTTTCAACGGGCTTTCAGCCTGTGCCCGGGGGGTGGAAAATGACCAACCCTTGGTTCGTGCGGTTCGTGTTTCTGGTGCAGGTTATCTGCGCCACATTTTTTGTTTCGGATATCTTCATCACCGTTTTCGGTCTGCGCAGCACGCCGATCAACTGGCAATTCCGCGAGCTGATCGAAATTGGTGCCGCCGTCGGTCTGGTGCTGGGGGTCGTCCTTGGTGGCATCGCCATGGTGCGTACGCAGGCGCGCTCAAAACATATCGAAAGCCAGCTGAGGGTGGCCTCGGGGGCGTTTGCGGAATTGCTGGAAGAACGCTTTGACGAATGGGCCCTGACCCCGGCCGAGCGCGACGTCGCCTGGTTCGCCGTCAAAGGGATGTCCACCCAGGAGATCGCTGCGTTGCGCAACACCAGCGAAGGAACCGTCAAGGCGCAAAGCAATGCAATCTACCGCAAGGCCGGCGTTTCCGGGCGCTATCAACTGCTCAGCGTCTTTGTGGATGAATTGATGGCAGAGGCTTCGGACATCCGCCAGCGGACCAAGAAATAACGGGCGCTGCCCGACACGGGGGGAAAGAAGCCTTTCCAAGGGGCGAATTGTCCGCTATACGCCGCACTCTTTCCAATCCAAACAAGGGTACGTTACGTTATGGCGAATTATTCAATCGGGGATCTGGTCGTTCTGACCGCCGGATCCATGCGCATGGCTGTCGAGGCCGTGGATGGGGACGCTGTGTCCTGCGTCTGGTGTCACGAGGGCAAGATCGGGCGCGATACCTTCAACGCGATCCTGCTCAAGCGCTGGGAACATCGCGAGGATGATCGCGGCGGCAAGGGTGGCGGACGCCCGTTCCGAGGCGACCGCGACGGTGGCGCCAAGCGTTTTGACGACCGCCCCAAGGGCAAGCCGGGTTGGGATGGCAAGCCGCGCGAAAAAAAATACTTTCGCAAGGACTGACATTTGACACACGCCCTGACCCACCGGGCCGGGGCGGGTTCACCGGCCAGAAAGGTCGGCAACGATTGCCCGGAACATGGCAATATTGGTCAGCGTAATCCGCCCGTTCCCGTCGCGGAAATTCCGGTCCCCCGCGTTGATCGCGATGACCACGTCCTGCGCGGAATTCACGTAGATATATTGCCCGTAAATGCCGATGGCGAAAAATTCGCCGGTTTCTGCGTCCGGCGGTAGCCACCACTGATAGCCATATCCCAAAAGGCCGTTGTCGGTGTCGGCATCCGCAGCACAGGGGGGCGGCGCAGATTGTCGGGTGGATTGTCGGACCCACTCGGCAGGGATGATCTGCCGTGCCCCAAGCCGTCCTCCGTGGGCCATCAGCACTCCGAAACGGGCATAGTCTCGGGTTCGCATATTCAACCCCCCCAGAACAAAGGCACATCCCGACCCGTCGGTCAGATAAGTTGCGTCCCCCTCCATCCCCAAGGGGATAAGGATATTGTCGCTGAGGTAATCCGGCACGCTGCGCCCGCTGGCGGCCCGCAAAACCATTCCTAGAACATGGGTATCAATCGACACATATTGACGTCGTAAACCCGGCCCGCGTGCCCGCTCGGTCAGGCTCATGGCAAAGGCATCCATTGATTTTCCCAGCGCCAGAACCCGCCCCATCCGGTTGATATCCGAATAAAAATCAAGGTAATCCTCGTTGAACCTGACGCCGCTGGCCATGTTCAGGACGTTGCGGATGCTTGCACCGTCATAGGCCGTGCCCGCAAGTTCCGGCACATAATCGGTTACCGGGGCATCCAGTGCCGGGATCAGCCCTTCGCTGTGGGCAATTCCAAAAGCCGCAGACAAAAAGCTTTTCGCCATCGACCACGAAATCCGCTGATCCTCGGCCGATGTGCCCAGATAATAGGCTTCATAGGCGATCGCCCCCTTGTGAACGACGACGATCGCGGTTTGTGTTCGGGCGCGCTGCCATTTGGCGGTGTCAAAGGTTTCGCCACGAAAGGCAAACGACCTTGGCAAAGGGTGCCCGGCCTGCCCGAATGTCAGGGGCTGTTTTGCAGAAACCGGCATTTCGCGGTGGAAGAAGAATTCTTTCATGTGGGAAAAATTCCACACGATCCGGTTTTCGGAAAACAGCGAATTAACCCGCATCAGGCGCTGCAGATGACTCCATTGAAGGCGTAGTAAAAGGTTTGAAACTATGCCAAGGGCGCCAACCATTCGGGATATTGTCATTTTGAAAGGTGCCATGAAACTCAGCCTCGCTCCCGTTTTGTTAGACCGCTGGCGCCCTCTATGGCCTCAACCCTCTGAAACACTGCACCGCAAAGACACGGCGCATCACTTGAACTTGTCCGCAAGCTTTTGCAGCGGCGTGCGCGTGTCCGCCGTCGCTGTCGCGGGCGTCGAGGGCTGCGTCTGCACCTTTGTACGTGTCCCTCCCGAGGGGCGCTGCGGTACGGTGGCCAACGCAACCGTATTCATGAAACGATCTCCCGCCCCGTCGGCCAGCTCAGGCGCACCCTTGGAAATGCCGTTAAGGAGATCCTCCAGCCAGTCCTGATCCGATTTGGCAAAGTTGCTTAAGACATAGGCGGCAACCCGGTCCTTGTGGCCAGGATGGCCAATTCCCAGACGTACCCGGGCATAATCGGGCCCGATATGCTGATGGATCGAGCGCAACCCGTTATGCCCGGCATGGCCGCCGCCCTGTTTCAGGCGCAGCTTGCCCGGAGCCAGATCCAGTTCATCGTGAAACACGATCACCTCAGCCGGTTCCAGCTTGAAAAACCGCAGAGCGGCCCCCACCGACTGTCCCGAGAGGTTCATGAAGGTTGTCGGTTTGAGCAACATCACCTTGCTCTGCCCCAGCCGCCCTTCGCTTAACTCGCCCTGAAACTTGTTCCGCCACGGACCAAAGCGATGATCCCCGGCAATCCGGTCCAGCGCCATATAGCCGATGTTATGCCGGTTGCGGGAATATTTCTCGCCCGGATTTCCAAGTCCAACGAACAGCTTCATGTTTCGCCCGGTAAAACCATAAACGCGCCGGCCAGTGGGGCCGACGCGCCTGTTCTAACATGCGTCATCCGTGGTGACGAGCTACTCTTCAGCGGCCTCGGCCACGACCTCTTCGGTTTCGCCCTCATCCTCATCATCGTCAGACGAGCGCAGGCTGGAGGGCGCCGCGATATTGGCAATGACAAAGTCCCGGTCGGTGATCATGGGCCGCGTGCCTTCCGGCAGGTCAATCTCGGACATGTGGATCACGTCACCGACATCGTGGTTGGTCAGATCGACGACCAGTTTTTCAGGAATGTCACCCGCGGTCACCTTCAGCTCCACTTCGCCGCGCACGACGGTCAGGACGCCGCCGCGTTTCAGGCCGACGCTGACATCTTCGCCGATGAACTCAACCGGGATATAGAGGTTGATCCGCGAGGTCCGGTGCAAACGCATCAGGTCGATATGGGTCGGCAGGTCCTTGACCACGTCGCGCTGAACACCGCGGCAGATTACGCGAACGTCGTCTTGCCCGTCAATTTTCAGGTTAAACAACGTTGACAGGAACTTGCCCGCTTTCAGGTGTTTCAACAGGACGTTGAACTTGATGTTGATTGGCTGCGGGTCCTGTCCGCCACCATAGACCACACCGGGGACCATCCCCTCACGACGCGCTTGGCGGGCGGCCCCCTTGCCTGTCCCCGCACGCACCGTGGCAATAAGATCTGGAATCTGTCCAGCCATCGGAATTCTCCATCTGGTTAAATGAGCAGCCTTCCTCCAAGGGTGCAAGGCCGCATGAAGCCGCTCCTATAAAAGGTTTCTGCGGGCTTGAAAAGGGGCGGCTTGCAGATTCCGGCGCCGCCTCTTTCTTCTTTGTGCAAATACTCCCGGGGGGAGGCCCGCAAGGGACGGGGGGCAGGGCCCCCGATTACAGCCAGTCGCCGTGAAAGTCTTTGGGAACCATCAGGATGTTCTGGTCCACATCGTTGATATTCTTGTGGCCGCAAAAGGCCATCGACAGGTCCAGCTCGCGGTGCAACAGCTCCAACGCGGTGTAAACGCCGGCTTCGCCCATTGCCCCCAGCCCATAGATATAGCTGCGGCCGATATAGACCCCCTTGGCGCCCAGTGCGACCGCCTTCAGAATGTCCTGCCCGGTGCGGATACCCCCGTCCATGTGAACCTCGATGTTCGCGCCAACCGCATCGACAATATCCGGCAGCGCCCGGATTGAGCTGAGCGCGCCGTCCAATTGCCGGCCGCCGTGGTTCGAGACGATCAGGGCGTCAGCCCCGGACTCAGCCGCGCGAAGGGCATCGCCCGGATCCTGTATCCCTTTCAGGATCAGCGGTCCGCCCCACATGTCTTTGATCTTTTCGACCGCGTTCCAGTCCAGCTTGGGGTCGAACTGGCTGCCGACCCACTCAAACAGCGAACTGTCGTCGTCCAGATTTTTCACATGCCCCACGATATTGCCAAAGCCCCGACGCCGGGTCCCCAACATCCCCAGCCCCCAGCGCAGCTTGGTTGCCATATTTACAAGATTGCCAAACGTCAGCTTGGGCGGCGCAGACAGGCCGTTTTTCAGATCCTTGTGCCGTTGCCCGAGAATTTGCAAATCCAGCGTCAACACCAGCGCCGAACATTTGGCGGCCTTTGCGCGGGCGATGATGTCACGCAGGAACCCCTCGTCGCGCATCACGTACAGCTGGAACCAGAACGGCTTGGTTGTCGCGGCGGCAACATCCTCGATCGAGCAGATCGACATTGTGGACAGGGTAAACGGCACGCCGAATTTCTCCGCCGCCCGCGCCGCCTTGATCTCGCCATCGGCGCATTGCATCCCGGTCAGCCCGACCGGTGACAGGGCCACAGGCATCGCCACATCCTGACCGATCATCCGGGTCGCGGTCGAGCGCCCCTCCATGTCCGTTGCTACGCGCTGGCGGAAATAGATCTTCTGGAAATCGGTGACGTTCTCATGGAAGGTCTGCTCGGTCCAGCTGCCGGTCTCGGCGTAATCGTAAAACATCCGCGGGACTCGGCGTTTGTAGAGCGCGCGCAAATCTTCGATGCAGGTGATGACGGGCATGATCGGGCCTCCGCTGAATGGCTGTCCCTTTCTCCATATCCCGCGTTTGGCAGCGTTGCAATGTGGCGCGCGCGGTTTGAAACGGGTGGTGAAATCTTGTGTTGAGATAAAATATGTAATGACGTACTGTTATGCTTAATTAAGCTGAGAATCAACCAACAGGGCTACAATCATGAGCCAGCACCTGCAGACCGGCGCAAGGAAAACCAGATCGCTGACAGTCACGCCAGAGCAAACCATCGACTTCATGGGCGAGGAGGCCCGTGTCTATTCGACCCCATCCCTGATTGCAGATATCGAACATGCCTGCCGGGATCTGATTGTTGAAAATACCCCTGAGGGGACCGATTCCGTCGGCACCAGAGTTTCCATCCTTCACACCGCGCCAACGCTGTTGGGGATGGCAGTCACGATCGACGTGATGATTTCCCAAATCGAGGGGCCGCGCGTGGTTTTCGAGGTCAGCGCCCGCGACGCGCTTGAGGATATCTGCAGCGGAACCCATGAGCGCTTTGTCGTCAATCTGGACAAGACCAAGGCACGCCTTCGGGCCAAGGCGGCGCGCCTGTCCAAGGGTTGAGCGCATCTGATCGGCGCGGCAGGGAGGGCCAGTGCACATGCAGCAAAACGCAGACACACCATCAGACGGGCGCTGGTCCTATTGCTATCAATGCGTGGCAGGCCCCGATCTGCTGAAGGTCAAAACCCGCAACGGCGTGCCCTATCAGGTTGGCCCCAACGATGAAGCCGCCGAAATTCACCCTGCCGGTGGCAAGGTTTGCGTCAAGGCCTTTGGGCTGATCCAGAAAACCCACAATCCGAACCGGATTCTGACACCGATGATGCGTACAAACCCAAAAAAGGGCCGCGATCAGGACCCCGGATTCCGGCCGGTCAGCTGGGACGAGGCGCTGGATGCCATCGCCGCACGGCTGAAGCAGGCGCGCGCTGACGGGCTGACCGATGAAAGCGGCTTTCCCCGGGTGGCGGCCAGCTTTGGCGGTGGCGGGACGCCGACCGCCTATATGGGCACCTTCCCGGCCTTTCTGGCCGCCTGGGGCCCCGTAGACATGAGCTTTGGCTCGGGGCAGGGCGTCAAGTGCTACCATTCCGAACATCTTTATGGCGAGCTCTGGCACCGGGCCTTTACGGTTTCGCCGGATACGCCGCTCTGCGAGCTGGTGATCTCTTTTGGTGCCAATGTCGAGGCCTCGGGCGGGGTATGCGGAATCCGGCGCCACGCCGATGCGCGAGCGCGCGGGATCAGGCGAATTCAGGTCGAGCCCCACCTCAGCGTCACCGGCGCCTGCTCGGCCAAATGGGTGCCGATCCGCCCCAAGACGGACGCGGCATTCCTGTTTGCGATGCTGCATCATCTGCTTTACAGCGCGCCGCGTGAGCGACTGGATCTGCCGTTTCTGAAAGAGATGACATCCTCGCCCTATCTGATCGCGCCAAACGGCTTTTATCTGCGTGATCCCGACAGCGGCAAGCCGTTGGTCTGGGATCTGAAAACCGCCACTGCCCGCCCCTTTGACAGCCCCGATCTCGACCCGGCGCTGGAGGGTGAGTTTGTCGCCTCCGGGCGCGAGGATGGTGCCGATGAGCAGCGCTGGAGCCACGAAAACATTCCGACCCGACCGGCGTTTTCCCATCTGATCGCCCATGTTGAGCCCTACAGCCCGGTCTGGGCGGCTGAGATTTGCGACGTGCCGGCGGAGGATATTCGGGACACGGCCGAGGCGTTTCTGGATCACGCCCATGTCGGTGAAACCATCGAGATTGAGGGTCGGCGCCTACCGTTCCGGCCGGTGGCGATCTCGCTGGGCAAGACCGTCAACAACGGATGGGGGGGCTATGAATGCGTCTGGGCCCGCACTTTGATGGCCTGTCTGATCGGTGGGCTTGAGGTGCCCGGCGGTACGCTGGGAACAACGGTGCGTCTGAATCGCCCGGCCGACAACCGCTGGAGCAGCGTCACGCCGGGGCCGGACGGGTTCATGTTCTACCCGATGAACCCGACGGAAAAAGAGACGTGGCACAAGCGTTCGACCACCCGCCATGCGCATCAGACGTTGGTGCCCTTGGCGGCCAATTCGCCATGGTCGCAGGCGCTGGGGCCAACCCATCTGGCCTGGATGATGCAAAAGAAGGGCTTTGACCACCTGCCAAAACCCACGCCCCCTGATGTCTGGTTCGTCTATCGCACCAATCCGGCGATTTCATTCTGGGATACGGGCGCGGTTCTGGACGCGATGTCGAATTTCCCCTTCACGGTCTGTTTTGCCTACACGATGGATGAGACAAACCACACTGCGGATATTCTGCTGCCCGAATGCACCGACCTTGAGGGATTGCAGCTGATCCGTATCGGTGGCTCGAAATATGTCGAGCAATTCTGGGAGTATCAGGGTTTTGCGCTGCGCGATCCGGCCAGCCCGCCACAGGGGGAGGCGCGGGATTTCAGCTGGATATCGACCGAGTTGGCGCGCCGCACCGGTTTGCTGGAAAAATACAATGCCGCAATCAACAAGGGGGCCGCCGGAGTGCGTCTGTTTGGCGAGGGGTATGATTTTTCGCTGCCCCCCGAGCAGCCGCACCCGCCCGAGGAAATCTGGGATGCGATCTGCCGCGCCGCCAGCGCCGAGTTGACCGGCGGCGCGCAATCGCAGGGGCTGGACTACTACCGCAAGCACGGCTTTCGCGTAAAAAAATTCCCGCGCCTGCAATGGTATCTGTATCCGGCGCTCAAGGACCAGGGCCTGCGGTTTGAACTGCCCTATCAGGAACGCCTGATGCGCATTGGCCAGCAGTTGGGCGCACGTCTGCACGAGGCGGGCATAACATGGTGGGATCGCCAGTTGAAGGAATATGAGCCGATGCCCCATTGGCAGGACCTCCCCGGGCTTTGGGCGCAGGCGCTCGAGGATGCTTTTGAGGTCAGGATTGACGACTATCCATTCTGGGTTCTGACCGCGCGCTCGATGCAATATTCATGGGGTGGAAATGCGGGGATACAGATGATTGACGAGGTTGCGCGCAATATTGCCGGTCATGCCGGTGTGGTAATGAACCCCAAGGCGGCGGCGCGACTGGGCCTGAGAGAGGGTGACCTGGTCGAGATCGCGTCTCCCAGCGGCAAGACCCGCGGGGCCGTCAGCCTGCGTCAGGGGATTCGCCCTGATACCTTGTTGATGCTGGGGCAGTTCGATCACTGGAAAACCCCCTATGCCAAGGAACTGCAGCGCCCCAGCATGAATGCGCTGATGCCGATGCTGCTGGCATTGACTGACGCAACGGGCTCGGGGGCAGATCTGGTGCGTGCCTCGGTTACCCCGATCGGGGCTGCACCATGACCCGCTATGCAATTGTTGCTGACCTGAACCGTTGCGTGGGGTGTCAGACCTGCACGTCGGCCTGCAAACACCAAAACGCCACCGCGCCGGGAATACAGTGGCGCAAGGTGCTGGATTTCGAGGTGGGTGAGTTCCCCGAGGTCAGCCGCGCCTTTGTGCCGGTAGGCTGCATGCATTGTGATGAGCCGCCGTGCCTTGAGGTCTGCCCCTCGACGGCGACGCGCAAACGCGCCGACGGGATCGTCACGATCGATTACGACATCTGCATCGGCTGCGCATATTGCGCCATCGCCTGCCCCTATCAGGCGCGGTTTCGTGTCGATGCGCCGGCGAATGCCTATGGGGGTGAGCGCATGCGCCATGAGCGTTTGCGAGACGATCCGGCGCGCCTCGGGGTGGCCCAGAAATGCACCTTTTGCGTTGAGCGGATCGACGCGGGGATGGCCGCCGGGTTGGTTCCCGGTATCGATCCCGAGGCGACGCCGGCCTGTGTCAACTCGTGTATCGCCGGGGCGCTGACCTTTGGCGATATCGAGGATGCCGACAGCAATGTCTCGACCCTGTTGCGCGAGAACCGGCATTTTCGGATGCACGAGGATCTGGGTACCGGCCCGGGAATTTACTACCTTTATGATGGCGAGATCGGCCAGACTGCCCCGATCGAACCCGCTCCTATGGTTGCCGAGCCGGCGGGAATGGCCGCGGTTTTGCCCCGCCTGCAGCACAGCTGGGACTGGCGCGCGGTGGGCAATTTCATTTTTGGCGGGGCCGGAAGCGGGCTGCTGATCGCAGCGGCCCTTTACGGTTTGATCGCGCCGCCGATGTGGTCGGCGGTGTTTCTGGGACTGGCGCTTGTCGGTGCCGGGCTGGGCTGCGTTTGGCTGGAGATCGGGCGCCCGTGGCGGTTTCTCAACGTTTTTCGTCACCCCGCGCAAAGCTGGATGAGCCGTGAGGCGGGCATTGCGCTGGCGTATTTCGCGCTGGGCGGGCTGGCATGGTTGACCGGGGCCTTGGCGCTGCTGCTGTTGGCCGCCCCGTTTGCGTTTGCCTTTGTCTATGCGCAGGCCCGTATTCTGCGCGCCGCCCGAGGTATTCCGCTGTGGCGGCAAAAACAGATCGTGCCCCTGATCGTTGTCACCGGCCTGACCGAAGGCGCCGGGCTGTTTGCCGTCGTGGCCTTGATTGATCAGGCCCTCGCTGGCGTTGATATTGGCCTATTGCATCACGGCTGGCTGGCGGGTGGTTTGTTTGCCCTTGTCGTCCTGCGCTTTGCCCTGTGGCAGGTTTATCGCCGCGCCTTGGGCCATGGGGGGGCGCCAAAGGCAGCGCTGGCTGAGCTGGATGAGACGCCCCTTGCCCTGGCCGGGCTGGGGCAGGCGATCATCCTTGTTCTGGTCAGTGCTGCGTTTCTGACCCCTGCGTCGCTGGGCGTGGCCGGGGCGTTGGCGCTGTTGACGGGGTGGCGGTTCAAGTTTGCGCTGGTGACCCGGGCGGCGTTTAATCAGGGCTATGAAATTGCGCGGATGCCCGCCCGGGGCGCCGGGGTCAGTGGGCCGGGCATACGCCCGGGCTGGGTGGCAGAATAGTTTTCAAGAGGAGGACACCATGACCGCATTGAAAAAACAACCCGAGCCGGATTTCATGGTCTCGCCCGACATCGAGACGATGCCTCGCGCGGCCCTCGGCGCGCTGCAATTGGAGCGTCTGCGCTGGTCGCTGGAGCGAGCATATGAGAATATCCCGCATTACCGACAGGCCTTTGATGCCGCCGGGGTGACGCCGGCACATCTGAAGACTCTGGCCGATATCGCAAAATTCCCGTTTACCCTGAAAACCGACCTGCGCGACAATTATCCGTTTGGCATGTTTGCCAACCCGGTTCGCGATCTGGCCCGGCTGCATGCCTCCAGTGGCACGACGGGCAAGCCGACCGTGGTGGGCTACACAGCCGCCGATCTTGACCGCTGGGCCGACCTGATGGCGCGCTCGCTGGCTGCGGCCGGGGCGCGTCCCGGCGATATCGTGCACAACGCCTATGGTTATGGCCTGTTTACCGGCGGGCTGGGGGCCCATGCCGGGGCCGAGCGGCTGGGCTGCGTGGTGGTGCCGGTCTCGGGCGGTGGCACCGAGCGGCAGGTGACATTGCTGCGCGATTTCGCACCGGCGATCCTCTGTGCCACGCCATCCTATGCGCTGAATATCGCCGAGGTTGCCGAGGGAATGGGAGTCGATGTCGCAGAACTGCCGGTCCATCGCGGTCTGTTCGGGGCCGAGCCGTGGTCCGAGGAAATGCGGGTCCAGTTGGACCGGCGCCTTGGCATCAAGGCTGTCGATATCTATGGCCTGTCCGAGATCATGGGTCCGGGGGTCGCCTGTGAATGCGACGCGGTGCGCGCCGGGCTGCATGGCTGGGAGGACCATTTCCTGTTTGAGGTCATCGACCCCGAAACCCTTGCCCCCCTGCCCATGGGCGAGGCCGGCGAACTGGTCATCACCACCCTGACCAAAGAGGCGATGCCGATGATCCGCTACCGCACCCGCGACATCACCCGCCTGACCGATGAGCCCTGTTCCTGCGGGCGCACCCATCTGCGCATCCAGCGCGTCACCGGGCGCGATGACGACATGATGATCCTGCGCGGGGTCAACGTGTTTCCCAGTCAGATCGAATCGGTCCTGATCGGGGTGCCGGGCCTTGCTCCGCATTACCAGATCGAGCTGTTCCGCGACGGCACGATGGATGCGATGGCGGTTGAGGTCGAGATCCTACCCGACGCCAGCCAGAGCCATGCCGAGCTTGCCCGGGCGGTGCGCCACAACATCAAGTCGATCATCGGTGTCAGCTGCGACGTGCGGGTCAAGTCCCCCGGCGAGATCCCCCGTTCGCAAGGCAAGGCGGTCCGGGTGCGGGACAATCGCACCAAGGGCTGAAGCGCGTGCGGTGCAGGCCCACGCCCTAACCGTCCTCACCGGCTGACAATCCACGCCCTTTCAGCAGGGCCTCGACCCCCGGCAGGCGACCTCGGAAGGCCAGATAGGCCTGATCGGCCTCCTGCCGTCCGCCAGCGGCGAAAATCGTGCGCTCAAGACGCGCGGCAAGGGTGGGGGCAAACGGGTCTCCGGCCTCTTCAAAGGCGGCAAAGGCGTCGGCGTCCATCACCTCGGACCACATGTAGCTGTAATATCCGCTGGAATAGCCATCGCCGGAAAAGACATGCGCAAAATGGGGCGTGGCATGACGCATGGGAATGGCTGCGGGCAGGCCAAGGTCCGACAGGATCTGCCTTTGACGCGCCATCGGATCCTTGGGCGCAGGAGCGGAATGAAAGGCCAGATCTACCAATGCGCTGGCGGTATATTCAACCGTGGCAAAGCCCTGGTCAAAATTCTGCGCTGCCAGCAGGCGCTTCAAGAGCGCCCCGGGGATTGGCTGGCCGGTGTCGGCATGCAACGCGTATTTTTGCAAGACCTCGGGCACTGTCAGCCAATGCTCGAAAAGCTGGCTGGGCAGTTCAACGAAATCCCGGGCCACCGCCGTGCCCGAGATCATCGGGTAGGTGACATCAGACAGCATGGAGTGCAGCGCATGGCCGAATTCGTGAAACAGGGTGCGGGCATCATCAAAGGTCAGAAGGTTGGGTTGCCCCTCGGGGGCGCGGGCAAAATTGCAGACATTGACGGTTATCGCGCCGGTCGCTCCGTTCAGGCGTGACTGTGGGCGAAAGCGCGAGCACCACGCTCCTGAGCGTTTCGATGGGCGGGCAAGGTAATCGCCGATGAACACGGCCTGATGATGGCCATTTTTCGTGACCTCCCAAGCGCGGGCATCCTTGTGGTAAAGGGGGACATCCAAAGGTCTGAAGCTGACGCCAAACAGGCGATTTGCACAATCGAATGCCGCTGCAATCATCTGATCCAGTTGAAAGTAGGGTTTCAGTTCGGCCTCGTTCAGCGCGTGTTCGGACAGGCGGCGTTTTTCGGCGTAATAGCGCCAGTCCCAAGCGCTGAGCGGTGCGTTAATCCCGTCTTGGCGCATCATCTTTTCCAAGACCTCGGCATCCCGTTCTGCCTGCGCCCGAGCCGGTTTCCAGACCGCCATCAAGAGGTCCTTTGCCGCCGCTGGTGTTTTGGCCATTTTCGGGGCCAGCTTGAAGGTGGCGAAATCTTCGTACCCCAGCAGATGCGCGCGCTCTTCGCGCAAGACCAAGATTTCGCGCACGATTTCGCCATTGTCGGTGTCGCCGCCGGTCGCCCCGCGTGAAACCCAGGCGCGAAAGGCCTTTTCCCGCAGGTCGCGGCGCGGCGAGAATTGCAGGAATGGCACGATCAACGAGCGTGAAAGCGTGATCACATGCCCGTTGAGGTCCCGCGCGTCGGCAGCGGCGCGAGCCGCATCCAGCAGGAAATCCGGCAGCCCGTCCAGATCGTCAGGGGCAAGGGCAAGAACCCAGTTGCGCTCATCCGCCAGCAGGTTTTGTGAAAATGCCGTGCCCAGAACCGCCAGCCGTTCGGTGACCTTGGCCAGACGCTTGCGATCAGCGGGCGTCAAGGCGGCTCCGGCACGCAGGAACATGCGATGATATAGCGTCAGCACCCGCGCCTGTTCGGTCGTCAGGTCCAGCTGTGCCCGGCGGGAAAACAGCTGATCGACGCGCTGAAACAGGCGCTGGTTCATCATGGTTTCGGAATTGAACGCGGCAAATTCTGGGGACAACTTGCGTTGCAGGGCCTCCAGCGTGGGGGTGGAATCCGCGCCGACAAGGTTGAAAAACACGCCGGCCACCTTGTCCATCAGGGTCTCGGCACGTTCCAATGCTTCGATCGTATTAACAAACGTTGCGGGCTGCGGCGCGTTGGCGATGGCGTTAATTGCGGCACGCGCACGCGCAAAGGCGACCTTGAATGCGGGGGCAAAATCAGCGTCGGTGATCTTGTCAAAGGGGGGCAGGGCAAAGGGTGTATCCCAATCGTCCAAAAGCGGATTTGTCATGTTCATTTCCCGATTTTCTATGCACGTCTTGCGATACTCTGGGTGACGTCCGGCTTACGGCTTGTCTGGCGAACCTGCAATGGTGAATGGCGGCGCATCAGGGGGTTGGTCAGGACGTTTTTCCAGCAGGCGGCGGAAGAGATCGAAGGTCCGGGCCCCAAGCGCTTGACGATCGGTGCCGGTTATTGTGTCCCAGTTTTTCAGGAACCAGCGGTCCAGTGCCATCGCCATCGCCATTACCGAATCGATCAGCAGGCTCTGCGGCAGATCCTTGCGCAAAAGGCCCAGATCCTGCCCCCGGCAGAGCAACCCCGTGGCCCATTCTGTCGCGAGGTCAAGGATGCCACCCGTCAGGTTCTGTCCCTCGGGTTGCTCGAGCGCGCGGTAAAACATGTGGCCAACATCGACAAGCTCGGGCTGCGTGTCGGCCAATTGTGACGCGGCGGCGATCAGCCCCTCGAAAAAGGGCCAGAAGGATTGCGCATCGAGGGTCTGGAAATCAAACCCGGTGCCCAGTGCGATGATCGGGGCAAGGGGCTGCGCGAGGGTTTGCTGAAACAGGTCCGATTTGTTTTTGAAGTAATGATAGAACGAGGATTTGCTCATCCCGACGGCGAGGATGATCCGGTTCAGTGAGGCCTGCCGATACCCGTGCGCGGCAAACTCGGCGGCGGCGACCCGAAACAGCGCGGTGCGGCGCGCGGGGGGGATTTTTTTCGAGGGATGCTGGCGCAATTCTTGACAGGGCTCCAATGCCGGATTATGTGAAGAGTGGACCGACTGGTCCAGATTTATTGATAATCCCGGTTTCGGGGGTTTGACAAGAGATTTTGGCCAACTTTGGCAAGGTTGCCAAGAGGAGCGATGTGAAAATGCGCAAAATGTGGCACGACGGGAAATTCGCAACGGCTGATTTGAGGCAGGGGCAGGAGTGGGGCCGCCATGCGATCCTGAAGGCGGCGTTAGGGATTTCCGTTTTGGGCCTTACCGGGATCCTTGGCACCGCGCCCTTGCAGGCGCAGACCGCCCGGCAGATCCTGAAATCCGCGTTTGACAACTGGCGGGCCGACAGCTCGTATGCGGTGACGACGATGACCGTCCGGCGGGCCAGAGGAACCCGCAAGATGACCTTCAAAAGCTGGACCAAGGGAACCAGCAAGGCGTTGGTGCGTTTTATCGCGCCGGCGCGGGATGCGGGCAATGCGACCTTGCAACTGGGCGCAGCGACATATGTTTACAATCCCAAGCTCAATCAGGTGATCAAACTGCCGGCCAGCGCCATGTCGCAAAGCTGGATGGGCAGCGATTTTTCCTATAACGACCTTGCGCGCTCGCAAAAGGTGGTGGACGACTATCGGCAGAAACTGCTGGCGACCAAGCGCATTGGCGGCCGGACGGTTTATGTGATCGAGGCGATCCCCAAGAAGGGCAAGCCGATCGTATGGGGCAAGCAGATCCTCTGGGTGCGCCGCGACGGGGTGCTAGTCAAGGTGGAATATTACGATCAGCTGGGCAAGCGGGTGCGGGCGATGAGCGCGGACAAGATCGGTCGGATCGGCGGGCGACCCTATCCGGTGGTGATGACGATGCGCCGCGATGACCGGCCCGGTACATTCACCCGAATCACCACCACGAAAGCCCGCTTTAACATCAAGATCCCGGCCTATATGTTCACGCAGTCCAACCTGCAGAACCCACGGAACTGAGCAATGATCGCCGCCCTCGCCTGGAGGAATATCTGGCGTCAGCCCATCCGCACCGCCCTCAGCATGGTGGGAATGGGTTTTGCGGCGATGCTCTTGGTGTTCATGCTGTCGTTCGAGTTCGGCTCATATGACACGATAAAAACCGGCATGCTGCGGATCAGCGACGGCTTTGGACAGATACAGCCAAAGGGCTACAAGGACGATCCGGCCATCGACAAGGTGATCGAGGAGCCTACTGCCCTGATGGCCGATCTGGCCGGGGTCGGCGCGGTGACGGCCAGCAGCGCGCGGGATATGGCCTTTGTCCTTCTGGCCCGGGGAAACCTCAGCTTTGCGGCGGCTGTGACCGGGATCGATCCAGTCCAGGAAAACCGGATCACGGTCGTTTCGAGCTATGTCAAACAGGGCCGCGCGTTGCGCGCTGGGGACCGCGATGCGATAATTCTGGGCGATGGGCTGGCCCGCAATCTGGGGGTAAAGCTTGGCGATCGGATCACGTTGCTGGGCTCGGCGCGCGATGGCTCGGTTGCGGCGGATGTCTTGCGGCTGGTGGGAATATTCAAATCCAACATCCCCGAGATGGACCGGCAGGTGGCACAGATTCCGCTGGCGCGATTCAACGAGACCTTTCAGATGAACGGTGCGGTCAACACGGTTGCCCTGAGCGGCCGGACCCTGCGCGACATAACGGCCGCCAGCGGCAGGCTGCGCCGGATCGCGGCCCGCCACGGTCTGGTCTATTTGGACTGGGCGCAGCTGCAACCGGCGATCAAGCAGGGTATCGCGCTGGACCTCAGCACCGCGATGACGATGTATGCGACCCTGATTTTCGTTGTCGTGTTTATCATTCTGAACACTCTTTACATGTCGGTTCTGGAACGCACCCGCGAGTTTGGCGTCCTCTTGGCCATCGGGATGAAGCCGCGCCAGATCGGACGCATGGTGTGGATGGAGATCATTTTCCTGTCCCTCGTCGGCACCGGAATCGGGGTTGTTCTGGGGATGATCCTGACAGGCTGGTTTCAGGTCCACGGGATCTCGTTTCAGGGGCTGCAGGAGGTTTATGCCCAGTTTGGCCTGCCGTCGCGAATCTATCCGCATATGACCCCGTTTCGGGTGTTGTTCGGACCCTTGGTGATGTTGGCCGCGGTTGTCCTGCTGGCCGTCATCCCCTATCGGCGGGTGCTGGGGCTAAAGCCGGTCTCGGCGATGGGGGCGGGAGGATGAGCGGCACCCTGCACAGCTTTATCCAGCTCGCATGGCGCAACATGTGGCGCAACCCGCGCCGGACGCTGATTACCCTTGTCGTGGTCAGCGCCGGTCTCTGGTCGATCCTGTTTTTTAACGCGTTTCTGAACGCGTGGATGCAGTCCAGCAAGGACGCAACCCTGAAACTGTTGATCGGCTCGGGGCAGATTCATGCGCGTGAGTATATGGACAATCCCAATATCAAGACCGTCATGGCCCCGCCTGGTGCGAGGTTGCGCGCGGCTCTGGAGCGCCCCGAGATTGCCGCATGGAGTGCCCGTCTGGTGCTGCCCGGCGTCATCCAGAGCGAATACAAAACTCGGCCGGTCAACATTGCCGGGGTCGATCCAGCGACCGAGCGGCGGCTATCCAGCATCCCTGCCAAGATCGTCCGGGGGCGCTATCTGAATGGTGTCGATGATGACGGGGTGGTGCTGGGCCTGCATATGGCCAAGCGGCTGAAAACCGGCCTTGGGCGGCGTGTGATCCTGATGTCGCAAAACGCCGACGGCACGGTTTCCGAGCAGAGCTTTACCGTGGTTGGCCTGTTTGATGCCAATCAAAAGACCGAGGATTTCTACGTCTTCACCGGGCGTGCGGCAGACCAGCGGTTCCTGCATTTGAACGCTGAGATATCCGAGATTGCCTTTGCGGTCCCGAACGACGCCGATCTGGATCCTGTTCTGACGCGGTTGAGGGCCGCGGCGCCGCAGCTCGACGTGCGCTCGTGGCGCCAGCTTTCGACCTATCTGGCAGCAACGGACAGCATGATGCGGGGGGTGATCTATATCTGGCTGGCGGTGGTTTTTTCAATGATGGCCATCGGGATCGTGAATACCCAGCTGATGGCGGTTTTCGAGCGCCTGCACGAATTCGGCCTCCTGCGTGCCCTTGGCATGACCCCGCGCCGTGTCCTGATGATGGTCAGCCTTGAATCGCTGTTCCTGATCGGGGTTGGCTGCCTTGTGGGAATGGCGCTGGCGGCGCTAACGATCTGGGGGCTGCGGGGCGGTATCGACCTCAGCGCCTTTGCAAAGGGTCTGGAGCTGGTTCAGGGTGGGCAGGTCTTATTCCCGAAATTTGACCTGGCCAGCTTTGTCGTTTTTCCCCTGTTGATCTGGCTGCTGGGCATTCTGGTGGCGTTGTGGCCAGCCAGCCGCGCGGCCAAGGCCAGCCCGGTCGAGGCGATGCGCCATGCCACATGAAGCCATGCCACACGAAAAGGACCAATCATGAGCAATATCGTGTCATGCCGGAACGTCAGCAAGGTGTTCGGCCACGCAGATTTGGCCGTTCAGGCGCTGCAAGGCATTAATCTGGATATCCACGCCGGGGATTTTGCCACGCTTGCCGGACCCAGCGGATCAGGCAAGACCACGCTTTTGAACATGATCGGCGCGCTTGATACCCCCAGCTCCGGCGAAGTGGTGATCGACGGTCAGCCCTTGGCCCGACTGACGGCCGCACAGTTGTCTGAGATACGCCTGCACAAGGTCGGTTTCGTCTTTCAGGCCTATAACCTGATCCCGGTTCTTTCGGCGCGGGAAAATATCGAGTTTGTCCTTGAATTGCAGGGGGTCCCCGGCGCCGAGCGCAAGGAGCGGGCGCTAAACGCGCTGGCTGATGTCGCATTGGAGGGTCTGGCGGATCGTCGCCCGGCGCAAATGTCCGGCGGGCAGCAGCAACGGGTTGCCGTGGCCCGCGCCCTTGTCTCGCGCCCGGCGATCGTCCTTGCCGACGAGCCGACCGCCAATCTGGATTCCAAGACCTCAGAGGAATTGATTGCCCTGATGTATCGCCTGAATCAGGAACGCGGCACGACCTTTGTGATCGGCACCCATGACCCCGGCGTCATGGCCCACAGCAAGCGCCATATACAGTTACTGGATGGCAGGATCGACGGCGATGGGCAGGGTTAGGCGTATCGCCATACTGGGGCTGGCCGCGCTTGTCGCAGCACCAATGTCCGGCCCCGTCCGCGGCGAGGGGCTGCGCCTGCGCCTGAGCTATTCAGGCGAAAGCGCAGGCAACAGGGCGGATTCACTGGATGCCGCGCTGGGGTTCGGGCAACGGCTGAGCGGGACTGCCGGTGCGCGCCTGATGTGGCGCGGATCGGTCGGTGCGCTTAGCTTTGATGCCGCCCTTGATCTGAGCATTCGGCGGGGCGACAACGTCGCCTATCAGCGCGCACTGCGGCCGTTTCTGCCAACAGTGGCACCCGCGACTCTCTTTGATCTGTCAGGAAGCTGGAGTGGAAATGCAACCACCGTCGTTCGGCGCCGGATCGATCGGCTGTCGGTTGGCTTTGCCGGTGAAACCACGGTCGTGAAGCTGGGGCGTCAGGCAATCACGTGGGGCAGCGGGATGGTGTTTCACCCCGCTGATATTGTGGCCCCCTTTGCCCCAAACACGATTGACACGACCTACAAGCCCGGCGCCGACATGCTCTATGCTCAGATGCTGTTTGACAGCGGCGCAGACCTGCAGCTTGTCGCGGTGCCGCGCCCGATAAGCCGCGGCGGGCCGGTTGCTTTTTCGGCCAGCACCTATGCGCTGCGGCTGCACGGAAGGTGGGGTGACATCGACACCAATCTGATGCTGGCGCGCGATCACGCGGACACGGTCGGGACGCTGGGCCTGTCCGGGGCGCTGGGCGGCGCCTCGTGGAACGTCGAAGCAATCGATTGGGCCTTGCAGAGTGGCGAAAACGTGCCGTCGTGGCTGCTCAACATTTCGAATTTTGGCACTCTTTGGGGGCACAATGTCTCGACCTTTGCCGAGTTTTACCACAACGGGTTCGGGGTGGACGCGTCCGTGCCGCTCGCTGCTCTACCAAGTCGCCTGACCCGGCGGATGTCAACCGGGCAGGTCTTTCTAGCCGGGCGAAATTTTTTGGCGCTGGGGCTGAACGTGCAGGTGGGGGCGGATGCAACCCTTGCCCCCAACGCCATTGTCAGCCTCGATGACCACAGCATTCTGGCGGGGCTGACGTTTGACTATGCTCTGGGCGACAACGTCAATATCCGGTTCAATTATTCGCAGCCCGTTGGCGGTGGGAGGACCGAGTTCGGCGGGCGTGAAACAGCCCCCGGGTCGGGTGTTTTTGCGCGCCCGGCCACGTTGGCGACGCTGCAGGTCATCCGCTTTTTCTGAGGTGTCGGCAGGCCGCATGCCGTGATGATATGGCGCGCAGAACGTGTTGCCAAAGCATGCCGTTTTGGCAAAAGAGTCGCCCCCACGCGGTTTTCCCTTGAGATTTCCGACCCGGCGCGCATGCTGAAAGCCACAGTCAGGCGGAGGGTCCGGTGCGAAAATTGGTGGTGGCGCTTACACTTTTGACCTTCAGCTCCAGTTCGGCGCCGGCCAGCGACCTTATCCGCAAGGCCTGCCTGAAATCCGGGCGGAGCGCTGCAACGCCTGACACGTGCCTGTGTATTCAGCGCGTCGCCAATGCGCGCCTGAGGCGTGGCGAGCAACGTCTCGCCGCCAGCTTTTTTCGCAACCCGGCAAAGGCGCAGGTCATTCGCCAGTCCGACCGCCCCGATCATGAGGTCTTTTGGGTTCGATACAAGGCCTGGGCCACCGAGGCGGAGGATACCTGCGCCAAAAAATCCAAACCGTAGCCGCTCCCTAGGGCCGAAGGCTTAGTGACGGCAACTTGGGCCGAAGGCCTGGAACCCGGCAAAAAGGCCCCACGATCCGCGGGGCCTGAGAGGGTATTCACGACAGAAAAATACGGTGCGATGCCGGTAGATTACGCGGCGGCCTCGGCAGCTTTTTCGATGTCTTTTTTGATTTTCAACGCACGGGCCGACAGTTCGCCGTCCTTGGCCTTGGCCAGAAACGCGTCCAGACCGCCCCGGTGGTCAACGCTGCGCAGCGCCGCGGCCGAGATCCGCAGCTTGAACGACCGACCCAGCGCTTCGGATGCCAGCGTGACATCGTTCAGGTTCGGCAAAAAGCGGCGTTTGGTCTTGTTGTTGGCGTGGCTGACATTGTTGCCAACCATCACGCCCTTACCAGTCAGTTCACAACGGCGAGACATGTGGGATCGTCCTTGGGTTACAGCTTGCAAATGCGCCGCAACGCGGCACAGAGGAAATTTGAAGCGCTTCTTTAGGCTCATGTCGGCACGGCGTCAAGGGATTCGGCCAAGGTTTCGTCAGAGACGGTGGTTTGTGCGCCTATTTTCCGCCCGTCAGCCGCGAGAGCGCCAGATCGGCCGCCCGCGAGGGGGCCAGCTCGCCGGCGATTACCCGGTTTTCCAATTGCGTCACCTCATCTGCTGACGAGGAGCGGTTGTTGATCTGCCGCAACAGCCCGCTCTGCAATTCCTCGCGAAACCAGCGCCTTGCCTGGGCGGCGCGGATTTCCCGCCAGACTCCGGTCCGCTGACGCCATGCGCTGAGGGCATTGATTGCGCTCCAGGCGTCCTCGATCCCCGCGCCGGTGATCGCCGAGACCGTTTCCGCGCGGGGAAACCCGTCGGGATCCTGAGGTCGTTTTCGCAACAGGCGCAGAGCGCCGGCATAATCCGCAGCAGTGCGCCGGGCCGCCGCCGCAAGGTCGCCATCGGCCTTGTTGATCAGGATCAGATCGGCGATTTCCATGATCCCGCGCTTGACCCCCTGCAGCTCATCTCCGCCGCCCGGGGCCAGCAGCAGAACAAAAATGTCGCTCATGTCGGCAACCATCGTTTCCGATTGCCCGACGCCTACGGTTTCAATCAGGATGACGTCAAAACCGGCGGCCTCGCAGAGGCTGATCGCCTCGCGCGTGCGTCGCGCCACACCGCCAAGTGCGGTCTGACTGGGCGAGGGGCGGATAAAGGCGTTTTTCTCGCGGCTGAGGCGCTCCATCCGGGTCTTGTCGCCAAGGATCGAGCCGCCCGAGCGGGTTGAGCTGGGGTCCACCGCCAACACCGCGACACGAAGGCCTTTGTCAATCAGCATCATGCCAAAGCTTTCGATGAAGGTGGATTTCCCGACCCCCGGCGTGCCGGAAAGGCCGATCCGAAGGGCGCCGCCAGCGCTGTCCTTTGTGCCCGTCCCTGTGCTTGTCCCTGCGGTCATCCCGTGCAGGGTTTCAAGCAGGTGCAGCGCCTGTTTGCGGTGATCCGCCCGGGTGCTTTCCACCAGCGTGATCCCGCGCGCGAGGGCGCGGCGCTGGCCGGACAGGATGTCTTTGGCAAGGGTTGGAATATCAGTCACGGCGGGGTGTCCTCGGGCCATCTCATCCCCCGTTTCTGCCCTCTTTTTGTCAGTCTTGTCCAGCGTCACTGTCGCGCGACCGGGGCACTCTGTTCAACCGCGGTGCTTTGGTGCTAGGGCGTAGACCCGGGGGAAGCCCCGCAACCCGTATCGTAGCGCCCGTATCGCCTGATGACCAGAGAGGGGACAATGAGAGAGCGTGACCCGACCCCGAGCCTGCCGATTGATGACGTCCTGCCGACGATTCTGGCGGCGCTGGCGCGGGATGGACAGGCGGTGCTGCAGGCCCCTCCCGGCGCGGGCAAGACGACCCGGGTGCCCTTGGCGTTGCTGCAATCCGGGAGGATCAAGGGCCGCATCCTGATGTTGGAGCCACGCCGTCTGGCGACTCGTGCCGCCGCCGAGCGGATGGCCGAGACCCTCGGGCAGACGGTTGGCCAGAGCGTCGGCTACCGGATCAGGGGAGAAAGCCGCAGCAGTCGCGCGACCCGGATCGAGGTTGTGACCGAGGGCATCCTGACCCGCATGATCCAGTCCGACCCCGAATTGTCCGGGATCGGTGCGGTGATTTTTGACGAATTTCACGAACGCTCGCTGCAGGCGGATCTTGGGTTGGCCCTCAGCCTCGAAATCCGCGAGGCGCTGCGCCCCGATCTGTATTTGCTGGTAATGTCGGCTACGCTGGATGCGCAGCCGGTTGCCGATCTGATGGGGGGCGCGCCGGTCGTGACCTCGCAAAGCCGGAATTTTCCGGTGCAGTCGCGTTGGCTGGTACGCCCTTGGGCACGGCCCGGAGAGCGGGGGATCCGCTTTGAGGTGGCGATGCGCGATCTGATCCTTCAGGCGGTGGCCGACACCGAGGGCGGGCTGTTGGCGTTTTTGCCCGGCGAGGGGGAAATTCGGCGTGTCGAAGGGCTCTTGCGCGGGAAACTGCCGCCGGACGTCTCGGTTCATGCGCTGTTTGGGGCGATGCCCTTTGCCCGGCAACGCGCGGCGATTGCACCGGCCCGCTCGGGGCGAAAGCTGGTGCTGGCAAGCGCGATTGCGGAAACCTCGCTGACCATCGAGGGGGTGCGTGTGGTGATTGACGGTGGACGGGCGCGGCGGGCGCGCTTTGACCCGGCGTCTGGCATGTCGCGCCTTGTGACCGAGCGGGTCAGTCGGGCCGAGGCGACGCAGCGGCAGGGGCGCGCGGGGCGCGTTGCACCGGGCGTATGTTACAAGCTCTGGACCAAGGGCGAGGAAGGGGGGCTGGCCGCATTTGCCCCACCTGAGATTGCCGCGGCGGACCTTGCGCCGCTGGTTCTGGAAAGCGCCCTTTGGGGGGCCCGTTCGCCCGGCGATCTGCCCTTTTTGACACCCCCTGCGGCCCCGGCTGTCAACAACGCGGTGTCTCTATTAAAGGCGCTGGGGGCGCTGGATGAGGCCGGGCACATCACGGCCCACGGGCGGGCGTTGGCAGCGCTGCCGGTGCATCCGCGGCTTGGGCACATGGTTCTGAAGGGCGGGCGGCAGGCGCCGTTGGTTGCGGCCATCCTTGGGGCGCGCGATATCCTGTCGGCGACGGGTCGGCGGGCGCCGGCAGATCTGGCTCTGCGCGTCATGGCGGCACAGAACCCCGGCCGGTTCGAGGCGGAACACCCTTACAGCGTGAACCGGGCCGCACTGGCCAAAATCCGTGACGACGCCCGGCGCCTTCCTGCAGCCAAGGGCGAATCGCCGTCGTTGGGGGTGCTGGCGGCGCTGGCCTATCCCGATCGGGTCGGGTTGCGGCGCAAGGGGACGGCGCCGCGCTATATCCTGTCCGGCGGCAAGGGGGCGTGTCTGGCCGATGACGACCCGCTTGGCACCGAGCAGATGATCGTCGCCACGGACCTTGACGGCGACCGGCGCGAGGCCCGTATCCGTTTGGCGGTGCCGCTGTCGGAGGATGATTTACGCAGAGCCTTTCCCGACGCCATTTCCCGTCGCTGGATTTGCCGCTGGTCGGCGCGCGAAAAACAGGTCGAGGCCCGGGATCAAGAGGTTTTTGGGGCACTGGTGCTGGACGACAGGCCTTGGCGTGATTGTCCACAACAGCGCATTGCTGTGGCGATGGTCGAGGGCCTGCGCGATCTTGGCCTCGAGGCGCTTACTCTGGGGAAAACGGCCAAGGCGCTGATCGGGCGGGTGGAATGGGCGCGGGCCCGTGGCGCCGCACTTCCGGATTTTTCGCCAGACGGGCTGATGGGCTCGCTTGAGGAGTGGTTGCTGCCCTATCTCGGGACCTGTCGAAAACCGGCGGATCTGGCCTCGGTTGACCTGTCGGCGGCGCTGAAATCCCGGCTGGATTGGGCGCAGAAAGAGACCTTGCAGCAAATGGCCCCGGCCGAGATCCGGGCACCAACCGGAACCCGGCTGCCGATTGACTATAGCGGCGAAGCGCCGCGTGTTTCTGTGCGCTTGCAGGAGTTGTTCGGGCTTGATCGTCACCCTGTGATTGGTCCCGATCGCGTGCCGCTGGTCATAGAGCTGCTGTCACCGGCGCGCCGGGCGGTGCAGCTGACCTCGGATCTGCCCGGATTTTGGCGCTCAAGCTACGCGGAGGTGCGAAAAGACATGCGCGGACGTTACCCACGTCACCCCTGGCCTGAGGATCCAACCAAGGCGCAGGCCACACGCCGCGCAAAACCGCATTCCGGCAAGACGGCGCGGTGACGATACTTGAACGGGCCTACGACTTGGCCGTCAGTTCGGCATATACATCGTGACGTAGCTGCCCTGAACCATCTGATAGGTCGTGCGGATGCGATAAATCCGCCCCTCCAGGCGAACCCGTGCCTCGAAATATTTCAGTCGGCTGGCCTGATCCTGAACCACGGTCGAGCATTGACGCTGAATCTGATAGCCGACGATGCGATGCGTTGCCTTCTTTGATCCAGCCACACCGCCGACAACGGCCCCGACCGCTGCGCCACTGTCCTTGCCGGTCAGAGCCTTGCCAAGGATGCCGCCGATGATTGCGCCCGCGACCACGTTTCCGGTCTGGTCCGCCTTGTTGCCATTGCGATAGATCGGCACGCGCACGTCCTGACACACCCTGCGCTTTTGCGGTTGTCCGGCCTTGTAAACGGGGTAGCTTTGCAGAACATATCCCTGAACCGCATGGGTGTTATAGCCCTGATTGAAGCTGGGAAGACGCGTCCCCGCCGTCGTCGTAACAGCGGCAAAGGACCCGAGGGCCGCCAGTGACAGGGCAAAAAACAGACGTTTCATGGGTTCCACCTCTCTACATTATCATTAGTCAAGAATACCACGGGCAGAATAGCGCATCCGCCCGGGAAATTCCATGTCTCTTCAGACCTATGCCAAGATCTTGATATATCGTTGTTTTATCAAGCCACCATACCGGCTGCCCCGTGCAAATGAAAACCGCCGCAGGACCTGGCCGCGGCGGTTGACCGTTTTTCTGCAGGTATCCCGCGTCAGCTGGCCGCCACGGCGCGTTTGGCCATCACCCCGATCAGGTTGGCGCGGTATGCGGCGCTGGCATGGATATCGCTCATCAGCCCATCGGCCGAGATCGCGACCTTCGCAGCGGCGCTTTCGGACCAATCTGCGGACAATGCGGCCTCTAGTGCCGCATGGCGAAACACCCCGTCCTCACCGGCGCCGGTGACGGCGACGCGCGCACCCATGTCGGTCTTGGCCACGAACACACCGACCAGCGCAAAGCGCGAGGCCGGTTGATTGAACTTGGCATAGGCCGCCTTGGCCGGGCAGGGGATGCGGATTGCAGTGATGATCTCATTTTCGTCCAGAGCTGTCGTGAACAGTCCCTGAAAAAAAGCATCCGCCGCGATTTCGCGCGAATTGGTGATGATCGTTGCCCCCAGCGCCAGCATCGCTGCCGGGTAATCGGCTGCCGGATCGTTGTTGGCAATTGAACCGCCAATGGTGCCCTGATGGCGTACGGCCGGGTCTCCGATCCCCCCGGCCAGTTGGCCAAGCGCGCCACAGTGCTGGCGCACATCCGCGTTTGTCGCCACTTCGGCGTGGGTGGTGGCCGCGCCGATTGTCAGAATGTTGTCTTGAACGGTCACCCCTGACATCCCGTCAATCGCGCGGATATCCACCAGATCGCTGGGGGCAGCGAGATGCTGTTTCATCGTGGCCAGCAGGGTTTGCCCCCCGGCCAGAACTTTGGCCTCGTCCCCGGCGCCAAGGGCGGCGAGGGCGTCGTCAATCGTTGCGGGCTTGTGATATCTTGTCGAATACATCGTTCGTGCCTCCCTTATTCTGCGGCCATGGACTTGCCCGACGCCTGAAGCGCGGACCAGACGGCCTGTGGTGTGGCTGGCATGGCCAGATCGTTGGTGCCGATGGCGTCGGTAATCGCGTTGATGACCGCCGGAGGCGTGCCGATTGCACCGGCCTCGCCACAGCCCTTGATCCCCAAGGGGTTGTTGGGGCAGGTGGTCGAGGCGTGATGGACATCGTAAAATGGCACATCGTCGGCCCGCGGCATGGTGTAATCCATATAAGAGCCGGTGATCAGCTGCCCGTCATCGTCATAAACCACCTGTTCCAGCATGGCCTGTCCGATCCCCTGAGCGACGCCGCCGTGGACCTGACCCTCGACAATCATCGGATTGATGATGGTGCCGAAATCATCCGAACATGTGAACCGTTCGATTTTGGTCACGCCGGTCTCAGGATCGACCTCGACCTCGCAGATATAGGTGCCGGCAGGGAAGGTAAAGTTGGCCGGATCGTAAAAGGCGGTTTCCTTCAGCCCCGGCTCCATCCCCTCGGGCAGGTTGTGGGCGGTGTAGGCCGACAGCCCGACCTCGTGCCAACCCATCGCCTTGTCGGTGCCGGCAACCTTGACCTGACCGCCCTCGATGACAATGTCGTCCTCGGAGGCCTCCAGAACATGCGCAGCGATCTTTTTCACCTTGGCCTCGACCTTGTCGAGTGCCTTGACGATGGCCGAAAGGCCGACCGCACCCGAGCGCGAGCCATAGGTGCCCATGCCCATCTGCACGGTGTCGGTGTCGCCGTGGACAATCGAGATCGAGTCCAGCGGCAGGTCAAAGCGGTCGGCGACCACCTGTGCAAAGGCGGTTTCGTGGCCCTGTCCGTGGCTGTGGCTGCCGGTCAGAACCTCGATGGTGCCGACGGCGTTGACGCGCACCTCGGCGCTTTCCCACAGGCCGACCCCTGCGCCGAGGCTGCCGACAGCTGCCGAAGGCGCGATCCCGCAGGCCTCGATATAGCTTGAGAACCCAAGGCCCCGCAGCACGCCGCGCTTGGCGCTTTCGGCTTTGCGTGCAGCAAAGCCTGCGACATCCGCGGCGGCCAGCGCCTGATCGAGGTTGGCCTCAAAATCACCGGCGTCATAGGCCATGATGACCGGGGTCTGGTGCGGGAATTCGCGGATGAAATTGGCCCGCCGCAGTTCGGTCGGCTCAACCCCCAATTCGCGGGCGGCGGTTTCCATCATCCGCTCGACCAGATAGCATGCCTCGGGGCGACCCGCGCCCCGGTAGGCATCTACCGGCACGGTGTTGGTGTAAACTGCCCGCACATTGCAGTGGATGTTGGCGATATCATACTGCCCGCTGAGAAGCGTCGCATAAAGATAGGTGGGAACGGCCGACGAAAACAGCGACATATAGGCGCCGAAATTGGCGATCGTATCGACCTTGAAGCCGACGATACGGTTGTCGGCATCAAAGCCCAGTTTCGCCGTCGTGACGTGATCACGCCCGTGGGCGTCGGTCATGAAGGCTTCGGAGCGGTCCGATGTCCATTTGACCGAGCGGCCGGTCTTCATCGAGGCCCAAAGGCAGGTGATCTCCTCGGGGTAGATATAGATTTTCGAGCCAAAGCCGCCGCCGACGTCCGGTGCCACCACCCGCAGCTTGTTTTCCGGGGCCACCTGATAAAACGCCGACAGGACCAGGCGCGCCACATGCGGGTTCTGGCTGGTGGTATAGAGGGTATAATGTTCCTCGATCGGATCATAGGTGGCAACGGCGCTGCGCGGCTCCATCGGGTTGGGCGCAAGGCGGTTGTTGGTGATCTCCATTTCCGTGACATGAGCCGCCCCGGCCAGCGCCGCATCGGTTGCCGCCTCGTCGCCGATCTCCCAGTCGTAAATCAGGTTTCCGGGCGCGTTGTCATGGATCTGGGGCGCGCCAGCCGCCAGTGCCTTGCTGGCAACGGCAACGGCGGGCAGTTCGGCATAATCGACCTCGACCGCCTCGGCGGCCCGACGGGCGATGGCGTCGCTCTCGGCGATCACCACGGCCGCGGCATCACCGACATAGCGCACCTTTTCGGTGGCCAGCGCCGACCATGCTCCCATATTCATCGGGCTGCCGTCCTTTGAGGTCACGGCCCAGCCGCAGATGATATTGCCAATGCCATCGGCCACCAGCTCGGGGCCGGTCAGTACCGCGATTACCCCCTCCATGGCCTCGGCGGCCGATTTGTCGATGCCCTTGATCTCGGCATGTGCAAACGGGCTGCGCACAAAGGCGGCATAGGCCTGATTTTCCATGCGGACATCGTCCGTGTATTTTCCGTGCCCAGTGGTGAAACGCTTGTCTTCCTTGCGTTTGACGCGGGCGCCAATTCCCTGATCGGTCATTTCATGTTCCTCCCGTGGTGCCGCTTACATTTTCGCGGCGGCGTCCTGAATGGATTTTACGATGTTGTGATAGCCGGTGCAGCGGCAGATGTTGCCCTCCAGCTCGTGGCGGATGGCATCTGCCGTCAACTCCTGCCCCGAGGCCTTGTAGCGGTTTACCATGTCGATCCCGGCCATGATCATGCCGGGCGTGCAAAACCCGCATTGCAGGCCGTGGTTGTCGTTGAAGGCAACCTGCATCGGGTGCAATTCGCCGTTGGCCACGCCTTCGATGGTCGTCACCTCGGCCCCGTCAAGGGCAACTGCAAGGGTTGTGCAGGACTTTACCGACTTGCCATTGACATGCACGGTGCAGGCCCCGCATTGGCTGGTGTCACAGCCCACATGGGTCCCTGTCAGGCGCAATTCCTCGCGCAGGAATTCCGACAAGAGCGTCTCATCCGGCACATTCCGGCTGACGGACTTGCCGTTCACTGTCATCGTCACATTCGTCATTTGGTCCTCCCTGACCTCGCGGCGCTTGGCCGCTTTTTCAGATTTCATGACGCCGCCGCGGATTTTTCTTCGGCGTTGTCTTCTTTGCTCAAATACTCATGGAAATTGTCAAAAAACTTGGCGGCCAGCTTTTTTGCGGTCGAGTCGATCAGCCGACTGCCAAGGCGCGCCAGTTTGCCACCGACCTGCGCGCGGGCCTCATAAAGCAAAATGGTGTCCGCACCGTCCGCCTCAAGGCGCACATCCGCGCCGCCCCGGGCGAATCCGGCGACTCCTCCCTTGCCTTCGCCGTTCAGGGTATAGCTTTCGGGGGGGCGGATGTTTTCCAGCTCCACAATGCCATGAAAACGGGCCTTTACCGGGCCGATCTTCTGAACGACCGTTGCCTCAAAACTGCTGTCCGAGGTTTTTTCCATCGCCTCGCAACCGGGAATACAGGCGGCCAGAACGGCCGGATCGTTCAGTGCTTGCCATACGGCTTCGCGGGGCGCTCCGATGCGGAATTCGCCGGTCATGTCCATGCGGTTTTGGTCCTGAGTTTGCAATCAACGCCCCCATAATAGGCGCGGGTTGATTCCTTGCAACATAAATCGCGGAGAAATCAGATTGCCGTGAGCGGCGCGCCGGAAAAGTTGGCATCAAAGGCGGCGCAGAGTTCGCTGATGCTGTTGATCGAGTGGCAGGCGTGCAGGCTGCTGACATGGGGCAATAGCGCCCGAATGCCGGCAGCCTTGGGTTCAAACCCGTCCCAGCGCAGCAGGGGGTTCAGCCAGATCAGGCGGTGGCAGGACAGCGACAGGCGGTCGGCCTCGCGCCCCAGCAGGTCGGGGTCGCTGCGTTCCAGCCCGTCGGTGATTAAAAGGACAACAGCCCCCTGTCCTAGAACCCGGCGCGACCAGTCCTTGTTGAACTGGCGCAATGACGCCCCGATCCGGGTTCCACCCTGCCAGTCGGGGGCCTCCTTTCCAACCGCTTGCAGCGCCAAATCGACATCCCTGAGGTGCAACGCGCGGCTGATATTGGTCAGGCGGGTGCCAAAGGTAAAGGCGTAGAGCCGCCCCCATCCGGTGTTTGGCGTCAGTGCCAGACCGTGCAGAAAATGCATCATCATGCGCGCATAGACCGACATCGAGCCGGAAATATCGCAAAGCACCACCAGATTGCGCGGCCGGGTGCGCGGGGTTTTCATCATCAGCCGATCCAGTTCGCCCCCTTTTCGAAGGGCGCGGCGCATGATGGCGTGGGTGTCCGGGCGCCGGCCATGTCCTGCCGGCCTGAACCGGCGGCTGCGGGCGGGTTGAAACGGCAGCGAGAGGGTGCTCAGGGCCTTGCGCGCGGTAGCCAGTTCGGCGCTGCTCATCTGTTCAAAATCCATCGCCCGCAAGATTTCGTTTCGCGACCAGGTGAATTTTGCGTCCAGCTCCAGATCGTCGCGTTCGGGCGCTGTGTCGTTTCCGCCATTGTCCTCGGTCAGCGCCTCGGTGGCGCGGCGGGCGGCGGCCTGCTCGGGCTTTTGGGCGGGCTCCATCGTCTGCAACAATGGCAGCATCATGCGCATCATTCGCTCCAGAAAAGCAGGGTCGCGCCAGAACATCTGGAACAGCTGATGAAAGGTTTCCAAGTCCTCGGGACGGTGGATCAGGGTTGCCCGCAACGTGTAATAAAAGTCGCTGCGTCTGGTAAAGCCGGCGGTGCGCACAGCGCGGATTGCCGTTGCCGCCTGCGCCGGTCCGGCGGCGACGCCCGCGCGTCTGAGGGCGCGAATGAAATGAACGATATTCTCGACCAGTCGCCCCTCGGTTTCGGGCAAACCTGTATCGGACGCCTCTGTTCCGGTTTGGACCGGTTCCGGTGCCGTTACCGCGGGTCGCTGGCCGGTCACGGCTCTTTTGCCTGTAGTTTGGCGCGGGTTTCGCTGAGCAGCCGCGCCGCCTCCGAGCCGCTGACCTTGGCGATGTCGTCCTGATATTTCAGGACCGCCCCCAGCGTGTCGGTGACCATCTCGGGCGTCAACGAGACCGCATCCAGCGCGATCAGACAGCGCGCCCAGTCGATGCTTTCGGCAACACCGGGGGTCTTGAACAGGTCTTCGCCGCGCAAGCCCTGCACAAAGGCGACGACTTCTCGCGACAGATCGGCGGAACAGTCCGGCACGCTGGCATTCAGGATATCGACTTCGCGCTGGAACGCCGGGTAATCGACCCAGTGATAGAGGCAGCGTCGCTTGAGCGCATCGTGGACTTCGCGGGTGCGGTTCGAGGTCAAGACGACGATTGGCGGCTCGGGCGCCTTGATCGTGCCCAACTCAGGGATTGTGACCTGAAAATCCGAGAGCGCCTCGAGCAGGAACGCCTCAAACGGCTCATCCGTGCGGTCAACCTCGTCGATCAACAGAACCGGCGGCCCTTCGGCATGGGCCTCCATCGCCTCCAATAGCGGGCGGCGGATCAGAAAGTCTTCGCTGAACAGTTCGTGCTGCAGATCGGCGCGGCTGGCCTCGCCGGTCGCTTCGGCGGCGCGAATGGCGACCATTTGCGCGGTAAAATTCCAGTCATAGATCGCCGCCGCCGCGTCCAGCCCCTCATAACATTGCAACCGGATCAGCCGCCGCCCCAGCATGGCGGCGATGGCGCGGGCGATCTCAGTTTTGCCGACGCCAGCCTCGCCCTCCAGAAACAGCGGCTTGCCCAGTTTCAGCGCAAGATAGGTGACCGTGCCCAGATCGCGCCCGCAGATATAGTTTTGCTCGGCCAGAAGGCGGATCGTGTCGTCAATGCTTGCCGGTAGGGATGCCATGTTTGTCCTTGCCCTCTTTTTCTGCCGTCGGTGGCGGTATCGTTGCGCCAATATTGTTGTGTCTGTGTTTTCAGGCCACAGCCCTGACATAACCCGCGTCAAGGGCGCCTGTCCATGCCGCTGCCGGGGGCGAGCTTGGGGGCGGGTATCTTGCCGTTCACACACAAGCGGATCATACTGTGCGTCGCAGCAAACCACATGAGGCGCGGATGAGCAGAAAAGACCCAGACCGGGGATTGCACGGCGACCCCTTGCAGACAATTGCTGACGCCTCCGAACAGGGTGGCGATGCGGTTCTGGCGGTCATCACCGGCGTTGACGGGCCGTCGTATCGGCCGCTTGGGGCTTATATGGCCATTCTGCCGGGCGGCGCGCGGGTCGGGACCCTGTCTTCGGGGTGTATCGAACAGGATATCGTTCTGCACGCTGCTGAGGCGCTGGACAGCGGGCGCCCGAAAACCGTCCGCTACGGGCTGGGCTCACCGTTCATCGATATCAAGTTGCCGTGCGGTGGCGGGCTGGAAATACTGCTGCTTCCGCGCCCGGAACAGCGCGTTCTGTCCGAGTTGGTGATGCGACAGGCGGCAAGGCGCCCGGTTACGCTGGCGATCGCACCGGACCACGGCGGGCTGGAGATACGCGAAACGGGGGCAACGGGTCGCGATGGCGACCGGTTTCTCGTCCGCATCATGCCCGAGCTATATTTCTACGTTTTCGGCAAGGGGCCCGAGGCCAGCACATTTGCCGCTCTGGTGCAGTCGGCGGGCTATCCCAACATGGTGTTATCGCCAGATCAGGAAACCTTGGAGCGCGCGCATCAGGCCGGCAGCCCGACCTGTCGGCTGAAAGCCCCTGAGATGCCGGTGGAGTTGCTGGCAGACCGCTGGTCGGCGGTGGTGCTGTTTTTTCACGATCACGAATGGGAGCCGCCGATCCTTGCCGGGGCGCTGCGCTCGGATGCGTTTTATATCGGCGCACAGGGCAGTCGGCGCGCCCGCGATGCGCGGATGCTGGCGCTGCAGGAAGCCGGCATTGGCGTGGCGGATCTGGCGCGCCTGCGCGGCCCCATAGGGTTGGTTCCGTCAGTGCGCGATGCGCGCACGCTGGCGGTCAGCGTGCTGGCTGAAATACTGAGCGAGCACCAGAAACAGGTGCGCTGAGCCAAGGTGCGCTCTGCCGCAAGGCGTTGAGGGGGCGGGGTTTCCCCAAAAGTGATTCGCGGTATCAGGTTTTCCCGCCGGGTCGAAACCCGCAACTGACCCGTGTTTTCAAGGTGCGGGGTACCCTAAATTACTTAAATGATTTAATATATTCGCATAACAATATATTAGTAGGTATTAAGGTATTTATATGTTATGAATCTGCCCCAGATGGAGTTCGGACGGCGTTGCAGCCAATCAAGCAACCAAAAAACAAGCGCCTCCGAAAGCAGGGAAAGATGGGAGAGTCATGCTGAAAACGGGGCGCTATGTCATTGCCGTACTTGTAACGCTGATCGCGTTCGGGTTGTATCTGAATTCCGGGGCCATTGCCCAGCAAACAGGACGATCGTTCAAGACGGCGAGGGTGCTGACCAACGAGGTCGGTGGCAGCGCAACGGTTGGCGGGACGGTCATACCCTATAAAGAGGTGACGCTGAATGCCCAAATTCCCGGCCGGATCAAGTTCATTGCTGGCAAGGAGGGCCATCGCGCCGCCAAGAACGAGGTTCTGCTGACGATCGACGATGCCGCCATTCAGGCCAAACGCCGGGCCGCGGCGGCGCAGATCTATCGCGCTGAATCCGGTGTGCGCAACGCCCAGATGCAATACTCGCGTGAGCTTTATTCCCCGCGGATCAACTCGATTTCCGGCTTTCCCGGCATGGGCGTGCCCAGCATGTTCGACCAGTTCTTTACCCGCGGGTTCGCCGACACGATGGGGCGCTCGAACTCGGGGCTCGAGCGGCAGGCCGATCTCTACGCCCGCGGCTCGGGGGTCAATCAGGCCCAGAGCGGGTTGATGCAGGCGCGCGCCAATCTGGACGCGCTGGACGCGCAGCTGCGCGATGCAAAATCCGTTGCCCCCTTTGATGGCGTCGTGGTGGACAAGATGGTCGAGGTCGGCGACACCGTGCAACCGGGCACGCCATTGTTGAAATTTGCCTATACCGATTATCTGCGCATCGTTGCCGATGTGCCCGTGCGTCTGGCCGCCGGGTTGAAAAAAGGAATGACAGTTCCGGCGCGACTGGATGCCGGCGGCGGCGGCTCGGTCGCGGCCAAGGTGGCGCAGATCTATCCGGTCGCTGACCCCGGGCGCCACACCGTCAAGGTCAAGTTCGACCTGCCCAAGGGCACTCCCGGCGGGCCTGGCATGTATGTCGAGGTGACGATTCCCGACCAATCCGTGCCGACCCGCAGCCAACCGGCGGTTCCGGCCGCAGCGGTGGTCTGGCGCGGCAGCCTGCCCTCGGTCTTTGTCGTTGAAAACGGCAAACCGTCGCTGCGCCTGATCCGCGTCGGCTATCCCTTGCCCGGGGGGCGGCTGTCGGTCGTTTCCGGCCTGAGGGGCGGCGAAGAAGTCATCTTGGATCCACCCGCAAATCTGGTTTCTGGCGGCAAGTGAAACCGATTTGGGAACTGGGAGGATCCTTATGACCGATAATCAGACAAATGAAGATGCCGAGACCGGCGCCAGCGCCCCCCAACGCGGGCTGGGCCTGGCCGGGACGCTGACCAAGAACTTCATCCATTCGCCGCTGTCGCCGCTGTTGCTGATCGCCTGCCTTGCGCTGGGCCTGATGGGGCTGGTGCTGACCCCGCGTCAGGAAGATCCGCAGATCTCGGTGCCGATGGTCGATATCTTCTTTTCCTATCCGGGCGCTTCTGCCGAGCAGGTGGCCTCGCTGGCCACCGATCCGCTGGAAAAGCTGATGTCCGAGATCCCCGGCGTCAAACACGTCTATTCCCGCTCCGAGCGCGAGGGCGCCATCGTCACCGTGCAGTTCAAGGTCGGCGAAAAGATGGGCCCGTCACTGGTCAAGCTGAACGACAAGATCCAGTCCAACCTCGACAAGATCCCACCCGGTGTTTCGCGCCCGCTGATTCGCCCCAAGGGGGTGAACGATGTGCCGCTTGTGACCCTGACGCTGTGGTCGCAGCAGGTTGACGAGGCCGCCATGCGCTCGCTTGGGCTGGACATCGTGCAGCGGCTAAAGCAGATCCCCAACACCGCCCAGAGCTTTATCGTCGGCGGTCGCCCCGAGGCGATCAAGGTCGAGGTTTTCCCCGAGCGTCTGGCCGGCTTTGGCATCAGCCTCGATCAACTGGCGCAGACTATCCGTACCGCCAACTCTGAACGCGGCGTGGGCTCGGTCGAGGCAGGGCAGACCACGTTTACCCTCTATACCGGCGCGTTTCTACGCAATGCGCAGGACATCGAGAACCTGATGGTTGGCGTCAGTCAGGGCCGCCCGACCTATGTGCGCGACGTGGCGCTGGTCACCGACGGCACCGCGGAAGCCCAAAATGTCGTCTCGTATTACACCGGCCCGGCCTATGGGACACGCGCCCATGTGGGCCTGTCCGATGCAACCTCGGGCCCGCAGTTGGCGCCAATCGGGGCCCCTGCGGTCACCATTGCGGTGGCCAAGAAGGCCGGCTCGAACGGGGTGACGGTGGCCAATGACATTCTGGCCTATGTCAAGCGCCTGCAAGGCAGTCTGATCCCGGATAATGTCCATGTCGAGGTGACTCGCAACTACGGTGTTACCGCCAACGAGAAGGTCAACGAGCTGATCTTCAAGCTGTTTGTCGTGACCGGCGCGGTGACCGTGCTGATCTGGCTGGCGCTGGGATTGCGGGCGGCGACGGTGGTTCTGGTGGTGATCCCGATCGTGATCCTTGTCACCGTCTTTGCCGCCTTTCTGCTGGGCTATACCATCGACCGGGTCAGTTTGTTTGCATTGATCTTTTCCATCGGAATTCTGGTCGATGATGCGATCGTCGTGGTTGAAAACATCTACCGGCGATGGCTGTTGCAGGGGGAATGTACCGCTGATTGCAGCATCGACGCGGTGCGCGAGGTGGGCAACCCCACGGTGCTGGCGACCTTTACCGTGATTGCGGCGCTGCTGCCGATGGGCTTTGTGTCGGGGATGATGGGCCCCTATATGGAGCCGATTCCGGCGCTGGGCTCGGTGGCCATGCTGTTCTCGCTGTTTGCCGCCTTCATTTTCACGCCGTGGCTGGCCCAGCGTATTCGCCCGCCAATGGCGCATCTGGAAAAGGCGCGTCTGCGCGAGCACCGTCAGGCGCAGCGGCTGGATGCATTCTATCGGAATATCCTGATGCCGCTTCTGGACAGTCGCCTGAAGGGATGGCTGTTCGCCGCGGGCCTGCTGTTGGTTTTTTTCGGCAGCCTCTACATGTTCGCCACCGAAAGCGTTGCGGTCAAGATGTTGCCCAAGGACAACAAGCCCGAGTTCAACGTGACCATCAACATGCCCGCGGGAACGGCGCTGCCGGTCACCGCGAACGTGGCCGCGCGCCTCTCGGAACGTGTGATGAGCTTGCCCGAGGTCATGGCCGTGCAGTCCTATTCGGGCACTGCAAGCCCGTTCAATTTCAACGGTCTGGTCCGCCACTCGTATCTGCGCAACAAGCCGTGGTATGGCGACATTCAGGTGCAGCTGATCCCCAAAGGCGAACGTACGCGCTCGTCGTCGCAGCTGGCCGATCTGGCGCGCAAGATGCTGACGCCGATCGCAAAGAAGATGGGTGCCCGCATCGAGGTCGTCGAAATGCCACCCGGACCGCCCGTCCTGCAGACTATGGTCGCCGAGATCTACGGCCCAGACGCCAAGACCCGCCGTCAGGTGGCGCGCGACATGCGTGATCTGTTCGGCAAGGCCAAGACTGTTGTCGATGAAGGCAGCTACCTGCAGGCCCCGTTCAAAAGCTGGCGCTTTGTCATCGACCGGGAAAAGGCCTCGCGTCGTGGGGTGTCGGTTGCCAACATCAACCGCCAACTCGAAATGGCGATGGGGGGATACAAGCTGGGCGACGCCAAGACGCAGCGCTCACTGGAGCCGCGGTTCATCTATCTGCAAATGCCGATTGCGCTGCGTGGCGATCTGGGGCGGCTGGGGCAACTGCCGATCCCCTCGAGCAGCGGCGATATGATCCCCTTGACCGAGCTTGGCCGCTTTGAGCCCTTCATGGTGGACGACCCGGTCTTTCACAAGGACTTGCGCGCGGTGGAATACGTGACCGGCGAGGTCACCGGTAAGTTGGGCGCCCCCATCTATGGGATTCTTGAACTTCAGAAGCTGCTGAAGGACTATGTCGCGCCGGATGGTGTGCGGGTGGCAACGACCTTTACCGGACCACCGAAAACCAGCCTCCAGTCGGCGCTGGAGTGGACCGGCGAGTGGACCGTCACCTACGAAACCTTTCGCGATATGGGCATTGCCTTTGGTGTCGCACTGGTCATGATCTATATCCTCGTGGTCTGGGAGTTCGGCAATTTCATCACCCCGGCAATCGTCATGGTGCCGATCCCCTTGACCCTGATCGGCATCGTTCCCGGCCACTGGCTGTTCGGGGCGCCGTTCACCGCAACCTCGATGATCGGCTTTATCGCGCTGGCGGGCATTATCGTGCGCAATTCGATCCTGCTGGTGGATTTCTCGCGCCAGGCGGTGTTGCGCGGGGTCGATCCGCGCACTGCGGTCATCACCGCCTGTGCGACTCGGACCCGACCGATCATCATTACCGCTCTGGCGCTGATCCTCGGCTCTTCCGTGATCTTGTCGGACCCGATCTTTCAGGGCATGGCGATCTCGCTGATGATGGGTGGTCTGGTGGCCACGATTCTGACGCTCGTGGTCATCCCGCTGGGCTGCGTCAGCTTTCGCAAGGCGTTGACAGAGAGTGGACAAGGCGACACCGGACCCGATTCAAAGGATACGCTGGGCCGCCCGTCAGAACCTAAGAGCGAGGCGCTGAAACGGGCTGAGGCCGCGCGCTGCGACACCGGGTTGCTGGCGCGTCTGATGATGGCGCTCAGGGCGCTTGTCGATCTTCTCGCTCTGCTGGGGGCGGCGATTGCCTTTCTGTTGGTCAGCGCCGTCAAGGCCATGCTGCGGGCAATCTCGGCCCGCAGAGCCGCGGCGGCACAGCCTGAAATGCCGCGCCCGGCCACACCGGCGACACCACACCCCCAAGCTGTCACGGTGCCCGAAAAATCGACCGCAGAGATGCGCGCCCCCGCAGCGGTGGAGACACCCGCCAAGGTGGCCACCCCCGAAGTCGTGGCCGCGCCCGTTCCCGCGCCGCCGAAACAGTCGGAAACGCCGGTGGAAAAAGCACCCAAAGCGGCACCCAAAAAGCGTGCGTCGGCGAAATCCAAAGTGGTGAAATCCCCTACGGAATCAACAACCGCGAAATCCAAGGCTGCGAAACCGGCGGCGCCAAAACCGGCGGTCACAAAACCCAAGACCACAAAACCCAAGGCCGCGAAACCCAAGGCCGCGAAACCTGCCGGGACGAAACCATCACCGCCCCGGAAAGTCGCCACAGCACCGCGTAAACCGCGCCAGACCGGACGCCGCGGGATTCGGCTAAAGCCCGGCTCGGGCACACCGAAACAGGATTGAGGAAACGTCACCATGATACGAGCGATACCATTGAGTGTTCCCAACCTGACCCAAGGTTTGACCCTGACCTTGGGCCTGATTCTGGGCCTGACCCTGAACCCCGGGGCCAAAGCGCAGGACAAGCCGCTGCCGCCTCCGGGTCCGTTCGAGAGCGTGGCGCCGCTTGCACCTCCTGTGGCACAGCGCTCGATCCCGTCGGATTGGAGCGTTCGCCAGAGCTTGCCCTACTGGATGCAGCCCCGGCCAGGGTTTGCCCCCTCGGGCACCCCTCCGAGGGTCGGCACAAGCACCGCCGCCGGGCGGGCCGGGGCGCGCGGGCAGGGGGCCGGTCAGCTCAGTGGTGGCTTTGGCTTTTCAGCGTCGCTCCATGCGTCGGTTCAGGGGCGCGGACAGGCGCAGGAGCGCGCGGGCTCGACCGGCTGGGCTGCTTCTGATCCACGTCGGTCGGTTTGGGCTGCACGACCTTGGACTGGACGGCCTTGGACTGTGCGGCGGGGGGGGGCCGCCAACACGGGATTCGCGCCGGCCCCGGGATATGGGCCGGGCTTTCCCTTTTGGCCGGGCTATGGGCGGCCGAACTTTATGCCATTCGGCTATGGGGTGGCGCCGGGCTATGCGCCGCCGCCCGGCTATCGCACAGACTACGGGGTCCAGAAATGAGCCGGATTTTCATCTTTTCACGCAAACCTCTGCTGCTGGCCGGTGGCCTTGCGCTGGCCGGGTCGCTGGCTTTGGCGATCTCCGGTCAGGCGGCCACCGCTGGCAACAACTGGAGCCCGACTCCGGCGCCCGCGCAGGCCAAGGACAGCACAGCGCCGACCTATATCGACACGCCCGCCAGTGGCGGCGGAGTCTGGGGCAACGGCACCGATCAGGGCAGTGTCTATGCTCCCGATGATCTTGATGCGCGTCTGTCGGGGAGGGCCCCGACGACCCCTGCCGTTCCGTTGCAACAGCCGCAGGCATTGCCGCCTCTTTCGCCGCTGACCCCGGGGGTTGCGATCAACCCGGCGCTGCTGGCCCCAGAGGCCAGTGTGCAGGCGCGTAATATCCCCGGTCGGGGGTATCTCCCGCGCCGGGTCAGTCCCTACGGGGCGGCCAACCCCTACCGCGCCGTCCCGCCTTATGGGGGCGCCACCCCCTATGGCGTTCCCTACAGCGGCCTGCCCTATGGAGGCCTGCCCTACGGTGGTGCGCCGGGGATCACCCCCTATGGCAGCACCACCGGGCTTGGGCCGTTTGGCGGTGGCTTGCCCTCACAAGGTTTCCCATTTTTTGGGTTCAGTCCGTTCGGCTTTTGGTGAGCCGGTCGGACAACGCGCTTTCCTCACCGGGAAGGCCTTCAAGCGGAGAAAGGCAGAGGTCCCGATGCCAAAATCCGAAATTTCAGTCGGGACAAACCAAGGAGACTAAACATGCGTAAATTGATGATCACCGCAGCTCTGGCTGCCGGACTTGGCGGCGCTTTCGTCGCAACTGCTGACGCCCAGACCTGGGGCCCGGGTTATGCGCCGGCTCCCGGCTATTGGGGTGGCCCGGCTTATGGTCCCTATTACGGCAACGGCTGGGCGCCATGGAATAACGGCTGGGGCGGCAACAACTGGGGTCCGTTCAATGGCTGGACTCCGTGGAACAATGGCTGGGGCAACAACTGGGGCAACAACTGGGGTCCGTTTAACGGCAACAGCAATGGCAACGGGAACGGCAGCTTCAACTTTGGCTTCTCGGGCAATGCCACGGGCAAGGCGCAAGGCGAAGGTCGTGGCCGCGGCAATGGCTATGGCTATGGTTACGGCAACAACGGCTACGGCTATCCGGGCTATGGCTACCCCGCTCCGTGGCAGCAGCAAAAGCCGGGTGCAGCACCGAACGCACCGGCCGGGGCCTATAATCCTGCGGCTCCTGCGGCGGCTCCCAAGGCTGGCGCAAAGGCCGACCTGCAAAAGCCCGCTGCGCCCTCGAACTGAGGCTGAGGCGTGACCATTCCGGCGGGCGCAGCCTGTGCCCGCCCAGAATGTGTCCCTCCCAAGAAAGCTCCCGTTCGCCCTGTCTGGGGCGGACGGAAACACGAACAGCACGGATTTTACCGACAGGGGGAAATATGCCGATCTCGATCAAAGCCGCAGGGGTGGTTCTTTTTCTGGCGCTTGGCACCGGCGGGCTGACCCCGGTCTTGCCCGCGCCGAGCGCCACAGCCGCAAGTGCCGCGCGGATGTACACGGCCACCGCCGTCAGCCAGCGCCCTGGACAGCCCGAGCGCGTCGGGACAATCGTCAAATCCGGCGCCAAGATGCGCCTTGAATACACGCAGAACGGCAAACGGGTGGTGCAGATTATCCTGCCGACCAAGGGGCTGATGTATATTCTTGATCCGGCCAGTAAGACCTATTCCCTGATCCGGGGCAAGGCGGTGCCGGAAGAAAGCGTGATTGGCTATAAATCGCCATGTCCCCCGACTCCGAATACCCGTTGCGAACATGTGGGCGACGCGATCAGCAGCGGCGTTCGGGCCGAGCGCTGGCTGATCTCCAGTCCCGGGCAAACCGGCGGGCCGGTGGATATCCTGTGGGATCCGGCGCGCCGCCATGCGCTCAGCGAGGTTTTCCCCGACGGCAGCAAGATGCTGATGCGCTTTCGTGCGATGGAAAAGGTCGCCGGCCGCCCGACCGAGCGTTGGGATGTCGATATCATCCGCAAGGGCCAGCCCGTTGTCACCGGAGAGTGGTGGTTCGACCCTGACCTGCGGGTCGTCGTGCGCCAGTCGATCCCCGGTGGTGAAACCCGGCGGCTGGACCATCTGGTCGTTGCTCCGCTGGACCCCGCGATGTTTGCCCCGCCCGCTGGTTGGCAGCAGAGTGAGGCGCGCAGCCTGACCGCTCCTGCGGCACCCAAACCGGCCGGGAACTAGGTTAGAGGCGCATGGAATGTTGACACTATTTGCAAATTTCAAAGGCGGCACCGGAAAAAGTACGGTTGTCTTCAATATGGCGGTCTGGCGTATGGCCGAGGGGCGCAAGGTGACGGTTTGTGACCTCGACCCGCAGCGCACCGTCAGCGACGTGGCCATGATCCGCGACGAGGACGCAATTGAGCCGGGGCTAAAGGTCGTGCATGAGCTGCCGGCCAAGGGCAAGGCCCGCGGCGACTGGCTGATCGACGTCGGGATCTCGGATATGGAGGCGCTGCGGGCGGCCATCCGCGCCTGCCATCAGGTCGTGATTCCGGTCACCCCCTCACAGGCTGACATCTGGGCCACGCAGCAGTTTCTGGACATCATTACCGCCGAACGCGGCGGTGGAAAATCGCGGATGCCGATGATCAAGGCCTTTATCAACCGGGCCGATGCGCACCCGCGCTCACGCGAGAACGCCGAGACGCTGGAGGCGCTGAAGATGCTTCAGTTGATCCAGGCTGTGCCGGAAAAACTGGTGCAACGCCTCGCCTTTCGACGCTCGTTCTCTGAGGGGCTGGCAGCCTTTGAAATGGAACCGAGTGGCAAGGCGGCGGCAGAACTGAACGCCCTTGCCAACGCTCTTTACGGTGCAAAATGAGCCGCGCCGCAACAATTCTGAAACCTGATCCGGGGATGAAAAGATGATCATGCCATTTGTTCGATTGATAACCATTTATGTGCTGGTTGGTGTGGCGGTGTTCATCGTCTTCAACCGCGACGGGCTGAAGCAGATGCTGGGCATTGCCGGCGACGGCGCCAGTGTCGCCTATTCGGACCCGTCTCTGCCTCCGATCCCCCCTGCCGCGCCGGTTGCGGAGGATCAGGTCGCAACGCCCGAAAATGATGCGGCACCGGCGACAGATGTGGCCAAAGCCGACGCTACGGCACAGGCGACGGTGGCACCCCCCGCCCAGAGCGCCCCTGCAGCGACGCCCGCACCGCAGGCCACCCCCGCGCCGCGGGCCAACGACGTCACCGCCAGCGCTGCAGTGACTGCCCCCGCGCCCAAACCAAAACTCGGCGTGACGGTGCCCAAGGCTACCCCCGCTCCGGTGGCCGCGAACGAAAAACCTGCCGCTGAGGCCGTGCCCCTGACCCCGCCGACTCCCACGCCCGTGCCGACAACAACCGCGCTGGCAGAACCGCAGCCCCAAGCGCAGCCACAGGAAAAATCGGCATCGCCGAAAGACGACGCGACCAGACGCCAGAATGCGGCCCGCGCCGCCTATTGGAAGGGCGACAGCAAAACCGCCGAAAAGCTTTACAAGGCTCTGATCGCGGATTTCCCGAACCGGGTGGATTTTGCCGGGGAACTGGGCAACATCTATTATTCCTCGGGGCGGGTCAAACTGGCCGCGCCTTATTACAAGCGCGTCGCGCGCGACCTTCTGGCGACTGGTCAAACTGCCCGCGCGCAGGCCATGCTGTCGGTCCTTCAGGCGATTGCGCCGCAGATGGCAGACGAGCTGCGCAAAACGGCGAGCAAGACGAACTGAGCGACAAACGATAGGACCAAAACCATGAGCGATTTTCTGAAAAAGCGGTTGGAACGTCTGGAAAGCCACATGCAGGCCGAGAACCCGGCGCTGCTGGATGTGCTGCCGACGTTCTACAAATTCGACAAGATGCTCTATCGGGTCGGGCTGCTGGATCGGGAAAGCTCGCTGGCCTCTCGCATCTCGTGGTGGCCGCTGATCTCGGTTCTGGGCACCTTCAGTTCCGGCAAATCGACCTTTATTAACGACTATATCGGCGAAAAGATTCAGGACACTGGCAATCAGGCGGTGGACGACAAGTTTACCGTGATCTGCCACCGCTCGGCGGGGGTCGGAGGCAACCGCACGTTGCCCGGCTCGGCCCTAGATGCAGACCCGAGGTTTCCGTTCTTTCGGATCAGCGGCGAGATCGAAAAGGTGGCGCAGGGCGAGGGCAAGCATATCGAAAGCTACCTACAGTTGCGCACCACTGCCAAAGAGCGCATCAAAGGCAAGATCCTGATCGACAGTCCCGGTTTCGACGCCGATGACCAGCGCCGCTCGACCTTGCGGATCACTGATCACATCATTGACCTCTCGGACATGGTTCTGGTGTTTTTTGACGCCCGCCACCCAGAACCGGGCGCCATGCAGGATACGCTGGAGCATCTGGTTGCCAATACCGTTTCGCGCACCGATGCGTCGAAATTCTTTTATGTTCTGAACCAGATCGACACCGCCGCCAAAGAGGACAACCCCGAGGACATCACCGGCGCATGGCAAAGGGCCGTGGCGCAGGCGGGGCTGGGGGCCGGACAATTCTTTACCATTTACAACGAAGAAGCGGCCAACCCAATCGAGGACGAGGGGCTGCGCGAGCGCTTTCGCGCCAAGCGCGACCACGATCTGAAAAAGATTGTCGAACGCATGGACGAGGTGGACTTGCAGCGCAACTATCGTATTGTCGGCGTTCTGGAGACGGTGGCCAATGAGATGGAGCACGACATCATCCCGCGGCTGACCGAGGCCAAGGACCGCTGGCGGCGCAATGTGCTGTTGGGCGACGGGGTGGCGCTGGGGGGTGTTCTGCTGCTGGTGCTTGGGGCAATGCTGCGCTTTGGCTGGATGCCATCGGCGGATGTCTTCAGCTTTGCCTGGATTGGTGCGCATCTGCTGGATGTCACCGTGGGTGTTCTGGCGGTGATCATTCTGGCGGGCAGTTTCCATATCTGGCTGCGCGGGTTTGTCGCCCGTCGCATCGCTGCCGGCCTGCCCGAGGCGTTCGGGCATGTCGAACTGAACCTCAGGCAAGCATTCGAGAAAAGCACCGGGCTGTTTCGCTCGATCTTTCGCCCGTTTCCGGTTGGCTGGGGCAAGCGCGACCGCCGTCAGCTGCGTATAATTCGCGAAACCGTGGCCAACCATATTCAGGAACTCAACGACCGTTACGCGGACCCCTCGGGCAAGACCGCGCCGGTCGATCCGGTCCAGCCGCCCCGGGAGGACGCCGCGCCCATCGTCGCGGACAAATCAAGGTCGCCGGCGGCACCGACGGGCGATGCCACGCCGACCGAGGCCCCCACGAGGCACACGTCCGCGGATGCGAGCGGGGGGGGCGGTGGCAGTGACACGCAAAAAGGCAACGCTGTCGCCTAAGCGTACGCGGCGCCATCTGTGCCAGAACACCACGCTCGGTCACCAAGGCCGAGTGAACGAAAGGGCCTGAATTGTATAGCCGACAAAATTGCGACCTACCGCAGGGCAGATGTGCAGAGCTGGCCTTTCGATTGGCGGTTTATGAATCCGGTCATGCGCTGGTTGCCCGCGCGCTGGGACTGAAAATCCACGCCTTGAGGATGCTCCCGCGCCCGCCGGTGCTGCTCAGCGATAAGGCCTTTCGCGGCCGCGACTGGGGGTCGTTCGGCGAGATGCTGGAGATTCGTATCATGGAACTGTTCGGCGGGCAGATCGCCGAGGAGATCGCTTGCGGCTCAAACACCTGCTGTTCCGGCGATATCGCCCGCATCGATGAGCTGACGCGCCTTCTGGCCGGTCTTGGTGACAGCCGCGATCCCGAGGACATATGGTTTGACCTCGAAGAGCGCAGCCGCAACATCTTTGACAACGCTCCCTACTGCGCGGCGATCGTCACAGTAGCCGAGTTCTTGCACGCCCGCGTTCGGAACGGCGAAGAAATCATTGACGGACCGACCATCGAGGGGTTTCTCGATCAGCATCTGCCGGCGCGCGTCAAGGTTGGCCGTTTCCGGCGTATGATGGGTCTTGGCAGCAGGAAATCTCGGCCCGGGGAGGCCGCAAAATGAAGGAAAAATACGCATGTATAGACGCGTGAACAGTGGCGGATTCATTGTCCTGACCACTCTTGGAATCGTCATTGTCATGGCCCTGTTCACCTGGGTCATGTACGGGATGGCCCAGCAGGTGTTCAAGATGACCGACGTTATGGTTGAACTGAACCAGAGCTTTAAATCCATGGTCGTGACCCAGACCAGCATGGCCGCCGATATGCACGCCATGAGCCTCGACATGGCCAAAATGCGCGGCAACACCAGCCATATGGATCAGAATATTGCCCTGATGAACGGGAAAATCGCCGACATGTCGGGCTCGGTGCGGAACCTGTCGGGGGTCATGCTGCAAATGAACGCCAGCATGTCCAAAATGACCTATGATGTCGGGCAGGCGACCTATGCGGTCTCGCATCCGATGTCCTACATGTGGGGCAAACCGTTTCCGTTCTGATCGCTCCGAACGCCATCGGGCGCGGGTGCTGGCGCGTCACTCTTGGGCCAGCTCGGCACGCAGCCAAGAGACGATTTTCTCCGACATGTCCGGCCCCTGACGGCGGACGGCGCAGTCGATTGTCCGCAGGCGTCGATGCGCGTCGTTCAACTGGTCGATCAGGGACAGGATGATCGGGACGGCGTCGTCATTGACCCCCAGATTGTCACGCAGCTCGGAAATCAGGCGCAGCCGGGCGAGGTCGATCTCGTCAAACATTGCCCCGCTCTTTCCGCTTGCCGGAGTGACCCAGGCCCGGGATACGCAAACCCTGAGGCGTTTCTTGCTGAGGCCCGAAATCCGGGCAAGAACATCGGTCTCGGTCAACATCAGGCCTGCCCCTTCCAGTTTTTCCGCGCATCGTATGAGCCGGATTTGCGCAGCGCCTCCATGGCCGATTTCAGCGCCGCATCCGGGGCACTGGGCAGGACGATCTTGAGGGTGACGATCTGGTCTCCGGCCTTCCCGCGCGCCGGTTTGACGCCGCGCCCTTTCAGCCGCATCTTGCGCCCGCTGCTCGATGCGGCGGGGATCTTCAGTTTGACCGAGCCGTCAACCGTCGGAACCTCGACGGCGCCGCCAAGGACGGCCTCGTCAATAGAGATCGGTAACTCCAGCAGGATGTCGTTGCCCTCGCGGCTGAACAACCTGTCCCGCCCGACCGAGATTTCGATCAGCGCGTCCCCGGGAGGGCCGCCATTCAGTCCCGGTTGGCCACGCCCGGCCAGCCGCAAGGTCTGGCCGTCCTGAATCCCGGCGGGGATGGTGATGTCCAATGCTTGACCGTCCGGTGTCGTGACCCGCTGCTTGGTGCCTTTGACAGCGTCACGGAATCCCAGCTTTAGATGAAAGCGCAGATCGGCCCCACGCATGCGGATTTTAGCTCCCCCCGGCCCCTGTGCGCCGTGACCAAAGGCTTGGGCGAAAATATCGTTGAGATCGTCATATTCGGCCTCCGAGCGATACCGCTGGCCTTGCGGTCCCCCGGCATACTGGCGATAGAACGCATGCTCGGGCTTTTCCTGCCCGGATGCGTCGATTTCTCCGGCATCGTAACGGCGCCGCTGCTCCTTGTCCTTGAGAAAATTGAACGCCGCCGACACGTCCTTGAACCGGTCCTCATTACCGGCCTTGCCGGGGTTCAGGTCCGGGTGCAGCTTTTTGGCCAGCGCCTTGTAGGCCTTTTTGATATCGGCATCTGAGGCCTTGGGAGAGACCCCGAGTATTTCATATGGTGTTTTCGTCTTTACGGACACGCCCGGCCCCTTTTCAGATTGCCTCAGGCCCTGAGCCGGGTTTCTGTGCGCCAACGAGATCGCCGCTGAACGGCGTGCCCGGTGGCAAGAGGGTGCCGGGCGCTGGGGCCGGGCACGCTGACGGTTCAGGTCTTGAGGCCTTGCAATGGATTACTTCAAAGCTAGGGTAAATCGCCGCGATTTCAAGGGAATGATTGGCGCTGCACCCCAAAATCAGACAGACCCGCAAATTATGCGTATTCTCCCCGCGTGTTGGTTTACAGGGGCCGATCCGCAGGCGATACTTGCCCCAGCCAAGGCTTCTTTGCATGGATATCCGATGACCGCCCACGCGACCACATTACCAAAAACCCCGACATTTGATCTTGGCGGGCGGCGTGCCCTTGTGGTGGGGGCGTCCTCGGGGATCGGGCTTGGCGCCGCTGTTGCTCTGGCGCGGGCCGGGGCGCGGGTGACGCTGGGTGCGCGCCATCTTGCGCCGCTGACCCAGCTGTCGGATGCGCTGGCGCAGGAGGGGTTGCGGGCCGAGACATGCGTCATGGATCTGAGTGACGTCGAGGATATGCAGGACAAGGTTCGGCGGCTTGGGCTATTTGATATTCTTCTGAACAGCGCCGGCCTTGCCCGCCACGCGCGGGCCGACCTGACCACGCCCGATGATTTCGATGCGGTGATGGCGGTCAATCTGCGCGGTGCCTATTTCGTCACGCAGGCGGTTGCAAACGGTCTGCTGGCGGCAGGAAAACCCGGCAGCCTGATCAATATTTCCTCGCAGATGGGCCATGTCGGAGGCCCCGAGCGCGCCGTTTACTGTGCCTCGAAATTTGCGCTCGAAGGGTTCACAAAGGCCATGGCAATCGACTGGGGGGCGGCGAATATCAGGGTGAACACGATCTGCCCCACCTTTATTCGCACGCCCCTGACCGAGCCGACATTTGCCGACCCCAACAGCCTGAAATGGGTGCAGGAAAAGATCAGCTTGCCGCGCACGGGGGTGGTCAGCGATGTTCTGGGAGCGGTGCTTTACCTTGCCTCCGATGCGTCAGGAATGGTCACCGGAAGTGCTCTGATGATCGACGGCGGCTGGACCGCCGGTTAGGGTATTCGTCCCGGGGTCAGGACCCCTCTCCGGCGCTGGCGGGCATTGCGGTTTCCACCAGTGTCGCCCAATAGGAACAGCCCGCCGGGATCGCGTCATCGTCAAAATTGTATTCCGGGTGGTGGCACATGGGGGTGTCGCCGTTTCCGACCAGAATATAGGCACCGGGGCGCTCTTCCAGCATGAACGAGAAATCCTCGGCCCCCATGATCTGTGGCGCTTCTTTCTGGACCTTGCCATCGCCGGCCACCTTGCGAGCGACCTCATAGGCGAAATCGGCCTGTTTGTCGCTGTTGACCATCACCGGATAGCCGCGCTGATAGTCCACAGTTGCCCGGGCTCCAAAGGCCTCGGCGGTGTTGGTGATGACGCGCTTGATCTTTTCCTCGGCCATGTCCTGAATGTCCTTGTCCATGGTGCGGACGGTAGCTTTCAGGCGCACGTGCTGCGGGATCACGTTATAGGCGTCGCTTTCGGTCTGAAATGAGCAGACCGAGATCACCAGAGATTTCAGCGGATCGGCGTTGCGCGCGACGATGGATTGCAGGGCGACGACGATCTGAGCGCCGACGAGGGTCGTATCAATGGCCTCATGGGGCTTTGCCGCGTGGCCGCCCTTGCCTTCGATGTCGACGGTGAACTGGTCGGCAGCAGCAAAAAAGGCGCCGGGGCGGATGGCAAATTCGCCAACCGGATAGCCGGGCATGTTGTGCATTCCATAAACCTCTTGAATGCCGAAATTATCCATCAGCCCATCGGCGCACATCTCGCGCCCGCCGCCACCGCCTTCTTCGGCGGGTTGAAAGATCATCACGGCGGTGCCATCGAAATTGCGCGTCTCGGCCAGATATTTCGCCGCCCCCAACAGCATCGCGGTGTGCCCGTCATGGCCGCAGGCGTGCATCAGGCCCTCGACCTTTGACTTGTAATCAAGGCCTGTTGCCTCAAGGATCGGCAGCGCATCCATGTCGGCGCGCAGGCCGATCACCTTGCCGGATTTGTTCGTCTTGCCCCGGATCACGGCGACGACACCGGTGCGCCCGATACCGGTCTCGATCCGGTCGCAGCCAAAGGCGCGCAGTTTCTCGGCCACCAGCGCGGCGGTGCGGGTCGTGTCAAACAGCAATTCGGGGTTTTCGTGAAGATCACGCCGCCAAGCAGTGATTTCGGCGTGCAGATCGGCAAAACGGTTGATAAGCGGCATGGGGCGTGCTCCTTTCAAAGAACGGGGTCGGGCCCAGTTGATGGCGCGTACCCCGGAATGTCAATCGTTGCCGTTGACTGCTGCGGGTCTGACGCGCCCGGCACCGTTAGCTGGCCAGCCAGTCCACGAGGCGCTGCATGAAGGCCTCTCCTGCCGCCAGTTGCTCAAGCGAGATGAATTCATCGGGCTGATGGGCCTGTTCGATCGAGCCGGGACCGCAGACGACGGTGGAATACCCGCGCTCCTGAAACTGTCCGGCCTCGGTCCCATATGAGACCACATGCGTACCGTTGTCGCCAGTCAACTGGCGGGCCAGTTTTTCCGCCGCTCCGTCGGTTTCGGGGATCAGCGCCGGATTGGCCATCCGTGGTGTGATGGTTATTTTCGCTTCCGGCCTGATGGCCTGAATTTCGGCTTCGACACGCTCGGCCTCGTGTTGGAAGCGATCCAGCCACTCTTGCGGGCTTTGCGAGGGGGGGCAGCGAATGTCGGTCGCAAACCGGCAATCTCTGGCGGTGATGTTGCCGGCGGTGCCACCATGAAAGACGCCGACATGGAGCGTGGTGAAGGGGGGCTCGAACGGCGCGTCCATCTCGTTCGGGACGGTGGCCATGTTTTCAACAAAGCGCGCGCGCAGCCATTCGACCAGACGGGCCGCCGTCATCACCGCCGAAACGCCGGTGTGCATCAGGCTGGAGTGGACCTCAAAGCCGCGAACATCGGTTGTAAACCCGACCGCGCCCTTGTGGCCGGTCACCACCTTCATCAACGAGGGTTCCCCGACGATCACTGCGGCTGCAGGGGGCAGGGTGGTGCGCATGGTGTCGATCAATGCCGGCGCGCCAAGGCAGCCGACCTCTTCGTCGTAGCTCATGGCGATTTGCAGTGGCCGCTTCAATCCCCGCGCCAGCGCCAGCGGCACGGCTGTCAGGGCCAGCGCGTCAAACCCCTTCATGTCACAGGCGCCGCGGCCATAAAGACGGCCATCTCGCTCAACCAGCTCGAACGGATCGCTGTGCCACTCCTGCCCTTTGACCGGAACGACATCGGTATGCCCGGACAGGATCACACCACCCGGCTCCATCGGGCCGACATGGGCGTAAAGATTGGCCTTTTGCCCGCTGGCATCGTGAACCAAGTGCGATTCAATCCCCCATGACTGCAGATAGGCGGCGATAAAGTCGATGATCGGCAGGTTGCTGACGTTCGAGACCGACGGAAATGCGACCAGTTTCGCCAGCATTTCCCGCGCGCTGAGGTGCATCCCCATATAAAAGTCTCTCCTTCTGAGTGCAGGGCCGCGTTCAGAGGCCAAGACTGTGTCAGGGCTGCCGGAAGGTCAAGTCCTCGCCTCCTTTGCGTGACGGAAACTGACCAAATGGAAAAAACCCGGTTGCCGGGTGGGGCGTTTCGTGCATACTCTGTCACATATAAAAACGGCTGCGGGTTGTATTTTGCTTCATCGACGGCTGATAAAGACCAGACTGGGGAGTCTCATATGCCCGACGGGGCCATTTCCGACCTTGTGCCGATTCTCGACGTGAAAGGCCTGAAAACCGTTTTCAGTACCCGCTCGGGTGAGGTGCATGCCGTGAATTCGGTCAGTTTCGACCTTGCCCCGGGCGAATTGTTGGGTGTCGTCGGCGAAAGTGGCTCGGGCAAGTCGGTGACCATGATGTCGCTGATCGGGCTGTTACCACAACCTCCAGCCGAGATCCGCGACGGCAGCGTGATCTTTGAAGGGCACGACATCCTGCAGATGTCCGCGGACGACCTGCGCGACATTCGCGGGCGTGAAATCGGTTTTGTGTTTCAGGATCCGATGACCTCTCTCAACCCGGTGTTCACGATCGGCTTTCAGATCATGGAGCCGTTACGCCGGCACATGGGTATGAACCGCGCGGCGGCGCGCGAGCGGGCGATTGAACTGCTGGAACTGGTCGGCATATCCGATCCGGGTCCGCGCCTGTCGGATTATCCGCACCAGTTTTCCGGCGGGATGCGCCAGCGGGTGATGATCGCGATTGCGCTGGCCTGTGACCCTAAGGTGCTGATCGCAGATGAGCCGACCACTGCGCTTGACGTGACCATTCAGGCGCAGATCCTCGAACTGGTGCGCGACCTGCGTCAAAAGCTGGGCATGGGGATCATCTGGATCACCCACGACCTTGGGGTGATCGCCGGGATCGCCGACCGGGTGATGGTCATGTATGGCGGCCAAGTGGTTGAGCAGGCCCCCGTGCATGAGCTGTTTTCCAACCCGCGCCACCCCTACACGCGGGCGCTGCTGGAAACGCTGCCTTCGATTGCCGGTGGCCGTAGCAAGCGTTTGCGCACCATCGAAGGGCAGCCCCCGGCGCTCAGCGCACAACCCACGTCCTGCCCGTTTCGTGCCCGCTGCGCCCATGCAATGGCCGTTTGCGCGCAAAAGAACCCGCCGATCGAGCGCTTGGCGCATCGGCATGATGTCGCCTGTTTCTGGAGCCCGGACAACGCCGATAACGCGGGAGAGGCCGATGCTTGACGACGGTAAACGCCCATTGGTGCGGGTGCGCAACCTCAAGATGCACTTTCCGATCTATCGCGGTGTGATGCGCAGGCAGGTGGGCGAGGTCCGGGCGGTGGACGGCATATCCTTTGATATCTATGCCGGCGAGACCCTCGGCCTTGTCGGTGAATCTGGCTGCGGCAAGTCCTCGGCTGGTCGGGCGATCCTCAGGCTTTACGATGTGACTGATGGCGAGATTTCGATAGACGGCAACGAGATCGCGCATCTCGCCGGGGATGAGCTGCGCCGCTTGCGCCCCGAGATGCAGATGATCTTTCAGGATCCGCAGGCCAGCCTGAACCCGCGGATGACCGTGGCGGCGATTATTGCCGAGCCGCTGGACGAGCACCAGACACTCAGCAGAAACGCCCGCATGGAGCGGGTTTTCGAGCTGATGGACGCGGTCGGCCTGAACCGCAATTTCGCCAATCGCTACCCGCATGAGTTTTCCGGCGGTCAGCGTCAGCGCATCGGTATTGCCCGCGCCCTGGCCCTGAACCCCAAATTCATTGTCTGCGACGAACCAATTGCCGCCCTTGATGTCTCGATTCAGGCGCAGGTGGTGAACCTGCTGGAGGACCTGCAGGAAAAATTTGGGCTGACCTATCTGTTCATCAGCCACGATCTGTCGATGGTGCGCCATCTGGCGACGCGGGTTGCGGTGATGTATCTTGGCAAGGTGGTCGAATTGGCCGACAGCGCGCAGCTCTATGGCGACCCCAAACACCCCTATACCGAGGCGCTGTTGTCAGCGGTCCCCGAGCCCGATCCGACACTGGAAAACACCCGCGAGCGGATCATCCTCGAGGGCGACGTGCCCAGCCCCTCGGACCCGCCCGAGGGCTGCAACTTCTGCACCCGCTGCCCCCGCGTTATGGATATCTGCAGGCGCGAAAGCCCCGAATTCAAACAGTTGGAGGACGGCCGTTTTGTCGCCTGCCATCTGATGTGATCACAAAGAACAGGGGCGGATCAACCGCCCCGCCCCGAGGAAAACGAGCAATTCAACAAGGAGAAAGTGATGAAAATGAAATCCATTCTACTCGGCGCCGCAGCGGCGCTGGCGCTGGCGCCAATGGCGCAGGCCGGGCGCGGCGACAGTGGCCACCTGAACATCATCTACTGGCAGGCGGTCTCGATTCTGAACCCGTTCCTGTCCGGCGGAACAAAGGATGTCGAGGCCTCCTCGCTGATCATCGAACCGCTGGCCCGCTATGACGAAAAAGGCAATATGGTGCCTTGGCTGGCCAAGGAAATCCCGTCGGTCAAGAACGGCGGTGTCTCCAAGGATCTGAAGTCGATCACCTGGCACATCAAGCCCGGCATCAAATGGTCTGACGGTTCGGCGCTGACGGCCAAGGATGCGGTCTTTACCGCCAATTACTGCATGGCTCCCGATGGCGGTTGTGCGCAAAAGGCGAATTTTGCTGACGTCGCCAAGGTCGAGGCGATTGACGACCTGACCGTCAAGGTGACCTTCTCCAAACCCAAACCGTTTCCCTACGGGCCGTTTGTCGGCGCCCAGAGCCCGATCATTCAGGCGGCGCAGTTCAAGAATTGTGTCGGTGCCAAGGCTCCGAGCTGCACCGAGCAAAACTTTCACCCGGTCGGGACCGGCCCCTTTGTCGTGGATCAGTTCCGCGCCAATGACGTGGTGACGATGAAGGCCAACCCCAACTATCGCGACCCCAACAAGCCCAGCTTTGCCAGCTTGACCTTCAAGGGTGGCGGCGATGCGGCGGCGGCGGCGCGTTCGGTTTTGGAAACCGGCGAGTTCGATTATGCGTGGAACCTTCAGGTCGATCCGACGATCCTGAAACAGATGGCGGCAGCGGGCAAGGGCGAGGTGATCTCGGCCTTTGGAACCTCGGTTGAGCGTCTGATGGTGAACTTTACCAACCCCGACCCGAAACTGGGCGACAAGCGGTCGACCGTCGAGGGCGGGCCGCATCCGTTCCTGTCCGATCCGGCGGTGCGCAAGGCGCTGAGTCTGGCCATCGACCGGCAGACGATCTCGGATGTGGGCTATGGTAGCGCCGGCAAGCCGACGTGCAACGTCCTTCCCGCCCCGGCGATCTATGCCTCGACCGCCAATGATTCCTGCCTCGTTCAGGACATCGCCAAGGCCAACAAGATCCTTGACACCGCAGGTTGGAAGCGCGGCTCGGACGGGATTCGCGCGAAAAACGGTGTACGCCTGTCGATCCTCTATCAGACCTCGACCAATGCGGTGCGTCAGGACACGCAAGCCCTGATCAAGCAGTGGTGGAGCGAAATCGGTGTTGAAACCGAGCTGAAAAATATTGACGCGGCGGTTTTCTTCGGGGGCGATCAGTCCAGCCCGGACACGTTCCAGAAGTTCTTTGCCGATATCGAGATGTACACCAACAACTTCAATGGCACCGACCCCGAGGCCTATATGGGCAGCTGGACCTGCAAGCAGATCCCCTCGCCGGCGAACAACTGGCTGGGCGACAACATGCCGCGCTATTGCAACCCGGCCTATGACAAGCTGTCATCGGAAATGGCCGGCACTGCGGACATCAACGAACGGGCAAAACTGGCCAAGGCGATGAACGACATGCTGATGCAGGACGGCGCGATGATCCCGCTGGTTCACCGTGGTTCGGTCTCGGCCCGATCGAAAACGCTGATGGGCGTCAAGATGAACGCCTGGGATAGCGAAATGTGGAACGCTGCCGACTGGTACCGCGCCAAGTAATCGCTGAACCGATCCCGCTGGCGCCTTTGCGTCGGTGGGGTCGCTGGAACCTCTGCACCGCCCCTGCCGTTGTCGGGGCGGTGCTCACTCCATCTGCAAGACAAGACTGTTGCGTAAAGGCGCCCTCCTATGCTGAATTTCACGATCAGACGATTGCTGTTCACCATTCCGACGCTTTTGCTGATCAGCCTTATCATCTTTCTGCTGCTTGATCTGGCCCCCAACGATCCCACCGGCAACCTGCCCCTGACCATCCCCGCCGAGGTGCGCGAGCAGATCCGCAAGGCGCTGGGTCTGGGCGACCCGATCTACGTGCGCTACTACCGCTGGCTGGTGCAATTCTTTGTTAACGAGCCGCTCAATCTGTTGGGCGAATGGACCCACAGTTGCATCGGCGATTGCGAGAACCGCCTGCGCGTGACCAGCTGGGCAACCCGCAGCCCGGTCGTCGATCTGATCGCCGAGCGCATGCCGCAGACCCTGTGGGTGGTTGGTCTCTCCTACGTCGTTGGCATCCTGATCGCGGTGCCGATCGGGGTCTATTCGGCCTATCGCCAATATAGCTGGTTCGATCAGCTCGGCACCTTCATTTCCATGATCGGCTTTTCCGTGCCGACGTTTTTCACCGGCGTTCTGATGATCGTCATCTTTTCAGTGCAACTGCGCTGGTTCCCGTCGATATACGACACTACGCTGCGGGTCACTGACTGGAGCAGTCTTGGTGCGCAGATTCGCCAAATGGCCATGCCGGTCTTTGTGCTGGCGCTTTATAACGCGGCGCAGATCAGCCGGTTCATGCGGGCCTCGATGCTGGACAACCTCAATCAGGATTATGTCCGCACCGCTCGCGCCAAAGGGCTAAACGAAAGGGTCGTGGTTCTGGTGCATGTCCTGCGCAACTCGCTGATCCCGGTGGTGACGGTGATCGCGCTTGGCGTGCCACAGGTCTTTGGCGGGGCGATCATCACCGAGCAGGTGTTCAAGGTGAACGGCCTTGGCCAGCTCCTGATCATTGGCATTCAGGGCGCTGATATCCCGCTGGTGCAAACCCTGACATTCATCTTTGCCGTCCTGATCGTGCTGTTTAACCTGATCGCCGATATCCTTTACGGCATACTTGATCCGAGGATTCGCTATGACTGATCTCAACACCAACCCGATCGGCGAAATCGAGGCCATCGCCGTGGTCGAGGATCCCCGCAGCCAGTGGTGGGATGTCTGGGATCAGTTCAAGACCCACAAGGGTGCGGTTCTGGGACTGGCGTTCTTTGTGCTGGTCATTTTGCTGGTTCTGGTGGGGCCGCATCTGTGGACGATTGCGCCGAACCATATCGACATCCGCGCCAAGAATCAGGGAATGAGTCTTGCCCACCCCATGGGCACGGATCAACTGGGGCGCGATACCTTTGCGCAGATGCTGTCGGGTGGGCGCGTGTCGTTGGCCGTGGGGGTCGTGGCGATGGCCCTCAGCCTGTTTGTGGGAACTCTTGTCGGTGTTCTCGCCGGCTATTTCCGCCGCATCGACGGCCTTTTGATGCGCTTTACCGACCTATTTCTGGCCTTGCCCTTGCTGCCCCTGCTGCTGGTTATCATCATGCTGTTTCGGGACACGCTGCGCGCGGCCTTTGGGCCCGAGACCGGCATTTTCATCCTGATCGTCTTTGTCATCGGCATCACCAGCTGGATGCAGACGGCGCGCATCGTGCGCGGCGATGTGCTGGCCCTGAAACAGCAGGAGTTCGTCCTTGCCGCGCGTAGCATCGGCACCCCGCCGCACCGGATGATCCTGCGTCACGTTTTGCCCAATGTCATGTCTCCGATCATGGTTTCGGCGACCCTCGGGATTGCCAATGCGATCATCACCGAAAGCGCGCTCAGCTTTTTGGGTCTCGGGTTCCCCTCGGATTTCCCCACCTGGGGGCGTCTCTTGTTTGACAGCACCAATTTCATGAGCCTGCATCCCGCCCGGGTGATCTGGCCGGGGCTGGCCATCAGCCTGACGGTTCTCAGCGTGAACTATATGGGCGACGGCCTGCGCGACGCGCTGGACCCCCGAATCCGCGGGCGCTAACGCGGGCGCTACGGGGCACTCAGTCGTCCAGATCGACACCGATCTGGTGTTTGATCTCTTTCAGGACCAGATTGGTGCGCACATTGGCGACGCCCGGTAGGCGAAACAGGGTGTCGTCGAGAAAGCGGTTGTAGTCTTCCTTGTTGGCGCAGCGCACGATCAGGTGGTAATCCGCATCCCCTGTGGTCTGGTAACAGCCCAGAACTTCGGGTCGCGCGCGGATCGTGCGCACGAAATCCCTCTGGTTTTCGGGTTTGTGCCGGGTCAGCATGATGTGCAGAATCGCGTGGAACTGCAACCCGGTCGCATCGGCATCAATGATGGCACCATAGCCCTTGATGATGCCGTTGCTCTCAAGCATCCGCACCCGGCGCCAGCAGGCTGAACTGGACATGCCAACAGCCTCTGCCAGATCCTGATTGGAGATCCGCCCGTTCTTTTGCAGGCAGTTCAGGATGCGACGATCCTGCGGCTCTAATTCCATCATTAGTCTCCAGTCGGCAGGAAATTCCTATAATACAGCCTGGTTTGGGAAACCCTACCGAATTTTGGCAATAATCGCAACCGAACAAAAACTCTTGCCAGCCCGCCCGTGCCATACTGGAGCCAATGGACCGACCGCGACATTTGCGCCCCGCGATAAGGACGACAGGGTCCACGCAAGACCCCCAACTGTCGTGATGGTGCGATCCGCCGGACAAACAGAAGAGGGCCCACATGGCATTTGATGCGCCAAAAGATCTGGATTACCAACTGCTCGACCGCTATCGGAAACTGGAGGGGCGGGTGTTTTTGACCGGCACCCAGGCCTTGGTGCGCATCCTTCTGGATCAGGCCAGACGCGACCGCACTGCCGGGTTGAACACTGCCGGTTTCGTCTCGGGCTATCGCGGCTCGCCCCTTGGCGGCGTCGATCTGGAGCTGTGGCGCGCTAAGCAACAGCTGAATGCCGCCCGAGTTACCTTTCTGCCTGCGGTCAACGAGGATCTGGCAGCGACCGCGGTTCTGGGCAGCCAGCAGGTCGAGACCGCAGACGAGCGCACGGTCGATGCGGTCTTTGGCATGTGGTATGGCAAGGGGCCGGGGGTGGATCGGGCGGGCGATGCGCTGAAGCATGGCAACGCTTACGGCAGTTCTGCGCATGGCGGTGTTCTGGTGGTCGCGGGCGATGACCACGGCTGCGTGTCCTCGTCGATGCCGCATCAGTCCGATGCTGCGTTTCTGGCAAATTTCATGCCGGTTCTGAACCCCGCGAACGTCGCTGAATATCTGGCGTTCGGGGAATACGGTTACGCGTTGTCGCGGTTTTCCGGCACATGGGTCGGCTTCAAGGCGATCTCGGAAACCGTGGAAAGCGCGATGAGCGTTGCACTTTCGGAGGACCGCTCTTTTGTTCTCCCGGATTTCACCGCGCCACCGGGCGGTCTGCACTATCGCTGGCTGGATCTGCCCGGCCCCGCGATCGAAGAGCGCATGGAGGCCAAGAAACACGCAGTTTACGCCTTTGCTGACGCCAACCCCATCGACCGGGTTGTGTTCGGGGAAAAATCCGGCCGCTTTGGATTTATCACCACGGGCAAGGGGCACCTGGACCTGATGGAGGCCCTGCGCCTGTTGGGGGTAGACAGCGCCACCGCCGAGCGTTTGGGCATTGCGGTTTACAAGGTGGGTCTGGTCTGGCCGCTGCCGCGCCACCGCGCGCTGGAGTTTGTGCGCGGCAAGGACGAGGTGGTGATTGTCGAAGAAAAGCGCGGCATCATCGAAAGCCAGCTAAAGGAGTATTTCTACGACTGGGACGGGGACAAGCCGCGGCGGATGGTGGGCAAACATGACGAGACCGGCGCCCGCCTGATCCCCTGGACCGGCGAATTGTCCCCGCGTCAACTGTTACCGCTGATCGCCCGGCGCCTTGACGGCGTGTTCCCCGGCGAGGGCTTTGCCAAACGGGCAGCGGTGCATCTGGACCGTGCACCCGTCGTCCTGCAAATTCCGGGCGCCACGCGCACACCCTATTTCTGCTCGGGCTGTCCGCATAACACCTCGACGCGGGTGCCCGAGGGCTCACGCGCGCAGGCGGGCATCGGCTGTCATTTCATGGCGACGTGGATGGACCGGCAGACCTCGTGCCTGATCCAGATGGGCGGCGAGGGCGTCAACTGGACGGCGGCGGCAAAATTCATGGGCGATGGGCACGTCTTTCAGAACCTTGGCGAGGGCACATGGTATCATTCCGGCTCGATGGCCATCCGGCAGGCGGTTGCCGCCAAGGTCAACATTACCTACAAGATCCTGTTCAACGATGCCGTCGCAATGACCGGCGGGCAGCCAGTTGACGGGCCGATCAGCGTTGCCTCGATCGCGCAGGTCTGCCGCGCCGAGGGGGTCTCGCGCATCGCGGTCGTATCGGATGACATTGGCAAGTTCCGCGCCGGCGATTTCCCCTCTGGGACCAGCTTTGACGACCGTCGGCACCTTGATCGGGTGCAGCGTGAATTACGCAAGGTCAAGGGAGTCAGCGTGCTGATTTACGAGCAGACCTGCGCCACCGAGAAACGCCGTCGGCGCAAGCGCGGCCTGATGGAAGATCCGGCGCGCTATCCCGTCATCAACCCGCTGGTGTGTGAGGGCTGCGGGGATTGCTCGGTTGAATCAAACTGTCTCAGCGTTGAGCCGATTGAGACCCGGTTCGGTCGCAAGCGCAAGATCAACCTGTCCTCATGCAACAAGGACTTTTCCTGTGTGAACGGTTTTTGTCCCAGTTTCGTCACCGTCGAGGGGGCCAAACGGCGCCAGAAAAGCGCAGCGGATCTGGATATTGCCGGGCTGACGGCGGCTCTGCCAGCGCCCGAGTTGCCGACCCTTGATGGTCCCTATGACCTGTTGGTGACCGGAGTCGGGGGCACCGGGGTGGTCACCATCGGCGCCCTTGTCACCATGGCGGCGCATCTGGAGGGCAAGGGGGCCAGTGTGCTCGACTTTACCGGATTTGCCCAAAAATTCGGCCCGGTCCTCAGTTTTGTGCGCCTTGGCGAAACCCCGGAGTCCCTGCATCAGGTGCGCATCGACCAGCGCGCCGCGGATGCGGTGATCGGTTGCGATGTCGTGGTCAGTACGTCACCCAAGGCGTCGGCCACCTATCGTAACGGCACGCGCGTTGCGCTGAACACCGCCGAGATGCCCACCGGCGATCTGGTGTTGTCGCCCGATGCATCGCTTGAGGTTGGCACCCGTGCGGCGGCGTTGGCCAAGGTGGTGGGGGGCGACAACCTTGCGGTTCTGAACGCCAATCAGGCGGCGGAATCGCTGCTGGGCGATAGCGTTTTTGCCAATGTGATGATGCTGGGGTTTGCTTGGCAAAACGGTCTGGTTCCGGTTGGCCACGCCGCACTGGCGCGCGCGATCGAGTTGAATGGCGTCATGCCGGAAAAAAACCACGATGCGTTTTCTCTGGGGCGCATTCTGGCTGCTGATCCGCAGCGTCTGAACCTGCCCGGGATCACCGAAAAGCCGGAATCTCCGCCCGAGGACCCGGCACAGATCATCGCCGAAACCGCCGCCTTTCTCGGCGCCCATAGCAACGCCGGATACGCGGCGCGCTACAGGGCAACACTGGCGCGCTTTCAGGCCGCTTTGCCGGCGGATATCGACCCCCGGGTGCTGTCCGAGGCAGCCCGCTCGCTGGGTCGGCTGATGGCGTTCAAGGACGAATACGAGGTGGCGCGCCTGCATCTTGATCCGGCGTTTCAGGCCTCGATCGCGCAGGAGTTCGAGCCCGGTTACCGGTTATATTATCATCTGGCTCCGCCCCTCTTGGGTGGACCCAAGGACGCCAGAGGCCGACCGGAAAAGCGCCGTTTCGGGCCGTGGGTCCGGGTCGTGTTCAAGGGGCTCGGCTGGCTCAAACCTCTGCGGGGAACGGTGTTCGATCCTTTCGGTGCGACCGCCGAGCGCCGCCAGGAGCGGGCGCTGATTTCCTGGTTCGAAGGGGTTCTCGAGCTGGCCGGAGCAAACGCGACCCCAGACAGTGCCGAGGACTGGATCCAAATTCTGAAGGCAGCGCAGGGGATCCGCGGCTTTGGTCCGGTCAAGCAGGCGTCAATCGCGCGCACCAAGCCCGCCCTTGACGCCAAGATTGCCGCCCTCGTAGGGGTTTGAACGGGCGCCCGCCCGGCGCAAGAAAGGCGGCTCGTCAGCTCAGCTGACTTGGGGTATAGCCTGCGTCCTTGATTGCCGCCAGCAGCGCCGCCGCTTCGGCTGCCGCTTCGACGGAAACGACGTGGTTTTCCAGATCGACGTCGATTGCCGCGTTGGCGTCCAGTTCTTTCAGGGCGGTTTCAATCGTCGCTTTGCAATGACCGCAGGTCATGTCGGGTACACTGAATTTTGTCATGGTTGAGTCTCCTTTGTGGTCCCTATCTGGTCCTTCCAGTAAGGGGAGGGTCAAGCTTTCAATTACCCACAAGTCGGTGGGGCCTCGGGATTTGCAGCATTGAATCCGTCGACGAGGTCCGCCAATCGCGAGAATCCTCGCCAAATGACGGTTGTTCCTGGCGGCGCATCGTTTTTGCGATT
>Ga0256829_1000023_pt1 | contig 235593 bp, 379 predicted proteins | sample 131447metaG_FD_185979 | JGI IMG/M metagenome (GOLD analysis project Ga0256829, IMG submission 185979) | Hydrothermal vent microbial communities from Lau Basin, Pacific Ocean - 131-447 | ecosystem: Environmental > Aquatic > Marine > Hydrothermal vents | place: Pacific Ocean: Lau Basin... | reverse complement strand
ATATTATCTTTAAACTTTAAATAAAATACTCTAAATATCTATCTCTCAAATTCATAATTTCTGTATCAGGAACCTCAATATTTTCTAAAAACATAAAATGTTTTAATCTTTGTGATATTAAATATAGAGGCTTCGACTCTTTAGTGTAAGTATTTGAATCTATTTCATAATATTCACACATCACTTTGCTTTTATTTGCATAGTTTTCGGTTTTAATATCAACAATATACAATAAAAAGGCTCCTCTTCTACCTTTTAATACAAATAAGTCATTTTTATATATCTCCATAAACATATCCTATACAAAATATTCGGGAATTTCTTCAGCAACACTTTTAAGTACAGCTTTTGTGTACTCATCTGTGATTTGTGTTTTAGTTAAGTTGTGTCTATTCATAAGTGCCTTGACTACTTTTATTATATTAGAGTGAAACCTATTTTTTATAGACCCATTTATTCTTCCCATTATATAAGAATGGATTGCGCCATTTCCTGAGTCGTAATGAATAACCCCGTATTGGTGGTATTTTACATTAGGAAGCTTAACATCAACAATCATATGTTTTGTTATTATGGGGCTGTTTGCATCAATAATATAGATAAATTTACCGATAGGTGTTTTGTAGTCACCATTTCTAATCAATTCAAAAACATCAACTTCTTTAGTATTTTTTACTTTACACATCTAATTCACACAAAATATTCAGGGTATAGTTCAACAGCTTTATCATATTTCATATAATGCTCAAAAAAATCTTCTTTATTTGTTTCCGTCCAATTCCCAAAAAATTGGTATCTTCCCTTGCCATATGCAAGTATAGATAAAACTACAGTTTTTTCTTTTTCTTTATCTACACGATAAAGAAACTCAACAAACTCTTTACTTAACAATTTTGGTAGATAGATATATACATCGTTATTTTTAAGCATTTTCATATATAGTACTCAGGAAATTTTTTTGGTGTTTCTTAATAACTTCTTTGAGTTTATTTCTTTCTCCTATATAAGATTCTACTACCGCCTTAATATATCTTGGAGATAAACCTTGATGTTCATCGTTATTAATAATCCTTTTTATATAATTCTCCAACTTCATAAACCTCTTAGAGTAAATATATGCCTTAGCCTCTTCTATACTATTAAAATATCCTATTGGAGAACTTGCAAATGGTGATAGTTTTGAGTTCTTATCGGATGGTTCAATAGGAATGAAATCATCTGCAATATCATCAAAATATGAATTGTGTAGTATTAGGGTATTATCGTAATCATCTGATTTAAAAACAATAACAAACTTATCTTTAGTGAACTTTTTCATATCAATCCTATATAAAATATTCAGGGTCTTTTTCAGGTTTTAAAAGACGCTCTACCACCCATAAGCCTATATAGGCATATTCAAATCTGTAGTGTTTACTCTTTAACCTAATTTTATCTTTTGTAGTTTCAAACACTTGTACTCTTCTGCCCATTAAATCAGGCGGAATAAACTCGATATTTGAAACACCCTCTGAATATAATTCATATTCAAACTCATCTTTGAATCCAAATAGTTTACCATCAATTTTTGTTAAAAAATACTTATTTTTTATTGTTTCTTTTGTTAAGATTAAGACATCTTTCGGGTCTTTATAATACTTATCATATTCAGCATCTTTAACAATAGTAGTATAATCTTTTACAGTTGCTCTTTGTGAATATACCAAAATTTACCCCTTATGCAAGCAATAACATATCGTCCAATACAATACCAAAAACCCCTTGTTTTGTAGGTTTAACATCTCTAATAACACCAACTTTAGTTATAGTACCACTTTTACTCTTAAATTCCACTTTTATTTTGTAATTGATATAGCTTTCAAGTAGTTTAAAAAACTCTCATCAGGAGTTTCATTATTATAGTGGTATTTGAATACTCTATCATTAATTTTTAACTCTATAGGCTTTTGTAAACCTTCCGTTTCTTCCATTACTAAAGTTATCATAATCATCCTTTGAAATATAGGTTTAAGACTTCAAACCTAGTGCCATATTTTTCATTTCTTGAACTCTTTCAAGTGTATCTGTCTCATTTTTATCATTTCTAATTTCAATAAATCGTGGGTGGCTTAAAGCATAGTACTCATTATCTCTGCCCTTTGTAATGTCATTAAACTCAACTGTAATAACCTTGCCTATCAACTCGTTGCGTCTTGAATTAAAATCTTCAAGTTGTGCATCTGTAAACCCTGAACAAGACCCTTTAATTTTTCCATCATCAGTCTCAAATGTCATCGCACCAAATGTCTGCTCTCTTTTGGTACCTTTTTTGCCCTCGATAAATCCAGTAATACGAACATCAGCATCAAGTTCAAGTTTTAGTTTAAGTTGTGTTGGTGAAGTGTGGTCAATAAAGATGTTGTTTTTGTCTTTAAGAATACCACCTTCGAAACCTTGTGCCATCCATTCTTGTACTTTTTGAAGAGCATCTGAAATATTGAAAACTTCAGCAGTTGGAACAATATTAATAAAAGTATCAGGAACCTCTTTAATATTTTCAAGTAGTTGTTTAAAGCGGTCTACATAAAAAGTTTTATTCTTTTTATCTTTTGGACGACTGTACTCATCAAGTGTAATGTAATCCCAAAGTTGAATATAAACTTCTTTTTTTGCTTCTTCATCATCTGAGTTAATAATACCGTTGCTTATGGAACGGTTATCAACACCGTGTACAAGAAGTTCTCCAATGTAAACACCGTCTTTGAAAGTTTTAAAATATTGCTCAAGATGTGGTAATTCTCTTTCTTCACCACTTCTTGCTGTAAATGTTACATTACCATTTTCAACTGTTACAGCTTGGAACATACCATCAGCTTTCAATTGAATATATGCACCATTAGTGAAGTCAATTTTTTTGGCTGTTTTATCAGAGTACAAACCACATCTCATATAAGGTGGCTTCACAATAAGGTTTTTAAACACTTTGTTAATATTACTTCTACCCATATTGATTCTAAGGTCACGATTGATTACCTTTTCAAGCACTTCGGCATCGTCTTTGGAAAGTTTACTTAAAAGATTTGTAAGGGCTTGAATTGCTTTATTTCCTGTCCATTCACGACTAACAAAAAATTCATCAAGAACATCAAGAGCGTCTTCAAGGTTCACATTTATATCACGCATACTTTCAGGAGTGTAAGTGATATTTTTCATTGTAATACCATAAGTGTATGTGACTTTATCATAGGTCATTTTGAGCACTCTTTGAAGAAGTTTGCTGTCTTTGTGTTTCTTCAGTACTTCCATTTTGTAGTTTGAACCATTTTCAAGGTTCAGTTCATCAAGTATATCTTTTATTGTTTTCACACTATTCCTTTAGCCATATAATTTTTACAAAATTTTAACAAAGTTTCATCAAGTTTTTTTTTTTGAATTCCCATAAAGTGTGTAAAGTTGGTCAAAATGGTTTTGTATAACATACCTGACAATAGACTTTGGAACCTCATAACAGGTATTCAAGTCTATAGTTGTTAAATTTCGCACAGCTTTCCGAACTTCATTAGTCATTTCAGGGTTGTCTTGGTTTTTTTAATAAATTCCAAATCTTCAGTATAACTTCTCATTTCAAGTCCTTTAGTTATTTTACCCTATTATACAATAATCCTTGAAAGAAGTCAAGTACTTTATGAGATTTTTAGGATTTTTAGAACTTTTGAAGATTTTACTTTTCAAAAAAGTAAAATCTCTTGAAGAAGTATTATCCACACATATCATCAACAATATCACTAACTCTATTATAGTGTTTTTTTGCGTCTTCATACCCTAAATTGTACTCACTTTCAAGGGTATCTTTCATATCCTCATCATCTATAATATTAAAGCTGATATTTTCATCAAGTTCTACGATACTTTTCAGGTCAAATAAAAACTCTTCAATATTTTGAGATGTCACGATACATTTTGTATCACCAAGCTCAATTTCATACTTCTCACTACCAATATAAGTCACCATAATATTTTCCTTTTTGTGTATTAGTTGTATTAGTGTATTATATCACTATAATTTAAGATAAAGATTAAACCTCATCGGGAACTAAACCCAAGAGCATAATCAACATAGCTTGGTGCCCATCACCTAATGTGGTTATATTTCTCTCTTTATCTGAACTATCTGTGTAACAAATAGCTTTTCTGTCCTTATTATAGTATATGGTCTTTACATCAAAATCTCCCATAATTTCTTTTGGAATAAGTGGGCTATTTAAAAGTTTGCCGACTAATGGGAATTTATGAACCAATTCCTCCATCGCCAATACATCATAAAGTTTGTACAACTCGCAAATCTCTTTAATCTCTTCTTCTGTGTTTAAGCCAATTCCCATAATACTTTTTGTATTAAGGTATTGTGTGATAAATTCAAATTGTCTTGTTTGTTTGCTCATATAAATTGGTTTGGTAGCAGATTTAACATTAGTAGGAAAGTCGATAAATAAATCTGATATTTTTCCATTAGAAAGTTTATACTCAAGAATATAATAAGGCACATCAAGAATTTTGTCTTGAGCATAGAAACGAATTTTGCCAGTAAAATCAAAGTCATCAAAAGTATTACTCAACAAAAACTCTAAAAATTCCTCTTTGGAAGTTTCGCTAAACAACGATGTTTTTTGGATATAATCATTTATAAAGCTATTGAGCGCAAAAGTATTAGCCCAAATAATTTTTTGTGCGAAAGATTTACCTGATGAATTTTCCCCAACCAATATAGTAAAATCATTTAGTTTTAAGTTTTCAAAAGACAGCTTAGGATTTTCTAAATTCATAGTAGCATTGGTAAACCCGCTGAATTCATCTAATTTTTTATGGTCTAACATTCTTTTACCTCTCTTGTTTTCACAGTCCGCTTAATACGCTTGATTATTTTTATACCTTCTGCATAACACTTCATCTTTCTTTTAGCTTCTTCTTTTGTGGCAAAACGCTCTTCCGTCAGGTAATACAAATCGTCTGTAGGAACTGTGTAAAGCCACTGATATTCCAAGACAGGAGTATTTGGTTTGATAATCCAATCATCAGGAGTGGAACCATTCATAATACAATCCAAGGTTAATTCTTTTTCAACATAGAAGTCACCATCTATAAGGTGTGAGATTTCGAATGTCCATTTTTCCTCATAGTAATTTTTACCAAATACATCTTTGTTATTATAATCATAAGACCACCCAACATAAAAATAATCGGAGGTTTGGCAGTTTGATGAGAAAAAGTATGCCCATCCGTATTTACCTTTATTAGTCAGCTTTTTGTTGGTAGTTGTCGAGTTATTCATAACGACTTTTATATCAGTGTCTGAAAACATACCTAACATTTTTTTAAAAACTTCTTTTTTGTTGTGGGGAGTCAACTGTACTTTAAAGTTTGTAGGTCTTTTAGATACCTTTTTTAAGAGTTGTTTTCCGATTTTCTAAGCATTAAAAAGTTCAGACCACTCTGAACAAGATTGTTTGATTTTTTCGCACATTTAATATCCTTTTGTAATAATTACTTTATCCCCACACCTATGGATATAGTAATTTTTCATACTTGTTTTGTCAGATTGAATTTCATCTTGAAATATTTTAGCATAACCATCTTTAAAAGTCACTTGTAGTTCTTTGTTTTTTAAAGATACTGTTGTTATAACCTCATCGGCATAAAAGGATTTCAACCAATCCAACATAATATCAGCATCTGTTTTGTTTAAATAATTTGAAACCATTTTAATCACCCTCCACATCATCAAGGCAGATAAAGCCATATCCATCTACCATATACTGAACACCCGCAATCTCTATTACATCACCAACAGAAGTTGAACGACATCCGCCTTTCGCATACTCTGAAACTGAAATCTCAGGATTTTCATACCAAGCTCTATCAACACTATTCGTCAAACGAAATGCCTCCTCAAGGCATTCAGACAGTCTCCCACCTGCCTGATAAGAAGCAACAGTTTTCAGTTTGTCTTTGTTTTTAAGAACAATCTTTGCCAACTTTTCTCCTCTATAACAGGAGACATCTCTTCTAAGTTCTTGATGTTCATCACAAACACCATTGAAGCCGAAATCAATTTGTTTGACTTTTACTTCCATTTTTCAATCCTTTTCTCTTTTAAGATACCTAATTATACAATAATCTTTAGTAGAAGTCAAGTGTTTTGTACTTTTCGGGTACTTCAAAAGATTTTACTTTTTAAAAAAGTAAAATCTTTTGAAGAGATACAACTAAATAAAATATTGTGGGTTATTTTCTTTGAATTCCGACACGATTTTATTCATTATGTCTTCTAATTCATTGTTGTATTCATCTCTAAGTTTATCCAACTCCCTATGGAGAGCGTATATTTTTTCTCGATTTCCTGCTCTTTTGGCTCATATTTCTTCGAGAGCTCTTCTTCTTTCTCATACATATCGGAGTAAATTTTTTCGTAAATTTTTTGTTCAATTCTTTTTTGGTTTGTCGAGTAAGACAGATATACAACACCTTTTGGTTTTCTTGCGACAAATCTGAACTCAGGGTAGCCTTTTTTCTCACAACTTTAATATATCGAGTACTCACACTGTTTCCTTTAGACTAAATATTCAGGAAAATCTTTTATAATATCAGATGGCTTCATCGGTATAAGTGAATTTTCCTTTTGTTTTCTGTAAAAAATTTCTTTTAATTCTTTTATAGAAATAGTAGAAGTTTCAAGTAAATCGTAATATTCTTCCCTTTCGTCATAATAATAAATACAGGGATAGTGGATATCTTTATGAAAACCATCTTCACAAAAATAAACTCCAAGATACCCCTCGACTTCTTCCAAATCGTAAATATCATTACACCAAACAATTAAAGGAATATGTTTCATTTTTTACACCATAAATTGAGGGTATTTTTCACAAATCTTTTCCAAAAGAGATTTGTAGTTTTGTTTATGGTACATCATATTGTATTTGGGTTCTCCTGCCTGTTCACAAACACATTCATTTTGTAGAATAGCTCTTATTTCATTAGTAGCCCACCTAATATCTTCAATAGAGAGCTCTTTATTATCGATGTATTTGTTGAGAATGTCAATTCTATCAAAATTTTTTTTGTAATCTTCCACAAATACTATATACCCAGTGACTTTTTCTAGTGTGTCTAAACCTAATTCCAACACCTTATTCGGTTTGTTAACTTTCATCACACATACCTTTCAGGAAATAAGTTAATAAGTATAGGCTTGTAATACTCCACTCTATTTTTTACTCTTTTTACTTTTATATTTGATATTTTTTCTTTTAGATTTTTGTTATCGATTATATATGGAAAATATCGCTCTTCATTTGTGCTCAAGGAATAAAGTACATATACCGATGAAGCACCATCACCCTCTAAATCAACCTCTTCTACTACACCAATAAAAGACTTATCGCCTATATCCATATAATAAATATCACCTTGTTTAATAGGCATTAATCGTCCTTTTTGTTGGTAAAATAATCAGAGTACTTCTTTTTAGTTGCCTTAATATTTTTATGAAAATCAAACACTTGTTTTAAAAGATTTTCTTTCCCATTAATGGCATCAGCAACATCTTTATTCCATTCTCTCACTTTAATAAAATCTACAATAACTCCCGCTATATACATACCTGACAACATAAATGCTATAAACATCGTGGTTATGTAGATAACACCTGCATTTGTTTTTGGTATTTCTACATCTCCAAAAAAGGAGCCCACAACCATCACTATATACATAGCGATTAAAACGCTATTTTTTATGTTGTTTTTGTAAAGGTCTTTAAGCTCTGTTTCAATTTTCATTTTCAATCCTTAGTGCATTTTGTGTTGTTTTGAAGTTCTTTTGTTAGTTCAAGAAGATATTTGTACTCTTTTTCAAAAGCCTGCTCAATTTTTTCAAAATCTTCTTGAAGTTTTGTTTTGGAGTACATACTTCCATCGATGTCTTTTCTACCCAAAAAATTAATATCTATCTTGGCATTCATCATAGCGGTTTTGATATTGGTGATGGCAATCAATGCACGGCTATATTTTTTGTTGTATTCTCGATTTTCCATTTTTCAATCCTTTCTGTCTTTATGTTAAATTATAGCATTGAAAATATTAGTAAGAGCTTAATCTTTATAATTTGGTTTCGATTTTCCTATTTTTTCGTAGTAATGTTTTGCCCAATATTTGTATATATTTTTAGTCTTTTTTAATGTGGCTACAAGACCGCTCAAACTTCTTTCAAACAGAAAATTTAAAATCGACAATGGAAACATCAATATCCAAACTATAATTCTATCCACTGTAATCTGTTTAGTGTAGTAATCAAGCGATTTTACTTTTTCATATTTGCTTAATTTGTCTTTTATAACTAAGTGTTTTACAACCCTTGAATACATAAATACACTCCAAACAAACCCCAAAATAAAATATTGTAAGAAACCCATAACCGCTTCTTCAATACTAATTTGAGAATATAATATAGCACCTACCCCCGCCCATATGCCAATATACCCCACTATTTCGCCACCAACTTCTTCATCATTAGCCCAAAGAGCCATAAACAACAACACTAAAATTATTACTGTTTTAAAAAATCCATTATAGTTCAAAAATGTTGTTGTTAATATACCAAAAATGTGTATGAGTTCCATAAAAAATCCTTTATACCATTATTTCGGGGAAGTGTCTACTTATCGTATGATAATCAGGAGCCTCCAAAGCTTGCCTAACTATTTCTGTGTTAAAAAAGTTTTGGTATTTTAACACAAATAATTTCATTTCAGAAGCCAAAATTTTAGACAACAATTTATCTTCAAAATAGACATTCAATACATCATCACCTTCTCTGTTCATAAATGAACCCAAAACAACAGTGTTACTCATTCGTTTTGTTTTAGATAGATAGTTCGTCTTTGTGGTTTTAAACCATTCGATATTTTGTAATTCACTCTCTTTAATCGTGAATAATCCAGTTAGTGTTGTTGCATCAATAAGCTTTGTTATAATAGAAATATTAGAAGTGTAATAGGTTTTGTTTATATTTATCTCCTTAACAGCATACCTATCAAGAAATTTAAAAATGTAGAACACATCAGGACTTTCTTTGTCAAAGTGTGTTGAGTCGAAATCACAAAGAGACACCTGTGGCTCCTTCTCTTCAGGATTTATTATAGAGTCAATTACTTTTTTGTCATAAATAGAAGAATATTTCGATAAAAAGTTGTTAATTTTATCTAAAAAGCCATCATTTGTTTTATTATAGCGTTTTCTGTTGTATTTTAAAGCTCTCATCACAGCATTAGCCATAAATTCATAATCCGATTTTTTGGGGTGTTTCGGAAATCGTGGTATTTGTCCAATATAAACAGTAGGATTTTTACATCTTGTACATTCAGTTTCGACACTATTAACCAATCGTTCACACACTACACAAAAAGATTTTCCTGTATTCATCTTGTCATCCTTATATTAAATGTTCAGCATAATACCGCTCTATCAACTCTTTTATTTCTTTTGCGTCTTCTTTTAGTTTCGTTATATTCTCAGAATCAGCATCAGGAGACACAACAGGAAATTTCAAGAATTTTAAAATCTCTTTATATTGAGTTTTTATATCTTTAACCTCTTCTAAAATAGGAACTGCATATCCTGTTTTTATGTCATATATAACGAAAGTTTTATCTGTTGATTTAAGCGGTATTTTTCTTATTTCTTCCAACCACATATTGTTATCCTTTTAAATAAGTGCTTCACTCCAATTTTCCTCTATAAATCTATTGAGGGCTTCAACTTCAAATTTTGTAGCTTCAGGTTCAAGGTATTCTTTTGTTTTATCATAGTTTTGCAATATCTTTATTGTCGTTTTATAAATGGCTTTCAATTGTTTTGGAGTAAGTAGCTCAATATCTACCTCTTCACCAATAATTTTCTTTACGAAATCAACACCTATATAGTCATTATATATTTTATCATACACCATTTATAAACCTCTTTTAAATATTTTATAAACAATTATAGTCTATTCCCGCTTATAAATAGATTAATAAAAATTAAGGAATTGAAATGGATTTTAAAAAGGAAATCATTTATAATGAGTTTGCACCATTATTCGAAGCAATTAGAGGCATTAGAATTGTCAAAAGAGCAAGAGACCAAGGCAAAGATGACCGTGAAATGCACAAGGCTACAGCGCACGCAAAAGAAATTGATACAGGTGAAGATGACCTTTTTGTTGCAAATATAGATGGTATTTTGGTTGTAAAATCAAGACATATGAAAGAAGTAAGAGATGGTCAAAGTCATCAGAGAGATTATTATATGGATAACGAATATATTACAAAAGTAATCAAAAAGATTATAAAAAAGCCGAACTTTAAGCCTGGAAAAACAATGGTGGCGTTTAGAAATAAAAAGGGAAAGTATGATTTATTAGCTATAAATTATGACCAAAGATTTAGAACTATAAAAATAATCACCTTTATTAAGAAAGATAGAAGAAAAGGCTGGGATGCCTTTTCTACAAACAAAGACTATGATAAAAACCCAAAAATGGTTGTAGAAGCCTTAAAATCACTTGGTATTACTGAAGAAATGGCGACTGAGCTTTCTGAATTTAATGAGTTTATCTTAGTAGACTAATCATCTAATGAGGTCAAGTACCTCACAGATGATTTGGGGCTCACTCATCAACCACATAGCTTCGATTGTTCGGTTATCCGTTTTAATCGTTGTGCTCATATTTTTATTTGTTGTTACTACTGCGACCTGAGAATCATTTATAAAAACTCCTCTTTTTTGGAGTTTTACTCTTTTGTCATTAAGAACGAGCTCTTTAATTTCAATTTTCATTTTCAACCCTTTTCCCTTTTAATATACCTAATTATACAATAATATTTAGAAGAAGTCAAGTAGTTTTAGAGATTTTTGTGTATTTTTTGAGGATTTTTGAAGATTTTACTTTTTAAAAAGTAAAATCTCTTGAAGAGCGATATTAAATTTGTGGAGTACATATCTTAATTTTAGGTTTAACTATGGGTTTTGATTTTCTTCTTTCAAGACCACAAAGTTTCTAAATCCACCAAGTTTATTGTACTTTTCTTTTCTTAAATTATTTACTAAATCAAAAGAGTGTCCATTCATATTACCCCAATCAATAATGACTTGTAATAAATCAGCAAGCTCATTCGGGTCTCTCTGATGACTTTCAAGATACTCAGTAGCCTCTTCTTTGATTTTGTCAAGAATAAGGTTAAGTTTTTCTTCGGAACTTTTTATAGTAGTGTCAAGTTGGTCATCAGGGATTACCCCTACATAACCATCACGAATTAGCTTCATAGTATTACTTCAAAGTAGCTGATTGTTTACCGATACGATAAACACGATTTTTCTCATAATCAACTTTAACCTCATACGGATATACTGTTACTTTTGATTCAACATAATGAGGCTCAAGGGCTCCGTTATCACCTACACACATAACCCAAGTTGCGCTTGTATTTTGCGAAGCGAATACACCATTTGGCTCTGCTTGTCCTACAGTAGCACTTGCACCATTATGAAGATATTCTCCTTTTAATGGGTTTGTTAAAGAAGTGTCATAGGGTATGCCAAAACCCATTGATGTGCAATCCCCCTCAATCATACCATAATCGCTTCTCCATACACTATGCGTGCTTACTTTTTGGTTTCTTAGATTATAAAGTTTAATAACAAGGTCTCTTTCAAGTGACCAATCATAAGTAGGAATTGGCTGTGCTTTAGAGTATTGAAGTTGTTGTTGGTTCACCATCTTTTTTTCTTTGGAGGTTGGGTTTTCTTGCATTTGACATCCCGCAAAGAAAAATCCAAAAACACCTAAAAGTATAATAACATTACGCATTTTCACTCTCCTCTTCTCCATTAAGAAGACGCTTTGAAATATCCACAACAATTTCTTGAAGTACAATGGACGCTGTTAAAGGGTCAGTCACTTTAGCTATTTGTTTAGCCCACTCATACAGCATCCCTGTTGTAGTTACCTGTATATCTGAAAAGGTTCCGTTAAGTTCTGTATGAACCATTTCCTCATCGACACTTGCTTTTAGTACAACTTTTTTATTTTTCTTTGACATCATTTATCCTTTTGTTTTATTTAATCTGTGCTTTAGCTGAGTTGATTTGAATAGTCAACATATCAATTTGTCGTAGCAAGTTTTGAAGCTCATCGACATCCGCTGTAGCAATTTTTGATTGCAGTAGGGTCTTTTGTGCTTCAAGAGTAGAAATTCTCTCCTTTAGACTTGCCTGTTTTTGATAACTGTTCTCAAAAATAACTCTCTCAGAGTAGGTGTTAAACCATTTTCCAAGTGTTCCTGTAACACCCATTACAATAATGGTGACTACAATAAGAAGTAGCGTCCACAGCCACCACAAACCGAATTCTTTTTTTTCTGTGTCCATATAAGTCCTTTTATATTGGTTGTAACACTATGCCATAAAAAATCTTAATAAAATATTAAAGGGTGAAGTCTTTTAAATATGTTATTGGGTATGTTCCTATAAACTCGTGGGAATATGAAGCTTTGTTTACAATCACAGCCCAATATGTATCGTTACTTGCTTCTTTAGGGGTTCTTTTAACTTTATTTTTTGAAGTCGGCTTCCATATATTAGAATTTTGTCTATGCTCACCTAATTTTGGATGTGCTGTTTTTGAAAAAAACCGTCTATTATTATCAATATATAATTGTGCAATAGCATCTGATATAGCTTTGCCGAACCCCATTCCTTGATATTCAGGAAGCACAACAACTCTATGTTCTCTTGAAGCATTTTTTATGGTTCCTGAAGGAAATGATAAAACAGCACTCATACCGACTAACACATCATCCCAATATGCAGTAAAAAATCTGCACGATTTGTTCAAAGAAGCACTTATATAGTGATGCTTGGAAAATAATCCCCACAGGTGTTTTTCTCCGTCTCTGAATTTGAGCTCAATTTTTGGTCGTTGCCGAAGATTTTCCTTTATAGTTATTTCATTAGTGTCTAAATCATAAACCCAATCAGGCTGTAACCACTCTATAATATCTTTATGAGGTGTAGCAAAAACTACATTTTTAAAATCTTCTTTTCTGATATATTCTCCTATACTTAAACACATCGATTTAGCGGTTGGTCTATCCACTATTGATGTGAATTCATCAAAAACAGCAGCATCTTTTAATTTTTTAGCCATTAGAGCTCTGTACTTCTCCCCATTACTCAAAACATTATATGGCTTCAACCATACAGGTATTGAATTTAGTCCTACTCCGAAAAATGCTTTTTTTGCTTGCTCATAACTATCAAAATGTGAAGCTATTGCCTTTGAATTATCAAATTTAAATTCTTCCAAATCACCATAGTCTTTTAGTAGTGTGGTTTTTCCGCACCCTGAAGTACCAATTATTAAACCTATGTTAAATTCTTGGTTATGGGTATATTTTTTCTTTTTTTCAAAAACATTTATTCCACTAAAATCTATATCAAAATCAAATGCAATTCTATCAGTGATTTCATCGGTCTCCACAATACTGATTAAGTTTTTATCATCTATTATGATGTTGATTTTTTTAATGATTTCTTTTACTCTATCGTCTTGTATTGATGATAATTTTGCTCTAATCTCTTTCAACTTCTCTTTAGAAAGTTTACTCAAAGTATCGTTATTTAACCTCGATATTAATTTATCTAAACTCATATCAATCTCTTATAATACCCATAAGTTCAGTACACATAGAGGCGGTATTTACTACTCTATCTCTCACTACTCCGTCCCAACTTTGATATTTTGCGATACACATAAGGATAGGTGGACGCTTTTCGATAGGGAACTCATCTAATCTATCATAAAACTCAGTGAACAACATAGCAGGGTCGCTTATGTTTATAATCGTTTTCCGCATTCTATCGAAGTCTGAAGTTTTGATAGTGTCAATAACAGTATCAATGATAGTATCGCTGTCAAGACGGTCTTTGTTAATTACAAGTTTCCCACTATATGAAAACTGTTCAAGTTTTTTTACAATACTTCTTGTACTTGGATAAAAATGCTTAATTAAATATACTAAATCTTCCTTTTTAAATTCGATATTTTGTTCCTCTAAAATAGCAGAACATCTAACATAAATGTCCTTGACCAGTTCTTTATGGTCATTAAAGATGTCATCAAAGTTATAATCCATAAGTCTATCTTGAAGAGGTTCAATAATTTTGTCTATATAATTAGCAGTGAGGATAAAGCGGGCACTTTGGCTGAACTCTTCTATAAAAGCTCTTAAAGCAGGCTGTGTGCTATTTGGGTTAAGAAAATCTGCTTCGTCAAGAACCACAATTTTAGGTTTTCCGTTGAAACTTTCAGTAGATACAAAGCCTTTGATTTTGCTTCTGAGGGTGTCGATATTACTTTCTAATGAAGCGTTGATAAACTTAGCTTCGGCTTGCAACTCATTAATAATAGTGTGGGCTAAAGATGTTTTTCCTAAACCTGCTTTTTTTGATACAAGTAGGAGATTTGGTATCTGCCCTTCTTCTTTCCACTTCCGTATATCATCTTTGATATTTTTTGGTAGAATAATGTCGTCTATGGTTTTAGGTCTAAATCTCTCAATAAAGATTGTCTCTCGTTCATTTATAGTAATATTCGGTTTTGAAGCCATTGTATTTCACCTTTGTTTAATTTTGAATTATATTGTAACTTTCTGATATTATCCTTAAACAATATCAATCGTCACTATCCAATTTGAAATAGTCTGTCAGAACTCTTGCTCTTTTGTAATATTTTTCAATTATTCGTTTTTCGTGTCTACCAAAACTTTCCAATTCTTCAGGGTGTCTTTTGTAATACCAAGCAAAAGTGAAAGGGTGTATTTCTTTTCTCTGTAAAAGCGTGAAATAGTTTAAAGTACTCTCCTCTATTTTAGATAGGTCTGTTCTTATAATATAGTTGTATGATTTCACATCTTCTTTTAATTGTTTTACGCCTATCAAATCAGACTTGGTAAAGTCGCTGATTGTCTCTAATAGGTCTTTAATACTTGTTGTTGAAAAATAATAATTTGTGTATATCAGAATTAGTTTGAAATATGGTATAGTCATACTCTCAAATTTGGAATGATTGTACAAAAATTTTGTGAATTGGTTATAGTCATTTGGCATAAAGTGGTCTTTAATCTCTCCTGTTTCAAATGACTTAAAAATATTGTAAATTATCTTCACTTGTTGTCTGTATGTAATCACATATTTTCCTTTTTTAGGTTAAATTAAAAAATATTTTACCATTTTAACCATTAAAGGATTATTAAAACAGAAATTACCAAGGCTCAATTTTTTCTGTACGACTCAAGTGTGCTTTTAAATCATCATCTTTGATTATATTATTTTTTAAGCAGTCTTTATAAAGAATTTTCTTAAAATCAGGACTTTGTGCTAACAATTCCCCAACTTCTCTTTCATCTTCTCCAAATGTTTCACAATAGTCTAATATCTTATCCGCTAAACTATCGCCATTCATTTCCCATATCTTATTGATTAAATCGACTATACTGTTGTTCATCATTTTCCTTTGTAGAATTTTGGTGTTATGTTGAATTGTTCATATAACCTCAAAAGTGGTTTTGTTATTTTTTTGGATTTCGGATATGGTGGTATTTTATACTTGTACTTGTTCTTTTTTAATGTGCGGATTAATTCATTATAGCTACTCTTCATAAGCTTTGGTTCTTTTGGTTTTTCAATAGGATGTATCAGCGGGTATTGCTCTTTTTCAAGATATACACACAAATTTTTTATATAACTCAAGAAGTCAGTATATTTTTCTCCACCTCCCCGTTTAAACTTGTGTTTTAGATTGCCCTCTATAGAGTTGCAACAACTGTGCAACACCCCTCTTATTAATGTTGTTGAATGGTCGTGGTCAAGTACCGCATCCTCGATATCAATTGGGGTTCCACAAAGAGGACAAATACCGTCCTGTTCTTCAAGAATTTCAAGTCTCAAAGCTTTTATATCTTTGTGCTCAAGTTGTGTCGGCATTAGTCCTCTTTAATTCTAGTAATACTCAGATTTATGTTATTCTTATTACTATATTGCGTAATCATAATATATTCTTTCATTTCAATTACATAGTCTTCAGGAATTTTTACCATAATATCTTCAGCATCAAGTGGTATTTTTTCGATTTCATTGATTAGTTTTTTAGGAATATTCACTATCTTAACCGTTTTTTCAAATTCACTGTGGTCTTTTTGATAGGTACTTTGGTTCGGTTCTCTGTGGAAGAGTTTTTGTGTTTCTAGGAAATCTTGTTTTATTTTCTCAGCTTCTTTGTTTTGTTTATTGATGGTCGCCACAAAAGCATTAAATATAATTGTACTGATGTATGTAAATGCCGAGATATATTGACCTGTGATTTTACTTTGTTTATAAGAGTCAAATTTCCAAGTGTATTTTAAAATATGTTCTGTGGCTAACGACTTCATTTCATTAAGATACGAATAACCGCTAAAGTTAGGTCTTGTTGCGATATTATTCATAATTTGAAGTACCATTGCCCCAAAAATATTATCATCTCTATACACATAAGTTTTGGAGCTTAAATCACGAATTTCATTTCGTATCTCTCTTTTGATTTTTTGAAGTCCTGATGATGTATCTTGGTCTAATCTTTCATATTCTGCTCTTAATTCAAGCAATTTTTCTAAATGTTCGTCATTATATAAGCTTTTATCCTTCTCTAGTTTTAGACGATTATTGCGAAGAATTAATTCAGAATTTAATGTCGGCTCACTAAGATAGTGGGAAACTGTTTTGGTGGTTCCTTTAATTGTCTGTAATACTGATGGGTCGTCTATTTCTATTCCCGACATCTCTTCAATATCACTAGGCAATTCAATTTGATTATTGTTATCGTTCTTATTTTTCATAATTTTATTTTATGATATTAAGCTTAATTTAATTTTAAATTTGGTATTAATATTACAAAAAGTTATCCAATTTATCTTATTTTAAGGTATTTTTTGTTATGTGGGTTTACAACAAATTTTGTTTTAAAGATTATTATGTTAAAATACATCAAATTAAAAAGGATTTAATTATGAGAGCAGAAATTTCAAGAGTAAGTAATAGTACGGATTTTAAAAATTTGTCCGTAACAAAACGAAAACACAAAGCACCATCAGGAACTGAAATAGTGTATTACACAATAGAGTTAGATAGATTGGAAAATTTGTTAAAAATAAAAGATATATTTAAGGAGAATGTCATTGTTTGTAACTCATTAATGGATGATTGTGGTTTTAAAGTAGAAATTTTTGATGATTATTTATAAGGAGTATTTATGACATTCAAAGACCTCTATGGAGACAAATCAAATGAAGTCTATAATGGAGACCTTAATATCTCTGATAAAGGATTAACTTCATTAGAGGGTTGTTATAAAAGAGTTGAGGGTAATTTTGATTGTAGTTATAACAAAATAACCTCATTTAAGTACTGTCCTGATATTAAGGGTGACTTTAATTGTGCCTATAACGAGATAACCTCATTTGAGTATTGTCCTGATATTAAGGACAATTTTGATTGTAGTGGAAATCAGATAACTTCATTCGAGTTTTGTCCTGATATTAAGGGTGATATTAATTGTAGTGGAAATCAAATAACTTCATTCGAGTTTTGTCCTGATATTAAAGGTGATATTAATTGTAGTTATAATCAGATAACTTCATTTAAATACTGTCCTGATGTTAAGGGCAAATTCTATTGTTATAATAACCAAATAACTTCATTTGAAAACGAGTATTACTATCCTAATGTAGAGTTAGACAAAGACATTAAACAAAAATATATTGAGTTCGGTAACGAACACTTTCCTCAGTATTTCATATAGCTCTTCAAGAGATTTTACTTTTTCAAAAAGTAAAATCTTCAAAAGTCCTCAAAAAATACTCAAAAACCTCTAAAACTACTTGACTTCTTCTAAAGATTATTGTATAATTAGGTACCTTAAAAGAGATAAAGGATTGAAAATGACTTTTAACCAAGCAAAAAAGCAGTTTGAAGATTTAGTTGAGATGTTTGTAAACACAGCAAAACTCGACAAAAGCTTTATAGTAATGGTAGATGAAGTAAGATATAAAGTACTTACTTCAAATGGAGCTTATGCTTTAGTTGAAAAAGATGGAGTTTATGATATCTGTTCAGATAACAAAAATATTCCACTCAATCGTTGAGTATTGTTCTGATAAATGCGTCCTCTTCATCTGATATATCTATAATTATATCAGATGAACTTTTAAAGACAGTCTTTAGATTGAACACAATATTCAACAACGGCAATTCTTGTTTTTCAAGAACAAACACATTATCTAAATCAAAATCTTCATAAGAGTTGGGAAACAACCCATCTTTTGAGTAAATCGACATAATTTCATCTACAACTTCTTTAAGATAAACAAACAATATCTTATTGTCGTGAATACACACATCTTTATTATTTTTTAATCTTTCCGCTATTTTATAGACTGCTCTATGATTATCAGAGCCACCATAAACAGCAGGAACACGCAAAGCATAAACCTCTAATTCAGAAAAATTAGTTATAACTTTTTCGGTATTTGTTTTAGCTCTTCTATAATTTATCTTAACATCACCACTTTTAAATTTTGTATCATCCATAACAGCGTAAGAGCTCATATATAAAAACGGCTCACCAAATAATCCAATAATATTGTCAACAACATTAGGTTCATTTTCTAATTGCTTTTTGCTCATCTTCTCTGAAGTGGAGTAAGTTGCTAAATAAAAAGTACCTTTTATAACATATTCCGAAAAATCATTTCTGATTTTCGTATACAACCGCATAATATCATCATAAGAAGCGGTGCCCAAATCTAACTGATAGTTTTTATTAGCTTGCTCATTTTTGTTTACACGGCTTATATTCACCACTTTTTTATTTTCGGACACCAATCTTTTTATAAGACTTTTTCCTATTACACCTGTTCCACCAAAAACCACATATAAATCATTGCCACTTTTCATCATCCCACCCTAATCTTATAAATTTTGCTCCATTTTCTTTTAACCCCAATTTTACTTCTCTCAAAAATTCCTTTCTACACATAGGGGTAGAGAGCTCTAAATCTAAAGCATCACAAAGCTTGTAGTCATCTTCAACCAAGTGTCCTCTTCCCGCAACAGAATAACACCCATTATGACCTGCATTTACAAAAATAATACTTCCGTAGTTTTCAGCCCAACCTTTAACATTAAATTTTATTTGTTCGTATGCTTTATACAACACAAAACCCGCTACCCCGTAGATTATAACCTTTTTTCCTTGTGAGGCTAACCCTGAAGCTATATTAACCATTGTAGGCTCTTGTATACCACAATTCAAAGAATTAGGGTATTTTGATGTGTCAAACCCCCACATATCAGCGTGAAGAAACCAAATATCTTCATTTTTAACTCGTCTTAAAAACTTATCTAAAGTCGCTCTCATTTTAGTCCTTTTAAAATATAGGCTAATTAACCGCCCTCTATTTTGATATTATAAAACTCATATATTTTATATAAAATATTCTCCAAATTCTTTCAACATTTCCTCTTTATTCTTAAAAACGCCCAGTACATCTATTCCATTTGATGTGATGACCTTCGCAATTTCCCAAGGAGATGTCATTATGTCTATGTGTGGATTTTCAGCTCCTTTATTAACTTTAAATATATCCACAGCTTGAATTCCACCAAAATATTCTTTATTCTTTTCTATTTTGGTTAATATCACAACACCCTCATAGTCATATACACAATATTCGCCAACCACGAGTTCTTTAGTCATATAAAATACTCCGCTATAAGACTCATTACATCTTCCTCTTTTTCAACCTGACCTATGTACTTGAATTTTATAGTACCTCCCATCTCACTGTAAGAATACTTAGAGGTATAATAACAATATTTTTCTGAAACATCTTTTAAATACACCTTTTTTAAAGTGATAAATAAATCTTTGGTTTTAGTTGATACAGTTGAATGATGTCTAAGGTCGTCTGTCAAGCCCACCATTAAGGGAGTTTCTTTTTGGTTATTAATATATATTCTCATAATTAAACAAAATTCTCAGGTATAAGTTTCTTTAAATCATCTTCATTGTAAAAAACACCAACATAGTATAATTCCATAACAGGAGTTGTTTCAAAACCTACTCTGCAAATACAAAAGTCTTTTTTTATCTTTATCACATATCCTTTTGGAGTGTATTTATCACTATTGTTGAATATGCTGTTTGGGTTGTCGGTTATTTTCGTCCAACTTTGCAGATTGTCATCTACGGCAACCATTAGTTTTTTGTTCTTGTATAATCTCATATAAACCTCTCAGGGTATTGTTTTTTGAATTCAGCGGGGGTTATTTTACCAAAATTTTCAATAACTTTAAAATGTGAAAGTAGATACATTTGTTTAATACAGCCTTTATTTTTTATTTTCCATAAAGCAATTGTGCCTGATAGCATATCATTATTTGTATCTTTGCGCTACGATATATGTTCAATAACACCATATTTTAGACTGCTGTCACTGTGGTCTTCTATTTTGTATTGCACTAAATCATTTGGCTCTATCTTCACAATTTTCTCCTAAACCATATCTTCAGGCTCTAATTTCTTATAGTGCCACTTAACAGGGTCTTTAGTCATAGATGGAACCTCATAGCCTTTTATTGTTGATATAAAGACAATTTTAGGTTTGCCTATAAATGTCATTGATTTAAAATAAGTTTCTAAAATATCTTTATAAAACCCTGTAACCCCACCAACTTGCCAAGAATATTCTTCACACAACTTCATCACAGGTGCAACATCAATTATATCAGTAGTTTTACCCGTAACCTGATAATTGTTCATATCAACGGTTACAAAAATATTTTTTATATTATTATGTCCTATAAATTGAATGGCTTCAAGGGTATTTCCCATCTGTAGAGCACCATCGCTGAGGTTTACATAGACCAATTTATTCGGGTTAGCTAATGCCAATCCTATGGCTACACCCAATGCGTTACCAATAGTTTCTTCAGAGTAGTCCACAAAATCAATTTCATCGTGTTTTACACCTACACTTAATGATTCAATGTCATCTATCCAACCCAACTTCTTCCAAGTCAGATAATATGCCTGTGACCCAAATGGTTTACCTATAACTATAATATCATCTTTTGTTACTCTTGTATTAAATACAGCATTGATATAGGGAGCCATTGAAAGCGCACTCGGTATATGTGCCAACTTATTTTTATAAGAGTATTTTAATAATTCTTTTGTTTCTAAACTCATACTTTATTATGCCATAAATTACCTTTAAAAATACTTTTAATAGTTTTATGGCAATGTTTAGGAATTAGAAAGATGTATTATTTCGTTGCTCTATGTAATATTTTATTAAGTCAGCATCGTCTTTATTGTTTGGGTCTAACTCAGACATCTCATATTTTGTATTCAAATTACAGTCCATACAATAATCAAGAGTACATATTGTTCGTTTATCCATTTGAAAAATATCATCAAAACTATCTTTGAAGATATTTTTTGTTTCTCTATTATTAATACAGGAAAACATTTTTATATCCCCTGTATTATAAAAAAAGAAGCACTGATTATTTTCACACACCATACCGTCAGTTGTTAGTGATTTGTCGTATATTGCATTGATATTCTTTGTTTCCCCATTTATTAAAACATCTACCTCACCCTTAAAAGGAAAACCACTCATATCATATATCTCATTAATTTCATTTAATCCTACAATTGGTGCAAAAAAATAATATACATCGTGCAAATCTAACACTTTCAATATAATATTTAGGTATTTTGGGAGCTTTTTTAGGCTTAATGGTGCCAATACTCTAACATACTCAATATATTTTTTAAATTCCACAACATTAGATGTGAATTTTTTTAGTGCTGTATTTGACATTTGCGTATAATGTAATGATACTTCCATTGTGACATTGAAAGCACTAAAATCAAATTTATCTATAATGTATTTTATATTATCTCTTTTAGTCCCGTTTGTTACAATTAATATCCTTGAATAAAAATTTGGGTATTGTTTTAATTTTTTTTCAACCTGTGTGAAAAAGTATTCTAATGTTTGTGTATCAAAAAATGGCTCCCCTCCCTCTATGCTTATCTGATGAGGTCTATCTACTTCTGATAGATGCACAACATAATCAAGCACTTTATCAATAAGAGCTCTATTTTTTTTGTGGTCGTCTTCACATAAATTGTTTGCTTGTTGATAACAATAAGTACAAGCCATATTACAAATATCATTTATCATAAACCCAACTACTTTGCTATCAATATAATTAAAATCATACTGTCTCATTTTTATTCCTAATCTATAAAATCATATGGGGTTTTGTACCGTAGTGTTCTAATTGTTTCATAATAGATTGGTGATTTTTCATATTTGATAAAATCTTCTATTTCTTTTTTTATAACATCTAAATTATTTATGACCCTGTAGTGTTTGTCCTCCCCCATATACTCACCTTTTAATATAACATCTACTAATATTTTGTCTTTTTTTGGTAGATGGTTGTATATGTTTTTGAGATTATCATAATGATAAACAGGTTTAAACATAATTGGTTCTGTGTCCAAAAAAGCGTTTGAAACTTGACTCGTTATAGTGTATTTATCCATTAATATAGTAATAGCCAACTCCTCACAAAAATGTTGAAAACGCTCATTAATTTTACTTTTGAATTTGGAAAGTTTTACTGATTCTTCATACCAATCGTTAATAAAATCTTTGTTTTTAGAATAAATACAAAAAGTGTCAAAATGTGTGTAGTTCTTTTTTATTACAGGGTGTTCTATAGAAAACATATAAAGTAATAAGTCTGTGTACTCATTCATCGGTGTTTTGAAGACATCTACACTATTTGAGGCGGGTGGTAAAGACTCTGTGATTATAGTGTCGGGGTCTAAAAATAAATAGGCATCTAAGTTGTAATTTTCATTTACATATTTTAGTGTTTCGGGCATAAGTAAAAAATAAGCTTCTTTCTTATAATACCATTTGTTATTAGTCAAAGATATATTTATCAACTCTTCATCATCCAATAGCTTTATAAACCATTCGGGTATATTGGAATTGTTGTGATTGATTATTAACACTCTTCTGTTTGGGATATTTTGTCTTATACTTCTTATCAAAATTATAGTTTGTACTAATAATTGTTTATGGTTTTCAATTGGAATCACTATTGTTGTATGTTGATTATTGTATGTCATATCTTCTCTTTTAAGTGGTCTAAAGACGAAGCCCATAGGCAAGAATTTTTAAATGGACATATTATACCATCTTTTATATTATAGTCTAAGAAAAATTGAAAATCATCAAAAATATTATTGATATCAAACAATTTACACATCTGTTTGATATACCCATTACCATCAATAGTAAAAAAAGTATATTTGCAGTTATAACCAAAAGTATCTAAAGGTATCAAATTATTTTGGTATAAATCCCAATCATTCATTGGTGTTTTATCTTCTTTACTTTCTATTATATATTCTTTAGTGGTATATTGAGAATACTTCTCAATAATTTCAAGGGCGTGTTTTTGGGGTTTATATTTTCCATTTATATAGACAGGTTTGACATAAAAGTTTATACCTGCTTCGATACATTTTTGGATAAAGTTTTCGGTTTTTTTAAGTTCAGATTTTTTTGGGTGCAACATAATATTTAGCTCTCTATGTTCAGATGGCAACAATAATAACTTTTCTATAAACTCATCTTGTGGTGTTTCGTCAGAGCTGTGGTAAGATATGTGAAATGTAACATTAGGATTTATAGACTGAATTTCTTTTATCTTCTCTTTAGACAATCTGAAGTTTGTGTTTATATGCAAGTTCTTTATAGCACTGTTTGGATTTTTTATATGTGTAGTTATCAATTTTACAAAATACATAAAATGTGGGCTGAGTGTTGCTTCACCTCCACTCAAACAAATTGATACTGGTTTATTTAAAGACGATAATTTTTCTATAATAGCTGTGATTTTTTCTTTTCGGTATATACTTTCCCAAGTGGGGCTTTCATTTCGCATATAACAATAAGAACAATGTAGATTACACACCTCTATTATAAGTAGTTCAAATATTAAAAAATTATGGTCTTTAATTTCATTTCTATTATAAAATTTAACAATTTCTTTGTTATTGTAAGTTTGCATTTTATACCTTCTTTGGGAACAGAAAAGCACAATCTTGTTTACAATAGTCTCTATCACAAACAACAGGAGAAAAAGGCGGTAATTGCAACAGTGCTTCTTTTGTAAATGGCTCACAAAAATCTATATTACATTCATTAGAGTGTATTTTTCCATCCAATATATCAATCTCATTGTAATAGCATTTGCGACCTTTATATCTTGCATTTTTCTTAAAATAGTTATCATCATAAAAACTTACCATATTTTTGGTGTTTTTGAACCAATCACTGAAGAATATCGAATTAATTGTTTCGTTTGGTGTATAATCATTTGATTCGTGGATAAATGTCACTGATACCTTTTCTTTTAAATTATTGTTTTTCAAAAAATTGAAAAACTCATCAGAAATCGTGTTTTGCGCTATAATAGTAATATTAAAATCTATATTATTGTTTATAAAATACTCGATGTTCTTTATAAATAATTTTTCATCTTTCACATATTTACCGTGATAACTGAAAGTCCAAAGCGCATTATGTTTAAGTGTATGAGACACTTTATCTACATTAAATTGTCCGTTTGTATATATATGCAAATAATGGTCAAGATTTTCAGCTATAAATGTGACTATTTCATTGAATTTTGGGTGTAAAGTAGGCTCTCCTCCAATAAGAGTTATAATAGATTTATGCTTAAATTCTTTGAACCAACTTAATTCTGTCAAGATAGTCCTTAAAGGTTTTATTTTATTCCATTCATACCCATTTCGTGCATAACAATAATCACAATACTGATTGCAAATGGTATTGATGTAATAGTTAAATTGATAGTGTGGATTCATCATCACTTCTTTCTAAGTCTACAGTAACACAATGCACACCTCCATTAAACAGTCTATCGTGTTTTAACGACATTTCGATAACATCTATATTTCTATCATTAAGCTTCTTTTTTAAAGATTTATTTTTTGATATTATAATAGTGTTTGGATTTATTGATAAACTGTTTATTTCCATTCCTCCCTTTGAAGCCAAAAATACATCGGTTTTTCTTTTATATGATTTAGGATTTTTGTCAACCGTTATTACATCACATTTTTTAAATGGTGTTGGTATTTTTTTTAATATTTCAGATTCAGATATATGGTCTGAGTTAAAACATAATAGTAATAAGTCATCATTGACTATATTCATTCCCCCATCTATATGACCATAATCAACAAAACAAGGAAAAACATCACAATCAACAATTTCTTTAAACCAAAGATAACCACTATAATGATTATGATTACTTATATTAAACACAACTCCATCTTTTGTTTTGATTAAATTGGCTGTCTCAAACATAGTCGTGAGCTTTTTCAACAAAAAAATCAACAGGAGTTGTGATAGGGTAATAATCGAAATCACGCTTTCCGTTTGTTTCAGGAGGATAAATTATTTTATACCCTTTTCCCAACAAATACTCAAACACATTTTCATAGAGTTTATATAACTTATTTCTTCTTGAGTTAAATGTAGGCGCAATAATCACTTTATCCTCGATAACTATAAAAATATCCCGGGCATTGCTATCAAAATTCTGAGTATCAGCAACATCTTTACCTGAGTCATCAACTATCTCATCATAAGAGTTGTATTTTGGTCTAAATACTTTAACGCCTTTACTTTCCAATATTTCTGATAACTTATCAAGTGATTCATTTCGCTCTCTTAAATTCTTTTTAATATCATTATAGAATTTATCATAATCAAAATCACCTTTCAATGTTAATGAGTATTTTAGTTCTTTGTCAATAATATAGTTGCAGTCAAAATCTCTTCCAACTACTACAGTCTTTAACTCATCATATTCTGTCATTTTCTCTCCTGTAACTCTTTAGCACAGGTGATAGTTCCTGTACAATCTTTACATTGTTCTTTTGTGCAATTATACCCTAATTTAAAGTGTTTAAAGAAAAAAACATCATCATAAATGTTGGAATTTATACCCATACAATCATTACTTATATTACCATCAATATCTATGTTTAGTTCATTAATATAACAGGTCTTTACATCTCTTTTTGGATTTAGTGATAAATGCAAATCTAAATAATCCATATAGTTCATTCTCTTTCCGTTGAGATAGTGATTATCATCTATAGTAAAGTCGATATAATCAAGGCGTTCTCTTATTTCAGGAAGAGGTATTATATTTTTAGTATCATCATCATAAATAACACTGAAAAATATCTTGTCTTTAAAGCCCTCTTGAATTAGTTTTTTGTACGCTCTTTTTAGTGAAGTGTTGTAAATATTTAAAGGTATATTTATCTTCAATTTATCGGGCTCTATTTTATGACAATGCCTCACAAACTTATCTATTTGTTTATCTGTAAGTTCGTGAAGTGTCAAGCAATAATACACATCTTTGAAATCATACAATCCGTCACTTAAAGTCCCGTTTGAAAGCACCATAATATTCTTTACTTTATCTGACTTTTTAATAATATTGATTATCGTTTCTATATCTTTATGAAGTAGTGGTTCTCCTCCGAATAACAATACATTGAAATTATAAGGACTTTGTTTGATTAGTGTCATAATTTTCTGCACTCTTTCTGTCTCTAAAACCTCATCCCAATCCTTTTCTTTTCGTGCGAAACAATAGCTACAGGTAAGATTGCAAACTGTAGTGATGTCTATGAATAATTGAATAGTGTTGTCGTTGCTATAATTCACTACATCTTCATAAAAATAGTCAAAATTATCCATTTTTTATCTTTCTTGGTTTTAAAATATCATCTAAACTGAGGTTATTATAGTCAATGTCCTGATTAAATATATATCGCATTGAATACTTTACTTTCTTTTTATTAACTCTGTCTAAAATAGTTTTCAATAACACCTCATCATTTTCATTATGGTATGATGTTGGGAAATCACTTGGTTTTATTAAATTTCGTTTAAAAATCATTTGACTCAATTGAAAATCACTTGGTATATATAAGGTGTTGTGTTTTATCCGATATTCGGATATTTGCGAAATATTGGTCTCTTTATTAACACTATTATACAGCCCTACAAAGAGTTCTAAACCGTTTGATACTTCTTTATATGCTGTTTCAAAATAAGGCGTAATATAATCATCGTCCTCTAAGTAATAGATATAATCCCCTGTGCTCTTTTCATAGAGTTCTTTGTACATTCCATTGATGTCTTTTTTAGCGTGGTAGAGGTGGATATTATGTCCTACAGGTATATCCTTTTTTGTAACACTGTTGTCATCACATCTTACAATAATCTCAACATTATATTTTCCCATCACACTCAATATACTGCTGAGGGCTCTTTTAAACATTTTTGGTCTATTATGGGTAGGTATTAAAACACTGAGTTTCATATAAACTTCTCAAAATCTAAACCGCTTTTACATTGTTTATGCTCACATATAGTGGGCTTAAAAAAATTATCGCTTTTATTGGTTTTCAAGTTAATTATGTTTGTATCAGACTGGCAATCTTGTATACAATGGTAAGCGTTTAACATCTCATCTATAAAAAGACTTTTCACACCACTCTGACACTTCATATCTTTAAATGGCAGTTTTAAGGCTTCTTTTTCTGTGATTATCTTTTCTTTGTTTTTCGTTATTATTTTAAAATTTCTATGGTGTTTTTTGGAGTCATTTTCTCTGTAGTATATACCCTCATCATCTATGTATTTATCCGACACTCTATTGTCTTCACAAAACACAAACTCTTGTTGGTATGATTTTATTTCGTTGATTTGGGTCACAAAAAGTTCCAATCTATTATCATCTATATCTAATTTAGGAAACTCTACTAAAAGCTCTTTATTATAGAATATCTTTATTAGTTCATATATGAAGTATTCCCAATGATTTGTGTCGATAGTTTCAATTATAACCCAAATTTTGTTGTATTTTTGTTTTGCTATAAAGCCCAATACTGTTTCAAAATCTTCTTCTGTCCATTGATTTATCTGCGAGGAAATCTTGATATTTATCTTGATATCAAAATAGTCCATCTGCTCCGATTGAAGTAGTTTAAAATTGGTTATTTTCACTTATATCCTTACAAACTATTAATAGAACACTCTTCGGAGTGTTCTCAAATAGCTCTAATTAAGGATTAGAACTTGTAGTTTACACCGATTGAAATAGTGTCATTTTCGATATCTTTCGGAGTTTCTTTGATTTCAGGATTAACCACATAATCAACAAATACAGCAAATGACTCAGTAAGTGCATATTCTACACCACCGCCATATGCAAAACCATTTTCTGTTTGTTTGAATCCTGTACCTGTAAGTCTTGTTTGACCATAACCAACAAGACCATAAACACCATAATCACCAAAGCTATACTCAGGTTTAACAAAAGCACCGTAAGAGGTTACTTCACCATCAACATCATCTGCAAAAGACCAAAATGTTCTGTTAGCTCTAACCTCTACAGCCGAAGAAAAATCACCTGTTCTAAAGAATACATAACCTGCTTGAACACCAAGACCATATCCTGTTTCTGCTGATGCAGTGTCGTTAAACCAATGAGAGTCACCTTGGTCATATACTTGCGAAGCTGTTAATGCGCCACCTACATAAAAGTTCTTGGGTTGCTCTACTACAGGCTCTACTGGTGCGATGTCCCCACCTGCAACTGCTGTTGATACCATAACTGCCATAATTCCGAAAAAAGCGATAATATGCTTCATAATTATTCCTTTACCTCTTGGGATTTTTTGTTTTTTAGTCGAATGACTTATTTTATTTGTAATCTGTTAATAAAATACAACATTAATTAACAAATTATTAATGAATAATACCATTTCAACCTTAAAATAAATTGAAATCCGATATAAAATCCTCATTAAATATTTCAGTATATCCGCTAAACATAATACTTTCATTTTTAGGTATATGTTTATCTTTCAATTCATTTATGACAGCCTGTTCGAGTTTATATGCCTGTACCCCATCATCATATAATTTATAATCAAGTATATGAAATTCAACATTATGCTTCTTTTCATAACTATATCTGTAATTAACAGCCTCTTCAACTGTATCAAAATCACGCTTCAAACACACCCCCAATTTATATTGCGTCTTCCCATTATTATTAATACTAAGATGGTAAAGATAAGTAGGTTTGTTTTTATATATCTTATCAATCGCACAATCAGGACATCCGTTGCCTCTTTTGTGGTTATCAGGGGATGTCGTAAAAACTCCGTGTTTTTTACATATTACTTCTACTTTTGTCTGATTGCTTGTATAATTAGTGATGTCATATATGTATTGGTTATTATTGGCTTTTTTGAATTGCTCTATCACTTCCTCATTAGAAAGTTTAGGAGGATGACAAACGGGACATCTTGCGCCTCTTTTGTGGGAATTTACAGATAGTTTAAAAATACCGTGTTTATCACAAATAATAGGGATTGAGTCTGAACCTAAACTATCCTTGACAAGACTGTAGTTGTATTTCTTTCCGTGCTTTTCTTCGCAAACTTTTATGATTTCTTCTCTTGATAAAATTCTCATACTGTGTTTAACCTTATGTTTTGATTAATTATTTTAATTAATCAAACTTAATTACATCTTTAATAGTGTTTATTTTGAATAACTGTAAAAGTTTTTACGATAAAAGTTTGGATTGCTTATTTTCTCTCCACTTTCAGGATGTAATTCTATTTGTTGAATAGAATTTTCAATTCCATCACATATATAGTAGTATTTACAGTTAAAACACTCTTTTGTTTTGTAATAGGAGTTTAATCTATTTCTTTTCGCACTATCATATAAGGCTTTAAGTGGGTCTTTCTTGTATTCATCAGGGCTTATATTTTGGTCATAAACTGCTATATTCCAATCATATATATCATATATATGCTGATAATAGTTGCACACATATTTCTCATACCCTTTCATAAAACAATAAGGGGTATAACGCACATTAATATATGGTACAAAATCTTTAAGCTCATCGATAGCCTTATGTATATGAGGGGTTATTTGGTTATAATCTATCGTTTTTTGTGTTTTGGCATCATCCCAATAATTTAGTGTAATAAAATTTACCTCAAAAGGCATTAGTGTTCTTACTAATTCCACAAATTTTGTATCTATTTGTGTATAATTTTTGTTTGTGACTGTACAATTTATACGCACTTTTATACCTAATTTATGAGCATTTTTTATTGATTGTATGATATTTTTAAATGCTATTTTAGACCCTACTATTTGATTATGACTTTCTTCATCATAACCGTGCAGGCTAAATAATATTTCACTTAATCCGTGCTCTTTACTTTGGTTTAAAAACTCAAAATCCGCAAATTTAATACCATTGCTTAGTGTTGAAATTTTCAGTCCTTTTTCTCGACAATAGTCGAGTATCTTGAACCAATCTTTATGTATAGAACTTTCCCCGCCACTTAAATCAGCTTCTTTAATCCTGCATTCAACCAAATAATCTATTCTTTTTCTAATAACATCAAAAGGCGTTACCTCATCAAGTCTATCAATATAATAGCAGAAAAAACACTTTGCTTGACAATGTGTGCCTGTATCTAATTTAGCTCTTTCGCAAATAGGCTCTGTCGTATCAGGTATAATCCCTCCAACAGAGGCTGAATTGAAAATACTTTGACTCTTTACTTTACTCAAATTACACCTCTAATTTATTTTATCTTGTATTCATTATTAACACTAACACAATTCTCAAGTAGATACATAACACTATCTTTAGTTATTTTGTCTTTGTGTTTTTTCCACACTTTAATAGCATTTTTTGTATTTAATGTTGTCCCCTTTTTTCCACCTACCATCGCTTCATCAGCAGAGGCTACCCGAAATAAGATGTTTGGATAGTTTTCTATAAACCAATCAAGTCGTTTAAAGTTCTCATCTGTCAATACTACCATAAACTCGGTTTTATCTAACGGAACCCCATCAAGCAATATACCTTTATCTATATCCAAATTTTCCGAACAATGATAATAAAAGAAATCTATATCATCACAATACTCTTTATGATTTACAAAAAATGTTCCGTTTGTATTAACATTAATTTTACAGTTTTTGTTTTTAAGGGTTTTTATGCAATACTCAAGCTCGTTTTGTTTAAGTAGTCCTGGTTCTCCTCCACTAAGCGATACTTCCGAAAAGGGCTCTACTTCATCTATCTTTTCTTTAAGCTCCTCAAAGGTTACTTTTGGTTGATGATGAGTATCAACTATACAAAAACCACAATTCCAATTACAATCATAAGTAACCGCTATAGAGTATTTGTTTTTGCATTCACTCATATTATACTCTTTATAATAGGTATTAAGTCATCGTCTTTAGTTAAGAATAGTGAATTAAAGTCATTTTCTATATCATACTTTCTCCACTTTAATCCTAAATCTTCTTCTAAATAATAGATGTTGTGGTATATTACTTTTTTATCATAATATTTGCATTCAGCTATGAACCTTGGGCTACAATCAAAGTGTCTTGGAACTTCAGTATATATGTAGGTGTCAAACTCACTAAAAAGGTTACGGACGGGCATTTTCATAAATTTAAATCTATTTGAGGTGTATTTTTCTTCATTTCCTAAGTATAAAAAGTTTCCATCGTAGGTTTTTTCAAGCTCTTTAAATACCTCATCATTTATATCACGGCAATTCTTTGTAACATAGATTAGATTTGCTGTTTTATTGTTTTTGATAGGCTTCATTCTATCAAATAATAACTTCTTTTTATAATTTATGCCATTCTTAACAACAGGCTCATATACTCTATCATCTTGTAAAATATAAACATTGTTTTTATTGTTATGTTTGACCTCTTTATTCCCGCAAGCAAAGTAAAAAATATTGTCAAATAGGAGAGTGTAGTTGTTGGTGTTAATAATTCCACCATCAACAAATAAAATATTCTTTCCTTTTAATAATATAGGTCTATTAATAAACTTTGTATTGTTTAAAATATCTGCAATTTCTTCTTTTGTGAAATCATATTTGTCCTCAATAGCCGATTTAAATATTTCAGGTGTAATATCTTCACATAATAAAATGTTTGTATCAAAAAAGTCCTTCAGTATAAAGTAGTACTCAATTACTTCAAAAGTGTGTCCACAAATACCGTGATTATTGTTACTCCAACTATAAGTCAAAGTTAAATCACCGTCAAGTTTAACTATTTTCACTTAGCATTTCCTGAATTATTAAATCATCTTTTGTCAGACGATACCCGTCTACCCCGTTATTCATAATATCATTATAACGATAATAAACACTATCTTTTTTGAGTCCTGTATATATAATTTCAACATTCTTGTTGTAATATAAACTTTCAACTATAAGGCGATTATTTGTGTCCAAGAAGCTGTGATAATAATACAGTGTGTCAAATTTTTCAAAAACACTTTCTATAGCGTGTTCTTTAGGTTTATATATTATATTGTTTTCTTTTATGTCTATTTTATGAATAACATTTTCAGCTCCCAATACTCTTGTTACAAGTGCAGTGTTTGTTTTCTTGTTCGATATGGGCTTATATATCTCAAAATTAAACTTTAGTTTTTCTTTGATTTGGAAATTTTGATAGTCATAGTACCCAAATACTTTGTGTGGTTTTTTGGTGGTTATTTCGTGCGCCTCATTTGAGTATATCACTAGTGGACAATTTAAAAAAGCGTGGATGTTTTCGTAACTACGGACATCTACAAACAAAGCCTTTTTGATATTTTTGTTTATCAGTGTATATTGCTTTATAGTTTTTATCGCAATTATTCTATCAAGTAGATGATTATTGAAATTATATCTATTTTTAAATACCTCTTTTAATTCACCAATATACTCATCTCTAATATTAGAAATATAAAATACAGTTTTTTTAAACTTATTTAAAAATACAAAATATTCAAAAGCGTAAAATAGACTTCCGTTTATTTTTTTGTGTGGTATTAAATCGTAGAATACTCCTATATGTTCCATTAGAACTCTATATTCAACAATTCACTTAATTTTTTTGTGTCCAAATTTTCTTCACTTGACGCTTTAATTTCCTCTTCAAGCTCATCATATCTTTTCTTGGCTGATTTTATAATTGTAAGTTTATCTTTAGTAATCAGAAATTCTTCAAGGATATCAATCACTTTTTCGTCACCTTTTTCTAAAATATCAAGATAAACCTCCTCACGATTTTCATCGGTCACAAAATAACCTTTTGAATTAAGCTCGTTATTGCAATCAATATATCTGATGTAGTCAATCATATCCACATCTTTTACGATACTTTCTAAATCCAATCTAGCCTTTTTAAGGGCTTTTACTCGATTAAAGTCTGTCACCGGAATATCTCTATACTTTGAGTCTTCAATTTTAATTTTGTCAAGATTAGTGTCATAATATACTATCTTATTTTTCTCTCTATTTTCATTTACTACAGCCTCTAAACTATCATCAAACTCAAGGGAACTTTCATTTTTTGAAGTAGCTTTACCTAAAATATAAATTTTGTTGTCGTTTCGTTTTATCTCGAATAGCATTATAATACCTTATGTTAAATTGAATTATTATATAAAAATAGGCTTAAATTTTTTTGAAGAAACAACCTCTTTGAAATATTTTACTTTTTAAAAAAGTAAAATCTTTAAAAGAGGTTGGTGATTATTTTGAAGAGTGGTTAGAAACTTGGATTTCTAGTTCTTCCACTCTTTCTTGAAGTTGTTGGATAGTGGCTATCATAGGGGCAATCAGCTCGGTATAATTTACCATCATATACCCGTTTTCGTCTTTTTCTATTATAGCGAAATCTTCATCAGAAACACTTTTCAGGTATTCTTCAATATCTTGCGCCATAACTCCAAAATGAGTTCTACCATCTTTCGATATTTCAAGATTATCATCCACACTTGAGTACTCATATTTGGCGGGCTTTAATGCCTTTATAAAATTCCAACCAAACATTAAAAAACACCTATATAAACGATATTTGTTTTAAGTCGTTCATCAGAATAATTACAGTTACACACACAAGCGTGATTACAGTTACAGATGCACTGATTACAGTTACAAGCACAGTAATTACAGTTACACATACATTGATTTCCTGCATCAACAAGCTTGTTTTTTATATTATTGTGAATTAAAGCGGTTATTAAATCTCCAATAGCAACATTTGACAAATGTGGTAAATCTGCTCCATCAGGGTTTCTCGGAATATCCAACACATTATTAATTCTGTCAATTATCACATTGTAATCCACAGCGGTGATAAGTTCACCGTCATTTCGCTCATAATCAGGTACCCCCACACCTCTTCTTGCAGATTCGTTTTTAACTTTCCCTGATAAATAATTGAATTTTTCATTGGTGATTAACTCACCTATATTTACCCCCATTTGAGCTAATTCTTCAGAAGAATAAGTTTTTTCGTCTCCTCCTGGGGTTCCGTATGGATTTTTTAGCCAATCACTCATAATTCTAATCCTTTAAATATTCATTGAAATTAGAGCGAATACTTTCCAATAATTCAGCGTCTACATCTGCGGTATCAGCGTCTGAGGTATTGTTTTGAATATACTCTTGAACCTTTTTCTCAATTTCTTCTTCAATATTTATGTCAAACATCTTTTCAAAAATTTTCATTTTAACTTCAGTTCTACTTATACCTTTTGCTTCTGCTCCAAGGTTTCTTGTCACCTCAAGAAAAACCCCCAAGATGTCAAGAAATAACTCTCTAACCCCATATGCTTCATATACCTTTGAAATTTCAATAATTTCTTCAGTTGCTTCAACAAATGGAGGTGCTACTTCGTTATTATTTGTAGTTTCAGTACTGGTTGTATTTTTGCTCATTAAATTTCCTTTTCTTATTTATATTTTAGTTTATCAAGAGTATCATATATTTTAGCTTGTTGCTTGGGATGTACGCTTGTGCCTACAGGAGTATGGTTAGCATAGTTTTCAAATGTCATAGAACACCCATCACAAGTATCGCAAACTAAATCACAAATAGGAGTGTCTTTTTTGTTATCCCAATTCTTCTTTAGTTCCTCAAAGCCTTTCTCCAACATAGATAGGTCGTTTTCATCAAGTTCGTGATATACTACATTTTTTATTACTCTTTCGGGTTTGAAATGTTTAATCAATTTCTTAATATCATAAACAAAAGTATCTATGTTTTTTTTGTGAATTGTGTATCGTAATCTCCAACGAAGATTATAAACTTTAAGTTTACTGAAAACCATAATAACATCTTCAGTACTACTTCCACCATCTTTATACACACGCTCAACATTACCCTTATCTCCATCAAATGAGATATCAATACTGAGCATACCATTATTATAATATTTATTACTAAAGAAATTCTTAAAAAACTCATCATCTAAAAACAATATTCCATTTGTGATTAGGTTAAATGTGACATTGTTCTTTTTTGAGTGTGCATATTCCATAAAGAGTTCAGCTTCTTTCCAACGAAGTGTTGCTTCTCCACCATATAATACAAAATGAGTTTGTAGGTTGGGGTCTTCAGCTTCTATAACTCGGTCTGCAATCTTATACAACTCTTGTATTGGAATGTGCTTTGGTTTTATATTGTCAAGTTGTTCGAAACAATATGTGCACCCTAGATTGCAGGCTGTGGTAAAATACACAAGGTTGGTATTTTGAGTGCTGATATTATTTCTTTTGTCCACTACTTCGCTCTTTGTGTTTTTTAAATATATAATTAATATCATCTAAAAACTGATTAAAGTCTATATTGTATTCAAACAAATGACCTTTTTCATCAAAATCTACATATTGTTTGTCTATTTTGGCTCTGCCTTTACGGGCTTCTTGTAACATTGTTTCTAAATCATTTATATCTATGTTTTTGTGTTCAGTTTCACAACTCAATTTTTATCCTTTTTTGTTTCTATTTTACTAAAGAATTTATCAGATAATTTATCAGATAATTTATCAAATAGATTTGCCACAGACAAAAATACAAACCCAAATATAATAATAACCAACGCTGTTACAATAGTAATTATTCCAATCAATAACTCAAATATAAACTCTAAAATATAACCCACCATAATCACCCCATATTGTTAAATAATGACATAACCTGTTCTTGAAACAACTCGTTGTCTTTTAATTCGTGTACTATTCTAATCGTTTCTTCTTGTATCATATGATACAACTCACAAACACTATCCACAGGTTTATTGTCATTTCTAACTTGACTAAAGGTACATCCTGCGTTACAAACTTGTTGAATATCACAAGTCTTGCATTTATCATAATTGGCAGGTCTAAATTGTTCAGCCCAATAATTAAAATCATACTCATCATCAATTTTCATAAGTGATTTTGTAGCAAATCTAGCACAAGGGTAGAACTCTCCTGTTGGTGTCATATTTGCACCATTTACACCTGCAAAACACCCGAAATCTCTTTTGCCAAATGTAAAGTTAATAACATTATCACCAATAGCTAAATCAAAAAAACCTATATGTAAAGGGACACCTTTTTTTGTGTACTGAATATACTTATCGGCTAAGTCTCTTAGATGTCCTCTAAATGCTATCAAATCATCTTTAGTCCACACATCATCTCTTACTAATGAGTAATCAAGCCCTGTTAAACCCCAATCAACAAAGAAGTCTAAATTTTCGCTCATTTGGTGCATATTTCCTGCCCAAATCATAATTTTACAGCCGTTGGTGTGCTTTAAAATAAGGTCTTTTTTGTCTTCATAGAGGTCTAAAATTCCATTGTATAATTTTCCGTCTTTATTCTTGTTTTCAAAAATAGGCAAAAGTGGTCTTGTTTCATTAGACCCCATACCATCGAAAGACCAAGACACACCAATATTATGCTCAAACAAAAAGTCTGAAATTTCTTCTGTAATCATAGTCATATTTGAAATTAAAACTAAGTCTGTTCTAATAGGGAGTGCTTCAACTCTTTTAGTAATATGCTTGATAACTTCAAAATTTAATAAAGGCTCGCCACCAAAAAAACTAATATTCAAATTGGTAGTGCCACTTCTCTGCATTAAATCAATAATTCTTTCGAAACTTTTATCAAATACTTCAGGTGTAAGAAAAAGGTCTCTATTTGCTACATAGCAATAAGGTATTTACTCTAAATACTAAAAAATTAACTTATCGGCAAAGCCGAGGACAGCCCAAATTGCATTTTTGTGTTGTTTGTACTTCAAGTGTAAATGTTTTAAATCCATTACCTTTACTTTTTTGTGTTGGTTTTTTGGTATTAATTTTGGTTGTTGTGTTTGTTGTGTTTGTTTTCATATTGTACTTCATTTTTATATTATTGTCTTGAAGCTCAGTATATTTTTGTGTGTTTGTTGTGTTTGTTGTGTTTGTTTTCATATAATTTCCTTTGTTTTTATGAATTTGTATTTATCGAGAGCAATAATATTCTCAGATAACAGTTCGGAATTACCACCAAATTGCAAAATATCCGAGTTATATTTTTGATGAGAATTTAAGATTCTTTGCTCCAACTCATAACCTTCCGCTCCATTTTTGAATATAATATATCCTAACAGAAGTATATTATTATTCTCTTTTCTAAAGCGATTTTTTATACATTTCGTAACATCATTATACTTATAAAGAGTTAATCCAACCTTAAAACAGATATAATTTGTCTTTGTTTTACTGTCCTCATAATCTCCTACCAACTCAATATGTGGCAATTTTTTGGATAATAATTCTTTGTGTTTTTGAATTATTCTGTTTTTAGCTTCTTTATTTCTTTTAGTTGACCATCCTCCATTTCCATTTATGTATTTTCTTGCTTTTATACCACACTCAAAACATCGCCAAGATTTATATAATTCACTGGGTCTAACAGATGTCGTATTGCCACATTTACAAATAACATAGATGTTTGTTTTGGAATTTATATATTTACCTATGATTTGCACATCAGGATTGTTTTTATTTGCTTTATCTTTGAGCTCTTGAGATGTGAGTTTGGCACTCATCTCAATCCTTTTTGTGTCATTGCATATCTCAGTGTTTTATTATATTTGTCGTTCATTTTAAATATTTTGCAAACCTGCCAATTTGCTTGATAATCTGTAAATCTTTCCTCGTATGTATCTTTTGTAGATTTTGCGTAGTTTGATATTTGGCACTTCATACAATAATTTACATCACAAGTTTGACATTCCAATGGAAGATTGGTATTAATTTTTTTAAAGTCATCCATAACATTTTCTCTAATATGTTCCCAATCTTCAAGCTCTCCTATTTTATGCTCTTCGCTTTCACCATACATACCTGCGTGACAAGGGTATATGCCACCATCAAGGTCTATACTAAGCATACCCGCACCTGTACTACAAATCGCTCTTGATTTAGCAAACCAACTAAATACTTCAGGACTCAAATCATTTTGGTATATATACTTTGCTATCTTCTCAAGCTCTTTTCCAAGTATTTCTAAATCAGTATTGAACTCTTCTTCACTTCTATCAGACCATAAATCAGGTGTTGGTGAATAAAAACCTTGAAGCTCATATAAATCTTTAAAGCTTTCAAAAAGATATGGAAAACCATCGGTGCTAATCACTGCTTTTAATGAAGTTCCTATATTGTTTTCTTTTAGTAATTTATATGCCTTTTCAACTCTATCAGCAGTGCCGTGACCGCCTTTATCCACTCTCACTGTATTTGTGAGGTGTCGCCCATCATAACTTATTTGAAGATACAATCTATTTTGTCCATCAGCGTTTAACTCTTTCCCGAATTCTTCATTCCATCGCTTTAATTGGTCGATATAATTTGGTATATACAACCCATTGGTATAAAAAAAGAAACTAAATGTTTTGTCATCTTTAAAACCGTCTATAATAGCTTTGCAGAAATCAAAATTTACAAAAGGCTCTCCCCCCCAAAAATTTATAGTCTTATGTTTAGCGGGGTCTTTGCCTAATTTTTTAATCAAGTCTTCTACTTTTACCTCAGTATTCCCCATATATAGAGTACTCAAACCACACTCATTTCCCTCTGAACAATAAGTACAAGCAATATTACAAATGCTAGTAGTATTGATATCTATATGAATACTTTCTGATGAGCTACCACACCCACCCTCTAATGAACAAGCCATAGTGTTCCTTTTGTAATTTTACGCATTATACTTATAAAAAATTAATACTGTCTTAAATAAGACTTAATTTGTCTTGTTTTAAACCTCTTTCAAATATTTTACTTTTTTGAAAAATAAAATCTTCAAAACTACTCAAAAATCTCTCAAAACACTTGACTTCTATTAAAGATTATTGTATAATCAGGTATAAAAAGAGATAAAGGATTGAAATGAAAAGACGAAACATCAATGAGATAAAGTCTCAAAGGGCATATATAACTTTTGAAAGAAATGGAAAAGAGCACAAAGCGATGTGTGAAGTAGATAAACTCACTCAATCTCTATATGGTACCTACGGACTTATGCTATCTCCTGACAACAAAAACTTCAAAATAGAGATAAAGGACAAGAGATGAAACCTGTAATAAAACCTGTAATAAAACCTGTAATAAACCAAAACGAGAAAATAGTTGATACAGAGGGTGTGGATTTGGATGTATATTTTTGTGATATGAGAGATAGTGCCTTTAACCTCCAAAAGACTGTTGGTGCAAAAACAGAAATTATTCATACAGACAGAGTGAGCAAAGTCGCTATGAGGCTGAATGGTAGTTCAATAGCCTATCGTCTGTATAAAGAAAAATTCGGAAACAAACTCGTCTCCAAAAAAATAACGGTAGAGGTATGGTAAGCTTGAAGTCAAGAATTAAATCTTGACTTCACAAACATCCTCTCCTGCTGTAATACATACGCCTATATACAATCTTTCTCTATCAATTCCATCAAGGCTTTTTACAGCTTTTCCTTTTCCAATATTATCAACATCTACAACAATATAATCCCCTCTTTCCGCTGAACCTGTTATTTTTACAGGAACACGACCCTTTAAGGCAACAGGAGCAAAGTGTTCAGCTTCAATGTCAATATTCATAAGATAAGCGGGATTAGTAGAACATACCCCCATAATAGGGCTTGAACCATCGGCTAAAGTGGCTTCGCTCTCAACACCAACCATAACAACATCCCCTGCTGAATAAGTCTTATCAGTTTCATAATATTCAGCAATATCGGCATATCTAGCCTTCTGAGCAATAGCTATTAATTCACCATTAAGTGTAAGGTTCCCATCAATATATTGGTCTCCATCGTCATTTCTAACAAACGAAGAAGGGTCTATTCCACCTACAGTGTCGGAATCCGCAGAATCGAGTGTCATTACAGTTCCTGCATTATTGATATACAGTTGATTAGACGCAGTATCATAACCAAGTTCATAATCAATTAGTCCTTGTTGTGTGGCTGTTTCTACAGGTGGTGGGGTATTTCCTCTTCTTACTTTAAATCTTGCTGGCATTAATATTCCTTTAGGAGTTTTATTTTATTTATAGATTTATAAAATCTTTATCTATTTATAATAATTTTTATGTTATTATGGCTTATGAAAAAAATTTTGGGATATAACAATAAATATGATAAAAGATTACGAGCGTTATTTAATCGCTTTAATAGTGAAGATGTGCACGAAATATTGAAAGCTTTTGCTACAGCAAAACCAAAAACAATCAAACACACAGCTACACTAAACATCTTAAAAGAAAGATTGGGTTTAAATGAAAAAGAAATAAAAGAAAAATATATGGAGTATTTTATATGAACCATAACGTTAATAGAGACCATTTAGGCTTAGATTTAAATAAACTTTCAGAAGGTGTGATTAAGGCTTCAGTCACTAATACCACTACAAACGAGGAAACTAAAATTGGTGATATGACCATAGAAGAGTTGTTAAAAAGAAGAAACAGTAAATTAATTGGGGACATAGAAAAGACTGTAATCAACTTAGAATTAAATCAAAGAGGCATTACAAATAGGGTAATTGAAGAAAAATATCCTGAATACATCATATAATATACTTTTAAAGTTATTTGCACTATAATTAAAAAAAAAAAAACAAAAGGATTTTGAATGGAAAACAAAATTAACAAAGCCAATGAAATTAGTGAACTAAAAGAGTTGTTGTTAAAAATACAAGAACATACTATATGGACTATTGATGGTAGAAACGATGTGACTAAAATAGAAGATGATTTGGATTTAGTGGGATGTTAGAGACAATTACTAATTTATTAGACGGTAGTTCTGTCTTACAAGATATAACCACCTATAATACTTTAATGAAATTAGTAAAAGAAAAGGGAATAGTGTATAAGGCTCAGCTTTTGACATTAAACGACCTTTTGGATGAAGAAAAATATATAGCTATAGATAAAAGCTACGGTAATATTGAAGGGCAGAGTGGTATTAGGGTAGAAACAGATGAGTATATTCCTAAAGCTTTTGTTCCGAAAATGCCGTTTTTAATTTATGATGAGGGTATAATAACTGATGTATATTTCGATGTTCCATTTAAAGACTTAAAAGAAACTTCAGAGCTTATAATGTACGGGAAAACAAGTGCAGGCACTCCTTATATAAGCGCACTTGAATTTTGGCACCTTAGAGATATTTGGAACTCGAAAGACAATCCTGAGAGATTTATATAAATTGTTTAAGACCAATTTAAACATTTTTTATTATACTGCTATACAAATTATATAAAAAGGAAATTATATGACTGAAACAGGTTATTTAGAGTGGTATGAGTTTGCTCCACAAGACAATTTATTAGTGGTTAAAAACAAACCCGATATGACAAAAAAAGAGAGCCCTTCAGGGATAATCATAACAGCGTCAAAACCATCAGTCGTAACAGACAGACCATCCACAGGCATCATCGTAAGCAAAGGACCTGACTGTAAAAAATTTGAGATTGGTCAACAAGTATTTTTTGCCCCTCAAGCGTCTTTTGATTTGGAAATGATTAGAAGCGAGGGTGATGAAAAATACTTAATGGTACCAGAAGACAGAGTTGATGGACTCCGTGTGAAAGATGTTAGAGATTAACCTATAAATATACCAAAAAGGTATAATTATGGGTATCGTAGACAGTGTTAAAATCGTCAAACAACAAGGTGTTGTTGTTGGTATTAAAAGAAAAATCAACAAACTAAAAGTCAAACGAAAAAAGATGTTTGATGATAAAATCGCAAGAGAAGAAGCAAAATTGGCAGATGCAATGAAAAAGTTGTCCAATCTCGGTGGTACAATTCCAACCGATGAGGAATGTGAATAGATTTCAAAAGAAAAAGGATTATTGATGTGGTCTTGGTTTAGAGTTAATGTTTTGTGTGGTGTTTTTGGTCTTTGTGGTAAATCAGAAGAATATGAACCTACCGAAACGGGGGTTAAATGAATGTTCTATTTATAGCTTCTCACCCTGATGACGAAGTTCTTGGGTGTGGTGGAACTATCGCAAAACATATCGAAAACCAAGATGATGTTTTTATTTTGTATTTGAGTACAGGAAGAATAACAGACCTAAATCATATTTACAGTGCTGTGAATGAATTGGGTGTTTGTCGGAATAACATTCTATTTGGAAAGTTTGAAGCTCAACATTTTGAAACTGTTCCGCAATCAAAAATTGCGGATGTTATTGCGGATATTATAGATATTGTGTCTCCTAATATTCTGTACACCCACTCTAAAAATGACTTAAATCAAGACCATAAAATTGCGTATGAAGCTACAATGGTAGCAACACGACCTAATAAATATTTTGTAGAAAAAATATTTGCTTATGAAGTGATGGGGTCTAATTTACAACCATCACCATTTAATCCTACTCATTTTGTGAACATACACAACCATATCGATAAAAAAATAAGCGCAATGGAGTGCTATAAAGATGAAATAAACCGATACCCTGACCCTAGAAGTATTAGCGGTATTTTGATTTACGCAGAGTATAGAGGATTACAATGCGGAATGAAATATGCCGAATCTTTTGAAGTCATTAGAACTTTGGATAACACTTTATGATGATAACAAACAACGACTGCTTTTTAGATATTTTTGAAGCTCGTCTAAAAGAATATACGGGTGCCCCTTATATAGTCTTAACAGATAGATGTACTAATGCAATATTTCTTTCTTTGTGGTACAAACAGAAATATGAAAACCTCTCACTGAATATCGAAATTACACCCCACACATATATGAGCGTTCCTATGACTATTAAGAATTTCTTTGGTAGTGTTTCATTTAATAATGATAAATGGGAAAGATTTTATTATGTATTTGCCAACATTATAGACAGCGCTGTTTATTTTGATGAAAATATGTATATTGGTGGGTCTATGATGTGTCTTTCTTTTCATCAGAAAAAGCGTCTTAATATAGGCAAAGGCGGGGCTATTCTGCTTGATGACAAAAATGCTTATGAAGTACTAAAGAAGCTGTCTTATGATGGTAGAAGTAGATATTTAAATTCTGTTGATGAAGTGACCACAAATAGCGAACTTATTTGTGGGTTTCATATGAATATGAGTCCTGATGAAGCCTCTAAAGGTATTATGTTGTTAAATCAGATTCACAATATACCAAAAAAATTTGGCTCTTGGAAAGACTATCCTGATTTAAGAAACTTAAACTGCTTCTAATATAAATAGCAAAAAGTGATAATAGGAAATATTATGAAATTTAAAAATTACAAGAAACTAAAAGAAAGTGAAGAGTTTAATCTTTCTAAAGCAGTTGAAGATGCAGAGGGTTGGCTTAAAGGAAAATATGGCGATAAATTTGTTTTCAAGCATATTGAAAATATGACAGGCGATGGAGTCAATATGAAATCTTATGATATTGTGATAGGGTCTAATGTTTATAAATTAAACCTTAGAAAATTCGACAGCAATGGCGATGGCACACAAGACACCGTTGGTTTTCAGGTTCTACCAAGTCAAGAACTTCCTAAAGAAGAAGATGATTTTTAATCGTCTTCTTATCTCCTAATCTCTTCAAGAGATTTTACTTTTTTGAAAAGTAAAATCTTTAAAAGTCATCAAAAAGTCCTCAAAACCACTTGACTTCTATTAAAGATTATTGTATAATACAGTATATTTAAAGAGAAAAGGATTGAAAATGGTACAAGTAACTGACCTAAAAAGTTTGAAAGAGTTTGTTAAAGATAGACCAAATCTTAAAGTAAAAGTTGATGAAGTTATGGAGATTGTTGGTATTAGCGACTATAACGAAAAAACAAGTCCTATTGTTGATAGAGTTTCGATATATGGCTGTAACGACTATTATGACGATAACGGAAAACCAAAAAACAACGCTTTTGTTTCGAATTCACAGATACTTCAAGAAATCTATATCGATTTCTACCTAATCAACCAAAAAAGAGTCGAGGCAAAAATCAATCAGAAAAAGAGATATAACAAAGTAACCACAAGAGCTAATTATAGTACAGGCTTTAATGGTATTAAGGGTAAAGCTGATGTGAGTGAAATGACAAAGGATTTGATTGAGAAAGTCAATAAAAACGAGAACCCTTTTGAAAAAGAGCTTAGTATTAAAAAGAATGTGGTTAGGCTCAAAAAGGAAAATGTCGAAAAAGCAAAGGTTGAGTTGGAATTATTGAATACAATGGGCGAAGAGTTGTCATTGACAAGAAACCTTTTGAAAAACTCTATGCACAAGTATGAATATGAGCTTTCTAAAGCAGAGATGGAGTTGGTTAATGTGGAGAATAAGTATAAAGAAGTAGAAGAAAAAATGGGGAAGAAGTGATGAAAGGAACTTTTTAATAAAACAAAAGGTACACTAAAAGTAGGCGGAAATGTTTATAAAGTGAGATACTGTACAAGCAAAGTTGTTGTGTGTAACACTGATGAACTTCAAGGAAAGTTTGGTGATGAATATCCAATCAATAAAGTCAAAATAGAAAGGTAAATTATGACAGTAAAAGAAATAAAAAAGTTTTATCAGAATATCAAAAAATCAGTTGATAATAATGATGAGGTGCTTGCTGAGAAAACAGCAGAAGAACTTAAAAACCGCTCTGTTTATGAGATTTTTTTCTTACTGAAAGGGCTTAAAGACTTGTACCCTGAAATTCTCAACCATTATAAAAGTGTAGCTGTTGAAATGGCAAAAGAAAAAGGTTTTCAGGTTCCTATTGTTAAAAACAAGGACTTTTATAACAAAGTTTTTAATTTTTTTAATATCTATAATGGAAAATATTACTTTGATTTTGCAGGAATGACAGATAAAGAAGCATATAGAAAAGCTTTATATGGACTGTATGATGATAAGGGAAAGTGGATAGGTGCTGATATTACTGAAAAAGAAGCACTTAATGAAGTAAAATATTTCACTACGATTGCTATAGAGGTTTTTATGCCTTGACTTCTACTAAAGATTATTGTATAATAAGATAAAAAAGGACTCAAATGACATTCAAAGACCTCTACGGAGACAAATCAAATGAAGTCTATTATGGAGACCTTGATGTCTCTGAAAAAGGATTGACTTCATTAGAGGGTTGTTATAAAAGAGTTGAGGGTAATTTTGATTGTAGTTATAACAAAATAACTTCATTTGAATACTGTCCTGATGTTAAGGGTGACTTTAGTTGTGTCTATAACGAGATAACCTCATTTAAGTTTTGTCCTGATATTAAGGGTGATTTTTATTGTAGTGGAAATCAAATAACTTCCTTTGAGTATTGTCCTGATATTAAGGGGGATTTTAATTGTAGGGGAAACAAAATAACCTCATTCAAGTATTGTCCTGATATTGGTGGTTATTTTTATTGTAGTTATAACGAGATAACCTCATTTAAATACTGTCCTGATATTAAAGGTGATATTAATTGTAGTGATAATCAAATAACTTCATTTAAATACTGTCCTGATATTGAGGGCAAATTCTATTGTTATAATAACCAAATAACTTCATTTGAAAACAAATATTATTACCCTAATGTAGAGTTAGACAAAGACATTAAACAAAAATATATTGAGTTCGGTAAAGAACACTTTCCTCAGTATTTTATTTAAGTACTTTATTTAAGTACACAAAAATCTCTCAAAACCACTTGACTTCTTCTAAAGATTATTGTATAATAGGGTATAAAAAGAGATAAAGGATTGAAAATGAAACAACAAATACCACAGTTACCAAAAGAGGCTTTGGAAGCTCTTGTTGAATACGGGTTTGACAGAGAAACTTTAGAAGACATCGACAATATCGATTTCGGCACAGTTTCAGTTGACTTGAATACCAATATTCCAATCGTTACTTATGCCATTTATATTGATAAAGATTCTGATGACATTATGGAAGTTGAAGTTGAAAGTAAAAAATGGAGAGTTTCTATTAATAAAGAAGAAATTTTGTCGGGTGAATGTGATTATGATATTGATGTCGAGCGTGAAGAGGCTATAATGAGCCCAATTATACAAATTGATTAAGGAAAAGTAATGGATTACAAAAACAAAGTACAAGAAGCCATCAAGTATGTTAGAAACAGAGCAAACCTTATTTATGATGTCGATATTGGTGAATTTGATGTAAAATATGACCTTTCAACTCAAAATGCTTTGGGAAAAGTAGTGTATAACAACAAAATCACTATGAGACTGAACCCTCTTCTGCTTGAAGAAAATGCCGACCTTTACATTAAAGAAGTTGTGCTTCACGAATTGGCTCACATTATTGTGAACAAAAGGTTTCCTACAGGATATGACAATCATCGAAGAGTACAACCACACGGAAAAGAGTTCAAAGCTGTTTGTAGAATTTTGGGAACTAACGGAAAATCAACCACTACAGCATTTAACAATTCTGAAGCATTAAAAAGAGCTACAATAACAAAACAAGTACAAAAGAAAAAACAAATCCACCTCTATGAATGCGACTGTGAAGCTATGAAGCATCTATCAACAATTAGACACAACAAAGTACAAAAGAAAAAAGCACAATATAGATGTGGTGATTGCGGGCGAATCTTAGAGTACTATAAAACTGTAACTGTATAAGGAGTTATTATGAGAAAAACAGACATCAAAGATATTCTATTTTATATTGAGTATGAAGGGAAATTCTTTAAAACAATTGATGATTCGACAGGTGGTTTTGACACCACAGAAAACCTTAAAGAAGCAATGTTGTTTACTAAAGATGAGGTATTTAAATATATGCTGAACTACCCCACAATAAAAAAGAACATCAAGGTATTCAAAGCAGTATTCTATAGCGAACCTCAAAACATTGTGATGGAAATAAATTAAATGGTAGCCAAATATAACTTGACTTCAAACATCAAAGAGATAGAGGAGTACCTACATTCTATCGTGGAAGATGAAGAATTTTTGTGGGTGTGTGTTGGTGATTTTGCCAATAGACATAACCCCATTATCGGATACGGTATGGAATGTCCACTTTGTTCTATTATCGAAAAAACAAATGAAGAAATTAAAGAATTTGAACTTCAGATAGATGTGGCTATCAATGAAATTAAAGATTTAAATGGAGAGGTGGAATATTCTCAAGACATAATAGAATCTCTACAGAAAGAAAACGAAAGCCTACAAAAAAGTGTCGATACCCTAAATGAAAAACTACTAAGTATATATGAGCGTTACCCTGAGTGCGGGATATAACCTTTTCTCACCTCTTCAAGAGATTTTACTTTTTAAAAAAGTAAAATCTTTAAAAGTCCTCAAAATACTCAAAAAATACACAAAAATCCTTGACTTCTTTCAAAGATTATTGTATAATAGTCTTATAAATATTATAAAAGGATTGAAAATGGCTAAGAAAAAGAAAAATAAAAAGACTGTTAAACCAAGGGATTTGAATATTTTAGCAGGTATTCGTGGTGAGTGTCAGATAGGGACTATCCGAAACACACAAAACAAAAAGAGATACAACAGAAAGAAGATGAAAAAGGTTGAGCACTACGACTAATAATTAAGTACTAAAAAGGACTAACCGAAGGTAATTGATTAGTCCTCAATCTTTTCAAATTGAGCTTTAAAGTTTTTAAAACCTTCGCCCAATCTTCTTGTTTGACCTGTTTCTTGTGCTAAATCATCAAAGTGCTCTATCTCATCATTCATTATTTCAGTAAATAATGCTTCAGCTTCGATATCATTATTTTGTCTTGCAAAAATAGTAGCCTCTTTATAATCTTGTATTGCTTGTTGCTCAAGATTTTGAATCAACTTGATTATCTGCTTTTTATTCTTTGGAACTTTCTTAATCACAGTTCTGTCAAAATCATAATTTGTTTTTAGTCCGTGATTAATACAAAATTTCATAAGTTTTTGAAAATGACCAAATTCTTCTTCAGCGTGTGTCAAAATTTCTTTTGAAAGAGTAATATCCGTTATATATCCTGAAGCCTCAACATACATTGAACTTGCTGAAATCTCATTAGTCAATAATTTTCCAAGCATTTCATTTAATTTTAATTGGTACTTGATACCCACTGTAGTCCCCTTATAAGGTTATTATGTTATTTATAAAAATTAAAAATTAATCTTTTAAATGGGTATCTATAAAGCTGTCCAAATACTCAGGCAGATGCTCTGTATATCCTGTATTATCTATAATATAATCAAAGTGGAAATCATCAAGTTCTTTTTCAGAAGCGTGAGCATCATCAACCTCCACATCACTGTTTTCTATTTTTAGGGTGACAAGCTTTATTTTCCCCTCTTTAAATGGTTTATAAAAAACATCGTGTTCTACATAAAATCTAAAATCAGGTATAATGATATATTTACTGTCACTTTCAATGGAGTTCTTATAGGTGATATCCGCCCAAACACTTTTCCCGAACACAGGCTTCATACCTTCTGTACCAAATCTTTGCAAAATAGTTCTGAAATTTGTGTATAAAAATGTCACTTCAGGCTGATTGTTCGGGTAGGCTTTACACTCAATACCATAACCATTCACATCATTTTTAAAGGTTTCTAAGTCTTCCATAGGTATATTGAATGTATCAGCTATAATTTGTTTAAGTGGAGTAGCAAAAGAAATCTTATCTGCTCCTCCTAAACTACTCAACTTATCTTGCAGTATATCCGCACTAAAATCTTTACCACTTCGTTTTTTTCCGTTGATTAAAATGATAGTCTTTTCCATTATGCTTTTCCTTCATCAATATCAGACTGTTTGATAAAAATCCCATCTTCGTTTAAAAATCCCTTTCGGTCTTTTATTTCATTATAAGCAATATTCCAACTCTCATTAATATCAAATCCGTTTGCGATAGCCAACAGTGCAATATTGTCAAAGTTCTCAGAAAGCATTTTAAAGGCTTCTTCGTTCTTACCCCGTGCAATATACCCACAAGTCTTTCCAAGCGATACAATGAGCTTTAACACTTGTCTTTCGGGTGTTTCAATAGAGTGGTTTCTATAGTCTTTTTCTATATATACATCTAAAATGTTCGGCACACCATTTTTAGACAATTCAGGAGTATCACGGATAATAAGCCCTGTAATAGCAGTCATAACAACAGCCATATCCCCTAAACCATCTTTAATTTCATTACTATCTTTTTGTAAAATACCTAACGCAGTTTCCCCAAATTCTTCTAAAAATTTAATAATTTGGCTATTAGTGACCCCATTGATTGTAATCTTTCTATCTCTAAGCCACATTTCTGTTAGTTCTTCAAGTTCTTTTGTTGTAAAATTCATCTACTTTCCTTTTCAAGTTTTATTTTAAATAACATTTCTGTAATTAGTTTTTCACGCTCTGAAAACGACATATGTTTAATAAATCTACCATATTCTGATTGGCTCATATATGTGTCTATTTTTCTACTCTCTTCAAAAATACTTACAATCATTTTCCCATCAGAGCTTAAATCATCATACTCGATATTCTTATCTTCAGGGGCATTTATAGGTGGTGTCATTTTATCTCCTTCTCATAATCTCTAACCCAAATTTCAAGGCTATACATAGATACTAATCGTTTGAATTTATCAAAACGAAATTTCTTACCCCCAAGTCCACTGTCGCTACTTCTACTAATTATTAATAGATGGGCATTTTTATCTATCTTGTCAGGACTCATTGCCAAATCACCTTTGTCTGAATTTGTTATATCTTTCATAACCTTTAATAGTGATGGGGGAAAATCCTTTTTTGTGTTATCACTACAAATACCAACTTGATTAGTAGCAACACCCAATAATAAGCCTTTATCAAAAGCGGGTCTTTTTGGTAAAGAGCCATCCTCTCTAACATATATATCGTCTTGGTCTATAAGTAACATTCCTACAATCATTTTAAGCCTTTAGTGTATATTTGATACTATCACTATATTGATAGTTTTGAAGATTTATCATATCTTTATTAAAAGCATAAATATCGTTAGATATAGTATCGGCGAAAGTTGGAAATCTAAATGTTTCGGCTTCAATTTGTTTTCGAGCATTTTCCCAATGTTCTTCGTAAATGTGTACATCTGTATAATCCATTAGAATTTCCCCAACTTCATAACCTGAAGCCCGTGCAAAACTCAATAACATCAGTGAAGCTAAGGTTAAATTGTTGCCTAACGCCCAATCAACACTTCTTTGAATCCATTTTAAATTTAGGTATTTTCCCTCAGAAACTACAAATTGATATGTATGATGACAGCAAGGTAAATTTAAAGTATCATCTATAATGTTCTTTGGGTTCCAACCTGTAAAAATAATTCGTCTTGAATTCGGGTCATTTTTCAACAGATTTAACACATACTCAATTTGATTATAGTTTTCATCACCATCAAAAGCCGACCAAGCGTTGCCATAATCAATGTTTATAGACCCATCTTCATTACCCCATAAATCCCAATAATTACACCCTCTGCTTCTGAAGTCTTCGATTGTTTTTGGTTGATTTAGGAAAGCACTCCACTCACCCGCAATGCCTTTATAGAAGTTTTTTCGTGAAGTCATAAGGGGGAATCTACCCTCTTTTAACTCTGTGACACGAATTTGTGCGCCAAATATAGATTTGGTTCTGCCGTTTCTAGTGTCTTTTATCTCACCATTATCAAGAATATCTCTCATAATATCGAGATATTGTTTTTCACTTTTCTCTATCACTTACATCCTTTTTTATCTGCTATTTTACCTTAAAGGATTTAATTATAACTTAAACTATTATGTTTTAAAATATGATTTAAGTTTATATTAAAGATAATGGTATAAAATAAAATAAAATAAAATAAAAGGAAAGTTATGACACTACCAAATCCACAAACTGAGCAAGAAGCAGAACAAAAAATTGTAAATATTGATAATAAACAATATTTATTTAATTCACTTGACGAAGAAAGTAAAAATGCTTTTACTCAAGCCATTGAAATCAATGATAAAATTGGAGCAAAAAAACTTGAAATACGGGATTTAACTTATGCTGTACAGTATCTTGTTAATTTTCTGTTGTCAAGAACAGGCACATTTACTGAAGTTACTCCTGAGTATGAAGAAGAAAAAGAAGAAAAAGAAGAAAAAGCTATAAGATAATGAATAAAATCACTGTTTTAACAAACAATGTAATCTTAATAGGCGACACAGAGCAGACCAATAGTGGCATTGTTATTAAAAAACCGTACAGCATCCAAGGTGGTAATGGAAATCCATTCCTTTTAACTCCATTCTTGGAAGCACATATCGGTCAAAATGTGCCTGAATTAGAGCTGAAAAACGAACATATTTTATGTTCTGTTGAAGCTGAAAATAACGACCTTCTTCAGGGCTATCTACAACAAATCTCAGGTATTGAAGTACCAAAACAAGAAATTATCTTGGGTTAAGCCAATCGGCTTTTCCCAATCCCAACATCCCCTCTATAATTTAAGTTTATTTTAAATAATTTTACACTATACTATTATATTACCACAAAAGGGTTGCATTTGAAACTCTCAACAGCCATCAAAAAATTAGAGGCACTATCCACTAAACACGGGTATAAAAAGGTAAGGCACGCTAAACACGGTGATTTGTGGCGTGATGAAAATGGAAACACAATCAATTTTGGTTGTACTTCAACAGACCCAAACTTTCACAGAAAAGTAGTGCGGGATATGCGAAGACACGGACACGATGCAGATTATATAGATGAATAAAGGAGATGTATTATGGTAGGAACATATGATTTAACCAAGCAAGAGGATTTTAAAGCAGTTATTGAGTTTTTGGCAGACCTACACTATGGTCATAAGGGGCATTTTTTTAATATTCTCACTGATTTTGGGTTTTCAAATAACCACGGTGATTATAGAGATATTAGAAATATTGTTGATGAAGGATATGATGAAGCTGATGGTGAAATGTATTACAATTGGTATGATTTTGATGATATCTCTCAAGAAAGTAGAGAGTACTTCTTAGGAAAATACTATATAGATTATAGTAATGATTTCGATAGAACAGGAGATATTAACATTAGACTGTTTTTAAAAATAGAAGATAACCCAATGACAGGGAGAGCGGTTATAGCCGAATATAACAAGCTTAAAAATATTACTTCAAAGTTGTCAAAAGATTACAATTATTTTTGTAGGAAATTAGACGAAATAAATGTTGTTGGTAAATCTGAAGAGGAAAAGAGAAAGTTAATTTCCACTTTGAATGACTATAAGTTATCTCAAGAAGATTACATTAAGCTCATTGATGCAGAGGAAAGACTATCTTATCTTGGACTCGAATAAATGGATTATCAAAACGAAATGAATGACCCTCTTGGAGATGAGTTTTGTTATGACCCTGAAGTTAAAAAGCAGGTAGAGCAATACATAAGTGAAGGTATGCTGTCACACTCTAAAAAATTAACTATATCCCAAAGTTTATTTTTAGATGTTTTGGAAGAGTATATTGCATACAAGGTTTTTGGATTTACACTCACAGAAAATCCATCGAACCTAAAATTTTTAGAAGAGAGTTGTATGAGATATCAAGAGATATTTCCTGAATTATTTGTATAAGGATTTGTTATGATAAAAGCCGATGAAAAATTGGAGCTTGGGCAAAAAATATATGCTATACGAAGTTCTCAAACTAAAGTTGGATATAGAATATATATAGTCGAAGATATTGAGAATATTAGTACTTACCCTAAACCATATTCATATAGATATGGCTTTAGGGATTTAAATAGACGCTCTGAAAAGATATTTTATATGACTTTTAATACTGATATGGAAAATTTATACACTAATAAAGTGGATTTGTTTAAATATTACCATAATATTATAACAGCAAACAAAAACGCCAAAGTTCCCGAACAAATAAAAAGGGAAATAAAAGCACACATAAAAAAGTTTCCTGAATATTGGGTATAATAAAGGGATTAAAATGAGTACAAGACCACTCACTAAAGCAGATTTTAACAAGACTTTAGCTGATATAGAAAATTCTATAAATCAGACATATAGTGCATTGGAATATTATGATAGCATAATGAGATATACTTCTGATGAAGAAAGGTTAAACCAAGCAAAAAAACAGTGGAGTTATGAAAATAAAATGTTGGAGATACTTAAAGAGAGGTTGGAAAATTTTAAAAATGAAAATGCGGAGTTTTTAATATGATATGTGCGTTAAAGCTTATGGAAAGTCCATATATGACTAATAATTACTATTTAATTAGAGCCATAAGTATTAAAACTAAAGAAGAGGCGTTTATAGGCACTTCGCCCGAATCAAAACTCGCTCAAACATATTTCAGAAAAGGATTTTGTAAAGTGAAGAAAATAGAATATAAAGATATTGAAAATGAACTTAAATTAAGAACAAAACTACCTTATATATGGGGAAGAAGTAGATAACTATATTGGGAATTTTGATAAAAACAATCTGATAGTTATGAAATTTCCAAATAATACTATATATACAGATGTGATATTTATTGAAGAAACCTTTTAAGGTTATCTTGATTTTAAGATAGTAAAATACATTAATTTTAAAAAAGGAATGTGATGGCAAAAAAACCAAACCCATACAAGATTATGACATCTATTCTTAGTGATTATCAACCAACATATGAAGAAAAGATGAGTATAAATTCTTTTTTCTTTTGTAGATATTTGAGTAATAATCCACAGTCGGTATTTGTAGGGAATATTATTAATAGATATTATAATGAAATTCCATTGAACATTCAGTATGATATTGCCAAACAGCTACTCAAGGGCAAGATAAAATTTATTCAACCTCAGAAAAAAGAAAAGTTGAACAATAAACTATTAGAAAATATAAGCAGATATTATAATATTAATATAGAAACGGCAATAGAATATCTTGAGCTTATGAAAGACCCACAAATTGAAGAGTTCAAAACTCTTTATGATTAAAATAAAAGGAATATTATGGAAGATATAAACGCACGGGGATTGTTTGAAGAAGAGATTTTACACAAATTATTAAATGATGGGTCTTATTTTGGTAGTGTAGTCCCTTTAATGAAGCCACGATTTTTTAGTGATGTGGGAAATAGTGCTCTCTTTGAAAAGATGAAGAACTTTTACACTCAAACAGGAGATAAGCCAACATTTAAAGATTTGGTGGTTATGATTAAAGATGACCCTAAATCAACTCAAGCAGTAGAAGTAGAAGCCCTCAAAAAAATAAAAAATTCCGACACCCACATAAACGAAAAGCTACTTTTGGAAAAGACTGAGGATTTTATTCGTAAAGCAATACATACAGAATCACTCATATTGGGTGCGGAAGCAATGAGTGAAAATAACAATGAGAAATTGGCTGAAAGTTTTGCAATAGCTGAAATTGCTCAAAAAGTAACTCTTGATAATGATTTTGGAACATCAGTTGAAGATTTAGATTATTGCTTGGACTATTATCAAGACGATACACAAGGATTTTTGCCAAACATAGGAACTTTTGATTTTATGCTTGGAAGAGGGTTTTTGCCGAAAACTTTACACACATTTCTTGCACCTCCTGGGGTTGGAAAATCGGCTTCGTTGAGTGCTTTTGCTTGTCAATTTCTAACACAACAATTAGATGTTGTTGTGTTTACTCTTGAGATGGATGAAGCTGAGTGGATGAAGCGTATATATGCTAATATTTTAAATATGGATATAACAACTCTTGATACCGAGAATAAAACCAATACAAAAAATATATTCGACAATATTAAACACGACCTTGGAACTCTTGTGGTAAAAGAATACCCATCATACAGTGTGTCTCCTATTCAGATTCAAAACTACTTGGAGAAATATGCTGTTAAGTTGGCAAAAGATAGAAGCACCCCTGAAAAAGAAGTAACGCCTGAAGACATCTTTTCAAATATGGTTGTATTCGTTGATTATTTGGGGTTATTGAGTTCATCAAGAATGGCTACAGGAACATCATCATATGAGTATATGAAGTCGGTCACGGCAGAATTAAGAGGAGTTGCCCAAAAATTATATATTCCTATTTTAACAGCACATCAACTTAACAGACAGGCTATCGGGAATGTTGAAGCAGGACAAGAAACAGTATCAGATTCAGCGGGTATCTCTATGTTTAGTGATAGTATGATTATGTTACTCCAAACCAAAGAGATGAAAGAAACAGGCACATTAAAGGTAAACTTTGAAAAAAACCGTATGACTGGTAAAACATTTCCTGTTGAAATGGGTTTTGATTATAACAAAATGAGATTTGTAGATAGATATTATGAAGAAAATATGTCTAAATATGGAGGTAATGTTATATACAGCAACCAAAAAACAACGCCTAAAACAACACCTAAAACAGCAGAAGACTTAAAAGGTGAGAATATAACACAGCCTATACCAAATATGGATATAGGTGTGTTTGGTGGTAAATCTCAAAATGCAAATGTAACTGTAGGAGATGATACATCAATTGAGACAAATAACCCATCAAACCCCACAAAAAAAGAAGCTAAATCAAGTCTTGATGAAGCCCTCGATAAAGAACTAGAGGGCTTATTCGATGACATAGAAATCGCTTAACAGAGGTTATTTTAAACCTCTGTGTTTTTTAACGATATGCTTACCTATCTTTATAGCTTGATTTCTTGATTTTTGGTATTTTTTACGGGCAAATCTAGTTCTTTTTCTTTGAACTCTGCCTTTAATTCTCTTGATACGATTTACTGTTCTGTTTTTAAGTCTATCGACTTTCATTTTAGAAGCAGTTTTTGTGAAAAATGTACGGGATTTGTTGAAGTTTTTAAATCTTTTGGCAATTTCAATAAGCTCATCTTCAGTAAGATTATCAAGGTTTTCCTCAGATATAATCAATGTTTCAACAAAAGCGTCTACGGCTTCTTCCATATCTTCATCGTCAAATTCCATATCTTCATCGTCTAAATCACCGTATTTTTCGTCCATAAAATCAAGTAGACAATCGGCAATTTCATTGTAGTCTTCTTCATCAAGGACTCCGATTAGTTCTACTAAATCACCATATGTAGCATCACCATCACCTTCTTGATAAGTTGAAGCAACATCATCTGTAACAGAACTCTCTATAATGTCCTCTGTTTGGTTCGTACCAACCTCATCAACTTTATCAATGGTATCAGATTTTTCCTCTCTGAGTTTTTCGTTGATTTTTTCCATAAAATATTTTCCGAAATCGGGTGTTTTATAAGTTGCCATAAGCTTCCTTTAATTTTGGTATTGTATTATTACTATATTTATAAAAACAAAAAAAGGACTCTTATGAGTAAAGACAAAAACACCAAACAACCCGAAACAGAAGTAAAACCACTCGACACAAATCAGGTCATTGATATGGGTTTATTTGTACAGGTAATGGCTGAGTATGCTATGAATGGTGAAGAACCTATCAAAATTCCTGAAGATACAGAACTTACACAAGAAGGTGGCATTACAATTGAAATTGCAGATGATTTTAATGAATTATTTTCAAAGCTGTTTCCTAATGCAGACCTCACCCAAACAATAGAGCGTCTTATTGAAACTGTGGTTGATGACTTTATCCAAGAAAATGAAGAGTGTAAATCTGACGATACAGATGATATTAATGAAGAAGAAATTCCACTCGCATAACTTCATTTAAATAATATTTAAATGAGTTTTTACCTCTCTTTAAGGTTTTATACACTATAATTACTTATATAAAAACCAAAGAGAGGTAAAAAAATGACCGAAAACAAGAAATATAACATTCAGCCCGACAGAGACGCTTTCGAAGAAGCATTGGCGAATATGATGACTAACCCTGAGATGCTTGATGTGTCTTTCTACTCTTTTATTATTGCAAAATGTCGCATTAAATTCATTCCCGAAATCAAAACAGCAGGCGTATCATTTTCAGGAAACTCATACAATCTTGCAATTGGGGATGAGTTTAAAAAATGGTCTTTGCTCGAAAGAATTGCAGTTCTTGTCCACGAAAGTCGCCATATTATTTCAGGACACATTTTCAGACAGGGTGAGCGTGACCATCAGTTGTTCAATTACGCTTCTGATATCGCTATGAATCAACTTATCAAAAACCTTCCCCAAGGAACAAAAGACCCTGTGACAGGCAAAAAAGTTGGTGGAGCCCTTTATCCTGAAGATTTTGATTTCCCCCAAAACCTTACCGCTGAACAATACTATGAACTCCTTTTAGAAGAAAAAAAACAACAAGAAAAAGAGAAAAGTGAGTTTATGAAAAATCAGAGCTCTTGTTCAAGTTGTGGTGGCTCAGGAGAACAAGACAAGAATAACCAAGGTCAAAATCAGGAAGATGGAAATAAAGACGAAAATGGTCAAAATAAGGAAGATGGAAATAAAGACGAAAATGGTCAAAGTCAAGAAGATGGAAATAAAGACGAAAATGGTCAAAGTCAAGAAGATGGAAATAAAGACGAAAATGGTCAAAGTCAAGCTAATGAAGATGGAGGTAAAGAGCCTTGTGAATCCTGTGGTGGCTCAGGAAAACAAGATGGTGGTAAATGGGAGCCTTCTAACGGACACCCTAACTTAACAAATCTCGACAAAAGTTATACAATCGACAATCATTCTACTTGGTGTGAAAGTGATGAAGACTCAGAAGAACTCGCTCGCTCTGTTGCAGAAAAAATGGTTAAAGATTCTATGAGTTCTACCCAAAGAGGTCATCTTCCGGGAGATATTGAGCAGATTTTGGATATCCTTAGACGAAAACCAAAAGTTTCTTGGAAAAAAGAACTGAGAAGAATACTCAGCTCAAAAACAGGAAAGAGAGAGCCTACTATCAAACGAAGAGATAGAAGATTTCCAAGAAGAACTGACCTAAGAGGTAAAAAGGTCACAAAAGATAAACACGAAATTTATGTTGGAGTTGATACTTCAGGGTCTATGAGTGATGAACAAATTTTGGACGGTCTTGTTGAGATTTTGGAAGTAGCTAAACTTAACGGTACCGATTTGAAGGTTATTCAAATTGATACAGAAATTAAAAGCATTGAAGAATTTGGAGAAAAAAATAAGCACTTTAAACGAAGAGGGTATGGAGGTACATATATGGGTGCTATTGTGCCGTTCCTTGAAAGCAAAAATGCGAAGCCCGATGTGCTGATTATGATTTCTGATATGTATATTGAAGATGTGGATACTGATGAAAATTGGTTGAAATTTAAACCTAAAGTTCTGTGGCTCAATACTACAGAAAATGGTGATGGTGTAACACCTACTCTCAAGAATCACAAAAAAATTAACTTTGAGGATATGTAGGCTCTTTGAGAGATTTTACTTTTTTGAAAAGTAAAATCTTCAAAACTACTATCAAGTAATAGAGGTTAGTACTCTATTACTCTCCAATCAGAACCTGCGTAAATCATTTTCGCTTCTTCATTTCCTGTAGATAGTGTAACAGTTCCATCTGTAACACCCATTATTGAGTCGCCAGTTTGAACCGCAACAGTTAAGTTATTTGTAGCAAAACTGTTTGCAACATCAAGCACATAAACCACATCACCTGCATTACCGTTTGGTAGGGTTAATGTAATTGCTCCCCCTGAAGTATCAGCAAAATAGTAATTATTAGCGGAAGCCATCCCATTAGAGGTAAGGCTTGTGTAGGTAATCTTTTCCGCTTTTGTGTTGATTGCTGTCGTATTGTTTGCTATGTTGGTTGCATTAGTGGCTATATCCGTTTCCATTGTATCTAAATCAACAGCCTGTGTTACACTAATATACCCAAGCTTATCAAAACCAACAGGCGATAAAAGTCCTGCATTAGTACTATCAGCTAAAGGCAATGTAGCATCTGTACCTGTTGAACTTGTTACTTTACCATCTGTAGGCGAAGCAGTGTAAGATAAATCTGTGTTCGGAATTGTGCCCCAAGCATACCCATCACCCGAAGCATTAGTGGCTAATACCTGCCCCGCTGTACCATAACTTAAAGTATCACTTACAACATTATCTAAATCAACATTTCCAGTCACAGTGATGTAGCTAAGTTTATTAAAGTCCGCAGGTGCCAAAAGCCCCGCATTAGTACCATCAGCTAATGGGATAACAGCACTTGTACCGCTATTGATATCTACACTACCATCAGTAGGAGAAGCTGTATATGAGAGGTCTATGTTATCGTAAACAACAGCAGGGCTACCATTTACCAAAGGAGTTGCTAATCTCAAAAATTTGCCGTCATCTGTTGTCGGGACATATTGAGTAACATCACCAAGCTCATAAAATGTGAAATCCGTCCATCTTGTAGTATAGGCGTCCACGCCATTTGTAGACTCTACCTGTAAAACCGCCCCAACTTGGTCTGTGTCAGGAACTCCCGGAGCATTTATTTTGTTTTCATCCAATCCATCAAATCGTTGGTCTATAGGGTTTCTTGTGGTTCCATCAGGTAGAAACTCAGAAGTAGCCAATTCTAATGGCGACATATTTTCAACTTTATCAAGTCCGATAACAGTAGCAGTCATATCTTCAAATATAATTTGAGTGCCTGCTGTGTTGACTCTCATATATTGACCCGCTGAACCCATTGTGTCAACAACATCGATATTATTTAGAATAGAGAAATCAATCCAATTATATCCATCAGAAGCACCGTTTGTGGTCATAATTTGACCTGCGTTGCCGTATATAATATTATCCTGTTTTGTTGAATCAAGTGTTGAGATATTTGAGGCATTTGTATCTATCAAATCAAGTTTCGATTGACTAATATAAAGTTTATCATTCGAAGTAGGTACATCATTAGTGTATAGGAATACTTCACCTGTTTGATTATTTACCTTAGAAACACCAAGTGTAGCGGGGTCTGCAAGATATCCTGATGTTACTATTGCATATGCGCCTGCATTAGTGATGTTTGCAGGTGTAGCGGTAGGTACTATAGCAACCCCATCATTATTGATACCGAATACTGTTTTTGTTCCTGCAAGATTTCCCGCACCAACTTCAAATACACTATTTGGAATAGCTGTTGTGTCATTATACATACCAATTACAGTTTTCTTATCCCCCCCCGACAAACCTACACCAAACAGTACACTATTTTCATTTGTTGAGCTTCCATTTGTATTGTTATATCCCACCGCAATAGAGTTAAATCCACTAATATCATTATTATTGCCATAAATTATAGTGTTGTTGTTTGATGGATTCGAATTTGTTGCGGTGTTATGAATACCAATAACTATATTGCCTGATGAATTTGTTGAGCCAACAACATTATCATAACCAATACTAAGACTATCGGGACTTCCAACGGCAACATCATTACCAATAGCGATATCTCTTGTATTTAATGCTGTCGCTTTATCTCCTATTGCGATAGAAAAATTTCCAATCGCTCCTGTACTTGGATTATCTGTACATAATTCAATAGCACTAACCCCAATACTTTGACCAACATTTTGACCAACTAATCTCCAACTAACAACACCATTGATTAATTCTAAACCTGTGTTTGTTTTTGAAGCATCAATTTCAATTATGCCTGAGCCGTCATTGGTGAAGAGTTTACCATCAGCAGTGTTTATCCCGATTTCTCTTTCTGCTAATTCAGACATATCAGGAACTACACCTGATATATTTGAACCTTTAAATTGAATAGCCATTTATTTTCCTTTTAATTTATTTATTAAGAAGTTGTTACACTTAAACTCGTAGTGCCTAAAATATCTGTGCCTGCCCCATTATCAATTGTCGCTGAAATATGGGCTGTGCCTGTAACAAAACTATTATTAGTGATAACCGTTCCTTTATCAGGATACGCATTTAGTATAGTCGCTATACTTGGGTCATTTATCGACCAATCACAAAGTTGTGTAACATCTTCAGTCGAACCGTCATTATTTGTAGCGGTGGCTACATAATGGATTGTCACATTTTGTCCAACAACAGCATCAGCAGGGGTAAGGGTTAAATCAGTTATAAGCACCTGTTCTATTGTAATATTGGCTGTAGCTACGATAACATTGCTTCCTGAACCATCATCAATTTCTGCTGTGACTATGGCTGTACCATATGCCGTACCTGTAGGAACAATAACCCCCGTATCACTAACCGTTAGAATAGCCGTGTTGTTTGTACTCCAAACGGCTCTTGTTGTTATGTCCTCAACTTGTCCTCCTGCTCTTGTCGCTATCGCTATAAGTTGAACAGGTTGTGAACTCTCAAAATATGTAGCATCTGATGGTGTAATTGTTGCGCTAACAATTCTATTTCCTGCACCATAGAATACCCCATAATCAATTTTAAGTATTCTTGGGTCTTTCCAAATTCTATTCCCTGAAGATGTGCTTGTTAAGACCATATTATCCATATATGGAAGTCCCAAATATTCTTCTTTAGAGATTACCTTTTGGTTTAATATGTAACCCTGATTCGCTGATAAGGCATCATCTGCAAGACCAACACCATTTAAGTGGTCAATAACAGTGATATTACCACTGCCACTGCCTTGATTTTCTACCCACATTCTTGTGCCGTTAGTCATCGAAGCTAACACCATACCGTCTTCAGGTGGGAGTCCCAAAAATGCTTCTTTGCTGTTAATCTGCACCTGCATTTGAGCAACGGTAGTATCAGTATTTTCAAGGTCTTGTCCAAGTCTTAGAATATTGAGTCTGTTGCTTTCGATATCCGCCACATTATCCGCAATATTCGTTTCATTTGTTGTAATTCTAATACCCTGTGTGTCAAGGTCTGTTCTCAAATTGACTATATCAGAGCGGTTATTGGCTATATTCGTGACATTAGAATTGATATTATTAGTGTTGATTGATATAGCATTTGCATTAGCTGTTATATTAGTCGCATTTACGGCTATGTCATTTTCATTTTGTGTAACACGACTTTCTAAATCATCAATCTCCGTTTGTTGTTGAGCGTCTACATTTTGTAGATTCGTTATATCGCTGTCATTTGAAGTAACTCTTGTATCAAGCACTACAATTGCGTCTTTATTTACTTGAATAGCATTTGTGTTGGCTTGAATTGCTGATGTATTCGCATTAATCATTCCTGTGTAACCACTTACTATCCCCTGTAGACCACTGATATCTGCTGTATTTGCGGATACTTGTGCTTGAAGGTTCGGAATATTTACCCAGCCAACAAGTGTTTGTAGGGTTGATATGTCTCCTATGTTTTGGGAAATATTTGCTGTGTTTTGAGCAATATTTGAAGTATTTGTGCTAACATTTATATTGGTTGCATCTAAGCTACTTCTCAAAGCTGTAATATCAGAAGCATTTTGTGTGATGTCCGTGATGTTTTGAGAAATTCGTTGATTAGCTGATACTATATCAGCTCTGTTGTCATTAATTCTGATAATATTTTGGTTTATATCGGTTCTATTCTGAGCTATATCAGACGCATTTTGTGAAATATCGGTTTTATTTTGAAGAATATCGGCTTCATTAACAGTAGCTCTATTTTCAAGGGCTGAGATGAGTGTGTCTTGGGCTGTGTTTATATTAGCTTGAATTTGAATTTTATTATCAAGTTCTCTACCCATATTAGCAGACAAAGCTTCTATAGAAGATGAAGAATCAAGTCCATCATATACGATAGTTTCGTTATAAACAGTAGGGGCTTCCCATACTTTATTCCCATTTGGGTCTAATACTAGAATATCCCCTGCATTTCCGTTTGGTAAAGAGTTTTCTTTGCCGTCTATTTGTTGTTGTAGGTTATCATCTCTTTCTGATAAAACTCTACCCATATTGGCAGATAGTGGTTTATCTGTGTCAGTAGATGTTAAGCGGTTTTGGATTTCATTAATATCTATTTTCTCATCAAAAATTGAGCTTACAAATTGTCTTATTTTAGAAGCTGTAATCTCATTATTATTGTTATCAGGAAATAGATTAAGTATAGTATCTTTTGAGTTAGCCATTCAATAATCCTTATGGTATTTATCTTATTTATAAATTTAACCATAAGGGGCATAATGAAACTGCTATGCAATATTTCTATTATACTTTATTGTTTCTTTTGGGTTTAATTCACCATCAAATATAACGATATAATTAAGTTTACTATTTATTTTAGTAATTGTCATATTCTTGAAAAATCCGTTAAGTATTGTCAATACTTTACTATTCCAAAAAGATTGATAGGTTTTTCCTGAATCAAGAATGGTCTTTATGGTTTGTTTCATTATATACCCTCCATTTCCTTTATATTCAGGGTTAATTATGAATTGTCTTGAGGTTTCAATGTGAGATAAAATAATAGACGCTCTTATTGCTACAAAATCGCCATCACGAATCACTTTTTGATAAGTAGCTTTTGGGTGTATATTTGGCTTTACCCCTCTTTTTTTTGACATCTCGACATATTCTTCTTTAGTAATTTCTTCAAAGGTTATCATTTCTATCCTTATTTAACTTATTTTGCAGAACAATCAATTCCTGAAAAATAAACTGCACCGCCTGCTACCGTCAATTGCTGTTGCTCTGTAGTGTTTGGTGCTACTAGTGAAGTACAACCATTAAACATATAATCTGAACTAGTTAACCCTGTTGTGTCTATACTTCTAATACTTCTTAGTCTTTCACAACCGTCAAACGCTTGCCAATATACACCTGTTGAGCATCTTGGCAAATCCCCGTCTATACACTCTAATAACTCTGAATATACGAATACACCTTTATAACCAACTATTTTAGCATCACTATTAAACCCACCAAAAGTTATCATATTTGATGAATAAAATATATTATCTATACTACAATATTTGTTGGTGTTAATGTTTAATTTTGGCATATTAGCTACACCTACTCTTATAAAACAATTATCCATATTTGTAGCATTGCCAAAATCAAGAGTACATACACCGTTGGTATCAGATGGGAAACTATTTAATGTTGAATCGCCCCAAGCTCTTCCAAAATCCACACCGTTAGACACATCAATAGTAGGGAAACTTGTGAATTGCGAATAAGCCCAAGTGGAATAGAAATTGGTACAATTTGGAAAATTTATAACAGGAAAAGTAGAGCTATTGCAATTAGAAAAGGCGTAGGAAGCGTCTATTACATTATCAAAATTCCACCCTCCTTTTATCTCTCTTGCACCATAAAAACAACTCTGTATGTCTTCAACATTGGAAGTATCAAAAGGAGATATGATAAGATTTGAATATTTAAAGGTTTCTTTTAAACTATTCAGCTCACTTGTGTCTCTATTGGATATAAAATCATCAAAAAACCCCTCATATAAAGACCGTGTATTAAAAAAAGTACCGTCAAGTCCATTACCTGATATTTTTGGAATACTCTTATAATCAATAAATATATCTGATAAATTTGTATCGAAATAAAAGCAATGTGATAAAAATTTTACATTCGGAGTATTGGTGATAACAATACTATTTATATCTGATAATCGCTCAAAACTGCTCTCTAAAGATTGCAGAGTCGAACCATTTAATAGTTTTGCTTCTATAATCATTCACTGTCCTTTTTTATCAAATGGTTCAATTAGTTTAAAATTTTGAATATCAGAATTGCTTTTTATAATTACTTTTTGTCCAACAGGAGTAAAATTAACATAGGACACATCTCTATATTCAATAAAAACACCATCTCCTTTGTCGATACTCAAATTTACTAAATCTTGAGAGTTTGTAATATAATCGGTACTACCGTCAGGGTATACAACAAAAAAATGTATTCCTATTTCACCAGTAGATGGTAACTGGTAAGAAGTGTTATTGTTCATATTCAATCCTTAATTTATTGTTAATTCTAAATAAAATTTAGGCTTAGTTTCAATACAAAACGATTTCACTTCTCTTTCCGAAATCTTCGTAAACCCGTCCATCATTTTTACAACTGTTGAATCACTATCTTTTTGATATATTTCAATAACTCTTTTAATGCTACCGTCTTCTGATTTTATATAACTATTTGGTATTTTTGGCATATTGATTCCTTTTGTTCTTTATAATATTATTCTATTATACCATATGTTAATATCTACTGAATCTACAATACCATTGATACTTGCAGTTATTGTAACGACACCACCATATCTATCTCCATAAACAAACTCAGCCAACCCTGTTTGATTAATAGTTACAATGTTTGTATCACTTGAAGTCCAAGAGACATCAGTAGTGACATCACTATTACTTCCATCACCATAAGTAGCCGTGGCTGTAAATTGTATAGGCTCAGCAACTCCTTTATCTGTATTCATTTCAGGATTTCTTGGAGTAATTTGTATGCTTCTTATGTTGGACACAACAAGATAAACAGTTCCTATAGGGTCATTTTCAAGACCCGTAGGTGGAGCATCCACAGTTACAATAGGTTGAAGCATATCGAATTTTTTCCAATACAAAGTTCCGTTATTTACAAAACCGTGCTCATCTGTATCGGTTGCGTATACTATCTCCCCATCAATGGGAGGATTAGCTATTAAATTAGCCTTTATATCTCTTCGTTGTAAAATTCCTGTTTGAGCCATATTTATTTCCTTTTATTTATTATTTATAATTAAGCATTTGCTTTATATTCGACCATAATCCAATCACCATTGGAAGGAACTGCTGAAATTGTAATATTGGTATCAGCCCCATTATTAGATGCTGTATACTCAGCTGTAAGCGAAGATACTGCACTTTCGGCTTGAGGTGACACTTTCATAACTCCATTTAGATATACATTTATTTCAATACCCTCTAAATTAACTCCTGTGATTGTGAATGTATTGTTAGTCCCATCGCCACCAAAATGTGCTTTTGTTACTTCTTGCCAAACTCTATTGCCGTCACTCAAAGAGGTTAGGTATGCGCCATCAACAGATGGATTTCCAAGACTATCCTCTTTGCCATCTAAAGCTGTTTGTGTAGCTGTAGAAATAGGTTTATTGATATCAGATGTGTTATCAACTTGGTCTAAACCAATTTGGGCTTTTGTTACACCGTGAGGGTTATTTATATCTAATGCGTGACCATCAACATATGATTTTTGTTGTGTTGAAATCGGCATATCGGCAGGAGATAGGTTTTCTACATTACCAAGCCCAACAAAAGTTTTATCTATCAATGTCCACACAATACCATTATTGGCTGAATTAGATGTAACGGCATATAGAGGTTGTTGCGTTCCTTGTGGTAAATCCAATTTTGTATTCAATCCTGCTGTAAGCGCAACCTTCGCTGCAAATTTATTATCTGTCTCAAGTTTTGTATAGTTATTGGTGTTAATTTCAGATTTTGTATAATAGTCTGCTATATCAAAATGCTCAGTAGTATAAAGTTTATAGTCAATTGTATCACCATATACACCTTTTCTTACAACAGGGTCAAAACCTGAAGTAGCTCTAATGGCTGTTAAGACATCTGAATCACCTATATGAATATCATTATTATAATCGCCTGATATATTGGGGTCTTGCGGAGTTCTACTCACCAAATTCTTTACACTATTGTAAGTATTGTCCCAAGCCTGAATAGCAGTATCATTTTTGAGTTTAAGTGGTTTAAATAGTGTACTGTGTATATCAATAGCAGATGTACTTGTACCGATATTAATAACCACTCCGTTTGGAAATAAAGGGTCTGTTGCAGATACTATCCCATACCCAAACAAGTTATCGTTTGAGCCACTGACTACAAAATCAGCACCCTCCTCTATTTTCATCATACCACTTGAAGAAAGACCATCGAACTTCGTATTCCATTGAGCGACTGTAACCCCATCATCTAAAGCAACTCCATCAGCCATATTTGACACTTTAAAGCCACCTGCATTAAAATCCGCAATAATCGCTTTACTACCATCGAGTTTATAATATGCTTCAGGGTTTACTGCTCCTCTTACAATCAGCCACCCTTGTTCTGCGATAATAATATTATCTCCGTTGTAAACCGTTTCTCCATTTAAATCACCATAACTAAATCTAAATCCATCAATAGAATCTACACCCTTGATAACCCAAAAAGAGCCCACTTCTTGACCTGTTGTATCGGGGTATTCAGTTCCCATTCCTACAACTGGTGTAAACTCGTCTATTAATTGGTATGCGTGTTTTTTCACCATACTCTCATCAATGTAACCACTGCTATTAAGCTTTACTGGTTTTCCTGCGTCTGAAGCATCACCACCTACACTAACAAAATCATCTTTTTTAAAATACTCTTTAAAGTTAATCCAAGTAAGATTTGAATACTCGTCTAAATATCCAAATTCACCTGTATCGGTTGCAAATACAAGTTCTCCCTGTCTTGGTCTGTCATTTCCGTGATTTGCATCAGTTAACTCTTGTTTGGTTCCATATCTTTGGATAATTCCTGTCATAGCCATTTTTATTTCCTTTATGGGTTTTGGTTTGGGTTTGGTCTATTTCCATCATCTAATTCTGTATTACCATTAATTAGCGAAGTATTGCCATTAAATAACGCAAACTCTTCAGGACAAATAGTATCTGTACCTTGGATAGCATAGTCACAATTATAGTCTTTACTGAATTCCTTTTCACCGACCATAATTGAGCAGATGTCATATTGTGCTTGTTTTTTATTAAAGCTGATATCAAAAGCACTTGAGAATGGTCTTGCATATACTATGCAGGGATTTTCAGGTAGTATTTCTTCTTTGATTTTGTAATTACCACATCCATCACAAATCACAGACAACCCACCAATGTGCAATGTTTGAGGAATATAGCTTTCAGATACAGGCTTGTCCTCTAAAAAAACCTGACCTGTTTTCGGATTCACATAGACTTGTATGTAATGTTCTCCCTCTGAAACACAATCAATATCAGTAATAACAGGCTCAAAATTTCCTACAAAACTCATACCCGAAAAAGTACCGCCACTAATAAAAATTGCGCCTTGTTCTATGCTTTTTTCATAGTCTACACCTATACCGTTGCTCTTTACAATTTGCATAAGTAATCCTTATAATACAGTAGCTCTTATCTCTACTAATTGACCCGCAAAAGCAGGGTCTAAAAGAATTACACTTGTCCCATTATTTGTAGGAGTACTATTTAATTGAACTCTTGAGGCAGGACGCTTATTGCCATCTACATATACTTCAACAAGATTGTCTGAATATTCAACATTGAAAAGATACTGACCGTCTTGAGCTGTGTACTCTACATAATTAACGGTAGCTTTTGATAATTTTGAATTACTTGAAATTTGCTTTAAGAATTCTCTTTGTTGAGGTTGATTCATAAGAGAAAGATATAAACCATTTTCTTCGTCTGAAGAGTTTGTTATAGCTACAAAAGAGCCTTCATAAATTTTTTCTCTTTGTTCAGCAGGGGCATACTCAAAAGCTTCTAAGCTGTCGAACAATATGATATTTTCTTCTTTGTCATCAAAGATGGTTTCGATAAAATCTCTCAAAGTTCCCGCTGTAATCTCTCCATTGATATTATCAGCAAACAGATTAAGTAGTCGTTGTTTATTGTTATTATTAGTCATAGAAACCCTTATAAGTTTAATTATCTTATTTATAAGGGCGTGAGTTTTTAGGTTGGGATATCACCTAAAGGGCAGGGGGTATTTTTTGTATCAGCTCTTCGTGAGTGGGGAATGGCTCTAACCCATTTTTGATGTCTTGCATAACCGTTATAGCTGATGTCCAAACATCACTACTCCAAGTTGAAAGTCAATAGCACCTGAACCTAAATCTTGAGTACCTGCCACAGAAACAATGTAATAATCCCCGTTCACTCCTATTCCATCTGATAGAGTGGGTATATTTGTAGAAGCATCCCAATGACCTCTAAATGATGTCCCCTGTCCTATTCTTGTTACTTGAATAAGGTCAGTTTCTACAGTGGGCTGATTTACTTTACTCAGATATATACCCACCCTATCAGGATTAGCATCATTATATATTACCACCATTGAACCTTCATATATTCTTGAATTATTAAAGGCTAAATCCGACATTTGTTTTATTTTAATTATCACAACTTCTTTATCACCAAATATTGCTTCAATATATAACCGCATATCTTGAGCAGTTATTTCGAAATTATTATTATCAGGAAATAAAGCTAATACTTGGTCTTTCAGGTTATTATTACTTGACATTACGGTGCTTCCTTAATTAAAAATTTATGAAGCATACTCTTCCCTTCTATGGGTGTATGCAGGGGATTTGTAGTCAACCCATATCGATTATATATAAACAATTTATTTGCTCCAGTTTCAGGGTCAGGCACCATATTACCTTCATACAAATAAGGTGAAAATACCACAGAACTCTCGCCACTTACACTACTTTTAAGACCCACATAACAATAGTCATCTCTATTACCACTATCACCATTTGGGTTTGCATAATCATCATTGAAATCACTGTTGAACATTTTACTTTCGTTTCTGAAAGGATTTACATAGAAGTCGGTTCTTCCATATCTACCGACAAATAATGTGCTATTACCTCCTGCACTTTCTTTGTCACTTTTGACATAAGAGGCGGTTCCTAAAAAAGCTGAAGCCCATTTAGGTGATAGAATACAAAAACTATCTAAAGACTTAAACCCGAATCTATTCATTTCGATAACACTCTCAGCAACTCTCATTGATATTTGTGAAGTAACCCAAGCACTATTATTTACATTTACTTCTAAGTCGGGCTTGTTTAAACTTTCATTAAATAAAAAGTTTATAAGTGTGTAATTTTCTTCTTCGGCACTCAATCCACCTAAAATATTTGAAGATTGTTGAATAGCTCTTTTTCCAAAAAGTTTTTGTATATCCTGCCAAACTTCTTGTGTGTACCCTGTGTCAATAGTGTAAGTTTTTGTGTGTATATCTTTTCTAACTATTTCAAAACTACTTGTTCCATAATTTCGTTTTGAGGCATATACACTACCAAAGCTACTTTGTATCGGCAACACTTCAGCAACCTGATACATTAATGAGGTGTTGTATTTTTCATCTATCAGCTTACCAATAAAACCTTGAATAGTGGCTATATCGCCACTATTACTGTTTTCATTTATGTTTGAATTTTCTTTTATCTGTGCTAAAACCAAAGAGTCCATAGCGACCCCTTACGACAGCAGTTTATTGTATGTTATTGTTGCAGATACTAAAAAATCAGACTGATTTGGCACAGGCTGAACCTCTGTTGATGGTGGTATAGGTTGTGTATCACCATATGTATCTAATGGATTTGTCTGCCAATCATCTCTAACACGATAAAAGAAATTGTTGTGACCTGTATTGATATCTGAACCACCAACCACAACATATTCTTTATAAGGGGTGTAATAGATAGAAGACGAGTTAGGTCCGCCCACTATGCCCATAATAATTTTTTCTTCTCCTGCCGAAACAGTGGAGAAATAAGGGGATACATAAACATCTATGTTTCCTAAAGTAGTCACATAAGTATTATCATACGAATTTGGTTTTTTAACAACACTGAATTCACTTTGTGTGTTGTCATACGCCCCTTTTAACCCTGAAAGAATACCCGCAATAATAGGAGTGGCAATCATCCACACTCTACCGCCAAATTTCTTTCTGCCTTTCATAAGACCCGCTTGAAGTTCACCTATAATACCCAAAAGTTTTTCGGATTCATCTCCACTTAAAGTAGCAGTACCTAAATTTCTTGCATAAGTTTCTAAGAAGTTTGTAAACTCTGCATTTGTCTTTTTAACCATTTCAGAAAATGCAAATTCATTGAAAAATTTAGCCACTGATTTCTTTTCACCTGAGCCTGCTATTTCAATTTCTTCATATGCTTTAGTATAATCACTTCCAAAAAGAGCCTTAATATCCTGCTCTACTTCATTAGTGGTGTTGATTACAACCTCACGAATACCTGTGTTAATAGATTTACGGGCTACTGTTATTTCTTGTCTTGTGTTGTGACCTATACCGTGTTCCATAATACCGCTTGTATTAGCTCCATATGGGTCATCTACAGAAACAGTTGTTTGTAATGCTGTCCCTTGATATTCAATATTATCAGGGTTCATAACAATAGGGCTATCAACTCCGCCTCTTGCTCTCAAACCGAAAATATATCCTGATGGGTATTCAATAGGTTGGATATAAGAAAGGAGAGCAGGTAATGTTTTAGAAACTACACTTCGAGCAAATCCCAATTTTTTGCCATCAGTATTACCATCGATATTATATCCTGTATCTTGTGTGCTTGAGCCGTGATTTGGTTCTGCTTCAGTTAGGGGTGTTTCTGATACAGGTACTTGTGTTAAAAGATTTTCAAAAAGTATTTTTTCACTCATCTAATTTTCCTTTGAGTATTTAGGTTTATTTATTTATAGTATTTATATTAAAGGTAGGAACTCCTTTTGGTATCGGTTTTATCGAATATTTCGAAATATTTTAGAAAATTTTGAAATTTACTTAAAATTTAAGCTCTTTAAAAGATTATTCTTATTATAATAGCACATAGCAAGAGAGGTTTTGACCTTCTGCTTAGTTCTTTTGAATAATATTTAGACGAGCTTTAAGTAGATTTAAGGTTTAAACTGTTATACTGCTAATACCAAAACACAAAAGAAAAGGATTGAGATGAAAATTTCAAATATGACAAAAATCTTCAAATTGGCACAGGCTTCAGGTGACTCCGTACATATGGTTGGACTTCACGGTATTGGTAAATCAAAAGTTGTCGAACAGTACTGCAAAGAGAACGATATCCACCTTGAAATTTTGATGCTTTCACAGAATGAGGTAGCAGACCTTATCGGTATGCCAGTCGAAAAAGATGGCGTAACTTATTGGTCAAAACCTGTTTGGTTGAAGAGAATGGAAGACGCTTCAGCACAGGGCAAACAATGTTGTCTGTTCCTTGATGAGCTTGCAAGAGCACCGCTTGAAGTTCGGCAATCAGCACTTCAGTTGGTACTTGACCACCGTATTCACGAACACCACCTGCCTGTCGATACAATGGGACTTGAAACACTTGTAATTGGTGCAGATAACCCATCTGACGAATATCAGACTGATGAGCTTGACCCCGCTCTACTTGACCGTTTTATGACCTATAAAGTCGAGACAGATGTAAAAGGTTGGCTGAAGTGGGCACGAGCAAACAATATTGAAAGTGTAATCACCGACTTCTTGGCTGATTTCCCTGACAAACTCCATTGGATGGCGGAAGACCAATCTGAAGATAAAGGGGCTACGCCTCGTGCTTGGGCTAAACTTTCTGATATTATGAAGAACTTTAACCTTATTCCTGAGAATATGCAACTCTCAGTGATTGAGTCAAAAATTGGTCAAACTGTTGGGGCTTCATTTTTCCAATTCTATGTGGACTATGCAAAAGTTATGAAAGTTGAAGATGTCCTCAAAGCTATCGGAAAAGCTAAAATCGAGACTCGTGAACAACAAGAAAAAGTGGCTGAAAAAATCGGAAAAATGACCAAAGAAATGGAGCAAATTTCGGCTTCTGAACTTGCACAAAAAATCAAAGCGGAAATCGAAAGTGGTGAAAACCCAAAAGTAACATATGATGTTCTGACAACATACCTTGCCTCTCTCAATATGGAGATTATGCAGAGTATCTACAAAACTTGGAAAGAAGACCCCGATACTGAAGAGTTCTATTACGAGTGGGCAAGAAATGTGCCTGACCGTTGGGTATTCCGTATCGTAACAGAAAAGGTCTTTTAAGACCAAACTCAAAGCCATTAGGCTTTGGGCTTTATTGATTCTTTATTGTAATTGAAAGACTTAATAAAACTCAAAGGAATTTTTATGAAAGATGATTGTATTCTTACAGACCAAACGCTACACAATATATCAGGTGTTGTAGCAAATAAGTACAAGCTAAAAAATACAAAAGTCTATCAACAGAACTCTAAAACAAAAGGCACATATCCATTTAAACTATCTTTTAAATTAAAAGATTCTGATAAAAAATATTCAATTTCAATTTTAGTAAAAATGAATTCCGCATATGATATTGGCAATATTTTCAAAGAAATAAATGCAGAAATCCAACCCTATATTATATGATATATTATGGCTACAAACAATTTATATTTAAACAATCATTTGAATGAGTTGAAACACATATTGGAGCGCAAGTATAAGATATATGATTCTCAACTTTATTATCAATATGGTAGAGATTTTTTTGATAATGAATATGAGCTTTTTTTGTTTTTTAATACACAGAAAGATAAAGAAGAAGTAGATGCTTTAACAGTTGATAGCACAGGTAAACGGGCTACAAAAAGGGATATAAAAGTTAAATTTAGAATGGGAAACTCTATAGAAGATATTTTCAAAAATATCCTCAGTGAGATAGACACCGAAATTCAACCCTATATTATATAAAGGAAAGTAATGAATTATTATGATGAGATTTTTTGTGCTAAAAACTTAGACACATTTTACAACTTTTTGAAAAAATTCAACATAACATCTATAAATTTTTCTCACGGATATAACGGAGGAATTTTGTTTGTAGTTATTGATTTCAATTTACAAAAAGGCGTGCCTGATAAGCCTTTATATTATATCAAGCCTACCAAAAAGATAGAAATCAAAATGGATGAGTTTAAGCACAAGACAAAAGGTGGTATAGCTTTCTTTAAGTTGTTAGAGGAAAGAGTATATACAGAATTGACACCGTATTTAATATAAGGATAAATATGCCAACAGCAGTTAAAGCATATATCATTACATACTCTTTTGAAACAGGGTTAGAAATGGGAACAACAAAAATAATAAGAAGCATAGTTTGTTTAGCTCAAGAAAAAGACAAAATTATACACAAAGAAATTAAAGACATTAATAGTAGAGGGTACCCTTTTATTATAACCATACAGGATTTCAGAGTATCGGCTTGCGATATAGTCGGAGATATGGTAGAATTACTGTATGATAATAAACCTGAATATTTTATATAACTCGGAGGAAAATATGAAAAAATATATCTACCATAAAACTAAAAGTATCATTAACCGAAATGAAACAGAGCCGATGTTAAGATACAAGCCATTTATGGAAAAGTATGAATTGGATATTGATGATGTAAAAGCTATTATAAATGACTTTGTTGTGAATATGATTTCTGAAATGAGAGTAGATGTACACACTTATAATGATGGACTTGAAGAAGATTTTAAATCGCACTTTTCTACCCAAATCAAAGATGATATCTTGAGAAATCACAATGGCAAACAATTCTTTATCCCAAATATTAGTACACACAAAGACCTCAATGGAAGTATTATTTTGAGGGCAAATTATGAAGTTTTTGATTTCAATAAATATAATAGTATTTTCAGACCTGAGCACAGTATCTGATTAATATATTATTGTAGGAAAATAAATGACGAATGACCCAAAAGACTTACTAGGTGTACCAATTAAGAAAGGTGATGTTATTCTTGGGTTGTCGGGCATCGACAGAAAAATTGAAGTCATAGTTGATATAGTCGATAAAACCGTTAAAACAAAAAGTGGCAATGTATATTTCTTGGATAATGTTGTAGGTATTGAACCAATACGAAAACAATACGCTGAATATTTCGTATAAGTTTAATCTAATATTTCAGTAGTATAATTTTAGGATTACAAATGACATACCAAGAATTACTAACTGAGTTGGCAGTGGTTCAAGGGTTCATAGAAAAATTTAAATATGACCCTAAACACCAAGAAGAGGTTGCTGAATTAAAAGAACAAAAGCAATATCTTATAGAGCAAATATTAGAAGAAGAAAGTAATGCAAAATACAGATAAAGTAATAGAGGTGCTATGAAAAACTTAGGCTTACAATTGTTGGCTAATGAAGTATTCAAAGAGCCATCTATATTACCTATTCAAAATTTAGAAGCAGATGTATTCTACTATTATAAATCTTCCGATGAGGATATGTTCTCCAAAAGTTTTGTGTTCCAAGTCTTAGAAGAAAAACACGACCACTACATTATAGAAATAGAAAAACAGTTTAAAACTATATTAAACAAAGATTTTGACTTGATTGAAGCTGTTAATTATGGTAAAATAACAAGATTAGGCAAAGAAAACAAAAAGGAAACTATATGAGTACAGATTATAAACTAGAACCAAAACCATCAGATGACTTTCCATCTATATCTGAAAATGACGCACCGAATTTCGACTTCTTGAAAAACTTAGATGAAGGATTGGACAAAAGCGCAGATAAAGGCGATGATTTTTCATTTGGTGGCTCACCTGAAGAAATAAAGCAAGCTTTGAAGCGAAATGAAGAATTGGTTTCTGATGGGTTTGACCTAAAACAGGCGGACAACGAAGCACTAAAACCAAAAGTATATGGTAGTGATGGAAAAGAGGTTGAGGTTGATACACCTATTCAAAATAGAGATTTGACAAACTATAGCGTTGGTGTTGCTCCTAACAAAAGCTCTACATTTATACCAAAAAGCATACCAAAATCCATACCAAAAAATGAAGATAGTTATTGGCGTGAGTTGTATTATAAACAAAAAGCAATTATTACCACTCTTGAGAAAATTATTGAAGATTTACAACCAAAGGATTGATATGGTAACAATTATCGAACACTCAAAAGAAACAAATAATCCTACAGGAATGTATTATAATGTTTCAAATTGTGCAGAACTTACAGATTTCAACAGAAATTTTGAATACTCTAAATTTTTTGCAGTAGTTAATTCTAAAAAATTTGTGAATATAGAAGAACTGACATCAGAAGTAAAATCAATACTCAACAATGAATAATAAAGACGCTAAACCATCATTTGTGATAAAAATACAACCAAAACAATACTTTATTGATGGTAATTTTGCTATGGGGTTCAGACTCCTCGAAAAGTATCCATTTTGGTGTGGTAATTATCGCCTTGTTTATAAAAACAAAAAGGGAATCTCTTTTATAGAAAATGACCCTGAGATGGTATTATTCGACTTTATGTATGAAGAAAAAATAAGTTTAGAAGAAGCAGAAAAGTGTTGTCCCGAAGTATTGATATAAGGAGAATTTTATGATTACTATTAAGACAAATCAACCCATTAACCCAAATGTTGGTGAAATAGCACTACAAAACGATAATGTATTGGTTTTTTAATGGCAATGAATGGCAAATAATTTCTGAAGGGACTGCAAATCGTAGCCCAAAAGATATTAAGCGTTAAAAGGCTCAAAAATATCTCAATTTATTGGGAATTAAGGAAGATATAGATAGTATCTTAAAAGAGAAATACCCGCAAAACTTAATATAAAAAAGGATTAGTATGGTGATTATAGCGATAGATGATGTAAGTTTGCAGTACGATATTAACAATAAAAAACACCATCAGATGTCTATGAATGTTATTTTGAATGGTGTTGTGCCTAATAATACTGAAGAAATGATAAAATTGTTTGCAAATCAATATCTGTCAAACAAAGGTATTAATATAGACATCGATGAAATATTAGAAAAGCACTATCCTGAAAGTCTAATATAATACACATTAACTATAATAGGAGAGTTTATGTATAAAAAGATAACCCTTAAAGATTTGATTTGGTTGAACGGTTGTTTGGTTAGAATTGATGAAAAGTATGAAAATGAGTACACTCCAAAAGGTTTATATATGTTTGTCGAAAGAGACGACCATAACGCCATCAAACTTTATAGAGAGGGTATGTTCTTTTGCATAGAGGAATACTGTGATGAAGATGAAGTAGATATAGACACTTTATCTGTCAAAGAAAGATTGGAAAATATAATTGAGGCACAAACGGTATCTTGTATGTCATTAATAAAAGATGGTTGGAGTGATGATGATGCCCAACAATATTTCAACATAACTCCTTATATGAAACAACTAAAGTTATATAAGAAATTAGAATCAATTGTAAAGGGTTGTGAATGAAAGACTATTTCGGGATTAATGTAAAGATTGGCGATACTGTTTTATACACAGGCAAAGACGGCTACTGGTTTAATGAAGGTGTAGTTACTGATGTTATCGACAATAAAGTAAAAATCAAAGGAAATATACGAAAAAGAGGGTCTACCGAAATCGTACTAAAAAAGCCTTATATTAAATGGCTTGAGGATAATCCCGAATACACAATATAATGGAAACTATATGACAATATTAAATGAGGCGAAACATCATCTTAACCTATTCACTAATAATAGAGACACTGTATTCAAGATTGATAAGCTACTTAGAGCCAAAAGACTAAATTCAGAGCACGAACCTAGAGTTCAAATGGGCAAAGATGATGGATATACTCGATTTTATCAAGCTCAGAATTATAAAGATGGTAAATATTTCAAAGTTGAAAAAGGTTTTAAAGAGCGTCTTATAGAAAATATTGAATTCGATAAAGTTGAATTATTACCGCCATTAGAGCGTGATGATGCTATAGACTTCTTGAAAAGCGTTATCCCTACCCTACCCTTTACCCCCTATAAACACCAACTAAAAGGCTTTCTAAGCCTTATTAGAAGTAGAAATAAATTGGATATTATTGCCACAGGTGGTGGCAAGTCAATGGTTGCTTATTTGGTTTTAAAATACTTTTTCGACCACGATATCCCGACTATATTAGTAGTCCCCACAATCGGATTAACATCTCAAATGTTCCAAGATTTTAAAGATTACAATGCCCCAAAAGAGATGCTTGACAGTATTAAACTAATTGGTGGTGAGAATGATGATAAAGCGTTGGATAAACCCTATATAATCACCACTTGGCAAAGCTTGAACAAAGTTATGAAAGATGTAAGACTATATGACGCTATCTTGGTTGATGAGTGTCTAAGAGGTGATACTTTGATTAAAACTATTAATGGAGATGTGCCAATCGGCAGTATAACTGAAGGAGATTTAGTTATGACATACAATGAAACTACCAAACAAAATGAATACAATCAAGTACTAAAAACACATAAAAATATATCAAACGAACAGATGTATGAGATAGAAACAGATAACGGAAAGCTATATATCACAGGTAATCATAAGGTATTTACACAACGAGGTTATGTTAGAGTAGACGAGTTGGTGTTAACTGATGAGCTTCTGCCCTATAAATAAGATATGGATGATTATAAAAAATATTTAAAAACACTTAATCCAAACAAGCTGTCAAAACCATTAAAATCAAAAATAATAAAACAAATTTTAATATATCGTGAAGATTTAAGGACGCTCTTTTATGAATATAAAGGCAACAAAACGATAAAATATGCCTTTATATTCAATGCTTTTAAAGATGACATTTATGACTTAAAGCTAGTTCTTGGAAATTGGGATTATAGTGGTAGGATTGTAGAAAATGTTACATACGAAACATTAAAAAATAATTTACCAAAGTATAAATCAACAACTACCCCTAAATATTCATTTATAGATGATAATGATAATTATATGAAATATTTACTTTTTGTTGGAGCAGATTTAAAATTTCCGAACTTGCTTAGATTGTCAAGAATAGAATATATTGATGAAATAGACCCACTATATTGCGATTATTGTGGTAATAAAATTAAAAGGGCACAATCTTCATCATTGAATAGAAAAACCTGTAATGAAAAATGTAGACAATTATTATGTTCTGAGCGGATGAGAAAAAACAACCCTGCTCATAAAATGTCAAAAGAGACAAAAAAGAAGATAGCCAAACATAACTCTATAATAATGAAATCAAAAATTGCAAGCGGAGAATTTACCCCGTGTATTACCAACTCTTGGTCGAGAAGCAGAATAAAATTTGGCAATTTTAATTTTAGGAGCTCTTGGGAATTTATGTTTTATTTGTTGAACCCAAATACACTATATGAAACCACTAGAATACCATATTTATTTGAAGATAGTATACACACATATATTGTGGATTTTACAGATAACAAACATAATATAATATTCGAAATAAAACCAAAATCACTAATACTCAATGCTCGAAATATAGCAAAAGAAGATAGTGCTTTGGTTTGGTGTGAAGAAAATAATTACTCATATAAAATTATAACAGAGGATTATCTGATTAAAAATTTAAGCAATATAAAAGAGTTATTCGCTAATATTAAATTGGATGATGAAAATACCGATAAAGTAACAAATGCGATACAAAAATTGGAAAAACTAAAGGGTAAGAATGAAGATAAAGTCCATAAAAAAGGTTGAGTTTCAAGGTGATACTTATAATTTACATATAGAAAACAACCACAATTATTATGCCAATAACATTTTAGTGTCTAATTGTCACCAAGCTAAAGCTGAAGTACTTCAGTCTATATTAAAGCAACCTTGTGAGATAAAATTGGGTATGACTGGCTCTATGCCTATCATAGAAGAAGATGCTATGTTATTAGAGCAAGCATTGGGAAAACCCGAAAGAATTGTTAATGCAAGACAACTAATTGAGATGGGCTTATTAACAGACACAACTATTATGGCTATTTTCTTAACACATCCACGAAACCAAACCAAAAGTGGTATGAAGTATCAGGAAGAAACAAAATTCATAAGAGAAAGCAAATCAAGACAGTTGTTTGTAAAACAGTTTTTAGAAAAACTTAAAGGGGTTACAGTAGCCTTATACGCTGTCACTGCACACGGGGAAGATACTTTTGAAAGTTTAACAGGTGAGAAGCTTACCAATAAAAGAAAATCTGACTTTGAGTTTATGAAAAAACACAATGTTTTCTTTATGAGTGGAAACACAAAATCAAGTGTTAGAGAGCAGATTAGACTTTACCTTAATACTTGTGAGAATGCTATTGTAATAGGACAATATAATGTTTTGAGTACAGGTATCAACATCCCAAGACTAAAGAACCTTGTGTTTTTGAGCTCAACAAAATCATATACTCTAGTACTTCAAGCTATGGGTAGAATTATGAGGTTACATAAAGAAAAAGGTGATAATGTATATGTTTTTGATTTAGTAGATGTGTTCACTTATGTTAAAGACACCTATAGTTTAAAACACTTTTATGAAAGAGAAATGTACTATGTATCAGAAGGACACCCCATTTTAACTAAAGAAGTCACTCTACCCAATATTTAAACTATACTTTGGTATAGTTTTAAGATTAGTTTCAATATAAACCTGTAATATACAAAAATTAATGTACGAATTTAGGAGCAAAAATGTTAAATAAAGAGTCTATCAAAGTCTTGCAAAGTGTGACATCAATCACCAACTCTGCAATTATATCTTACCCTGTAACTACAATTATCAATGCTGATGCTGATGTATTGGGCACAATTGATTTTAGTGTAATTGACCCTGATGAATTTGAAGAGTTTGGTATTATGGATTTGGGTAGTTTTTTAAACGCTATTGATGTGCTTGAGGAACCTACAATTACTCTCGAAAACAAAGAGATTATAGCTAAAGATGACACTTCTCAAATTAGCTTTATTACATCTTCTCCTATTTCCTTGAGTGATTTTACCACAGATATGATTAATATCACGAGTATTATAGATGCACCATCTGTTGTAGAAGTCAAGGTTGATAAAGACCTTATTGCCAAAATTAGAAAAGGGGCTTCTGTTTTTAAGACATTAAAAGACCTGTTTATTATCAAAAATGATGAAGGTGTGTTTTTAAAAACAGGAAATAAAGAGTCCTTTGCTTCAAGAGATAATAGCTATATGATTAAATTAGACCCTGAAAAATCTACAGGCAAAAATTTTGAAATCGCTATTCCTATTAACAACTTTCTGTCTCTTCCAACAATGGAAAGCGCACTTAAAATTAAGTATAACGAAAGAAGAGATAGTTACCGTGTTACTATGGAAAATGCTATTTTTAAATTTGTACTTTCTATTAGAGCGTAAGCGAAAATAGTTGAAGTCAATATTGTATTTGTTGGCTTTGTAAAACCTAAAGATTGCTCTTGAAATCCTAAGAAAATTTTAAGAGTATTGTCATAGAATACAGATGTCTTTCAACAAGACAGGCGTAAACATTTTGGTTAGTTCGGGTTCGAACTATGGTAACAATTTTGTAGTGTTTAGGTATAAGCACTTAAAATTAGAGTAGGGTACTACTCACAGTAAAAAGACTTAAAGGAAAAGTTATGGATTTTAGTTGGGAAGCAATGGCAGGAAAACTGCAAGAGAACGCATTTAATGACAAGAAAACTTATGAGAAAGAAGAAGACTCTCGTTTTTGGAAACTCTCTCGTGATGAAAATGGTAATGGTGGTGCGATTATTCGCTTCTTACCTGACAAGAACGGTGTGCCTTTTGTAAAGATGATTAAAATCAATGCAAGAAAAGGCAATAAAGGTTATTTCGTAAACGACTGGTCTCCACAGACTATTGGTATGAAGTGCCCGTTTAATGATGAGTTTAGCAAGTTGTGGAAAGCAGGAGATAAAGAAACTGCTAAAACACTTGGAAGACAATTCCGTTTCATTACAAACATCAAGGTTATCAAAGACCCTGCAAATCCTGAAAACGAAGGCAAGATTTTCTTATATGAGATGTCAAGCACTATGATGGATAGCATTAAAGAGGTTATGATTCAGACAGAGGCTATGAAGGCACTCGAAGAAGAACCTATCGCTGTTTACAACCCTCTTGAGGGTAATAACTACCTCATCAAAGTAAAAGATGGTGATAATGGTATTCCAACCTATTCATCTTCAAAATTCTCGGATAAAGTGACTTCAATCTACTCTTCAAAAGAAGAAGCAGAAAAAGACATTATGGAGAATACTTATGTGCTTTCAGAGTTCCTAAGCCCTGAGAAATTCCTATCATATGAAGAGCTTTCGGATAAGCTTGATAGATTCCTCCAAAGAGGCAAATATGCCCCACAAGCAGAAAGTGGCTCTGAAGAAAAAGCAATTCAAGACGCTGAGGTGCAAGCTTCACTCAACACAGGATTGGATTTGGGAGATAAAAAACCTGAAACCAAAGAACAACCAAAAGCTGAAGCTCCTAAAGAACAGCCTAAAGCTGATGTTGACAGTGAAATTGACGACCTCTTAGCGGAAATCGCATAAGGCACCATATGAAGACCTTAATCGTTGATATGAGCCCAATCTTTTACAGATGGGCTTTTAGTACTACTACTGAAGCTTCAAAAACTTTAAATGTAGGCGATGACGGTCTTTATAATTTTGATGAATATAAAGATATCTTCATCTATAAAGTTTTGGACTACATAGCAAAGTTCAAATACAAATTTGAATATGACGAACTTGTACTCGCTATTGATGCTAAACCATACTGGCGTGAAAAGCTTTGGAGTGGTTACAAATACGGTAGACAGACAGAAGATAAAAGTGGAATTGATTGGAAAAAAGTGAAACAGACACAATCTGAGATTGTGGAACTTTTAAGAAATCACTCTTCTTTCAAAATTATAAAACTAAAAGGTGCGGAGGGTGATGATGTCGGATTTGTATTGTCTGAAGAATTGTCCAAAAGAGGTCACGAGGTTATAATTAAGTCTTTAGACCACGATTGGATTTACAATTTGGTACACCCTAATGTAAAATATTGGGAAACCAAACACAATGTAAAGGACAAGCAATGTGGTTGGGTGGAGTTTAATGAAGCAGAAATAGAAAACCTTAAATTTGAGCATTGTATGTTTGGAGATAGAGGGGACTACCTGTTTCCTGTTGTTTATTATAGTCAATTTTCCGATGAATTTAAGGCTATGTACCCTGATGTAACAGAACTTAAAGCTTACCCAAAGCGACACGAAATTGATTTAGCTTTTCGTAAAAAAACAGGGAAAAGTGCATACAAACACCCACGAATGGGAGCCAAAACTTTCAAAAAGAAGATGGAAAAAGAGGGGTTTACTATTGATGAGTTTTTATCAAGAAACCCGATATATAAGTTAAATTATGAGCTTAATAAAAAATTAGCACTTCCAAGCGGAATACCTGATGAAATAAAACAAGCCATAATAAACGAATACGATAATGCCTCTTCCAAAAAGAATGAGCAAGCACTTATAGACTACTTTATGAAGTATGGTGCTGTTGATTTAATTGGGCTTTTACCACTCTTCTGATTAGTGAGCCATTGTGTTCACTAATCTTATCCAATAATCTACAAACAATCTAAAAATCCCTTTAAAATATTATTCTATTAAGGTATATTAAAGGCTTTTTGTCTTATACTTTCTCTACCATATTATTAAAAAGGATTGCAAATGGCAGGAAAGATTCAAATTCTTAATACAAAAGAAGAAGTAAAGGCACTCGAAATTATCGATGAGAATGTATCGGAAAAGTATGTCCCTATCTATACAAGCGAAATCATTGAACATCTTGAGCCTGAGTTTAGTTTTAAGTATGGAGTAAAGTACTACAACTTTAACTCAGCTCACTCTGTATATTTAGATTACAAAGGGGCTACAATTTCAATTGAAAACTCTTATGACCGTTCTCGTGCGTTTAGTTTTAAATACAACGATAATGGTTTTATTATCCCACTAAATCTAAACAGAAAGCTTCATATTGGAGAGCAAGCAAAAATTATTGTAGACAACATTTCAGTAAATAAAGATGAGCTTATTGATGCTATTGAAAACGCAAAATCGGCTGTTGAAAAACTTAAACATACCCCTGTGAGAGATGATTTTAAGATTGCTGTGAGAGATATTGTATTCAAGCAACCTATGTCAAAAGATAACTTTGTTGAGTTGGTCGATTGGAATGTGAGTGAGATTTATAAAAATGTTTACGACTACACCAATGCAATGATTAAAAAATACGAAGAAGGTGATTATTTTGTAAAACTGAAAAGCAAAAAGACAGGTAACATTGAACTCAAAGCGGGAAGAAAGTCTTCAAGTGCTTTCCTTAAACTTCAGATGACAAATGCTATTTACAAGTATATCAAAGAAGCGTTTCCTGAAGTATTTATATAACAGAGGAGCCTTTATGGGCTCTTTTAAATATTTTACTTTTTAAAAAAGTAAAATATTTAAAAGAGCTTGACATTTTAAAATTATTACACTATAATACAGTATATTTAGAGTGAAAAGGATTTGAAAATGGAACTAATAGTTAAAATTGAAAACAAAATTGATGATGGGTTTGAGTGGCTTAATGCAGAAGATAAAGATACCAAAGATAAAGTTTTAAAGACTGTGGTAGTATTTGGTGCAATCATTGGAGCCATCGCTTTAGTTGGATTTATTGATAATCCTTCAGATTATTAACACCATATAGAATAGAGGATGGTTATGGTTGAGTGATATAAAGAAGTAATTGATAGAGCAAAGCCCGCAAAATTCACAACGCCTTATGATTATAAGGTATATTATTCAACTTTACAAGTGAAAATATTGTATGTGTTACATACAGGCAACATTACGGTGGTAATAACCATCTTATAGTAGATGTTAAAGTGGATACTGAAGATGGCGAAAAGATTATACAGGAGATTAATTTGAACACAGAGCACCTTATGGCAGAATTTGAACGACAATTTCCTGAACACTTGATATCTGTTCCTGATTTTTATGAACTCCACGAAATGCCATTTTAACTAACAGGCATAGCAAAATGTATAGTATAATTTCAATAACTTGTTCAGATGGTTTTTTATCATCAAATTTAAATATGTTTGAGTGCACAGAAGCATACAAGGATTTTGGTGATGAGGATAAACAGATTTGGTTCTACAAACTTTCACATATAAAAACAATTTACCAACGATGGACAAGGAGTATGGTGTAATTTGCTCATTAATCAAAATATAAATGAGCCTATACCAAAAGAAGCTCTTATGGATATTATTTTGAGTACTTTTGGAGAATATTTTATATGAACATATTATGTAGAAGCATTTTGTTTATTAAGGTATAAATAAGTTTTATATGCTATAATTATAAAATAAGGATGATACTATGTGGAAATACGCTATAAAAGAGGAAGTCTTTAAAGATAAAAACAAATTAGTATTTATGAAAAAAGTTATTAAAAAATTTTCTAAGCCAATAGATGGAGAAATAAATGAGTTCTGATTTCAAAACACCAAACAACACATCAAATAATACACTTAGCACTCCTATTGTTATGATAAATGTGGAAGATTTTAATAAAGTGTCTGAATCAGAGTTTGAAAAAATCTTTGAAGCTCTGCCTATATTGGGAAGTATTACCCTATTAGAAAATGGAGAGCCTAAAGGGGTACTGTTATCCATAGAAGAATACGAAAAACTTGAAGCAATAAAAAATAATTTAAAGAAGAATTAGATGATTTTTAATGTAATTGATGTAAATAGTTGTGGCTTAGAAGCTCAATTTTATGAAAGAAATAAGGCGAAAGCATACATAGATATACACGACCCTAAAAGAGAAAAGCTTTTTATTTTAGAAACTAAAACCGCTGCTGATTATTTCTTCTCATTTTATAATGTAGTATATGAGAGTGGAATTTTTTTAAGCAAACTTGGAGGAGCATATTTTTGTTGAATAAGGCTTTTGTTAAAGACATTAGTGTTGGGGTATGGTGATATATTTTTACAAACCATCAAACCCTGATGATGGAGGTATATTTATAGCTGAAAAGATTGCTGAACCAAACATAATATCTGATGTGTATGGTTTCGATTTAGGTCTATTGGAAGATAATATACCTGTTGAAGATGAAACAGAAATAATAATAGTTGAAGTTCTTCCAAATGAACTTGTCAAGAAAATAAGAAAAGCCGATAAAAAGAAAAATTATATAGAAATGGAAGAGTTGCTTAGTAAGGCTTACCCTGAATATATGGTCTAAAGGAAATCAATGAAAACTTTTCGCTCATTAATATTTAAACCACATTTTAATACTCTTGATAAAAATGCCAAAAAAGCATTTTGTGAATTTGACAATGGTTACTCGGTAAGTGTTGTATTTGGCGATATGTTTTATAGCAATGGTGTTGATACATACGAGTTAGCTATATTTAAAGGGGATGAAATATGTTACAATACAGATATTACTAATGATGTTATGGGGTATTTGACTCATTTTGAAGTAACTGAAGTTATGAAGAGAGTTCAAGAACTCCCTCCCTATGAAGAAGATTTAAAGGACTAATTTCTTTTTTGGTGATAATATTTTGAATAATAAATGTCTATCACAATTACCATCGAAAAAATCTTTAGCCAATTCTTCTATTTCGTGATATCTGAGCTTTTTAGATGTTTTGACCAAAAAATCAATAATATAATCTTCTGTTGAAGAGCAGTCAAACCCATACGCTTTTAAAATACCATACACTTTATTCATCACTTTATCAGAAACATATTCGTCTATCTTCTCTATATCGTAGGTTTTATATTCCTCTCTCAATTCTTCTAAAATATTCCCAAGCATAAATTTTACCTTTTTAGTTATTTATAAGATTTTTATGGTACCATATAAAATCAAATCAAGGAAAATAATAATGAAATATGCCCCGTATAGTGCCTCAAGATTGGCAACTTATGAGCAATGTCCAAGGAAATTCAAATACAAATATGTAGATAAAATAAAGCTTCCTTTTGAAGAACATAGTTTGGCGTTGACAAGAGGTAAAATCATACACCACCTATTAGAATACCATAACAAATTAACACTCAAAGAAAGTATAGATAAGCTGAAATTTGATGACGACATCAATACAAGCCCTTATTTCACGAAAGAAGTAATAAAAGAGTGTATTCAAGTTTATAGAAAATTTGTAGAAACAGATATAGCCAAAAGTATCTTTGGTGATTTTGAATTAGGAACCGAATTAAAGGTAGCACTCAACAAGAAATTAGAGCCTTGTGAATACCTTGATAAAGATACTCTATTTAGAGGGTTGATAGACCGTGTTGTTGTTGATAAAACCACAGATTTAGTTAGAATTATTGATTGGAAGACTGGCAAAGATAAAAGTGGCAGTAGTGGTATAAAACAGACACCTGACCAACTTATGCACTATGGAAGTTGGTACTTTGCTAAATTTCCTGTGGATAAAATAAAAATAGTCTACGTTTTTGTTGAGCACAACACGACACTTGAGTACACTCTTACAAGAGAAAGAGTACAAGATTACAAAAAGGCTCTTTTACTGCCTATTATCAAAGCAGAAAAAGACGAAGTGTTTGAAAAGATAACAAGTCCACTGTGTGATTATTGTGAGTTCAGAGATGTTTGTAATGGGGATGTAGATGGGGGAACAATTGAGTTTTAAAAAAATGAAGATAAACAAGAAGTGGTTAATTTATATGGCAAGATGGCAAATAAGCGGTTTTGTTATGTTTCCGTTTATGGCTTTTCTTGAAGCACACTTACCATTATGGACTAATCTTATGGTGGGTTCATTTTTTGGTGGTATTATATTTTGGTTTATAGATAAAAAGATTTTTCATCACACCCCGAAATCAAAAGGAGAAGACTATGACTAAAAAATTTTTAAATAAGGAAAATAAATGACATATCTATATGAATGTAGAAATGATAAGTGTAATAACTATAATAAAACAGTTGAAATTGTAAAACCTGTTACTGAGAGTTCAAAAGAAGAAAAATGTAGTGAATGCAAAGAGGTTCTATACAGAGTTTTTACTTCTTTTGGTGTAAAAACTGCTGATGGATATAAAGCTTAAATAAAAAGGAGATTATAATGAGCGAAACAGTAGGATATAAAGGTAGATTGGTTCCTGTAGAAGTGGACGGTTATGAAGATATCGAAGAAACTTGTAAAAGAATTTACGAAGAAAATAGTATTGAGAAAAGTGAGTATAGTGCAACATATGTAGAAGATATCAGAGAAAATAGTGATGAGTATATTGTTATTGATGATATTTTATATCAAAAAGAAGATGTTGAAAAATTCGACCCATCATATTATAATAGTATTGTGGAGAATGATGACGGCTCTATTGATTTCATTTCAATATTTTATAATGGTGGCACCTATCTTAATGAAATGTTGGAAGACGGGTTAGTTCGATATAGATAACAGATTTTACAATAGAACGCTTGTTTTATAAATAATTAAAACATATAAGGCGTACTATGGAATTTAGAGAGATATTTGAAGCAGTACTAAATGAAAGAATAGAGGCTGATGGTAATTATAATGGGCTGTCTGTATTCGGTGAGTTAGTAAATGTATTCATAGAAAAAGAAGCCAACAACAATCTTATGGGCTTCAGAGTATCAGGTAGTTCGCTTTTACCGAAAATAAAATCGGTAGAAGCTACCAAAGCTGAGTATGATGAAAAAGATTGGCTTGAAATCGAAAAGCAATACACTGAGATTATGAAAAAAGCTTCATCAGAAATAGCCCAAGCATTAAGTGCTTTTGAAAAGAGCTTAAAAACTACAATCAAAAAGCTTGAAAAAACCACAAACAAATTCTAATATACAACCTCTTTAAAAGATTTTACTTTTTTAAAAAGTAAAATCTTTTAAACTACTCCTATTTTACTTTATGATATAGAATATCCATTACAATATAAATAATATATGACTAATTTAGATAAAAAATACAGAAAACTACTGACTAAAGTAAAAGACCTCACTGAAGATGAATACATCTATGATTTATTAGACCAATTATTAGAGGAAAAAACATTTTTAAAATTTGTGCAGAATACCTATGATTGGACTCCTGAAGAACACGATGGCTTGTTGTTATTATTAACACCTCCAAGAAATGAAAATGGTTATTATACCGATAAATACGGCAATAAAATATCATACAATGGTATTCGTGTTTTAAAGCGTGAAAAAACTGAATTAGATTTAAATACTCTGCACAAAATAGAAATAGAAAAGTGTAAGAAATCATTTAAATATTTCAGAAGTAATTATTGTTTCATCACTACAAAAACAGGATTGGCAAGACCTGAACCAAGAAGATACCAAGTATTTTTAGAAGATGAGCTCCTGAGTTTAGAGGATTTAGTTGTACTTTATCCGAGACAGAGCGGTAAATGCAACGACTTTTCAACTATTATAAATATAAAAAACAAACACACAGGAGAATTAGTGAAAATGCCGATTGGTGAATTCCACGAAATGATAAATGAGCAAAGTAAACAGAAGACTTCATTATTCGCCAAACTATATAAGAGTTTCAAAAATACCATATATAGACTTTTCAGAAGTTGAATACATTCCTTATAATAAAACAACTAATTTAGTTCATAAAAATGAAATAGATAAATTGAAAATTAAATTGAAAATTAAATTGGATAACAAAGGTAAACCATATAAAGAAAAAGATTTAAGGTGGTTATTCAATCAAAAATCCTTTTATAGTAACTTAAATAAATTTCCTACATTATCTCAATTCAGAGAGTTAAAAAAGTGCCTATATTATTTAAATAAAGGCGAATATATGAAGATAGATAATTTTGCTAAGTTTATATCTGATGGGATGAAAACAAAGTTCCTTGAAAGACAACGATATATATTAAATGTAAAGAAATCAAATGGACTATTAGGAACTATTGTACGATATGGACTACATAATATTGACAAACAAGTAAAGGGGTTCACTTCAGATAATAATCCTGCCAAAAATCACGGTGGAAAGTATTCAAGTGGCTCTAAAAACTTTATAAAATATCAAGGTTTAACAGAGGAAGAAAAACAGCAAAAAATAAATGAAGTTCATTCTAAAATATCGAAATCGAATAAGGAAAATGGTAATAATGATTGTACTTTAGAGTATTATTTAAAACGAGGTTATAATGAAAATGAAGCTAAAAGATTATTATCAGAACGACAAAGCACTTTTTCTTTAGAGAAATGTATTGAGAGATATGGTGAAGAAGGATTAATTATATTTAATCAAAGACAACAAAAGTGGCAAAAAACTCTACAATCAAAACCAAAAGAAGAATTAGAGAGAATTAATAGAGATAAAGGGAAAGGTGAGCACATAGGATGGAGTATAGATTTGATAAGAAAGAAAAACTATTGGGCAAAAAATACAGAAACTATTCTTTATTATATTAAGTTTTATAATTCAAGAGATGTTTTTTATAAAATAGGCATAACATCTCAAGGAATTATATCAAGGTGGGGGAGTCAGTCAATATTTGAAGTCAAAAACGGATTATCATATAATGTTATCTATACAGAGAAAATGCCTTACGATAAAGCTTTCTATAAAGAGCAATATATTTTATCGAAGAATAATAGAGTAACGAAGAAGTATAATCATTTTTCTTCTACTGAATGTTTTGATGAAGATATATTACAAAACATATTAAAAATAAATAAAAAAGATTTGGAAAATTTCACTACAAATTTTAAAAATAAATATGGGCTAAAATAATGAAACTATCAGATAAAATAAACCGAAAATTTACAGAACAATTTGATGTCAATGATTGGCAAGTCGAAAGCCACGATGGTTGGAGAGATATAACTAAAACTAATAAAACTGTTAAATACAGATTATATGAAGTGCACCTGCAAAATGGACTAAAAATAAAGTGTGCTGATGACCATATTTTAATTACTAATGACTTTCAAGAAGTATTTGCAAAAAATAGTTTAGGAAAAATCTTAAATACAAAAAAAGGCGATTCAAAAGTAACGAAAGTAATAGATTTAGGGTACTCAGAAGAAATGTATGATTTAAGTGTTAGTGGGGATAATCTTTATTACACTAATGATATTCTTAGCCATAATACGGTTACAGTGGGCAACTATCTGTTGTGGAGAGCTATGTTTCACGATACTGCTATAAATATTGGGATTGTAGCCAATAAACCGTCCACAGCCCGTGAAGTATTGGATAAAATTAAAAAGGTTTTCTTAGAGCTTCCAATATGGCTTATGAATGGGATATCGGTGTGGAACAAATCAAATATCGAGTTTGAAAACGGCACAAGGATTATGACAGACAGCCCATCAAGTGACAGCTTTCGTGGATATACTTGTGTATCTCCTGATACTACGGTAGAAGTTATAAATAAAAAAACATTAAAAGAAGAAAAAATTACTATAAAAGAGTTATATGAAAGAACTGTCAATTATTGAGTTGTTAGAGTTTGAAAGCTTTGGAAAATTAACATCAAAATCTGAGTTCTATAAAATTCACTATCAAAAATTATTAGAAAATGCAAAAATTCCACCAACTACAAATAAATTGAATGAGTTGCTATATATTATAAAACATAACATTTTAATACCCCCAATATGTAAATGTGGTGCAAAAACAAAATTTAAAAATATATCAGATGGTTATGCTAAATATTGCTCACACAAATGCCAAATGGATGATTTAAATGCACCGAAACTTGAAAATAAACTCGATAAATCCGTAAATGACCTTAAAAATTACATATCCAAAATAAAACCCGATAACTACCATAATAAAAATCAGTTAATAATGGATATCTATGGTTCTATACCTAAAATAACAAATAATATATCTAAAAATATATATTTATTTATGAATGATATGAAAGAAGAGCCAAAATGTGAATATTGTTGTAAACCAAGAAAATATTTATCATATGGACAAGGGTATAGACCTACTTGTGGGAAAATAAAATGTAGAGTAAAAAATTATAGAAAATTAAAGGAAATTAACGGACTTTGGGTAAAAGAAAGTGAACTCTCAGATTATGAATTATACTGTAGAGAAGTGGATAAAGTAACTAAAGCTCAAGATTTATATACCTTGACGAACTATAACAAAAGAGGGAGAGGAAAAGGTTTTTATAATATAGACCATAAATTTTCAAAAATTATGGGGTTTAAGGAAGGTATCCCTCCTTATATAATAGGAAATATCATTAATTTAGAGATGTTGCCATCAGAATTAAATTCATCTAAAAATTGGAAATCATCTATAACAAAAGAAAATCTAATAGGAGCTTTTTATGAACGATTATATGATAAAAACTGAGAGAGGGTATGAAGATTTTGAAACAGTTAGACGAATTAATAAAAAAATACTTTACTATATTGAAACTGACAATAGTAGTTTAAAATGTACCGAAGACCATAGATTATTAGTAGGAAAATCAAAATCAGGAAAAATTTTTAGACAAGCCAAAAATTTAAAAGTTGGTGATAAAATATCCAATGGTGTAATAAAAAATATTACTCACAAAGAGGGGGCTTTTGAGTTTTATGATGTTGTGGGTGTAAGGGGGCACACATATACAACAAATATGATTGAGTCTCATAATTGCAATATTATCTACACTGACGAAGCGGGTTATATAAAATCAAAAGATTGGGATGACTTTATCGATGCTGTAATACCTACTATGAACTCATTGATATTTAAACAGGTTATAAACACTTCTACAGCTAATGGTATGAACCACTTTTTTCAACTAGTGGAGGGTGCTAAAAATATCAATTTTAAAGACGAAGAAGTTGTGTTGTCTGAAGATGATACAATCGAAATTGATGCTTTAGGTGAATTTTCGTTGGAAGAAATTTATAAAGAATTTCATACTATAGAGCGTCACCCTATTATAATGGATGTTGAATAATGCTTAAAATAAAATCTATAAATGATATTAAAGAGATAATTAAAAACCCTGACGGGACATATACAGTAAAATATAATATTTTTAAGTCCAAAAGCGGGCACCGATTGGTAACAGCGAGTTGGACTGAAGTTCCTCATTTTGATAAAAAAGGAAATCCTTTATCCCCTCAAGAGTACAAGAAACAAACAATAGCAAGAAATGGAGCACAATTCTTCGCACAAACAGAGGCGTGTGAATTTCTTGGCTCTGCCTCAACACTGATTAGTACAGAAAGATTGAAGTTAATGGTGCCACAAGAACCTGTCGCTAAAGATACCATATTCAGCGGGATTAATATTTATGAAAAACCTATAAAAGGACATAATTACATCATTGGTATTGACCCATCAAAAGAAGGGATAGATAGTTTTAGTATTCAAGTGGTTGATATTACAAAATTTCCATTTATACAGGTTGCTTCAGCTAAATTAGATGTAGATTATCTTGTTATGCCTGAATATATTGAAACATTAGGGCTTTATTATAATGAAGCTTTTTTAGTTATCGAAAATAATGAAGGTGCAGGACAAAGTGTAGCCGATATTTTATACCTCAACTACGAATATCCAAATATGTATCGGGATAGAGATGACGGAGACAAAAAATATAAAAAATATTACGGATTTAGAACTACTGTAAAATCAAGACCTCTTATTATCAATATGTTGAAGATTTTTATAGAAGAGGGGAAATTAATAGTTCAAGACAGAGATACTATCAACGAATTTTTTAACTTCATTAAAAGCGATAATGTGAAGAAAAAATATGAAGCTGAAGAGGGCTATCACGATGATATGATAATGAGTTTAGCTATTATTTTTGCCCCATTTATGCACATAAAAGCGTTTGATGATTTTGATTTATTTTTAGATGTATTAAGAAAGAATATAGATTTAGATACTGAAGAAGATGAAGATGGTGTAAAAACAGCAGATTATTATTCATTATTAGACACAGATGGTGGGTTTGATGATGGCAGTGATGATTATACGAAAGACCGTATGCTTCAAAATATGAGTTCATATGACCCTGATGTAGCTTTTGATGCTATGCGAAAAATTAATAGTGGTGCTTTTGATTAATTTTGAATTAATATCAATAATGCTATAATATAAAATGAGTAAGAAATTATCAAAAACCGAAATACTAAATAAGTGTCATGAAAAGCACAATAATAAATACACATATATTGAAGATAGTATAGTGGACACCCGCACCCCAATGATTATAATATGTCCTATACACGGGGAGTTTCCTCAGACTCCAAACCATCATATGAGAGGAGCAGGTTGTAGCAAATGCAACAAATCCTCTAAGTACACCACTGAAACCGTAATCGAACAATTTAAAAAAGTACACGGTGAAAAATACTCATACGATAAAGTAAATTTTATTAATATGAAAACACCTGTCGAAGTAACTTGTAAAATACACGGTAGTTTTTTTCCGACACCCAAAAACCATAAAAATGGGTCTGGGTGTCCAAAATGTGCCAACCTTATAAGAAACAATCATTCAAAAAAAGACCACAATCAAGCAGTAGAAGATTTTAATAAAAAACATCAGTACAAATACCAATATGTGAGTGAATATAAACATAGCAAAGAAAAAATTGAGATATTGTGTCCAACTCACGGAAAGTTTTTAATGGAACCAAACGCTCATCTAAATGGTCAAGGATGTTCAAAATGTTCCAATAAACAATCTAATGCAGAGAAAGAGATTATATCCTTTCTATCCGATATAGGGGTAGAGAATATTATAGAAAGAGATATGCACTTGGGTTTTGAGTTGGACATATACATACCTGAATATAATTTAGCCATCGAATACGATGGATTGACCTTTCATTCAAAAGGGTCAACATTTCCGAACAATTTAAATCATTTCAACCCCAATAAACATAAACATAAAACTGATGTCTGTGAAGAAAACGGAATACAACTTTTACACATTTTTGAAAATGAGTGGATTCTTAATAAAGAAAAGTGGAAGAGTGTAATAAAAAATAGACTAAATAAGACTGATAACAGAATATATGCAAGAGATACAGAAATTAAAGAGATTAGTTCTAAAGATGCTTTTTATTTTTGTGAAGATAATCACCTGCAAGGCGGAAGTCACTCTTCGATAAATTACGGGCTGTTCTATAATAATAAGTTGGTTTCAGTGATGACTTTTTCTAAAAATAGATTTAACAAAAAAGCAGATTATGAGTTGGTTAGGTTTTGCACAAAATTGAACACAGTTGTTATAGGTGGTGCCTCCAAGCTATTAAATAGATTTAAAAAACATATTGGACGAAGTTTAATTTCATATGCTAATCGAAGATGGTCAGATGGAAATTTATATCAGACTCTTGGGTTTTTCTTTAGTCATAATTCTGATAAAAATTTCTTTTTCTTTAAACACAATTCATATATCTTGTATAGCAGACAAAAGTTTCAAAAGCATAAATTAAAAGATATTAAGGATTTTGATTTCGATGAAAACAAAACAGCACTTCAAAATATGTTCGATAATGGGTATAGACAAATTTTTGATAGTGGCAATAAAGTATTTTATTGGTATTAATAGCTCTACTAAATATTTTAAAGTTTGTTTAAGTTTTTAATGTTATAATTCTTAATTATAAAAATATTAAAAGGAAAGCATATGAGAGATAAGTTTATTGAAGATTTCTTCGACACTTGGGGTATAAAAATATTCGAAGACCAAGATGGATTGCCTGCAAAAAGATACAAATCATTAGATGAAATCATAGATGAAACTTTAGATAAAACAAAATGGAGAAAAAATATGCCGTCTATAAATGTTTCAAAAATTGGCGAAAAAAATATGTTTATTGAGGTTCAAGCAACAGGTTTTACAAAAGATGAAATTAGTGTTGAGTTAAAAGCTGAGGATAATTCTTATATCACATATATTGTCGGAACCCCCGAACAGCCACAAAATGATATGAATGAAGTATACGCCATAAAACAGTTTGAAAAAAAACCATTTGAAACAAAGGTGTTAATCCCAAAAGAAGCATATGATGGGGAAGTAGATGTAACACTTGAAAATGGAATCTTGACTATTTCGTTTATACTTGCTGAACCTATAAATAAAACCAAAAAGGTATTTTAATGTCCGAAACAACCAAAAAAACAGAGTCTTCAATACAATCTGAAGAGAGTATTGAGGCGACTGAAAAAACAGAAACTAAACCAAAGCGTAGAGGGAGACCTAAAAAGGTCAAAGAAGAGGTCAAAGAAGAGGTCAAAGAAGAGGTAAAAGAACCCAAAAAACCTGTTAGAACTAAGGAAGTTGTTAAGAAAAATAAAGAAATTTTAGAAGAAAATCAAAGAGCTTCAAAACACAACATCACAGAAAATCCTGAAACAGTAGGAATACCAATCGATGAGGTTCCTATTAGACTTCTTCCCGGATTTCATAAAGGCTCCAAACTAGACCCGAATGACCCGTTTGCCGTTAGAAGAGCGAGAGAACAGCTTCGAAAAATTAGAGAAATCTTAGGCACCATCTAAACATAAGACATATACTTTTTATAAATACCCTCAAAAGGAGAAGAGGGTATGAAAAAATTCTTATATTTGATATTAATCTTCACTAAACTGACGGCATATAACTCCCAAATTATTCAAAAAAAATTCCGAACATCTCATATATCAAAGATAAGTATAGATGATAAAAATATCGGTATATTAAGTGAAAACATACCTTTAAAAATAACATATGGTATTAAAATTAATCGGAAAGTAATAAAAGAGGCTGAGATTAGTAATATAAGAGTGTTATTAAAATATAAATTCTAAGTCTCCCTATTAAATCCATTATTTTACTTTAACTTTTGTTTTTGTCACAGGCTTATGGGTATCATCAGTGATAGTTTTTTGTGTTATTTTTACCTTTATAAGGGCACATCATGAAATTAAAAATAATCCTGTTGTATAAACTAATAGAATAATAGCAGATAGTGTTTTGATTTTTTCATAGATATTTCCTTTTTGATATTTATATAAATAAAGAAAAACAAAAGGAATAGAAATGGCTACTCAATCTCAAACTAACGCTGTTACAAAACTACACGGATTTAGCTTAGGAGATGAAATTCAAGCTGAATATCCATTTTATGAAAATGGCGTAATTGTATCGGGCAAAACTTCTTATCAAATTGACCACAGAGACCCTTATGAGTTAATGTTTGCGAAGAAAAACGGAGGTACTGCAAGTGCTTCATTAATCGCAACATTAACAATGGGAACATCTGACTCAGGACAACAAAGAGGATATAAATCGGGAACATCCCAAGCTTCAGGATATGGTGACTTAGCTCCAAAAATGATAGGTAAATATGAAATCTTTACACTATCTTCTCAACTTGCACAAGTCGGAGCCTTTTTGAGAGTATCGTTTAATGTCGATGGAGTAAATAGTAAAGTTGATGGAGATTTAGTAATCACTATTAATGGAAATGATTATCCACTAACATTTGCACCAACAACAGGAAATACACCTTTTTATCAAACTCAAGACGCAACAGCTATTAGCGATTTTAATAGTGTACCTGATGGCTCAACACAAGATGTGACTATTACCCTGACAATATAAATAAAGTAAAGGATATATAATGGTGACAAAAGAACAAGCACAAGCTGTATTGGATTTACAAACAACTGACAATAAAACAGATATCATTGCAGAATACCCTGCAAAAGACAAAGACGGTAACACGATTGGAACCACTTATGATATTGCTTCAGGAGGTTCATACAAAGACGGAAGTGGAAAAGTCGTAGGAGACCCATACGAAGCATATTATGCAAAGAAATACATCGATAGCATTCCGACACCCGTTACAATAGCGAGCATTACTATTAGTTATGCTGACCCCACTTTAATTAATGGTAGTAAAGATTCCGAAGTACTAGAAAGCGCAACTATCACATATAGTGATGGTAGTGTATCTAACGACCATAGTATTTTAACATTTACTTCAAGCGATACAACTCAAGCAACTGTTTCGAATGATGCAAGTAGCAAAGGCGTTGTTGAAATTGCAGTGGGAACCGCTACCGATGGTAGTACAGTTGATATTACCGCTTCTGTTGATGGTGTTGTTTCTAACACAGTTACTTTCACTATTACAGTTTCGTAAATAAGGTTTTTAGTGTCCTCTTAGAGGGCACTCTAAAACTTTAAAGGAAATATTATGAAACTCTTTATAACTGTTTTAATTTGTTTAGGCATACTTGCGGGATGTGCAGCTACGAAATTTAGTATGGACACAGAATGTAATTGTAAAGAGCTCAAATCCAAAACTAATTGTGCAGGAAAAGAGATAGATATTACACCTGAAATATAGGACATATAATGGCATTCAACCTCAATAGAAGTAAAAACCCTGACTATATTTTAAAACAAAACCATATAGAAGAAGTAATCAATATATACGGGGTAGAGTGTGATTACATATATACTTCAAAAGAAAATCAAGACAAAATTTTAAGAGATTTCACACACTTTAAAAAGGGTGATTCCAAAAAAGTTATGCTTTTACCCGAAGAAATGGTTAGTTTCGAAGAAGACCTGAACTGGGATTTATTTGGGTTAAATAATATGCGTACAATGCACCTATATATATCTAAAAAAACTATGTATAAGTTGTTTGAAGATTGGAGTTTTGACAAACACGCTAAAGATATTATAAACAGTCTTGTGCTATTTCCAAGTGGTGCTATAATGGAAATAGCTGATATAACCACTACAGGAGAAGGTATAAACAATCTCTTCACATATCAAGATGAAGAAAGTGTTTATAGATTATCTATGCGTAATTATTATGTTAGCCAACAAGATACTGTAGACGAAGAAGCCGAACAAAGTGAAGAAGTTCAAGAAACATTCGAAGATTTAGACTCATATTTTAATAGTCTTGAAGAAACAAAGCGAACCCAAGACGAAGAATCTGTGGGAATCTCAAATAGTGATAGTGTATTTGGGAGTTTGGGATAAATGTTATTATTAAATAACAAAACTCCTATTGTGTATTTACACAACAATAAAAAATATATTAAAACAAAAGAACTCCGAAAAAAATACAGCGTGATGGAATGGACTTATGTTTTTGTCCTGTAGATGCAACCACCCGAAATTTTATGTACAACAAAGACACAAAAGAATTCACAATGGTGGATGTTGATATCTTTAATATTATACCTTTTAATGAAGTGTTTAGAGCATTAGAAATAGAAGTAAATTAAAGGATAATATTTGCTTTTTATGGTATTATACGCTTATGAATATATTTAAACAAATACTACATAAAACATTAAAACCTATTATTGAGGATATTGTCAAAGATGTGATTGATGATGAAATATCCTCTTTAAATCCAAAAGAAAAACTCATAATAAAGACTAAAAATCAGCCTGTAATAAAAGAAATAGTGACATTTATCACTAATGAAAGCGTAAAAATAAATGCGATAGAGCTCAAGTTTAGTGGTAGAGATGAAATTGATAGTTTTGAATTGTATGAGCTTGAGTTTAAAGACAAACCTATACATAATTTTATAAAAGGTGTCAATGAGGAAATACCTACTTTTTTAGAAAATTGTGATATAATTAACTTTACAAGTGTTGATTTTAGGATTTATTTTGATTTTAAACACAAAAGAGGAAAATTTAAATCATTTTCTTTGGCAAACAGTCGTGTAGATGTCGAAGGGATAATGAAAACTATGGATAAACTAAAATCTCATATTATAGAATTTGCCCCTGAATTTTTGGTATAATACCCATTATAAATACAACAATACATTAAAAGGATAACTATGTTTAGAGATGAATTTAAACAAGCTACAGAAAAGCTTACAATCGAAACTGAAATTAGCTCTGAAAGAGAGCAGGAGATTTTAGCGGAGCTTAATGAAGCTGAAACAAAACTTGAAAAAATCAAGAAAGACCTAAGAGACAATAACATAAAAATAAAGAACATCATTCCGACTAACTTTGGAGTGGAAGTGATACTATTCAACAAAGATGACGCAATTAGTGCGAGTAAAATCATAAAAACAAATAAAGTCAAAAACAACTCAGTTTTTGTAGCCATTTAAAGGAATATATGATGACACTTTCAGACATTTTAAAAGAAAGCGAACTTTCAAAAGCTATCAAGCAAAGCGACAGTGAAAAAGAGCGCGAAGATAAAGAAAGAAAAGACGGTGATAAGCTAAAAATCCAAAAGGACAAAAAGGCTTCTGAAATAGAAAAACAAGATACAGAACCTAATGAGCCGAAAAAGAATACCCCCGCAAAAGAGCTTGATAACCCCGGAATTGAAAACGATGGCGATATGGAGGGTGGAGATGGTGAGGATAATTCCCAAGATGAAAAATCCACCGAAGTAAAAATTAAAAAGAAAGTGAAAGTGACACCTGCTTCAAAATAACACCTCTTCAAGAGATTTTACTTTTTAAAAGTAAAATCTTTAAAAGTCCTCAAAAAGTCCTCAAAAAAATACTCAAAAATACACAAAAATCCTTGACTTCTATTAAAGATTATTGTATAATAGGGTATAAAAAGAGATAAAGGATTGAAAATGAAAAAGTTAAGTTTCTTATGAAGCAGTACGGTGAGTATTCTTACTCTCCTGTGAGTGTGGAGGCTGTTTACAACGGGCAAGATGTTGATTTTGATGCTCAAGCAAATACCATCCTCTCAAGCTCTGATTGGAGACCTTGCCCAACTCCACTTTATGATGTTCAGGAAATTGAAATTCCTGAGTGGATGACCCCCGAAGAGTATTTGGCTAATACTCATAATTGGAAGTGGTACCTAAAAATTGGCGGAAGCGAAGACCTCGGAAGAGAAGCATTTTTCAAAATTACCGCTATTCAAGATGGTGCACTAAGATTAGGAATGGTAAAACTTCTCAAACAAAAGTCCTTTAAAAATCCATTTAGAAAATCATTGAGAGCACAACTTGACAAGTGGCTAATAGGAGAAAACAACTACGACACTCCTTTTAGTTATAAACAATATCCTTATGTGGTTAATAGTTATATCAAACTCGAAGCAAAAAGAATCGGGGTTATCGCCTAACCCCGCCCCTCAAACTCATTCAAAACCACTATATTTATCTGTATTTACCTACATTTAAGTTTATTTTCTATATAATATTTAAATTTAGAATAGGATAAAATATGGAACCTCAAAAAAAATACTATGCGATAGATGGAAGCTCATATGATGATATCAATGAAATGTATCTCCGAAATAAAGATATTATGCCAAAAGGGGTGTACTTATATGGAAAACGCATTAAGGGGCTCTCTAAAATTGGGTATGAGGACGCTTTAAAACTGAAGATAGCAATGAGCAAAGAGCTTGTTGGTGAACTTCTTAAAGCTCCACTGATGGAAAGTGATACAGCACGAATAACAGCATCTTTAAAGAGTCAATCTTTTAATGAAGAGTTGCTTCAGGAAATGTACGAAAATGATGAGTTATGATATTTTTAAATATAGAATTTTCTTTGATTACAAAAAATGAATAATTTACCCATAGAAGCTAAAATTAAAATTGCTAAAGATATAAAAAAATTAAACAAAGACTTTAGTTATTTAAAACTAACAAAAGAGTTGTATTTAGAAAACGGTTTAATCCGAGTATTTATCTTTATAGTACTATTTCCTTTCATTTATATTTGGGTAGAGCATTCCAATTATGTTGTAAAGAAATTTAAAAAAGAAAACTCAGAATTTTTTATATAAGGGGTTATGGTGCAAACTAAAAAATGGTCAATAATCGAGATAACATTCGGGCTTATATTTGGGCTGTTGTTGTCTATATTTGTCGTACAACCTATAGTATTTGCTATGTATGATGTAGATTTCGGTGTAGCAGGAAACACGCAAATAGCGGTAATTTTCACAGCTGTTTCTTTTGTGAGAAGTTATTTTGTAAGAAGATTTTTCAATTGGATTCATATTAAATATCCCCAAACAAGGAAAGTAAAATGAACAGGATAAGTTATAAGAAAAATTTATGGCTACTATTTTTTAAAGAGAGAGGGGTATTTTTTATCTTCTCTACTATTGTATTGGTAGTGTATTCTTTTTTTGACTTTGATATTGGTATTTTTTTAATAGGGCTGTTAATTTTATCTTTAGTAATTGTTCTACACAGAACAGATTCTGAAGGGCTTACGGCTAATATGGCTAGGTTTTATTTTATATTGGGGTTTTTTGGAGTATCTATTATAAACTATACAGTGTTTACCCCTGTAAATAAAGAGCCCATAACAATTAAAAATCTACCCTTCACATATAAAAAACAGGATAATATTTTAAAATTTTATGTTTTTGACCCAAAAACAAAAGAGGTTTTATATGTTGTATCTGACGATGATATTTCGGTTATAAAAAAAGATACTGTAGATATTAAAATAGAATACTATAATACAAAATTATCACAATCACCAACCAAAAAAATATCTATAATAAAATAAAGGACTATAATGATTAAAAATAGAGCAGAGTCTTTGATAAATAATTTTACTTCATTTAATATTTTTGGGTTTATTAAGTATGATATTTTTGATGAGTGGGGGACTGATAAAAAGTATATAATCGATGAATTAAAATTAGCACAAAATACAACTTATAGCGACTTTATGCTTGAGATGTTGGATGAAATTGAATCTTATTTTTGGATTATTGTTATCCCTTTGGGTTCATTTTTATTTTTTATGGAAAAATGGCATATCAAAAAATATCTTGACAAAAACCAAGAATATTTGATATAATAGTCTAAATTATAATAGGAGAAATAATGAAAAAATTAACACAGCCTGAAATTGTAGAAGCGTATAATAACGGTAAAATTTTGCACAATACATCAAGAGGCAAAAAAGATGTTTATGTATTCAAGTTTTTAGGTAAAATGAGAGCGAATAAAAACATCAGAAGAGACCACAAGTATCAGTTCGATGATTGTTGTTGGGAGATTGTTGATAAACCTTTTATGTATAAGGTAATCCAAACAATCTACCACACAAAAACATTAAAAGATTGTGAAAACAGTATCAAAGCAGGAGTTAAATAATGAAGGCACCGAGTTTTACGAAAAAACAACTAAAAAGCGCAAAATGGATTATTGTTAATATAGGAATATTTGTGATTTTTTTAATCAGCGAAGTATATAACATCAACGGTTTGAATAATATCGCAATATTTTTCTATTGGACTATTTCACTTATCGGAACATTATTTATTTTCTTTGGTGATTACCTAAGTAAAAAAATTATCGAAGAAGATGAAGATTTTGAGTTTGGTGGTGTTCCAAAAACATTAGATAATGTTTTTGACGGTATTGTTTTATTTACACTAGTATATTTTGGTTATAATGTACTTGGTGTCTTTTATTTGTTGCATATGGTTGGTGGGAATATCATAAGACAATCTATAGATAAATATAAATCACAAAAAAACAATTCGAAGAATTGTGCAAGAAAGATTGCCTAAAAGTAGTTTCAGGTTTAAATATGTGGAAGTTTAGTGGTGGTGTCCTTGATATAGGATATAGTCATTGGTTGGAACTAAAAACTTCTAAAGTAAGTTGTATTAAGCTGTATGAAAGCTTTTATTTTGTATAATGTCTGTTATAAACAAAACAAAGGAACTTTTTATGAGTAAATCAAAGACTAAAGAAAAAGAAATCACTGTCGCACAAGCTCTAAATGAACTTAAACTTCTTGACAAAAAAATCAACAAAAAAATCAGACAAAATGTTTTTGTTGGTGTGCAAGTAGCAGGTAAACCACGAAGAAATTTTGACCCCGATGAGGCTAAATCTTCTTTACAGTCTGTTGAAGACCTCATTGCTCAAAGAGAAAAAATTAAAGGTGCCATAAACGCTTCTAATATGAAAACAAAAGTGGTGATTGGCGGAAAGAAGTATACAGTTGCGGAAGCCATTATAACCAAAGACACAATGGATTATAAAGACCAACTTCTGCAAAAATTGTCGCACGACTTTGCTAGTGCTAATAATGAAGTTGAAATGTTGAAAAATGAGATTCAAGAAGCTCTTGATGACCAACTCAAGGGAATTGAGGACAAGAATAAAATCAAAGATTTCACAGAAACATACCTAAAACTCAGAACTCCTGAACTTCTTGATAAAATCAATTTAGGTGAATACATCAATAACCTTGAAAACGAGATTATGGAGTTTCAAAACGAAGTCGATTATGTACTAAGTACATCAAACGCTACGACTACTATCAAGCTATAAGCTTCTAAGAGTACTATATGTACTCATAGAGGTGTGACGAAACATAAGACATCGACAGCCCTCATAAGCTATATTATGAACTTATCTATGGACTTGAATCCATTCTACAGCAAATAGGAATAATAGGCGATGTGCCAACCTTTAAAGCTTAAAGATGAAAGTTCAAAGTTCAAAGCTTAAAGTTTAAAATTTTAAAGGTCAAGACTTAAAGTTTAAAGATAGATAAAATCAGGGGGAAACGGTTTTATACTTGTCGGTGAGTTTACTGTACCGCTCTGCTGTCACATCTCTATGAGTACATATAGTACCGATAAAATCAAAGGAAAAAACTAATGGAAGAAATTCTAAACAACAGTAGAACACAAGGAAAGCTATCATCGCTTAAAAAATACATCAAGTATAGTATTTACGGTATATTGAGTGTAATAGCGGTGCTGATAGTGTCATCGATGTTTCGTACCGTAGAACTAGGGTATACAGATGTTTATCAAAACAAAGCTACAGGTACAACAACAGTATATCACGGTCCTGATTGGTATTTTAGTCCAATTCTGATTGGTACAGAAAGAACTTATAAGGATGATACTACTGTAGCGTTTACAAATGACGGTGGCGATAAAGGGAAATTTACATCGGTCAATACACCTATCGATATTAGATTTGCAGATACATACGAAGCAAAACTTCCACTAACAGCAAGATTTGTGCTTCCTACCGATGACGAGCATATTTTGATGGTTGATAAATCATTTCGCTCATATAGAAACTTGGTAAATTCACTTTACCAAAAAACAATGATTGATGTTGCGACCAACACTGCTCAACAATTTACAGCTGAAGAAGTAACTCAAGGTGGTTTAAACGGTCTTAAATCTGCAATCGAAGACCAAGTTAATAATGGCGTTTATGTAACTGAGCGTAAGAGAGTAGTGGTTGAACAAGCTACAAAAGGGCGACTTGATATTGGTGTTGACAAAACTACAGGAAAACCTGTAGAGCAAGCTGTAACGGTATGGAAAGCTGTGCCAAAGCGTGATAAGGACGGCAAAATCATCAGAACATCAAATCCTTTCGAAAAATATGGCATTAAGGTACTTCAGGTAAATCTTGCTGACCCTATTCCTGAGCCACTTCTTGAAAAGCTTCTTGTGGCTAAAAAGTCAGCAGTTGCTAAAAAAATCTTGAGTGTACAAGAGCAAGATAACGCAAAAGAAGACATCAAGACCGCTAAACTAAAAGGTCAAGCTATGCGTGAAAAGGCAGAACAAGAAAGACTTATCAAAGCGGATGCTGAAATCATTGAGCGTAAAAAAGAGGTCAAAGTAGCAAAACTAAAAGCTGAAAAGGAGATTGTAGACCGACAAAAATTGGCTAAACTTGCGGTTATTGATAAAAAGAAAGAGCTTCAGATTGCCAAAGACAACCAAGCTATTCAAAAGGCAAATGAAATTGCGACTAAATATCAAGCTGAAGCCAAACTACATATCGGACTTGCTGAAGCGCAAATCAAAAAAGCTAAATATGAAGCTGTTCGTAAAGATATTTTGGAGCTTGAGGTTAAGAAAATCACGAACTTAGCTAAATATGAGGCTATGAAAAACGGAAAAGGTCTTGTTCAAATGCCTGATAAAGTCATCATCAACAATGGTGTAGATTCCAAAGGAAAAACAACCCTTGAAGATTTAGCAAACCTTAAATTAATGAATGACCTGTAAAGGTTAGTTTGGGGTGCTTCGGCACCCATTTCTAACTTTTATAAGTAATCAAAAACAGAGTGATTATGCTTGAACAGATTATACAAATTACAAAATTTTTATTAACTCCTTTTAAACCACTGATAGCCAAATATGACTGTTTTCTTAAAAAAATAGGTATTCACAACCCATTTAATCCTTTTGACAACAAGTGTAACCACGAAACTGAAGAGCTAAAAGAAAATTTCACTATCGAATATGTTGTAGAACAGGCAAGAAATACCTACGAAGATGCTCTGAAATTCATAGAAGAACACAAAGAACAAATAGAGAAGTTGTACCCAAATGCAGTGTTTGAGATGACTATGAACATCAAAACAAGAAATCAAGATAAACTCACAGAAGAAGAAAAAACACAGCTCACTAAAGACATAGAATACTTTCTAACTAAACCTAAGAGATATGTCAGTGATAGTGCTATACTGTTAAATTATATATTCGGAGAGTACGGCTCAAAAAATACTCCGCTTGAATTAAGAGAAAGAATAGAAAAATTTTTACTGGAAAAGAAAACGAGCTATAGTTTTATGTATTTTATGATGCAGTATGATAAAAAATTGGAAGAAAAATATAATATATTAAAAGAGATATACACTAATATAGACAATCCCGCTGAAAAAGAAAAAATAAATATATATTTTGATGAGATGAAGAAGTACAATAAAATCAAAATGGATAATATAATAGTAGACAGATTAAAAAAGGTTTAGGTTTTCTTTCTTTTTGATGTACTAAAGTATAGGTTTTAAGACTTGCTTCAAATTACCACTATATAATACAATCAAAATACTTAACTAAAGAGGCTATATGAAAACAGTAATTAAAAGAGATGGTTCAAAAAAACCGTTTGATAATAGTAAAATTAAAAAACAACTTGAATTCGCATACACAGGATTAAAAGAAAATCAACTTGAGTTGGAAGCAAAGCTAACGCTGAATTTTAAAAACAATATGAAAACCTCTGATATTCAAGATTTATTAGTTTCTACAGCTACATCAATGATAGACCAAGACCATCCTGAGATGTCTATTGTCGCAGGTAGATTATCAATGTACCAACTCCATAGACAAGTATATAAAAATACAAAATTTGAATATGACCAATTTGATGAGTATATTAAATATGCGGTCAGAACAAATCATTACAGAAAAGATATTATGAAGCCTTTTTCAGAAGAGGATATAAAGACAATCAAAAAGGCTATTAACCCGAAGTACGACTTTGATATGAATATTGCTCAGGTGTTAAGTCTTCGCTCAAAGTATATTCTAAAAAATTCAAGAGGAGTTATTGAATACCCTCAATTTTCTGATATGGCTTCGTCTATGATTTTAGGTGGCATTGAAGATGAAAGTGAAAGAGTTAAAAAGACAAAAGAATATTTCACTATGCTACAGAGAATGTATATCTCATTAGCAACACCATTTAAATCAAATCTCAGAAGAGAAGGTGGTAATGTAGGTAGCTGTTTTATTGTTCCTACCTTAGACAATATTGAGAGTATTACAAAAACTTGGCAGGATATGGCTAAAATCTCCAAAGAGGGTGGCGGAATTGGAGTTTATTTAGGTGGTTTAAGACCTGAAGGTTCGTACTCAGACAATATCCCAAATGCCAACAATATCATCAGATGGGCTAAAATAATCAATGATATTGCAGTAGCGGTAAACCAAAGAGGAATCCGAAAAGGTGCTATTACTCCTGCTTTGGATTGGTGGCACGGTGATATTCATAGCTTTATTGAAATGAAATCCGAAACACAAGGTGACTTGAGAAATAAGTGTTTTGACTTGTTCCCACAAGTAGTAGTGGATGATTATTTTGTGGATGCTGTTTTAAAAAACAAAGATGTATATCTCTTTGATAGTTATGAAGTGAAAACAAAAACAGGGATTGATATTGTTTCTTTGATTGATGAAGAGCTGTATAAAGCACAAGAAACCATCTATGATTTATGCGAAAAAGGCACACTAACAAACTGCAAAAAGGAAAATGCAAAAGCACTTTGGAAAGAGTTTCTGAGAATTTGGGTTGAAACAGGCGACTTTTATATTACACATAAAGACAATCTAAATCTATGTAACTACCTGAAAGGTGAAGATTTAATCGCTAATAGTGCCAACCTTTGTGTATCAGGTGATACCAAAATTCTTACCAAACAAGGTTATGTGGACATTGAATCTGTATCGGGTCAAACTATTGAAGTATGGAACGGTACCGAATGGTCTATGAGTGAGCTTTTCAAAACAAGTGATGATGATGAATTAGTCACAGTTTCTTTATCAAATAATCAAACGATAAATGCCACATTAGCGCACCGTTGGTTAGTCGTACAGGATGACAGCAGAAAAGCTCCAATTATTAAGAGAACTGAAGAATTGAGTGTAGGTGACAGACTTGCCAAATTCGATTTGCCTGTTTTAAGTGGGGACAAGGTGCTACCTTTGGCTTATGAGAATGGGTTTTTTTCAGGGGATGGGTCTCAAGATAACAATGGAATACAAAGAATTTATTTGTATCACGAGAAAAGAGCTTTAGTGAATAACTTTAGTGGTTATACTTCATTTAATGAAGATGAAGCCCAAAATAGAACTACCATTAGTTACACAAGATTATTAAAAGATAGATTTTTTATTCCTACTTCTGATTACACTTTAGAAAGTCGGTTAAAATGGTTAGCAGGTATTATGGATAGTGATGGTACTCTAACAAACGATAAAGGCAGTGAAAGCATCCAATTTGCATCTGTTAATGAAATTTTCATTAATAATTTAATGTTATTCTTACAAGAAATGGGTATTAATTCTAAAGTACAAAAAGTACATAATGGAGGCGAAAGAAAATTGCCTCTAAATAACGGGTCTTCTGATAAAAAAGAATACACGGTTAAACCTCTATATAGATTATTAATTGCAGGTTCTGAGTGCATCAAACTATTAGATTTAGGATATAAAGCTTATAGAGTTATGCCTACTATGAGAGAATATAATAGAAGTGCAATTAGATTTGTTACCGTTAAAAATATAGATAGAACAGGGTTGAGAGGAGCAACTTATTGTGGTAATGAACCAAAAAACCATACATTAATGTTTAATGGTGTTATGACTATGAATTGTACGGAGTCGTTTAGTGTTACTAAAGCACCTACCGAGTGGGTTCAAAGCTACAAAAATGGAGTTATGAGTACAGAAAGTGATGGGCTATACCACAGTTGTAATCTTTTGAGTATCAATTTGGGATTAATTGTAAACGACCCTGAAGATAAACTATTGAAGAGAGTTTGCTACAACGCTGTTGATATGATGGATGCAAGTATTGAAACAGGAACAATGCCCGTAAAAGAAGCTGAAAATTCATCAAAACTTCTTAGAAATGTTGGTATTGGAGTGTTGGGCACAGGTGATTGGATGGCTTATAATAAATTATCTTATGAGAAGCCTGAAGACTTAGACGAGCTTGAAAAGGTTTACGAAAAAATCGCTTGGTATTGTTATGAGAGAAGTGTTCAACTTGCAGAGAAAAAAGGTGCTTATCCTTTATTTGATAAAGCCGATTATTCTAAAATGTTCGGAAAAAATACCAAACAACTTGATAAAGAGAGCCTAAATGGTTTCAAGTGGTCTGAAATGTCTAAAAAAATTCAAGAAAAAGGGATTAGAAATTTCCTATTATTGGCTACTGCACCAAACTGTCAAAGTGGTCATAATAAAATGAAAACAACAGACGGCAATAAATCTATTTATGATATTCTTGAAGAACAAAATATAGACTACAGAAAAATAGAAGAGTTGAATGTTCCGCAATGGATAGGTATAGACGCAATAAAAGTACCTACATTAAACGGAGAAAGTGAAGTAAACCGCATTTGGTATAACGGAAAACAACCTGTTATAGAAATTGAATTTGAAGATGGAAATACTTATGAATTCACCTACAATCACAAATTACTTGTCTATAGAAATGGCGAAGAGATTTGGATTCGTTGTGATGAATTGAAAGAGGGTGATGATATTATAAATATCAATGAGAAGCAATAGCTCTCATTAAATATATAGGGAGATTTAGCTATGAGATTTAATCCATATGATATTAATCAGCAAATGGAGAGATATAATCTTTCTGAAGATGAAGCTATTGAAAAAGTTAATGAACTAAAATTAAAAACAGGACATAGTTTAGAAAGTTATATTTACAGATTAGGTGAAGTAGAGGGGAGAAAACAATTTAACCTTAAACAATCTAAAAGAAAGTTTAATCCATATGATATTAATCAGCAAATGGAGAGATATAATCTTTCTGAAGATGAAGCTATTGAAAAAGTTAATGAACTAAAAGGAAAAATTTCAAGTGATTTGAAATCTTTCGTCTCAAGGTATGGTGAAGAAATAGGAACTAAAAAATATCTTGAAAAGGCTAAAAAAGTTTCATTAGCTAATACATTAGATGGTTATATCGATAGATATGGTGTCGAAAAAGGTACCGAGAAGTATTATAAAAATAACTTCGAACAATCCAATAAGATGATAATTAGTCATTTTAGAAAAAAATATGATATTGATATATCAGATGAAGAGATTTTATTGAGACATTATAATGGGAAATACACACCTTTAAATAAATTAAAAGGGAGTGCATCAAAAGAGTCTCTTGAGCTTCTATTGCCTATATGGGGGTTTTGTTTGGGGATGGGGTTGAATGTCGCTTTTGGGTATAAAGATATGGAAGAGTTTTATGTTGAAGCAGACCGAAAATATTATTATGATTTTGTAATATTGGACAAAAAAATTATAATAGAATATGACGGGTATATGTATCATTATAATGAGGATGAAATAGGAGTAAACCATTTTCTAATTGATAAACAATCAATTATCGATAATGATGAAGCGAAAGAGAAAGTTGCCTTAGAAAAAGGCTACAAATTAATCAGAATAAACAAAAATTCAGATTTAAAAAATATAATCAATAAATTAAAGGAATTATTATGAAAATTAAGAAAATAACAAAAAAAGACCCCATTCCCACCTATGATTTTGAAGTCGAGGTAGACCACCATTACTTCTTAGATAATGGGTGTGCAAGTCACAACACATCAAGCGGTATTCTGATGGGGGCTACTGCTTCTTGGCAACCCCCACACTCCAAACTAAATTACCAAACTTTAGCTGATATTAGTGTACCGATTTTGCCACGCTATATTAAGACAAGATATTGGTACTATAAAGGGAAATTCCAATACGGTGCTCATAGTATGATAAATGTTACACGAAGAATACAGAAATGGACAGATACAGGTGTTTCAATGGAAGTTAATATTAATCCTGAATTAACGACTATAAAATTGATTTCAGACGCTATTTTAGATGGATTTAAGAAAAAAGAACTGAAAGCCGTTTACTACAGTTTAACGATTGATGGTAAAAAAGAGACAAACTGTACTGATTGTAGCAATTGAGTAGATTGTGCTAAGATATAAATAATCCAAAAGGGTTATTTATGTTGTGTGATATTTGTAATAAAGAGTTCGATAGAAAAACAAAAAAGAAGACTATATATAATTATTGCAGTATAAAATGTATGAAGTCTAAACAAGGTTTTATATTAGAATACGGTGATGAAAAAGGACTTAAAGAGTTCACCAAGTACAGAGAGTCTAAAAAACAAACTCTTGAAAAGTTCATCAAGAAATATGGTGAAGAGTTAGGCACACAAAAGTGGAGTGATTATCAAAACACTATGGGCTTTACTCTTGAAAAATGTATTACTAAATATGGTCAAAAGTTAGGCACACAAAAGTGGAATGATTATTGTAATAAGATAAAATATAAAAACTCAAAACAAAGATACTTAGATGAGTTCGGTCAAGAGTTAGGCACACAAAAGTGGAATGATTATTGCAATAATCGTAAAAGAGATGTCGAGTCTTATAAAGAAAAGTGTGAAATCTCAGAGAAAGCCTATATCAAAAGATATGGTGAAGAGTTAGGTACTCAAAAGTGGCAAGAAACATCTTTAAAAAAGTCAAAAGGAATAGCAAGAAATCATTATCAAAAATCACAAGAGGGTACAATTTATATCTTGTATGTTATAGAAAATAAAATCGGGATTAAAGTTGGCATCACAAAAGATTTAGATAAAAGATTAAAGCAAATTTCTCAAGATGTTGGTAATGTTGTTGTTCTTTTTGAGGCTAACGGCAAGTATGAAGTAATTAGGAGATTAGAAAATGAAGCTCATAATGAGTTTAATGATTATAACTTAACATTTAATGAAAAATTTAATGGCTTTACTGAATGGTTCTCAGCGGAAATTAAAGATGATTTAATACAATACATAAAGGAAAAAATAAATGATTACTAACAAACAAAAAATAAAAGAAAAAGCACTATTCAACCCAAATGCAAGTGATGAAGAGGTTAGAGTTTTAGGAGGAGACACAACAAACCTCTTGAACCTCAGCAATATCAAGTATCAGTGGGCTCACGATATTTTTGATGTTATTTATGGTAACAACTGGCTTCCTCACAAAACCCCAATGGGAGATGATAAAGCACAGTGGAAAAAATTAACCCCCGATGAGCAACAAGCTTTTGAGGATATTATTAGTTTCTTAGTGTTTTTGGACAGTATTCAAACAAACAATTTACCGAATATTTCTGAATATATCACGGCTCCTGATATTGTTTATGTATTAGCGAGACAGACTTATGACGAAGCTATTCATAGTAAATCTTATGGGTGGATTCTATCTTCTCTTTTTGATAAAAACAAAGCTGATGAAATTGTATATAGATGGAGAGAAAACCCACTACTTTTGAAGCGTAATGCCTTGATAGCGGAAATTTACCAAGAACACAAAGATAACCCGACTAATTTGTCTCTATTAAAGACCATAGTTGCAAACTATCTATTAGAGGGTCTTTATTTTTATAATGGTTTTCAATTTTTCCACAATTTGCAAAGTCGTGGTTTAATGGCAGGAACTGATACCCAAATTAGATACATCCAAAGAGATGAAATTCAGCACTGTAATATTTTTAAGAACATTATTAATGAAATACGAGCAGAAAACCCTGAATTTATTGGTGAAAACGAAGAGATGATATACGAAATGTTTATACAAGCTGTAGAAATTGAAATTGAATTTAGTCAAGACATCATAGGCGATAAAATTCTCGGTATGAACAAACAAAGTATTGAAGACTATGCGCACTATTTAGGTAATATGAGATTAAAACACATAGGATTGGAAGAGATTTTTCCTAAAAAGAAGAATCCTTACAATCACTTGGAGTTGATTGCGGGTATAGATGATGAAGCTTCAAATCGTAGTAACAACTTTGAGGTAACATCAATCAATTATAAAAATATGAGTGTTATTGACGGTTGGGATGATATCTAATGCAGATTTTGGAGGGAGTAACGATACAAAATAGACCATATGGGGAGATGAGTCTTATTGATGGAGCCAATTTAAATAACTGCACTTCTCAAGGAGGTACGGTTATTTGGGATTCTTCTACAGCTATTCATATATCGGGCGATACACTGATAAATATTGATGATACTGTTTTTACAGCAAATGATTTAAAACGATTGATAAATCTTGCAGAAAAACTTGAAAAAGTTTATCCTGAATTATTTATTTAAAATTTCAGACTTCTATTAAAGATTATATAAAGGATTATTTGGTTATACTTATTGTATAAATAAGGTAAAACAAAAGGAACCAAAATGACTTTAGGAACGACTTTAGGAACAATTTTAAACGAAACAAAAAAACAATCTACTTCTCAAATCATTAGAGAAAAACTTAAAAAAGAACTCGGTCTTAGTAACAGAGATGTGTCAGTGAAGACCTCAAGAGGTGGGTATGAAAGTGCGGTAAGAGTTAAGGTAAAATCCTCAAAAGCACTAAAGGTTCTTGGAAAAATCGAACACATTGCCGATGACTTAGAAAAAGTTGATTATGACGAAAGAACAGGTGAAATTTTAGCAGGTGGAAATACATTTGTTTTTGTGGATATCGACTATGACCTTGAAAAGAAACTCAGAGAAAAAATTCAAGATGAATTTGAAAGTGTAAGAGATGAGTTTGAGAGTGGCAAGAATGTCAAGCTGTTTAAAACTTTTGAGGTAAACCATACATCGACCACTCCATATGTAGCCGTCAAAAAGACTATGCAACCATTGAGAGGTGGCTTGGACAATGTGGGTTCAGCTATTTTGGGTCTTATTTCTATAGCTAAAGATGACAGCCTTTATGGTGTTATCGTAAAGTAATAAGTATATAATATATAAATAAAGTAAAAGTTTTACAAAACAAAAGGAAACTTATGTTCAAAAAAATGTTTATAGAATCGACAATAGTAGAAGTAAGTGGTATAAGTGACAAGTATACTAAAGATATGAAAACATTTATAGATATATATAAAAAGTTGCATAAAATCAATAAAAACGGATTAGTACTAACTCAGCATACTCAAGGATTTAATGATATTGAGGATACTGAATTAAGAAAGGTTATAATTGAGTTAACCAAAAACAATATTAGTGGGATTGTGTCTTTTGCTAAAGATGTTTATATTAATAAAAAATATGATGATATTAATAGCAGAGCCAAATTTTGGGGCGTAAAGTTACCCCAAATTAGAAAAAATACTAAATTACTCAAAAAATATTACGATATATTGAGATAGCATATTATAAATATATTAAAAAAAAGGAAAGTTATGTTCAAAAAAATGTTTATAGAATCGACAATATCTGCAAATACAATCACAGAGAGTAGAAAAGCACCAAAGAAGGCTCTTGCCGAATTAGCTAAAAGACTAAAAGTATCACCTGAAGATATAGAATTGGTACAAGAGCCCAATCTATATGGTGTTGAAGATAAATACTACATATATATTGCGGGTGGAAAATCTAAAGACTACAAAAAAGAAATTACGCGATACTTTGAGGATAATTGGTTTTATGGAAGTACTAATCCATTAAAAGATATTACAGGCAGCTTTTTAAAAAAAGCAGATGCTGAAAAAATCATAGATAATTGCGGTATAAAATTATTAAATATAAAGAAATTTGTTAGTGAAGCTAAAAAATACCTGAAAACACAATGGAAAGAAGATAAAGCATACTATCCTGAATACAAAAATTTTGAAGAGTTTATCGATGGACAATATGGTCTGACTCTTAAAGACATAGATAACCCTCAAAAGTTATATGATAGAGAGGTTCTTTATTTGGGGTATAATTTTGATGATTGGGCTAACAACATAAATTTCGTGTTGGACACAAAAGCTACAAAAGAATGTATCGTGGATTTTTTTATAAAATACTATAGAAATAACCCTAAAAAAGCTTTTGAAAATATTGTTCTTTATGGGTATAATGATATAATTAAAACACCAAATGGAAACTTCCATAGAACAGATTATTAACCTCCCTTTAAGTTAAAGAGAGTATAATACATACAATACATTAAGTATTCAATAAATCAAGGAGCTTGATATGAATATATCTCCCACAACAGGGGTTTACATCGGAAGATTTGCCCCTCTTCACAATGGTCACAAAGGTGTAATCGACATTATGTTGAAAGAATACACTAATGTGATAGTTCTCATAGGTTCTTCGAATAGAAGACGAAACTTAAAAAATCCTTTTAATACAGATGTTATTGAAAGTTGGATTAAAGCGATTGACCCAAAAATCAAAGTGGCTACTATCAAAGATTATCTTTACGAAGAACAAAAGTGGATAAGTCAAGTCGAAATGGTTGTAAACTCACTTGCACAAGGCAAAATAACACTTGTCGGGCACACAAAAGACGCTTCAAGTTTTTATCTAAAAGAGTTTCCGAATTGGTATTACCAAGAAGTCCCGTCTCTTGCAGGCAATATTAGTGGAACCGAAATCCGAAATTTGTACTTTACATTGTGTAGTCTTGACCCTACACCAAAAAGAGTAGAAGAGGTGTTTAAAGATTCACTTCCATCTCAAACTTTGGAGTATATGAAGAAATTCATCACAACCGAAGCCTATAAAGATTTGGTAGAGGAAAGAGAATATCACGAAAAAGAAGCTGAAAAATTTAAAGATTATCCTTACCCCGAAACACTAAAGCTTTGCTGTGCTGATATGGTACTTGTATGTTCAGGAAATGTTTTGCTTATAGAACGAAAATTCGCCCCAGGAAAAGGCGTGTATGCTCTTCCAGGAGGTTTTGTTAATAGAAATGAAACTTTTGAGGAGTGTGCTATTAGAGAACTGTTTGAAGAGACGGGTATCAAGGTTCCGTACAAAGTAATAAAAGGTAGCATCAAAGAATACAAGACCTTTGATAATCCTATTAGAAATATGGGAATACCCCGTATGACAAACGCTTATTATGCTGAAATTGAGCCTGATTTTGTTCAAGGCAAATACCCAAAGCTTCCAAAAGTAAAAGGGTCTGATGATGCTTCTAATGCTAAATGGGTGCCACTTGCAGAGGTTAAGAATATGCAACTTTTTGATGACCACGCAGATATTATAGATTTCTTCACGAAGTCGTTGTAAAGCTTTAAAGGACAGAAGATGAACATCAAAGAAATGTTTTATGATTTAATACTTAATGAAATGGCTTTAAAAAAAAAAGAGTTATGGAAGATAAAATTAGAAATTTAGAGAACCAAATCAATGAGCATCTTATTAAGTTTTTGAGATACAAAGATAATACAAATGAAGATAAATATATCAATGATATTATGACTTGGTTATACACTATAGATGGCTATGATTGGCAAAAACCAAAAAGAAAATTTTCTAAAGAGTTGTACTTTAAATTACTGTTTAAAGAGCCTATTACTGATGCTTCAAATGTTGATTATATATTAGGAAAAGAGAAACGAAATTTAAAAAAGTACAGTACATTACCAAAAAAACGAGATGTTCAAGAAACCCTGAGATTGATGGAAATTTTACACCTCAAGATAGCTGAATTATTGCACGAAAATAGAGTTTATGACTTTGAATATGAGCTAAAAAGATTAAAGGGATAAAAGATGGATTTTAGAGAAGAACTATTAAAAGAGATGTCAATCGCAGGATATGGTGATTGGAACCCTAGTAAAGAGATGGTTGGTACTAGAAGTAAATTAGTGATAGACAAGCATTGGAAACAAGTGGGTGAATTAAAGGTATCAAGTAGAGAGTATTTGGTTTATCACCTTGAGAACACTTACCTATTAGGTAATTTTATGACTTCTAGTGAGGGTGATGAAAAGCTTGAGGTTGACTTTGAGATTAGACTCAATGAGCATAAATCAGTAGCAAATGCTTTTAAATTGAACAAAAAGCTAATGAATGTTGATGGTGTAATGGTAGCTAAAACAAGACAAGGTGACGGCATAGCAACCGCAATGTACAAGTTCTTAGTGAAAAAAGAGGGTTATATCATCTTAGGTGATGAAATACAGTATTTCGGAGCAAGAAAACTGTGGGCTAGATTATCCAAAAGCTTAGATGTTAAAGTGGATATCATAGACATTAATGCCAACAAATACCTTGAAAAAGATGTCACTTTAAAGCACGGTTCAGAAGATTGGGACTTTGATAACAGAGTTTGGTCTTATGGTATTGATAAGAAGCATATTAGACTTCTTTTGAAAGATATTTTGTAGATTGTAGGAAATGAAATGAAATTTTATGAATGTAAAAATACAGAAATCTCTTACCAAGAGTGGTGTGAAAAACACCCCGTCCGTGAAACAAAGTACAGCGATATGAAAGACCCTAACGGTAGAGTAGGTTTATATCCCGACCAATACGAAACTTTTCAGAAATTTGTTGATGATATTTGGATGAGATATAGACCATTTGGGGGAAAACAATTTTTTGACAATTTAAGTATTTTTAAGTATAATAACTCAAAGTTGATTTGTAAATTACCTGAGAGTAAGTTCTTTGGTGAAGTTGCTGATAACAGATATGTGACCCGTGACCGATACAAAGATTTAAGAAATCACTACTATGAGGTAAAATGTCAACTACATTTCCCGATGTAAACGGTGAAAATGAGAACAAAAACGGAAACAAAAACGGAAACAAAAGCGACAATGGTTTTGGAGATTTTTTCCTTTCTTAGTCGTGATGGCTTTAGTTTTAGTGTTTATCACTAAGACTTAATTTACAATCAAAAACATAAGGAGCTTATGATGAACACAAATATAAACACACAATTTAAAACGAACAGAGTAATGTTGGCAGACAGCTATAAGTATTCTCACCCTTGGCAGTACCCTAAAGGCACCACAGCTATGTATGACTATGCTGAAGCAAGAAGTACAAAAGTGTATGAGAAAACTGTATTTTTTGGTCTTCAATATATTCTTAAAAATTACTTTAGTACACCAATAACCGAAGAAGAGGTTGTGGAGGCAAAAATTTATGCTGAACAACACGGTATTCCGTTTGATGGTGATGGTTGGTTTTATATTGCAAGAGAACTTGGTGGGAAACTTCCTGTTAAAATCAGAGCAGTAAAAGAAGGCTCTGTTATTCCAAATGGCAATGTGCTGTTTACCATAGAGAGCACAGACCCTAAAGTATTTTGGGTTGCCTCTTGGTTTGAGACTGTTCTTATGAAAGTGTGGTATACCTGCAATGTTGCTACAAGAAGTTACTATGTCAAACAAATGCTTACAGAGTATGCCGAAAAAACTGTTGATTAAATTTTGGAGATAGTGGTATTTCATAAATAAATTCAAAAAGGACTACTATGAAATACTGTTACAAATGTAAAACGAATGTCCCTAAATCAAAATTCGGAAAAAGAAGTCGCTCTAAAGATGAGTTGTCTGATATTTGTAAGCCTTGCAAATCAAAGGTAAACAAAGAGTATGCTCAAAAAAATAAAGAGAAAATAAGGGCATATAAAAAACAATACAGAGAAGATAATAAAGAGTTTTTAAAAGAGTCAAAACATAAAGAGTATGAGGCTAATAAAGAGTCATATATTCAAAGAGCGAATGATTACAAAGAAGCTAATCGTGATAAAGTAGCAGAATATCAGAAAGAATATTACAATGAGAATAAAGACAAATGTAATGTTCACTCAAGAAAATCTACTATAAAACGAAGAGCTTTAAAACAAGAGTTGAATGAAGACTTTACATATGAAGATGAGTGTATAACATTGAAGAGATTTGATTACAAATGTTTTAAATGTGGTACTTCTGATAATATTGCTATAGACCACAATAAACCTTTGAGTAAAGGTTTTAAGTTGGAACTTAGTAATGCTGTTGTATTATGTAAAAGTTGTAATTCTAAAAAACATACCAAAATGCCTACTGAGTTCTATACACAAGAAGAGTTGGAGATTTTGGAGAAAATTCTAAAGGAATAAAAAATGACTGAAACACAAGAAATGGTAGTAAAACTGGGTTTTGCAAACTTTGGCGATAGAGGTTCATCCTCTATAGAGAGTGCAGGTATTGGTGGTATGGCTCACCTCACTCAATTTTTAGGTACTGATAATTTTCAAGCTATCAAATACACTGACATTTTTTATGGAGCAGATTCAGGTAGTACTGAAAAAAAGATTTATCCTGAAAGTTTGGATGAAAGCATAAAAAGAAGAAAAGAGTTTTTGGCTTCTATAGGAATTTCTATTCCTGCTACTGAGCACAGCACGACTACCTCTTGGGGTAAAGATTCTGAATTTGATATGATTGAAAACCACATCAGAAATAACAAAGGGGCATATATTATAGCGGGTGTTATGGACTCATACGACTACCTTAAAGCCGTTGATGTAGTTACAGGCACCGAGCGGTTCAGAAGTCTTATCGACAGCCCTGAGTACCCTATCTTCGTCTTGAGACCTGATAGTGGAGACCCTATCGAAATGATAACAGCCACTATAGATATTATGGAAGAGAATGGTGTGCCATTTACTAAAAATAATAAAGGTTATAAAGTTTGGGACAAGTATCGCATTATTTGGGGTGATGGTATTACTATGGATAATATGAAAGATATGCTTGACCTTATGGAAAGTCGTGGATATAGTTCTGAAAATATCGCCTTTGGTTCAGGAGGTTGGCTTATGCAACAGCACGATAGAGATACATTGGGTTTTGCTGTAAAATGTAGTAGTATTACTGTAGATGGAAAAGAAAGAGAAGTATTCAAAGACCCAATTACAGCACCAAACAAAAAGTCTAAAAAGGGCAGAATTACAACATATTATAATCCTGCAACAAAAACATACTTTACTGATAAAGTGGGTGAAGATTTTGAAGGTGCTTATGATATTCTTGAAACGGTATTTGAGAATGGTGTTATAACAAAAACTTATAATATTAATGATGTCCGTGAGAACTCTAAAACCAAAGTGTAAGCTATGAAGACAATATTTACAGATGACTATGACCCTAAAAAAGTCATTAAAGAAGCAGATGAGTATATCTATGTTAAGGGGGGCGATGGCACCCTCTTGAGAGCTATTCATAAATTTTCACACCTAAATAAGCCCTTTTTTGGAGTAGCGGGGGGTTCTCTGAATTTCCTTATGAATAACACAAAAGGTACCAAGCCTGCTAAAAAACATACCATTAAAATTTTTAGGAGAATTAAGGTAACTGTTTATTATAAAAAACGAGAAAGAGACTTGTCAAGTATATATGATGTATTAAAGCCAAAAAAAGGCGTTTTTCAGGCATTTAATGATGTATGTATAGGTGGGTCTGATGGTATGGACGCTTGGATTAATTTTGAGATAGAAGAGAAAGATAAACTTTTCGGTGAATTCAAAGGTGGTGGTTTGATTATAAGCACACCGCAAGGTTCAACGGGCATTAATAAAACTAACAGGGGTACTATATTGCCGTTAAGTTCAAATTTGTGGAGTATCACAGGCGACAAAACAAATCATAACATAGACTATGTTATTAAACCAAGAAAAACCATCATAAAACCAACATCAAGAAATAGTGTTATGGTTTGGATTGATGGCTCAAATACTGTTTTGGATAATGTCGAGAAAGTAGTTATAGAACAAGGTGATAAAATTGAACTCATTTTTAATGATTATGATGAGTTCAAGAAAAAACGGAGACGATAGATTAAATCAAGTCAAATGGTGGTACAGACCAATCAATATCAGATAGAGTGAGATACATAGGATTTCCTTTCTTTAAGATACTTTATTTATATAGGTATCTTTTAAATCCTATGTATTATATGCTTAATTTTTAGACATTTGTAATTAGTCGATAGTATAAATCTCTATAACATCATCTTTGTAGTATGTGGTATCAGACTTCCAAGTAACAAAAAATTCTTTAGGGTTATTTTCTTTTACCCATTTTTTAACACAACTTAGAGTAGCTTCGCCTTTACAAGAAATGTAATGTTTTTTGCCCTGTTTTTAATTTCTTTTCCTCTTGATAAAGCTCTCATCATTCTACCAAAAACACCTGATTTCATCGCACTCACATCCAACCCGTCATATCTAACAGCATAGTTTCTACCATCCTATTTTCCAATAAATGTGTTTGTTGTAGATTCAAGTAAATCTTCAGTTTCATCAAAACTTTCATTGGTAGGAGCAACTACCTTCTCTATTTCTCCAATTTTACTAATCAATTTCGGAGCTACTTTTTTGTCAAAAGCAGTTTTGATTTTTTGCTTTACAGTTTGAAGAGCGTGTTTAATCTCTTGGTAAATATCTTTGGCTTTTTCCATTTTTTGTTTAACTTTAACCCCTAAATCCCAACCTGTCCAAGCATCAATAGTGTGGAGAGGTCCTGTTATTAGATGAAGAGTGCCGAGGTCAAGTTTATATAGGAAGTCGAGGACATCTTCTTTAGAAACTGTTTTTAAGATTTCTTTTGCTTTGTTTTTATCACCCTTCATAAGTGCTAAAAATAATCTGCCCACCCCCATTGTGAAGTCTTTGATGTAGTCGATAATTCCTTTTCCTTTGTGGAGTTTTAATCCAACTTTTCCGAGTTTGTCATTAATCCCTTCAGCTAACATTACATAGTCTGTCTCATTCATATTGTCCAAATTTTCTTCAAGTAGATACGCCATTACAATTATATTGCTTTCCATTTCGGTGAGTGTTCTACTCTCATTAATGTATGATTTAAAACTCATTTTTGTGTCCTTAATTTTATTGTATTTATATTTTTAAAGTTTTAAGGTTTTTGGGAGTTTTACTTTTAAACTTATTACAAGGTTGTATGGTATATAATCTTTAAAAGAAATAAACAAGAGGATGTAATATGGAATCTATGTGTAACTCATACCTTGAAGAAATAACAAAAATGGAGAAGGTATTATTGGTCGGAAATCCTTTAACCAACAAACAAATCCTTGAAATAATACACACATTAAGAGTAATAAAAAGACAATTTGAAAGGCTTGAGGTTGAAATAGAAAGAACCTATGGGTTTGTTGAAAAATCAATGTCTTATACGGCAATTAGAGATTATGGTTATAGTAATTTGCTAAATTTCCAAAGAATCAAAGAGTTTTTTTTAGAATTATATAAAAAAGCTACAGATGAAAACACTTTTGATTTACTTACAGTTGAACACGAGAAAAATCGGATGGTGGTGTTTGGTGATAATACTTATATTGATATTCAAACAATGTTATACAAATATAAAGACATTTTGAACATACTGAATTTAGTATATAAAGAGCGTTGGGAAATGTTTAAGCGATATATAGGGTATGGCGAAAGATATGATGATTGCGATTATAATGTTTATTTGTGGTCTACTCTTTTTGATGAAGATGGTACAATAAAAGGGTATATTAGAGCTGATTTTATAGAAGGAAGTTTAACTTTTAGTGGAATGTTGTATAAAATTGAAACTGATTATAGTCGCTCAGAATGGAATTATTCAATTGGGTGTGGGGAAATCGATATACCAATCAACAAAATTAATAAAAAGACTCCTGAATTTCTTGAGTGGATTACCACACATTATCCACAATATCTTGTGTAATCTGTATATAAAAGGAAGTGATGTGAAAAAGATATCGGTAACAGATTTAGATTTTGGTGAGGTTGTTATTGTAGAAATCATCGACAATAGCGAAAAGCTAAATGCTTTTAACGAAAAAGTACCGAAGAGTTTATTAGGAAAAACCTTGATGATGGAGAGAACAGGCAGTCATACTCTTCAGCCTTTATATTATATCAATGGTTGGAAGCACAATATTATGGACGCACATATTAAAAGAATATGGAGATACAGAGGGTTTGAGGAGGAAAAAGACAGATTTTTAAAAAAAGAAAAAGAAATACAGCCAATTATAGACTGTAATAGAAAAGTGTGGCATATTGGAGGTAAAATAGGGCGTGAAAATTATTTACCTGCGATAGAGTATATTAATGATGACGAAAAAGAGTGGTATAAAGATGGGAGACCATTAACAAAAGAGGAGATGGTTAAGGTATATAAGAAAATACCTGAATATTTTATTTAGCTGTATCTCTTCAAGAGATTTTACTTTTCAAAAAAGTAAAATCTTGAAAAGTACTCAAATAGTACTCACAAACACTTGACTTCTATTAAAGATTATTGTATAATTAGGTATCTTAAAAGAGAAAAGGATTGAAAATGACATTTAAAGACCTCTATGGAGACAAATCAAATGAAGTCTATTATGGAGACCTTAATATCTCTGATAAAGGATTAACTTCATTGGAAGGTTGTTATAAAAAAGTTGATGGCAATTTTGATTGTAGTTATAACAAAATAACTTCATTTAAGTACTGTCCTGATGTTAAGGGTGACTTTTATTGTAGTAGAAACAAAATAACTTCATTTGAGTTTTGCCCTGATGTTAACGGTGTCTTTAATTGTAATGATAATCAAATAGCTTCATTTAAATACTGTCCTGATATTAAGGATAACTTTTATTGTAGTAGAAACAAAATAACTTCATTTGAGTATTGTCCTGATATTAAGGGTGATTTTTATTGTAATGGAAATCAAATAACTTCCTTTGAGTATTGTCCTGATATTAATGGTGATTTTTATTGTAGGGGAAACAAAATAACTTCATTTAAATGCTGTCCTGATATTAAGGGGGGTTTTAATTGTAATCATAATCAGATAACCTCATTTGAAAACAAATATTATTACCCTAATGTAGAGTTAGACGAAGACATTAAACAAAAATATATCGAGTTCGGCAAAGAACACTTTCCTCAGTATTTTATTTAAGTACTTTATTTAAGTACACAAAAATCTCTCAAAACCACTTGACTTCTATTAAAGATTATTGTATAATACAGTATATTTAAAGAGAAAAGGATTGAAAATGACAAAATATCATAAAAAAGAGGGCTTCAACATTAAACTTAAAAAGCACGGGGTTCTAAACAAATATTATGTTCTTGGAGAAGATGATGTTATTAAAAAGGGTGACAGACAATTCTTTCTTGGGGAAGATGTTTTAAGGAATGAATTGACTGACGAGGATATTCGTTGGTTGATTGCTGTCAGAACATCTTATGCTATAACATATCCAAACAAAAAGGCTAATGAATACTCACACCGTGTATTCTTTAGATATGTGAAGTAAACTATGTATAAAGATATTCAGAACATAGAGTACGGTTTTGAACGAGATGTAAAATTCAAGAAATACATAGTTACAGTTGTTAAAAAAAATGTCCGAATTTTTGCTGTGGAAAGAGAAAATGAAAGACACTATTTCGTTTATAATTCAAATGATGCTTCAAGGTTCTCTAAAACAAACAACAACATAAAAGTATTTGACGACTACAAAAAGGCACTAAAGTTTTATGAAGTGACGGAAAAGGTTTTGTTTGATTCTGAAATAGAAATCGAAAAAGTTGTACTTCCACTGAAACAAGAACTCAGAAATATACAGAAAAAAATATCCGATGAAGAGAGAAAGTTTTACAACAGCTTAATCAAAAAAGTTGAAAACTCCCCTGAATATCTTATTTAGATTGAAGCTCTTTGTTGTAATCTAAAAGAAACTCGGTTAATTTGTGTCTATGGATATCGTGATGGGCATTTGTATCTTTCGGTAGACAAGCTCCACCAAATCCTCTAAAACCATCCATCCCAACAATGTCCATTTCTCTTACAGGAATATGCTTCATCATATCTGATACTTTTCTGCTATTTCCTGTCACATCCTCAACAAATTCCCAAAACATAAGTTTATAAGCACTATATATGTTTCTCATATATTTAAAATCAGAAGCTAAATCTTTCGAACAGTGCTCATAATAAACATCATCATATCTACCTATTACAGTATAGTTTCTATACCAATCTTCAGCTTTACAAGTCCAATCCATTTCACCACCCAATACCACATATTTCTGATTCATAAAATCTTCATTAGCAGTATTGGCGTTCAAGAATTCAGGATTATAAACTACATTATCTTGTGCAGGAATAAATTCTTTTGGTATTGTGCTTTTGATAATAATAAGCCCATCAAAATTCTTAATGTCCTTCCATACATCAGAAAAGATTTTTAAATCTACACTTCCATCAGGATTTTGTGGTGTAGGCACACAAACAATGAGTGTGGGTTGAGTTGCCATTTCACTTGCAGTAATGGCATTCCTAAACTCTATACTATTTGTATAGGTATTTCGTTTCGGGTCTATAATCATAACATCCATTCTTTTATTTAATAAAGAGTGATACACTGCTTGTCCAACAAACCCAAAGCCTATAATAATAGTCACTGTTTATCCTTTAGTTGAATATATTCAATAGCAGTCCTCTCATCCCCAAAGAACTCCTTGATGCCTTTTCTTTGTAGAACCCCTTTAAGAAGATGGTCTTCATAATTATAAGGATAACAAAATTTTGATATGTTTATTCCATTGGCTTTAAATTGTTTGAACATCTCTTTGCAATCTTTGTCTATCGCATTATATCTATCTCTTGTAGATTTAATATCTTCCAATCTTAAATGGGCGTGTCCGTGACCGCCAATTTCACAGTTTGGAGTAAGATGAATTTCCATAATTTCTTCCCAACTCATATAGTTTTCGAAATTGCCCTTAAATGCCTTATAATGAGCAAGTTCACATTTTATGAAAGTATCACTTGGTTCCACATCATCAGGTCTTACAATACCTGTAGATATAAAGAATATCTTTTTGGTTGGAATTTTTTTCAGTTCACTAAGATACTTGTATTGTGTATATAAGCCATCATCAAATGTTAATATGAATTTTTCAAGAGGTAGATTCAACATATCCTCACTAAATTCGTGTATCATTAGCACAGGTTTCATTTTTAAACTCCTAAATAATCCTATATTATAATATAATTATCCTTATAAATAAATAAAACAAAAGAGAGATATAATGCTAAAATATAGTGATTTAACCGAAGAACAAAAGAGTAAGATATGTAACGGGTGTGGGGCTAAGGGCGGGTGGTTCAAAGCCCCTAATTTTTTATTTAAAGCTTCTTGTAACCAACACGATTTTTATTATTGGAGAGGCGGAGAAGAAAATGATAGAAAATATGCCGATGATATGTTTTATAAGTATATGAAGAAAGATTGTGCCGAATCAAAATGGTATGAAAAGATAAGCCACTACTTGATAGCCTATCTTTATTATAAAGCAGTTAGATTTTTTGGCGAAAAATTTTTTAGCTATGGTAAAATGAAAACAAAAGATGATTTAAAAGACTTATAAACCACCTACAACATACTTTTGATGATATCTTCTATTGAGTATTTCGGGGTGTATATTGTTTTCATTTTATCTATATTAGGCACTCTATTCTGTATATCAACAGGTCTTTCAGTAGGCTTTAATACCACATTTCCTTTTCCTGTAGTAATGACAATTTTAGTTGATAGTTCTTTAATTGTTGTGATGTTTTGGTCGTTCCCTATATTGAGAATTTCACCATCCATTTCTGTTAGAAGAAGCTCCAACACATTAACAGCATCCCGCACATCACAAAAACTTCTCTTCTGCTCTCCATCTCCATACACAGTTAAAACACCTCCCTTTTTACTACTCTGAATAAAACGGGGTAGTACCATACCATAATCTCCACGCTGACCTTTTCCTGTCACATTGAAAAACCTAACGATAGTGTAAGGAAACGAATAACTCTTAATTAAAAACTCACTCATCAACTTTTGAGTGGCATATCCCCATCGCATACTATTTTGTGGAGAGCCTATAATTAAGTCATCAGTCTCTTTCATAGGGGTATCTCTTGAGCCGTATACTTCACTTGAGCTTGCGTAAATGACTTTTGGTTTATATTTTTCAAATAATGGAAATAAGTTGTTATTGATATTGAAAGAGTTTAAGAGTGTGCCTTTTGGGTCTTTCTCAATCAAGTCTACTCCTATGCTTGAGGCAAAATGAAATACTACATCAGTTTCCTTTAACACATCCTCTATAAAACTTATCTCTTCACGACTTAAATTGGACAAGTCCATAGGTATTACACCTTTTGTTTTTAGTGATGTTTTAAAATTATCAATTCTTTTTATATTGTGTTTATCTTTTAGGTGTTGGTATAAATGAGTGCCTATAAATCCCGCTCCACCTGTGATTAATATATTCATAGTTTTTCCTTTGTTGTGTTGAGTATTATAATAAACTAAACTTATAAATAATTTAAAAACCAAAGGGTTAATATGACAAAAGAAGAACTAATTAAAAAATTTACAGAAGATTTTAATAAAACAAGAGGTGCTTTGACAGAAATTATTGACCACAACAGAAAAATTGATGAATCTCTTGTCTACAGCTTATTAGAAGATGATTTTGGAAAACTAGAAGAGCATATAGAAATCTCAAAAATCATTTCTGATGGTATAAAGGGTTTTAATGAACTATACAAAAATACCCCTGCTGTTTTGGAAGCTATTAATAAACTATCTGATGACCAAAACAAACCAAAAAAGAAAAGTGTATCAATAGAAGATTTGATGAAAGACGATTAGATAGCATACTGTGGATATGATTCTATCCACTCCTGCTCTTTTTCAATATTTTCTCTACAACGCTGAATAGTATGTTTTGCACTTTCTATTCTTCTTTTTATACAGCTGTTGATAGCTGAATCTAAAGATGGTGTAATTCTATTTACATCATACCAAGTATAGGTTTTAGGTGTAAATGAATCCACTACATCATTCATTGAGTAAACCACTACTCCATTTAATTCATCTTTGACAATTCTTGTTATTTTGATTACCTCTGTTCCTTCATAGTAATACAGTCCTTCGGGTATCATTTCTCTGTATTTTTTTCTTGTGTTGTTTGTGTTGAACATAAAACTCCTTTTTGATATCCTATCACACATTATATTAAGAAATAATTAAGAGGCATTTGTTATAATCACATAAAAAAGGACGCTAATTAATGAGTCTTGTAGAGATGGATGGGATTGGTAATATATATAATGGTGATTCTAACTTAATTTTAGATGAATTAATTAAAGATGGCGTAGTAGTTGATATTATCATTACATCACCTCCTTATAATGTCGATTTAGGAAATAATAAATACAACAAAAACCCATATTCTCTATATAGAGATAATAAAGAACATCACGAATATATAGAGTGGCTTGTTGGAATTTTCGGGAAATGTTATGACCTTTTAGAAGAGGGGGGTAGATTGTGTATTAATATTGGTGATGGAAAAAATGGTACAATTCCAACACACTCTGATTTAATACAAAACCTTACTTCAAGATTTAACTTTATCTTATCCGCAAACATAATTTGGAATAAGAAAAATACAAGTAATAGAACCGCGTGGGGCTCTTGGATGAAACCATCTTGCCCATCTTACCCTACTACTTTTGAATATATTCTAATATTCTCTAAAAACTCAAAAAAGCTGACAAAAAACGGAGAAACTGATGTAACAAAAGAAGAATTTATAAAATTTGCTAACTCTTTATGGGAGTTCCCCGGAGAAACCAAGAAGGTAAATCATCCTGCACCATTTCCTAAAGAATTACCAAAACGACTTATAAAAATGAATACATATAAAGAGGCATTGGTTTTAGACCCATTTATGGGTTCAGGTACAACAGGTGTTGTATGTGCTGAACTTGGCAGAAAATTTATAGGAATAGAAATAGATAAAGAATATTTCGAATTAGCAAAAGAAAGAATTACAGAAGCACATAAAACACAAAATAAAAAGAATAATGAATGATTGTAGCACTTGTTGGTAAATCAGGAGCAGGAAAAACCACTATCACTTCTGCTATGGAAAGATATGTAAAAGACAGTTTTGTTATTGACGGGGATGAACTTCGTGCGGAAACAAATAATATGGATATTGGTCTTAAAGGTAGAGAGGCTAATATGCACTTAGGACTGAGTAGAGCAAGAAGATTATCAGATTTAGAGTTTAGGGTATTTGTCGCTATGCAGTTGCCTATTAAAGAAATTAGAGACCAATATTTGACAGATAGAGATGTCCAAATTATCGTAGAAAATCACGGAGATACCCGAAAGATGAGTTGGGGCGCAACAAAAACTTCGACCCTGATTACGCAGGGATAACAAAAACAATTGTGTTGCAAGATTTTACACCTGAAAATTCTATAATGACATATTCCCAAAAGTTTTAGTTCCTGCAAGATTTCAAGGATTTCATAAGGGTCACAAGGTTGTCCTTTTTTGATTGGTTTTGGAGAGGAACAGGTGGTGATACAGCTTCAGTGTACCCTATGAACAAAGAAGGCATTAAGGCTATAGAAAAAGAATTTAATATGAAGATGTTGCACGAAAACAAAACGGATGTTCCTGATGAATATAAGGATATTCTACCTGTTTCAAAAAAGAATATTAATAAAGAAATGTCAGATTTAATCAGACAAGTTGATAGTATATACTATGGTATGTATGAAAAAATTACTATCGATTTGTCGAATAAAAAACCTCAGTAGATATTTTCTACACACTATAGTATATTTAAAGTGGCTTACTGAGCAACCACTTTTTGATTAGATATTAAACAGCAGTGCCTGTGGCATCTACCCAATTCGACCCACTATACCAAATTGGCTTAGATAAATCTGTATCAAAATAAAATTGACCTATTGATGGGGCGGACGGTCTTGAAGCTGTATTTCCATTTGATAATACATACTCTTTAGTGACCAATGATTTAGGGTCATTGATTAGTGAAATACTCAATTCAGGGGCTTTAATTCTTCCATCAGTGTAGATTTCAAAAGCGTTTTTTCTGTCTGTGTCTGATACACCTATACCAAACTCAAATACAGTATCTGTAGCGGTGCCAATGTTATATTTGCCCATTGTTACCGAAGTATAATTATTCGAAGTTGTTTTATATCCCATAGCTACTGAATAATCTCCTGAAGCTATCGTGTCAACACCTGAAGCTATCGAATAACTAGCTACAGCTCCTCCGCCATTTCCTGATGTTTGATGACTGAAATCAATAGCACCTGAACCGATATCTGCAAAGTTTCTGCTATCTGTTCTTGTAACTCTATAGCCTATGTCGTTTTCTCTATTTCTAACAACTTCCAATCCAACAACAGGAAGCTGTACCCATTCATTTTCGGCTTTAGTAAACTCAATGTAATCCGATAGACTTCCAAGCCCTGATATTTCATTTTTATTTTCAAAAATTCTATATTGTGGATTCAATGTTTGGCTCTGTATTATTGCGGTGATTGTATCTTTTTCTTCTTGTGTTAAAAAGGTATCATTCACCGTCATCAGGTAGGCATTTATAGGAATTTTAACACCCCCATCATTAATGGAATACACAAAAGCTTCTTTTGGAGCAGGGAGTGTATAAATTACACTGTTACTCTCAAGGTAAATTTTTCCATCATACTCTAGTTGTTCACCATTTTTTAATTGAAATGCAAGTGTGTCCACACCATCAATATTTTGAATACCAAAATATACTAAATCTACATTTCCATTTCTAATATTGATAGCTCCTGAATCATAATCTTCTATAACAGGAATAGTATTTTCACCAAATTTAGAATAACACAAATATGGGAATCCTTTGGTATCTTCTACATAACGAAATGGTATTTCTAAAAAAACATCAAAATCTACAGGAATATACTCACTTTCCTGCATATACTTGTCACCATTTTTTCCCAAGTTATTATCAGGGTTTCCTTTTCCTTTGAAAACAACAGGTGTAAGTACTTTTTTCCACCCTTCATTCGTTTTTGTATATTCTTGATAATCTGTAGGTCTTGTATGTTGATGATAAGTGACACTTATATCAACTATTTCAAAATTAGCAGTTGCTTTTGAGACAGCATCAGCAAAGTCTTGATAATCACCATCTGTATAATCAATCATATAATATAGACCATATTCCTCATTATACATTTCTGCATCTTGTGGAATAATAACACTGCCACTTCCATATTTTGATGAGTAATTTATAATTGCGCCATCCATTTTATAGTTTTCTTTAGCCCCATCGAAAACGATTGTGAGCGACCCACTTACCATACCTTCTTCAAATCTAATAAAGTTTATGGGCGTTTTTCCTATAATACCGCCTCTTTTTGGGTCTAATGAAGAAAAAATAGGGGAAAATACTCTACTGTTTTGATACACATCGAATTTAAAAGTAGCCGTTTCGGTTATTGCGGGTAGTGTTTCAATTCTCAGAATCTCCATATACTTGTCGCCAATTTGACCCAAGTCAGGAGCAGGAGCCCCTTCGCCTTTCCAAACTATTTGTTCAGGCATATCAGTCCAAGTTATATCACCATTAGTAGCACTAATTTTTGATAAAACTTGACCTGCTGTTCCACCTTTTGGCACGAATTTTTGTAAAATCCATTGACCATTTGCTTTTAAATAAATTTCAATAGGGTCAGGGTCATAACCATTTCCATCCCAAAGATTAACATTACCATTATAAAACTGTCCGCTTGTATTCTGAGGGTCAGAGTCAGGACCCGCCGTGTTTCCATCAATAATCCCATACCCCGTAATGCCATATCTAAGGTACATATCCCCTTCTCTGCCCAAAGAGTCATCAGGGATTTCTACTCCTTTGTAGATGATTCTATCCTCCCAAGCAACATCACCATCTACATCTGATTGTTTTACAAGAATATCATCTTTAACTCCACCACTTGGTACTCCTCCACCTGAACCACCTGCTACCCAACTTCTATTTCCTTGAATATCAGAGCTTAATATATAACCATCTTTTGGTGGCAATCCAAGATAATCTTCTTTTCCATCAAGTAGTGAGTAGATGTCCTCAAGAAACTTGCCGACTTTGATGTTGTATGTTTTATTATCACTTACGATAGCTAATAAGTCTGTCATTTCGACAGGTTTTGGAAGACTTTTAAGTGTAGATATTTTTATTTCTGTTCTTGCCATTATAATGCCTTATTGTTTATTATTGTATTTATAATATGAAGATTATTTGTAGGTAGTAGGTGGTTTGTGGAGCAAGAGCCCCAGTTTATGATAGAATTACTGTTTTAAAATTTGTTACCATATGGGTGTTCTACACATCACACTCAGGGCGTTTATTCTCTAATGGGTGTTCAGTGACTATAGAACTATGTTTCTCTTCAGTTTGTAAATCATCATACCCTTCACTATTGATAACTGTTCCGTGACACTCATCCACACAAGGGGAAACAACAGGTGGTTCAGGTGTATTATCATCTTCAATAATAAGTTTGTGTGGTGCATATACTCTATTGAGATTTTCGTGATAGATATAGCCGTCTTTTTCACATACTTCCCACTCATAATGTCTTGCTAATTGACTTTCCTCAATCTCATAGTTATCCCACAAATAATTCATCAAAGTCACAATCTTGATAGGACCTTGTACTTGGAGTGGCATATAGAGATTTCCTCTGAGAGTTAATTCAAATGTAACATTGACTATATTCACATCTGTATCTTCAAACTCTTCAATAATTTCAAAATTTGGGTCTTCAATTAATAGTTGTGTTTCAGTTTTGTCTTGAAAAAGAGGATATTCTTTTATTGCAATAGTATAAGATGGTCTAAATCTTGGTAGTATTTGTTCCACAATCATAAATGCTTGGTTAAGTCCACGAGCTTGAAGTGTTAGTGTATAACTAAAATCGTAGGGGACGCTGTTGTAACCAAAATTTATAGATATTCTACCGTCAGAACCAGTTACTCTTTTGGCAATTTTTTGGTATTTTGAAGTTGTTCTTTCGTGTGCTTTTTTCATACCTCTAAAACTAAGCACAAGTCTTGGTATAACATTAAATTTTGCACTTTTTAACTGCTCCACTCCTATATCTTCAAGGGCTATGGATTTCTCATAATTACCAAAAGAAATGGGCACTATTTTTTCAACATCATTACCATCTTCATCTTTAACCCAATGCTTTATATTATTCAATGAGTTCAAAATTGCTAATGTGTTGGTTCTTGTGCTATTGAAATATAGTATGTTCTTTAAATCCATCATAATTGTAGTTGTTCCTATAATCCAAATAATCTTCCGAAGCTTAATTCATCTTGAACAGCTTCAGCAACAGGGTCTCTTTTTAATAATCTACATTTGTGGCAGTCACAATCAGGCTTTCCTGTGCAATCAGACATAAGATTATTAGTAGCTACAGCAATATCCCCCGCTACTGTGCTTTCAAAAGATTCCAATTTTTGTTTTAGTTTTTCTATCTTCTTCTCTATGATAACTTTGTCACCTTTAGGTAAATCATCATTTAAACTATTTTCAAGAACTTTCAGCTCTACTTCCAGTTCTTTCTTGGTCTTTTTTTCTTTAAATGCCGAAAATCCCATAGTTTTCCTTTGGTTTTTCTTTATTTATAACTTCATTAATAAGACTTGATAGTAATTATTTTATATACCCTCTTCGAAATATTTTACTTTTCAAAAAAGTAAAATCTTCAAAAGTCCTCAAAAAGTCCTCAAAACACACAAAAAATCTCTCAAAAACACTTGACTTCTTTCGAAGATTATTGTATAGTTAGGTATCTTAAAAGAGAAAAAGGGTTGAAAATGACATTCAAAGACCTCTATGGAGACAAATCAAATGAAGTCTATAATGGAGACCTTGATATCTCTGATAAAGGATTAACTTCATTGGAAGGTTGTTATAAAAAAGTTGAGGGCAATTTTTATTGTAGTTATAACAAAATAACTTCCTTTAAGTACTGTCCTGATATTGAGGGTGACTTTAGTTGTCATAATAACAAAATAACTTCATTTGAGTTTTGTCCTGATGTTGAAGGTGATTTTAATTGTGCCTATAACGAGATAACCTCATTTAAGTTTTGTCCTGATATTAATGGGGATTTTTATTGTAGTTATAATCAGATAACTTCATTTAAATACTGTCCTGATATTAAGGATAACTTTTATTGTAGTAGAAACAAAATAACTTCATTTAAGTTTTGTCCTGATGTTAAGGGTGATTTTAATTGTGCCTATAACGAGATAACCTCATTTAAGTTTTGTCCTGATATTAATGGGGATTTTTATTGTAGTTATAATCAGATAACTTCATTTAAATACTGTCCTGATATTAAGGGCAATTTTTATTGTTATGATAACAAAATAACTTCATTTGAAAACGAGTATTACTATCCTAATGTAAAGTTAGACAAAGACATTAAACAAAAATATATTGAGTTCGGTAAAGAACACTTTCCTCAGTACTTTATTTGAGTACTTTAGCTGAATACTTTATTTTAGTACTTTCTCATACCTCTTCAAGAGATTTTACTTTTTCAAAAAGTAAAATCTTTAAAAGTAATCGAAAACCACTTGACTTCTATTAAAGATTATTGTATAATAGGGTATAAAAAGAGATAAAGGATTGAAAATGGTTGATGTAAAAGAAGCAAGGCATCAAATTGAGGTTATTGGTCTCAACTCTATTCCTATGGGGAGCAATAAATTACACGATACCGTCTATTTTAATGTAATACCTGATTCTATTTATTGGAGTGACAGAGCAAATACAAAAAGAATGAAAAGAAAAATTAAAATGATAGACGGCAAGCCTACTTTTAAATATAATAATATTGTTTATGACTTGAGTAGTGTTATATAAAAATATTTAAAAAGTTCTCAATAATCTTCCAAACCACTTGACTTCTATTAAAGATTATTGTATAATTAGGTATAAAAAGAGATAAAGGATTGAAAATGTTTAAAAACACAAAAAACAATGTTGGTAATTGTAGGATTCTCACTGATTATGAGAGGAATAACTTGATGTATGAAATCTTTATGAAAAAAGTGGACGGGTACTGGATTAAAGTAAAAGGTGAGGTGATTGCTACAAGAACTCTTGTAGAAATGTTGGAACAAGTTGCAGGAAGACCAAACATAACAGCTGATACCAAAATCAATCAGAAGTATGGTGTTTGGGGGGATGTTGGTACTTTAAGACAATACACACCAAGAAAACTTATAGCAAAATTTGGAGAAATATAAATGAAAGCAGATAGAAGATTTATTCAAAAACACATAGACTTCATTAACAAAGTATATAACAAAGTTAAAAATGCAAGATACTATGAAGATGGAACAGTTGTTGTGTTGGGCTCAGGGCTTAGGAAAGAACCTATTGAAATTGTACTTGGAAATGCACAGTTAGGAAAAAATCTTGCGAGAGCAGTAGCGGAAGACTACGGACTACCCACGCCTGCAATGGAAATTTATATTGATATTGGAGATTTCAATGAATGACCAAATAAATCCCATCAAACATTTCCGACAAATCTTAAACTTTGATACAAAATCAGACTATCAAAATATATTTAGTATTGAAAGGTTTGAATACAAAAGAAATATCAAGCATTTTATAGAAGTTGAACTCAAAGACACCGCAATTGACTTTTCAAAATACACCCCTTTAACAAGACCACCAAAAGAAAAAGAAGAGGCATATTATAAACATCACGAAAAAGACGAGATGGTTTTAATACATTACACTAGGTATATGGTAAGGATTAGAGACAAAGAACAAGACCCTCTTTTAACGCAAATTCTTTTGAACCCTGTAGAATTCCCAAACTTAGGAAAGACCTTTTACAACTATAGACTTTTTAAAAAATTGCAACCGTAGAGTTATAAATATTATCAAAAAAGGACAAACGCAGAAATGCACATTTTTAAATACATTATATTCAACAACGAGACCGCAGAACCTGTCGAGGTAGCAAAAGACCTAACGGAGGCATCAGAGTACCTAAAGAAACTAGGTTTAAACACACATACAGCCAAACCATTTAGACGATATAAAGAGTTGCTCGAAAATAATGACCCTGATAAATTCAATATATTAAATAAAATTATAAAATATAAATAGTAAAAATAGTATAAAAGGATTATATATGTTTAAGGAAATGTTTTTAAACGAAGCAGGAATAGACCCAAAAGCAATTAAAGTTGAGCCTAAAAACATACAGGGAAAAAATGAAGTGATTTCATTAATTTCAAACTACGATTTGTACACTGACTATATTGATGATTATAAAACAATGGAGAAAGCAAAGAAAAAGAACAAAGACATTCTTCACGAACTTAAAAAGCGTGGAGTTAAAAGCTTCTCAGTCGGCAGTAAAACAATAAAAGTAGATTGAGTTTAAGCTAAATTTAAGTTATATTATATATAATAACCGTATATATAAACGCTGTCCATATAAGAGTCCACAAAGCCAAAGTCCTCCAACCCCCTTTGTGGACTCTTATATGGACAGCGCTAAAATATAAAAGAGCCTGTGACACCTCCAAGTGAAACTAAAACATTCAATTTCACAGGCTCTTTTATGTTTTATAAATAAAACAATTCAAACAAGGAAATATAATGAGCGCAAGAATAAATACTTCTTTATTGTCAAGTCTTCTCTCATCGGGGAATACTGCCAATAGTAATGCCCATAGTTTTGTGCTTGCGCCATTTTTTCCGTGTAGATGGCTACAAACTTCATCGAGAACTTCTTAAAACCCCTCTAAAAAAATCAGGGGCTTTGAGAAGCCCTTGATAACTTCAAAATCATAGCTTCATCTATTAAGACTATCTTAACCTAAGATTATGTATACTATTGTTAGTATATTAAAAGGGAAAGAAATGTATCTTGATAGAAACAAAAAATTTATTAACAGCAACAATATAGTATGTATAGATGTTTGTTGGTTTCAAGATGTAGGCATTGTTATATGTCAAGATTTAGTTACTAAACAATACAAAAGCTACATTAAATCTATCGCATCAGAAAGGTATAAAGCCCCAAATCTAAAGGGGCAAGGGCTTAGTGATGAGGATAGAGATATAGCATATATTATGGCTTATGGTGCTAAGTTTCCTTTAGAAAGTGCCAAAGCGTTGTTTCCACAATATGATTTCATCGAAGGTGACTTCTTTGAAAAAATAATAGAAAAGTACCCTGAATATTTTGTTTAGGGTAATAGTGGGGTTGTAGCTCAGTTTGGGAGAGCACCCCGTTTGGGGCGGGGATGTCGCAGGTTCGAGTCCTGTCACCTGTACCATTAAATCGTGCAGTAGCTCCAACGGTAGAGCGCAGGCTTGAAGAGCTTGGCGTTATTGGTTCAAATCCAATCTGCACGACCAAGAAAATTAGAATAAGCATCTTGTCTTATGGGTGCTTACTTAGTTTTCTTTGTTTTGTTGAAAACAAAGTGGTTTCGGATAAGATAGGGGAATCAGCACCCTCCGACACTTTTTAGTGAAGCGGGAACCCACAGAAAAGAAAGCGGCACTTCAGCCGATTCTTTTCTTGTAATCGGGTAGCTCAGTTGGTAGAGTATCGGTCTCCAAAACCGCAGGTCAAGGGTTCGAGCCCCTTCCCGATTGCCAAAAAAACTAAAAGGATTTGGTTTAGGTTATATTTAAAGAAAGTTAAAGGAGTGATGATGTATAATGTGATTAACAAACAAGAGATTCAGCAAAAAATTGAAGCCCTTAAACAGAGAGGGTTGAAAGAAAATGTTGATTTCAGAGTTGTTTACTTTAGTAATAAAGCTGAAGTACAAATGGTAAAATAACAAAATTTGTTGGCTTTGCCAACAAACCTGTGCCCCATTAGCCGAATTGGTATAGGCACTTGTCTTAGGAACAAGAATTTCGGGGTTCGACTCCCTGATGGGGTACCACTTTTCTTATGTGCGGGCGTGGCGAAGCTGGTTGAAACGCAAGGGACTTAAAATCCCTCACAGATAAGTTCACATCGTGGGTTCGACTCCCACCGCCCGTACCACTAATCAAAAAGGAACTTAATGGATGAAAAATTTGTCGCTATTATATTGAGTTTATACGATGATTTTGATAAGGTTTACGGACCATACAATAGAAAAGACGGTAGGCAACATATTGTTTTAAATAAATCTTCATTACCAAAAGGTACAAAAGGGAAATTAAAAACAATATCTTTTCCAAAAGCAATAATGGAAGTTCGTCTAAAAAGGGTATTAAATAGTGATGAAACAGTAGACCATATAGACAAAAATACATCAAATAATTCAGTAGAAAATCTACAAATTTTATCGAGAAAGGAACACAGTGCTTTAGATGCCAAACGAGTAAAAGATATAGAAGTTAAATGTTTTATGTGTGGTAAAGTATTTATCGCAACTAAGAACCAATTAAGAAAAAGAGCTTCAGGGTTTTTCTGTTCCAAACAATGCTCAGGTTTATACGGTGCGAAGATGCAAAATAAAGCCATATCAAAAGCACCTGAGAAAGACTTTAAAATAGAATATTACACAAACAAAGATGGAGAGTAAACTTCTAAGGTAGAAGAACACCCTGCTAAGGTGATTGTAGTCAGAACAGGCTATGGATTTCGATTATCCTGCTCTCCTCCATATATCGCTGTAGTTCAGTTGAATAGAACAATGGTATTCGATAACATTATTAAGGGTGTTTTAATGAAAAATGAGTTAAAATTAAAATTATACAAAAAACTTAAAGAATTTGGTTGGTTAGACCACTCAGATAATATTGATTGGGAAACAGCTATATTGGATATTATGACATTCAGTATACTACCATTTTCAATATTTGTATTGATTGTTATAATGATATTTAGATAGGAGAAATAGATGTATAGAAAATTGCTTGAAAAGTATGTATTCGCTACTACCCAAGAAGAGCAAGAGCAGGCTATTCAAAAAATGAAAAAACATAATATTTGGTTTGTAGATTAATTTTGTTGGTATAGCCAAATTGGTAAGGCATTGGATTGCAAATCCAAAGACTAAGGGTTCGAGTCCCTTTACCAACTCCAAATATGGTGGGTATAGCTCAGTTGGTAAAGTGTTAAGTCAATAAGTTGAGATTTCAAAATTCTCCACGTTAAACAAATAATAGAAAAGAACAGGAATTAATATGAAAAAAGGTGATGTCATTTATAAAAACTTGGTAAAGAACAGGGACAGTGAATTTTGGTTATGGGAGGGTGAGTATTTTGTTGACCCGAAATTTTACGAAGAACACAAAACAATTGTGCACACAATTAAAGAATTTTCTGATAGATTTGTATTAATGGAAGATGGTACAGAGTTGCCTTATCATAAACTAATGAAATTTAAAGTTCAAAATACGGTATGATTAGCTCAGTTGGTAGAGCACCGTCCAATAAAAAAAAAGGAAATATAATGACTGAACTACATATTCAAGAAACAAGAAAAATTACAATCTCTGATGAACAAGAAAAGAAGATTGCTTTAGAGTTCATTAAAAAGAAATACAACATAGACAGACTTATGTGGATTGAAGATGGTAAGCTAATGCAGAGTGTTGAATATCATACTTCTCACGCTTGGAGTTGTGATGAAGAAGTAAGAGAAGCGACAGAACTTGACAAGTGTATATTGAAAGTTGTAAAAGACATATGGGAAAATAAATAAGCTGTCATAGCTCAATTGGATAGAGCACTCCGCTACGGACGGAGGGGTTCAGGGTTCGAGTCCTTGTGACAGTACCACAATACCACTCCATATAGTCGTTTAGGATTAAAATGAGTCTTCATTATAGAAACATACAAGAAATCCCAAAAAATATTTTTTCTATATATGATTTAGATGAATATTATGAAGAGTGGTGGTTTGATGATTTTGATGATGATTTTTTTGAATTCTTTGAGGACATAACTTTTGTTATTACAAACTCTCGTGTGTATGAAACAGATTCATATAGCTACTATGAAGAACTGATAAGTGATGATGAAACTTTTCAATACATTTTAAGTAAAGATTATGTAATATATGGAGATAAAGAAAAAATTAAAAAGAGATTGGTTGAAAAATACCCCGAATGCTTTGTTTAATAAAGCAAAATGAGCTTATTTAAGGAGATATTTTGCTTTTTGATGTTCAAAAATCTTTACAGGGTTTTATTAATGTTGGTGATGATTGTGTCGAGTTTATAAAACACGATGATTTTAATGTATATGTGTACATCAATGGTATGTTGACAGACATATTGTTGCATAGGCATTTAGACTTAGAGATTTTGAGGGGTTATGTAGATGAAGTTTCTGAAGAAGAGCTTCACAACATTTACACTCTGTTGATTTTTGGTAAATCACGATATAATAAAAACAGAATTTCAAAACTTTTTGCAGAATATGCACCACAATATTTTGTATAATTAGGAGAATATAATGAATTTAGGAATACCTAACACTAAAATTTATGCTGAAGTATTGGAACAAGATGCAATTAATCAGTTTAGAGAAGCTATGAACTTAGACTGTAATATTCAGGGTGCTCTAATGCCCGATTCCCACACAGGTTATACATTGCCAATTGGTGCTGTAATCAAATCAAAAGGTAGAATATTTCCTTCTTATGTCGGGTATGATATTGGGTGTACCGATAAAGATACCGAGTATTTAACAAAAAAAGGTTGGGTAAAGATTAGTAATTATAATAATGAAGAAATTTTGCAGTATGATGTTAAAACAGATACCGCTAATTTTGCTATGCCTTTAGCGTATATTAAAAAAGACTGTGAATATTTTAATTTAATTGATAATAAGATTACTAACCAAATGCTGACGGATGACCATAAAGTTTTATTGTTTATGGGGTCAAAGAAAAAAGGATATAAAACAAAAGATTTTTTAACCAAAGATTTATTAAAAAAACATAAATCTCTAAAAAAGGGGGTTCAAGGTGGTTTCAAAACTACTTTTAATTTAAGTGGTGGTGGGGTAGATTTATCAGATGCTGAAATTCAACTACAAGTTGCTATTAGTGCAGATGGCACCATTAGAAGAAGAAAAAGAACAAAAGATATTGTCGAATTTCATTTAATAAAACAACGAAAAATCGACAGATTATTGAGCATTTTAGATAAAGTGAATATAGTACCTAATATTCATACAAGAGCCAATGGAAATTTTAGTTGCAGTTTTACCCCCCCAATAGCTACTAAATCTTTAAGTTTTCTTTGGGGTGCAAATCAAAAACAATTAGAAATTGTTGCTAATGAGTCTAAATTATGGGATGGGCATATAAAACAAGATGGTAGATTTACATTTTCAAGCAACCAAAAAGAGAATATTGATTTAATTCAGTACGCCTTTTCTGTTAGCGGGGTTCGGGTAGGATTTCATAAAATAGAATACAAAAAAGAGTGCCAAGAAAATTGGAACCCAACTTATAATTTATATTCAACTAATAATGAGATAGTGGGGCTACCACAACCAAAATATATAAAACGAGTTAAAAGTGAAGATGGTAAGGCTTATTGTTTTACTACCGAAACAGGATATTGGGTACAACGAAGAAATGGCAAAATATCTATTACAGGAAATTGTGGAATGTCGGCTATTAAACTTGATGTTGATTATAAACAGTTGGATTTAAATAAACTTAAAGACGACATAGTTGAGAAAATACCTGTTGGGTCAGCAAAACACACAAAACCTCAAAAATATAATTTGGGTGAATGTACTAATATTGCTAAACAGGCGTTTGAAACTGCCAAATATCAGCTTGGTACTTTAGGTGGCGGAAACCATTTCATAGAGCTTGGGACAGGTAGAGACAGTAAGCTTTGGATTGTAATACACTCAGGCTCAAGAGGATTTGGTTACAAGATTGCAGAGCATTATATGAAACTATCTGCAATTACAAATACAGATGAGCAACGATATATTGATGAGTTTAAGGCTAAAAATACTTGGAGAGAACATAATCCTGAAAAATATGATAAAGCATTGGAGGAGTTCGTTTATAGACGAGTAAGAGCGAGATTAAAAACTAATTTAGAAGGTCATTATTCATTTGATATTAATAGTGATAATGGAAAAAACTATCTCAAAGATTTAAATGTTGGTTTAGAGTTTGCGCTTGAAAACAGAAAACGAATGGGAGAAGTAATTAAAGGGCTTATTAATAAACAATTAAAAGAATCTGTGAAAGAGCTTATGTTTATTAATAGAAACCATAATCACGCAGAAGTTTTTGATGATTTTGTTATTCATCGAAAAGGAGCTACACAAGCAGATAAAGGGATGTATGGCGTAATCCCAGGAAATATGCGTGATGGCTCATTTATAATAAAAGGTAAAGGGGATGTTGATAGTATGTGTTCAAGTTCTCACGGTGCGGGGAGAGTATTATCAAGAGCGAAAGCCAAAACAGAACTTGATGTGGAAGAATTTCATAATGATATGAAAGGGATAGTCTCCAACCACTCAGATAACACGATTGATGAAAGTCCAAAGGCTTATAAAAATATATTTGAAGTAATGGAACTACAAAAAGACCTTGTGGAGGTTGTAGACCATATTAAACCAATTTTAAATATAAAAGGATAAATAAGGATAAATTATGTGTGATATGTGCAGAATCGACAATCATTTCTTAGAGGCTGAGAAAAAATTATTTGACAAACGGGACATTGTAGTATTAAAAATACTTCAGGCTAATATATATGAGGAAATGGGATGGTTTGAAGAGGCTAAGGAAAACATCAGTATCGCTGAAGATACTTTAAATAAGTTAAAGAAAACATAGCCGATGATAACCACCATCTTTCGATAAGGAAAATTTATGAAAATTTCACAAGATAGAGTTAATGAAATAAAAAGCTTTATAAACACCCACAAAGAAAGTAAAATATATCTATGTGTAGACAGTCAAAGACAAAAGAAAAATAAAGTTAAAATCGCTTGTGTGTTGGTAGTACACTATGAAGGAAATCGGGGTGGTAAAATCTTCGAGTTCATTGAACACCGCACAATAAAAGATGGGAATTTATCTAAACCTTATAATAGAATGATGTCTGAAGTGGAAGTTATTATCGACCTATACACAATCTTTGAAGATGTCCTGTATGATAAAGATTTTAGCGTCCACTTGGATATAGCTAAAGATAAAAATAAAGGTTCATCAATTGCTTATGGAAGTGCCTATGGTATGATAACGGGTATTATAGGTGTTGAGCCTGTTTTTAAACCTGATGCTTGGTGTAGCTCAACTGTGGCTGATAAATTTTCAAAATAGGCGAATATCGCCTATTTTATATAAAATCATTCTCTTCAAGAGATTTTACTTTTTAAAAAAGTAAAATCTTTAAAAGTCCTCAAATAGTACTCAAAAATCTCTCAAAATCCTTGACTTCTTTCAAAGATTATTATATAATTAGGTATCTTAAACAGGTAGGTAAATATGGAAAACAAAACGAAAATTAAATCACAAAATAAACTTCAAAAACCAAAAGTAATCAAGGATTGTAGTTATTATTATGATTGTTGTGATTGTGGTGGTAATGATTGTGGTTGTGCTTATTGTTGGTCTTGTAATGCTTGTGAGTGTTGTTTATCAGAAGATACTATGTGTAGATGTGAATTATTAAATAGGTAAATGGTTAATTGGGATTTTTGGGTTCTTCGTAAAATTATGGACTTTTTAAAGCAAATTAACAAAAACTCTTGACTTTGTAACTAAATTTAGTTACAATATAGTATATATAAAATAAAGGATTAAAAATGAAAGCACAATTTGGATTTATTGGTACAGAAGAGATTGAAAAAGCAAAAGAAGAGTTAATTAGTCAATATAGATTTGATGATGGCTCTTGGATGGATAAAAATATTTGGTTTGAAAAACCACATACTGGGAATTATATTAAAGGTTATGATTACAATGATATAGAAGAAATCTTAGATTATGAAACAGAACATATGATAGATACTTTCCATAACATTGGAGAGGTTGAAGCATACACAGAAGAATTTGACTACAGCTTTTCAGATGAGGATATTACAAAATTTAAAAAAATATTTGATGATGGCAAAACAGCATATATGGTTGATGGAGATATTGACGATGATAAAGAGTATCTGTGTTGGGGTAGAATAGAGGACGGACAATATAAATGGAGTGGCACAGTTGAAGAAGCTTACAACATTCTTGATGAATGGAACGGATGGGATAATGCAAATCACTATACAGAACTTATTGCAGTTGGTATGCTAAAGTGATTTGGTCATTCACAGAAGATATAGCTACTTATGATGATGGTAGTTTTGTTATGGTTGTTAAAATAAAGTTGGTTGAATTTGATGATGAAGATGATAAAGGTTTTGATATTGATTTAACTCAAATTTATATTAAAGGTGAATTTAATGCACAATCAATAGATAGAATAATGACTCAACTTGGTGAGGATATAAGAGAATATGGATTTGATAAATTCCAAATTTATAGACATTGCGAAGTATGTAATGAATTGTTTTTGAAAACTAGCAAAAATAGGACTATTTGTAGTGGTAAATGTAGAACTAGGAAAAATCGTAACAAAAAATAGTTACTTTATATTTTTTGATAAAGTCCATTATTTTACGAAGAGCCTTTTTTGTTTTACAGAATAAAAACAAAATTCCCACTATCAAAAATTTGTCTATACCCATTATCAAACATATTTTGAAGTGCTGTTTTGTTTTCATCGAAATCAAAACCATTAATATTTTTTAATTTATGTTTTTGGAACTTTTGTCTACTATATAACTTAGTGATATCTTTATGATTAAAAAAATAAAATCCTACTTGTGTTTTTCCGATTTCTTTAAACCCTAAACTTCTATACAATCCACCATTAGACCATCGTCTGTTAGCATATGATAAAACTTTTCCTGAATTTTTTTCTCTAAAATATTTCAGGAGTTTTGATGCTCCCCCCACAACATTATGATTTAATAAATTACAAAACCTAACCATTTCATAATCTGCTTTTTTGTTAAATCTATTTTTAGAAAAAGTCATCACTGAAACCAACTTATTATTATAGAACAGCCCGTAATTCAAACTTGAGTCATTTTTTCCTTGCAAATGGTTCTTTTCGCAAAAATTTGATGCTTCTGTAGCTTTTATTTCTTTAATTTCTGTATCTCTTGCATATATTTTAACATCTGTTTTATTCAACTTATTTTTTATTACACTCTTCCACTGTTCTTTATTAAGAATCCACTCATTTTCAAAAATGTGTAAAAGTTGTATTCCGTTTTCTTCACATATATTTGTTTTACTAATGTGTCCATTTTTATCAAACCCTTCCAAGTTATTTGGAAATGTGGTACCTCTTGAATGCCAAATCATCCCATCGTATTCAATAGCTAAATTATATTCAGGTATATAAATATCTAATTCTTTGCCTCTTAATACGGTTTTATCTCTTCTAATCACAGTAACCCCGAAACTCTCAATATATTGCGCTATTTCATCCTCTGCTTTTGAAATATTCAATCCACATTTCGGACAACCTTTTCCCTGTAAGTGGTTTATTATTAGTTGACTAAACATATACGGTTCATCGTGGTTACGGCATATGATGTTATTTACATACAGTCCATCTAATTCTATTTTTGAATAATCATATCTATCGTTATGTATATCGATAAATTGCTCTTTTCGTTCATTTAGCGACTTTATATTTAAAGCACACTTTTGGCACCCTTGACCGCTTTTATGTGCGTGAGGAGTTTTTTTGAATTCTCCGTGTATAGGACATATTATAGTGGATAAAACATCATTTCCTTTATTTTCGAACTTACTATAGTCATATTTATCACCGTGAACACTTCTAAATAATTTAATATTCTCATCGTGGGTTATTTTTTTAGAGTTCTTTAATTTTTCCTTCGCACATAAATCACAACCATTATGCTTTATGTGTGCTTTTGGAGTTTTTATAAATTTTTTATTGTGTTTTATACATAATATTTCCATATCCTCATCATAGCCGTTATATTTTCCATATACAAAACCATCTATTTTGTTTAATCTATTAAATGCTTCATTTTCATCTATATAATTGTGGGGGCGTTTTTTAGGTTTGCATTTAGGACAAGCATAAGGTTTCCTAAAATCTTTTAAAAAGGCACTAAATTTTCCGTGAATATCACATATAGCATCAAATTTAGTTTTGGAGTTTTTATAAGTTTCTTTTAGTAGAGTATATGATGTATTTTTTTGTACTTTTTCAAAAGCTTCTATTGCTTGTTTATTCATATAGATATTATATCATAATTATATTAAAATAGATTTAAGATATTTCACATTTTTTTGTAAGAATTTAGAGGATATGTAGAGTGGTGTAAAAGAGTGGTTTTAGCCACTCTTTTACTTTTTAGCTTACGCTAAAACAGTAGAAGTGAAGTCTACACCAATCATAGAAGCGTATGGAGATTTCTCACCCATTTGCTTCGCTGAGTCTTGCCAAGGATTTGTTGTCAATCCATAACGGCTCATTGCGATTAGTGCAGGTTGTCCAGTAGTGATATGAGTCACTTTTTGGATTTGAACAGGAGTATATGGAGCATACACACCAATTGAATCTTGGTTAGAACCTTTATAGATTACAGTTGCGTACTCAGACTTAGCAAAGTTATCAACTACTACAGAGAATTTGTTGTCAAATCTACCAACAACACCACCATTAGCAAGCTGTGGATTAACTGTGCTATCAACAGATGCAGGAGTGAAACCACCGATTTGCTCAAGCATAGTAATAACTTTTGGAGATACAAGAAGTTTATTACCCGCTCCTCTACGGTTCAATCTACCAAGCTCACGGCTCATATCAGAGAGTTTAGTTGCGAAAAGTCTATACTTCTCGATTTCCCATCTACCGTTTGCACCATCAACACCATAAGGGTCTTTAGCACCGCCGATTACGAAGTCTGCTTCAACAGATGCTTCTGCATTAACAAAATCAACTACTTCACGGTCTGTTTGAGCTTTAATCTCATAACCCATCATAGCCATAAGCTCTTGGTCTGCAAGAACACCGTGCATTGCTTTAAGGTCTTGATACATTTCAATTGTATACTCAGCTCTCAATTTACGAGTACGAGCTTCAATTTGCTTTCTCTCAACCGCAATACCAACTTCGTTCATTTCATTACCAACAGTACCTCTGATTTCACCTTCAGCAGTTGTATAAGAACCTGAATATTGTGGAAGAAGACCTAACCAAGTTGCTTCAGAAGTATATGTAGCATCAACATTACCTGCACCTGTAGTACCTGTACTTGTTACCGCTTCACCTCTTTGGAAGAAGATTGTAGGGTCAGCCAATTCAACAAGTACACGACCTGCGAATTTGTCACTAAATTGCTTACCTGCAATACCACCTTGTGCATTACCCGGTTTTTGCTCATTACGAGTAAATGTAGCAGGTTCAACATACACAACAGTACCTACAGCACCTGAAGTTGTACCAGTAATAACATCACCAACTTGCGCATCAGCAAAGTCAAGGTCAAGAACCTGAGCTTTAACATTAGGATTAATTGGAGTTGCCTGATTACCTACAAATCTATTTGTAAGGTTGTAAATAAACCCTGTAGGTCCTGACATTGGTTGAACGCCTAAAATTTCATTTGCGATAAGAGCGGGATATACTCTACGAAGCATAGGCATAAGGAATGGTGTGAACTGTGCAATATCAGCAGAGATGGTACCCTCAGCAATCATTTGTGCAGTTTCACGCTCTGTGTTAGCCATAATAGCACCGAGTGTGTTTTTGTCAAGCTCTGAAAGTGGAGCGTATTTTGAACTCTCTAAAAGTTCTTGGAATTTCTTAGACATTTTTCGTCCTTTTCTTTTTTATTTTTTTGTGTATCACTATAAGTGAGCGTGTGCTACTAACATCACGCTGACCTCTCCACCGAGAGTTTCAGTTTCTATTTCAGGCTCTATCAGCGTAATACTTATATATGATACTTTTACATATTATTTATAAGATTTAGAAATCATATAAATTATATATACCTATCTCTAAGTATTAGATATACTTAGAGAAATCCATAGCAGATTCAACATCTACTTCCTGTGGTTTGAACGCCTTAGTAGGAAGTTCGCCCTCGTTTAACGCTGATTCATCAAACTTTTCTTCACGGCTATCAATAATAGACTCTTTGATAGTATCAAGAGCTTGTGCGTACTTTTCACTTCTCTCAAATGTTACCATTTCTGCAAGTCTTTCAAATTTTTCAGCTTCAATCATTGTGAGACCTTGCTTCATTTCAGCAATTAAACCTGCTTTAAGGTATTTATCAGCCTCCTTACGAGCTTCGTGGAGGTCAGCTTCTTTCTCAGAAAGTCTTGCGTCAAGTCTTGCGATTTGATTTTCAAGGCTATCAGCATCTTCTTGAATATCACGCTCTGTTCTTGCTTCTTGAATATCTGTAAGTGTTACACCTGCTACAACAAGCATAGAATCAAACATCTCAAGCAATTTCTTAGCCTTTTCATCAAGGATTTCAGCTTCATATGTAGATTTTTGTGACTCTACAAACTCTTCTACAACAGAAGTAAGATAACCATCAAGAGTGTCCTCAAGTGCTTCTATTTTTTCGTTGTATTCTGCCTCTAAAAGAGCCTTCTGCTCTTCTACCTTTTCTTCGATATGCTCATCCATAAGCTCTACAGATTTAGCAAGAACCGCTTTATCAAATGCTTCAGAAAGGTTCGCTTTCATCTCTTCGCTAATGTCTAAACTTTCAAATAGTTCATTCATTGTATGTCCTTTTATGTTTTGAAATTAAGACTCGCTTTATGCGATTTCAGCTGTTTCATCTCTGTCTTAATTTGTTTTATATACTTTATTTATAACTTAAAAATTTTTGAATTTAAGCTATATATAACTTATAATCTCACCATTACTTTGGTGGGATATACACCACTTTCTAGCCAATTATTTCTGTTTATGAATTTTCTTGCCTCTTCTTTACTTTCGAAGAAATATTCATTATATGCAAAGTTTCTGTTAGACCATACAGCTTCTTCATTGAACTCTGTTTTGCCATCTTGTTTATATATATTATAACCATCTGTAATGACATATTTGAAATTGTTTAGAACTTGCTCTTCGGTATAATCAGTTTCAACTAATATACCGTCATCCACCAAAAACTCTAATCTTGACTGCTCACTTTCAGGTAAAAGTTCGTCTTTAGCATTATAGAAGTCACCACTTGGTTTTCTTATATACATCATTCCGTGCTTGTCAAGTTCATTCTCATATACTGTAGTTGTACCTTTGCTTCTCACCTCTTTAAAAGCTTCAGCAAAGATTTCTTCAAACCCATTTCCTGTTCCAAATTTCATATATACCCCTTAATCTTGAAGTGAAAGCACATATGCGAATACTTTTGCTTGATTGGCAGGGCTTAATTTTTTTGCTTCATCACATATAGCTTTAGTATTTACACTCATACCCTCTTTCACTTCTTCTGTGCTCTCTTCAATTTTTTCAAAAGGTTTTTCACGACCCATATATTGCTTGAATTTTTCTCTTAATTCTTTTTCTTTGATATCTTCTTCAGGCGTTTCACCCGCTAAAGATTTAAGAGCTTCGGCTAATTCTTTAGCCTTTTTTTCACATTCGGTTTTAGGTTCTTGTGGTTTCAATTTCTTTCCTTTTTTATTAATCTCATCAGCAGTAGGTACACCTTCTTCGTCTGATTTGAGGTCATCAGTCTCGTCAGATTCTTCACTATGCTTACTTTCAGCAAGTTTGCACCCTTCAGGAGTGCATATATACTCTCCATTTTCACCGATTTCGATTTCAACACCCTCTAAAATAAGAGATTCGTTAAACCCCTCTAAATTGGCATTGTAGTCACTTGGTGTGGATACAATGTCGTATGTGATAAGATTAAATTCTTCTACTATATCACCTTTCATTTTACCAACACCACGACTTGAAACACCAATTTTTATACCTTTATCAATCAACTCACGCATAATTTTTGTTTCAGGTACATTGAATAGCTCTGCTTCACCATACACAACCCCATCACGCATTTCCAATTTTCTAATTTGAGCTACAGCCTCCCAAGGGTTTACTGCTGTTCTTGGGGGATGCTCTTTTTCCATTAGTGTATTGATTGTTTTGTTTTTAATTTCATTTTGATATCTTGCAACATTGTCTTCCCAAAGTTTGCGACCATATATACGACCATTTCGGTTTTTCTTTTCAGGAGTAGAAAAGGTACCTTTAATCACATATTTTTTCTCGCCTGTGCTCTCATTTAGTTCGACAACATTTTCGACATCAAAATTTTCTTCAAGTATAAGTTTCATATGAAATTCCTTTTGAGAAAGAGATTACTCTTCTCCCTCTTCTCCCTCTTCTTCGTCTTTATGTTTCTTCATTTTGTCTTTCATATCATCGTCTTCATCGTTATCACAATCTTCAGTAATACCTTTTGCGACTGCCAATTTTGAAAGACTATCTTGAAGTACAGGGTTCGACAAAAACTTTGCTTTAAGAGCTTCTAACGCATTTTGCTCAAATTCACTATATTTACGGTCTTGTGCATTTTGGATTAGTGTTTTTATATCTAACATTTTAATTTCCTTTTTAGCCTGTAGGCTTTTGTTTATTTTATTTATAATTTTAAATCAACCACTAAAACGATTCATCATTGCTTTGATAAAATGCTGAGTATATAGGATTGTTTGTTTCATCTTTGATTTTGTCCATTTCTTCTTGAAGTTGGTCATTACTCCAACCAAAAGTAGTAGACACTGCTGTCTCAAGCGAAACTATTCTTCCAACCTCTTCTTTAATCTCTTGCCAATTCCCTACTGATTTGATAAACAAATCTTTAGCCATATTCTCAAGGAATATAGAGCGACTTGTGAAATTAATTTTTATTTTATTTTTGTATTTTTCCCACTCTTTGTCTGTCATAACCCCTGTTGATATTATTTCTCTTTTTAATATTTCTTTTAAAAGGTTTGTGACAGGTATTCTCAATCTGTCAATATGTAGGTAGAACATCATTTCTTCGTTTGTGGCATCAGAGGTTTCGTAGCTAAAATTACCACCATCTTGGTCTATATATGGGTTTCTACTACTTGGAATTTTTAAAGCTGTGAATAACTTTTTGGTGCTATATATGATGTCATCCATATCCATAATCGCACCTTTTTCATCAATAGTATCTACTGTTGTGCCTCTTGCTCCACTTCTGTTGGACATCCAATAATCTTCAACCAAAGGCTGTGTAGATTGCATATTTCTGATTGTTCCATTTTCTGTGTCGTATGTTTTTTTATATTTAAACTCAGCACGAATTTTGTCCATCAACTCTTTTGCCTTTTTTGGGGGCAGGTCAGCTACATCAATATTAAACATTCTTCTTGAAACAGAACGGCTATATCTCATCGGGACAAGCATATTTTCTAATGTATCAAGCATATTAGCGGGCTTTAGAGCATTTTCCAAATACCCCAAGTTAACACGACCTCGTGCATTATCACCGAGTGTTACTTTACTATACAAGCCGTAATCGATATGTACAAATTCATCGTTGGTATATGTTTCATCGTATTCTTCGCCCCAACTATCAGAGCCATATAGACACTGCTCCATTTGAGTATCAGGGGCATATTTCCAAAGTTTACTATCTTTATCATAATAAAGATTATGGGGTTCAACTATAATTGCCTTTTTTATACCGTCTTTTATATTACTTTCATCATATGTCAATACCACATTTAGTTGACCATCTATATACATTTGTCTAATTAATGGGTGTATCTGCTCTTTTAGGTTTAGTAAGTCTTGTACTTTTCCAAATACATCACCTATTCTTTTTTTGATTTCATTATTTTCTTCATCTATATCTATTTTAAAATCGTGCTCTTCTACCGTAAAAGCCATTTCGTTTACAATAATATCAATAGCATAGTTAATATCGGGGTTCTTTGCTAATTTTCTATACATATCAATAATTCTATTTTGGTACATCATAAGACTTTGCTCTGTACCTCCATATTGCCACTCATAACCTTGTAAATCACCAAATACCATAGTTCCATCAAAATCATCATCACTCAATGATTTGACAGTGTGTAAGTCACTTGTTGTATTTGATGGGTTTTTTAATTCATCTTTTTGTGATGAAAATGGTTTTTTTAAAGCTTCTCTTAAATTCTCAAACATTTAAAGTCCTTGTATAATATTGAATTATTTATATAAATAAGTCATAAAGTGGTAAATTTCACAAAATAATAATAAAAAGGTTAGCAATGGGAAGTAGAAATCAACCTAGAGTAGTTAATCAAGCCCAACAAAGCCGTAGAATTGATTCAGAAAAGAAGCTATTAGATTATATTCGCACAATGCTTGGGGAACCTATGATAACTGTTGATGTATCAGATGAACAGATACTTTTATTAATAGACGACACAGTAAGAAAATTTAGTGATTTTGCATATGGAGGTGAACAAAGAATTGCCTTTATTGTAGAGGGAAAAAGTAATATTCAAGATTATGTTCTCGATAAAAGAGTACAAGCAGTCCTATCAGTTTCATTTGGCAATAGCTTAGGTTCTTATGGATACGGTTCAGGTGGTGGTATCAATATAGGTCCTGGGTGGGGGACTATTGGAATAGGATATGTACCCCATATTACAATGCAGGGAGAAGTTTCAAGTCTTAGTGTTGGTGGTGGCTCAGCAGGTGCGTGTAGCACCACTGTTAGTGGTGTTGCGGGAGGTGTGAGCCAAGGCAGTACAATGGGCAATATGGCTAACGCCTATGCTTCATTAGCACAGAGAGATACACTTCAATCAATTTTTGCAAGAGGAGTGAACTTTGAGTTTAACTCTAACACTAAAATATTGCGTGTGTTTGAGCAAATAGGTGATGCTAATTTCTTAGTAGAGGCTTCAGCGGAATACATACCCAATCCTGAATATGATGAAATTTATAGCCATCCTTGGGTTAAAGACTATGCAGTTGCTTTAACAAGAAGATTGTGGTCTACAGTAACAGGAAAATACTCACAATCATTAGTTGGTGGTGCTGAAATAAATTATGATAAAATGCAACAAGAAGCCGAAGCAATGATTGAAAAGCTTGATGAAGATTTACTTAATAAATATAGTGAAGCACTTGGGATTTTCTCAGGTTAATAAAGGAAAAAATTATGACATTTAAAAAATATATACTATCGCAAACAATCAATGAAGCAACGAGTTTAAATGAAGTTACGGCTGTATTAAAAAGTTTTGCTCAAAAAAGTGGAAAAACTATCGATGAGGTTGAAGAGCTTTGGAAAAAGGCTAAAAAAATTGCGGAAGAAGAAGGGGAAAGTGAGAATTATGCCTACATAATGGGTATTCTAAAGAAAATGTTGGGTTTTGATTAAACCCAACTCCAACTACCTCTTCCACTTATCTATAAGATTGCCTATTACTTTTAATGAGTTTAGTCCAAAAGTAATTATTAATAAAGCAAAAATAAGAGCATATGTTATTATTTCTGCGTATCCGATAGGCAAAGGAGTTATAAAAGAATATATAAAAATACCTATAATAACAAATACAATAAGTCTAGTGATTATATTGTGTTTAGATATTAAATCATCAGGCAAACCATCACCACAATCATTTTCTTTTTTGGTTGTGTTAGTATTTATTTTATTTTTTTCCTCTATTTCTTTTTGTTCGTTGCATTCTTCCATCTTCATCACCCTTTTGTTTCAATGATTCTAAAATATTATAATTATTTTCAGCCCAATCTTTGTAGCTCAACCAATTTGATAACATAATTGAGGCGTTGTTGTAATCCATCATAAAATAACGCTTTCCTCTAAACTCAACCTCATTCACATTATATTTATCAAATTTTGGTTTTTTTCGGACTTTTATTGTTTTTGGTTTTATATATTTATACTCTACGATTACTTTCGGTTCAGGACACTCCTTAGTACATCCACCAAATAACACCCCCATACTACTTGCCAATATTACCCAAACCATATAATAAGTCATCTTTTTTTGCATCATTTATTCCTTTTATTTTAAAGTTACATTCTTTATATTTGATAATATTTGGATATGTGGTTGTTGTATTTTTATCGGCTATGATTTTTTTAAGACTCAATATAGTCTTATCTTTCGAAGAAATTATTTTCTCATATGCTTCATTTATCTTAATCACATCTTCTTTGTACTGATTAATAGAATTGATATTATTTTTGTTTACTTTGATGGTTGTATTTAAATTTGTTTTGCATATATTATAGTCGTATGATAATTTTGTTATTTTACTTTCTTGAAGTTTTATAGTGTGTTTTAAATTATTGACATAGAATGTTAAATATGATAAAATAAGTAGTGCGAAAATACCCTCCAATATATATTTGTTATTTAATAGTGATAAAAACATAAACAATCCTTTTTAGGATTATTTATATCAAACTTGAAAATGCTTTTATTTTAATTCCAATCACTTGCCCAATCCTTGCCGTCATAGACTTTATAGTTTCCTTTTTCAAGACACTCTTTACAGATGTGATAAATCACACCATCAATTTTCACCTCAAAAAGTTCATCAGTTTCTTTTCCACACAAATCACATTTTTTGGGGTATTCTGCAAATAAACTCATTGCTTATCCTTTTTATTATTATGACAAATTATACTATAACAAACTTAAATTTTCTTAAACCTCTTCGAGATATTTTACTTTTTTAAAAAGTAAAATCTTTAAAAGTACTCAAAAAGTCCTCAAAACCACTTGACTTCTATTAAAGATTATTGTATAATTAGGTATATTAAAAGAGAAAAGGGTTGAGAATGTTTGATAGAGATGTTTTTTTAAAAAGGTTCCAAGCTGATGAAGAAGCTACTTTGAAAGAGTTGAAAAGACTTCGTGAATTAATTAAAGGTGTAGAGGAAGAAACTTTCTTTGTGTTTAAAAGCCGCTTGAATAGCCGTAGAAACAAATCGTTGAGTGTAAAATCAGGCTCATTAGATGTAAAAATAGAAGTACTAACCGATACCTCAAATAACCGAACTTCTCAAACCTTTACGATTTTAGACGCAAAAGGTTATGAAGTTGCTTTCAAAAGAAACTCCAACTCAGTAAGAACACCCAAACAATTGGCTATGTTGATGGGGATTGATGAGGAGCACTACCTAAGAAGTGCCAAGATTAAAGCCTTTTGATTTTGGTGGATAATGGGCATTTGCTTTATAGTATTTAAGGTTCTGTTAATAATATTTGTGTAACATTACAAAATATATTCTGTATTCTGTTAATATAAAAGGATACAGAGGAATTATAAGTAGCTAAAAAATTTAGGATGTTACATTGGCTGAACAAAACAAACCACAACCCGAAGCTATTGATTTAGAAACCCAAAGAGAGGCAATTGTAAACAGACCATATAACTTAGCAGGGTCTATCAAAAAGGTAGCTAAAGAGCGATATAAAATCACACCTGATGGCATAGAGTTGACCACACAAACCACAGTGCCCGCTTTAATCAAGCTGTTTATGGAGGCACTTGATAATCCTATCGATGTTGCCATTAAGGGTGGTTGTAAAAATATATCAGTAAAAGTGGACAGTACTTCGATTACTGTTATTGATGATGGGTACGGTATCTCATCAGAAAAGCACGCAAATGGGCAACTCAACCTCTTTAATGCTATGTGTGAATATAACTCATCAAGCAATTACAAAGAGAAAAAAGGTCAAGGACAAAAAGGTACCAACGGTATCGGAATTAAACTTTGTACTACTCTTTCAACTTGGTTTAAAGCGGTTTCTGATGATGGTAAAAAAGTAACCACTGTTATAGCTACTGACAACAATCTACACCACAAAGTCTCACAAAGAAAAACGACAGGCAAAACAGGTACTACTGTTTCTTTTAAACCTGACTTCAAAATATTTGAGGTAGACGAAATTGACCAAGAGCACATTGATAGAATGTATGAGTACACCTTAATACAAGCTCTCACATACCCCGAAGTAAACTTCAAATTTAATGGAAAAACAGTAAAACAAACACCTAGACAATTTATTAAACTCTTGGGCGAACACGCTGTAATAGAGCAACAAAAAGACTATTTCTTTGCTATTTTGCCAAATGAACTTGATGATTTCAGACAGATAAGCTTTGTAAACGGACTTGAAACCTTTGATGGTGGTAGCCACATCACAACAATTGTGGATGATATTGTAAAAGGTGTTAGAGACAAACTCGTAAAAAAATACAAGACAATCAAACTCGGTGATATAAGAAATAAATTGCAGTTTGTGTTGATAGCTAAAAATATGAAACACATCGATTGGGAAGGACAAACAAAATCCAAAATATCAACACCTCCCAAATTGATTAGAGAGTATTATAAAGACACCGATATAAATGCTGTTATAAACAAAGTCCTAAAGTCAAAAGAGATTATAGAACCTATTACAGAGTTCTTCAAATTAAAAGAGGAGTTAAAGAAACGAAAAGAGTTGAGTGCTTTGGATAAAGGCAAAAAGAAAATAGATTCTGAAAAATACTTGCCTGCAACAGGGACACCGAAATATCTATGTATTACCGAAGGGGCTTCAGCGACAGGAGGATTATTACCAATATTGGGTCGTGATGAATGCGGGTTTTATGAATTAAAAGGAAAACCGCTTAACGCCTATAGTGCTTCTTCTAGTAAATTCACATCGAACAAAGAGCTTAGTGAACTATACCAAATCATAAAGAACGAAAATTATGAATATTTAATATACTCTACTGACCAAGACCTTGATGGTATTCATATCAGAGGATTACTAACAGGATTTATACATAAATATATCCCTGAATATAAAAATAGAGTAGGGATTTTAAATACACCTGTCATTATTATTATGAAGAACAAAAAGCCTGTTAGATGGTCTTATAGTATTAATGATAGTGTTGCGCCAAAAGCAGGAGAAACATCGAAGTATTTTAAAGGTCTTGGGACACATACCAAAGCAACTTTAAAACCCGTTATAGACAAAGACGGTTTTGAAAATATGATTGAAATGTTAGAGTTCGATGATGAAGAGATAATTGATGATTGGTTATCTGATAAGAAATCAGACAAAAGAAAAGAATACATAATGAATAATAAATTTAGTATCGCTAAGGTGTAAAAATGAGTCTCACAAGAAAAGAAGAAGAGGTTTTAAAACACTTATATACCTCTAAATCCCAACAAGAAATAGCCGACTCAATGGGTCGTAGTTTAAGTATGGTCAAGTTACACTGCAATAAAATATACGCTAAAATGGGTGTAAAGGATAGAGTGGAGTTGATGGGCAACAAAATTTTAGAGTTAGAATTAAGAAGCAAGGAATACTAATGTTAGTATCAGATTTTTATAAAAATGAATATGTTGATTATTCATCATATGACAACCTCAGAAAAATAGCTAGTGCTGTCGATGGATTGAAAAACACCTCAAGAAAAATCATCAATACTGTTATTGATAAAAATATTACAAACGAACTCAAAGTGTCTCAACTATCTTCAAAAATGGCTGAACATACAGAGTACTTACACGGAGACGCTTCAGGCGTTATAGTGTCATTGGCACAATCATACACAGGAACTAATAATATCCCTCTGCTTACAGCAGGAGGGAATTTTGGTACTCGCTCAATTCCCGAAGCATCAGCCCCAAGATATATCTATACTCAAGGCACTCCTGAGTTGTGGGAATTATTCAATAAAAACGATGAGCCGATTCTTATAAAACAGACTTTTGAGGGAGCAAAAATCGAACCTATGTTCTATACACCATCATTACCTCTACTTTTATGTAATGGTTCTGAGGGCATTTCATCAGGGTTTGCACAAAAAATATTGCCCCGTGACCCGAAAGCGGTAAAAAAATATCTGATATATACTTTAGAGGGAAAAAATAAGCAGAATAGACCGTTTAAAAATAAACCGCATTGGAATGGCTTTCGTGGTATAGTCGAAAGCGGAACAACCCATAACCAATGGATTATAAAAGGCATAGTTAACAGAATAAATACCACTACAGTTGAGATAACCGAATTACCTATTGGGTATAACTTAAAAACATACCTAAAAGTATTAAAAACATTATCCGACAGTGGTGTTATTACCTATTATCAAGATAAATCAGATGGCGAAAATATATTCAATTTTATCGTTAAGTTTAAAAGAGCAGATTTAGCTAAACTTGATGATGAGAAACTTTTAAATGTCTTAAAATTAGTAAAACCAATTACAGAGAATTATACCGCTATGACTGCGGAGAACAGAATTAGAACATTTGACAATATAAATGATATTTTTCATTATTATATCGATGTCAAAAAAAAGTTCATATTGAAGCGAAAAGAATACCTCCTGAATAAATATAAAGAGGATATACAGTTTGATGCTAGCAAATATATATTTATTAAGATGATAGTCGAGGATAAGTTAAAAGTGAATAAGCGGAAAAAAGATGTTATTGTAAAAGACATTAAAAAGATAGATAAAATTATTGAAAAAGACGGAAGCTACGATTATCTTCTAAATATGCCGATAGCTTCACTAACTGTTGAGCGTATGGAGAAGCTTATGAATGACATAAAACAGAAGAAAGCTGAACTTGACAAACTCAAAAAACAATCAATCGAAGATATTTGGTTAGAAGATTTAAAATGATTTCTATTCTATTTGATATAAAAATGCCATTAATGGATTTTAACACAATTAAATATAATGTCGAAAAAGATGTAAGGTACCTCAATTTTCATTACTTCAATGCGTGGTATGATTTTAGTAGGGGTATTGGTCATTTTAAAATAAATCAGATATATAGACAGCTACTTGAAAAAGAGCTGTATATAATGGAGTAAACTATGGGGTTATTAGAAATAATTTTATTTGGCTATATTTTTAATATCATACTGATATTATTTACTATAACTTACACTATTGTTATAGGTGGTGTCGAGGGTATGCGTATGGATGCGGTAAAATTTGTTGAGCTTACTAAAAAAATGGACAATTACAATACTGTAATACATTTTTATCGCTCTAATCTACCAAAAAAGAAAATAATAAAAAAAGAAAGTTTTTCTATTTTATTCCCTTTTGCAGTATTTATACCATTTGTCAAATTTATAAATAGAGCAGTATCAAAAGGGGTATTGATAAATGCGCTCAATACATTACAGGAAGAAGCAGAAAGACTCGAAAAAATATACAACGAATATAAAAAATTAGATAAATAAGATTGATATTTGCTATTTTTGTGCTATGCTTCTTAAAATAATTTAAAGAAGTTAGTATGGAAACTATAGAAGAATTAGCATTAGAAAACAAGCTACTAAAAGAAAAAATCAAACATTTGGAAGCCGAACTAAATAGTTATCGCTATGATTTTCTTACAGGCTTTAAATTATCAAAAGACTTCAATGATTTATTTAACAAGTATAAATTAAACAACAGAAATTTTTACTTGACTTTGGTTGATATAAACGGACTACATTTTGTTAATGAGCAACAGGGATATTTGGCAGGAAATTCGCTTATAAAAAGAGTAGCCCGCTATTTAGTGGACAACTTTGACGGTTGTATTTTTAGAATAGGCGGTGATGAGTTTGCTATTTTATCTGCAAATAAACCAACAGTGCCTGCAACCGATGACTTTGTTTACGCCTCAACTTATAGTAAAGACTTTAAGAACACAAGAGAAATGTTTAAAGGTACAGACAAGTTGATAAAGAAAGCAAAAAATGAATTATACATAAAGACGGGAAAAGAAAGACGAAAAAGGTAATTTACTCCTCACCTCTTCAAGAGATTTTACTTTTTAAAAAAGTAAAATCTTCAAAACTACACAAAAATTTTAAAAAAATCTTCCAAACTACTTGACTTCTACTAAAGACTATTATATAATAGGGTATAAAAAGAGATAAAGGATTGAAAATGAGAGAAAGATTTTATATTGATGGTGGTCAAATGCTGAAGTTTGAAGATGTTAAGTCAGAGGTATCTTATAAACAAGAAAAAGACGGCAAAGTGGTTGTGGTAGCATATTCAGGCAGAAAAAAGAAGTACGACTTTTATGAGCGTCATCAAAATATGGAAGCTATGGAGAAAAGAGTTGAGGTGTATATCAACAATCTCAGAAGATATGAAGAAGAAAAAAAAGCTCGAAAAGAAGCAAAAAAAGAAGCTCTTAAAAAAATGAAATCTGAGATTAAAGTGGGCTCTTACCTGAGAGGAGTTTTTAGCTACACTATGACTTTCAACTACTTCTATAAAGTTATCGATATTAAAGGAAATAAAGTAATTTTGGAAGAGCTTGATAAAAAATGGGTATCAGGTGACATTGGATGGACAGGAAATGTTTCTTGTGACCCAACTCCCACAGGAAAGACTATTGAGGGTAAATTCACACAAAATGGTCTAAAAGTGAAAGACTCTTATGTGAATCCTTGTTCACTTGAGGACACATTTTATGAAAACCACCTCGACTAAACCATCAGAAGCTTTTGAAGCTTCTGTTAAGAAGAATTTGGATATGATGGAAATCTCAAAAAAAGAAATTAAAGAGTATCAAAAGCTGAAGAGTAAACTACTCAAACAATCTTTTGTGTTCACACATAAAGATTATGTTATAAAGCATTTTCCTCAATATTTCATTTAAAAAACAAACAAAAAGGTTAAGTATGGAAATATTTAATGGCGAAGTGTATCAGGGCACCATCGAAAAGCCTAAACCTAAACCTATCATAAAAGTCGAATACTACAAAGATAAAATAAAGCACTCCGAAAGTCTTATGAGTTTTTATATAAATGAAACTGTCTGTGATACTCCTACACTTTTATCTCTCAGAAATGATATAGCATACTATCAGGAAAAAATTGATATAATAGTGAAACAAAATGCTGAATATTTTATATAAAGGATTGTTATGAATAATGAAGGGTATTATGTACTTTGGAAAAATTCTTTTAGTAGATTTAATAATGAAAAACCAATTGCTGTAGGCAAAGCAAAAATTATTATAACAAACACCAAAATGGGCGCAAATACTTATCGTTATTTGGTAACTGATAAAGAGGAAATAAGGCTGTTCAGCAGTAGAAATGATTTTGCTTACTATCCGCACAAAAAATTTTTAGAGGAGTTTCCTGAGTATGCGATATAGAACCGTGCAATCAAAACCTGAAAGTTGCCCCTCATTTGAGGAATATAAACTTTACACAATTGAATTTTATGAAGCAAAAAATATTGGTTATGATGAAAAGGATATCACTCCTGAAGTATTTTATAATGCTCTTTTAAACCGCATATCTATGTTATCAAGACAACAATTAAACACAAAAAAAAGTCGCAACAAAACAGCAAATAAAGATACATATGATAAAAAAATAGAGAAAGCGAAGCAGATGGTTAATTATCTGATTAATGAATACCCTCAATATTTTATATAGGAGTTATAATGAACAATACAACAAAAACGCAAAGTGAAAAAATATTGAGCGAATTAAAAACTGGAGATGTTATCCTATATAATTATTATTTTAATTATAAAAAAATGTTAGCCGAAAACAGAGATTTAGGGGACATTCGTTCAAAATTTATAGGATATATCACAAATAGCAATGAAAAACAAGTTGAATTGTCTGACATTATTAAGATTAGTGGCAAAGACCCTATGAGTGACGCTATCGTGTTGTTTCGTGATAAAGGCTATGACTCATCCAATGATGACCATTATGAATTTTTGGAAGTATTTGGCTGTATAGATATTAATGAATATGAAAAGAATAGAGATGAAACAGAAAAGGATTTTGTTGCAAAAATGTTAAAAACCCACCCTCAATACTTTGTTTAAGTTTATCTTGGTATAATTTAATAAAACAAAAAGGCGTGTAATGCTGTTACTATACGAAAAAGAAGTGAAGATTGCTGTCAAAGAACACCTGAAAAAATTAGGATTCACTGATGAGTATAAGATTTCTTTTTTTGATGAAAATGGTAACAAAATAAGTATTGAATGTAAAGCAAAAAAGAAGAAACAGTAAGCTATACTTTAGTATAACTTTAAAGTCCATTTAAGGTTTATTTAAGTAATATATCCTATTACAATTAATAGGGTTATTATGGATAGATTAAAAGATAAAATGGGCAAAAACGGTGATACTATGAGCTTTGCTGAGATAGCTGAAGTGATGGGTATAAGCGAAGGGGAAGTTAAGCGAATTTATGAGGGTGCAATTAGAAAATTGAAACACCCAAAAAACGCCCGAATACTTTGGGATTATCTACATATAGGGGACACTTCTGAAAGTGTAGAGGGTGATGTGGAAAAACACTAAAGGATAAATATTGATAGACCCAATTGATGTGAAGTATTTTAAGTTGGCTGTTGGGAAGTTAGCTAAAGAAACACCTAATGATTGTTCTGTTAACTGCGTATCTTGTGGTGATAGAAAACAGAGGCTTCATCTCTATAAAAATGATGGTATGGATATAGCACTAGTTCATTGTTACAATGCAGGTTGTATTTTTGATGATAATCAAATGGGTATGGTTAAGTTTTTAAAAGAAGTACGCCCTGAACTTGTTCCTAATTACAAAAAAGAAAGATTTGCCGACAACATCAAAAACATAAAAAAAGACAATGAATTGAGTCTTGATGATATTTTGGCAGTAGCAGAGGCAAAAAAGGCAGGAAAAGAGCCACCCAAACCACAGAAACCAACAAAATCAAGTAATATCCAAGAGGATATTGATATCGACATAGGTGGTTTATTTTCTAATGCAGATAAATCCGTAGTCACAAAAGACAATTATGTGAAACCATCCAAAGAAGATAAAAAGCCCTCTTCAATGTCTTTTGATTTTAACTTTACTAATAGTGATTTTGAGTTTGAAAGTCAAGAAAATACCAACAAAAATGTACTTGAGAGTCCAAAAAATAAAGAAACAACAATAAAGCCTATATGTGATGATGATGATTTAGAGGCTGAATTAGTAGGTATCAAGAAGCAAGTAAAACCTGAAACAGATTTGCCTGATGGTTCAACAGCATTGCGAATACCTGAACTATTCTCTAAAAAATTATTACCTTGTAGAAATGTTCCTGAAGCGGTAGAGTATATTGAAAAAAGAGGGCTTAGTGTCGGGGATAATTGGTTATTTAGTAGAGATAAGTTTATCAATATTTTCGACAAAGCATATTATGTGAAGAATTTTATATTTATACCCATATTTCAATATAAGAAACTTAAAGGCTTCTACACTCGCTCAATAGAGGAGAAAAGATTTAGCACAATCATATTTCCAAAAGGTGAAAAATATTGGGCTTCTGAAACACTCGACCCAACACAAACAGTCTATGTGTTTGAGGGTATATTTGATGCTATGAGTTCAGGTTATGAAAATGTTATCGCAATGCTTAGTGCGGATTTACCTGAAAGTTTATTATCAGAATTAAAAGACCCTGTATTTTGTTTTGATAATGATGAAACAGGGGTGCGAAAAGCTATAAAATATAATAAAATGGGCTATAAAACTTTTGTGTGGAGAGAAGATATTAAAGAAAAAGATATGAACGAGCGTCTTTTATCCACAAGCTTAGAAGAAAATAAAAAATTGATTGCTGAGAACATATACAGTGGTTTAGAAGCCTATATTAGGCTGAATAGATTTGTACTTGAAAACCCTATCGAGAAACTGAAAAAAAAGACGATATCTATTAAAGATTATGAAATATATTAAGTATGTTTTAATCAAAAAGCTTATATAATACCAAAATACCAATATAAAAGGATAATTATGAATGATATGGAAAATATAGACGCACTACTTGAAGATGTGCTAAACGAAACTTCTAATGAAAGTGTGAATAGTGATGAGGAAAATCTTAATGAATTGATTGATGAGGTGGGTACAGGTTTTGCCTTGGAAAATGATGCCAACCAAGAACTACTTGAAGAGATTGAACCTGAACCTGAACCTGAAAAAATAGAAACTCCTGAAGATGTTGATGAAGTGCTTCAACAAGCGGGTAAAGCCATTACTGATTTGGTAGATAGACAAAAAAAGACAAGAGAACATAAAATATCAGAAACAATGTCTGTTTCGGGAGATAAGTTGGCTTATACTGCTGAATTTAAAGAGGCAATTCCTGTCAATAAAGAGTATATGATAAGTCTCTTAGAAAAAGAGGCTGAAATCGCTCAAATCAGAGAAGAAATTAAAGAATTGAAGCAAGAAGCTAAAGTTAATGGGGCAAGTATTTCTGTAGCCAATAAAGCCATTAAAGAGTTTGTATCACAACTCAAAGAAGACCCTAAAACAAGTGCTGAAATTGAACAATTCAAGCGACTTATCGAAGAAGACCCATCTCTTTATGGGTATTGTCTTGCAAAAGCAAACCTAAAATAGTCTACCTATACCTTGCCTTATAAATAAGTAAAAAAGGCAAAGTATGGCTATCAACAATAACTCCTTTTCCGCTAATACAAACATACAGTTCGGAAGTAAAGAACTTGAAGGTGTTTGGTTTAATGCTCAAAGTATGATAATCCCAAGTATGAGTTTCAGCCCCCCAAAAGTAGGTGGTAGACAGGGTGTGCAAATCAACTTGGGTTCAGACACAGTAACATACACAGAACTCGTCTTTGACATTATTATTGATAGAGAATGGAAAGTTTATGATGAGATTTATCAATTTTTCATAGAAACTATTAATATTGAAAAAGGGATTTATAGACCAAAACAATTCGATATGTGGACGGACATTAGAAATGGCAAAGGTGAAGTTGTTAAAAAGTTTTGGTTTTATAACTGTAGATTGAGTGATATTAGTGAAATAAATGTTAGTATTGTAGACCCAAGTGATGAATTAAATGTGATGACCTTAACCCTTGCTTTTGATTATATGGACTATGACAATTCATTCAGAAAAGAAAGTTATAAAGAGCCTATAAAACACTAGGCTCTTTAATATTTAGTTCCAAGTGCCACCATCTAATGTTGTAGTCTGCACATACTGTTTGATTCTATCCACACTCCAAGTATAATAAATTACGCTTGGTGGATTTTCTAAATTGGAAATGTGCTCTTGAACCCATTTAGCTGAACGAACTTTTTTATCCATTCCTGCTGTGGCTACTGCATCTACGGTCACATCATCAATAAGATACTCTACAATTGTACCTGTAGGAAGTGTGTCTGATGTGTCATTAGTAGCCCAATTCCAAAGATTGTCCAACTCTTTTTTAACTTGGTCTACAGCTCTATTGAGAACTGCATCGCTCCCCAACTCTCCGTTCTTTACTTCAAATGTTGCTCTAAAATTTGAAAGTGTTACTCTATCTGCCATATTATTTTTCCTTATATTTTATTTTAGAATACTATCTTCCAAGTAACTCTAAAGTTTGTTGTATTTTCTTTAATTTTTGCGGGGAAGGTTCTCATTGCAAAAATTTTACCACTAATACCGCCTGAATTGTTTAAGCCCTCTGCGGTAAAAAGCCCCGCTTCTGTCCAAGCAATAGCACCATCTCCTGCACCATTGGCATTCGCTGATGAGATATTTATTTCATACACAATTGTACTATCATCTTCAATCTTAACATCTACAGTGCTGTCATTTGTGATAGAAGGTAGTTCAGCCGAACCTTCACTAATTACTTTTTTTGATGAGTTACTTGCTGTAATAGGGTCTCCATTTGGGCTTTCTGTTGGATTCCAAGTTATAGGGTATGTTACCCCTCCCAATTCTTCTTGAGCAAATAAGTTTGTTCTCTCAAAAGAAAAGGTTTTTGGTGTCAATAAATCTCCGTCTACATTTCCTTTGTTGCCTAAAACAAAAGTGTTTATGTGCATATCAGTAACACCATCAGGATATGCGCCCATAGCAAGATACGCCACATCTCTTTTACTATCACGCATAATCATATTGCGGTCTTCATAACTGTCGATTAAATTTCCTTGTTCATCGAATTGCTCGATTTTAAAAAAACCTTCGACAGGCTTATGTGTTTTATCTACCATATCTTTCCTTTTAAATATCTTAAAAATTATACTTTTATAAGTTTAAATTAAACTTACATCTGCTCGATGTAAGTAGCTTGTACACTATTTATAGTACCCTCAAATGCTTCTTGGTCAGGATGGCTATCATTAGAAGCGTAGAAAATTATTTTGTTTTCTCCGTTACCTTCTAAACTATGGTCATATTTCATAATAAAACTCTTTAATCCTGAACCGTAAAATCTGATTTCATCATCTACCCCCAATACCCCATCAGTAATTCCTGAATATACTTTTATATACCCGTTTATACTTTGTGTACTCATATCAAAATCCACTCTAACATAATGAGAGTTTGCAGAACTTGAATCGTTTATGGTAAATGTTCTATAGAGTTTAGCATATCCTGATTGTGTGCCATCACAATAAGCATAATTTCCTGTAGGTGTAGAGCCTGTAATGATAGTCCAAGATGTGTCTGTTGACCACTCACTTGGGTCTCTAAAATCAGGGACATCAAGTGCTTCTTTCCATACTTGTTGCTCAGGTGATATACTCAAGTTATCAAGCATATATTGAGTACTTGGGTCTCCGTGAGGTAAAATATATCCGCCAATAATAAACCCACCTTCTCTTGTCACATTAACACCAACATCTAATCTTGCATCAGCAATCAGCAAGTCAGGTCCTATAACTGCAAGCTTATTGGTATAAAGGCTTGTCATAGCATCACCAATTATGTCTTTGTTGCAGTCCACTTCAATATTAGTGACTGAAAATGTAGTATTATTCGCTTCAGGGTAGAATTGAATAAGATAATTCCCTGATGTTGGTGGTGTAAATGTGTATCTTTCTTTGGCTATACCGCCAATTTTGTGTTTTTCATTTCCTATTTGGAAAAATGCTCTTTGTGTAGAGCTATTTACTTCGACATCAAAATTTATTCTATATGTAACACCTCCATCCAACATTATAGATTGAGATAAAATATCACTACTATCACCATTTGTAAGTGTTGCTCTATTATTAATAACTTTCCAATTAGCACCTGCATTCCAACCGTATAGACCTTTATCATCTATTTCTCTAATTTGAAACTCGTCCAATCTTAAATTAGCTGTTCCTTTTATGTCGTTTTTACCTGCCAATACAACATTTGTATCAGAACTATTACCTGTGTGTTGGATGGTAAATCTACCATAGTTGTTTATCTCATATACACTACTGCCTATAGTAATTACTAAATAATCATCATAACTACTCGGTTTTAAAGTGCCGTAAATTTCATATTCTTTATCTTCCCAATATAGGTTTTGTGATAAAGTATCTGTTATAGTTCCGTTTGTTAAGGTCATATACCCATAAACACCGTGATAAACAGGGTCTATGTGTTGTTGCCAATTACCAACGGCTGTCCAATATGTTCCTATAGGCTCTAAAAAGTCTCCATTGTTTATAATTGTAGAGGCATCAATGGTAAATTTTGGGTTTACTACAATATTATGACACGGAAGATTCGTTCTATCATCATCAAAAATAGGTATAGTAATATGGTCTCCAATTGCAAAATCTTGACTGTAGCTAAAAATATCGTGCGTATATAATACAGCTACAGGAGGCGTAGGATTGTCTATAATAATTGATGAATGAGTGTAGTCATTATACACTGTTGTAGGCTCTATTTTTACTAATGAAATATCATCTATAGAGAATGTTTTGTTGTTCCCATAAATTGAAAATTCTCCTGAATTAGAGTCGCCAATAACAACACTTGTGTTTGTTGTTCCTGTTGAAAGTATGTTTATAATAACACCACCAACATCAATAATAAAATTGTCATTAGATGAATCAAGTGTTGCTGTAATTCTTAGGTTGTATGTTTTGTTTGCTTCTAATACTACTGATTGTGATAGTTTATCATCTACACCACCACCTGAATTCACCGCTTTGCCATTGACGATACTCCAATTACTTCCTAAGTTCCACTCGGAATTATCATCAAAATCTCCATTTTTTATTATATTTTGACTAGCCTCAATGTCAGCAATGTCATAATAATGTATGACTTCTTGATTAACACCTCTTGGACTTACATACTTAAAACTTACTAAGTAGCTACCATTTGCGAAAGTGTATTTGTCATAACTCCAACCTTTGAAATCCCCTACATATATATCCCCTGTTTCATAATATTTTAGTTCAGAGTTGGTGATACCTCCGCCTCCTCTAAGACCATATATATCTTCTTCGGGTACAGCACAGTCTCCATTTGGACACAGACTTTTAACAGACACTTTATTGGCTGTATAGATATATTCCAAGTTAAAATAATCTATAAAGTCTATTATTAAGACTTTCTTATATGAGTATGAGAAACCAACAGGGTGTGCTAATGGGATAACAAATGCTTCAAATAAAGCGGGTATCATTGACCCCTCTACTGAATAAGAGAATGGTCTACAATCATTATCATCAAGCTCTTCACCAATATAAAATTCGTTTATAAATCTTTCATTCGGATAAGGCACGCCTGTACAGGCAGGATGTGCTGCCCAAGTATCGCCATTTTGGTCAGGAGAAGGTGCTTCGGGTGAAGGAGTATATGGATTTTCACAAGCAATTATAATACCTTTAGGAATGCCACCTGTACACTCAGGAGTATGTAGCTTAAAGTAATAAGAATCACGAAGAGGACCCTCTATTTCTGCCAACCAACCCACCTTATAGGCGTATTCAATTGCGGTACCTGTTCCCTTTTTCTCTTTAAAATCTTTACCTAAAATATATCGTTCTTCAGTATATAACTCATCTGTATTACCAAAAAATACAAGTTCTGATTGCAAAGCATCTGTAGCACCTGCCAATTCTGTGTATTTAGCAAGGATATTATTCAATCTATTTTGAAGAGCATAGTTATTTTGGGCTTTGTGGACAACACTCCAAAAGTTTTCCAAAAACATTTGTGCAAATCCATCTTGGACACCTTTTATGTGGCTATGCTCTTTATATTGTCTGTTCTTGTTGAATACATCAATAATATTCACACTGATAGGGGAAACTTCACCAAGAATATCCACAAAGCTTTCCAATAAAAGCTTATTTTTGCTCATTATTCTTTGGGGTGCAATATTATCTATTAAAGTTTCAAATATTTTGTCATAATGGAATGTGACAGGGGCAGTCAAGTCTTGTGTTGTATATGCCGTACTTGTTTGAGGTGCCCCATTTTCGTATAATATATTAGGCATTAAACATCCTTATAAAATTTAACCTGTCTTAAACGAGGTATAGTATATCCTGTAAACGGAATGTTATCACTATTTATGTCTATGTTACTTGGATATACCAAGTCTATATGACCATACCCATAATCTGTAAACACAGAGTCAGGCGGAGCACCTACACCACCGCCTGTATTAAAGTCTAAATGGACATCTATGTGTTGAAATCTTTCGTTTCTGATATAGTATCTACCAACTTTTTCATCAGGGTTTGCATCAGGTTCTAAGGTATCATTTTTAATATCTCCAAGGTAAACATCCAAGATAATATTTGGTAGTTCATTTGTTGGTGGTAGAAAAGCTCCTGGGGTTCCTGGGTCAGGGTTTTGGTCTACTCTATAAGCAAGATTACCATAATTATCTACTTTTTTAAGGCAATACAAGTCTTTAGATACAGGGATAAATTCTTGCCAATCGTCTTTATTTGTATAATCGACTGTATTCAAAGTCACATCATTAAAATCTTTTTTAGACTTATAAACAGAGCCTAAAATACCATTTCCGCCATATCCCGATAAATCCTCATTGATAAAGACGGTATCACCCGTTTTGATATCGACAAGGTTTGTTGAGTCCATAACTACATCATAAGCTGTTGCTTTTTCTTTATACCACAGAGTTTCATTATTGAAATCTTCATTAATCACATCAGTGGGCTGATTATTTGTGTTGTTCGTGAGTCTCGTGTACACATATCCTTTCGTTGCAAATGATGGATTTACTGTGTTCTCTACATCGATAATAATTCTTTCACCTTTTTGTATAACTACATCTCCCGCTGAGAAATAATAGTCATAGTTTCCACCTAAATCTTTCCATTTAGTTTTATCTAAAAAGTTCACAGTATTACTATCAAGAGTCTGCGCTATTTTTGAAATATATTTTACTCCAAAAATACCATCACTGTTATCTCCTGTACCATCAACTTCTCTTTTTTCAAGTACACTATCTCCTGCACCGATGCTAAAGCTGTCACCGTCTTTTAAACGCCAATCAGTAACAGCCCCCACAAAAGATAAAGTATCAATATTAGGCAAAAACTGTTGGTTAGTCATATTAAGACCGTCAGGATATAGGTTCTCAAAAGGGAAAGCCAATCTTATAATAATTTTAGATGTACCACTATACTTGTAGTCATACATAGCCTCATTAATAGCTATTTGAGTTTTTAGGTTGATTTCTACACCTGAATTATCTCCTAGTGCTTCATCAACTCTTCTTTGTAGATTTGAAGCAAAATATTCAACCTCAAATTTTTCCGCATAGTTTTTAAAATACTCATCGATTATATTAAAAATTGTCTCATTTGTCTTTGAGTTTGTAACAGCCAAGTTGTACTTCAATACTTTTATATTAAAGAAGAAATCTATATAAGCTGGCTTTCTATGACTATGCTTCATAGTCATAATTTTATATGCGTTTAAAATAGTGAATACATTAGTATCTCTTTGTGGTGGCAAAGGTGGTGGTGTAATTGGGTATACATCATCAACATCATCAAGATACCAATTATCTATCAGCTCATCTATAGCTTCACGGTTTTGGTTATAAATTTCAAGGTCTTCAAGATACTTATTGTATGCTATATCCGCATCCTGTCTCGCTTGTAATTCAGCAGGTGTATTCGCATAATTAGAAAAACTATTCCAATAATTAGTGTACTCTATCCCTTCTTTAGAAGTAATATAATCCGCATATTTTTTGTTTTGCGCTACAAGAGCATCCCACTCCTCTTTATCTTTAACATATTTCTCATATATAGTTGTATCTCTTCTCCATTGGATATAATCAATGGCATCTTGTCTTCTTATATAATCTCTGTATATTGGAGCACCACCATTAGCAAACCATTCTTTATCTTTATCCTCTAGTTCTTGTGTCCAAGTAGAAAGTGGATTTCCGAACTCATCAACTTCAAATGAAAGTGCTTTGTAAATTTCGTATGCTTGACTTTGCTTCTGATTTTTAATTACAGCCTTTTCTTCAGGTGTAGCCCAATCAGGATTAGTCGGGTCAGACAAATAAAGCTCATCAATATTAGGATTCTCAACCCAATCTGTAGGGAAAGTCAAACCATTAGGAAATGGGTTTGGATAAGCACTGTCGTGGTTATAAGCGTCTCTTTCAGGAATCCAAGTGAACTGAGGACCTGCTCCGGGGTTTACTACTGGTGTTGGTTCTGCTGTTAATCCTGTAACCCAAGTGTCAGGTTTTTCCATATAGTTAGATGGTAGTGGAATCCAATCAGGGTTGGTTGGTTTTGGTGGCACACCAAACGCATTTGGGTCTTGGATGTCAGGAATTTTTGGTCTTCTTGGCAGGTATTGTAAATCATATTGAACATTTAAGGCATAGTTTTCATCAGGTAAATTATAGTCTTTATTTGGGTCAGTAGACAAAAATACTCTTTGAGTTCTTTCAGGAGTAAAACTAAACAACACATTGGCAAAACGGTTAGATACTTCATCTTCCCCTCCCCAAACAGAAGCTAATTTTACAGCTTCGTGTCTTTGACTTAACGCAACATAATCTAGTGCTGTCACTGCACGGTTGGCAGTATTATGGAATATAGGGGCATTTTCTTTAATACTTTCTATATGCTCCTCATTACTACCATAGTGCACAATAACCCCAGGAGATACCGATATCTGCTCTTTTAAAAGTGGGTCTACAACTTCGAATACATCTCCTGCTTTTCCATCAGCACCTTTTGATATCAGGGCATTTACCTCTATCAAAGTGTTGAGTCTAATGGGATTTCCATAACCCCCAATCTCAAAGAATATGATAGGGAATTGTAAGAAAAAGTTCTCCAATCTTATATATTTTCTTTTTTGGTAGTCAAATGAACTATCGATTAAGAATTGGTCAGATTTAGTCCACAACTCTTTCTCTACTGTTGTACCATACTTATCAACATAAGTTAGAAATACTTCCAATCCGTTTTCTTCAATATCTCTAAAAGGAATAAGATAATTCTGCTTAGTTACTATATCTCCGTTTTTATCAACAACATTAAAAGCTCTAAATCTTAGGAGTTCATTATCATCATATCTGATTAATTTTCCCTCTTTAACTTCAAGCTCAATTTCTATACCAAATCTTTCTTGATTGTTAGTTACAACATCAATGTCTTCCCCAAGATAATAATAGGTATTTCCGTTTGATGTAAACTCAGTATATTTTGGAATTTGGACTCTAAAGTCACCCAATAAAGGGTCTCCATTTTCATCCAATTGCTCACGAATTTGGACTTTTAATTTATATCTGTATGATGTTTTTTGTACAGCCTCATAACCAAGTTGTCTTGCACCAAAAAGTACATTCATTCTTTTAGAAGCTAAAGGTAAAATGACTTCTTGTAGGTTTATAGCGGTGTTGGTGTTTAATGCGTGGACTAAGTAGGTCATTACATCAGACAATTGACTTACGGTGGAACCTGGATATAATATGTCTGTTAGCCCTTTTGAAAGTAGTAGTCTTTTAACTTCTAGTTCAAGCTCATTTTGTGTAAAAGGTATAGTTTCTTTTACGATATTTTCGTTTGTGCTCACTTGTTTTCCTTTATGCGTGTCTTGTGACGATACTTGTCATTTCGTTATGGGCTAATGAAAATCTAAGGTTTTCAAAAGTCTTTGTGTTATTTATTAATACATAAAACTTTATAGTAACAGTTATTCTATTGTATTCAGGCGATGCCACCACTCTAAGTGACTGAATATCAACTCTAGGTTCGTATAATGCTACTGTATTTTTAAAAGCGGTTTGTATTGCTTTTTCTTCAAAAAAACCAATATTGTCGAATAGGTATGGGGTTAAAGGGCTACCCAACCAAGGTTTTCCTGGAACTTCGCCTTTTCTTATTGTAAAAAGGTTTATTAGTGAATTTTTAACAGCGTCTATATCGTGGATTAGTTTATATCCTACAACATCTTCTTCATTGGTTTTCGGAACTATATCAGTATAATATGACATAAATTAATCTCCTTATTTTTCTTATTTATAAGTGATTTTATAATAGTTTAAAAATATAAATGTATTATACCAAATATAAAAGATTTGTTGGGAGAAATAATGATAAAATATTGTATAAATGAAGTAGATGGAAAAGCAAGTGTTTTAATAGAAGGAAAGTATCTTAATAATAAAAACAAACTTGTTGACACCATTTTTTATTGGGGTAGTATAATAGAAGCTTCAGAGGAATTGTTAAAATACATAAAGAATAAGGCGTAAATGCCGTTTAAAACCATTTAAAGTATTTATGAGGGTCAGAGTATGTCTAAACCGATAAATACTTTATACTGCTAAGGAAGCGGTGGAGAAGTTGGGGCTCCATCATTTCCTGTGTGTTTATGGTTAACAAGACTTATATTTGTGCCTTTTGAATCGCCAAATACATCTCCTTCAGAATATATATTAGATTTACTTGTAACATTGCCTACCGCAAGAATATCACTATTGGTAGTAATATTTCCATTGATGTTTATTGTGCCATCCACAATTAAACTTCCCTTAATAAACATATCAGATTTTGATGAAATAGTTATTATTCCGTCTTTGTTGATTTCAATTCTTGCACCTGAAGAGTGTTGTAATCTGAATCTTTCATTACCTTTTGTACCATCTATTTCAAAAATATTTCCTGCCAAATCTTCATAAACTTTATTATTTGGGTATTTTGCGTTTTGTGCAGTATCGTCAGGCTCTTTAAATTTTGTTTTATTAACTTCTACTTCAATTCTGTCCTGTGTAACTCCCTCTTTTGCCTCTCCTCTTGCTAATTTGTTTGTACTTTCTCCTGCTTTTGGTGGGAAGTTTCCATCAGGGTCTCTAAACCCCATCGGATTGCCGTCATCATCTGTTTCTTTTGGGATTTCGTTCATTTTGCCATTCATAGTACCTATAAAGAGGAATTCAGTAAGTGCTTCGTTCATAGGCACACAATACCCCCACACACCTTGGATAATATTGGTGCTTGAACCAACACCACCACCGCCTCCTCCATCAATAGGATTTAGCGTTTCGCTCCAAGGCAAACAATCTGTTGGAACTAAATCTGCTCTTTTGTCGTGTACACCGACAACTCTAATGCGAACTCTACCTAAAAATTTAGGGTCTTTATTGTCTTCTACCACACATCGGTAAATATTATTTAACATTAGGGTCTCCTTCTCCGAAGTCACTTCTTTGGAGTACTAGTTTCTGATAAAATATACCGCTTGTTATTTTATCCACAAATCTCGTCACAACAAATATTCCACTAAAAGTTTCATCTTTACCTCCACCCTTAATATCAACAGTTCTGTGTAGACTAACCTTTACTTTAGTATATAATCTATCAAAATTTGTTCCTTGTACTATCATATATACATCTTGACTCTCATTTATGGCATCTCTATAATCATAATCAAGCCCTTGTCTCTTATTTATCCCTAAAGGAGAACCTGTTTTTTGACCAATGAAAGCGGATGTATTTACAATATTAGCACCCTTTACACCTGCTCCCCCATTTAATTTTTGACTGGCATATGCTGTTTCCAAAGATACTACCTCAGTAACCAAAGACAATACATTGTCTTTAATATATTCTATTTGAGTGGGAGGTGCCTGATTAAGTTTTTGTCGGCTAGAAATATCACCATTAAATTCAAGAATACTATGAAAAGGTCTGTCTCCTTTAAATCCTTGTATGAAATCTCTTTCTTGAGGCTCATCGAGTTTAGAGAAATCAAGCAAATCTTTTGATACAATTGATGTTTCTTTTTTTGTATCTATTAGAACCATATTCATCAGGCTCATCTTTGTATTCATCCAATCATAAAGACTTATAGATTTCGGTATAACTATTCCCTCAAATTTGTGAGAATCTTCTTTTTCTACTATATCAACAGGTAATTCCAACTTCTTCATAATCTCATCAAAAACTTCACCGATTGTTTTGTTTTTAAATCCCAATGAAAGATAAGTTTGTTTTAATGTGTATGTGATATAAGACTCAAATTGTAATTGGATTGTAATTCCACTTGACTTATTTCTTGCATTTTTTGATTGCACTATTGCAAATACTTCTTTGTATGATGCACCCAAACTATCAGTATAAGAAATTATTATATCTCCTTGGATAAGTGCGCCCAACTCGTTAAGGTTATCAACATCAAGAAAAGTTATATGTCCTGTTTTACCACCTACCCCAAAAACAATCTCTAAATCATCTATATTGTTTGGTCGTAGCTCTTTCCCATTAATAATAACAGAAAGGTTTTTTATTTTAGCACTCTCTGATAGTGTTGGAGAAACATCGTGCGCACTTAAATCAGGCATTATTCTTCCTCATATTGTGTTATTTTATTGCCTTTTCTATAACTGCTTATTAAATTCATAACATCGTCTATACTATCTTTTTTAGGCAATCTAAACTTTCGTTTTTTGGTATTTCTTCTTTCTACATCCTCATCAATGTAATCCAAAAATATTTGGAAATCTTCAAATCTAGCGTCACCAACACCAATACCAAGTTCTGTGGAAAATATTTTTTCAAGAGCTTCTTTTTGTTCTTGGAGTATATCTGTTGAGTACGGCATTGACCATAAAAACACTTCTTGGTTGCAAGCCAAAATCACATCAGCATAGTTTTCAGAGCCGTATACTTTATAAGCTATTTGTTCAATTTTTAAGTTGTCATCAACATCTAAATAAAAAAACCAATCAGGATTTCTGTCAAATTCTTTTGTGATACCACCATAATAATATGACGTGTAGTCTCTAAGTTTGTAGCTATCTTCAGAAACTTTTTCTTCATATAAGTAGCATTTATTATACATTATAACCTCTTATTAATAGTTTTGAGAAAATCTGTTGCTAGAATCATATTCTGTTGACCAATCTTCTTCAGTTTTCATTCTTCTTTCATTAACAGTCATTTCAAGCATAATTGCTTTTGGAACTCCGTCTTTGAAAGTTTCCATATATCCTGTCTCACTATAATTAACATTTATTTGTGAAATAACCATCTCATCCATTCTTATACTGTCCTGAAGATGTTCGTTGTTTATATGAATATTACAAAATAACGGTGGTTTTATAAAAACACCTCCACCTGCCTTAATAGGAGACGACATTCTTTTAAAAATTCGAATAATTTCAAATAAAACTTTTGCTTCATCTTTTGAATTTGGAGTTAGTTGCCAAGATAATACAAAACTTCTTAGTGCTGACCCTGTATATTGTTGAATAAAATCGGGGTTTTTTTGCCATACTCTAGCTCCAAATAATTTACCTGCGTTAGATAATGAGTTTGATACAGCTGATATTTTGCTGTTTGATTCTAATTCTCCCATCATAGACGCAAGTGCACCATTTTCAGCGTTATATCCTTGGTTTATACTTTCTCTCAAATTGTTCACCAAAGGCATAAAAATAGCGTTTACAAAAGTTGCATTATCAAGAGCACTTCTAGAAGTCACATCATCGGGCAACTCTAAGTCTTCCTGTTTAGTTGGGTCATCTATTTTCTCTTGGGTTTTGTCTAAGAACTCCATAAAACCTCCCTCTTTTAACCCATATTCTTTGTATGTATCTTTTGCCTTTTTAACAAAAGCTTTATAACCTTCTTTTGTATTTTCACTTTTAGAAATCGCTTTGGCTGTTATATTAGATATTTTATTAGTGATATCCTCGCCACTCACTCCATCAAAAAAATTGAATTGCATATATCTAACTTCACTCAAATCGAAAGGAAATTTAAACATAGTCGATTCTTCTTGGTAGCCAATAGCTGATTGATTTTGAGAAGTTTTCGTTTGTGTTCCTGTATTGGTAGCCATTATTTATCCTTACGCTGTAAATGTATGTTTTAAACTTTTTGTTTCTTGTGTTCCTGCTGTAACAGCAACATTCATTATATGTTTATTTATACCATCTTGACTTTTTTTATACAGCTCAAATTCTTCTTTAGATATAAACGCACTATGTTGTCCTGTTGGAGCGGGATTTATTTTTTTAGGTGCTTTATTAGCCTGAATTGGGCTACTTCCTGGGTGAGCTTGAGAGTATGCTTCATTTGGGTGTTCAGTATTATACGGTGCAACTTCATCTACATACGCCTGTGGGTTCATAAATTTACCGCCTGTTTTTCCGCTTTTAACCTGAATATGAATGTGTGGTCCTGTCACTCTTGTTCCTGTTGCGCCACTCCAACCTATTACTTCTCCTGCTTTAATAACAGTTTTGTTTTTATATGCTTTTAGGACAGCAGGCGATATCTTTGAAAGGTGCATATAAGATACTCTCTTCTTTGTTCTTGGGTTGTAAATTGACACATATTTGCCCTCTCTTCCTCCTGGATTTGTGTCGGCTACTACAACAATACCGTAATCTATTGATTGAACAGGTGTACCAATAGGTGCGGATAAATCTATGCCGTGATGGAATTCTTTCTTACCGTGTATATTTCTTTCTCCATACCCGCTTGTGACTCTTCCTATTTTGCCCGATATTGGGGCACTATTTCCTGTTGGTACCTTTATCATAGGTGTTTTTGATGGTGACTTTCCACTTCCACCACTTCCACCACCCGATGGTTTCGGTGCGGGCGTAACACCTGATGGGGTTTGTGTGGGTTGAACCGTAGATGGTTGGCTACCACCGCCACCACCTGAAGCTGTTGGGTTATTTAAGTTTTTTTGTGCTGTTCTGATAGTAGTGGTATCTATCCCTAAACTTTCCATAACAACTGCTAATTGCTCAAGTACTAACCAAACAATAGGGATAACATTATCTTCCCACCATTGTTTTAAGGCATCCATCATACTTTCAACTTTAGACATAATGCTGTCTGTGAGCCACTTTTTCAGACCAAACCACCCTCCCATTCGCTTAACAAAACCTACAAGCCAAAGAACACCCCAACCCCCTAAAAGCCCCATAATACCTATACCTACTGCTTTTGCCATATTTTTTAAAGATATTTGTTTTTCTAAGGACTTAACCGCTCCCATTACACTACTTGTCAGTCTTTTAAATCGTGGGTCATTTTGCTTCTTCTTTGTAGCTTTTTTTAATGATTCAGCCTCAGATTTTTCAGATTTAGCAATTATTTCTAAGCTATGTTCAACTTTATCTCTAAAAGCGTGAATTTTTATCTTTTCTTGTGGGTCATTAGTACAACAACTACCAATCAATTTAGCTTGATTTCCAACTTCTAAGGCATTTGTTTTTAAAGCAGTGAGAGGTTTTTTATCGGTAAAGCGCATATTTTGTTTAAAACCATATCTGCTACCTACATACCCTCCAACAGCCCCCATACCAAAGTTGGCTGAATTGCCTGAACTTCCAAAACCACCGAAGCCACCATTCCCACCTGCACCACTTGCGCCTTGTGGATATCCAAAAGTACCACTTTTTCCTCCTAAAACATCAACAGCACCATTAAACAACCCGCTGATGCCACTATATAATCCATAGCCTATTCCACCCAAAATACCATATTTTGTCGTCTTCCCTATAAGTGAGGATTTTTTACCTTTTTTTAATTGTTTTGCACCTTTTTCTAGTTTCTTAATTTCTTTTGCTTTTTTATAACTACCTGCCTTTTTTGATATAAATTCAGATAGTTTTTTTCCATATTTTTGAGTAGCCTGTTTGCTAAAACCTTTAGCTTGCAGTATTTTTTCAGTAGTTTTATTCGCACCTGTATTAGCAACTTCTTTTATTTTCTTTACGGCTTGATTTGTATATTTTGAGTTTTTGATTGCCTTTACAGCAGGTGAAGTTTTTTCGGCAACTTTCATACTATAGTTGCTTATATTTTTTACCGCACTTTTTCCTACTTTCAAAGTTTTTAATGGTTTAAGCATAGGTAATGTAAGTGCTAAATCTAATGCTCTTTCGCCCATTGAAGCATTGTTTGTAGGGTCTAACGCTGTTGTTGGAGCAACCCAAGGCGTAGCTTTTAATCCATACTCACTGATAGAATTCCAACCTTTTGCAAAACTGTCCTGTTTACCCTGCTTTAATTTTCTGTTAGTTTCTCTTCTTCTTTTGTTCCATTCTTTTCTATCAGTCCAAAAATACCAAGCATCAACGACAGGATTATCAACCGCTTCGTAACTATAATTTCTCGGTTTGTATTTACGATTAGCACCGTGACCACTTGCCATAATATTTCCTTTTATCGTTGTTGTGCTTGTGCCTGTGCCTTTTCATCTTCTTTCTTTTGAATAAGTCCTAAAAACACTTCACGCTCAAATGGGTACATATTGTCAACATCATACTTGGTCATATTACTAAAATATGTCAAATCCAAATATTGTTCATATATGTTTTTCAATGTAGTTTTTGAAACAACAGAACTGATGTCAAAAACTGTTTTCTCTCTATTCTTGCACTTTGAACAAGTCAATACAATTGATGGGTCAAAGATAGCAAGATTGTTTTTAAAAAGCTTTTTTTCAAGCTCATTAAACTCTTTAATGCTTAGGTTATTTATATCTTCTTCACTTATTATCTCATCAAGTGTTTCAAATATTCCTATAGGCAATGATTCATCAATATCATCTTTAAAGAACATATCCGAAATACTTATAGATTTTAAATCTAAAAACCCACATTCTTTACATTTATAGTTAAACTCAATAAGGTCATCTACTGAGTTTTCTCTTGCTTTAAAAATCATAGCGATTGCTTCAAATCTGTTTGATGGGTTTAGTCCTAAAATTTTGGCTATTCTAATTGGATTTTTTTCGCCATCAGATTGTTTTATGAGGGCTGTTTTTTCTTGAAAAGAATTGTAGGGGCTGACCTCATAAGTTAAGAGGTCTTTATATTCTTGAAGAGTTCTATTTAATTTAAATTCCATAATCTTCCTTAGTTAGGAAGCAACTCATCAAAAAAGTGGGGAATAATATCAAATTGGTAGTCATCTTCATACCCACAATGAGGACATTTGATTTTTGTGCCTAATTCAAGAAAGGCGACTACCTCGGAATATTCCTGCTCTATCTCCTCCGTCTGTTTTAATTCCATATCGTCTACTATTTCTAAAGCTTCCTGAAAACTTGCTATTGGTTGCCCATTAATACTATCCATATGTAACAACATTTCAACATCCACATAAGCTTCATCAGTAGATTTTATAACATCATCAAATATCTTTTGTGACGGTATTTCTCTCCAACTGATAATCTTACCTTGGTGTGGAAATTTTGATGGTTGATAATGAGTTATATCATCAAATGTTATATTTACATCAAAGTTTTTGCCACAGTCGGGATTGTCACACTCCATATCAAAAGAGATATTATTACCAATACTTATCTCTTTGATTTTCATAATCAAATACTGTGCTTCATCAGGATTTAAAAAAATTTCAGGGTCGCTCATACAACTTCTAACTAAAACATTTGTAATATCTTCACCCGTGACATTTTCACCTTTATCTTCAAGTAATTTAATAAAAGCTTTTTTATCTTTAGCTTTCCAAGGTCTAATCTCAACCTCTTTGTTATCTCCCAAAACTACATTCAAAATTATTTTCCTTGATTTAATTTATATTATAATACTATCTTATTTTTAAAGAAATCTTAAAATAACCCAAGAGCTTCATCATCGGTTAAATCTGTATTTCCGTTTTCTTCGGTAACTGTGGTTTCACTACTACTACCATTCCCTATTTGGAAAAAACTATCACCATATTTCATTTTACCAAAATTCGTGACAACTCCATCAGAATATGTTGGTGAAAGAAATTGAACATCAAATTCCACAATTTGGCTACTATTGTTATCAAACTGAACAGGAGAAACAGAGTTTATAATAACATCATAACTAGCAAAAACAACATTTCCATCAACATCAAGAATAACCACCATACCTTTAATATCGTCAAAATATTCATACTGAGTAGCAATCCATAGCGATTCAAAATATTGTCTTAATGAAAGCCCATCTTCATCTCTAAATTTAGCCTGAAATCTGAATAATTCTTGCATACGAATATTTGGTCTTCTCTGACCCCCAAGAACAGTATCTAATTCACCCGCTGTTAATTGGGGGACATCTACAGAAATGGTGTTTTTTTCAAATATTTCAATTTCACTTAACCCTTGGATATAAACAAAATCTTTTAAAGTAAACTGATTAAAATTTGGGTTTTGTATATACATAAAACTGAACTCATTTGTTTTTGTCCAATTAGAAGCACTTGCATTTTTTAGTGTTGAAATTACACTCATATACTTCCTTTTTTACTTATTTATATAAATAAAACAAAGTTAAAGGATTATAATGGCTACTCGTGTAAACACACTCTTGTATTCAGCAGGTGGTGATTTATCAAGACCTACTCGTTACAGATTAAAACTCAGTGTTCCTACAAGTATTATGAGTATGGCATTACCCCCTGATAGAACTTTGGATATTCTTTGTAAAGGATTTAGTATTCCTGAAAGAAAAGTGGAAGTATTAGACTATAAGTATAGAGGTAGAACCGCCCCAATTCCAGGACCCACCACTAATATAAATCAAATCACAATGACACTTATATTAGATGACGCTCACAGAATGAAATCTATTTTTGATGAGTGGTTGGTTAGAATGGATTTAAGAGAAGATATATCCACTGGTGGAGCTTTCAGTGGTGGTAGTAGTATTTTTGATATGGGGGTAGCGGGAACTATAGATGGTATGTATACTACTCTTACCTTTTCGGCTATGAATTGGGAAGAAGATGAGGAAATGGCTACATACACATTTTATGGTGTTTATCCAAGCAGTGTTGGTGAAATACAATATAGTACAGATAGCCCTTCTTCGACTCAAGAACTTACAGTTACATTTTCTTTTATTACATTTGCTATAAACAAAACAGGGATAGATTTATTGGACAGTTTATTAGGAGGAGTAAATAACATTGTTAATGGTGCTAAAAACTTTGTAACAGGTCAAATACAAGGCGCAATAAACTCTGTTACAGGTGGTATTGGGAAAGGTCTTGTTAAAGCAGTTGATATATTCGGAAATGGTTGGTAATAATGGGAACAATTAGTGAATTAAAGACCATTATAGGTGCGGGAGCAAGAGACAACAAATACAGAGTATATGTGCCTATGGATGACGACTTGGGTGGAGAATTAGATGTTCTTGTGCAATCCACCACACTTCCTGGAAAAACATTAATCCCAACAGAAGTGATAGTGAGAGGGCGAAAGACATATTTAAGAGGTGAAATGTCCTTCAATGGTGCTTGGGAAATGACTTTCTTTAATACAGAAGATATGAAAACAAGAAACTATTTTATTGATTGGATGAACCAAGTCCACGATACAAATATGAATAGTGCAGGTCTTTTGGGGGGTTTGAGTATTGGTGGAATAAGTTTAAATTCAGCTGTCAGAGCTGTTAAGGGTACAATTGATGCTGTTAAGGGTATTGTTGAGAACCCTCTATCTCTAATGACAGGAATACAGCCTGTATATCAAAGAGACTTGAAAATAGAGCAGTTGAATTGGAATGGAGAGGGAACAACTTATGTAAAACTCATAGGTGCTTTTCCAACTGATGTTAGTGCCATTGAATACAAAGACTCAAATGGAGAAGTTTCGACTACAACAGTTACTTTTGCTTATACAGATGTTGAAGTTGATGGAAGTGCAGGAACTACATTTGCCCAAGAATTAATAGGTAATGAACTTGGTAATTTATTTTAATATATAAATAAGATAATAAATTAAAAGGAAACAATAATGTCAACTATTAGAGAACTTTCATCAGTATTGGGGGCTACAGCTCGTGCAAATAAATATCGTGTAACATTCTCATTCCCACCATCAGTAGCAGGGAATACTTCATTGGGTGATGTGGATGTATTGGCTAAAACCGCTGTGGCACCACAAAAGGAAATCGGTCAAATAGAGTTATGGAATCAAGGGCGCAAGCTTATAATTCCTGGAGATACATCTTTTGACAATGCTTGGTCTGTAGATTTTTACCTTACAGAAGACCATAGTCTTAGATATGATTTGATTAAATGGGCAGATGCTTGTGATAACTTTCAAAAGAACAAACACTCAGGAAACCCAAGAGCCATTTTTACAGACCTAAGAGTAGAACAGCTCGATAGTGCGGGAAATGTAACAGCGCAATATACTATGCACAACTGTTTCCCTCAAACAATAGGTGATATTTCATATGGTGATGATAGTGCTGATACACCTGCTGAGTTTAATGTTGTATTTGCGTATAGTGATTGGGTAACAGGTACAAAAGAATTTTCAGACTATACTATACCTAAAGCAACAAAAAACGATAATGCTCTCTAAACCCTGATGCTCCTTTTTAAAAGGGCTTTTGAAGCCCTTTCTCCAAAATACAATCTTTATAAATAGTTTAACAATAGATGAATAGTGCAAGGCTTTGAAGTGCTGTTATGAGTGAAGAGCTTGTGACCAAAGAAAAGGTACGGAAAATTACACTTTCACTATTGATTACAAAAACAAGGAAATTAAAATGGCTTATTTATCAGCAGGTGTCTATGTAAAAGAGGTAGACAATTCAGCAATTGTACCAACTGTTTCAAATTCTGTGGCTTTCTTTGCGGGTAATTTTACAAAAGGTCCTATTGAGCAACCTTTTATTATCACAAATAAAGATGAATTGGAATTTTACTTTGGACAACCAACAAACAAAAATTATAACGAATGGTTTCAGTGCTATAAGTTCTTCGACTACAGTAATCAACTTGTAGTTTCTCGTGCTTTCACAGAGGGAAATCCACTGATTTCAAAACACAAAACATATGAGACATACTCAAGTGGAACCACACTAATCAAACTTCAAAGTATTGACGGCATTCACAAAGGGTTAAAAATTGGTTTTGTTGGTTTCGATGCCAATACTTATAGTGTAACAAACCTTGAGTTTAATCAGACTACAGATGAATATTTGGTTTATTTGGGTGAACCACTTACAGATAACATCCCTGTGGACACAAGTATAGTAATTTTCCAAAGTCACTTAAATGCAAGTATTGATGCTTATAGAAACTATAAAGACACAGATGCTCTTGATAGAATTGTGCCGCCTTTTGCTCAAAATCATCAGTTAATTAAAAATCTGAGTGATTATGAAACAAAAGAAGCTACATTTGACTTCAATTATGATGTCAAACTTACATTTACAGCTCAAACAGCGGGCGAAGTTTTAAATGACATTGATATTGCTATATGTAACCCTTATGACTTCTACCCTTACATTCCTAGAGAGGCAGGAGCCAATGGAGGTGCTTCTTTAGCACAAGCATTCGAAGGTGTTTCTCTTCTTAGTCTTTTTGAATACCCACCTGTAGGTGAAGAAATCGGTGTTGTTATTCGTAAAGGCACTGCATTAGAAACCTATATATGTTCATTTGATAAAGATGCTGTAGACGCTAATAACAAATCTAAATATATTGAGAATTTAATCAATCATAATTCAAAACTAGTATATGTAGCTGTAAATGATTCAATTGGAAAAACTACGGTTACTGAAGAGTATGAAGACCCTAATGACAACAAGACTTATGAGACATATATAAACTCATACATTTATAGAACCGCTCAAGGAATAGATGGTCTTGGAAATCTTTCTACTTTTGGTGGGGAATCACCACTTGTGTCTGTTGGAGATATTAAAGATGCTTATTTTGAAGTAGAAGATAAAGAAGTATATGAAATTGATGTTGTTATTGGAAATGAATATGATAATGGTGTAGGAGCAGGAGAACTTGCTAATACCCGTGCTGACTGTATTGCATTCCTTGGGGCAAGATATGAAGATGTTGTTGGTAAAAAATCAGCAGTAGCTGTAGATAATTTACTTCAATATATGAATAGTTCTGATGCTCCACTTCGCACAATGTTTAGTTCTTTCTTTGGCAATTACTTTAGAATTTATGACAACTATGCTAAAAAATTCCGTTGGATTAATGTTGCAGGAGATATGGCAGGACTTCGTTCTAATACAAACTCAAATAACGCCTCTTGGTGGGCTTCAGCAGGGCTTCGTAGAGGAGTAATTCGTAACATTGACAAAATTGCGTTTTCGCCTAATTTAGCTCAAAGAGATGCGTTATATAGAAACAGCATTAACCCTATTGTTTCATTTCCAGGAGAAGGTAACTTGGTATGGGGTCAAAAAACACTCCTAAACTATGCTTCTTCTTTTGATAGAATTAATGTTAGAGGTCTTTTCAACACAATCGAAAGAGCTATGGCTAAAGCTTCTCGTAGCACACTATTTGAGTTTAATGACCCGTTCACTCGTAATGCTGTATTGGCTATGTTTAACCCATACCTTTCAAGTGTTAAAGCAGGGCGTGGTATTCAAGATTTCTTGGTTGTATGTGATGAAACAAACAACACACCTGAAGTAATCGCTCGTAATGAACTTCGTGTGGATATCTATATTAAACCTAATTATGCTACTGAGTTTATTATCCTTACATTTAACAATGTGGGAACTCGCTCATTCAGCTCTGTTATTGGTGCTTAACCACTATATAGCCCCGAAAGGGGTTATATAAAATATTCGGCATATTGTTCAACAGCCTCATCAATATCATCACCTAAATAGGCTTTTATATCTTCAGGATTAACCATCACCTCATTACTATTATTTTTGTTTTTTGAATATATTACAGAACATTTATATGTTATAGATGTATCAGATAGTGACTGAAATATACCTTTCACTGCACATATATATGCACCAAATCCTTTTTTTACAACAAACAAGATGTCGCCATTTTTAAAGTTCAATTTCTTTTTCATTTGCAAATACCCAAGTGTTTTTAATAGGGTTAATAGGTTCTATTCATCCACATATAATTCCCACTCTTGACAGTATGGTTTTAATTTTTCTTTTTTGACAATAAAAAACTCTTTCGGTCTTGAATCCGAAGGAGATGTAAAATCAACATACTCTCTTTCAGAGTACACTACCCTCCTGCATTAAAAAGACCATTATCGACAAGAACTACAAGAAATTCATCATTAGCAACACTATCAAGCAAGAAATCGCTCTGTTTTAGTGGTTTTGTTTCTGAGTTGTCAATAAGCCATTGCCTTTTATCATATGGTGGATTTACATATAGACCCATTTTTTGCCCCTCTTTTTTTGTTTATATTAAGATTATACAATAATCTTAATAAAAAGTCAAATGTGATTTAATGAGTGTAAATTGTGGAGTAATATTATGAGAGTTTAGTTAGGATGGTGGCATATCAAGGTTCTGACCCTTATTTCCTAAACTTATGAGGTTCAGGTGTTCTCCAAAGACATATGCCAAATGGTGGGTGTGACAGGGTTTGAGCCTGTGACCCCTCGATTAAAAGTCGAGTGCTACTACCAACTGAGCTACACACCCTTTTGATAACACCCACCTTTGGATTGTATTTGGAGGTGGGTGCGTCTTGTGTTTATTTAAAGACGCACCCAAGATTAGCGACTATAAATCACCATCTTCTTTAGTGGATGCGTCTTGAATCTTCATAGATTTCATACGCTGTCCTTTATATTTTTATTAATGCAATTATAGCTGATTATCTCTTAAAATAACCTTAAATTGCCGATTAATTTTTATTTTCCTAAAAGCTTCATCAACTTTTTATAGTATGTATTGTTGGGAGTTCCCATTAATGCTGTTGCTACATCAAGAGGTTGCATTTTAGGCTTTCTACCTGTCATAATAGTTAGTAGTTTATACCCGTCAATATCATTTTTTTTCATAAAATCAAGAACAAATTTACTTCTTAGTCCTAATCTTTTTGAGATTGTTTCAGCATATTATTCAGACATTTCACCCTCTATTAAAATACTTTCAGGAATATAATTTTCATTTGTGGAGACCCACTTTTGAACAAGAGGTCTAAAAGCTTTATCACTCATAGATTTTACACCTTTGATGCCTGTTAGTACACCAAAAAGCTCTCTTGAAATTTCGTTTCTTTTTGACCCTGCTTTAGAAAGAATAACATCAATATTTTTAGACTTAATAGCATTATATAGGTCATACCAATTTCTATATGCCTTCATCTTCTCTAAGTCAAGTTTTGCTTTTGCAAATTCTTCAGCAGTATTAATGCCTTGTGCAGGCAATTTTGCCTTTTGCTCCATTGTCGCATTATTATAGTTGTCTATATAAATCTTGCAGAGTGCTTTATGACCAAAGAAATCTTTTTTCTCATATTTGTCATATATAGGTTTAAAAATTTTGACGAATTCTTTATCAAACTCTGATGGGTCAAAAAATTTACCCGCTTCCAAGAATAATGAGGAAATAGCTTCTCTTGCCTCTGTATTTTCATTTAAAATTTTACCTAATGACATTTGTATTCCTTTTTATTTACTTGGTTTTGTAAAAACTACTATATATGCTGATTTATCACCCAAACCGCTCTCTACAGATGTCACACCATCTAAAGTTTGTAGTTTTTTAACAGTTTTGGACAGCTCATCTTGTTCTTTAGCTCTCTCTTTTGCAATATAAGTAAGGTACTCTTCGTAGTTACTAACGCCATATTTTTCTTTATATCTTTTTGATAATCTTGAATTACCATCAAGCATATCTGCCATCTCTTCTTCGGAACCGAAGACATCATATGCGATATCTTTATATGCTTTAAAATCTGTTCCAAGCAGATTGCCCGCTCTATCTTTGTGTTGTCTTACTTCAACTTCCCCCCATCCTGTAGGCAGAGTTTTTTTAATCAGAGCTTTACTAACACTTTTTGTTCTAGCTTCATTGAAAATTTCACTTAATGTCATTTTATTATCCTTTATATCTATATATGAATTGGTCTATCGCTTCATCAAAATTCTCGGCATCAACATCAAATAAATGTGTTCTGTGGTTTGCAACATCTATGAAAATGCCAATGCTACCGTCCTTGTATTTAGCCATCTCAAATGACTCACCCTTATGTTTAAAGTAAGCGGTATTTGGATTTTTCTTATCAATTTTGTAGTTAATTGACTTCTCAGATATTTTGACCATCTTAGGAGTTCTACCACCGACACTTATATCAGCATCAATAACATCTTTCCAAAGCTTACCTGCACTATTACGAGCATTTATATCCATTTTTTGAACTTGTTTCCAAAGCTTATATGCTTTCTCTTGCCACTTCACCGCTTCAGAGGGCTTAGTATCAAGGTTGAACTTGTACTTATTCCAAGCTACTTGTAAGTCACCTAAGAGCTTTTTTGATTTGGTTTCTGTTAAATCCTCACTTGTAGCTTCATTTAATAGTTTGCCCAATGTCATTTTTGTGTCCTTGTATTTATTATTGTATTTATATCATTCGTACTATTTGTTCTGCTTATTGCCCATAGCAACCCCAAAGCTCTTAGAGACCTTTAGAAGTTTGCTCAACTTCAAATCCACTTTTAGGACTTTCATCTTGATGTTGGGGTCTGCAATCATTGCTGTTGCCCATCTGTGATGACCATCAATAATCATATTGTTACTATCAACAATAAGTGTCTTTTGAGTTAAGAAATTGCCGTCCTCAGTAACACCAAATTTCTCGAAGTTCACAATCGCTTTACTCAGATAGATTTGTGCTTGAACAGGTGTTAAATCTTTGGCTTTGACTGTTTCAAATTTAGCATTAACTTTGTCATCTTCAGTTTCACCATCGTGTTCCCCTGAGTTCAACCATATATCACGGTCTTTCTTTTTGATTTTCGTAGGAAATTTCCCGATTGAGTCTTTCCCATTGAGTGTGATTTTCACATATTTACCTCTTGGGTATTTGAATGCCAATCCGTTGCCCAAAGCAACAAAATCTTTAGCTCCTGTCATAGCCTTTACTTTATTCAGACCACCTATTTGTTTGCCGATTGTGTTTGCTATCTCTTGAGCATTTTCGTTGATTTGTGTAAGTGTCATATTATCTTTCCCCTTGTAGGGAGGCTATCCATTCGTCTATTTCAGAAATAGACATATAATCAAATATTTTTTTATCTACTTTTTTCATATAGTCATAAAACTTTTTTGGGTATTTAACAAGTTTTTGGGCTTTTTCTGCTTCTTTTTGGGTTTTTACCCAAGTAATAAGACCATTTAATTCGTCACTTGTGCCATCACTATCATCAACCAAAAAGAACTTATTTTTGTCTTTTCTATAAATTCTCAACTTTTTGTTTGAGTCGTCCCATTGACCAACTTTGATTTCTGAGTTTTCAAAAACTTTTCTAAATTCCATAATATGCCTTTGTTTTTCTTTATTTATAAGATAGTATACCAAAACAAAGCTTTTGGTTCTATTAAAGATTATTTCTTAAAAACAAATAGAGGTTCATACTTGAAGTCTTTTCCGCCCAATTTAGACAATGCTAATTTCCAAGTGCAATCCAAAGTAAAACCAACTTCTAAAGCAACTCTTTGGGTTTCCTCTTCAATATTCTTAAAGGACTTGACATTGGCTATATTAATTACCATAAACTTTCCATCTTTTAAACCCTTATAGCAATTTTCAAATGTCTGCTTAAGAAATCCGTTTATCCATTCCTCTTTTGTGGGATATTTGATATAGCTCTGTGTATCTTCGTTACTGTACTCTTCTGTATCAAAATAAGGTGGTGAGGTAAAACAAAAATCTAAAGTGCCGTCTTCAGGAATAAAATCTTCACTACCTATGTTTAGTATTGTGGCATTTATATTATAATCTCTTATAATCTCTTTAAGTCCATTGAATGTTTTTGTAGATGGTTCTGTTCCTATATATTTTACTTTAGCTAAATCCGCCCCTAATAGTCTACCACCAAATCCACACGACATATCCCAAACTGTGTCCCCTTCATTACAAAATAGAGAGTAGATAGAAGCTGAAGCTGTTGGTCTGAAATTAGAAACTGACTGGACACCTGTAAAAATTTTGAGCATTTTTCTAATGCCATTATCAGAGATGTTGTCCCCAAATCTCAAACGCTTTTCAATTACTTTCATAAAAATTTCATCATCATTAAAAGCTTCAAGAGGTGTTTTTTGTTTATTACATCTTATATCCCAACTGTGTGGCATATAAGACCAAGCTAAACTTAGTCCGTGCATAGTCTGAGTGATTACTTTATCTTCTTTATTGATGGTTTTTTTGAAGTCATAGTTGTGAAGTTTTTTATACTCTTTGTCTCTAAACGATTTGGATGTATCAAAATATGGGAAACCTTTTACTCTATACCAATTAAAAATCTCATCTCTAAATTGTTCCAATTCAGATTTAGATAAATCTTTCCAATACTTCTTATTAATTGATAAAGTAGAATTATCAAAAAGGTCTTTCATTATTCAACCTCATAACTTGGGTTTTCATCCACTTTTATCTTATCACTTAAAATAATCTGCTCAATAGCCTCCATTTGAAGTTGAGTAAGATACATTTGGTGTCCTTCTATTTTACCATTTCGTTTGTCAATATTGGCGAATATAGTGTAACTGTGAATGTCGTTTATTGTTGGTTGTTTCATAATATCTCCTATAATATTTGTTATAATAACTCTCTTTTAACTAATGACCAAAAGCTTAAATCAGGTTCATCTTTATTGTTGTACATTATAATGTTGTATTGAACTATTTTTGTGTTAATCTTTCTATATCTTAAATACCCTATTTTTTGTAGAAAATAAAGCATATTATTTATTTTTTTTGGTTGGATGTTGAAAGGGAATATTAATTTACTAAGCTCATCTTTAGTATAAAATTTATTATTGTCTAAGCGTTTTAATGATTCAATCTGATTATAATGTAGAGCTAATTTTTCTATTTCTGTTAATATAGAAAATTTTGAACTTTTCTCTCGTTTATAATATAAATCAGCTTCTTTTTTTTGTCTATCTTGTTCTTCTTTTCTTTGTTTATTTTTATAATTCAATATAATTTGGTGGTGCTCTCTGCATTTTTTACAATATTTTGCTTTTGTCCAACTATACCTTCTAAAAGCCTCTCTTGGTAAATATTGCTCACACATTTGACAATATTTTAACGGTATTTCAGGTTTTTCTGTATGACTCATATGAAATCTTTTTAGTAAATATTCGGGATATGTTTTTTAAGCACATTAATAATATGAAACTGTTGAATTTTCAACATAGCTATACAGTTCAATTCTTTGAACCAATCTACTTCACTTAAAACTCTTTTCACATCATCTTTGAACTCATCAGCGACCTTTATTTTATACATTGCACTGTAAGTTTCGTTCTCTTTCAATATTTTACCTGCACTACCGTTCCCCCAATAGCACATCACAATATCCGCCTTAAAATCGGGATATTTTTTGCTATCTTGTCGTACTATTTCGACTGTTTTAAGTTTATTTGGTTTCTTTTTATTAAGCCCGTTTTTGGGTCTTTTATATATATTAAAACAGCAGTGCAAATTTCTATCAGAGTAGTGAATTTTACCCAAATCTTCACTATGTATTAAATCAAACTCATACAAAGAGTTTGTATTTTGGAGCTGACTAATAGGTAAAATGAAAGCTATATAATCTGCAATTTCGATAGATTTTTTGAAGAATTTTTGAGCTAAATTTAATCTGCTTCCAAAAGGTGGATTGCCTATAACACATCTTTTTGGTTTATATTCAATATCAAGTTCTAAAAAGTCTTGTTTAATTATACCATCAGCTTCAGGAGCTATATCATAGGCTATACAGTTAACAATTTGGGAACTAAAACTTCCATTTCCTGCACTAGGCTCTATAAACTCAGAAATATCAGGTACAATCTCTTTTGTTTTGTTTGTACAATACAAAGCTGTATCTTTTGGTGTATAATACTTATCTAGTTCTATTTTATTTGACACTACACAACCCTTATTTAGAAATTAACTTAGAAATTAAATGATTATACATTTATTTTCTTATATTAATATTAAAAAAAAGTTGGGGTTAATATGAAGGTTGGTGGATGTGATAGGACTCGAACCTATAGGTTATGAGTATGGTGGGCAGTGGAGGAATCGAACCTCTCAAAGCACATTGCGAGCGGTTATGAGCCGCTTTCCTTTTCCATTCGGAGCAACTGCCCTTATTTACCGAATAAGCGTATTCGTTCAGCGTGGTAAAGCGAATATAGGGCAGTCATCTTTCCAATGATGGCACACCTCATATTATAAATGGCTCCACAAGTAGGACTCGAACCTTCGATAATGCCTACCACTGATAATGCTTATAGGTATTTTATATAATGGATGTCCCATCAGGATTCGAACCTGAAATCTCCTGAGCCAAAATCAGGCGTAATGCCAATTATACTATGGGACAATCTTTGTTTTTTTTTTATTATTCCAAAACAATCCATCATTATCTTTATAATGAATTTCATTATGACAATTTGGACATAATATTTGCAAATTTTTAATAGAATTATCTCTTCTGTTTCTATTTATGTGATGTACTTGTAATATATCTATAATTTTGTTATATCCACATATATCACATTTGTGTTCGAAATTTGAAAATGCTATTTCCCTATGGTTATATCTATTTCTCCCCCTTTGTTTATTTGAATATTTTGCTGAACAAGAATGACTGCAAAATAATTTTCCATTTTTTGCTTTTTTAATATCTGTTGGTGTTTTCCATACTTCTTTGCCACAAGTTTCACATTTTATCATATTGCCTTTTAACATTGATTGTTTACGACACTTTTGTGAACAATATGGTTTATGTTTTTTAACATAACTTGGTTTTCTATTTATTTCTTTATTACAGGTAGCACAATTGACTTTCATTTTATTTCTTTTTTATTTAATTATATCGTAAATATATTAAATTTTGAAATAACTGTAGCAAAACCAGTTTGCGTTACCAATTACACTACAGCCCATTAAAATATGGAGCTACATACAAGAATCGAACTTGTAACCTCCTGATTACAAATCAGGTGCTCTACCAATTGAGCTAATGTAGCAACTAATAATTTTAATATATGTTATTATAGTCTATATTTGCTTAATTCAGGCTTTAAATATATGTGACAAAGATTAGAAATCTCATCTTTATAGAAATTGTCGTGCAAATATTCAGACTGTCTTGTTAACTTACTCTTTATTGGATTGTTAATCAATAACGAATAACATTCTTTTAAAGGTATTTGGTTTTTATTAACCATACGCTTCAATATATGCCTTTCATTCATAATAATTCCTTATTGGTTGTGGACACAGGACTTGAACCTGTAACCACCCGATTATCAGTCGAGCACTCTAACCAAATTGAGTTAGTCCACAATAATGTGATGGGTGTTGCCCATCACTCCACTTTATTTTTAAGGAACCACCCAAATATATCTTTTATGGCGAAGCTGATGGGACTCGAACCCACGACCTCTTGCGTGACAGGCAAGCGTTCTAACCAACTGAACTACAGCTCCAAAAATAATGGTGAGGAGCCTTGGATTTGAACCAAGAATGCTAAAAAGCGTCAGATTTACAGTCTGATGGTTTAACCGTTCACCCAACTCCTCAAAAAATACCGAACAGGCGTATTCGTTCAATGTGGTGTAATGATAATACTTTTATCTCCCACAAATTCCTATAGCTACACGCTTCATTCAGTGTGGTTTCGGGGGGTGGATTTGAACCACCGACATCAAGGGTATGAGCCTTGCAAGCTACCACTGCTACACCCCGCTATAAATGGTGACTCCAACGGGATTTGAACCCATATGACTGGCTTGAAAAGCCAACATCCTAACCATTAGATGATGGAGCCTAACATCTTCGTTTTCCATTTTGAGGAACAAATTCTTGAACCCATTTTGAAAACATTTGTACTAAATTTTGTTTAGATTTATCATATTTTGTTATCTCAACAAATTTTTCAAAACCAACTTCTTTGTATATAGAATAATACTCACTATATAACAATTTCTTTTCTTCTTTTTTTGCTTGTGAAGCTTTTTGTTTATCCTCTTTTTTAATGAGAGTTTTTTTGACTTCACTTTTGTTTTTACGACCTCTCAGCCAACCCAAATCTTTGTATTTAGGAAAGTCTTCTTTTTTAATTTTTAGAACTTCATCAAGCTCTAAGTTGTAAATCCACATAGTACCATATTGAGAGTTGCCTTTACCTTTTTGATTGGTACTCATAACCAAACTAAAGTCTTCTCTTTTGGTTTCATATAAGTGTGAATTAAAATATCTATTTTGGTTTAATGATGACATTTTCATCATCATAAAAGCACGAGTCATTTTATACCACTCATTACTTCCTTTTTTGTATATTTTAGTTAATAAAAAATGACATATGAAATGCTCTCTTGCTGTCAATGACACCAAATTTGATTTAGAATTATCCCCACCTAAACTCTTTGGTTTAATATGGTGCTTTTCTACATATCCTTGGTAAGGATTTGACAACCTATTTTCTATAATAATATTATACATTCTTAAATAATCCAACTGTTAAGCCTTTTGGATTATTTATAAGAAATAGATATTTTAATTAACAGTTATAATTTAATGGCTCCGTAGATTGGTTACGCTCCAATATCGCACAAGTTAACAGCTTGCCGTCCTTACCATTTGACTACTGCGGAATAGTTTAAAAGTGAGATTTGAAGTGAGGGGGAGCCCATTCAAAGGTCACTTTTAAGCGACCTTTGAAATAGGTCACTTAGAAGATATACTCGTTTTCAATATCCGTTTGGATATCTTGAGTTTGGATATAATTCTGTATAGTATTATCTATGGTGGTATTGTTTGCAACAATGTTGTCATATATAGCACCTGCATACATCACTATCTCCTTGAGTATTTAATCTTTTGTGTTTAACAACACTATCAGCACTCCGTAGAGATGCTGAATAATATTGTTATTATTTATAATTTACCTTTTATCTTTTCAGATAATGGGTGTGCACTGGTAAACACACCCACATCAAAAGAGAGGTATTAACCAAGAATGTGCGAAAGAAAGGGAACGCACAAACAAAAGGATTGAAAAAGAATTGTGCGGGGAATGGAAGAAACCAACACAATCCACAAGGGGGACAAAGTGCCCTTACGGGCTATATTGCAACTTTGCCACTTTTCTAAAACCCTTGATAGTCGTATTATAACCTACAAATTCTTAATTTATCCTTAAATATAATAAGATTAATTTTTTATTTATTTATAACTACTGATATATCAGCCAATTCTTTCACCTTAAATAAATACATCATTGTATTGCTTCCGTAATCACCACCATTAACTATTTTAAAGTATTTCTTTTCTTTAATTATTTTTAATAAATTTTGTTTTGTCATTATAAAATATTGAGTGGGATTGAGGTGCATTTTGTAAATGTATATATCACTTTTGGAAGTAAATATTCCACTTAGTTTTCCTCTGCTTTGATACTCAACAGCCACATTGCCTGTGGTTCCACATTGAAAATCTTCTTTGATTTCGATTTTATATTTTATGTTGTTTTTCTCAACAAGTAAATCGTATTGATTATCATTATTAAATTTGATAGTTTTGAAATTGTGTTGCTCTAAGAGTTCAGAGATTTCTTTCTCTGTTTTTTGGGCTATTTGTAAATCTTGATTGAAGTTGTAATTGCCTGTTTTGTGAGAAGCCATATATACCCTTTTTTGTGAGTATATATGGCTATACTTAAATGTAGCTTTAATTAAATATGGTTCTGTTAAATTCCTTCATAAACTTTTTGTTGTTTTTGTGAGTGTGCACAAATTTGTAGAAAATTAAGTCTCCGTCCTCTTTGCCTAAAAATTTCAATACCTCATCATATATATCTTTTAAGCTCCATCCTTGTTTTAACCAACCATCCATAATGCGAATTAAGTTATCGACACCTTTTCCCTCTTGAATATCTTTAAGATTACTCTCAATAAACATTTCTCTAAACATAATTTATCCTTATTAATATTATTTGTTACAACAACATTATTTATATTTCTACTTCTACTTCTACTTCTACTTATGTTATTTTTTAACATAAACTTTTTAATGTGCTCAGTATTTTATTTTATTTTATCTACAAGGTTTGCATTTTGTTTATATTCTTTTGTATTTTTTATTTTTGTCATAGAAATATCCCCATATATTTTTCTAATACCGTATTCAAGATTCTGATGAATTAAAATATTAACCACTTCGTTTTTTACATTTTTGTTTTTAAAGTATATATTTGTTATTTTTTTTCCATCAACAACAATACCGTCATCAATTCTTAAATACTCATCATTTATATCTGAATAAAAATTTTTTGTTTTAAATAATATAGATATAACTTTATTAAACAATTTGTCTTTTAACATTTTTTCTAATGATGTTGTATTAACATCCATATAATATTCATCACTATTTTTAAAACGCGATATATTCACATTTGTTGACTCACATACAAAAACTTCTCTAAAACTCATAATTTATCCTTATTAATATTGGTTTGTTTATTTATATTATAACCCAAAAACACTTTTAAGATTGTACTCTTTATGAGTTCCCATAATACTACCTCTCACAAAGTTCAGGGCAGGGGTTTTCCAACTAGCGGGTTTCAAAATACTACCCACAGGAAACTTCTTATTGGTCAGAGTTACAAAAGCGTAAGCACTTTCTTGACCTTTTCCATAATTGTCTACCTTTGAGATTCTAGCATAAGATTTGTTGATAGTCAGCTTAAAAACATAATCACACTCTTGAATTTCATTAAGTTCATTGAGAGCATCGATGTAGTTCAGGAGTTTGTTTTCAATATCCATAGAAAGCCTTTATTTTTAAGATACCTAATTATACAATAATCTTTAATAGAAGTCAAGTAGTTTTAGAGATTTTTGAGTATTTTTTTGAGGACTTTTGAATATTTTACTTTTTGAAAAAGTAAAATCTCTTGAAGAGCTATATGAAATACTGAGGAAAGTGTTTTTTACCGAACTCAACATAGCGTTTTTTGATGTCTTCGTCTAACTCTACATTAGGGTAATAGTATTTGTTTTCAAATGAGGTTATTTGATTATGATTACAATTAAAATTACCCTTAATATCAGGACAGTATTTAAATGAAGCTATTTGATTATCACTACAATTAATATCACCTTTAACATCAGGACAATACTTAAAGGAATCTATTTTGTTATTATAACAATAAAAATCCCCCTTAATATCAGGACAGTATTTAAATGAAGCTATTTGATTACCATTACAATTAAAGACACCGTTAATATCATGACAAAACTCAAATGAAGTTATTTGATTATAACCACAATAAAAGTCACCACTAATATCAGGACAGCATTTGAATGAAGTTATCTGATTATAACTGCAATAAAAATTCCCCTTAATATCAGGACAAAACTTAAATGAAGTTATTTTGTTATAACTACAATAAAAATTACCCTCAACATCAGGACAGTATTTAAATGAAGTTATTTTGTTTCCCCTACAATCAAAATCGCCCTTAACATCAGGGCAAAACTCAAATGAAGTTATTTTGTTTCTACTACAATAAAAATTGCCCTCAACATCAGGACAAAACTCAAATGAGGTTATCTGATTATAACCACAATAAAAGTCACCACTAATATCAGGACAATACTTGAATGAAGTTATTTGGTTATAACTACAATTAAAATCGCCCTCAACTCTTTTATAACAACCTTCCAATGAAGTTAATCCTTTATCAGAGATATCAAGGTTTCCATAATAGACTTCATTTGATTTGTCTCCATAGAGGTCTTTGAATGTCATTTGAGTCCTTTATCTCTTTTTGTACCCTATTATATAATAATCTTTGAAAGAAGTCAAGAGTTTTGAGTACTTTGAGATATTTTACTTTTTAAAAAAGCAAAATATCTCAAAGAGCTATTCACGCCTCGATACAAACCTTTATAAATACAACAAAGGATTATTATATGAACTCAAAAGCAATAAATATCAAAGAGTATAATTATCAGTATCAGTATAATCAGTTTTTATTATATACAGAAGATTTTCACAAACTAAACGAAATATCCATTCCATCTACAGTAAAGAAAAAGATTGACTTCATTAAAGAAATTTCTGATAAAGTTGGTATGTCATTTAAAGAAGCTGTAAATTTCTTTAGAGATAGTAGAGTGTATAAATTTTTCACTACTATTCATTGGTCTTTTAAACGACTATATGATATTGTTAAGAGAGGTTTCAAAGCATACCAAACCATTATAGGGCTAATTCCAAAATATATAGCTGATTCAAATGTAGGGAAATGGAGTGAAGATAAATTGAGAGCACTCGACAAATGGCTTCAGAATAACCCAAAAATAAAAGCATTAGGTGGTGTTGCGGTGAGTGGCATTTTAATCTTTATTTGGCTTAATATGAGTTTTACAGGAGATATAACCTATGATATGAATTTTGATGATGTAATAGAAGCATTATCGGGCAACTATTCTTTGAGTGATTTATTTGCAGGCGAAGAGGGATTGAAGATGTTGATGTTGCTAATTACAGGAGGTGCTTTAGGTTTAAGTTTCCCTTGGGCAGGAGCAACATCACATCATTTTATAGGTGGTGTATTAGTATCATTAGCTAAAAAACTAAATAAAAAAATAAAAACCACAAAAGGCATCTAAGATAACTAAATCAACATCTCAGGAATTTCCTCAATTTGTTTAGTTACTATAAAAACTTTATCAAAAGATTTCATATGTTTTTTGCCGTCTAAAGCTGTTAGTTGTACCTTGTGGTCTGTGATTTTTATCACTTTTCCTATATACATTCCTGTTGAGGCTGAAGCACTCGAACAACAAGCAAAATCGCCAACATTAATCTCTTGTCCTAAAAAATCTCTTTTTTTCGGCTCACTCATTCCACATCCTTATTTAAAGATGAACCCTCTACGGCTTCGTCTACTCTTTGTTGTGCTATTTTAAAATAGTCCTCATTTAACTCAATACCTATACCATTTCTATTTAGCTGTTTACAGGCGACTAAAGTTGTCCCTGAACCCATAGTGAAATCTAAAACTAATTCTCCCTCATTTGTATATGTTCGTATCAAATATTCCATCAATTCAACAGGCTTTTGGGTTGGGTGAAAGGAAATGGTTTTGTTTTGTGCAAATTTTTGAATACTTCTTGGAAATCTCTTCCCGTTATTTATTGTTTGTGTTTTTTTAAAATTACCAGTTGTTTCCCCACTATGCCCTTTGCCTGATATATATTTCTTTCCATCTGTAGTAATATAATTGTAGGTTTTTTTAAATGATTTTAATTCATCTTCGTATATCAAATTTAATTCCGAATATGTTTTAAATCCTTTATATTTGTCTATATTGTATTTGTTAATCAGTATATTATATGTTTCTTCTGATGGAATACACCACTGTGAGCTATCGCTTCTAAAACAATGGTCAGCTCTTCCCCCGACATCATTTACTATCTTTGACTTTGGTAATCCGATATAATTTAATAGGTCTTTGAAATATCTTCTCAATTCTTTAAACGCTTTTGTTGAGTATGTAGTTTTACTGAGGTCATTATAAAATACAGATATAATTTCGTGCACCTTATATGGTTGATGTTTTACTAATGCAAAATTTGCACCTTGAGATTTTTCCCATATCCAATCATACTTAAACATTTCTATATTACTCATCCTCAAAGCACTACTAAAAGGCTCAGAACCGAACAAAGCGATTGTCCCGTTAGATTTCATAATAATATTTAATCTTTTCCACATTTCATCAAAAGGAATTACTGAATCCCAAGAACAGGCTGTAGTACCATACGGTGGGTCAGTAATGATAGCGTCCACCTTAATACCCTTTTCTATCAGCTTATCCATTACATCAAGAGCATCACCATTAAATAATTTAATCATTTACAACCTTTACATATTTTTTTAGCTAATCTTATGCCTTTTTTGGTCGGCACAAATCTCGCTATAATATTATTCCCCTCTATAAAATGAGGGTCTAATTTTTCCATACTCATAATATCATTAGCACTCATATCCATCACTAAAACTTTTCTGCCCTCAAAATTAGTACAATTTGGATAGTCAACCACTACTAAAGTGTATTCGCTGAACTCTTGAATTGAAACAATTTTAAAAACACTTGGATTTGGGTCTGTCGGATATACAACACCACAATCACTTCTACCACTTGAAAATAATTTTATACCCATTGTTCACCCTTTAATTTATTTAATAGGTTTTGTTTTATCCATTTATATCATCGCCTCATCAAAATCACCTTCTACACCCAAGAACGCTTTTACGCAATCAAGCTTTGTATCGAATATTTCATCTTCTCTTTTCTTTACTGCGTCATCGTATGATGTTTTTATATAGTATTGGTAAAAAATACCTTCTTTGTTAGCCAAAAGAGTAACGCCTTCTATAGAAGCTTTATTTAAATCACCATTACCAATAATATAAACAATATCGCCTTTATTATATTTAAATGTCATTTTCATTTAAATTCCTTTAGATACTTTGCTACGGCTTGTGCTTTTGATATAAACAGATTATTTTCTCCTACATATCTTATTGTTTCGCCATTTTCTTTGTTTTTTATTGTGTAGTGAAAAGACTCCTCATCGTCTCTATAGCGATAATAAATCTCTTCTATCTCGTATTCCAAAAGAGAACTTCTGAAGTAAAAAACAGAATCGCCTACACTAAATTTTGTTTCGAACTCCATTTTAGAATAATCCTTTCTTGTATTTGATAATATTACTATACCATAAAAACTTTAAAAACAAAGTATGTTGAGTTGTTTTGAAGATTTTACTTTTTGAAAAAGTAAAATCTTTCAAAGAGAGCATAAATTAAATATAACCCTATTGTTAATTTGCGTTCTCAGTGATAACTAATTAGTGCCTTTATTTTTAGTTTTAAAAAGCTTTCCAAACTTATACTCTTGAGAAAATGTCAGTACAAGATGTTTGCGGAAGCAAACAGCCTCTTAGAATTGTTGTTGTCTTTCGGCACAACCAAAGCTATATCTTCAAAGATGATGTTGATATTTCTACCTTTATTTCGTTGCTTCTTTAATTCTGAGTAACCTTGAACATCGATAATACGACTGAAACCTGTTGAAATAGACTTTTTATCTGCTTTGCCTAAGTCTTCCCATACCGTACCATCTTTACCATTTAGTGTAAGTTTTCCATCAAGACGGATGACAAAAGCATCTTGGTCATATTTTTTAGCGACTTTTTTAGCGATATCTAAGAACTCTTCAGGTGCGATATTTTTTGGTTTTGGGATTAACCAACTTTCTTCAAGCTCATCTTTAATAGCTCCTTTGCAATCCGAAATCTTTTGACCATCTTCAAGTTTATGGTTACACTCTTTCCAATGCCCAACAAGCTTATATGCACCACTTTTGACACCAAGTTCATCTCTAATACTTTTAATGAGTTGGCTGTTTCTTTTAGCGTTCTCTTTCTTTGAGAATTTACCCCTTGAAGCAGTGATAATTAAGAAATCATTACCATCTTCAAGTGTTTTTAATACACGGGAAATACCTGCGCCACTTTCGTCAATAGTACCATAGCTATCAATCTCATACCTCTCTTGTAAAATTTTACCTAATGTCATAAAAATCCTTTTAGTATTTATATTTTAACAATATAACATTTAAACCTTAAATTTAAATATTATAAACACCTATTCCACTACCAAGGCTCATCCGCTCTTTCAGTAGTTGCTGTTCTTACTCCAATCTTCCAACCTACTTTCTCAGCAATAATATCTACTTTTTTAATAAGTTCTTTATCCCAAATTGTTTGGAAATCCACATACGGTAACACACCCAAATCTTTCAACGCTTGACTATCTTTATAAGCAATAGCATCGATATTATTTGTTACAGGGTTTGGTGTCTTTAAGTAAACTATTCGTATTTTATCAGCATTTCTGATAAGCTCATATTTCCCTTCTAATCCTGCTTCCAATACTAAATGGTTGTGAACAATAGAAGCTTTTGAATTCAGTGGTGCTGTTTGTAGTTTCATTACCTTTCTACCTTCAGCGATACTTTTCTTTTTATCTCTCATTGGTCTTGCAAATTTATTAGCAATCTTCCAATCTTTTACTTCTCGTTTATCGTAATAAGGTTTGTAGTCAAGGCTTGCTACAGATTGAGGTCTTGAAAGTCTGCTTGGGTCAATATTTTTAAAGTCTTGAAAATGGTCATTCAAATATTTATTCAGCCCTGCTTGGTCGTTGTTCAGAAAGTAATCCAAAGTGGGCTTTAGAATAAGCTTCACTTCATCAGGAGTACTTCTACTGACTAATGAAATACCTGTCATTTTTATCTTTGGTGTAGCCAATACATTTCCATCACTCATAATCACTCTCGCAAAATAACGCTTCAACGCTAATGATACGAAGCTATTTGATACAATTTCTTGGTCCATTTTTAAAACTTCAGGCTTCATAAAATTCAGACGCTTACCAATGTCGTTGATGGTGTTTTGAATTACAGGTGCCAATTTACTTTTGAAGAGATTTTGAATAAACTGTAATATTTGAGCTTCTGTCGCATTAGGTAGCTTCGCCTCAATAAGTCTATCCAAACACAAATAAGCACTATCGGTGTCCATTTGTACTATCTCACCCAAATCAAAAGTCGGCTCTTCACCCAAAAATCGTCTAATCTCATTAGAAAGTGCATTGGCTACAGTTTGTATTAACAATCTTGCGGTAATTGTTACTGAAGCACCCGTTAATCTACCATTACTAAAAGCGTTCATAGACATAGCTTGTGAGCCATAGTTACTGTTAATAAAAATCTTCAATGCCAACGAAAGACTATCTTCATATTCCATTTCCTTGATAGTCGTCTCCAAAATAGATTGAAGTTTTTCATCACTTACATCTGTAAATAACTCAGGATGTTTGCCTTCTTTTCTCTGTGCTTGCACCTTCTTAATATCTTCTACAACACCCGCTAATTTGATACCTTTGTATTTGGCTTCATATCTCTTTTTAATGCCGTTTTCCATAGCTCTTGAAGTATAGCTTTGTTTATGATGAGAATAGAAGTAGCCATTAGGTGAAACAGAAACATTATGTTTTCTTAGTGTTTCACTGAAATCTTGATTTAACAACCAAACATAATAATCACGCTCTTCTTGTAGGTCATTACACCCATCAGAACCATATTTAGCTATTAGCTTCCCGTCTTTTTTACCTTTAATTCTCTCTTCGTGGTGGGCATCACTTTCGGTTTTTCTCTGAGCTGTATCATAAAAGTTTTCATTAGTAAAGAAGTGAAAATACTTTTCTCTGATTTCTAACAAATCTTTAGGCATTTTATCTTCAGGTATAATTGTATCAGCCCCGATATTAACAGCTTGGAATACATTAGGAAATAGTGATGCGAAGTCAACCGATAAAACATACTTGTAAATTCCAGGAAATGCTGTTACAAACCCTGCTTTATATACAGCTTCATCATCGCCATTTTTTTGAGTTAATGGAAGTACTCTGCCATCCTTTATAGCGTCATTAAAAGTATATGAGTGCCATTGCTTATATGTTCCCATAACATCGGTAATATTGACACCACAAGTATAAGCAATCCATTTAGCGATACCTATAAGTTTACTCTGTTCTTCAATCTCTAACATAAGCTCAACATCACGAATAGAATAGTCCATAAAAGTATTATAAACCGCTTGTTCTAATCGTTTTTGTAGCTCAGGTGTCCATTTTTCAGGAGCTGTTCGCATACATTTTTGTTTAGCGTCTTGTAGCTTCCATACCATCTTTTCGTCATCAGGAACACGGTCTATATCGGATATTAGTTTTACCCACCCTTCTCCTGTATAGTTGCCGTCAAAACTTTGATATTCATAACTTTCTTGAGATGACTTTCCTTTTAGTCCATAAGCAAAAGCTACATCTTGAAGACCATAGTTAGCCAATGACAAAAAGGCATATTTTAAAACCAAGTCTCTTTGGTCTAATAAGAAAATACCATTAATGTCAACCCCTAAAAATTCACGGTCATCAAATGTCTTTTTCTTTACATTAAGAGTAACCTCACCTACAGGAGAAAGTTTTTTATAGTCGATGTCCTTATAGTTGTTTGCAATTCTATTAACCAAATAAGGGTAATCAAAAGCCTGTGCGTTAAATCCAAACAGAGAAGCGGGATAATCATTTGATATAAACTCTACAAATCCTCTGAGTAAGTCTTTCTCGTTTCTAAATTTGACATAATTTATATTTCCAAAACGACTATTATAAGTACCAGTCCAATCCTTTGTACCAAAAATGTAGAACTGTTTTCTCTTAGTACAATACATTTGAATTACTGTCACTTCTTCAAGAGCGTGTTCAGCTTCAGGGAATCTATTTGAGTTTACTCCTGAACGAGTCTCTATATCGATAAAGATAGTGTGAAAATCGTGGTCATATTTAACTGCATCAGGATATTTCTCTCTAATTACCTGTTGAACTCTGTCGGGGTTTCCGTAATATTCATCTTGTACTTTTTTGTTGGCTTCACTTCTCATTTTTCTTAAAAAATTAAGACGCTCTTCTTGTGCTTCAGTAAGACCAACTTCTTCTTGAATCTCCAATAATTCCTTTTCTTCATCGGTTCTTTTTTCAGGGTTTATTATTTTTGTGAGGTCGCCCATTTTTTCAAAATTTTTTTCCCATAAAGGCGAATCATCTTCAAATGTAACCATAGAAGATTTTTTAAAACCGCTTTTTGGTTTAGGAGAGTATAATGTTGGGATAAATTCGTTTGTAGCAATGTTTGTATTGAAAGTTACTTGTTTAGTATCAGTATCGTATTCTCTTATACAGATGTTTTTTCCATACTTTCCGTATTTAAAAATATGTTCGTAAACTTTAGCCATTTCAACCTCTTTTATATTAATTTGATATTATATCACAATAATATAAAATGAGGTTTAATTTTTTACAGCTTCATAAAAACGACAACATTTTCGTTGTCCATCTCCACTTCACCTTTATCATTAACAAAGTGTGATATTCCTTTTCTGATGGCATATGGTTCACCATATTTACCAACATTTAGGTCTTTGTCTATTTTGAAACCATTTCTTGAGTACAGCGAATATAAATCGCCACTCACTTCTCCATTAATGAGTTTAGCAAAACAATCAAGATGAGTAGCACCATTTTTTATAGCACTTTTAACAATAGCGTCTCCACTTGATTTCTGAGAGCTAAAAACTGATACAAGCTCATTTCCATCTTTGATGCAGTACCCTGAGCTGTTGTTTATCCCTAAAAAACAATCCATTTTTTGATAATCTGATGGAGAGTATACAGTAAGTGTGTCTAAGCCTTTTGCTTTATCTCCTCTTGCTAAGTCGTTTTGTTTAATTTTTGATATGACTTTGTAAAAAACTCTACCCGTAACCCGCTTAAATAAGTTGTCTTTGGTTTTGTCAAGCTTTTGCCCTTTTTTTAATTCTTCAGGCGAAAGCTTTCCAAGCTCTTTAAATGTTTCAAAAACATCTGTAAAATATCCCATCTCTAGTCCTTAGATATTTCGTACTCCGAAATAATATTTAATATCTTATTTATAAAGGACTGAATTTTCTCAAAGTCTTTGTTTTTGTTGTTTGAGTTTTCTTCAAGATATAATCTTTTGTTAATTTCTATCATAATAGATGTTACATCAATGTTATCTGTATGATTTGTTGGAACTATAGCCCCTTGAAACGGCTCATTTACTTTTACAGAGTACTTGTTGTTCTCTATAAACTTAACCACATTATCAAGTAATTCAGGGTGTTTATCATCATTAACCCCTATACAAAAATCCACATCATCACCAAAAAGTTTTGGGTCAAAGCTATGACAATCAACCACTACAACAAATGACTTCATTGTTAATTGCTTTTGGGTGAGTATATTTAAGTTTTTGTGATGTTCATAATATGCTGTGAGCATTATGTTTTTATGACTTTCATCAAAAGAGATATTATTTCCGTCTATTGTTTTTGTATAACATATACCAAACCCATCTTTAAATAATGGTTCTTTATCATCGGGAAACCTCTCAACATCACATAACAGTCTTGAAGTATCGAACACTAACCTATCTGAATTTTCGTGGAAAAATAGCTCATCAGTATACCAATCTGTGAGGAGTATCAAATCTTTTTGTGGTCTGTCAAAACCAAATAAATTGCCACTTGAATGTGGTATGTGCAGAATCATAATTCACCTCTTTTATTTTTAATTCAATACTATACTAAAATAAAAATAAAAAGAAGTTTAATTTTTAAACTACTCTTTCAGGCATAACTTCTAATATAAGGAGGTTGACCATTTCTTCAAGTTCTTCTACTTTTTTTTGTAGTTGTACAATGTCTATTCTAACACCTGTATCAGATTGAAATGCTACTGTATCTGATGTTGTAGTTAATGGTATTGTTGTACTAACAATACCACCACTATTTCCACTATTTGTATTTAAATCATACAGTACTTTGCCCATCTTTATTTTCCTTATTTTCTTTAAGCCATTTTTTTCTCAATTTTCCATTTTTCTTATATTTTTTAAAATAGTCATCTCTACTAAGATACTCTCCATCAATGATTATTCCTGTGGCAATACCACGAACTAACATCTCGTGTGAGTTAAGCCAAAAGTCTTTGTTTGACCCCATAGACTGTATTTCTTCTTCTGAAAAATATGGGCTCAAAATCTTTTTGAAGAACTTTTGAAGATGCTTATCTGTATGTGCTATTTGAGAAAGAATATCATCACGCTTTCCTCCAAAGCCTGCTGAATATGTATGGAACATAATTTCACTGTGTTCATAAACAATTCTTTCATCAGCGAATAAAAAGGCTAAAGCATTCATACTATACCCATATGTCAAATAGGCTGATGTTCTCCCTCTAAACAAAGAACTAATCAGATTGTAAAAAGCAAGACCTTCGGAAATATATCCCCCGTGTCCTGCAATGTGGAGCTCCAATACATCTTCAGGATTTGCTTCTTGTAGTTTACTGATTATTTTGTGAAGCCCGTGTCTGCTTTCATCTTCAAAATCAGACAAATACAACTTATAAAGCGTAAATTGAGGCTGTTCTTGGTAAATTCCTTGTAGAATAGAGCCGTCTTCGCCCATTAAAGGCAACATTTCAGCGGGCTGTTCCACACTTATTAATGTATGTGTGTCACTTTCAATGATATTATCAGAACCCATAATATTAGGCATACTAATTGGTGTGGCTACAACTTCATTTTGGTGTTTTTTATGTTCTTTTTTATTTTTGTTTGTTTTAAATAACTTCATTTATTTCCTTCTGTTTTGTTTACTGATTATAGACAATCAATTTTAAGAATTTCTTAAATATAAACAAAACCTATACTTTAGTACAGATTTGTTTAGGATTTTGTGATTTGTATTTGTCGGATTTCATTACCTGTTCTTTCAGATTGGTAGCCCAATGGATTACATACAAACCAAATACCATTTAAATCAAAGTCATAAGTTTCGTGAGTGTGACCAAAAATAACAACTTCAGGATTAATTTCTTCCACTATATCCATATTATCACTCATATAGAAGATATTGTTTTCATCGCCTCTATATTGAGGTACCATAATTTCTTCAGGCATAAGGACAGGTAATATATGGGTAACTAGCACATCAACATCTTTAAAAATCAATTGCGCCAATTTATCAACCTCTTTTATATAATGTGCTTGTGTGTCCCATTGTGATTGTTTTACATAAGACCCATAGCCATATTGATATTTAATAGGTTCACTACCCTCCATAATAAGGTTGCTGTCATTCATTACTTTATTCCACTTCTCCAATTTAGGTGAACCGTCTAAATCATACCACATACCAGTCCCACCAATTTTTAACCCATCAATATCCACAACATTACCATCTAAGTAGTGTATTCCCTCTTTTTCACAGAAAGCCTTCATTTCTTCAACTCTTGCGTATGAGTGCATACGGTACTTCTTTTTCTGATTGGTTGAAACCAAATAAAGGTCGTGATTTCCTGTTACTATGATTATATGTTTGTATATCTTATTCAATTGTCTTAATAGTTCTGTATCTTGAGTATAGTAATGACCCAAATCCCCCGCTATCACAAGTATATAATCACCTTTAGGTTTTAACACAGTCTTAATGAAGTTTTCAGTAATATTCTCTAGTTTTTTGTTGGCTTGTTTTTCTTTAAGCCAAAAATCAAGGTGTATATCTGATATAAAATCAATAGTATAAGTTTTCATTATTAACCTTAAAATTTTATTTTAATTATAGCGTAAGATACTTATAATATAATTAAATATAAATAATGAAAAAATAGGTGTAGATATGAATTTTAGAGCTTATCTTTTAGAGGGCGGTAAAGGCGGAGCTAAAGCAGGAAAGCTTGAGTTGAGAAAGACATCTGTCGAAAAAGCAAGAAAATATGCTGAAGAAAGAATGAAAGAATATGGTAGATATCTTGATTTAGAAATTCCTAATTTTGATAAAAATTACCTTTATGCACAAGCCCAAGCAGGTGTAGGACATACGAAAAGAAAAGATATGCCCGTAATCACATTTAAAGATGTAAAATTGTTTCAACAACGACTAAAAAAAGGGCATTTAGATATAAGACAACCCTATGCACCTTTTACTGATGATAAAAACCCATTTCCTGAAGGATTGACAGGAAAAGAAGCCGAACAATGGTTAAAAGCAGGTCTTGGAAAATATGACGGCTCTAAAAGTGATGATAAAGTTCGTGTTCATATGGAGAAAATAAGAGCAGGTGATTTAATGCCTATTCAAGAACAGATTTATTTTGATAAGTCTATTGAAAATATTGCAAGAGATGGAGAGACTGAGAGTGAAAGATTTTTGACATCTAAAGAAACCGTTTTTATTGTTTCTATTGATAACTTTATTATTGATGGTCATCACAGATATTTGAGTGCTATTCTTGACAACCCTGAAATGAAAGTAAATTGTTTAGTGATAGATTTACCTATTGAAATTTTACTTCCACTATCTCTTGCTTATGGTGATGCGATAGGAAATAAAAGAAACGCCTAAGCTACTAAGTTACACTAAGTATTCGGGGTACTCTTTTGAAAATACTTCATTAATCCATTTTTTAATAGGGTACTCTTTGAAATGTTTTACATCTTGATTTTTCAGTGCCCCTATTAATTTTAAAAATTCAATGTTTGTGTCCATATATAAATCTCCTAATGATAGTGTTTCAGGATGGTTATATGTATTTTTAATTTGGTTATCTTCCAAAATTATAGAAATTGTTATTGATTTTTTCTGCTTTGATGTATTTAGTACTAAAGCAATATATGAGGTGGATTCACCATCAAACTTATTCCTTTTAAAATAAAAAACATCTCTATATTTTAAATTCGCCCACATCACACGAACCTCTCAGGAAATTTTTTTACAAAAAACTCGTAATTCTCATCAGAAATACAGTGCCATTTATCGGAGACTATTTGTTTGAGTTGGTCTTTCAATTCAACAGCTTCAGGAGACATAGAGGTTACAATATACCCTTCTTCTTTGCTTGGAGTCACCTTCCTTTTAAATTTATATTCTTTTTCAATCTTATTTGTGCGATTAAAAATACCAAAAATAGTATATTTTTTTACAAAAGTTAGTTTAAAAATATCATAATATATCTTATTATAATAATTGTCAAAAACTACTTCGTTCTCTTGGAGATAGAAGTTTTCAAAGTCCTTCAATTCATTTGGTGTCAATAACATATCAACACCTAATATCGAATTGTCGCATTCTTAAACAAAAGACCCGAACAAACGGTGCCTTTTACTCTCAGACCGTTGTGATTGGTAGCTTCAAAACCTGTATGATAAAAATCATCTTCACTACAACTAAACCAATCATATCCTGTGATTTTTATATCTTTAAAGCCTTCGGCTTTCAAAGCTCTTTCGGCATCTGTTCTGTTTGTACAACCACTGATAAATACCCCAATAGCAATTAGTACACATAATGTTGTGATTTTTTTGATATTTTTCATTTTTAACCCTACCATTTTGTTTGTTTAGCGTTAATTTTGGATAAAAATCCAATCAGTTTCTGTGTGTTTTCACTATTATTAGGATAGTAGTAGAAACACTCCATAGGCTCATCTACATCATCAAAGAACGATACATTTTCGTTTGGATTGACTTGTTTGTAGAAGTCCATAAAGATTGAAAAATGTGAGTTGTCATCATAATCAACTTGAATAAAAAATACATCTAACAACTCTCCTTCATCAAACCCCCAATCATCAGTAGCACCTTGTATGTATGAATAGGTTATTTTTGAATTGTTGATGATGTCATCTACTGTTAGTTTGATGCTTTCAGGATTTATAATTTCTTGAGTATCTGTATATACATAATCTGAATTACCGTTTGGGTTGTATCGGTTTTCAATTTTGTTAAGGTCAAGTACTTCGATTTTTTTAGAAAAAGTAGTACTTTTTTCTAAGTCCCCATCGGCTTCAACGCCCGTGCTGTTGGGGCTTTCGGGCGATTCAGTACTTGATGAAAGTGCCGACCCCTCTTCTTCATTTTCTGATGCTTTTTTAGCGATGATTTCATCAAAACTTTTTATTGCATCCTCCTCAAGCCCAAAGTCTTCCCAATCCCACTCTGTGCCATACCTATTCTCTTGAACACGATAGTATGTCTCTCCACTCATCCAAATCTTAATGACTTGGTAATTTCCATCTTCTTTTAGAATTTCTTTTCTAATCATTTTTAATCCTTTGTAGTTTTTATACAAAGATTATAGTGCAAGTTTTATTAAAATACACTTACAAAATTATTGATTTCTTCTCATTTTAATATTTTTGTCTATTTTCTCTTTTGTTCTGTCTATCAATTCTATCTCAAAAGGAGTTAGTTTAATTTCTCTCTTTTCAGGTTTATCCACAATCTCCACCACTTCAAACTGATAGCCAAGTAACGACTTAAAAGCATATTTGTGGGTGTTGTCGAGTATATTTCTTATCTGTTTTAATTCAGCCAACTTTTCGCCTGTGTATGTTAGTTTTTCAGAGTTCCCCCACTCATCAATTATTTGGAATGATTTTAAGTTTCGTTTGATATTCTTTAAGTTTGTATCTTTAAATGATGACTTTCCTCTTATGAATATATGGATAGATTTCGCTTCACGGGTTCTTCTAGTCATTTGAATACTATCAATAACTGATACCGTCCCGCTTGTATCATAGTGGAAATGATGCTCTATATCAGTAAATATTGATACACCTACGGTTAGAGTTGGGCTATACAAAATAGCATCGCAATTTATTTTTTGATTATTGAACATTGAGTAAATTTTATCTCTTTCTTTCTCATCAGTATCAGCGGTAAGCAATATTACTTTTTTACCTCTATCTTCTAAGAGTTTTTTGGTTTTGACCAAAAACCCTTTTTCATTTGATGAAACTGATATCAAAGAGTCCATTGATTTTTGAATGATTTTGGATATAAACATATTTTTATCCAAATACTCTTTAACATTCAACTTTTCTCTAAAGTTGTTATATATTCCTAGTGTTCTGCCTTTAAACGGAAAGTCAATAATAAAACTGTCCGCTATCACAAACTTTTTTAAGCGTAAGCTCATAAAAGCGAATATATTTTTTATGTACTTTTCTTCTTTGCCCTTAAAAGTTGAGGTCATATATAAAAGTAGTGATGTCACTTCATCTAAAATAATAATGTCGAACATTTCCAATTCACTAACGAACTTATACAAAGAATCGAACTGTACTACTAGTGAATTTCCTGTGATGTAGTCGTTTCTTTGATAGTGTGGAATACCATATTTGTCAGCAATATCCACAGACAATGAAACTCTGTTTGTGATGAATAATACTCTTTGATTGTTTTTGTGTGCTTGAGAAACAACTTCGCCTATAATATTCGATTTTCGTGTAGCCATAGGCGAACTGATTTTTAATATTTGGTAGTTGTTTAGAAAATCAGTCACATCTTTAGAATGGCTATCTAAGTTTTGTGTGTCTACCTGAATTTGATATGTGAATTTACAATCTCTTGTCAGTAGCTCTTCTAACTCTTTATTACACTTTATTTTCCAATTTAATTTGTGTTGTTTGAGTTTGGTAATATCATTGAAACCATCAACCTCTTTCCACTTTTGTTTATGGCGCATTTTATATGGTGTTGACGGGTACCAAAAATATTCATCACCATCGAGTTCCACTTTGACACTACTCCCATTAAACTCCAAAAATTTGAAACCTTTATGGGTGAAATAGTGTATACATAGAAAGATTATTTTATCCACAAGAAGCCCGTTTTTTATATAATTATACCTCAATCTTCTTATGAATGTCTTAAATATATTTTAAATAAAGTACTCTAAATGTTTATCCGCAAACTCTTTTGATTTATCAGACTTTTCCTTAAGTTCTTTTAGGATTTGTTCAATATCAGGAGATATAGTCTTTGTTGGAATTAACAAATTTAGTTTCTTCTACAGACATTTCTTTTTCTATTTGCTTTAACTGTTGTTGAAAAGTTTTATTGTAAGTTAAGTCATACCTTTTCTTAAAATAAGCTCTGTGTAAATAAGGGAAATCATCCACTAATATATGCCCTGAAATGTTAAAATCGACACCACAATTGCCTGTTCCAGTTCTTAAAAAAGTGAGTGCAGGAAAACTCTTACCATCTCTAAAAAGAGAATACAGGTTGTGAAAACTAATAGTGTTGTTATTTTTCCATCTAAACGCTTAACACTACCCTTCCATTGACCTTTCCAACCTTGGTAGATTTTATCTTCATTTTTATATAGTGGTGTTGGGTGTGGGCTTGAATATGCCGAATCATACCAACTATTAGGAAACGATTTAAATTCTACATACAGACCGTATGGTTTAAGAATCTCATTAACTACTTGAGGTATATCATTTACTGTTCTCACTTTTGAGATAACTTCCATATATCTTTGTTGTTCTGTAGTTTTTGTTTTAGCTTTGGTGTTTTTTATTTTTCTGTCCTTTCATTTTGAATTAGATAATATATTCAGGGTATATTTTACTTAATATTTGTTTATCATACTCAGTGGCAAGATTTTTTACAAAGTATTTTACAGCCTCCTCTTCAGAAGCGAAAACATACGGTAGTCCTCTATAATAAGACACCGCACGCCACCACATCTTTATGGCGTGAAACCCAACTCTTCTCTCAATAATATACAAATTATTTTTATCTTTCTTTACTCTTATCATATTTCTATATAAAAATTGCGGAAATTTTTCTCTTACTTCTTCGCTTGTTGCTTCAGCAACAACACCCGCTTCTTCAGCCAATTTGTCTTTTGTTTCTCGCTCCAAAACCATTTTAATCATAAATTCAACAGCTTCATTTTCTGTTTTGAATATATAGGGCTCATTCCAACAGTTGCCCCCTCCACTACACTCAAGATAGCCCGATGTAGTCCACCAAAACATAGAAATACCGAAAATCTCTCGTTTAAATTGAACTATATATTTTCCATTTTTATTTTTTACAACTCTTGTTTTCATTTAAATCCTTTTCTCTTTTTATACCAATTATACAATAATCTTTATAAGAAGTCAAGTGTTTTTGAGTGCTATTTGAGTGCTATTTGAGTACTTTTAAAGATTTTACTTTTAAAAAGTAAAATCTCTTGAAGAGGTATGAGAAAGTACTAAAATAAAGTACTCAGATAAAGTACTTAAATAAAGTATTCAACTAAAGTACTCAAATAAAGTACTGAGGAAAGTGTTCTTTACCGAACTCAATATATTTTTGTTTAATGTCTTTGTCTAACTCTACATTAGGATAGTAATACTCGTTTTCAAAGGAAGTTATTTTGTTATTACGACAACTAAAGTCACCACTAATATCAGGACAATACTCAAAGGAAGTTATTTGATTTCCACTACAATAAAAGTTACCCTTAATATCAGGACAGTATTTAAATGAAGTTATTTTGTTTCCCCTACAATAAAAATCACCCTTAATATCAGGACAATACTCAAAGGAAGTTATTTGATTATCTCTACAATTAAAGCTACCCTTAACATCAGGACAATACTCAAAGGAAGTTATTTTGTTTCCCCTACAATAAAAATCACCCTTAATATCAGGACAATACTCAAAGGAAGTTATTTGATTTCCACTACAATAAAAATCACCCTTAATATCAGGACAATACTCAAATGAAGTTATTTTGTTTCTACTACAATAAAAATTGCCCTCAACATCAGGACAAAACTTAAATGAGGTTATTTTGTTTCCATTACAATAAAAGTTATCCTTAATATCAGGACAATACTCAAATGAAGTTATTTTGTTTCTACTACAATAAAAATTGCCCTCAACTTTTTTATAACAACCCTCTAATGAAGTTAATCCTTTATCAGAGATATTAAGGTCTCCATAATAGACTTCATTTGATTTGTCTCCATAGAGGTCTTTAAATGTCATTTTCACTCCAATATATCTTTACACCAATTCATATGATTACATAGCCAACTCATACCAAAAATAAAAATCGCATAACCCACAATAAAAACCAATAACATCCAATCTTGACCCATAAATATCCTTTAAAACAAATTCTTATATTAAATACTCAGCCCATTTTTTCTTTGCAAAATCTATACTTTTTGATGTTGTTTTGTCCACTATATCAAATGTGCTGAACTCTTTCTTTTCTCAATCTTCAATATAAGTGTAAAAGTAGTGTCTATTTGACCCAAAAACATCATACCATACAGTGTTAGTATTGCATTTTCCCTCAACTATTTTATATCCTTCCGATATCTTAATTAAATAAATCAAAAATATTCCTTTATATTAGGCAAATCCATTTCAAGTTCTGTTTTTATACAGAGTTTTATGTTTTCCATTTTTTCATCAATCAGCTGAAGTAACATTTTTTGATGTCATTAACATCACCAAAAACATTATAATCAGGTGCAGACTTACCACCCTTAAAATGGTACTCTGTGTGTTGTACATAATCTTTAGTGATATACACTCTTTTTATTTTCTCAAGAGATATCTTTTTTTTGGGGGGGGGGTAAACAACATCTCCGTAATTATAGCTTGGCTTTACAATTTCCATATGTAACTCCTATATAAAAAATTCTGAATATTCGTTTGTAAATGCCTTGTATTCAGCATATACACCTTCAAGGTCTTTGATAGCGTCTTTGATTACATCATCATCAAGAGCCACTTTTTCATTTGAAGCAAATTTATTTTTTAGCTCCATATATCCACTAAGATTTTGAAAATCATCCTCTATTGATGGCAATGGGATTGTTGTTTCATTTCTGAACTTATTTCTAAGTGTAGTCTCTCTTTTTCTTATAACTGTGGATAAATTTTCCAAATTTTTTCTCATTTTTTGTTGTATCTCGTGAGCTTTTATTTTGAGTTCGTCATTTTTTATGTACTCATTTTCTCTATTTTGATAAAGTTTGTCCAATCTAATTGTTATTTCAGACAAATCTTGCTTAATTTTAGTTTTTGATGCCTGTTTTTCATATTTTTTAATAAGTTTAGGAAAATCATTTAGCAGAATATAACCTTCTCCACTAAAACTACTCCCCCAAGAACCACCGTTTGTACGGAGGAATTTTAAATCGTATATTCCCGACATATCGCCATTTATATCCCAAAAACTACATCTTCTGTAATTATCTCCTTTAAAATCAGGTATTCTTTCGATTTTGCCTTTCCAATTACCTTTCCACCCAACATTTTGTGTCTTTTTATTGTTAGATACAGTTTTTTCGTAGTGATTTATATCTATACTAAAATTAGATGGAATTGATTCCCAATGAACTACATACCCTCTCTCAGCCATATACTCATCAACAGTTTTAATGATATCATTAAAGCTTTCTATTTTATTGACAATATTGAGATATTCTTCTTCTTTTTTGTTAGTTTCTCTTTCTTTTGCTGTATCACTTTTCGGGTTCAATTTACAAATTTTCCTATGGTTTACAAGAGACTTGTTATTAGAAAAATAGTCCCCACAATATACGCAATACATTATAACTCCTCAGCGTTGAAATAATTGTAATCTAATATATTAAGTTTTGAAATAAGAACATCACGGTAAGCCCTAAATTTATACAAACTAACAGACATATTGTAAAGCCCTTCTATATTTTCGTGATAAAAAATATCCAAAGATGTTTCTTTTGATATAATAGATTTCAGGTTATCTCTAAACTCACTAAGGCTCATTCCTATACGAAAGTTATATGGTTGTTCCATATAGATTTCCCCCATTTCATATAAACCAATATATTTTTTGCCTGATTTTTCGACAGCTTCTAAAAAGAGAGTTTTTAGTGTTCGTCTAATTGCCGTAGCTATAGCGTGTTCTTTTTCAATTTTTTGTGATAGTTTAGTGAGTGTGTAATTTTTTGATTCAATTTTGTTGATGAGGTCTTTGTATGTCATACTTTATCCTTTTTATCGTTATACAGTAGTATACTGTAGTAAAGATTAAAAGGAGTTGAATACAAGATTATTTTTGTTTAAGTTGAAGGTCTTTTATTATTTTTTCAGTTTCTTCTGACGGCTCTATATGAAAGAATTTTTTATCTTTTGCTATATATACATCTGTTACTTTTCCAAGCGCATATATAGCTTTTTGATTGTAATCAAATGTTTGAACTGTTTTTCCTCTAAGTATTTTGTCCATTGATTCATCGCTTAATTTTTTGATGGCTTCAGCAAATAATTCTTTAAACATATAAGTCCTTTGTTATCCAAAAAAGAGCTACGAAAGCTCTTTTTGTAGTTTTTTGGTTAAAACCAACATCTTCTTTTCCACATCTTCTACATTGTGTTTAAGATTTTCTCTTTGTTTTTTGTACTCTGTGGTGAGTATTTTACCTAGTTGAGATAGTTCATCAGTAAGCTCACGGATTGCTTCTAATGAGTTTTTTTCTACAATCACATCAGTTACATCGGCTTCGTGACTTTCTTTTTTAGGGGTAGGAAAATCTTTCTCATTTGGGGTATAGTCTTTAATTTTTACAAGAAGTTTTCGTCCAAGTTTCTTTTCATCAATAGGCTTTCCTTTTTCCTTTACAACCACATAATTGGCTTCTACTACATAGAAACCACCTGAACCTTGTCTGATACCTTTATTACCGTATTCAGCTTTGAAATCTTCGATTTCTTTTTCGATACTGTGCATAGCGTCAAAATCACCTTTATCCTCAGCTTTTTTAAGCTTTTTTTGTAAATCTGCAATATTCGGCAATTTAGACTTTCTAACAACACTATCTTCACCTTTTTTATTGAAAGCAAGAACTATCACTCCATTCATATATTTTGTGATTTTTTTAGATTGCGAAAGTATTTTATCCATTGTTAGAGAAGCCCCTTTGTGAGTGCTAATCAAAATGTCTTCAGGTACAATACGGTCACGCCCTCTGTTCTGTTCCATTGCTACTTTAATATCATTTACCACCCACACAATATGAATATTTTCTTTTTTATACCCTAATTCATCGGCTTTTTTTGTTATCTCTTCAAATTTACTAAAACTATCTAAGGTAACATCAAAGATTAAGTTTGGTTTTCTTTCGGGATTTCCTGCTAAAATAGAAGTATAGAGGTTTTCTTTCTTTGCATCTGAAAGACCCATCTTTTTAATAATCTCGTGCAAATCTTTCACATCTTGAGGACGCTTTAAGTTGAATTCGCTGAGGTCTTTTCCAAATTTCTCTTTTACCTTTTTTTGTAGTTCAGGTGCTTTTAGAGCCATCTTTTTTAAGAAATCTACATCTAGTGCTTTCCCCTCTATTCCCATTAGTTTGTCTTGAACATAACCTTTGCCTGAATTGCCTGAAACATATACTCTACCCTTTTGTCTGACTACAAAAAAACCACTATCTACAGTAAAACAATACATCTCATCTGAAGCTTTAACCTTTTCGATTTTGGTAGTGGAAACAGCTCTATCATTCTTAGAAATACCCAAACCATCGCTATGATTTATAACCAAAGAGTAATTGATATTTTTATCGACACGATTATCAACTGATAGTGTAGCTGTTTTTCCAATACTATGGAATGCAAATTGAACGAAATCTATGCTCTTTTTAGAGTTTGAACTAAATCTCTTTGCTTCTTTTCTACCCGCTCTATTTGATATAGAGCCATCCCATTTTAGAATCTCTTCTGTAATAAGTTTGAGTTGTTTTTTAGAAGCATTATACCAATAATCTTGGAACTCTTTTTCATTTGTTGTATGATAAAATTCAAATCTCGTAAATTCTACACCGTTAATAATTTCTTTGTATTCTTTATAATCTTTCTTTGAGTTAATAAGAAGTTCTTTAAAATATTCAATCTTTCTATCTTTATTAAAAGATATTCTTACTTTATGTCCTTTTTTTACAGGTAGAATGTGACCATCTGCAATTACAGCTATTCTCAATTTAATCTCATTATCATCTAAATCTATTCCATCGCCACTATAATCAAAAGAAGTGATTAGTTTAGCTTTATTTCCTCTTGATAGTGTATTGTGTTTAGCATAAATATCTTTAGTTGTTAAAACCTCTTTTTTGTTTGTTTTCTCGTTGATAAGTATATGTTTGTGTGTCTCAGATGTAACAAAGTCAACTCTTCTGTTTTTAATACGATAAAATTGGTCAGTAGGAAGAACAATATAGTCGGTTGGTTTAGTTAGTGTTGCTTTACCGTCTGTTGGGTTATACTGTAAAATTTTACCCCCATCATAATCTTCGATTGGTACCCAAGAAGTACCGTTAAAATATTCTGTTCCTTTTGGGTAACAACCTGCTCCGCCTGCTAAGATAACAATGTTTCCGAATTTTGGGTAGGCTTTATTTCCAAATGTAATTAAGACTTCATTGATATCTTGTTTAAATGATTTAAAATTTGATAGTTGCATAATATTTCCTTTTATTCTTTTGTTATATATAATATTTTGTTGGGATATCTGAAGCCAACTTATGCTGATTATCTTTTACAATAGTGTGGAGTTTTTTGAAGAATGTTTTAAATTTTTTCTCTGTGTTTTTAAATGTGGTTTTTTTCACATTTCTAAACCCTGTTTTTATTAAATCCATCGCTTTCCAAGAGCCAACTTCAGGTTTAACATATAAACCACCCTGTAAAACATTAATTTCAAGGTCATCATCTCCATTGATATAAACCAAAATTTTATGATACATTGGGTCATTTTGTCTTATGTTGTGCGGTAAATCTTTTTCATTTTTTACCATCCCAAAGGCAATTGTAAAGTATTCCAACCCTAAACTTTGTCCACGCTCACAATAAAAATAACCATTTGGAAAATATTGTCGGAATTCTTTTTCTAATGTTTGGCAAAAATTTTCTTCGTTTAGTGCTTCTGAAATTGTTTTAGATTCTTGTAAAATCATATCTAAAAAACTTTCAGTAAGTTTTCCTTTTGGTACTTTAAACGGCTCAATTAAACGCTTAAACCATTCATCTCTATCTTTTAGTGGCATTTTTTTAATTTCTTTTTCTGCTACAGAGTCATATTTACCTCTACCTATTTCATAGTGTAGGTTGTTGAGTATATATGCCATTGTAGCCTTTGGGTTTTCTTTTAGAGTATCTTTAATAATATCTTCAATAGTACTCTTCATTCTAAATGTATCTACAGCCATATCAAATCCTTATCTCATCGGGGCTTTTCTACCAATGTAAAATGATAGTGCTTCATATAGAAGTGCTAATTTTTTACCTTCTGTTTTACTATTAACTATAAGTTCAAGTGATTGAGTATAGTCAATGTACCCATCGCCACCCGAAATGAATATGTAAGCTCCGTGAATTGCCTTTTTAAGATTAATGACTGCCTCTACATCTTTGACAAATTTTTCAGTGTTTCTTTTTAAATCTTTATCGTGATTTCTTACAAAATCTGTATATGCAGTAGGAGTTGAAAGAGAAGTAATTATTTTAAGTTTAAGACTTTTTTCATCAAGTTCAGCAATTATCTGTGCTCCTGATGGTATATATCTTACCATATTTTTATACTCTTGTGGAAGCTCTTTTGGAGTTCTTGCCTCATTGTTTCCTTTGGAGGTAATACTCTCCTCGAAGATTTCTTTAAACATAATAGTCCTTGTTTTATTTTATTTATAAGTCTTGAGTTTTTCAAGAACAAACTCAAAGTACTCTCTGTGAATATCAAGCATTTCAATCTTATCGCCCCAAAAATTATACCACCGTTTAAGAGTACTACTACAGGTAGGGTGTGCGAGGAGTTTGCCAAGTTTGCTTCGGTCTTCTTTAGGAAGACTCATATAGTAATCCCACATCTTCTTTTCAAGGTTTTCGTGAGTGAGTTTTAATGTTTTGTTGAAAGCTTTCTTTTGTAGTTTGTAATTCATAATCTCTCCTTTAAATATGCACTATTATGACATAATCTTTAAAAGAGAGCAACTTCCAATAGGGAGTTTTTTTTTTATTTCTTCTCAGCTTTTCTTTTAGCCATAACTTCATCAAAGTCAGTTCCTTTTCCAAGGTCATCACACTCAAGAAACAGTCTTAAATCTTCTTTCATTTTGTCATCTAAGCTATCCCAAATAGGCTTTTTCAACTCATATCTACCATTACCCTTTTTTAAACCTAAATCCATATCACGAATTAGATAGTGGTAACGAACCAAAGTTTTTGTGTAATCACTTATAAACCACCAATTTTTGATAACATTATAACTTGCTTCTTCGTGGTCAGTAAAGCTGTATTCACCTCTTTTAATATCAGCAGGTTTTTGAAAAGCAACCAAAGGTTTTCCGATATCGTGGAGTAGACCCGCCATTAACATCTTATAGTGACCCTTTTTGAAAAGCTCCCAAGTTACTCTTAAACTATGAACTAAAACACCGTGCTTGTGCCAAGCGTTCTGCTTCCAAAAAGTGGTAACTAAAATAGCTTTTAATTTCTTTAAATCCATATACATCCTTTATCTCTTTTTATACCCTATTATACAATAATCTTTAGTAGAAGTCAAGTAGTTTTAGAAATTTTTGAGTATTTTTTGAGGACTTTTAAAGATTTTACTTTTTAAAAAGTAAAATCTCTTGAAGAGGTATGGGAAAGTACTTAAATAAAGTATTCAACTAAAGTATTCAACTAAAGTACTCAAATAAAATACTGAGGAAAATATTTTTTACCGAACTCAATATATTTTTGTTTAATGTCTTTGTCTAACTCTACATTAGGGTAATAGTATTTGTTTTCAAATGAGGTTATTTGATTATGATTACAATTAAAATTACCCTTAATATCAGGACAAAACTTAAAGGAAGTTATTTTGTTTCTACTACAATAAAAATTACCCTCAATATCAGGACAGTATTTAAATGAAGTTATTTGATTATCACTACAATTAAAGTCACCACTAATATCAGGACAGTATTCAAAGGAAGTTATTTTGTTATTATAACAATCAAAATCACCCTCAACATCAGGACAAAACTTAAATGAAGTTATTTGATTATCACTACAATTAAAGTCACCACTAATATCAGGACAGTATTCAAATGAAGCTATGTTGTTTCCATTACAATAAAAGTCACCCTTAACATCAGGACAGTACTTAAAGGAAGTTATTTTGTTATAACTACAATCAAAATCACCCTCAACATCAGGACAAAACTTAAATGCAGCTATGTTGTTTCTATTACAATAAAAGTCACCACTAATATCAGGACAGTACTTAAATGAAGTTATTTTGTTATAACTACAATCAAAATTGCCCTCAACTTTTTTATAACAACCCTCTAATGAAGTTAATCCTTTATCAGAGATATTAAGGTCTCCATAATAGACTTCATTTGATTTGTCTCCATAGAGGTCTTTAAATGTCATTTGAGTCCTTTATCTCTTTTTATACCTAATTATATAATAATCTTTAATAGAAGTCAAGTAGTTTTAGAGATTTTTTGTGTGTTTTGAGGACTTTTTGAGGACTTTTAAAGATTTTAGAAAATTTTAAAAGACTTTATGAGAAGTATTTTTCCAAAATATTATAGGGTCTGTATCGTCATTCTTGAGTACAGAAACTTTAATTTGAGTTATCCCACAATCCTCACATTGTCTGTACTTCTCAATCCCATTAGACCATACACATATATCTGTATAATCATAGGCAACGATTTTGTACCGCCACCTATGCCATATACATTTACCGAAGAGCCTCATAGAGAGATTACGCTTGCTCCAAATTTTTGATAGAGATGGAAGAAGCCACCTTAGAAGTCTTCAAATATTTTTTGTAAAGCTCAGGTGCTTCTGTCTTCATTCTTTTTGTATCAACACCGTTTCTTACCGTTGGTGCTTTGTAGATAACTTTATAGTTTTCTGTTTCAATACCATTGATACCTTCAGCTTCGATAGCCTCTTTGAGTTGCACCTTGATGCCATCAGCTTGCGCTTTAAGTTCTGCAATTTTTCTGTCGAGTTCAACCGCTTCTGTAATTTTTCTTTGTGCATCTCTTGTCAAACGCCCTGTCTTTGTGTGAATAGTAAGTCTTGCCATTTTCAATCCTTTTCTCTTTTAAGATACCTAATTATAACCTAATAATCTTTAAAAGTCAAGTGTTTTAAAAATTTTTAGAACTTTTTTTTTAGAAAATAAAATATAACTAAAGAAAAGATTTGTGTCATATGTTATTTTGATTGCAAACCTTCAAATATTTGTATTAAAAAGGAATTTTAGTATTGTTTTATCTCTTTCTCTTCTAATATATCAACAGTATAATTGGTAATTATCGCTTCAATCATACTATTTCTATTGTTTATATTTCCTCCAAGATGATAAAAATGCTTTCTTGTAAAGAGATTAAATTCACTCCATAACTTATCAATATAGAGATTTTTTCTGTATTTATTGTTGTGCCAAGTGGATAATATAAATTTACCTTGAAAGTCTTTTAAACTATTAAATAACTTATATTCATCTTCTTCATTCCAACTATTAAAATAGTCTGTGTGTCTATCTATATAAGGTGGGTCACAATATATTATCTCTTTACCATTTGTTTCATTTATAGTCTTTTGGAAATCTTGACATAAAAAGGTATAGTCGTTTTGTTTTATAAGCTTATAGACATACTCAACTTGATTAACTATTTTTGTAATATATGCTTTGGAAAATCTCTCGGGCTTTTTACAAAATGGGACATTATGTTTTCCTTTTGAATTAAACCTAATCATACCATTAAAACCTGCACGATTTATAAATAAAAAATCTAATGGATTGTGCTTTTCATTAAATCTTTCTCTAACTTGATAATAATAATCTTCAATATGTTGTAGTTTAACACCTTCTTCTTCTAAAAAGGCTCTTACGATATTAGGAGTTATTGTTTCATCTTTTAAAGAGTTATAAAAATTTATTAGGTGAGGGTTTGTATCACAGAGAATGGCTTTTTTAGGTTTGATATTAAAAGCAACTACTCCTGTTCCCATAAAAGGTTCTACCCAAGTGCCATTAAAATTTTTTGGAACAATCTGTTTAATCCAAGGAACTAACTTTGTTTTAATACCCTGTGATTTTATAGGAGGAACAAAAATTTTCATCTCTGCTCTTTGTTATTTTTTTCAACTATTAAACTTACATCATCTATCGCTATAATCCCCATACTAATCCTTTTTTTATTTTTATATCAAGTTCTGTGGGTATTTCCCTTTCAAGATACCCGATTATAACCAAATATTCTTCAAAAGTCAACTACTTTTTTAAAAATTTTTAAAAATTTCTTTTGTGCTCTTCTTTGATAATTTTAACTAAAGAAGATTCAATATCTTTAAGGTTACGCCACTCTTTGTTGAAAGTCTCATACTCTTTAGAAGCATCATCAATTTGAAGCATACGAAGCCGAACCAATCTCAACATCTCTTTAAAGTTGATTTGCATTTTCAATCCTTTTCTCTTTTAAGATACCTAATTATATCAGGATAATCTTTAAAAGAAGTTAAAACTCAAAATATTAAAAATCATCCCAATCTGAGCTCGTTGGTGCATTGGCTGTTTTTGGCTTCACAGGCTCTTCATTAAGCTCTTTTTCAAGCTCATCTAACGATGAAAGTGAAGCCACTTTAGAAACATCATCGTTTATTTTTCCCGTCAGTGTTTTATAGTATTCTGTTCTTGATACTAATGCCAACCCCATATTGATAAGACTATCTCTATGGATAGCATCAACTTCTTTTAGGATGCTTTGACTGTTGTCATCAAAATTTACTTGTACTGCTTTTGCCATATTTTTTCCTTTATACTTGTTATTTTTAAATCCAACGAATAGTTGGCTCTCCTGTATAACCCTGCTCCCATATAAACCAAGCAAAGCACATAGTGCTTGCCCAAGGCTTGTTGGTTTTAGGATTGATAGATTGACCGTCTCTTAATGGGTTTTGTCTTTTACTAAAAACATACACATATTTTAGAGGAGAATTTTGAAGCCACTCTTTTCTGCCCATACCCTCTAAAAACTGTATCTTTAAAAACATAGCCACACCTTTGTTAGTATGGGATAATGCTTTATCAACAAACTCTTTTGCCAATTTGTATGGCGGATTTGTTACAACCCAATCTACTTGTTTTGGATTTGATGTAAGATAATCACAAACAATAGTATTCGGATAGCCTCTATCAACCAAATCACTCCCAATAATTTCAGCATCAGGAAAATACTCTTTGATTACTTCAGCAATATGACCCTGTCCAATACAAGGCTCATAAAAACTATTCCCATTAATATCTGCATTTTCAAATAAACTTCTTGTACTTGATGGGTCAGTCGCATAAAAATCATCCTTAATGCGTTCAAAAATACCGCTTCCGCCTGCTAAACTACCACCAATTGTTTTTTTATCTGAACTCATACTGCGTACCCTCTTACATTAGCGAACACTGGTTCTTGTATAATTTTGTATTGAGGGGGAAAGTCTACATCTTGAAGCAGTAGAGCCCCACCCCCTGCCAAAAGCACAATATCACTAATGCCGATAATTTTCTTATCATTCACCAAAACACTATTAAAAAGCTTAGACACAAACTGTTTTTTAAGTTGAGTAATCATTTCCCTAACATTCTCTTGGTCTTCACCATTAAACATAAACTTGTTTTTTATGAATATTTGGATAGCTTCTTGTTGGCTGAAATTCATTTTATATGTATTTTCAAGATAATTTGTAAACGGCTTTATGATAGATGATATGCCGTGTCCTGGGTAGCCACTAATGTCTTTTTTTACAGGTCTTCCATTTACATATGATAAAAAATTAATAGTATTGTGACCGATATCTATAACTGAAATTCTGTCAGGGTAAACCCCATTATTTTCGTTGTTAACCCAATCAATAATTGCCCCTGCTCCTTGAGGTATCACAGTGACCTGTAAATCAATTTTTTTACCATCAACTTCAATAGTTGACAATCTTTGTTTAAAGTCATCTCGCTTATCCCAATCCGAGATGGCAAGTCCTGTTTTAACAACAATAGGCATATCAAGATTATGCTCGTCAAATTTCTTCAAAATATGAAAGATTAGTAGCGGTGCAAATTTACGCAGAAATTTGTAGTCAGTAGTAGTAAAGCTCTCCTCTGATACAGCTTCTTGTCCTACATAATATTTTTCACCCTCAAATTTATATACATTCTCCTGCCCAAATTGAGTACCAATATCAGTAGCAAAACTGATTGCAGTAGGAAATCTTACCTGTTTTCCTCTATATGAAACTTTTGTTGAACTATATCCGATATCAACAGCAATAGGCTCATTCATAGTAATTCCTTTTATCTTAATTTTGTATTGTATTTAAATAACCTTAATATTAGGTTAATAGTAATTAGATATAAATAGAGTATGGAAAATACAAGACAAGACTTAGAACCAAAAACAGCAATAAATGAAGCTATACCAAAGCGTTCAGATTTATTTACAATTGACAACTACTATTCTATTTCTCAATATAATGAATCGCTGAATGCTCTTGAAAATAATGGAGTGGAATACACAGAGTACATAAATGTATTATCTCCATATAACTTCTTTTTGTTATTAGATGGTGGACAAAAACCAATTATGATGAATTACGACACTATAAATGGTAATGAGTGGCGTTGGTGTGTTCAAAAAGTTAAGCCCGTCAAACAAAATGATGAAGTTAAATTATATAGAATAACGAATAAACAAAGCAACATTAGAGACTATATCAACAATGACGTCTTTGATTATGCTTTATCTCAAGATTATGTGATAATATTTAATTATATCAATAAAGAGCAGTTATTTTCTCTCTCAAAGCCATACGGTCTTATTTTTCCTCTTGGTAAATATATAAATGGAAGTATCAGATTAGCTATGGCATTTGATAGAAACATAAAAAATGGAATACCTGTTGGTGATGTGTTGTTGGAGAAGCAAGGTAAGCAAAAATTAGGACATCTTGAAGCTGAGATAAACTATAAAATTCTAAGAAATCAAGAAAAAATAATGAAGTGGTCTATGACCCCAAGATTTAAAGACGGTAAATTTATACCAACAAATCCCAAAACACCTTTAAAAATATAAGGATATTTATGAGTGACTGCCTAAATGAAAACATATTTAAAAAAGCTTATAAAAAAGCAAAAGACTTTTTTAAAGCCACAAAGAAAACCTTAAAGAAAATCAAAAAAAGTATTATTAAAAACAAAAAAGAGTACACCACAAAGAAAACACCTAAGAATTTTAAACCTGGGAGTCTGATAACATTCAAATATGATGCGATTCATAAAGATAAAAAGTTTGATAAAAACCCTTTGGTTGTGTCTTTAGGGCTTTCAAGACAGAATAAAAAACACTTTTTAGGACTTAATATTCATTGGATGCCTGAAAAACAGCGGGTACTATTGGCTTCGTTGGTATTGGAAATGTTGGAAAAGAAGCCTGATTTAATGTATGAAGATGTGAAGCCTTTAATTAAAAGATTTGAGGGCACCCCTATATTAAGAAGATATGCAATACGAAGAGTCTCACAAAAAGTAATTCAAATGCCTGAAGATATGTGGTTGGCTTCAGCGTCTATAAGTTTCCCTGAGTGGCACTATGCAGATAAAGATTTCAAATAAAGAGCTCAGGAGCTTTATCAATTACCTCTTGGAGTTCTTTTTCAAAATCATTTAATTTATTCTCAAGAGCTTGTAGTTTTTTGCCCCAAGCTCTCTCTTCTAAATAATTCTTGATTAACTTTTCTCTTTCTTTGTGTTTTTCTATGTCTTTTTTAACATATTTAATTACCAATATATTTGTTTTGGCTTTTTCTAACAACATTTCTCTTTCATCAACAGTCAAAGGAAAATTATATGAAGTATTCAAGGTGCTCATTATAGAAATTTTCCTTTTCTTTTATTAATTTTTTGATTTTTTTATCTAATCTGATTTCTTCATTGGCTATTCTACTTCTATCTTCATAGCCACTAAATTTTTTTTTATTATTTGACCTACCTCCATATTTATTTGGAAGACTGTACTTAATTTTTTGAAGCCGTTCTATATCTTTATCATATTCATCCAATGTTTCAGAAACTTTCATTTTCTTTTTATCTCTATCAGTAAGACTACCAAGAATATCATCATTGTATACGCTTAGAAATGCTGAAGTGTCAAAAGTGAAACTTACTTCAATATTTTCAATTTCTGACAGAGGAGTATAAGTGACAGTATTGTTAGTAATATCATCACTTATTTCTTTTATTAGATATTTTGAAAAATAATCATAAAAATTAAAGTTGGGGGTTTCCTCTTTATATTCTGAATTTAGCTTATAGGTTTTGAGTGTTTCTTGTTTCTCTTTTAGAATTTTGCTTTTTGTTTTTAGTTGTTGCTTTTTAATTTTTCTTATTTTGTTTTTTCTCATCTTAAAGCCTTATAAATATTTTGGATTAAACCACTATAGCGAAATTTAGTTTAAATACTTATTAAGGAAAGACATTGATTAGTAGAGGGAGACGATTTTCACGAAAACGAAAAAGACGACAAGTTCAAGAAGATGGAGGCAGAAGCAAATTTAAAAAAGGGTTTTATAAACCTATTAATGAAAATAAGTATAAACAACCCTTTGACAACTATATGAATAAAGGGGTATATCCTGAATATAGAAGTGGTTGGGAACTTAAACTTATGAAATACCTCGACACAAACACAGATGTTGAATATTGGACTTGTGAACCATTTTCTATCCCATACATAAGCCCAAAAGATGGACAAGAGCACCGATATTTTCCTGACTTTTTAGTGAAGTGGAAAGACGGCAAAAAAATGTTGATAGAGGTAAAGCCACAAAAACAATGGAGTGACCCTATAAATCAAGCTAAATGGAAAGAAGCAGAGAAGTTTTGTAAAGAGAGAAATATTATTTGGAAGGTTATGGGGGAAAAAGAATTAGGTGTGAAATGAGTATATTTTAGATGATATAACTATTGTTATAAATACCTTACTTAGAAAGAAAGGAATTCTTGTGGAAGAAAAGAAAAAAGACGAACATATAGGATTGGAGCGTCTGATGATGCTGATAGCTAGTGCTGTTGTTATTTTTATGGAAAATTATCAACAAAATATGCTAATGAAAAATAAACAAGAAATACAAGAAATGAATAGAAATATAATTTCTTCTGACTATAACCGTGCTAAAGATGAGAAAGAAATAGCATCATTGTTAAGAGAAATGCTAAATTTAGAAAAAGATTTAGTTTCAAATCAAAGAATATTGATATATAGACTTGAAAGCTTAAAAGACTATTTGAACAACAACAAAAAGTAATATTATAAGGAAAACATATGATTCATACAACTAAAGATAAATTAAAAAAAATTTTTAAAAAGGCTTCTGAAGAAGATATAGATGCTTTTTATAAAGTATTTAGTTCAAAGGCAGAAGCATTTGGTGTTAAAACTGAAGTACAAGAGAATTTCTTTCTTGCACAAATAGTAGCAGAAACTGGTTATGACCTAAAACCAAAAAGAGAAAATCTTAATTATTCTGTGTCTGCGTTAAAATCAATCTTTAAACGGTATAGAAATAACCCCAAATGGGCAGAAAGAGATGGTTATATAAAGCGGGGTAGAGAATATATACAGAAAGCGAACAAAGTGAACATAGGAAATATTGCATATGCAAATAGAATTGGAAATGGGGATATAAACTCAGGTGATGGGTATCGATTTAGAGGGGGTGGATATTTTCAACTAACAGGTCGTGAAAATTATGAAAAAATGACTGAAGTAATAAATAAAGTTTTAGGAAAACACTTAACTCCTGAATTATTGGAAGCTGAAATAAATACTATAGAAGTATCCACATTAACTGCTTTAGCCTTTTGGTATACAAATAAATGTTACGAATGCGACCATATAGACTGTGTTACTAAGAAAATAAATAGATATACAGATAGTTACGAAAAACGAAAAGAAATATATATGTGGATAGCGGGTTTAGCATAGATTATAGGCTTCTCGTCTTTTTGCAGTGATATAATTACCTGCGTCTACAACACTCTCAAAAAACACTGCATCTCGACTTTTCAACTCGTTTTCATTGGTGATATATCCCATTTGGTTGTATTTTCCATCATTACAACCACCATTAATTCGGTAGAACATATATCCTCTTTTTCCATCAAAAACAACAGCTACTTTCTTCATTTCAATCCTTTATCTCTTTTTATACCTATTATACAATAATCTTTAGAAGAAGTCAAGTGTTTTTGAGTGCTATTTGAGTACTTTTAAAGATTTTACTTTTTTAAAAAGTAAAATATTTAATAGAGTTATATGAAATATTGAGGATGTTCCTCAGAATTTACAACTTTTTTATGCCCCACATTTTAGCTTGATATATTTTTTGGTTAAAATCATCACTATCAATAATAATACAATCTCCTTGAAGTTCTTGGCATATAGATGGATATAACTCTTCACTTTCTAAATGTGATGAAAACATTTTGTCTATTTCAAAATCATTCCTTAATGTTTCTGTTTCCCAAAAACAACCATCGCTATCTTTAAAAAATCGTTTAGAGAACCAATCTTTATGATGAAATATCAACATCAGTTTCATTTAATTGTCCTATTCACACAAAGAACTCAAGCAAATTGTCCGTATATTTTTCTACTTCTTCTAAAAACTCGTCTTGAAAATAAGTTCTGTCTGTTTCTGTGTGTTTATAATAAAAATATCTCCTAACTGTATCGGCTATAGCCTGCTCTTTAGTATCTTTGAAAGTTATTTCAGCATTTCTGACCATAGCATATTTTTCTTTCTTTTTTGTATAATACCTTGTGTTATCGTGACTAAAACCAAGTATTACCACTTCTTTATAAAATGGGTATTTTGAATGCCAAACATAATAGGTGGTGTTTGTTTTTAATTTTGTAGTTCTCATATAAAATACTCAGGAAACACTTTATCAGCTCTTTTAATTAATGTGTGTCGAATTTGCTCCTTGTATTCTCTTAATTCGTTTTGAAGTTTTTTGATTTCAGTTTTTTTCTGTTTAATAGTTTCATCTTCTTCGAATGCCTTTGGTATTAAAGGTATTATTTTACGCATATATTTTGTAGCCAAAGCCTTGGTTCTAAAGAGTTTTACTGGTCTATGTTTCTTTATATATTTGAAAGAGTAATATTGGTATTTTTTCTCTTCTATTTTATATGAGCCATCGAATTCATCTACAATCCTGTAAATGGCGGGTTTATCCCCCTCCATAGTTAAAAGCCACTTCATTTCTGTGTTTTTGTCACCCTTACTAAGTCCTTATACAAAATACTCTGCGTTATTTTTTATGAATAGTTTATAATCAGCTATGATAAATAGAATTTCATTTTTATGCACTAATGTTTTTTTAAACTTTTTTTGATTTTTAGGTAGTCTACCCAATGGCACATATTCTTTAGCTTTTACTGCATCTACATTTACTTTTTTGATTTTACTCACCATAAAACAACAATCATTATTAAAATAATAAGGTGATTCCCCATTACATACAGGATAAATAATCCAATCATTTTTGTTTAGCCTTTGATTGTTGTATTTTTCTACACCAAATTTATTAAACTTAATCATACAAAATACTCCGCATTAGTTTGTTCAAACAAAATATTGTCTATTATAACATATTTTATCTTTCTGTTATCTAAACTTATCCCTAATTCATCAGACCATAATGTTTGACCATCAGGGAGTTTGCCACCCACAACACATATCTCTTTTATTTTTAATGGAGAAACCGACACAATTACCCCATATATCAAACAAAAAGGGTACTCGTGATAATCTTCATCTAAATATCGGGCTATACCATCCTCATACCTATAAACCACATAATCGCCTTTTTTAATTTGTTGTGATTTATATTCTTCACAGAATTTATCTGATATAATCATATTAACAACCTATATAAAATGCTCTGAATTATTTTCAAGAAATAACTCAAAATCTATTATCTTATACATTATCATTTTTTTAGTTATAACATACCCATAATCCGAAATCATATTCAAGTTATCATTTCCAAATGACTTAATAGCCAAAATTCTAACTTTATCGCTTTTAATTGCACTTGTATATACAACTTTTCCTATTACAATATAGTTTTCCCATCTCTTTGTATCTATATCTTTATAAATAACAATATCACCTTTATGTAATATTTCTTTTTTGTTTTTATATTCTTCACAGAATTGATTGGATAAAATTAAATTCATATGAAGTACTCCATTTCTTTATTAATAAAACACTTTAATTCTATGTACTTATGCCAATGTTTTGAGTTGTACAATTCCATTTCTTTTTTGGTTGGATAATACGGGTTGTGAAGTAATTCATACATAACCTCTCGTGAAAATGTCTCTTTTTGACCATAACCAACATAGGAAACATATAATGCCTATCGCTTACATTTGATGTTTCTATCTCCACTTCTTTGTAAAGTTTAAAATATTCATCATAATCAACTTCTATTAGTTGTGCAAATAGCCTAAGCTCGTTGATATTGTTTATTTTTATAGGCATATCTACTATAGAAATGTTATTGATTGTCAATTTCATATTTACTCTTTAAATCTGATACTGTAAAAAATAATTGTGTTTCCAAAGTTCTATAAGTCTATCCTCAAACTCATCAAGACCGTATTTTAAAATATCTTTCTCATTTAATGAATAAAACTTTAAATTACACCAAATATCATTACTATCTTGAACTATAGACATAGAATATGATTCAAAATTTTCACCATTTATATGTGCTATTGCGTGGACTATATTAATGATAATTTTGTTGTTAGTGTTACACTTTGGGAAATCTTTATATTTAGGTATTATGTCCATTCTTTTTTGGTATTCTGTAGTTGTTATTATCGGGTCTTCTTGTGTGTTGAAGCATTTATACCCAAAATTTTCTAAATCAATCATTTTATCCTCTCAATTTTTATGATATTTTATACTAAATACTCAGGGTGTTGTTTAATAAGATACTCTTTCATATCGTTAACAAAATCCCTATACGCATCTGATTTATTATTAAAATCTTCTTTGTAATTACGCAAAGTAAAGTAATAAGAAATCATATTTTCTATTGCTTCTTCTTTTGTTTCACACCAATACTTTAAAGCTATCTCAATAGCGTTTATACGGGGATGGGTTGCATCCCCAAAAGTTCCATCATCATTTATCACAGTAGCCATTTCTTCTGTATAAAATGGTGGTTTTGTATTACCTCTATAGTATATTTTGTTTGGAATTAGTTCTTTTATCATAAACACCCCTATCTCTTTTATAAAAGTGTACCACAATTAATATTTAATATAGCTTTAAATATAGATGGGTAGTCGAATAAAGCAAAACTAAATTAAAATTTCAGGATAATTGTTTATTATTTCTTGTTGTATTAATGGGTATGTTTTAATATTAGAGTCGGTTTTTGTATTTATCCCTAAATACCTCATTTTTAAATTTTTGGATTTAGCTTGCAGACGCTTAAAATTAGGATTCAGTTGATTATTATTTGTTATAACAAATACAAATATAAAACTATCTTCTTTGATACTTCTTATGTGAATTACAGATTTCTTTTTTTTGGCTTATTTCACTACTAAAACTATAGTCACTAAAATCTACGCTATATACACCACCCTCAACAAGCTTATTTTTTTCTAAGTCGGACATTGTTCACCCTACACAAACATTTGGGGGTAATTTTCAATAATATTATAATCATAGTCAATTTTTTCCGCTCTATAATCAGCTATAACTTTGAGCAACATTCTGATAAACTGTAAATTTCTACTGGTAATAGTATAATCTATTAAGTGTAGCTCATAAAAATACTCTCTGTTATCTATATCACCATTAACTGAATAATCAGGAACCATCTTAATGTGCAACTCTTTAGGAATGAAAGATTTACTCAGGACAAAACTATCCACTTCAGAGTCAATCTTATGAGGAGGTGTTGGTGGTTGGTATTTTGGCGACCCATCTTCATTCAATTCTTCAGCAACAAAATGGTTGTAAAATATTTTTATCTCTTTATTAGACTGAATAATCATATCATATACTCCTCATTTCCTTTCATAACCTCTTCTATATCTTTAATATATTTCAATGTATTGTCATAGTTCTTTTTATACTTCTTCAATAACAACTTCTTGATTTTATAATACTCCACAATATCAGCTAAAACATCATTTTTATCCACATACACGCCATATTTTGCACCATCATCAACCCCTCTAAATGTCTTTCTCCAACCCAAATAAATAGGGATAACGCCATTAACGATAAGTTTTTCTGTATTTTTGTCTGAGTATTCATACTTTTTTACTTCGATAATCTCAACTTTTTTACCAAGGCTAAGTAAATACTTAATCTCATATTTGTCGTAAGTGATATTATAATTTGTATAGTTATTATTCAGGGCATTTCTGTATTTAATAAAATCATCCATTGTTATCCTTTATGTTATTTGTTTTGTTGTCTTATTGTACTCATTATACTTTTCTCTGATTGAATCAATCATTTCAAATGTAAGTTTGTTATCATTCAGCAATCTTTTAATATTTTTATATACTTCAAACTCAGCGTATTTTTTCTCAGAAAAACACTTCTTTTTAGAATATCTATTCCCCAATATATCCATAAAAAAATTATTGCTCTGTTTAAACACAATAAACTCTGTTATCTTAAACTCTTTTATGTGATATACTGTTAAACCTACACTAAACGGGGCGTTTTCTATATTTTTCATTTTTTATTATCCTTCTTATATAAACAGTTCAGGGTATTCTTTTAGGACTTTTAAATATGGCTTCATCATAATAATCCCCCTATAATACTTTCCCTATCTTCACCTCTAAGAAGAGTAGAGCCGTATGTTCTTTCCCAAAGTTTTTTCATTTGTTTAGCCTGTTGTATTGTCGGTGTAGGAAAATTTTCAATTTCTTCAACATCTTTATCACTCAGGAATAACTTTAAATCGTTGTATGTTAGTTTCACATCTATATTCATAAAACCCTCTTTTTATTATATTGTTTTAATATTATATTATCTTTAAACTTTAAATAAAATACTCTAAATATCTATCTCTCAAATTCATAATTTCTGTATCAGGAACCTCAATATTTTCTAAAAACATAAAATGTTTTAATCTTTGTGATATTAAATATAATTG